>Ga0228536_1000008_pt1 | contig 612586 bp, 571 predicted proteins | sample SJ1Smetagenome_FD_168611 | JGI IMG/M metagenome (GOLD analysis project Ga0228536, IMG submission 168611) | Enriched culture of PCE-dechlorinating microbial communities from Ithaca, New York, USA - SJ1.S | ecosystem: Engineered > Modeled > Simulated communities (microbial... > Unclassified...
CGGAGGATGTGCTGCTTCGTTTTGCCGTCCGCGACACGGGGATCGGTTTGACGGAGGAGCAGCGGGGAAAGCTGTTCCAGTCCTTTCAGCAGGCCGACACGTCCACGTCCCGGAAGTACGGGGGCACGGGACTGGGGCTGGCGATCTCGAAGAAGCTGGCGAACCTGATGGGCGGAGACGTCGGGGTGGAGAGCGAATACGGCAGGGGCAGCACCTTCTGGTTCACCGCCCGCCTGGGAAGAGGCGTCGCCAGGGAAAGGAGACCAGAAGACCAGGAATCCTCCTCCATGATGTCTTCTCTGGAGGCCTTGAAAGGTACCGTCGTTCTACTCGTGGAGGACAACGAGTTCAACCAGCAGGTGGCGACGGAACTGCTCACCTCGGCGGGTTTTGTCGTGGATATTGCGGAGGACGGCCGGAAGTCTCTGGATATGGTCGCGGAGCGCGCCTACGACGCCGTGCTCATGGACATGCAGATGCCGGTAATGGATGGGGTGACGGCCACGGTGGAAATCCGGAAGCAGGAGGCGTTCCGGGAACTGCCGATCATCGCCATGACGGCCAATGTCATGGCCGCCGATATCCAGAAGTGCGCGGACGCGGGCATGAACGACCACGTGGCCAAGCCCATCGACCCGGACGAGCTGTTCGGGAAGCTTCTGAAGTGGATCAGGCCAAGACAGGTCGGCCCCGTGCGGGTTGGTGCCGGTGCGGAAGCAGTATCCGTATCAGCCGGGATGCCCGTCGAACCGACGGCCGCGGTGGAACCGACCAGGCCGCAGGCTTCGGACGACCTGCCGGAGGTTCCCGGTCTCGACACGGCATTGGGCCTGAAGCGGGTCATGGGGAAGAAGGGTTTTTATCTCGACATGTTGAAGAAGTATGTCGAGAATCAGGGGGAGGCCCCCGCACGGATCCGCCGGAGCCTGGACGAAGGCGACTACGCCACGGCGGAACGCCTGGCCCACACGGCCAAGGGGGTGAGCGGCAACATCGGGGCCACGAAGATCCAGGAGCTGGCCGCCCGGGTGGAGAAAGCAATCAAGGAGCGGGGGGATCGGGAAACCATCGAAGCGCTGCTGTTGCCCCTTGCCGATGCCCACGGAAAGCTGGTGGCGGGACTGAGGGGGGGGAGCCTGGCGAAGCCGGAATCAGCAGAGGAGACCGTTGTGGCGGTCGACGCGGACAAGGCCCGGGAAATCTGGTTGAAAATTACAGAGTACCTGGAGCAGGACGACAGCGAGGCCGTGGATTATCTGGATGCGGAAAGGGAGGCGTTCCGCGGCGTGCTCGGAACGGAGATTTATGCCTCCCTGGAGAACGCACTGAATCAGTACGATTTTGGAAAATCCCTCGATATTCTTAGAGAACACGATAAGGAATTCAATATTGCATCATGACCATCCTCGAAAAGGAGACAGGGGAGAATGGAACAGTCAAATCAACAGGAGAAACAGACCATCCTGGTCGTCGATGACGCGCCGGAGAACCTCACGATGCTCACCGGCTTCTTGAAGGACCTTTACCGGGTCAAGGTGGCCACCACCGGTAAGGATGCCCTCAAGATCGCCTTTTCAGGGGAACCGCCGGACCTCATCCTGCTTGACATCATGATGCCGGAAATGGACGGCTACGAGGTTTGCGGCGTTCTGAAAGGCGATTCCCAGACAGTGGATATTCCGGTCATCTTTCTTACTGCCCTGACCGATATGGAAAACGAGTTGAAGGGGTTGAACCTCGGCGCTGTCGATTATATCACGAAACCAATCAGTCCCCCGATCGTCCTGGCCCGCGTCCGGACCCACCTCCGGTTGAAGAGAATGACCGAATATTTGAAGGAAAGACTGGAGCGGGCAGATCTCTGGTGAATACAACCAACGGGAGCAAGACGGGTCCCGGCCATTTGCCCGCATGATGAACCAAAAGTGGGGGAGATATGAGCGCTGACGAAAAAGCCAAGAAGCAGACCGTCCTCATCGTCGATGACGCACCGGACAACCTCGCCCTGATGACCTCACTGCTGAAGGACCTATACAAGACCAAGGTCGCCCTCAACGGCGACAAGGCCCTGCAGATCGCCATGTCCCAGGACCCTCCGGATCTGATCCTGCTGGACATCATGATGCCCGGGATCGACGGCTACGAGGTGTGCCGGCGGCTGAAGGAAAACAATGCCACCAGTGAAATCCCGGTGATCTTCCTCACGGCGAAGACCGATGTCGAGGACGAGCAGAAGGGTCTGGAACTCGGCGCCGTCGATTACATCACCAAACCGGTGAGCCCGCCCATCGTCATGGCACGGGTCAGGAACCACCTTATGCTGCAAAGCGCAAGGGAGTACCTGAAGGAGAAAAACCAGTTCCTGGAAAGCGCTTTCTCCCGTTACGTGTCCTCGCGGGTCATCGACCAGTTGAAGGAGACGCACATCGACGAGTTCCTGAAGATGGACAAGCGCGAAGTCTCGATCCTTTTCGTGGACATGCGCGGATTCACAGCCCTTGGCAGCCGCCTCTCCCCGGAGGAGATCCAGGAAACCGTGAATTCCTTTCTGGGCAACATGGTGAAGTGCGTCGAAGATATGGACGGCATGGTGGACAAGTTCCTCGGGGACGGACTGATGGCAATCTTCGGGGCTCCTCTGCGCCACGAGGCCCACGCCTGGCAAGCGTTGAGTGCTGCGGCCTCCATGCAGAAACTACACAAAGAGTGGATCGAAGCCCGGCTGGCCGCCGGCAAGCCCTCCGGGGCCATCGGCATCGGTGTGGCCTCGGGAACCGTTGTCGTGGGCAACGTGGGTACTGCCAACCGTATGGAGTATACTGCCCTGGGACACCTGGTCAATCTGACCTCCCGCCTGTGCAGCGGAGCCTCGGGCGGGGAAATCCTGGCGACCGGGGAGACCCTGGAACAGATGAACCGTTATTCTGCATCCCTTCAGGTACAGGATGAGTTCGTGGAGGCCGTCTCCACGTCGAAAGGCCCCATGAAGTTCAAGAATATCGACGATCCGGTGAATGTTTTTTCTATTACCACAGAGTGAATTCAAGAAAGGGGATTAAACGGTTCGGGAAGGAGCTTTCGTATTTTGAGACAAAAACAAGGGATCAGTCGGAACGTCTGATCCCTTGTTTTTCATGATGGGCGATCCGCGACTCGAACACGGGGCATGCGGTTCCGGAGACGGATCCGGGGAGGCGGAGCAAGGAAGCGAGTAGCCTCAATTATCTGATTTTTCTGTGGTCAGCGCGTAGAAACAATAGATGCAATAGAACCCAGAGAAACAATCGTTGTCACATTTTGTCACAAAACCCAAAGGGGGAGGCCGCCATCCAGCCTTCCCTTTTCTGGCCCTCCTTTTCGGCAGCGATTACCCCTTTGCCCCGGAGATCCTGACCGGCGAGACGATCAAGGGCATTGCCGCCTGTGACGGTTTCGACATGGAGACGAGAAGAGCCGTGGAGCGCGGCAATGCCTTGCGGCTGTTCCCTGGCTGACCGGTCAACCGGGAGAGAACTTTCCCCCAACCCTCCCCATAAAATGGATGGAATCCGGGTGCTGGCATTTTGCTGTTATTATGACTTCTTGACTTTCTGGTATAAAAATTCATTCTCTGATCGTGCAGAATTTCCTTATCGACCTGCCTGCCTGCTGAACTCCACACACTCCTTCTCCTTCGATGAATCCGCCGTTGTGTCGGCTCGGTAACGGAAGAAGAGTCAATTGTTGAATCGTCCATCGGCTTATCCCCTCAACCAATCTCCATAACCGAGATCGTCCCGGATCGAGTCTGCAAAACACTGCTTGCTGTCACTCGGGACAAATCCATGAATTCGGCAATGGGAAGAGACACATCAACCATTCCAGGAAAGGAGGAGAGAGTATGTTTAAGAGATTGTTCAGTCCCTTGAAAATCGGAAGTGTCGAGATTCCGAACAGGCTCGTCGTATCTCCCATGGTTACCGATTATTGCAATCAGGACGGCACAGCCACCGAAAGGTACCTGGCCTATCATGTGGCTAAGGCAAAAGGAGGATGGGGGCTCATCATTACGGAAGATTATGCGGTTGATCCGTCGGGGAAGGGCTTTTCCTGCGTGGCCGGCTTGTGGAATGACGGCCAGATCGCCAGCCATACCGAATTGACCAGGAGCGTTCATCAGTACAAGAGCAAGATCTTTGCACAAATATACCATTGCGGAAGACAGACCGTGAGTGCCATCACCGGCTGCCAACCCCTGGCGCCGTCCCCGGTCCCCTGTCCGACCATGCAGGAGCTGCCCAAGGAACTGCCGGTGGATGAGATCGAGAAGATTGTGGGGCAATTCGGGGATACGGCCTTGAGGGCCAAAAAAGCGGGATTCGACGGTGTCGAGATCCATGGGGCCCATGGATACCTGATTTCAGAATTCATGTCCCCCTATTCGAACAAGAGAACGGATGCATATGGCGGACATCTTTTGAACAGGATGCGCTTCCCGTTGAAGATCGTGGCCGACATCCGGGCGAAATGCGGAAAGGATTTCGGCGTCGGGTTCAGGATCTCCTGCGACGAGTTTGTCCCCGGCGGAAGAACCATCGAAGACACGAAAGCCATCGCTGTGATGCTGGAACAGGCCGGGGTGGATGTCTTGCATGTCTCGGCCGGCGTTTACGCGAGTGCGGACAAAATCGTTCCGGCATCCTCGGTGCCGCATGGGTGGCTGGCCGGGTATGCCGAAGAGATAAAGAAGTCCGTTCAAATCCCGGTGATCACGGTGGGAAGGATCAATGACCCGTTCGTTGCGGAGTCCATCATTGCCAGCGGGAAAGCCGATTTTGTCGCCATGGGCAGGGCATCGCTCGCCGATCCGGAATTCCCGAAAAAGGCGGAAGCCGGGCTGTTCGACGAGATTCGCCCGTGCATCGCCTGCAATGAGGGTTGCATCGGAATCCTGTTCACGGATCAGCCCATCAAGTGCGTCTTGAATCCAACGCTCGGGAGAGAAGCGGAATGGATCATAAAACCGGCGGCGAAAGCAAAAAAGGTTGTGGTCATCGGAGGGGGTCCCGCAGGAATGGAAGCCGCGGCCACCGCTGCAAAAGCCGGTCATCAGGTAAGCCTCTTTGAGAAAGAGGGCAGGCTGGGAGGACTTTTCTACCTGGCGTGCGTGCCGCCCAACAAGGGCGAAATCGGAAACTTCGTAGAATACCAGATCAAGCAACTGGAGAAATTCAAAGTCAAGGTCACGTTGAACGCCGATGTTACACCTGACTTGATCGATTCGGAAAAACCGGAGGTCGTCATCCATGCAACGGGCGGCATCCCGGCCACACCCGAGATTCCGGGCATCACCAAGCCAATCGTCGTCAATGCTTATGACGTCCTCGCAGGGAAGGTCTTCGTCGGTGCCAGGGCGGTCGTAATCGGAGGCGGTATGGTGGGCGCCGAAACGGCCAATCATCTGGTCAACCACGGCAAGTCGGTTACCCTGATTGAAATGCTCCCCGATATTGCCACGGAGATACAAGCCATCAACAGGAGTGCCCTGCTGCAGGATCTGGAAAGAGGCAAGGTGAAGATCCTCGTCAATACGACGGTGAAAGAGGTGCTGGTGGATGGGGTTCTCGTGGTCAGGGACAATGTCACGGAATCGATCACGGCCGACACGGTGATTGTCGCTTCGGGCAGCATTCCCGACGGAGAGATGGGGTCGAAACTCTCCGGCAAGCCTTACAAGGTTGTCTCCATCGGCGATGCGGTCAAAGTCGGCAAGGTCGTCGATGCAATCGAGGCAGGCTACCTGGCGGGGATGAACGCATAAATGCTCTAACCTTGGAAAGGAGGTCTCCGACTCATGACGACACACCCATTTTCCACCCTGATTTCCGGCTATGATTATCTGGAGGCGCCCAGGTGGCATAACGGCCGCCTGTGGATTTCGGACTTCTACACCCAGCAGGTGATTGCCGCCGATATGGACGGCAAGGTGGAAAAGATCGCCACGGTCACCCAACAGCCGTCCGGTCTGGGTTGGCTGCCGGACGGCCGCCTGCTCATCGTCTCCATGCTCGACAAAAAACTGCTGCGGCGTGAACCGGACGGATCGCTGGCCGTGCACGCGGACCTGTCCGGCATTGCAGACGGCCCATGCAATGACATGGTGGTCGATGCACAGGGCCGGGCCTATGTGGGCAACTTCGGATTCGACCTGATGGGGGGTGCTCCCATGAAAACCGCCAAACTGGCCCTCGTGGAACCGAACGGCCATGTCAGTGTGGCGGCGGAAAATCTGTATTTCCCCAATGCGGTTATGATCACGCCCGACAACCGGACCCTGATCGTCAACGAAACCTTCGGCAACCGGATCTCGGCCTTTGACATCAAGACCGATGGCACTCTGGGGACGAGACGCGACTGGGCCGTCTTCGGTCCACTCCCCAAGGGGCAGGAACTGGCGGAGGTGTTTCCCCAGGCCAAGGTGGCGCCCGACGGAGGGGCGATGGATGCCGAGGGAACCGTGTGGATTGCCGATGCCATCGGCAACCGGGTGCTTCACATCGCGGAAGGGGGCCAGGTGCTGGACGAAATCTCCACGGGAAGCCTGGCCGTGTTTGCCTGTGCACTGGGTGGACCCGACCGCCGGACGCTGTTCCTGTGCGTCGCCCCGGATTTCCAGGAGCACCTGCGGAAAGGTGCCCGCGAGGCCGCCATCTGGGCCGTGAAAGTGACGGTGCGCGGCTCCGGGCTGCCCTGAAAACAATTGGGATGCATGAGGTTCAAGCAGGCCCAGGGGGGCGATCACGCCCCCCTGGTTTTTGTGGACATGGTGGATTCGGGCCTGAAACGATTTGCGGCGGAACGGATCATCGGGCAATTGCGGATCGCACGGGCAGGGCCTGGAGCGACCTGTCTGACTGGGGATTCCATTCCGGTGTGCCGAGGGCACCGAAACTCAGATAGGCAGCATCGGAACCGCGTGTTTCGGAAGCCCAGACCCACGTACTGCAGTTCAGGCGAATCCATTCCGTCAAATGGGCGTCACGGCCGCAACCGGATTTCGCATAGTGATTCACGCTTTTATACAATTCCACCAACTCGCTCTTCGCAGGCAAGCGCCAATTTTTATAACCGCCTCCTCTGTAATTTTCACAATAGCCCTTGGCGTCTGTCCAGTTGACGCCGTTGCCTTCATCCGTTGCCGCCCACATCAGGTTCGTCCTGGTATCCAGTACGGTACCGTCTGAATATGCGATGAACCGCCCGTCGCGGCCGATTTCGGCGGGCTTCGAAATGGAGGAACGAACAGGAAGAACCGGTGAGCCACCGTTCTGTTGCGTCCAGACAGACGTGCCAAATGAGAAGGTAAAGTAGGCGGCCTCGGAACCTCGGGTTTCTGAGGACCAGGGACAGCATTGCATGATTTCAATAAAACTCGTCATTCGACTCCGCTTGCCTGCATCGTACAAGCTCGCAATCTCTTGCAGTGCCGGCATTCTCCAATCAGAATAACCACCCCCTCTGTATTGCTCGCAATAGATCCTGGCCTCAGGCCACGTAATCAGTTTTTGACTGTCTTTTGCTGCCCACATGAGGTTTGTTTTGGTATCCAGAACGGTCCCGTTGTCATAGGCAATGAACCTCCCGTCCCGGCCTATTTCCTTCACGGCAGGGAACTCCGGTGGCCGAGCCACGGCCACTTCCTGTTTTTCCTCCTCCGACGCCGCCTTCTGTGCGGGCGATACCTCCCCAGCCTTCTTCTGTCCGGCAGCGGAGTCAATAAGGGGACTTGCTGCGGCAGGAGCTGAGTCTACCGCCCTGCCGGGACGGAAATAGAACCTGCCTTCCAGCGAAGACAACTCCCACGGGACCTGGCCTGTCTCCCGGCGCAGCTTCTGGCGAACGCCCTTGAAGACTTCCTCGATGGCCAGTCCGGGTTCCTTCATGTACTGGATCAGCGTGGCGGTGTAGGGGCTGTTCCTACCCTCGCCGTCCCGGGCGACCTGGCCGGCACCTGTGGAGTACGAAATGAAGGTCCCTGCCGGGGCATTGCTTACGATGGCCAGACCGCGTGACGAGCTGCGGAAGCTGCGGGCGAACGGGTTGTCGCGGCAGGCGTCCAGAATGACGATGTTGAGACCGTTGTTGGCGTTCTCCATCTCCGCCAGGACCTTTCCGGCATCAACGGCATGGAACCGGACGTCGGACTCCTTGTTGATCCTGGCACCGATCGGTATGAGATAGTTCACGCCGGCGACCTGAACCCCATGGCCGGCATAGTAAAACAGACCGACGCCCCCCCGCTTGAGCCGGTTCCCGAAGTCTTCAATGGCTTCCTCCATGTCCTGCTGACGGGCGTTCTTCTTCAGGACAACCGTGAACCCCAGGCGCTGGAGGGCCGCGGCCATGTCGGTGGCATCGTTGACGGGGTTTTTCAGACGACCGGTGTCATACTGGCCGTTGCCGATGACGAGGGCGACACGCCGCTCGGTGGCTGCCGAGGCCGTGGCTGCGAAGCACAGGCCGGAAAGCAGCAGGCAAGTTAAGAAGAGGGCGGTTTTCTTTCTCATTCTCATTGATGGCTCCAGTTTTCAGCTCATTTCCCAGGAAAACAGAATCCCCCGTTCGCGATGATTTATAGAGAGCCGGTTTCCCGTGTCAAGGGGATCTGGAGAGAAACGGCCCCGGGATGGCCCGGAAAGGAAAAGAAACGTCGGAGGCCAGGGCCGAGTCGACAATCGAATTTCTTTCGTAGAAACTATCTGGCAATGCTCAACACCGGATCGAAATGCCAACTACCCGGCCTCTCCCTTTTTCCTCCCCTTTCCATCCAGTTTCAAACGCCGTCTGAACCTTGGCGATCGCTGCACTTGTGTACTACGGACAGTTGCAGATCGAGGTCAGGCCGACCTTGGGTCCTTGATTGAAGTAACTCTTCCCGTATCCCCGGCCCTGGTAGTCCTGGAAGTAGGTGTAGTACCAGGCGCGGCACCAGGTCTCGTTGGGGAGCTTGAAGATGGCCTTGCCCCCCATCCTCCGGTGAATGGGGACGCCCAGGGAATTGACCCTGACTTCCCAGCCCACGGACTGCCGGTAGTTCTTCAGGAACTTCACCCCCTTGTGATCTCTCAGGACGGTTTGCTGGACGAAGGCATCGTTCATGGGGGTCCCATCGGGGTAGCACGGCCAGTTTTTGACCTGCTCCCTGATCTCCCCGACCAGTTTGGCCAAGGCAGCGTCAGCCTTGGCGAATACCTCTTTCGGCGGTTTCTCCAGGCCGACGAATTGCAGGTCTTTTTCGACCATCTTCAGGATTTCCGCCTTCCGCGCCTCCGGGTTCAAATAATACTGCAGGTCCCATGTCCCGAGTTCGCCTTTGCTTTCGGCCAGCTTCTTGGACTGGTTCTCGAACGATTCGGCGACCTGGTTGATGTAGAAGGTCGCCTTGTTCGTCACCGCCCGCTTCAGCAACTCGTCACCCTGGGCGGCCATCTTGCACCAGACGCTTTGCATCTTCAAACGGTCGTTATTCCGTACCGCCCATGGGTCATCTTTAACATCCCGGAATCGGGTCGTGCACCCTTCATGGATATCCTTGAAGGCTGTCTTGGCCTTGGGGAGCGTATCATCCGCGTAGCTGAAAAACCTGTCGGGATTGTCGTAGTACTGAAGGAAGAACTCTATGCTTCCACGGTACTTCTTGTATGCGTTCCAGAATTCGCCACGTTGTTTCTTGACCTCCTGTGATTCAGGAGGAGTTGGAGGCTGTCCGGGGACGCCTGGCACCGCCCTGCCCGGGGTTGAGGATGCCGGGCTTGTCGGCGTCGGGGCATTTCGGGTGGGTTGTGTTACCGATTTGGTTGCCTTCTCCAGTGTGTCCGTTACCCCCTTGATCTGATCGAACACGCCCGCCTGGGCTGTCGAACAGAAAGCGAAGACGAAGACGAACAGCAGGATCCGCTTCATGGCTTCCTCCTTTTCTGTTTCCGGGGTTACAGATCAAACAGCACAGGAATCCTATGGAAGAACAATAGAAAAACACGGTCTGCCTTGTCAACCAAGGACTGCGCCGATCTCCATGAACTCTTGACGGGGCATGGCGCACCCTTTGATTTGGTGACCTTCTCCTTCCAAGATCCATCAATCCCCCTACGCTCCCATGATCCATTTCCCTGGCATGCCATCCGCGCCCGATTCGCCCCACATTCCTATATCACTCAGAGTCAGATTTCTGTTACGTAGGGGCACCCCCATCGGCGGGGGAGTCGGCACTCATAGAGCGGAAAAAAGGAGGAGGCGATCATGAAGGGAATCAATCTGGCGGGTTATCTGGAGAATTCCGTACATGCCCATCCCGGGAAAGTGGCCTTGATCTTCGAAGAAGAGCGCTGGACGTTTCGGGAGCTGAACGCCGAAGCCAACCGGATCGCCAACGGCCTCGTGGATCTGGGCGTGGAAAAGGGAGACCGGGTGTCGCTCTTTCTGCCGAACTGCCCGGAGTTCCTGTTCTGGTATTTCGGAGCCCTGAAGATGGGGGCCGTCGTCAATCCGATCAACACGATGCTGAAGGAGAGGGAGCTGGAATACGTGATTCGGGACTGCACCCCGAAGGTCCTGGTCACCGCGGAAGAACTGGCGGCCGTTCCACGTCATGTATACGGACTGCCCGGGATCGGGATCCGGAAGATGATCGTCGTCAACGGGAAAGACGAAGACGGGATCCTGGCCAACGAAACGTGGGTGAAGCGATACCCCCAGGGCTTCCATGCGACGTCCGTCGAGCAGGACGATCTCGCCGCCATCCTGTACACATCCGGGACGACGGGACAGCCGAAGGGCGTCATGCTGACCCATCTGAACCTCTGGACCAACGCCCGGCATTGCGCGGACTGGGCGGAAACGACGTACAACGACCTCACCGTCTGTGCCCTCCCGCTTTTCCACTCCTACGCCCTCACCCACGTCGTGGGCGAACTTCTCATCGAGGGCGGGGCAGTGGCCTGGCTGAAGCGCTTCGACCCGACGTCCTTCCTGGATGCCATGGCCCGTCATCGGGCAACCGCCTGCCATTGCGTGGCCACGATGTACTACGCGCTGGTGAACCATCCCAACGTGGATGAATATGCCGGGAAGATCAACTTGCGGTACTGTGTGACCGGTGCGGCGGTGACCCCCGAGCCGATCCTCCAGGCCTGGAACAAAAAGTTTACGCCCCTGAGCGAGGGGTACGGCCTCACCGAGGCGGCGCCCGTGGTGTTCATGAATCCGCTTCCCGGAAAAGGCGTGCAGAAAACGATGTCCTGCGGTGTTCCCATTGTTCCGGAAATCAAAGTGGGCGTTGTCAACGACGAGGGCAAACCCGTGGCGGTCGGAGAGGTGGGAGAGTTGATCATCCAGGGGCCGAACGTCATGAAGGGGTACTGGAACAAGCCGGAGGCGACGGCCAAGAGTCTCCGGGACGGGTGGCTCTACACGGGAGACATGGTCAGCTTTGACGAGGACGGTTATTATTACATTCGGGACCGCAAGAACGACATGATCAACCGCTCGGCCTTCAACATCTATCCGAAAGAGCTCGAGGACGTCCTCTATACCCATCCGGCCGTTGCCGAGGTTCAGGTCGTCGGCATTCCCGATCTGGTCAAGGGAGAGGAGGTTGTGGCCTGCCTGGCCCTGAAACCGGGGAATCAGACGACCGAGGAGGATGTCATCCTGTTCTGCCGGAAGAACATGGCATCATACAAAGTTCCGAAGTACGTCCGCTTCTTCGAGACCCTGCCGAAGACGGTAACGGGAAAGCTGGAGAAGATGACCCTGCGGAAGATCCTTCTGGAGGAGCAGAAAGATCAGTAAGGCGAAAACGAGAACAAATGTAGATATTTCTTACACTTCAAAAAAACGGGGGGTCAGACAAAATGCCTGCCCCCCTGTTTTTCATGGTGGGCGATCCGCGACTCGAACGCGGGGCCTTTGGTTCCGGAGACGGATCCAGGGGGGAGGAGCAAGTAATCGAAACGACTCAAGTATCCGATTTTTTTTGGGTCAGCGTGTAGAAACAATAGAAACAGTAGAAGCAATATAAACAATACTTGACACATTTTGTCACAAAACCCAAAGGGGGAGGCCGCCATCCGGCCTTCCCCTGCCCTTCCCTTCTCTTCCAATATTCAAATACAATTTCTTCATGTATGCTATTTTGTCAGGAGACATCGCCAGAGACATCATCGGGTCCTTGTACAAGCACCGGCCCATCAAGACGACCAAATTTCCGCTGTTCTCCCCGGGTTGCCGGTTCACGGACGATACCGTATTGACCGTCACCCTGGCCGACGCCATCCTCCACGACCTAGATTACGCCAATACCATGCGGGAGTACTACTACCGCTACCAGGATCAGGGATATGGGGGGATGTTCCACCTTTGGGCCAGCACGGAGGACAGTGGGCCCTACTTCAGTTTCGGGAACGGGGGCTGCCATGCGGATCAGCCCGGTGGGGTATACGTACGAGACCTTGGAGAAGACGCTTCGGAAGGCCGAGGATTACACGATCGTGACCCACAACCACCCAGAGTGTACCAAGGGGGCGCAGGCTACCGCTATGGCAATATTCCTGGCTCGGACAAGGAGCACGAAGGAAAAGATCCGGGAGAACATCGAAGGAACTGAGAGAGTCCAGCGTGAGCGACCAGACGATCCAGCTCATGATCGAGCGGGAGCGGGAGGGTGGAGAGAAACCGGGCGATGCGATGGGAGTCCGGGAGATCCAGGACAAGGACGGCAACGTCGTGGTGGACCAATCGACAGACCATTCCAAAACGATCGATTACAGCGAGCAGGAATGCCAGAAGCTGGGAAAAGCCTCTAAATTCCTCCGAAACATCATGGAATTAGATCTTCAGACCGACAGCCAGTCCCTCCTCCATGGCCTCCTTGATCATACGGGGTTGGACGCAGTCGCCGACAACGTATACTTCCGGGGCCTTGTCCAGAAAATCCTCCACCGTCTTCTGATCGACCCGGAGACCCGCGGCAAGGACAACAGCGTCAGCCTCGATGAATTCCGCGCTGCCCTGCCGGTTGACCTTGACGCCAGATCCGTTGATCTCCTCTACGGTTGTCCGGTTTTCGAGGCGGATGCCCAGCATCTTCAGCATGCCGAGGAAAAACGGGCGGTAGCTTGTCGAAACCGTCGGCGCCAGGCGGTCCAGCATTTCCAGAACGGTGACGCTCTCGACGCCCCCGCCCCGGGCCGCCAGAAACTCCGCCGTCTCGCAGCCCACCAGGCCGCCACCCAGGATGACAACCTTCCCTCGAACGGTCTTTTTCCCCGTCAGGACGTCCTCCGCGGAGACCACTTGGCCCAAGCGGATACCTGGGATATTCGGAACAATGGGCACAGCCCCGACCGCTACCACAAGGACATCGGGCTTTTCCCGTTCCAAGGTTGGAGGATCGAGGACCTTGCCAAGACGGATGTTGACACCCGCCTTACGGGCCCGCGCTTCCAGGCTCCGCGCAAAGTTCTGGATGTCCTCCTTGTGGGGAGGAAGACACCCCACCCGAAGCCATCCTCCCAGCTTGCTCCCTTTCTCGAACAGGGTGACCCGGTGACCCCGCTCTGCCGCAGTAAGGGCCGCCTCCAGACCTGCGGGACCACCGCCGGCGACGAAGACCTTCCGGAGCTTGCCTGCGGCGGTGGGAACAAACTTGAGTTCCCGACCGGCAAATGGATTGACCGTGCAGGAGGCCGAGACACGACCGCGAAGATCCTTGTAGATGGCCAAAATATCAGAAAGGCAGTTGCCGCAGGCCAGGCAGGGAACAATCTCCTCGACACGCCCCTCCTTTGCTTTGTTGGGGAGTTCAGGATCGGCGATCAGGGCCCGGCCCATGCCGATGAAGTCTGCCAGGCCCTCCGCCAGAATCCGCTCCGCCGTAGCCGGATCGTTGATACGATTAGCTGCAATAACGGGGATCCCGACAACCTCCCGAATTGCACCGGCGAGATGCGCGAAGGCCCCTTTCGGCACCAGGGGCGCCACAGTGGGCACGGGAGATTCGTGCCAGCCTGTATAGGTGTTGATGAAGCCGACACCGGCCTTCTCCAGCGCCCGGGCCACACCTTTCGAGATTTCGATCGTGTGCCCGCCCTGCATCTGTTCTTCTACATTGAGGCGGACACCGATCGGGAAGTCGTCCCCCGCATGCCGGCGGATCGACGCGACGATCTCCAGAAGGATCCGCATACGGTTTTCGAGACTCCCCCCGTACGCATCCGCCCGCTCGTTTGTGACGGGGGAGAGGAAGCGGCTCAGGAGGTAACCGCCGCCCACAATGAATTCGACGGCGTCAAAACCGCCCTCGCGGGCCCGGCGGGCACTCCTCCACGATCCAGCGGATCTCGTCGACCTCGAGAGCCCGGGGAGTCTCCCTGAGCATCTGGTTCAAAACCGGGGAGGGGCCGACGTGCTCGGCCGGTCCGCCACCGAAGGCCACGTGGTAGGAAACAATGAGCTGGCAGGCCGTCTTGGCCCCTTCCGCATGCAGGGCCGCCGTGAGCCGCCGGATTCCCGGGAGATACCGATCGTCGAACACGGCCGGCACGAAGAACGAACCGACGTCGAGGGGCGAAAAGGGAACGATGATGAGCCCGACTCCCCCCTTCGCCCGATGGGCGAAGTAGGTGAGGAAGCGATCCCCGACGGTCCCGCAGGCCTCGGATTAGCCCATGGTCATGGGCAGCATGACGATGCGATTCCGGATTTCCAGGTTTCCAATGCGTCCGGGGCTGAAGAGACACTCAAACATGTCCTCGACCTTTCTGGATGTTATCCCGCCGCGGTTTGCGCCGGGACCAAAGTAAGGCCTCACCGACGCCAAGGCGTTCAAGCGGGATCAGCGACAGATTCCCCAACACCTTCCTGATCTGAAAACTGCCCTTGGCCGTGTAGCACAGGTTGCCGTTTTCACCCTTCAATTCGAACTCCTTGATGAAATCCGCCTTCCCGATACAGTCGTCCTTCCTCTGAATTCCTCGATCTTGCCCGCGGCTAAAACAGCCTCGATGGACATGTCACTCATGGCGGGGCGCCTGTAGACGATCGACGCATCCTTCAGGATGGGAATGTATTTCTTCATGTCGAAGCACGAGCTGAACAGAACGCCCCCTGTGTAGTCCGCCAGAGAGAAGAGGGAACCGGAGGGAGGCGGACCTTCATGGATCCCGGATCGAATCGCTCGATTTTCACTCCCATTTTCCCCACGATCGGGATGATATTCTTGAGGGTGGCGACGATCTGCATCTTCGATTTTTCAATGGTTATGGATTTCCACTACTGTCCGGGATAATTGTCCATCATCATACGTAACCATCTAAAAGACATAAATAAACAACGTATCAGGGGTGTCCTCGACTTGAATTTCAAACAGGAATCCTGTCACTCTTCCCGGCAAATATCGCCGGCGAGGAGCACTCATGTTCTCAGGACCCCCGTCTTCACTCAGGTCATGGACTTTCTGCCCCAGAAAACCTTTTGGAAAAAGAGATTAGATTTTCTTTGCTCCCCGAATCGGCAGCCGGTTCAGGGCTGTTCCAGAATGTGGATGCACATGGCTGCCTCTTCGACGCCGATGTTCCCGCCGCCGTTTTCGGCCAGGCCGATCCTTGCCCCCGGCACCTGCCTCCTGCCGGCTTCACCCCGAAGCTGCAGGACCAGTTCGTGGATCTGGGCAAGCCCGGACGCCCCGATGGGATGTCCTCTCCCTTCCAGACCGCCGCTCGTGTTCACCGGCTTCGCTCCGCCCAGGGCTGTCGCACCGGACTCGGCAAATGATCCGCCCTCACCGGGAGCACAGAATCCCATCGCCTCTGTCTGATGCAGTTCTCCAAAGGCGGTCGCATCGTGCAATTCCGCCACATCAATGTCCCCGGGGCCCAGTCCGGCATCCTGGTAGGCCCTTCGGGAAAGGCGCTTCCCGATGTCCTCCCCGTCCAGTTCCCGGTCTGATCCCTGCCCAAGGACAGACGCCAGGATCCTCACGGCCCGCCCGCCACCCCTCTTCTTCCGATACGCCCCAGAACAGACGATCGCCGCGGCCGCTCCATCGCCCACGGGGGCGCACATGCCCCGCGTTAGCGGATAGGTGACCGGAGCGTCCGCCAGCACTTCCTCCACGCTCATCGGGTTCTGGTACTGGGCGAGCGGATTGAGGGAGGCATGGAAGTGGTTCTTGGAGGCAATAACGGCCAGTTGGCGCTGGGTTGAGCCGTGTCGGTTCATGTGCCAGCGGGCCATCATGGCATAGGCGTCCATGAAGATACTGCGTCCCGCCCCGGGAGCCGATTCGTCCGGCGGCAACTGAATGCGGAGGTTCCTGCCATATTCCATTAGCACTCCGATCTGGCGTTCGAAATGCTCAACATCCATGCAGCTGGAATAGGCCGCCAGCGACTTTTCCTTGTCGGGGTTCGTCAGCTTCTCGGAGCCAACGGCGAGGGCCACTTCGAACATCCCGGCCCGGATGCCGGTGCAGGCCAGGTGAAGTGCCGTGGAAGCACCTGCGCAGGCGTTTTCCACGTTGGTCACCGGGATCCGGTCGATGCCCATCCCCCGGAAGACCACTTGGCCACGGATCGAGTGCTGATGGTCGAACATCCCCCAGAATGTGTTGGCAAAGAAGCCCGCCTGGAGGTCCTCTTTCGCCAGGCCCGCATCCTCCAGGGCTTCCAGGATAACCTTTTCCGCCATTGTGCGGACAGTCCCGTCGCTGGATTTTCCAAACCGGTTCATCCCGATGCCAATGATGAACACATCCTGCATGGAACAACTCCAAACCTCGTCGCCACCACCCTACCGGGTGAGAATCTGGATGCCCGCCACGACCGGGGATTCGACACCAGTCAATACACCGCCTAGCATCTGGGCCATGCCCACCTTCGCGCCCTCGACCTGGTTTGCCCCTGCCTCACCCCAGAGCTGGCGCACAACGTCGTTGACCACGCGAACCCCGGAAGCTCCCAGGGGATGGCCCATGGAGAGCAGGCCGCCGCTGGGATTGACGGGGCAGCGGCCTCCCAGTTCCACTGCGCCGGAACGGGCCAGCGCGATGCCCTCGCCAGGCCGGCAGAGGCCCAGCATTTCGTATGCTGCCAGTTCCTCGCCGGAGAACGCATCGTGCATTTCGACGACGTTGATGTCCTTCGCAGCGTCCACGCTTGCCATCTCGCAGGCCTCCCGCGCTCCGTCGATCATGGCTTTCAGGGCAAGGGGATCAAAGGAGGCGTCCTCGGCCCCGCTGACCGAGATGACGGACCCGGCGATCCGGACGGGCGCACGATGCCCTTTCCGGTTGTGCTTCTTGAAGAAGGCTTCCGAGCAGAGGACGATGGCCGCCGCTCCGTCACTTTGGGGACAGCACTGAAGCACAGTGATGGGGTCGGCGATCATGGGGGAGGCCATGATTTCCTCGACTGTCACGGCCTTTTTGTACTGGGAAAAGGGATTCGTCAGGCCGGCCCGGTGGTTTTTCACCGATGGATAGCAGATGTCCTCGATTGTCGCACCGCGCTCTTCCATCAGCCGGTTGCAAATCATGGCGAAGAAGGACGGCATGGTGAGGGCGAGTTTTCCCTGGAGATCCCCCTCGATCACAAGCAATCCTTTTCCGAATTTCCTGTTGAAGGCGGACAGCGACTCGACGCCGAAGGCGATGCCGATTTCGCAGGCGCCCAGAGCGATGTTTTCATGCAGCAAGTGCACGGCGGAGGAACCGCTGGCACACGCGTTTTCCACGGTATACATCGGAATCCGGTCCACCCCGATCCGGTGCAGAATCGACTGGGCCGGCGTGGGAGGACTGTTGATCGTTCCGCAATATCCAACCTCCAGGGCCTTGGGAGCAATCTGAGCATCCTTCACGGCGGCCAAGACGGCGGTGGCTCCCAAATCGTTGACGGTCAGGCTGTCGTGTCTGCCAAAAATCGTCTGGCCAATGCCGAGGACATAGACTGAGTTCCTCATTGCTCACCTCCACAGGGCACGTAAAAATAGCCGAGAACCTCCGTGCCGTCCTTCTCCGTCCAGATCACGCCCGTTTCCCTCTTCAGCTTCATGCCGGTTTTCACATCCTCCACGCGGGCATGGATCTGCCCAAAAACGCGTGTCCCTTCATGGAGATCGATATAACCGCCGATGATGGGTGGTTTGTACGGACCGACGGGGACGCGGGTCACGCAGAACGAAAACAGCTTGCCCGTCGCGCTGAGAGGCACTTTTTTAAGCTGTTCCGAGGAACAGAACGGACACAGTTCAACGGCGGGGTAAGACGTCCTGCCGCACCCCACACATTGGTTCCCCATTTGCACAAGAACGCCATCCCTTTCTTCCAGGGCGCCGGGGTGAAAGATTGCTTGTTTGCTCATGATCGGCCTCCAGGTCTATTTCAGGTTTCGGGCAATGACCATCCGCTGGACCTCGTTGGTCCCCTCGACGATTTGCAGGATCTTGGTGTGCCGGTAGTACCGCGAGACAGCGTACTCGTTCATGAAACCGTAGCCCCCGTGGATCTGGTATGCGTCGCTGGCTACCTTTTCGCACATCTCCGAGGCGTAAAGCTTCGCGTAGGCGGCCTCCAACGTATGGGGAAGGCCGTTGTCCTTCAGCCAGGCCGCCTTGAGATACATGTTGCGGCCGAGCTCCGTCGCCATGGCCATGTCCGCGAGTTTGAAAGAGACCCCCTGGAAGCTGATGATGGGCTGCCCGAACTGGACCCTTTCCTTTGCATACCGCAAGGAGACGTCCAGGCAGGCCTGCATCAGACCGACGGCGACAGCGGCAACACTGATCCTACCCGTTTCCAGGACCGCCAGATGCTGGGCAAAACCCCTCCCTTCCTTCCCGAGAAAGTTCGAAGCCGGAATCCGGCAGTCCTCGAAAATGCACTCATGGGTGGCCGAGTGGCGCCAGGCCATCTTGTCGTACTTCTTGCCGAGGGTGAACCCTGGCGTTCCCTTCGGGACGATGAAGGTGTTGATCTGCTCCTTTTCCCCCGATTTTTGAGCCTTCGTCCGGGCCGTGATGATGACCAGGGAGGCGGTGTCGAGGCCGATGTTCGTGATGAACTGCTTGGTCCCGTTGATGACCCAGGAGTCACCGACGCGGACGGCCGTTGTCCGAGTGGCGCCCGCGTCGGACCCTGCCTGGGGCTCCGTGAGACCGAAAGCGCCGATGGTCTTGCCCTGCGCCATAGGCACGAGCCATTCCCGCTTCTGCTCCTCCGTCCCGAACACATACAGCTCCTGCGCCACGACGCTCGTCGTCACGTCCAGCAGTCCCCCCAGGGTCGTGTCCCCCCGGGACATCTCCTCGATGCACAGGTGCATGCCCACCCAGTCCCCGCCGCTTCCGCCATACTCCGCCGGGAAAGGGATGCCCATCATGCCGAGGTCGGCCATCCGCGCCATGATGTCATAGGGATACTCGCCCGAGGCCTCCAGTTCCTCAGCCCGGGGGGCAACGACTTCGTCCACGAACTTCCGGGCCATATCCCGGATCATCTGCTGCTCTTCTGAAAACCGGAAATCCATTTCTGTCCTCCTTTTTAATCCTTGGCCGCCGGAGGTTCCGCAAACAAAACACGCCCCCACGCAAAGCCCTCACGGCACGTCCAGAGCACTTTTTTTACGACAGCTTGCCTTTACAACCCCATGAAGCGGGCTATGATTATCTTCATGATCTCATTCGTCCCGGCAAAGATCTTCATTACACGGACGTCCCGCCAGGCCCTGGATATCGGATATTCGTCACAATATCCATACCCCCCGTGCAATTGGACGCAACGGTCCGCGATCCGGTTGGCCATGTCGGTGAGCCAGTACTTGGCCATGGACGTTTCGATGATGATCTGCCGGCCCTCCATGTGGTCCACGATCAGTTTGTCTATAAAAGTACGTCCAATTTTAATTTCCGTGGCCATCTCCACGAGCTCGAACTGGGAGTGCTGGAACTTGGAAATGGGCTTGCCGAACACGGTCCGCTCCTGGCAATACTTGATCGTGACATCGAGCATGTATTCCGCGGCGGTGATGGCGCCGATGGCACAGACAAGGCGTTCCGGCTGCAGCTTCTGCATGAGTTTCATGAAGCCCGTGCCCTTATCACCGAGCCGGTTTGACAGTGGGATCCGGCAATTTTCGAAATACAACTCCGCTGTGTCCTGGCTGTGCCAGCCGACCTTCTTGATCTTTTTTCCCTTTTCGAATCCGGGTGTTCCATCTTCGACGATATAAAGGTCTATTGCCTGGTGGGGGTTCACTACAGAAGGGTCCTTGGCCACGACAATGCAGATGCCACAGTTGATACCGTTGCTGATGAAGGTCTTCTGTCCGTTCAGGACAACGGAATCCCCGTCCTCCACCGCTGTCGTCCGGATGGAAGCGAGGTCGCTTCCGGTGTTGGGTTCCGTCATGGCAACCGCCGTGATGATGTCGCCCGTCACACAGCCGGGCAGATACTTCCGTTTCTGTTCTTCCGAGCCGAAGGCAATGATGTAGGGAACGATAATGTCGCTGTGCATCGACGCCGTGAGACCAGTGAAATTGGCCCGGGCCATCTCTTCTATGATAATGACGGAGTAGAGGAAATCCGCACCCGGTCCCCCGTATTCCTCGGGAACGCCCGTACCGAGGAATCCCTGGTTTCCCATCTTCTGCCAGACGCTCTTGGGCACGATGCCCGCTTCTTCCCATTCATCCACGTGGGGAATCAGTTCCTTCTCCACGAACTTCCGCAGCGCATCGCGGAAGATTCGGTGTTCTTCCGTGTAGTTGATGATCTCCATGAATGCCCCCTCAGGTAAAACCCACAATCGGGTTGACGGATTATTGATGTTTGAATACGGGCTTTCTCTTTTCCACGAACGCCTTCATCCCCTCCACCCGGTCTTCCGTGGAAAAAAGGGTTTCAAAGCAGCGGGCCTCATAAGCGATGGCCGACTTGACGTCCATGCTGAGCCCCCCTTCTACGGCCAGTTTGATCATACGCACGGCGATCCCGGGCCGGGCTGCGATCTTCTTTGCCAAGGCCCGTGCCTCATCCATCAGGGAATCCACAGGCACCACCCTGTTCACCAGGCCGAGACGATACGCCTCCGCCGCATCGACGAAATCTCCCGTGTACAAGAGTTCCTTCGCCTTCCCCGCTCCGATCAGGCGGGGCAACCGCTGGGTCCCTCCCGCACCCGGCATGACCCCGATCTTGATCTCCGGCAGACCGAACTGCGCATTCTCTGCCGCGATCCGGAGGTCGCACGCCAGGGCCAGTTCGCACCCACCGCCCAAGGCCATGCCGCTCACAGCTGCAATGACCGGCTTGTCGAAATCCTCCATCCGGCGGATGAAATCCACAGACTTGGAGAATTGGTAGGCATCGGCGGGAGAGATGATGTTGACCACCTCGGTGATGTCCGCGCCAGCGGCAAAAAATTTCTCGTGACCGGCAAGAATGACGCATTTCGTATCATCATCCAGCGCCATCTGCTGGAGCGCGTGTCCCAGTTCTTCAAGAAGAGTCCGGCTCAGGGCATTCATGCTTTTGGGACGGTTCAGGGTTATCGTGCCGACCCCCCCGCTTTTTTCGTAAAGAATCGATGTGTATTCCACCGTCGTTTCCTCCCCATGAGATAAGGTGCATCATTCCTTCAACGAACGGATCCGTGATCGGACAGATCCTCCCTGCCGGATTCCGGCGATGCGGCCATCAGCCTTCGGCGGATGCCGACGCCGCAGCCGCCGCAGGCGAGCTGGCGCTCCGCTTCACGGCGACTGCGGCCGCTCGACCCGGTCGAGCCCGCACTTCACCGGCTGTCATCTCATGTAGAAACGACCCTTCATGCTGTTCCGCAATTCCCCCCTCAAGTCGGGGTGAGCGATGTTGATAAGGGCCTCGGCACGCTGGGTGGTCGTCTTGTGCCGGATGTGGGCAATCCCATACTCCGTGACAACGTAATCCGCCAGGATCCGGGGCACGGTCACAGGCATTCCTGGGGGTAGTTCTGGAACGATCGAAGAAGCGAGCGATCCGTCCTTCAGCGTCCGGGCAGACGTCAACAGGGTGATACCCTTCCCTCCCTGGGAATAGTTTGCACCCATCATGAAGTCGAGCTGCCCGCCGGTACCGCCGATCTGCCGGAACCCTAGGGCTTCCGAGGCAATCTGCCCTGTGAAGTCGACCATCAGCGCCATGTTTATGGCCACCATATTGGGATGCTGGGAGATAAAGGCCGGGTTGTTCGTGTAAGAAGCGGGAAAGAACTCGCAGTTGGGGTTCTCCTCGATAAAATCATACAAGGACTGGTCGGCCATGCAGAAAGTAGCGACCGTCTTCCCCTTGTGGAAGGGCTTCTTCCGGTTTGTCACGACGCCCTTCGCGACCAGGTCGTTCAAGCCGACGGGGAACATCTCGGTGAGGACCCCGAGATCGTGCTTTCCCTCCAGGCCGGCAACAACGGCTTCCGGGATGCCTCCAAATCCCATCTGGATCGTGTACCCGTCTTTGATCAATTCAAGCACGTACCGGCCGATGGTCGCTTCCCGCTCACCCGGCGCCGTCCTTGTGATGGCCGGCATCTTCATGGACGTTTCGACGAACAGGTCAAATTCGGAAACATGAATCCAGTTGTCACCATACACGATGGGCATCTGGTCGTTTACTTCACCGATGGTGAGCCGCTGTTTTCCGTTCTCCCGGCCCAGGCGAATCAGGTCCATCTGGTAAAAATTGGCCAGGCCAAGATTCACGAAACCCTGTTTGTTGGGCGGGGTGACCTGGCAGATAAAGACATCCGCCACGGGGGCTACTTTCTGCGCGGCATCGGAACTCGATACTGGGAAGTACGGCGAAAGTCCCGGCTGTCCCTGGGCGCGGCCACCCGGTGAAAAAAAGCCCGAGACATGGTTGATGTGGCCATCGATGGTCTTCATGAAATCGGGGCTCAACAGTTTCGAGGGATAGACCGGAACGGCGTCGCAGATGACAACATCCCTCAATTCTTCCGCCCGGTCCAGGATGGCATGCACGACCCGCGGTGTGGGGGCGCCCAACGCCAAGCCGTTCATGATGAAGTCGCCGGACTTGATCTGCTTTGCCATCTTTTCCACGGACACGCACTTCTTCTTGTAATCCTCTCTCCAATCCATTTCGCTCCTCCTTTCTGCGGCATTGCATCGAAATAAATGTAATCGAGTCCCTCTAACAGGCGGAGCGGCTCCCCTCGATGCCGTCCCGTCCTCCCCTGAACTTACTGCTCAATCGGTTATCCCATGAAAACCGGTTACGGCGGTGTCGAACTTGCTGAAGGGCGTCCGGACGGCACTGACGATAACGATATCTCCTTTTTTTCATGAGTCGTTGTCTCCTGCCTGACCTCGATGAAATGTGGTTCGGATACCCCTCAGCGGGCCGCCATTCGGATTGCTCCGTCCAGTCGGATCACCTCGCCGTTGAGCATTGGATTCTCGATGATCTGCTGCACCAGTTCCGCGTACTCAGAAGGTTTCCCCAATCGGGACGGGAAGGGGATCATCTTCCCGAGGGCCTCCCGGGCGGCATCGGGCAACTGCGCCAGCATAGGCGTGTTGAAGAGCCCCGGGGCGATGGTCATCACCCGGATCCCGTAGTCGGCACACTCCCTGGCCAGGGGAAGGGTCATCCCCACAACCCCCGCCTTGGAAGCACTGTAGGCTGCCTGGCCGATCTGACCGTCGAAAGCCGCTGCAGAGGCGGTGTTGACGATGACGCCCTTCTCGCCGTCCTCGTACGGGGTGTTCTGGTTCATTTTCTCAACGGCAAGACGGATGACATTGAACGTTCCGACCAGGTTGATCTGGACGATCCTCATGAAGAAGGTCAGAGGCATCGGCCCCTTCTTGCCCAACACCTTTGCCGGATCGCCGACGCCGGCGCAATTGATGACCACGTTGATCATGCCGAACGCTGCCAGCGTTTCATCGACTGCCGCCTGAACACTCTGCTCACTGGTCACGTCGGTATTCACAAAGATGACACTCGGTCCCAGCTCTGCGACGAGTTTTTCCGCACGTTCCCCCTGCATATCGAATATCGCCGCTTTTCCACCACCAGCCAGGATGTTGCGGACACAAGCCTCACCCAGACCAGATGCTCCGCCTGTCACGATTGCAATGGAGTCTTTTCGTTTCATCGCTTCTCCTCCTGTCTCTCGGTAAAACCGGAATGTATTCGGGAGGGCCTGTCCGCCCTCACTCTTCCTGACTGCTTTTCACGTTTCTCTCGATCCCGTTAAACAGGACACTGCAAAGATCTTCCGTCAATTGGTCTGACGAATAATCCCGATCGAAAATGATCTCCGGTAGGCAAAGATGCTCGAGCCCTCCGATCACAATCTGGCGCAGAGAACGGAGAGGAATATCTTCACGGATCTCTCCGCTCTTCCTTCCGTCTTCCAAGATCCCCAGCAGGATGTTGCTGTATCGTTTTACTTGGCCGTAGCAATGCCCACCGAAGTAGCCGGGGAAACTCCGCACCTCCAGCAGAAACAATTTTGCAAACACGCGGTTGGACTCGAACATGTGGATGTGGTGCCAGATGAGTTTTCTCAGGCGATTCAAAGCCCCCTTCACCCCACAAAGGCCCAGTTCGATTTCCCCGATGTAGGCATCCAGGAATTCGCTCAGTATCTGGTGAAGAAGGCCGCGTTTGTCGCCGAAATATCGATAGATCAGAGCTTCGTTGACTCCCGCGGTCCTTGCAATCTCGGCTGTGGTGATGGCATCGAACTCCTTCTCCTTTAGAAGGACGCGAAGCGCATTGGCAAGTTTGATCCGACCGGGTGGGTGAGGGCGGGTCTCGACATTCTCAGGGACTGTGTCTTCGTGCATATATTCTCCGTAATGTAAAGTAAACTTACATCGATATTGTTGAGTTAAAAGCTGATTGACGTTGGGTCAGTATCACTTACTTACATTGCTGTCAACAAATTTTTTCGTTTATCCTCCACCGGTGGGTTCTTCACAATATTGCAAAGGTCTACGGGTCTGTAACGGAACGTCTCTTCTCTTGCGTCTCCGTCTGCGATTCGCGTTGCGTGCTATCAGGCCCGCACGGAGATCGTCGCCGGTACCATGCAACCGCCTGTGCAAAGCGAAACCAGGGCGTATTTATCCTGCCGCCGCCGCAGTTTATGAATCGGCGTGACGATCAACCGGCACCCCGGGTTCCCCACGGGGGACCCTGGGACCAGCGTCCCCTCATTCACGTTCGGCTTCGCCTATTTTGCCTGCAACTCCTTCAGCCATGCCAGCGGGATGGCGCACACGTGGCACGAAAGTAGATTCAGGAAAGGGGATAAAACGGTTCAGAAGGGAGCTTTAGTATTTTTCAAACAAAAAACAAGGGATCAGACGCTGTGCCTAACCCCTTGTTTTCATTCATGGTGGGCGATCCGCGACTCGAACGCGGGGCCTTTGGTTCCGGAGACCAACGCTCTATCCACCTGAGCTAATCGCCCTGTATCGTTCCGGCTGCTCGCGGCGACCGCTCACGCCGGTCGTTCGCAGCGCCGATGATCCGCCGGTCGGGCCCGCCCGGGGCTCCTTCTCCGGCTGGACATGTTCAAAGAAGGAACCGCTTTTGCCATTTTTCCGAACCGTTGTCAACCGCTTATTCGCGGCAATGCCGCGGATCTCCTCGTCCTTCATGAGTTTTCCGGGAATGCCCCGGTCTTTCGGGTTCCGGCCGCACCATCTCCAGCCAGGATCCCGCCATCGCACCCATCGGTCTCGATGTCCGGGATTTCACATCACAGCGCTTCAAAAGCGCGCATCGAGGACCGGCGCAGGGTTGCGGTCGTGAACGATTCCGAGCCGCAAAACGAAGGAAACCCGCAGGGAAATGTCCATCCATGCAAAAGCGGCCGGGCAGAATGGCATTCGCACCATGGCCACCTTCCGCTGTTGTGAGCTTAAGCTTTCAGCCGGCGTAAATCGCGCATATATGCGGGGTTCAGCATGTGCAGCCTGCGCCGCTATGCCTGGAATGGTTGGAAATGAGGTTGGAAATGAACACTCCAATTTAAGTGGCAATTCTCTTTACCGTTTGACATTGAAAATTCACAGAAAACTCAATCACGGACGGAAAACCCGTATTGACAGATGTTCCTTTTTTTGCATAATGCAGGCAGGTCCGTTCCAGGAGTTCATCTCTTCCCTGTTATGCGTTCGAAAACTCTGGAACGAGATTTAGAGAGCCCGGCCATGCGGGAACATGGACCGGGCTTTCGCTTTTCTTGCCCTCTCAGGTATCTTCTCTCGCAGAACTTCCTCTTTGATCCTGCGGACCTCAGACACGCCGAAATATTTCCGTTCCCTTTTAAAAATGTGTGTGTTAAATTATTTGCCAATCCAGAGGTTGAACGCGACAGGGAAGCACGCTTGAGAAAGCGGAGCCCGGATCATGTTCCCGCATGGTGCGGGCTTTCCCTCCTCTGGACAGCCTGTCCGCCCAGCCCTTTCTTCCGAATTGCCTCTCCCCCGAATTCTATGCACGGCGCTTAAGCGGTTCTCCTGTGCCGGCATGAGAACAGGAGCCGGGTCCGCATCTCAGGCGGTCATTTCATGAGCCGACGCATTGAATCATTATAAGAACCGATCTGCAGCGCGATCAAGAGCAGGATGAGCGCTTCGCTTGAAACAGGCAATCCATTGTACAAAAAGATGTTTTCCCGCCGGACCATTCCTGTTACCCGATTCTTCCCGTCCTGTTCGAGTAGATGGAAACCTACACCCAGACTGATCATCCCTGTCTTGCCGTCAACAGCCTGCTCCGGTGGGACGCGGTAAACCGACACCTGAACGCAGGAGAGGAAAAGCAGGAAAAACAGCATGGCCAGCGTGATCAGAAACGTGGTCCTGGTTGCCCTTCCCGTCAGGATGGCTTCGCGCTCGTCCCGCTCCCTCATGAAGGTGATCCTGGAGATAACCTGATCTCTCAGGGCTTCGGAGACCATCAGCCGAAAACAGAGATAAAGGGAAATCGCCATCCAGGCCGCAATGAACAATCCGGAGAGCGCATTCACGAGTCCGACAAAGCTGTTGTTCCGATCCAGCAATCCCTGGCTGTAGCAATAGCCGAAGACAGCAAGCAGGACGCCGACGGGAAGCCCGTATAGAAAGACCTTCAGCACGACTGTATCGAACCGTTTCATTTCTCCTCCTCAGCAATCTGGAAAATCGAGTTTATGTCCGTCTGAAAATGCCGGGCGATGCGAAACGCCAGTTCAAGGGACGGATTGTACCCCCCTCCCTCGATCGCGATGATCGTCGCCCTCGTCACACCGACCTCCCTTGCAAGTTGCTCCTGGGTGATCCGGCGCTCCGCCCGCAGGACGTGCAGGCGGTTCACAATTTTCAACTGCGGCAATGATTTCGGCATCCCGGGTTTCCTTTGTCTTGATTGTGATGGCCGTTAGTATACTTTGTTTTACATTATGTCAAGTTTATTTTACTTACGCGACCGATTCTTCCTCTGAGACGCGATTCCGGATCTTTTGCAGGGCAATAAAAAAGCGTCGACCCGGATTGAATCCGTCGGTCGACGCCTGTGCCGTCCGGGCCGATCGCCCGCTTTAAAAAAGTCTGTATCTTCAGGAACCAGGAAGTTTCAGGAAACGATTCCGCCGCCTTATTCCGTCTTCGCGGATATTCCGGGAATGTTCGTCAGGACCGGCTCCGCCCGGCCTCCGCCACTCCCGGAGAACCTTCCGCCTTTCCCCGCGGGATGCTCACGGCCCCCAGGATGGCCCTTACGGGCTCGCTCCGGTTCATGCAGTAGATGTGCAGGCCGTCGACACCGCTCCGGATCAACTCCTCCGCCTGCCGGACGGCATGCTCCAGGCCGTACTTCTCAACCTCCCCGGGCCGCTCCATGACACGGTCCAGCTTGTCGCCCAGGCCGGAGGGAATCGTGGCGCCACAGAGGCCGACGATCCGCTTGATCTGGTTGTAGTTCAGGATGGGCCACAGCCCCGGCAGGATGGGGACCTGGATCTTCATGGCCCGGGCGCGGTCGCGGAAACGAAAGAAAAACTCGTTGTTGAAGAAGAGCTGGGTAACAATGAAATCCGCCCCGGCGTCGATCTTCTTCTTGAGGTTCTTCAGGTCGTCGTCGAAAGAGGCGGCCTCGGGATGGCCTTCCGGATACCCCGCCACGCCGATGCAGAAGGGCCACCCCCGGTGGATGAACTCCACCAGGTCGCTGGCGAAGTTGAAGCCCCCCGGAGTGGGGGTGAATGTCTCCTGTCCCGCCGGCGGATCCCCCCGGAGGGCGAGGATGTTCTCGATGTTCCGCTCCTGGAAGGCGTCCAGCGTCCGGGCGATGTCGTCCCGGGTGGCCTCGACGCAGGTCAGGTGTCCCAGTACCTCGCGGTTGAAGTCGTTCTTCACCTTCGAGGCGATCTCCAGGGTCTTGTCGCGGGTGCTTCCGCCCGCACCGTAGGTGACGGAGATGAAGTGGGGATCGAACGTGCCCAGTTCCCCGATCGTCGTGAACAGGCTCTCCAGGTTTCCCTCCCGCTTGGGCGGAAAAACCTCGAAGGAGAGGCAGAATCGGTTTTCCTTCAGGATCTTCTTGATTTCCATGTCCGGACTCCCTTAAAGGCCGGTATTCATGTCATTTCGGCCGTTCCTTGTCAACCACATTTCGTGAAACCGGTTGATTTTCCAGGTCAATGCTGGTACATCGCCTCCATGTCGGTGTTGTATTCCAGGATCCATCCGCTTTTGCGGGCCGCCATGGCGGTCATTCCCCTGATTTTGCTCATGTATGCGCCGGCTTATGCGGGTGCGGAAATCCAGAACGTCCGCCACTGGACGGCCCCGGACCAGACCCGGGTCGTCTTTGACGTGAGCGACGGAATCGTCTTCACCGTCCGCAAGGAAGCCGGCCGGGTTTTCATCGATTTCCAGCATGCGACCCCCCGGGACTCCCTCCCCTCTTCCTTCGAGATGAACAAGCCGGCCATTGAAAAGATCGTCCTGGGACGGGGCCCCGGGAACACCCTCCGGGCGGAGCTCCATCTCCCGGAGGGTGCCGAGTCGAACGTGTTCCGCCTGAAGCGTTTCCAGGACCGGCCCGAGCGGGTGGTGGTGGACCTCCGGCTGCCCGCCCTGGAAAAGAAGGAAAGCGAGACCCGCCAGGCCGTAAAGAAGGACCGGAGGGACCGGATCGTGATCATCGATCCCGGTCACGGAGGAGATGATCCGGGGGCGATCGGACACCACGGCACGAAGGAAAAGGACGTGGTCCTCCAGATCGGCAGGAAGCTCCGCGACGAGTTGAACGGCCGGGAGGGCTACCGGGCCTTCCTGACCCGGAGCGGCGACTACTATGTGCCCTTCCGGAAGCGCGTCACCATCGCGAAGGAATACGGTGCGGACCTCTTCGTCAGCATCCATGCCGACGCCGTGAAGGGAACCCACGCCCGGGGCAGCTCGGTCTACGCCCTGTCGCTGACCGGGGCCTCCAACGAGGCTGCCCGCCTCCTGGCGACCAATGAAAACCTCTCGGACATCATCGGCGGCGTCTCCGAAGAGGAGAACGGCGAAGATACCGATGCGATCCTGCTCAACATGTTCCAGACGAACACCATCAACCAGTCCCGGCTCTTCGGCTCGACGGTCCTGAATCATATGGGAAATGTGGGACGCATCAAGTTCGCCACCGTGCAGCATGCCCCCTTCCGGGTCCTGAAGCTGCCGGACATTCCTTCCGTCCTGGTGGAGACCGCCTACATCTCCAACCCGGAGGAGGAGAAGCTACTCAAGCACCGCCTGCACCAGAAGAAGATCGCCGCGGCCATCGCCGACGCCGTCACCGAGTTTCTGCCGGCGGAGGAGACCGGCGGCCCGGCCGTGAAGATCGTGAAAAGGGGACGGGGTGAACGGACGGATGTGGCCCTGCATCTCGTGAAGCGGGGTGAAACCCTCGACGGAATTGCGAAAAAGTACGGGACAACCCTGGCGGACCTGTTGAAGCTCAACAACAGGAAGATCGACGATCCGCTCCTCTGGGGCCTGAAAATCAAGGTGCCCGCCGTGAACGCCGGAGAAGAGGCGGTCGTGCCGAAGAAGGCGTCGGGGAACCGGGAAAAGTCGCCGAAGCGGCGCTTCCTCACCTACCGGGTGAAAAGAGGGGAGTCGCTCGGATCGATCGCCCGGGACCGGCAGGTCTCGCTCCAGGCCCTCCTGGAGGCCAACGACATGAAGCGGGACGATCCCCTGTTTGTGGGACGACTCCTGAAGATTCCCACCGACGGGACGGATCCCGATGACACCGCATCCGACGAAAAACCGAAGAAGGCATCGGCGGGCAAGAGCGAGCGAACGGTTTATTACCGGGTAAAGAAGGGCGACAGCCTGACGGAAATCGCCCGCCGCCATCACACCTCCGTGGAGAACCTGATGGCCCTGAATTCTATCCAGCGCGACGATCCCCTCTACGTAAACCGGCGCATCCGGGTCCCGGCTCCCGCCGGTCGATAAAAGCAATGATGAAGAAGATTTTCGTGCAGGTTCTGCTGATTCTGCTGCTGGCGCCGCTGCCTGCGGCTTTACATGCCGGGGCATGTCCGGATACCCGGCCGGCCGGATTTGTCATCGCGGGCCTCGCCCCGGATGAGGTTCCCGCCGGTCCTTCCACGGCGTCGTCTGCCGGAGAAGAGGTCCGCAGCGGGGAATCGGTCCGGAAGGAGGAGGCCGCTGTCCGGGAGGAGGTTCGCCGGTACCTGGGAGGAAACGGCTTTCTCACCATCGGAAAATCCTGGCAGGACCGGGAGAAATTCTGGGCCGCCCCGTCCGAAATCGTCCCGGGACCGGGAGAAAAGACAAACGGGAGCACCTGGAACGAGTTCTACTACCAGAACTTCCGCCTGTCCCTGTCCACCATGCCCGGAGAAGACGATCACCTGAAGCGCCTCACCCCCTGGGAGACCCCGGAGACCAGGCGCTGGGAGCGGTTTCAGAACCTTCCGGGCCAGCTTCGCTCCGGCTCCTACCGGGAGACCCTCGAGGGGGTCGGGGTGATCGTCGAACCCCGGATCCGCCTGGGAATCGAATTCTGATTGTGCTATAGCGCCCGCGACGAACGAACGGAGGACCGACCATGAATGTGACCGAAGGCGTCCAAGCCTTCCTGTGGCAGAGCTACTCGGAGAACAACTGCAACGCCTATCTGCTTGAGGGGGAGAAGAATATCCTCGTGGATCCGGGCCACCGGCACCTGCTGGACCACGTGGACCGGGGACTGAAGGAAGCGGGGCTTTCCCGCGACCGGATCGACGTCGTCCTGATCACCCATGCCCACCCGGATCACCTGGAGTCGATCGGAGACTTCTCGCCTCCGGCCCTCTTTGCCATGAACCAGCGGGAATACGAGCTCTTCAATCAGTACGCCGCGGGATACATGAAGCTTCCGGAACCGGACTTTTTCCTGGGAGAGGGGGACCTGACGATCGGGGACATCCGGATCGAGGTGATCCTGGCACCGGGCCACTCGCCCGCGTCGGTCTGCCTCTACTGGGCGGACAAGAAGGTGCTGATCACGGGGGACGTGGTCTTCGACCGGGGAATCGGAAGGACCGACATGCCCGGCGGAAGCGGGAAGGCCCTGATGCAGAGCATCCGCCGCCTCGCCGACCTGGACGTGGAATACCTGCTGACGGGCCACGGCGGGATCGTCACCGGCCGCGACGCCGTCCGGAGAAATTTCAAGGAAATCGAGAAGACCTGGTTTCCCTACCTTCGCTGATCGTCAGACGGCCAGCCGCTCCAGGAGCCGCTTCCGGAAAGCCGATCGTTCCTCCCGGACCCTCTCCAGGAGGGCCTGGTCCCGATTGGGATTCGGGATGACCGCCGGACCGGAGATCCCCTTCCGTCGCAGGACCTCCCGCTCCGCCTCCAGGCCTTCCAGCACGATCCGGGACAGGTCCTCCCGACCGGACTCGGCCAGTTCGAGCACCGGTTCCGTCTTCATCTTCAGGACCTTTTCCATGAGCTCAAAGACGGCTCCGTTCTCTCCCCCGGGCTCCACGTGCTCCAGCAGGGCCGACCGGAAAATCCGCTCCGCCTCGGGAAACTCCTTCTTCTCCTCGGCGTATTCCTTCTTGAGATCCCGGAGGGTCGCCATGCCGTCCCGGTAGCGCTGAATCCACCCCTTGGCTTTCCCCTCGGCCTCCCGCCTCCGGATGGCCGTCTTTTCCTCCTCCGAAAGGGAGAGGTTCTTGGTCCTCTCCATGATCAGATCGATGGTGCTCTTGATCTCCGCCATGTTTCCATACCTTCCTGTCGACCGGCTTGCCGCCGGATTGGTTTGCTGCCGGGAGTCCCGCCGACCCGGACACGCTCGGGCAACGGAAAATCCGCCCATCGCCGCGGAGCCCGGTATTACCGGACCATGACGAGCCTCTGCTCCTCCTTCGGAACATACCATTTGATGAAGTTGTAGGTGATCCCCAGCGGCGCCGGCTCGATGCCGCGGATGCGGGCCGAGACGATGGGCAGCGCATCGGGCACATACAGGAACAGGTAGGGCTGCTCCTCCGCCAGGATCTCCTGGATGCGGTCATAGGCCTTCTTCCGCTCCTTCTGGTCGAAGGTCCCCCTGCCCTTCTCGATCAGGGCGTCCACCTCGGAATTCCGGTAGGAGATGAAGTTCAGCTCCTGGGTCCCCGTCTTGGAGGAGTGCCAGACATCGTAAATGTCCGGATCCTGCGGGATCGACCAGGCCAGCATGGTGGCATCGAACTTGCGCTTGTTGATGAAGTCGTTCAGGAAGGCGGCCCATTCGACGATCCGGATCTTCACCCGGATGCCTACCTCCGCCAGGCGGCGCTGGATGATCTCGGCGCACTTGGCCCGCACCTCATTGCCCTGGTTCGACAGGATCTCGAAGGCGAAGGGCCTTCCGTCCCGGTCCAGGACGCCGTCCCCGTCGGTGTCCCGCCAGCCCGCCTCAGCCAGGAGTTTCCGGGCCTTCTGCGGGTCGTAGGGATACTTGCGGACATTGGCATTATAGGGCCAGGTCCCCGGCTTGTAAGGCCCCGTCGCATCCCGGCCCAGTCCCAGGAGGACCCCCTGGATGATCTCCTCCTTGTCCACGGCATAGGCAATGGCCTGGCGGACCCGCTTGTCGGCGAACATCGGGTTCAGGAGATTGAACGCCATGAACGTGTAGGAAAAGGAAAGGTATCGATACTTGTTGAAATCCCTACGGAACAGATTATTCTCGGTCTGCCGGGTGTACTGGAGGGGCGTGAGGCCCATCCGGTCGATCCCGCCGGCCCGGAGCTCCAGGAACATGGTGGCCGTGTCGGGAATGATCCGCATGATGTAGCCGTCCAGGTACGGCCGACCTTCGAAGTAGTCCTCGTTGGAGGCAAGGACGATCTTCTCCCCCGTCTTCCATTCCTTGAATACGAACGGCCCCGTTCCCACGGGCTTCCGGGCCAGCGGTGTGGACTTGATGTCCCTGCCTTCCAGCAGATGCTTTGGCAGGATCGAGGCGCCCCAGCTCATGAGGGCCGGCGCGAAGGGACGGTCGTAGGTGACCCGGAAGGTGTGCGGGTCCAGGACTTCCGCCTTCTTCACCTTCAGGAAGTCCCCCGCGTAGGCCGTCGGCGTCTTCGGGTCGATGGTGAGGCGGTAAGTGAAGATCACGTCCTCCGCCGTGAAGGGTGCACCGTCGTGCCACTTCACACCCTTCCGCAGGTGGAAGGTGATGACCAGCCCGTCCTTCGAGATGTCCCAGGACTCGGCCAGGTCGCCGACGATGTTCATGTCCTTGTCGTACTTGACGAGACCGTTGAAGACGAGCTCCGCGATGCCGTGGGAGGCGTTGTCGGAGGCAAGGATCGGGATGAGGTTGCTGGCGTCGCCGATGGAGCCGTCCACCAGGATGTCGCCGTAGGCGGGCGGGGCGTCGGCGGCGCCCTTCCGGCGCGCATCCCCTTCCGGCCGCGAGCAGGCCGCTGCCAGCAAGAACAGAACGGAGACAAAGATCAGGATCCGGGAGGTCTTCATGGCCTGGCACGGTACCCCAAGGGCCGGGGCCCTTGCAACGGAATTTATCGCTATTCGTGCCGCAGGGCGTCGATGGGATGGAGCAGGGAGGCCTTGTAGGCCGGATAGAAGCCGAAGAAGATTCCCACGAGGGCCGAAAAGCCGAAGGCCAGGAAGATCGAGAGAACGGACACCTCGGTGGACCAGCCGGCCAGGAACGACAGGATCCCGGACACGGTCACCCCCAGAAGGATGCCCGCGATGCCCCCGATGAGCGAGAGGGTCAGGGCCTCGATGATGAACTGCAGCCGGATGTCCCGGGCCTTGGCGCCCACGGCCATGCGGATTCCGATCTCCCGGGTGCGCTCCGTCACCGAGACGAGCATGATGTTCATGATGCCGATGCCGCCCACCAGGAGCGACACCGAGGCAATGGCCCCCAGGAGAAGGGTCATGACCCTCGTGGACTGCTCCGCCACCTGGAGCATGGAGGTCAGGTTCCGGACCGTGAAATCGTCTTCCCGTCCCGGGCCGATCCGGTGGCGCTGCCGGAGCAGCTCCGTCACCTGCCGCTCCGCCTCGGGGAGGGACTCGGCGCTGACGGCCTTCACCTGGATGGATCCGATCGTCCCGGCGTGGGTCGTCCCGAAGACCTTCTTCTGGGCTGTCGTGATGGGAATGAATACGACGTCGTCCTGGTCCTGACCGATGGGCGACTGGCCCTTCCGATCCAGGATCCCCACGACCATGAAGGGAATTTTCCGGATCCGGATGATCTGGCCGACGGGGTCCATGCTTCCGAAGAGGCTGTCCGCCACCGTCTGCCCCAGGAGGCAGACTTTGGTGGCGTTCCGGACGTCCTGTTCGGAGAAGTTCCGTCCGCTCGCCAGGTCCCAGTCCCGCACCTCCAGCATTCCGGGCTCCACGCCGGTGATCGCCGTGGCCCAGTTCTGGTTTCCGAAGACCACCTGGGCGGCCCGCCGCATTTCCGACGAGACGGCCTGTACGGCCGGGCATTCCCGCCGGATCGCCTCGGCATCGTCCCGGTTCAGGGTGGACTGGGCTCCCGCTCCCAGGCGCACGCCGCCCTGGGTGATGCTGCCGGGGATCACGATGATCAGGTTGCTCCCGATGGAGGCGATCTGCTGGGAAATCTTCCGGCTTGCCCCGGTGCCCACGGCCAGCATGGCAATGACGGCCCCCACGCCGATGATGATGCCCAGCATGGTCAGGGAGGACCGCATCTTGTTGACCCACAGGGCCCGGAAGGAAATCTTGAGGGTGGACGGGATGCCGATCATGCCGCCACCGCCTCGTCGCTGACCACGCGGCCGTCGAGGAACCGGATCACACGCCGGCTGAAGGCGGCCACGTCGGGGTCGTGGGTCACCACCACCATGGTGATGCCCGACTCGCGGTTGAGCCGGACGAAGAGCTCCATGATCTCGACGCTCGTCCTGGCATCGAGGTTTCCCGTGGGCTCGTCGGCAAAGACGATGGGGGCGTCGTTCACCAGGGCCCGGGCGATGGCCACGCGCTGCTGCTGCCCGCCGGAGAGCTGGTTCGGCCGGTGATGCTCCCGTCCCTCGAGGCCCAGCAGCCGGAGGGCGTCCAGGGCCCGTTTCTTCCTCTCCCCCGCCGGAATGGAGCTGTAGAGCATCGGCAGCTCGGCATTCTCCAGGGCCGTCGAGCGGGAGAGCAGGTTGAACCCCTGGAAGACAAAGCCGATCTTCCGGTTCCGGATCTCCGCCAGCTCATCCGGATTGAGGCGGCTCACGTCCATGCCGTCGAAGCGGTATTCTCCGCTGGTGGGCCGGTCGAGGCAACCGATGACGTTCATGAAGGTGGACTTGCCGGAGCCGGACGGTCCCATGACGGCGACGAACTCCCCCCGGTCGATCGTGACGGAGACGCCGTCCAGGGCGTGGACGGGGCTGTCCCCCACGTCGTAGATCTTCATCAGGTCGACCGTCTCGATCAGGGTCGTCACCGGAAAAACCTCGGGCTCATCTGCTGCTGCTGCCTGTTGTTCCCGGCACCCGCGGCCTCGACGATCACCTCCTGGCCCTCCTTCAGGTCCCCCGAGACGATCTCCGTGAACTGGCCGTCGCTGATCCCGGCGGTGACGGGAACGCGTTTCGGCTTCCTGCCATCGAGGACCCACACCGCCTGCCCCCGCCCTGCCTCCCGTCCTTCCCTCCCCTCTTTTCCCTGGACGGCGGCAGGCGGCGCACCTTTTCCGTCCCTGCCGGCGGGCCGAAAACGGAGGGCCGCGTTGGGCACCTTCAACGCCTCCGTCCGCCGGTCGATGATGATGGAGACGTTGGCGGTCATGCCCGGCTTGAGCTTCAGCTCCGGGTTGGCCACCTTGACCACCACGTCGTAGGTCACCACGTTCTGCACCGTCGTGGGCGCGTTGCGGACCTCCGAGACGTCGCCCTGGAAGGGGGCCTCCGGATACGCGTCAACGGTGAACGTCACCGCCTGCCCCACCTTGATCTTCCCGATGTCCGCCTCGTCCACGTTCGCGTCGATCTGCATCCGGGTCAGGTCCTGGGCGATGTTGAACAGCGTCGGGGTCTGGAAGCTCGCCGCCACGGTCTGGCCGATGTCGATGCTCCGCGAGATGACGGTTCCGTTTACGGGGGAGAGGATCCGGGTGTTGTGGAGGTTGGTCTCCGCCGCGGTCAGGGCCGCGCGGCTCTGCTGGACCTGGGCCCGGGCCGCGCTGAGCGAGGCGGCGGCGGTCGAGGTGTTCGTCTCCGCCGTGTCCAGGTCGCTCCGGGCAATGAAGTTGGCAGCGTAGAGTTCCTTGTTGCGCTCGAAGGTCCGCCGGGCGTCGCGGGCGGTTGCCACGGCCTTCTCCACGTTCGCCTCGGCCAGGCGAAGGTTCGCCCGCGCCTGGTCCACCTGGGCCTGGATAGAGACCGGATCGATCTGGGCGAGGACCTGCCCCTTCTTCACCGGCGAGTTGTAGTCCACGTAGAGTTCCTTGATGGTCCCGGACACCTGCGTCCCCACCAGCACCGTGGTGACGGCGTTGACCGTGCCCGTAGCGGTGACAGCGGCCATGAGCTCCCCGCGGACGGCCCTGGCCGTCTTGAAGGCGGGGCTGCTGTTCCCGTGGAAGAAAAACCAGATGGCCGCCGCCGCGATCAGGGCGGCGACGCCGGCCATGATCAGGATCTTCTTTCGGTTCATGCCTGCGATTTTCATTTTTCCCCGGTCGCCTTCTCCAGGCTTGCCTGGGCAAGCCGGTAATCGTAAAGGGCCGCCGTATGGGCCGTTTTGGCGTTGATGTCCGCCAGCAGGGCGTCGGTCACCTCCATGGGGCTGCCCACGCCGGCACCGTATCGCCCCCGGGCCAGTTCAAGGTTTTCCGCGGCCTGCCGCACCTCCAGTTCCGCGACCGCGATGCGGTCCCGGGCCTCCTGAAGGTTCAGCAGGGCCTGCTGTATCTCGAGTTGTACGGTCTGGCGGACAAAGTCTTCGTTCGCCTTCAGGACTTCCAGGTTTGCCCGGGCCTCGTCGGTCTGGTACTTCGTGGACAGGCCGCTGAACAGCGGCACCGACAGGGTCGCCCCCACATTCCATCCCCTCTCCAGGGGAAAATCCTCCCCCGACCATCCGTATCCGGCGCTCCCGGTCAGGACGGGAAAGTATCCCTTCTTCGCCAGGTCGACGGACGACTCCGCCGCCTCCCGCTTCGACCGGACCGACCGCAGGTCCGGCCTCCGCTCTTCCCCCTTCTTCAACGCCTCGTCGAGCGAGGCCGGGTAGGGATGGAAGGCCAGGTTGTCACGGATCTCGAACGTCTGCATACCGGGCAGACCCATGGTATTCACCAGGGTCAGGCGGGCCAGGTTCATGGCGTTCTCCGCTTTCAGCAGGTTCAGGCGGGCGTTGCTCAGATCGACCTCCGCCTTTGTCACGTCGAACTTCGGCTTCAGGCCGACCTCGAAGAATTTCTTTGCCTGCGCCAGGTGTTGCCGGTAGGAGCCCACCGCCTCCGCGTTGGCGTCTCTCAGGCGCCGGGCCTGGAGTAGCCCGTAATAGGCCTTCTTGACGTCATAGGCGATCTGGTTCATCGCCTGCTCCAGATCGGCGCGGGAGGAGTCCGCCCCGAGGCTCTGGATCTTCACCTGGGTCGACGTCTTGGAAAAATCGAAAAGGGTCTGGCTGACGCTGACGCCGGTTGCATAATTGTCGTAGATGGTCCCCGCCGTCCTGGACGAGGTGCTGCCGACGGAGCTGCGGTCGTATTCCGCCGATGCGCTGACCTGCGGATAGTAGCCGGCCCGGGCCTGGCCCACGCGGCTCTCGCTGGCCTTCAGGCCGCCGGCTGCGCCGAGGATGCTCGGGTGCCGCTCCAGGGCGATGGCGATGCAGTGCTTCAGGTCCAGCGTCTCTCCCGGGCGGATCGATTCTTCCGGATGCGCTGCCGCCGGAACGAACAGGACGACAAGGAAGGCTGAAAGCAGGAAACCCACGATGTTTTTCTTCATGGCCGGTCTATATGCAATGGATGAGGGGGCCTGTCAAGGCGAGGCCCCGGGAGTCGCCGGGGCTGCCTGCTATGTTACGGACATTCAAACGGCATCCCCCGGAACGTTTGTTTGGCAAGGACCGTGCCTGATTGGTCGCGCTTCCCAATACAGCGGATTCATGAATCAATCATGAAAAGAGGCCTCGAGCATACGACCAACGAATACCATTCTGGATACATTCTATCCAGCTCACCACGGACGGATGGATAAAAAATATCCATGGCAGGATTCGGCCATGGACCGCACGAAGAAAGCAGGATGCGCGATCGGGGCTCCACGGGTGTCCATTCCTGATTGAAACACAGGATGTGGAACGCCATGATCGGCCGCCAACCTCATCCCGCCTCAATACGAGCAGCGGGACGGGCCGCTCCCCCGGCCGGCCGTTTCCTCCGCGATCATGACGTCCCCCTCGAAGGTCAGAACGTAGAGGAAATCGTTGTCTCCGCAGTTGTAGTACCATTTCTCGACGGACACCGTTTCTTCCGCATAGACTCCGCCATGGCTCCGGCCGGTACGCGGGTCTTCGCCTCCGATAAAACGGCCCCTCGTGACGGATTTCACACGATCGACACTGTCGGGCTTTCCGCATTCGATCGTGACGCGCGCCTTGGTGTCGCCGGTGCTGACCAGGCCTTTTCCCCGGTTGCACCGGAAGGCGGAAGCGTCGCCGGCACACCAGAGCATGACCACCACCGCGGCCATCACGGCCATCCCCCTTTTCATCCATCGCTCCTTCCGTTTGATACTGTTCAGCACATTTCACAACCTATTCATATCGTTGTCAAAACCTATGCCAAGCATCCACACCCCGGACATCCGGCCGCCAAATGCCGATTGACATGTCAATCAACATTTGCTACACCGGACTGCATGGAAAAAGTAGCCAGTGAAAAAATCATCGTCGAAGCGGCACTGAAGGTCTTCAGCACGAAAGGATTCGCCGAAGCCCGGATGGCTGATATCGCCAAGGAAGCCAACCTCTCGTACGGGCTCATCTATCACTATTTCGAGAACAAGGAAAAACTTTTCGATGCCATCGTCGAAAACTGGTGGAAATCCTTCTACGACGAGTTGGAGATGCTCAAGAAGAGCACCGCGGCCACCAAGGAAAAGCTGATGGAGATCATCAAGTTCATGATGAACGCCTATACCGCGACGCCGAGCCAGATGTCCATCTTCGTGGCGGAGGTCTCCCGGGGCTTCATCTACCACTCGAGTCCCCGGGGAAAGGACAAGTTCCGGAAGCTTTTCAACCTCTGTGAAGACATCATTCGCGAAGGCCAGACCCGGGGAACCCTGCGGTCCGACATTCAGTCCAACTACCTCACCTATGTTTTCCTGGGCGCCATCGACACGTTTCTGTCGGTCATGATTTTAGGCAATGAAACCCTGAGCAAGTCCAGGGAGAAGCGGATCATTGAGAGTATGATCACGGTTTTTCTACATGGAGCCGAGGCGGAAGCTGAGCATTGAGATGGATTCCCACCGAACGCCTCGGGGCGCCAATCCCCGACAGACCAGAGCGGAGCAGAGACGGGAAGACGGATTCCGGCATTCCGGCGGACGCAGACTGGGCGCCGTACCCCGGCACCTGACGGAATCGGATGGACGGCTATGATTCTCAAAGGACAGCTTCACGCCCATACGACCTACTCCGACGGGACCATGACACCCCAGGAGGTTGCCGATGCCTATGCGCGCCTGGGCTACGATTTCATTGCCATCACGGACCATGACCACCTCCTGAAGCCCTCCTACGGGGATGCCATCGCCCGGGTCCGGTCGGACATGCTGATCTTCACGGGGATCGAGCTGACGGTGCACTGCCGCAAGGGATACGTCCATGTCAGCCGGATCGAGGGAGAAAGGGAAGTCCTGCACGTATTCAACCACCCCGCCGATATCGATCTCGGCCTGCGCGACTGCATCCGCATCATCGCGGAGGTGGCCGAGCGCTATCCCATCGACGCGGTGGAGATTACAACCCACGGGTTTTACACGCCGCAGTTCGATATCGCCGAGATCCCCTATCCCAAGGTGGCGGCCGACGATTCCCACAACCTCCTGGGCTGCGGGCGCGGCTGGATCGAACTGGAGGCCCCCCGGGACCGGGACGGAATCATCCGGACCATCAAGGAGGGGCGGTTCATGAACTGCTTTGCGGGCGACAAGGCCCGCCGAAAGCCCGCGGTAGACCTGCGGCTGATCCGATTTGCATGAGACTGCGGCCGGGACGGATCCCGCGCTGCGATACGATTCAGAACCATATTAAGGAAGGAGACGTTCTATGGCAACAAAGCGGGTAGCGATTTGTGCGGTTGCCCAGCACAAGAACGAACCGGACCTCTGGTACAGGCGGTTCCAGAACATGCTTCTGGACGTGCTGGAGGATCTTCAGGGGCAGACAGGATTCAAGTACGGAGAAGGCGGCGTGGAAATGATCGTCAGCACCTCCGACGATTTCTTCGATGCCCGGACCATCTCGAACAACGGCGTCACGGACGTCATCGGGGGGCAGTATCTTGCGGAAGAAAAGATGGCCCAGGAAGGCCTCAACGCCATCGGCTACGCCAACGCCATCATCCTCTCGGGGCACAAGGATCTCGTCCTGATCATGGGACACTGCAAGGAATCCCAGGGCGAGAGCCGCAACATGATCACGAATTGCGGCTTCGATCCCTTCTACGGCCGGGCCACGGGCCTGGATTACCTGAACGCCGCCGGCCTGCAGGCGCGGGCCTACATGAAAAAGAGCGGCCTCACGGACGACCAGATGGCCGAGATCGTGGTAAGAAGCCGCCAGTGGGCCGCCAAGAACCCCTACGCTAATGCGCAGGAGGCCATTCCGGCGGGGAAAGTCAAGTCCTCGCCCATGCTGTGCGATCCCATTCGCCAGCTCCACGCCTACCCCGTCTCCGACGGCGCCGTCGGACTGCTCCTGGCTTCGGAGGAGCGGGCAAAGGAATTCACCGACAAGCCGGTATGGATCACCGGGTTCGCCAATTGCATGGACACCTTCTTTTTCGGTGACCGGGATCTGACCAGCAACTTCGCCCTCAAGAACGCCACGGAAAAGGCCTGCCGGAAAGCCGGCATCCAGGACCTGAAAAAGGCCGCCGATGTGGTCGAGGTCATGGACTGCTACGCCTACCAGCAGCCCATGTGGATGGAAGGACTGGGCTTCTGCGGAGACGGAGAAGGAGCGCGCTTCATCGCCGAAGGCGGCCCCGGGAAGCACCGGGTGAACCTCTCCGGCGGAACCCTGGCTGGGAACCCGCTCATCATCGCCGGCCTCTATCGGGCCGCCGAGGCGACTCTCCAGCTTCAGGGCGGCGCCGGTGACCGCCAGGTTCCGGACGCGAAATGCGCCGTGGCCCACTCGACCAACGGGCCCGCCGGCCAGTTCCACTCCGTTCTCATTCTCGAAGCGTAAGGAGCAGGCATCATGAAAAAACACATAAAAAACAGAAACGTAGCCATTATCGGGATCGGCCAGACGACCCTGTCCAGCCACAAGGAAGACCAGAACCAGGTGGAAATGGTCTCCGAAGCGGTGCGCAACGCCCTGGCGGACGCCAACATGACGCTTGACGATATCGACTGCATCGTCCACGGCAACATGGAACTCTTCGAGATGCAGTTCCAGCCCGACATGTGGCACGCCCTGGGCTGCGGGTCCTACGGAAAGGATGAGTACCGGATCACCACGGGCGGCACCGTCGGGGCAACCCTGGTCTGCGCGTCAGACAGCCTCGTGGCCTCCGGCCAGTACGACACCGTCCTGTGCCTCGGCTTCGAGAAGCTCCAGGAAGGAAACACCACGGGCGGCATCACGAACATGGCCGACCCCCTCTGGTTCCGCAACCTCCAGACGGGAGCGCTCACATCCACCACGGCCACGGAGATGATCAAGGAGTTCGGGAAGGAGCGGGTTCTCCGGGCCGCCATGAAGTACCGGATCATGATCGACAAGCACGCCATGCTGAACGAGCGGGCACACCGGCGCCTCGGTCTCGAGTACGACCAGCTGGAGACCCTGATGGAGACGTCTCCCCAGCTCGTCGGCGAGCTCCGGTTGATCCACATGTGCTCCCAGTCCGACGGGGCCTGCGCGATGATCCTCACCAACGAGGACCGGGTGAAGAAGGGAACCGCCAAGCCGCCCGTCTGGATCCGGGACCATGAAACCTCCCACCGGGGGGAAAACATGTCCAACCTGTACGGCGCGAAGAAACCCAAGAGCACCCACCGCGACTGCGCGGAGAAGCTCTTCAAGCGAAACGGCATCGAAAACCCGCTGGAATACTTCGACGTCTTCGAGATGTACGATCCGTCCGCCTACTGGGGCCTCGACTGGCTCCGGGAATTCCTGCTCCTCAAGGATGACGAGGTTCTCAATCTCATGGAAGCCGGCGAATTCGACATGGACGGCAAGCTCCCGGTCAATCCCTCGGGAGGCGTCATCGCCAGCAATCCCATCGGCGCCACGGCCATGCTCCGTCCCGCCGAGGCGGCCCTTCAGATCCGGGGAGACGCCGGCGGCCACCAGATCAAGAAGGAGGTCCGCCATGCCCTGGCCTCCGGGTTCGGCGGCACCCTGTGGACCGTTATGCTTATGCTCGAAAAAGAATTGAACTGGTAGGAGGTTGACCATGGCTGAATTCTTCGGAACCACCGTAGCGGATATCTTCAATACGATGCCCAAGCGCTTCAAACCCGAGGCGTCCAAGGGCGTGGACGTCGTCATCGGGTACGAGTGCGGCGGCGAGGGCGGCGGCAAATGGAAGCTGACCGTCAAGGACCAGACCGCCAAAATCGAGACCGTCGAGGGCGATCTCGGACCGTGCACGGCGACGATCATGGCCTCCGACCCGGAGACGTTCATCGGCGTCACCCTGCAGAAGATCGGCGCCATCGACGCCCTCTCCCAGGGCAAGATGAGGGTCGTCGGCGACACGCGGATGCTGATGACGCTTCTGCCCCAGATCTTCGTGCAGTACACCGTGCCGGAGAAAAAGACGGAAGTCACCGCCCGGGGAATCCTCTCCGCCATCGGAGACCGTTTCCGTCCCGACAAGGCGGCGGGCGTGACGCTGAAATACGGGTATGACCTGACGGGCGAGGGCGGCGGCCAGTTCACCATCACCATCGCCGACGGGACGTGCACCCTCAAGGAAGGCCTCGATGCGGACCTGGCTGTAAAAATGACCATGGAGGCCGCCACCTATGTCGGCATGATGACCGGCACGATCGACGGCGCCGCCGCCTTCACATCCGGAAAGGTCCGGATCGACGGCGACATGATGGCCGCCGCCGCGACCGGCAAGTATTTCGACAAGTACGTGGATCCCAACGCCGAGGAGGCGGAGGAGCTGCTTTCCCTGAAGGTGGTCACCTCCATCAACCAGCGCTTCGCCACGGGCCCCGTCATGGGCAAGTGGTTCGCCGGGCTTCGGGAGAAGAAGCTCCTCGCCAGCGTCTGTCCCCTCTGCAAGCGGACCCTGATCCTCCCCCAGGAGATCTGCCAGTTCTGCCACGTTCGCACCACCGACTACGTGGAGCTGGGACCGGAAGGGTACGTCACGAACTTCGACCTGGTGTACTTTGCCAGCCCCGATCCCCTCACCGGCGAAGTGCGGGACACCCCCTACGCCTGCGCCTGGATCATGCTGGAAAATGCCACCCCGGAGGAAGCTTTCGCCTTCGAGATCGACAGAAAGGACCTCTCGAAGCTGAAGATCGGATCGAGGGTGCGGCCCGTCTGGGCGGAAAAGCCCACGGGCAGCTTCCGTGACATCCTCCATTTTGAAATCATCGACTAAGGGAGAGGAGAATCGGATCATGACCTGCACAAGTGAAAATATAAAAGACTGCTTCGTCATCGAGGCGAGGATGGCCCTGCCCAACCAGTACTTCGTGGGACGGATCGGCTCGAAGTGGATCATCGCCATGAGGGACAAGAAGAAGATCACGGGCCTCAAGTGCGAAACGTGCAGCATCACCTACATCCCGCCCCGGGAATACTGCAACAAGTGCGGGGCGAAGATCGCCGACAACTGGGTGGACGTGGGCACGACGGGGGAACTCGTCAACTACACCATCGTCAACTACAACGACAAGCATCTTCCCCGGAAGGCGCCGTACATCCTGGGTCAGATCAAGCTGGACGGGGCCGACACGCCGCTCACCCACATCGTGGCCGATGTGGATCCGCTGGACGTATACGTTGGCATGAAGGTGAAGGCCGTCTTCGCCCAGGGGGCCGTCAACACCCTGATGCAGCTGGATCACTTCGAGCCCGTCTGAGGCGCGACCCGAAGGATCCGACAGGACCACAACAAAACAAATACCCGTAAGGAGGTTTCACCATGGCCAAGGATGAAAAGAAGGTCATCATCACGGCGGCTCTCACCGGGGCCGCGACCATGAAGAACAACAACCCCAGCGTACCTTACACGGTCGAGGAGTTCGCCGAGGAAGCGTACAAGTGCTACCAGTCCGGGGCCGCCATGGTCCACGTCCATGCAAGAACGGACGACGGCCAGCCGACCCACGAGATCGACCGCATCAGGGCCGTGCATGACGCCATCAAGGCTCGCTGCCCCGAGCTGCTCGTCTGCCTGAGCTCCGCCGTCGGCATCTTCAAGACGCCGGAACAGCGGCTGGCCCAGATCGTGGCGGTCAAGCCGGAGATGGCCTCGTACAACACCAACAGCATGAACTTCAGCATCGTCGACCGCCACACCGGACAGATCTTCTTCGACTACGTCTTCGACAACACCTTCACCATGCTCCAGGACTTCGGCAAGGCCTTCGAGTCCAACGGCGTGAAGCCGGAGATCGAGTGCTACGACATCGGCGGCATCGACAACACGCTCCTGATCGCCAAGCAGGGCTTCTTCACGGAGCCCATGAACTTCAATTTCGTGTGGGGCGTCGTCGGCGGCCAGAAATTCCGCCCCGACGTGTTCATCTCCATGGTCAACGCCATCCCGGCGACGGCCAACTTCACGACCTGCGCCGTGGGCAACGAGCAGTTCCCCGCCAACGTCATGTCCTGCCTCATGGGCGGCAACATGCGGGTCGGCATGGAGGACAACACCCGGATGCCCAACGGCGAGCTGGCCAAGGGAAGCTGGGAGCAGGTGGAGTGGTGCGTGAAGGTCGCCGCTTCCCTGAACCGGACACCCGCCACGCCCGCGGAGGCGCGGGCAATCATGGGCATTCGCAAGGCCTGAAGGGAGGATCGCCTCGATGGATTTTACATTTACCGACGAACAGCGGATGTTCCGCGACACGATCTACCGTTACTGCAAGGAGGAGGTGGCTCCCCTGTGCGAGGCGGCGGACCGTGAGGGGGAGTTCAGCATGGAAGTCTGGAAAAAGCTGGGCTCCATGGGGCTCCTGGGTCTTCCGTTCCCGGAGGAATACGGCGGATCGGGAGCGGACTTCACCACCTGCTGCCTGGCCGGCGAGGCCATGGGCCATGCCGGCCTCGACGGCGGCCACACGCTGGCGCTGGGAGCCCACACGTACCTGTGCGGCGCGAACATCATGGAGCACGGCACGGAGGCGCAGAAAAAGAAGTACCTGCCGGGCCTGGCGACGGGCGAGGACATCGGCTGCATGGGACTGACGGAGCCGGGCAGCGGATCCGACGCGGCGGCCCTGGCGACGACGGCCGTGAAGAAGGGTGACAAGTACATCCTCAACGGTTCGAAGACGTTCATCACCAACGCCCCGCTGGCGAAGGTGTTCGTGATCTTTGCGACGCTGGACAAGTCGAAGAGGCACAAGGGAATCACGACGTTCATCGTGGACGCGGGCACTCCGGGTCTCTCGACGGGGAAGCCGATGCACAAGATGGGCTGTAAGTGCTCGACGACCTCGGAGGTCTTCATGGAGGACTGTGAAGTCCCTGCGGAGAACCTGCTGGGCGGCGAGGGCGCCGGCTGGCGGATCGCCCTGGGCGGCGTGGAGTGGGACCGGAGCACGCTGCTTTCCCCCTTCCTGGGGGGCGGGATGTTCATGATCGAGAACTGTGCCCGCTATGCCAACGAGCGTCGGGCCTTCGGCAAGACGATTGGCGAGTTCCAGTCGATCCAGAACCGGATCGCCGACATGCGGGTGTTCCTGGAGGCGGCGCGTCTGGCGGTATACCGCGTGGCGGCCTCGAAGGACAACGGGGTGATGCTGAATCCTCTCCTGGCCTCGGTCAACAAGATGTACGTGGGCGACAAGGGATTCGAGATGTGCTCGGCAGCCGTCGATCTGTTCGGCGGGTACGGGTACATTCACGAGTACCCGGTGGAGCGAGGCATGCGGGATGCGAAGCTGGGGCAGCTCGGCGGCGGGACATCCGACATCATGCGCATGATCGTCGCCCGCTTCATGATGATGTGAGGGAGGTGAAGGATCATGATCGATTACGAACTGACCAAGGAACAGAAAGACCTGCAGGGGCGGATGGTAGCGTTCTGCAGGGCTGAGATCGCACCCGCCGCGGCGGAGCTGGATGCAGCCACGCCGGACAAGGTCCCGGAGATGCTCCGGGCCCGGTTCAGGAAGCTGGCGGGGGCGGGGTATTTCGACCTCCTTCTGAAAGCCGACTTCGTCAGCCAGTGCGTGGCGGGCGAAGAGCTGGCGAAGGCGTGCCCGGCCACGTTCCTGGCGGCCATGTCTTCGGGAACGGCCTTCGGGATGGCGCTGTCGTGTTTCGGGTCCCAGGCGCAAAAGACGCGATTCCTGCCGGGGGTTGCCGCCGGCGAGCTCATCGGGGCGCTGGCCTGCACGGAGGCAGACGCCGGTTCGGACCTCTCGGGCATGGCGACGAAGGCGGAGAAGAAGGGGGACGGCTGGGTCCTGACGGGCTCAAAGGACCTCGTGACGAACGCCCCCGTGGCGGACGCCTTCCTGGTGCTGGCCTGGACGGACCGGGAGGCGGGCCTCGACAAGGGCCTGTCCCTGTTCGTCGTGGAGAAGGGCGCGTCCGGTCTTGCCGTGGGCGAGACGGTGGAGACGATGGGTCTTCGGGGAGCCCCGACGGCCGGGATCAGCCTGACGGGGTGCGCCGTTTCCGCGGACGCGCTGGTGGGCGAGGCGGGCGGAGGATACGCCCTTCTCGGCCGCATCACGGAGTGGATCAAGATTTCCCTGTCGGCCATGTCGGTGGGACTCGGGGTTGCCTGCATGGAGGTCTCCACGGGACACGGGAAGGGGAAGAAGGCCTTCGGGAAGCCCATCGGCCTGTTCGAGGGCGTGGGGGCGAAGCTGGCCGTCATGTTCACCCTGAACGACCTGGGCCGGATGATGACCTTGCGTGCGGCCTGGAGCACGGACCACCAGGAGACGGAGGCGCCGATCCTCACGGCCTCGGCGAAGCTCTTCACAAGCGAGTCCATCAACAAGATCGCGGACCTGGCTATGCAGGTCCACGGCGGGCACGGGTACGTCAAGGGAGCCGCCGTGGAGCGCCTGTACCGGGACGCCCGCTTCGCCGAGCTTGCCTACGGCACCTCGGAGATGCAGCGCGCATTCATCGCCCGGGACAGCCTGAACCGCTACAAGCCTGCCTGAGCGGCAGTTCCATTCAACCCTGATACACCTGGACAGGAGGGGCCCCGCCAGGGCCCCTGCCTCCGTTTCTCAACCCCAGATTACGCCTTCCCCGGGGGGAACCACACCCCCTATCGGGGGGACTTCGGCCAAAAGGAGGCTTTTTCCATGAGTACGCTCTCGTCTCTCCAGAAGAATGTCATCCGCAGAACCGCCGTCGGCGATATTCTGGTCCGCTCGACGGCCCGCACCCCCGACCGCCGGATCCTCCGCTTTCGCGACCGGAACTTCACGTACCGGGAGCTGAACGAGGCCGTCAACCGCTGCGCCCACGGCCTGGCAAAGCTCGGCGTCGGCAAGGGCGACCGGGCGGCCATCCTGTCCCACAACTGCCATCATTATGTCATCTACTGGTGGGCCCTCATGAAACTGGGGGCCGTCATCACCCCCCTGAACTTCATGCTCAAGGGGGACGAGATCCGGTACATCATCAACCACTCGGAGCCGAAGGTCTTCTTCGTCGAGGATGCCCTGATCCCACAGCTCGGCGGCATGCAGGACGAGCTGAAAAGCGTCCGCACCTTCGGGTACATCGACCTGGGAGGCAAGGAAGCGCCGGCGGGATGGATGAACATCGAGGACCTCTGGAACGAGGCGAATCCCGCCACGGAGCCGGAGGCGGAGATCGACTACGACGATCCGGCCATTCTTCTGTACACCTCCGGGACGGAGGCGGCGCCGAAGGGGGTCCTCAACTCACACCTGAATTTCTACATGGTCCTCCTGAGCGCGCTGGCCGACCTGAAGGTCACGGAGAAGGACGTCCTCATCGGCGGCATTCCCCTGTACCACGTGGCGGCCATGTACCTGTGCATCGCCAGCTTCGCCGTGGGCGCCCTCTACGTGATGGAGTACGCCCCGGACCCCCTGGAGATCCTCAAGCTCACCCGGGAGGAGAAGATCACCTACTGGATCTGGCCGCCGGCCCTGTACCTCTACCTGCCCATGGTGCCGGACTTCGAGAGCTACGACCTGAGCTCGCTCCGGATGTGCATCGTCTTCGGCGCCCTGGCGCCCCCGGCCGTCCTGGACCGCTGGCGGAAGCTCCTGCCGGACGCGGAGTTCATGAACTACTACGGACAGACCGAGATGAGCCCCCTGGGGACCTGCCTCCAGCATCACGACATGGCGAAGCGGCCCGACTCGATCGGCCGGTCCCACCTGCCCCTCGAACTGAAGGTCTTCGACCCCGACGGACGCGAGGTCCCCCGGGGCGAGACGGGTGAGCTGGTAGCCCGGGGGCCTTCCGTCATGCTCGGCTATTACAGGGAGGAGGAAAAGACGGCTTACACGTTCCGCGGCGGCTGGCACCACACGGGCGACATGGTCCGGATGGACCGCGAGGGGTTCGTCTACTTCGTCGACCGGGCGAAGGACATCATCAAGACCGGCGGTGAAAACGTATCGTCCCAGGAAGTGGAGGCGACCCTGTTCAAGCACGCCAAGGTGGCCGACGCCGCCGTCATCGGCATGCCCGACGACCGCTGGTCCGAGATCGTCACGGCCGTCATTGTCCCGCGCCCCGGGCAGACCCTGGACGAGAAGGAGATCGTCGACTTCTGCAAGAGCGAGCTGGCGGGCTACAAGGTCCCGAAGAAGATCATCTTCACGGACGCCCTGCCGCGCAACCCGAGCGGCAAGATCCTGAAGAACATCCTTCGGGAAAAGTTCACGAAGGCATAACGGTCATGGCAGCCCCCGCGGCCCCCACGGTCCGGACTACCGCGGGGGCGCGGCCGGGGGTTTCCAGAGGAGCATTCAGGAAGCTTTTCCGATCTTTCGGCGGTCCGGATTCTGAACGGTTCCCCGCGGAAAAGTTTCCGCGACGACGGAAGCCCCCGTGACAGCCCCCGCGCCCCGAACGTGCCCGACAGCCGCGGGGGCGCGGCCGGGGGTCGGCATGGATCGCTCATAAAACAAAAAAGAGGAGGCTCATCCCATGTACCAGGAGTATTTCAACGAAGAACACCAGATTTTCCGCGCCACTGTCCGGAAATTCGTGGAAAAGGAAATCATGCCGAACATCGAACACTGGGAGGACGCGGAGATCTTCCCGGTGGAGCTTTATGCGAAGGCCGCCGAGGCGGGGCTGATGGGCCTCGACTTCCCGGAGGCCTACGGCGGCATTCCCTGCGACAAGTTCATGCACGTCGCCTACACGGAGGAGATCTGCCGCTGCGGCTCCATCGGCCTCGTGTCGGGACTGGGAAGCTACGCCATCGCCTGCCCGCCGATTCTCCATATGGGAACGGAGGAGCAGAAGCAGCGCTTCCTGCCGCCGGTCTTCAGCGGACAGAAGATCGCCGCGCTGGGCATCACGGAGCCCGACGCCGGCTCCGACGTGGCCAACATCCGCACCCGGGCCGTCCGGGACGGCGACCACTACATCGTCAACGGCGCCAAGACCTTCATCACCAGCGGCTGCCGGGCCAGCTTCGTCACCACGGCGGTGCGGACCGGCGGATCCGGCTTCAAGGGGATCAGCCTGCTCGTCATCGATTCTTCCACCCCCGGCTTCTCCGTGGCCAAGAAAATCCGCAAGATGGGCTGGAACGCCTCCGACACGGCGGAGCTCGCCTTTGAAGACTGCCGTGTCCCTGCAGAAAACCTTCTGGGAGGCGAGGGCATGGGATTCTACGGTATCATGGCGAACTTCCAGAACGAGCGTCTCGCCCTGTCCGTCATGGCCCACGCGACGGCGGAGCTGGCCCTGGAGGAGTCGATCAAGTACGCCAGGACCCGGGAGGCCTTCGGGAAGACCCTATCGGGATTCCAGGTGACCCGCCACAAGCTCGTGGACATGGCCACGAAGGTCTCCGTGGCCAAGGAATACAACTACCGCGTCGCGGCGAAAATGCAGGCGGGCATCGACTGCATCCGGGAAGTCTCCATGGCGAAGAACTTCGCCTGTGAGGTTTGCGACAAGGTCGTCTTCGACGCCGTGCAGATCCACGGCGGATACGGCTATACCCGCGAATACATGGTGGAGCGGCTGTACCGCGACTCCCGGATCCTGAGCATCGGCGGCGGAACCACCGAGATCATGAAGGAGATCGTCAGCAAGGTCATGAAGCTGTAAAGCGCCTGCCGCTCCCGTCCGCCGCAGGAGACAGCCGGTGGGCGGGAGCGGCAGGCCCCCGCCGCGAGGTCTCGCCGGTATCTTGCCGCTCAATCGGCAAGGAAGCACCCGCCGACCTTGACAAACCACCTCCATTCCTGTAATTCCATCGCTCGTGAGGTCCCACCCCGCCCGGACCGGGACCTCACGAGCCATTCATTCCACATTCCCAGGAAAAAAAACGGATACCGGGAGTTCCATGCGCTATCTCGTCGTCTCCGACACCCACGGCAACCGTCATGACCTCAGGAACGCCGCCGGCCTCTTCGGCCCCTTCGACGGACTGATCCACCTGGGCGACGGCGTGCTTGACGGGAGGGCGATCGCCGACGAGTCGGGAATCCCGTTTTACGGCGTCCGCGGAAACGAGGATTACGGAAGCAACTACCCCGACATGGACGTCGCGGACCTGGATGGCCGGCCCTACCTGCTCCTCCACGGCTTCCAGCTCGACATGAACCCCTACCACCCGCCGTCGGTCTGGCGGGAAACCATCGGCCGGCTCGTGAAAATGGCGAAAAAGAGAAAGGCCCGGGGGGTACTCTTCGGCCACACCCACCAGGCCCTCCTGGACATCGCCGGAGACACGGTCGTCCTGAATCCCGGCGACCAGTATCTCGGCGCCGCCATCCCGGCTTCCTTCGCCGTCATCGAGACCGTCAACGGCGAGACCCGCATCGCCCTCTACCGGAAGGGCGGTCCCAGGGGCTGGCAAATCTTCTCCGAGGCCTACCTCAAGGACCGGGCCGCGGAGCCGTTTTATCCCTGAACATCGTCAGACCCTCTGTTGATCTTCCCTGAAAACCGCATTATAATGCCCGGCAATCCAATGCCTTTTTTTGGTCCCGAACTCGCCGGACGTTGATCCATGCTTTCTGAACGCCGGTCGAGCGACTGCGACCCGGATCCTCCCCCGCTTCACCGGAGGGAACCATGAGGAGCACCCGTCCTGTATCGGCAATCGTCCTGGCCGCCCTGCTCGGGCTTACGGCCGGGTGCGCCACGGTCCGCGTCGGGACGATTCCTCCCCCCGCCCCCACGGCAAAACTCCGCGTCTTCGTCCAGGCCGTCACGGTCCATCCCTCCGGTACTTCGTCGAAGGGCCGCTTCGGAAGGACGCAGGAGGAGTTCACCGACCGGATGTTCCGCCGGGTCCAGAAAACCCTGAACGAGACCGGGATTTATGAAGTCGTGCCCCTGCCCCAGGTCCGTACCGTTATGGGCGATCAGGAAATCGCCTCCCACGAGTGGCGGCGCGGCGACTGGAGCCTGTCCAGGCGGGTGGGGAAGGCCCTCCATGCGGATTATGTTCTGATGGTGGAGCGCGGAATTGCCGGGATGAAGTATTTCCAGGCCGTTCTGATCAACATTGAGTCGGGAAGGCGCTTCGAGTTCACGGAACAGAAGACGGGCATCGACCCGGATGACTACCGGAGGAGCGTTCACAGGTCCTACCGCAGTCTCTTCCAGCAGGCCAAGGGGGACATGCTGGCCGTGGCCGTCCGCAAGGGCCGCCTGGCCCCATCGGAGCCCTCCCCGCGGGAGGCACCTCCCGCCGCCGCTGAGGACGCGGAACAGCCGCAAGAGCGGGAGGTCCCGGAACCGGAACCGGGAATCGCAGGAAAACAGAAGGTGATCGTGCACGACCTGGACGCGACGGACCGCCTGTGCGTGGCGGGCCTGATCGTGTCGGAGGCGCTCCGGGAGGAGATCCACCGCTCCGGCCGGTTCACCGTCGTCAACCGCCAGGATCTCAAGCGGGCCATGGACGAGATGAAACTGGGGGAATCGGGCCTCCTGGAGGAGGGCAAGGCCCTGCGCCTGGGGAAATGGCTCGCCGCAAACCAGAGTGTCTCGGGGAGGATTTCGCCCCTGGGATGCCAGTTGATCCTGCAGGCGCGGCGGACCGACCTCGAAACGGCGGGGATCATGGCCGCAGCGTCTCTCCGCTGCCGCGAGGGAAAAGAGGAAGAGCTTCTGGACGGCCTGCCGGAGCTGGTTCGGCAGCTATCCGGGAAATAGGGGTGCCTCGATCCGATGCGAATCGTCATCGATCCAACGTCCTGCAGCGGGTGCGAGCGCTGCATCGAAGCCTGCTTCGACGTCTTTTGCCAGTGGGGTCTCCATCTCCGGCCGGTATTCGAAGTGAAGCAGCCGGAGCAACACCGGGAGGCCGTCGAGCGGGCGGCCCGGGACTGTCCGCGCAAGGCCATCCGCGTGGAGGGATAAAACAAGGATTACGTGGGGATTTCCCCACCACGACCGAATTCACCGAAAGGAGAGGTTCTTATGTCCGCACTGCTGGAAATGCTCGACTGCCGTTATCCGATCATTCAAGGCCCCATCGGCGCTCTCAACGACCCGCACTACACCGCCGCCGTCAGCGAGGCCGGCGCCTTCGGGATGCTGTCCCTCGGCTTCAGCAACAAGGAAGACGCGAAGCGCCTCGTCGCGGGCGTCCGGGCCCTCACGGCAAAGCCGTTCGGGGCGAACCTGATGGTCATGAACCAGGAGAACCAGAAGATCCTGGAGATCCTCGCCGAGGCGGGCGTGAAGACGGTGACCACCTCCGCGGGATCGCCGAAGGCCCTCTACCCGCAGATCCACGCCCTCGGCATGAAGGGCCTCCACGTTCTCCTCTCCCTGAATGCGGCCGTCAAGTCCATCGAGGCGGGGGCCGACGGCCTCATCGTCTCCGGCTCCGAATCGGGCGGGCTCCGGTCCCTCGGTTCCGAATCCTCGACTCTGGTCCTTGTTCCCCTCGTGGCCGACGCGGTGAGGGTTCCCATCGTCGCCGCCGGCGGAATCGCCGACCGCCGCGGTTACCGTGCGGCCCTGGCCCTGGGAGCCCAGGGAGTGCAGATCGGGACGCGACTCATCGCCACGGTGGAGAGTCCCGCCCCGGCCGTCTGGAAAGAGGCCATCCTGCGGTGCGGGGACGGCGGAACGGTCCTCCTCAACCTGGGAAACATGAACATGCGGGTGATCCGGAATCCGAAACTCGAGAAGGAGATGAACGATCCCCAGGTCAAGCTGTCGGAGCGGTACAGCCTCTTCGACGCACCGAAAGGCTGGCTCGCCGGGGACCTCGATCTCTTCCCCGCCGGGGCCGGCCAGGTGGCGGCCCTTATTCGGGAGATCAAGACGGTCCGCGAAGTCGTCGAGGAACTGGTATCCTGACCGGCCGGAAAAGGGGGAGGCTTTCCGATCCGCCCCTTTTCCCCCGCTTTGCAAAGGAGGAGGCCATGCTGATTATTGAAGATCTGCAGGTGAGCATCGGCGACCGGGAAGTCCTCCGGCACATCGACCTCGAGATCAAACCCGGCGAAACCCACATCCTCTTCGGACCCAACGGGTCCGGCAAGACGACGCTCCTCATGACCATTCTCGGCTACCCCCAGTACCGGGTGACCGCCGGGAAGATCGAGTTCAAGGGCGTGGACATCACTCGCATGCCCGTTAACGAGCGGACCCGCCTGGGAATCGGCATGTCCTTCCAGCGGCCGCCCACGATCCACGGGCTCAAGACCCGCCAGATGGTTCAGATCTGCGGCCGCAGCGCCGTCGACGTGGAGGCCCTGGCGGCAAAAGTCAACTTCACGGAATTCCTGGACCGGGACATCAACGCCGGCTTCTCCGGCGGAGAGATCAAGCGCTCCGAGCTGCTGCAGCTGATGGCGCAGGACGCGGACCTCCTCCTCTTCGACGAGCCCGAATCGGGCGTGGACCTGGAAAACATCGCCCTCATCGGCAACACCATCAGCGAACTGCTCCAGAGGGACTTCCGGATCGATGCGGACATCTCTCAGAAGAACCGCCTCCGGCAACGGACCAAAATGGGCCTCATCATCACCCACACCGGCTTCATCCTCGACTACGTCACGGCAGACAGGGGCCAGGTGCTGTACGAAGGGGTCATGACCTGCAAGCAGAACCCCCTGGAGATTTTCCGCTGCATCAAGCAGGCGGGATACGAGGAGTGTGTGCGATGCACGACATAATGGACGAGAAGGCCGCACAGGCCGCGGAGAAGAAGGCCGCCCTCGGCCCCGACATCGATCTCTCCTCCTTCACGGCGGAACCGACGGACCATGGCTACCTGGAAGACCTGACGAAGCTCCCCATGATCGATCGGCAGAGAATCCTGGAATCCGGCGTGGACGCCACGGAGGAAGGCCGCTCCGGGACGTACGTCCAGAAGGACACGAGCGTCCTCCACGTCCACTCCGGACAGGAGGGCCTGGAGGTCCTCCCGATCAAACGGGCACTGAAGGAAAAGGACTGGATCCGGGATTATTACTGGAAACTCGTCGCCGTCGACGCCGATAAATACACCGCCGCAGCCCAGCTCCATCTTCATGACGGCTACGTCATCCGGGCCCTCCCCGGTGCGAAGGTCACCCTTCCCGTCCAGGCGTGCCTGTATATCCACAAGGAGGGGCTCAGCCAGTACGTCCACAACCTGATCATCGCCGAGGAGGATTCGGAGCTGCACGTGATCACCGGCTGCGCCACCGCCCCGAACCTCAAGCGGGGGCTCCACGTGGGGATCTCGGAGTTCTTCGTGAAAAAAAACGCGAAGCTCAGCTTCACCATGATCCACAACTGGGCGGAAGAAATGAGCGTCCGGCCACGGTCCGTGGGGATCGTCGAGGAAGGGGGCCTCTTCCTGAACAACTACATCTGCATGAAGCCCGTCCGGTCCCTCCAGATGTATCCGACCACCCGCCTGGCGGGAAAGGGCGCCGTCTCGCGCTTCTACAGCCTCCTGGTGGGAAGCCCCGGCTCGGAGCTGGACGTGGGGGGACGGATCTTTCTCTCGGCCCCGGAAACCAGGGCGGAGATCATCGCCCGGGCCATCTCCAACGGCGGGCGGATCATCAACCGGGGGGACCTGATCGGCGAGGTAGCCGGCGTCAAGGCCCACCTGGAGTGCCGGGGCCTGATGCTCCGGAACGGCCTGATCCATGCCATCCCGGAACTGCAGGCCAGGGTCGACGGCGTCGAGATGTCCCATGAGGCCGCCGTCGGCAAGATCGCCCAGGAGGAGATCCTCTACCTGATGTCCCGGGGCCTCACGGAAGACGAGGCCACGGCGACGATCGTCCGGGGCTTCCTCAGCGTCGACATCCCGGGCCTGCCTCCCGCGCTGAAGGCGGAGATCGACCGGGCCGTGGAGATGAGCGAAGAAGAATACCTTTAAGAGCAGAAAGGAGGGGACGCCATGGACCTTTCCCCGTTTCTCAGGAGTGTCGACATTCTTTCCGATCTGACCGACGAAGAGATCGCGCTCCTGGCCGAAAACTCCCAGTACCTGGAATTTACGGACGGCGCCCCGATTATCCGTCTGGGAGAGATCGGCCGGTACCTCTGGATCGTCTACGAAGGGGAAGTGGAGGTCACCCTCCCCTGCCCCGACGGAACGGAAAAGCCTATCGCCGCCCTGGAGCGGGGGGCCGTCCTCGGGGAGATGTCCATCATGACGGGGGAGCCGGCCATGGCCAGCGTCTTGTCCGGCTGGTCGTCGAAGCTCATCCGCATCCCCCGGGAGATCGTGTCCCGGGTCGTGGCAACCAATCCCAAGACCCTGGGAAAGATCACCAGGATCATCACCCGACGGCTTCTCGCGGACGAGCGGATCCTGGCGGAACGGGAAAAGGCCTGCGTCGCCCTCCGGGAAAACACCGACCCCTACGACCTGAATTTCTCCTCCGTCTCCGAACCGATGAAGATCCTGGTCGTGAACAGCGGCAGCTCCTCCCTGAAATACTCGCTCTTCGACACGGCCGCCCCGGCACCGCTCCTGGAAGGGGCCGTGGAGAAGATCGGATCCGGCGAGGCGGTCCATCACGTGCGGACCCCGGAGACCCGGAAAGATCTGCCCGCCGCGGGGATCGCCACGGTGGGAGACGCCCTCGGGGTCATGCTCGGCGTGCTGACAGACCCGGAGATCAAGGCCCTGGAATCCCTGAGCGGGATCGACGCGGTGGGACACCGGGTCGTCCACGGGGGAAAGCGATTCTCCAGCTCCACCGTCGTCAGCGAGGAGGTCAAGGAGGCCATCCGCTCCTATATCCCCATCGCGCCCCTCCACAACCCCTTCAACATCGAGGGGATCGAGGCCCTGGAAAAGCTGTTGCCGGCGGTTCCCCAGGTGGCCGTCTTCGATACGTCGTTCCACCAGACCATGCCCGAAGCCGCCTCCACCTATGCCATCCCCTTCGCAGTCGGCGAAGAGGAGCAGATCCGGCGCTACGGCTTCCACGGAACGAACCACCGCTTCGTCGCCATGAGCGCGGCGACCTTCCTCAAGCGGCCCGTGGGGGAGATGAAGATCATCTCCTGCCACCTGGGAAGCGGCGCCTCCGTCTGCGCCATCGATCACGGCCGGAGCATCGACACCAGCATGGGCATGACGCCGCTGGAGGGTCTCATCATGGGCACCCGGGCCGGGGACCTCGACCCCGGGGCGATCCTGCACCTGATGCGGCACCGGGGCATGACCCTCGAAGAGGTGGACCGGATGCTCAACAAGGAGAGCGGCCTCAAGGGAATCAGCGGCCGAAGCAACGACATGCGGGAGGTCCTGGAGGGGGCGGAGGCGGAGGATCCGCACTGCAAGCTTGCCGTCAGCGCCTTCTGCTACCGCCTTCGGAAGTACATCGGCTCCTACGTCGCCGCCCTGGGAGGTCTCGATGTCCTGATCTTCACCGGCGGCATCGGGGAAAACTCCGCGGAGATCCGGGCCCGGGTGTGCCAGGGACTGGAGACGTTCGGCATCGACCTTTCCGACGAGTTGAACCGGACGGCCGAGGCGGGCAGGGGGCAGCCCGCCGACATCTCCGATCCCGAGTCGAAGGTGCGGATCCTGATCGTCCCGGCGGACGAGGAGCGGATGATCGCCCGGGAGACGGTCCATGCCCTCGGCCGGGTGGTCACGCAGGAAACCATCGAGAAATTCCGCTCCCGGGGCATCCCCCTGTCCACGTCGGCCCACCACGTCCACCTCAGCCGGGCGGACTTCGACGTCCTCTTCGGCCCCGGCGGGGACCTGACGCCGCGCTCGGAGCTGAGCCAGCCGGGCCAGTTCGCCGCCCTGGAGGCGGTGAATCTCGTGGGTCCCAAGGGGCGGATCGAAAAGGTCCGGATTCTCGGCCCCCTGAGGAAGGAATCCCAGGTGGAGGTCTCCCGGACCGAGCAGTTCAAGCTCGGCATCGACGCCCCCATCCGGGACTCCGGAGACCTGGAGGGAACGCCGGGAATTGTCATGGAAGGGGAAAAGGGCTCGATACGGCTGGAGAAGGGGGTGATCTCGGCGAAGCGCCACATCCACATGTCTCCGGAGGAGGCTCTCAACCTGGGCCTCCGGGACCGGGACGTCGTCATGGTGAAGGTCAAGGGCGTTCGGGAGCTCATCTTCGGCGACGTTCTCATCCGCGTCCATCCGACCTACCGGATGGACATGCACCTCGACACGGACGAGGCCAATGCCGCCCAGATCACCCCCGGCACCCTGGGCTTCATCGAGGCCATCCAGCACCGGAACTTCACGTAAGATGCGAACGCGAACGGCTCCGGAGTGCCTGGGGCCTGCCTCGAAGCCGGCCCATCAACGGCCGTGCCGTCAGATCGACCGGTCACCGGCCAGGAAGTCCATGCAGAGGATGTAGCGACGGCCGTTGCATCCCCGAAAGAGCTGGCTCAGGGTGATGCAGAGGTTTCCCGTGGCGAACGAGATGTAGTGGTCCGTTGTATACCGCTCCAGATCGGTGTTGATCAGCTGGTAAAAATATTCCTTGTAGGACAGGTCTTCTTGCTTCCTGGCCGCCTGGAACAGCGGGTTGACGTTCCTGTTTTCGGGTCCCTTCATGACCGTGTCCGTCTGCTGAATCCCCTCGTCGTTCACGACATACAGCGCATCGATAAAATCGAAATGCAGCAAGGTTTGCCTCAACACGCCCTCGAACCTCTCCGGCGGCCTCCCTTCCAGCTCCCGGATGACCCTCCGGGCCGCCTTCTGATACAGCTTGTTCCGCCGACGGCGGGCGTTGACCGTGTCGATGCACTTGATCTTGTAGTCATTCGCCGCATCCGTCAGCCTCTGCTCCGCCTCGGCCGGATCGAGACCGGTGCGGTCGCAGGGCCGGGCAAAGTAGTACCCCTGAAACAGGTCCGCACCGAGCTCCAGGCAAGAGAGCGCCTCCTCTCCCGTTTCCACGCCCTCGGCCAGGATCAGGGAACCGATGCCCTGCGACAGGTTGGCAAGGGACCGGAAGATCTCCTGCTTGTAATAGTTGGTGGCGATCCCGCTGATGATGGAGCGGTCGACCTTGATGATGTCGGGCCGCATGAGGGAGATGCGCTCGAAATTGGAGTGCCCGGTTCCGACATCGTCGAGGGCGATGTTGAATCCGCATTCGCTGTAGGCGTTCACGAACCTGAGAAGGGCGCCGCTGTCCGCCGTCAGGGACTCCACGAACTCGATCACGATATTGGGGGGCGGAATCCCGTTCCGGACAGCCTGATCGAGAAAATATCCCGAGCCCACGGTTTCCGAAGAGAGAAACGATGTCTCCAGATTGACGAAAAGCAGGTGGTTCTTCTCTGAATCAAGAAGATTGCGGAAGGAGGCCAGGACCTTCTCCCGGCAGAGGCGGTCGAGCTCCAGGGCAAGGCCGTGGCTCCGGGCGGCGTCGAACAGCGAAAGGGGCGGCAGGAGGTACCCCTCCGGGGACAGGCCCCGGATCAACCCCTCGCATCCGATGACGGAATGGTTGCGGGCAGACAGGATCTGCTGAAACTGAACGACGATCCCTTCGGCGGCGATGATCTCCTTCAATTCCGACAGGGAAAGGGGCGTATCCGGGCAACCGGTCAATGGAGCTCCTCACAGTCAGCGTACCTTCTCGGGAGCATCCCCTCTCCGGCCGGATAACCCCTGAACCTTTTTTTATCGCAAGTTGAATACCAGACCGGATCGCCGGGCAAACTGCCCGGATTCATTCATGGTGAGCATTGCCGACCCCCGGCGGAATCGCGACGAAACGGAACAATATCGGCCGATCGAAGGACAGCAGGCACAAATATGTGGAGATGAAGCCGGCCGCAAGGGCTCAGCCGGTGCAGGCCGGCCGGCGTCCCCGAGAGCGGCCGTCAGTTCAGGCTCGGCTTGTAGAGCTTGACCGGCTTCCGTTCCTGCTTTTTCCGCATCCTGAGATTGAGCATCTCCACGGCCACGGAAAACGCCATGGCAAAGTAGATGTACCCCTTCGGGACGTGGACGTCGAAGCCTTCGACGATCAGCGTCACGCCGACCAGGATGAGGAACGACAGCGCCAGCATCTTGATAGTCGGGTGGGCGTCCACGAAACGGCTGATCGGCCCCGCCGCAAAGAGCATCACCCCGACGGCGACGACGATGGCGATGGCCATGATGGAGATGTGCCGGGCCAGGCCGACGGCGGTGATGACCGAATCCAGGGAGAAGACGACGTCCAGGACGGCGATCTGGGCCAGGACGGCGGCCATGCTTGCTTTGACGGGCGTGTGCGCGGTCTCCTGAGCGCCCTCCAGGCTGTTGTGGATTTCATGGGTCGCCTTGGCCATCAGGAACAGGCCGCCGCCGATCAGAATCAGGTCGCGTCCCGAGATCCCGATCCCGAAGATGGTAAACCAGGGCTCCGTCAGGCCTGCTACCCAGACGATCGAGAACAGCAGGATCAGCCGCGTCAGCATCGCCAGCAGCAGCCCCGCCTTCCTGGCCAGGTCCCGCTTTTCGGCGGGAAGGCGCCCCACGAGGACGGAGATGAAAATGATGTTGTCGATGCCCAGGACAATCTCCAGGGCCGCCAGCGTGCCAAGGGCAATCCATCCCTCGATACCGGTCATCCAGGCAAACATGTCTTGTCTCTCCCGACTTTTTCTGGAATCATAAGGCAGTCTGTTCACCGGAAACAAGGAAATAAAGCTCGTCGGCCCGGGATTGCCCGGCCGATGGAGGAGGAAGCGAGATGAAAAGGATCCTGTGGATTTTTGCCCTTCTCTGGGCGGTGGGCGCGGCATCCCCGGCCGGGGCGGGTATCCTCGATGACATCCTCGAGAGGCTGCCCGACGCAAAGGGCAGGGCGTCCCTGGCCGGTCCCGACCAGAAGACGACCATCGCCGGCCTGAAGGAGGCCCTGGCCGTCGGCACGAAGAACGCCGTGAACGCCCTGTCGAAGCAGGACGGCTATTTCGGCAACGAGCTGGTGAAGATCCTGCTTCCCGAAAAGGTCCGGACGGCCGCCGACATGGCCTCCCGGCTGGGCTTCCGGAAGCAGGTGGACCGTTTCACACTCAGCATGAACCGGGCAGCCGAAGCCGCGGCCCCGAAGGCCGCGGACCTCTTCGCGGACGCTATCCGGGACATGTCCTTTGAAGATGCCCGGAAGATCCTCCAGGGAGGAGACACGGCGGCGACGGACTATTTCAGGGCCAGGACGTCGGAGAAGCTCTACGCCGCATTCAAGCCCGCGGTCGCCGCCGGCATGAACCGGGTCGGCGTGACGAAGGCCTACAAGGACATGATGGCCCCCGTTGAATCCCTGCCGCTGGTGCCGAAGGAGTCCGTCGACCTCGACCATTACGTGACCGGCAAGGCCCTGGACGGCCTCTTCCTCATGATCGGAAGCGAGGAGAAGAAGATCCGGACCGACCCCGCCGCCCGGGTGACGGACATCCTGAAGACGGTCTTCGGGAAATAGTTACAGACGCACGGGACGCAAACCAAAGACCGGGACCCGTCGAAGGAGGCCCCCGTGTAATGCTCTGAAACGGGGAAAGCACTCTTTCCATGCCGTGCAGGACGGTTTCACGGAAAGGCAAGCAATGAGAAAAGCAACCCTGGAGATCGTCGGTCTTTATGTCCTGATTGCCGGGGCATGGATCCTGCTGTCCGACCAGGCACTGCTCCGGCTGGTGAAAGATCCCGATCTCTGTCTGTGGATGCAGACCTACAAGGGTTGGGGTTTTGTCCTTGTCACCGCCGTTCTGCTCTATGTGGCTTTGTACCGCCGCCTGAAGCTGCTGGAGCGGGCTCAGGACGCACAAAAAGAGCTCATGGAGCGCCTGCAGAACTACCTGTCCGTCAGTCCCGTCATCAGCTACGCCCTCCGAATCGAGAACGATCAGGCCTCGCCGATCTGGGTGAGTGAAAACATCACGCAGATCCTGGGATATACCATGGAGGAACTGCAGCAGCCGAGCTGGTGGGACGATCACCTCCATCCCGACGACCGTGAAGAGGCTCGGGCCAACGTCTGGTCCTCATTCTTTGAAACGGGGGCCCTGGATCACAAGTATCGCTTCCTCTGCAAGGACGGAACGGTGATCTGGATCCAGGATCAGATCCGGCTTGTCCGCGATGAACGCGGAACGCCCCGGGAAGCGATCGGGGTCTGGACAAACATCACCGAGTTGAAGCAGACGGAAGAGAAGTTGAGGAAAAGAGAGGGATTCATCCGGGCGGTCCTGGACAATCTTCCCATCGGTGTTGCCGTGAACTCCATCGATCCCCGCGTCGTGTTCGGGTACATGAACGATCTCTTCCCCAAATACTACCGGACCACGAGGGAGGCCATCACGGATCCCGACACTTTCTGGAACGCCGTTTACGAAGACCCGGAGTTCAGGGAAAAAATGAAACGGCAGGTCCTCGACGATTATGCCAGCGGAGATCCGGCGCGGCTGTACTGGCCTGACGTTCCGATCACCCGCCGGGGAAGCGAAACCACGTACATTACCGCACGGAACATCTCCCTTCCCGGTGAAGGCCTGTCGGTCTCAACGGTATGGGACGTCACCGAGCGCAAGCGGCTGGAACTGGAGCGGCAGGTCATCATCGATAAACTGAGAGAGGGCCTGGCGGCGACGGTGCAGACCATCACCGCCGTCGTGGAGGCCAGAGATCCGTACACGGCCGGCCACCAGCGGAGAGTGTCCGACCTGGCGCGGGCCATCGCCCATGAAATGGGGCTTCCGGGCGATCAAATCGAAGGAATCCGCGTGGCCGGCGTGATCCACGACATCGGCAAGATATCGATTCCCTCGGAGATACTCAGCAAGCCATCAAAACTGTCTCTCGTTGAATTTGAGCTGATCCAGGTTCATCCCGAGGCCGGTTACGAAATTCTCAGGGATGTCGAATTCCCCTGGCCCATTGCCCGGACCGTTCTCCAGCATCACGAGCGGATGGACGGCTCCGGCTATCCGAACGGATTAAAGGGCGAAGAAATCCTCCCGGAGGCCCGGATTCTGGCCGTGGCGGACGTGGTGGAATCGATGGCCTCCCACCGGCCTTACCGTCCGACACTGGGCATCGAGGCCGCACTGGAGGAGATCGGGAAAAACAGGGGAACCCTTTACGACAAAACCGCTGTCGATGCCTGCTTGCGGCTTTTCCGGGACAGGGGATACCAACTCCCTTCCTGACCTTATCATGCCCCTAAAGCCCCATCGATTCGGCCACCCGGTCCCGGTGAAACGCCCCGCCCCCGAACGTCACGTCGCCCCCCAGGGCACGGCGGTGGTAGCGGTGCATCTCGTGCTCCATGGTGAAACCGATGGCGCCGAAGATCTGGTGGCCCAGGGCCGTGACGCGGCGATACGTCTCGCCGGTCCTCGCCTTGGCCATGGCGGCGGCCTGCGCCGCCGGGGTGCCGCCGTCGATTTCGAGAGCCGCTTTCCGATACAGGTATCGGGACCCGTGGATGTCGGTCCACATTTCGGCGAAGTGATGCTGCACCGCCTGGAAGCTGCCGATGGGCCGGCCGAACTGGACCCGCTCCCTGGCATAGGCCAGGGCCATGTCCAGGACGGCCCTCGCCCCGCCGATCATCTCGGCGCACTTCGCCACGGCCGCCTTTTCGAGGGTATCCCGGATCACCGCCGCCCCGGCATCCAGGCCGCCGACGATCTGCTCCCTCCGGACCGGCACCCGGTAAAACCGGACCTCGCCCTGCCGGTCCCCCGTCGCTGTTTTCATGTCCATCGTCCGGATACCGCGAGTCTCTCCATCCACCAGAAAAACCGTGATCCCGACCCGGGTTTCGGCCGGCTTCCCCGTCCGGACCGCACAGAGGAACATGTCGGCAACATGGGCGTCCGTGACATGCCGCTTGGCCCCGTTGATCCGCCATGCCTCGCCGAACGGAACGGCACGGACGCGGATACCACCGGCATCCCAGGCGCCGTTCTTTTCCGTCAGGGCGAACGTCATGATCCGCTTCCCCGCGACAATGGCGGGCAGGCTCTCCCGCTTCTGATCTTCGGTGCCGAAGGCCAGGAGCGGCAGGCCGCCCAGGACCACTGTGGAGAAGAACGGCCCCGGGCAGGTGCGGTATCCCATCTCCTCCAGGAGGACCGTCAGGTCGATGAGGCCGCCGCCGCTTCCGCCGTACTCCTCGGGAAAGGGAAGCCCCAGCCACCCGAGGGAGGCCATCTTTTTCCAGAGGTCGAGGTCATACCCGGCCTCGCTCTCTTCCACCCGCTTCACCGCTTCCCGGGACAGCGACTTCGCCAGAAAGTCACAAGCCGTCTTCTGCAGAAGGACCTGCTCCTCCGTCAGGGAAAAATCCATGGATCATCCACCTTGTTCCGACGCCGCTTCCTTTTTCGGTCTCCGGGCCTTTTTCGCGGCCATTTCGATAAAGGCGTTGCTCATGGCGGCAAACTCCTCCATGCTGATGTCCACGAGCGGCCGGTCCAGGATTTCCTGCGTCGCCTCCGCGATGGAGCCGTCCCGGACGACCTCCCGCCCCGCCTGCCGGCAGGCATCGAAAAACCATTCGTAGTTCGGCAAGAGGGCGGGAACGGAAAACATCTCGCCCATTCCCTTGAGAATCATCCCGCCGATGGTCACCTGGGTTCCCCCGCCGATGGCCCGGGCGAACCGCCGGAAGAGGTCCTCCAGGGGTGCGAAGTGCTCCCGTTCCGGGAAGCCGGCGTTGGAAATCACGACCCAGGTCCACTTTTTCTCCGGCCAGCGGGCGGGATGGACGACGACCCCGTCCTTGACTTCCAGGTCCAGGCTGCCGAACACGATCATCCGGTCCAGGAGCGCCTTGAGCAGCGCACTGACCGAAAAGACGTACAGGGGGGAAGCAAAGACAAGGACCTCCGCTTCCAGCATCTTTCCCGTGACGCCGGCCATGTCGTCCTTCAGGACGCACCGGCCCGGCGTGAGCATGTGGCAGGCATAGCAGCCCCGGCATTCCTGAATCCGGAGATCCTTCAGATAGAGGGTCTCCGTGACGGCGCCCGCTTCGGCGGCACCCTCCAGGAACGGCTGCAGGATCTTGTCGGTGTTTCCCCGCCTGGCCCGCGGGCTGCCGTTGATAGCCAGGATCTTTGTCATGGTTTCAGAATCCCTCCTGGCGGGCGATGATGTCCTTCATCACCTCGTCCGCCCCGCCGGCGATCGACATGACCCGGGTATCCCGGAAATGGCGCGAAATCAGCGTCTCGTTCATGAACCCCATCCCGCCGAACATCTGCAGGCAGCCGGATGATACCCTGTTCAGAAGCGGGCCCGCCAGGAGTTTCCCCATGGAGATCTCTTTTGTAACGTCCTTCCCGGCCATTTTCATCCGGACGATGTGGTAGGTCAGGTGGCGGAGGCTCTCGATCTCGGCCAGCCATTCCACCAGGCGGTGCCGGAGGACCTGCTTCGTGATCAGGGGCTTTCCGAAGACGATCCGCTCCCGGATGTAGGCGACGGTCATGTCGATCATGTCCCGGCACGCAATGTACGTCATGGGGAGAACCGTGAAGCGCTCATGCTGGAACTGCATCATCTGGTAGATGAAGCCCTCCCCTTCCTTCCCGATGAGGTTCTCAACCGGGATCCGGAGGTTGTCGAAGAACAGCTCCGCGGTATCGCTGCTCCGGAGGCCCACCTTGTCCAGGCGCTTGCTGACGCTGAAGCCGGGCAGGTCCGTGGGAACGACGAACAGGCCGTAGCAGTGGTGCCCCGGCCCGTCGGCGGTCCTGGCGAGGAGGGTCAGGAAGTCGGCCTGGCAGCCGTTGGTGATGAACGTCTTCGACCCGTTCAGGATGTAGGAGTCGCCGTCGCGGACAGCCCGGGTCCTGAGGGCGGCCACGTCGGAGCCCGCGCCGGGCTCCGTGACGGCGATGGCCGCCACCTTTTTCCCGGCAATAGCCGGGGCCAGGTACCGCTCCTTCAGGGCCTCACTCCCGAACATGTCGATGGCCGGCGTCGCCATGTTCGTCTGGACCATGATCGCCGTCGGGACGCCCCACCCATGGACGTGGCCGAGCTCCTCGATGAACACGGTCTCGTACCAATAGTCCAGGCCCTGCCCGCCCAGGCGGGGATCGTAGCGGATCCCCAGGAATCCCAGCTCCCCCATCTTCCCGAACAGGTCGTGGAGCGGCACGCCCCCCTCTTCCCAGACGTCCATGTGGGGATTGATCTCCCTGTCTATGAATCTCCGGACGGACGCCCGGAACGCCTCATGGGTCTCGTCGAAATACATTGGTTCCTCTCCTTCGCGTTTTTGGTTGGATCCCGTTTCTTCCGCCCCGGGGCGGGCCGTCACGCCCTGGGCAGCCCCAGTCCGCGGGTGGCGATGATGCCGCGCTGGATCTCCGACGTCCCCGCGCCGATGGGACCCGACACGGCATCCAGGTAGCCCGCCGGGACGCGCCCCTGAAGGGGGGCATACCGGGAGCCCCGGTCCAGCTGCGCGGACAGGCCGAGAATGTCCACGGCCACGCCGGCCAGCTTCCGGCTCAGCTCCGTGCTGAAGAGCTTCATGGCCGAGGCCTCCAGCTCCGGCACCCGTCCCTGGTCCATCATCCAGACGTTCTGCCAGTAGAGGCCGTACAGGACCTCGATGTCGATCGCCACGGAGGCCAGGGCGTCTCTGGCCACAACATACGATGCGCATTTCTTCTTCCGGGCGTACGTTTCCTTCATGCAGCCGATCAGGTCGTCCAGCGTCCGCCGGAAGGCGCCAATCCCCACGACAAGCCGCTCGAACTGGAGGGCCACCATGACGTTGTAAAACCCCCTGTTGACCCCGCCGACCACGAAGCGCCCCGGCACGCGGACATCGTCGAAAAAGACCTCGTTGAAGGAATGGAAGCCGACGATGTTCTCGATGGGGCGGATGGTGATGCCCGGCAGCCTGTTGTCCACCAGGAAGAGCGTCGCCCCCCGGTGCCCGCCCGCGGAGGGGTCGGTCCTGGCCAGGAGCCACGCGTAGTCGGAGACGTGGGCGCCGCTGCTCCAGATCTTCTGGCCGTTGACGATGAAATCGTCCCCGTCGGCGACGGCGGTCGTCTTCAGCGAGGCCAGGTCCGATCCCGCGTTGGGCTCGCTGTAGCCCAGCCAGAAATTGACCTCCCCCCGGGCAATGGGCGGCAGGAACTCCCGCTTCATCTCCTCCGAGCCGACGAAGATGATCGTGGGACCGCCGATGACGGTGGCGATGTTGCCGGAGGGCGCCCGGTGGTAGCTGATGACATCGTCGGCGATGGCCTGCTTCATCCACGAACCCGAGCCGCCGTATGCCTCGGGCCACCCTAAGCTCAACCAGCCCCGCTCCCCCAGTTTGCGGAGGAAGGCGCGGCAGAATGCCTGGTGCTCCTCCTCGAACATGGCAATGGAGCCGTAGGCCGCCGGCCAGTAAAAGGCGCGCCCGTCCCAGTCCGGCGGGAGCTCCCGCCGGACAAAGGCGTCCACATCGCTGCGAAACCGGATTTCTTCCTCGGAAAACGAAACATTCATGATTCATCCCTTCCCGCGGGACTGAAGAAACAGCCTGGCCGCTGTCTTCAACGTCTCCGTCTGCGTCATGACCGCCTGGTGAGCCGCCTCCCACTCCAGCGTCGACGGCAGCGACGTCTCGAAACTCGCGTCCAGGGCCTCCTTGATCAAGGCCATGGCCTCCGGCGATTTTCCCGCCAGCCGCGCCGCCAGGGCGGCCACGGCGGCGTCGAGCTCCCCATCGGGCACGGCCTTGTGGATCAGGCCCATCGCGGCGGCCGTCTTCCCGTCGATGACGTCTCCGAGCATGGCCAGCTCCCGGGCCTTGACGAGCCCCACGAGGCGGGGCAGATAATAGTTTCCCCCCGCGTCGACGACGATCCCGATGTTCGAGAAGTTCTCGCAGAAACGGGCCGTCTCGGCGGCTACGACGAAATCCGCCGCCAGGGCCAGGTTGATGCCGCCGCCGATGGCCACCCCCCGGACCTTGGCGATCACCGGCTGCGGGATCCGCCGCATGACCAGGATCATCTCCTTCAAGTCCCTCATCCCGTCCAGCCAGACCGGAGGGGGATACTCCGCCTTGAAGAGGGCGATGTCCGCCCCGGAGGAGAAGTCCCGTCCCGCCCCCTCCAGGACAACCACCCGGTTGCTTCTCTCCTTCCCGGCCAGCCGGAAGGCCTCCGCCAGATCCCCCGCAAATTCGCGGGTCCAGGCGTTCCTGACCGAGGGCCTGTTGATCGTGATGGTGCAGATTTCCCCCTGCCTGCTCATGAGAACCGTCTTCTCCGTCATCGCATCCTCCTTCCGTCGGTGCATGATGTTGTGTCAACGGTGCTACAGGACGATACCTCCCGAGATCCGACCGGCGATCTTCTGATTACATGGAAATGTGCGTCCTCCTCCTTCCGGATGCCTCCCAATGTCCCCGCTGGCCTGCCCCTCAGACCATGACGGCGAGGGCCTGGGCCCGGTCCCTGAGCTCGCGCCGCAGGATCTTCCCGGCGGCGCTCGCCGGCAGTTGCTCCACGATTTCAACCCATCGCACTTTCTTGTATTTTGCCAATTGCAGATTGGCGAACTCCATCAACTCTTCCGCCGTGACGGCACTCCCGGGAGCGGCCTGCACAAACGCCACCGGAAGCTCCCCGTACCGGTCGTCCCGCTTGCCGACCACGGCGGACTGCACGACGGCGGGATGCCGGTTCAAAACCTCTTCCAGGTCCCGCGGATAGATATTGTAACCCTTATAGATGAGCATGTCCTTCTTCCGGTCGACGATGTAGAGGTACCCTTCTTCGTCGAACCGTCCGATGTCCCCCGTCAGGAGCCACCCCTCTCCGTCCAGGACCAGCCGCGTCTCCTCAGGCTGCTTCCAGTACCCCTTCATGACCTGGGGTCCCTTCACGCAGATCTCCCCGATCTTGCCCGCGGGCATCTCTTTCGAGGCGTCCGCGGGGTCCACAATCCGGATCTCCGTGTCCTGAACCGGGAGTCCGACGGAGCCGATGCGCAGGGCCCCCTTCTCCGCCGGGGTGAAGGCGCAGCCGACGGTCACCTCCGTCATTCCGTAGGCCTCGCAGACGACGCCCTCCATGGTCTCGGTCAGGGTCCGGAGCAGATCGTGGGAGATGGGCGCCGCCCCCGAGGCGATGAGCCGGACGCCGGACATGTCGGTTTCCGGGAAGAACGGGTGCTCCACCAGCGGGTAAAAGATCTGCGGCGCACCGCCGAAGATGGAGATCCCGTACTTCGGGATGGCGTTCAGGAAATCCGCCGCGTCGAACCGGGGCTGGACGATCAGCGTGCAGCCGGCCATGAGCTGCATGTTCAGGAAGGCGAAGGCGCCCATGGCGTGGAACCAGGGGGGAATCACCAGGCTCATTTCCCGGCCCCGCCGGATGACGTGATCCTCCTCCCGATCACCGTCGCTTCTCTTCACCCCGAACACGCCGTCCCGGAAATCCACGTCTCCGCCCAGGAACCAGTAGCAGAGCTGGCAGGAGGCCACGATGCCGTTGAAATGCGTCACCATGACCCCCTTGGGCGTTCCGGTGGTGCCTCCCGTGTAAGAGATGTGTGCCAGGTCTTCTTTCGGGGATAATTCGATTCCCGGCGCCTCGGGGGGATACTTCGAGAGAAGCTCTGTAAAATCGAGGACCCCCTCGGCGAACGGGCTTTTCCGGAGCATCCTGGCGGGTGCGACCAGCGGGGCGTAGCAGTCCGCCAGGCTCACCAGGATGACGCGCCGGACCGGCGTCTCCGGCAGGGCCTTTTGGGGCATCCCGTAAAGCAGGTCCAGGCCGATGTAGGTCCCGGCTCCGGAATCGTTGAGCTGGAAGACGAACTCCTTCTCCGCGAGGAGCGGGCTGATGGGAACGAAGACGGCCCCCGCCTTGAGGAGTCCATAATAGGCGATGGCGAACTGGGGACAGTTGGGCAGATGGATGGCGACCCGGTCGCCCTTTTGCACCCCCAGATCGAACAGCGCCGCGGCGAACCGGTCGGAGAGCTGGTCGAGCTCCCGGAAGGTCAGCTCCAACCCGGCAAAGATGATCGCATTGCGCTCCGGCCAGAGCCTGGCGGAGGAACGGACGATCTGAAACAGGGGCACTTCGGGATACGCCAGCGTCTTCGAAACGCCCCTGGGCCACCTGGAGAAATTTTTCGGCATGGCTCCTCCTGTCGTGACGGTGTCAGCGGTTCATCGTTCCCCCTGGTAAAGGTCGAGATACTCTTCCCGGATCTTCCGCTTCAGAGCCTTGCCGACGGCCGACCGCGGCAGGTCCGGTACGAAGACGATCCGCTTGGGCACCTTGAATCCCACCATCTTCTCCTTGCACAGGGCGATGATCTCCTTCTCCTCCGCCGTCTGCCCCGGCTTGAGAATGACAAAGGCGGTGATCGCCTCCATCCAGCGCTCGTGGGGCAGACCGATGACGTGCACCTCCTGGACCCGCGGATCCAGGTAGATCGTCTTCTCCACCTCGAGGGAGGCCACGTTTTCCCCGCCCGTCTTGATCATGTCCTTCTTGCGGTCGAGGAAATACAGGTAGTTCTCCTCGTCGAGGTAGCCCACGTCGCCGCTGTGGAACCAGCCGTGGGCGAAGACCTCTTTGCTCTCCTCCTCCTGTTTGTAGTAGCCCTTCATGACCTGGGGGCTGCGGTAGACGATCTCCCCCGCCTCGCCGGTTGGAAGGAGATTCCCGAATTCGTCCATGATGGCGATCTCGACGTTGACCGTCGGGTTGCCCAGGGACTTCATCTTGCGGAGCTGGTCCTCGGGCTTGAAGCAGGTCGTGGACGGGGACATCTCCGTCTGGCCGAAGCACAGGCAGAGGTTGGGACAGACTTTCTCCATGACCTGCTTCAGGAGGTCCTCCGGCATGACCGCCGTGAAGTAGACGCAGAGCCGGAGCGATGAGAGGTCGTGTTTCCCGAAGTCGGGGTGGTCGATCAGCTGTCTCCACAGGGGCGAGATGAGGAGGGTGCACGTGATCTTCTCCTTCTCCACGTTCACGAGAACCTGCTTCAGGTCCGGCAGCATGTAGACATGCACCGCCCCGCCGACGAAGTTGACGAGGCTCGTGATGATGAACGCCCCCACGTGGAAGAGCGGCATCACCATGAACAGCTTGTCCTGGTGGGTGAAGGGGATGTCGATGAGGATTCCGTTCGTGCAGACGAACAGGTTGAGGTGAGACAGGACGGCCGCCTTGGGATAGCTGGTGGTCCCGCCGGTGAACAGAACCAGGAGGTCGTCGTCCGCCTCGATGAAGGTCTCCGGCTCCGTGTCCGAGCCCTCCTCCAGAAATGCGTCGAACGTGAGAAAGTCCCCCGGGGGAGGATTGAAGGCAATGAAGAGCTTGGTTTTTTCCGCCTGGGCAAAGGCGTCCTTGAAGCCGCCGTACAGCATGCCGTTGAAGATTACGACCTCGCAGTCCGCATGGTTCAGGGCAAAGGCAAGCTCGTCCGTCTTGAAGAGGGGATTGATGGGGACAAAGACCATGCCGGCCTTCGCCGTTCCGTAGAACGCGACGAAGTGCTCCAGGGCGTTGAGGGAGATGAAGGCTATTTTCGCGCCCTTCCGGAAGCCCCTTTTCAGGAGGGCATTGGCAAACCGGTTGGCCATGCCGTCCAGTTCGCTGAATGAAATCCGCCTCGCGCCGTCCACAACGGCTTCCCGTTTCGGATACCGGAGCGCCGTCCGTCTCAGGCAGTCCCCGTACGCCACGCGTCGCATCATGTTCTGCGCAATCCGCTCGTCCATAGGTCCCCTCCTTTGCTTGTGATGCGTTCAACCCGTCATTTCCTGTTTCTCCTTGCCTTCCTGGAATTCCGAACGGTTAACAATGCTCCTCGATTCGGTGGAAAAACCCCTCCCGCGGCGCGGCCCTCTCCGAAACGCGCCAACCATGCCGTACCGCTCCCCCGGCCGGCGGTTCTCCGGCCGGAGGCCTGCCCGGCAATCCAGCCCCCGGCCGCCCGCTACACCTTCCGGCGGCCCACCAGGAACCCGGGATGAAAGACCAGGCACGTCTCATCTCGCTGGTTCATGATGCTCGCCTCGTACCGCAGAACTCCCATCTTCTCGTCCTTCGCCTTGAGCTCCGTCACCACGGCCTCGCAGCGGATCGTGTCGCCGATCTTGATCGGGCCGGTGAAGCGGATCTTGTCCATGCCGTAGAAAGCGATGAAGCTTTTGGGCAGGAGGACGTTGGGGCCCAATCGAAACATGAGGGCCGATCCCACGACCAGCCCCAGCATCCCGTGGGCGATCCGCTCCCCGAAAAACGACTTCTTCGCGTACTCCACGTCGGTGTGGAGGGGATGCCAGTCCCCGGTAAAGGCCGAGAAGAAGACGATGTCCGTCTCCGTAATGGTCCGGCCCGGGCTGACCAGGCGCTCTCCTATTGTGTAGTCCTCGAAACAATCCTTGTTCATTCCTCTGCCTCCCGCTCTCTGGGTTGGTTTTTCCGGCACCCTCCCTCAACTCCAGCATTCATTCCGGCCCTTTGCTCCGCTCCAGACCGGAATGCCCGGGTGAAACGGGATCGCTCGAATCGTCGATCCGCTCCGCAGGGATGCCCCGCCGGCCGGATACAGCACCTGAAACGGCCATCACGAATGGATATGAAGGAGACGACGCCGCGTCGTTATGTGTACAGAAGGGTTTGCGTCCGTCCGGAACCGTGGAAATCTCGCCCGGAGTGATGCGGACATCACACGCACAAAGGGAATCATCCCCTCGGATCGATTCGAAACGTCCTTTTCCGGCCGCGCCGGCTGCTCGAATCAAGGTCCCGAGGGATCGATCAAAAGAACATGGGGAGTAATCAGCCAGATTCATGCCACCTTCCGGAGGCCGACAAATCCCTCTTCCCCCGAAATATGGAATTCCTGCATCAATGCGACCACATAAGATGTCCGGAGCGGAGAGTTCCCATCTTCCGGACCGGGGTTCCGAAACCGGCTGATGGATGATTTTCAATCACGACCATGGTAACACTTCTTCCCAGCCGGTCAGCAAACATGCCGAACAAGATATTTTTATTAAGGATTATGAGGTGGCTGAAACCGGACCACGGTTCGGATGAGAATCATCCTGGGGTGGACATCCGGATAAATTCATCATTGACAAAATTCATACAACATTTACAAAGGATTGCAATTCCTGATCATCCCTTGCCATGAGCGGGTGGATGCCCTGACGGCCAACAAAAGAGGACCGGATTCATGCAGAGTTTTCTTGATCGCACCCTTCCGATATTGGGAAAGGAAGGGATGGAAGCGCTTTCCACCCCATGGATCGCCTTTGCGGGCCTTGGCGGAGTCGGCGGCGGCGCCTTTCTGAATCTCGTTCGCTGCGGGGTGAAGCGTTTCCGGCTGGCGGAAAACGGCGTTTTCGATCCTCCCGACATGAATCGCCAGGCGGCCGCCTTCGCCTCGACCATGGGCAGGACGAAGATCGAAGTCTACGAACGGCTTGCCCGCGAGATCAATCCGGATGTCGAACTGGAGCTGTTTCCGGAAGGAATCCTGGCGGGCAATATGGAGCGGTTTCTTGACGGCAGCGATGTCTATGTGGGCGTAATCGATCTCGAAAAGGGAGCGGACGTGAAGGCCATGGCTCCGGAGTTTCTCAGGCGGTTCGACATTCCGCTGTTTACCGCAGGTGCCTTTGGATTCGGCGCCCTGCTGGTCGCCCACCATCCCCGGGGCATGATGCCCGATGAATTCTGGGGTCTCATGATGAAAAAGTCCGACGGGAAAGGGATTTTTCCCTCTTTTGTCTCCGACCGGTTCGAGCGCACCGCCATGGAGCGGATCGACCGTGCCGCCAAATCGGGAAAGCTCGCCACGACAAGCATCGGCGGCGCCCTGTCAGGGGTTCTGCTTGCATCGGAAGTGCTGGCCTATCTCCTTCGCGGGACCGGTCTTGTGAACCGCGATATTGTCTTCGCACCCCGGTTTGCCGTGATCGATCTTTTCCGGGCGGTCATGGAGGTTGTGGATGTCACGGCGGATTGAAACGACAAACGGACTTGCGGACAATCGGACCGGAAGCGGATCGCATGGCCGGATCAGAACCGGAACGACGGCCCGCTGAAAAACGATCAAGGAGAAGCACATGAGCGAACTGAAATACCCGGCCCTGCAGTACCGCTGGCATCTCCGGGAAACGGACGACGGAGTGCGGCTGGTCTATTACGGCCTTCGCAACCCGCCCAACCATACACGAAACATCATCCCCCTGCCGCGTGAACTGGCCGGTCGTTTCTCCCTGCTGAACGGGGGAACCGCCGCCGCCGATCTGCCGTCAGACCTCAGGAGCCACGATATCTACACCCGGCTGATTGCGGAGGGGGTCATCGTGGAGGCGGCGGAGGTCCGTTCGACTTCCACCAGAGACAGCCATCGGCAGTGTGTGCGCTGCGTCAACAACGACTATCTCCTGCCCGGACTGGAATTCGATGAAAACGGCCTGTGCGCCTTTTGCCAGTGTTACGAGCGGGCAAAAGAGACCGGAGCGGATTCACTGGCACAGGAGGGAACAACGGACGAGGATCTCCTTCGGATCGCATCTCAAAACACCGGTTCCCGCTTTGACGTCATGGTCTTGTATACCGGGGGAAAGGACTCGACGTTCCTGCTCTGGTATCTCGCTAAAAAACTCGGTCTCCGGGTGCTTGTCGCCTCATGGAACATGCCCTACACCAATGAAACGTGCAGGGAGAATGCCCGTCGGGCCATGCGTCTGCTTCCGGACGTGGAATTCGTGGAGCGCACCCTGCCCTGGAACATGGTCCGCCAGGCCATGCGCAGCCAGTTTGAGCATACCGGCCTCCCCTGCCTCTGCCCGATGGCGGCGCATGCGCTCTTTTACCCTCTGGCGGCACAGGAAAACATTCCCCTGATCATGCACGGGGTTGAAGAGGTGCAGCTGTCGGTCATGAACTATGTGATGAGCGAAATCAAGTCGGGGCAACCCCGGAAAGAACAAATCCCCGATCATCGTGCCAACACATTGAACTTTTTGCGGACGATCACGAAAACCGTTGGGCCCTTGCAGCCTTATTCCCTGAATGCCGAAATCCTGCGATTGATGGCTACCGTCCAAAAGCGCCTGTCCCCCGTTTTCGTTCCCCTGGAAAACATCCTGGCCCGGGCGGAGAACGATCCGGACATGCCCATTCCCACATTGCGCAGGCTGCAGACCAACGTCACCTATGGCTCGTGGAGTGACGTCGTCGAGATTATCAGGAGGGAAATGGACTGGCAGATGCCGCCGGGACAAAAAGGACTTCTGCACACCAGCTGCCGGATTGAAAAGGTGAAGGACTATTGCCAGTTCAAACGCTTTCAGGCCGCACGAACCACCCTGTTCCCCCAGTCCGTGGTCGAAGTCAGTGCGGGTGTTTATTTCGGGCTTGTTTCCCGGGAGGAGGCTCTGCAGGAGTTGCAGGAGTTGGGCTATTACCGGGAGCCCGACCCCCTGGCGCCGCTGCTGGACGATCTGGGCATCGACCGGAACCGGACCCGGGATATGGGTGAAATTCCCTGGGTCCTGGGCGAATGCGCCGGATGCTCATGACAGGATAATCATGAAACGCGGGATTTCGGTAACCAGCCCGATGCACTGGAAGGGACCATGACGCAGGATTCCATCGACGATTCGTTCCGGCGAAAACTCCGGCGGGAAATGGAGCGGTGGCGGGCCGACGGCCTGCTGTCGGAGGAGCAGCAGGAGCGGATCCTGGAGCGCTACCGGCACATCGACGAAATCGAGCGGAAGGCCGGATCCGGCCGGATGATCCAGACGATCTCCGTCCTCGGCTCCATTCTTGTGGGGATCGGGGTGCTTCTCTTCATCGCCGCCAACTGGTCGGAGATCCCGCGCTTCGCCAAGCTCGGCATCATCTTCGTCTCGCTCCTGGCCAGCCACGGAACCGGCTACTGGCTCCGGTACGAAAAGAAAAGCTATCCCCGGGTGGGGGCCTCGCTGATTCTGCTCGGGTCCATCCTCTTTGGAGCGGGGATCTTCCTGATCGCCCAGATCTACAACATCACCGTGCACTACCCCAACGGCCCGCTCCTGTGGGGGCTGGGCATCCTTCCCCTGGCGTACCTGCTCCGCTTCCGGAGCGTCCTCCTGCTCTCCCTCCTGGCGCTCTCCCTGTGGCTGGGCATGGAGGCGAGCTTCCACGTTTCGGACCTCTTCCAATACGTCCCGATCATCGTCCTCTACTGGACGGCCGGCATGGCGATCTGGACGGTCGGCCTGGCCCACGGAGGGACGGCCTCGTTCCGTCCCCTCTCCTTCCCGTATATCCTGGCAGGGATCCTGATGACCTACGGCGGGGCGTTTCTCCTCACCTTCGACACGCGCGGGGAGAGCCTGGGAACGCCGGACCTGTTGCCGTTTTACCTGGGGATCCTGGTCCTGTTCGCCGGGGCGGCGTTCATGACCGCCCGGAAAGGCGAACAGGATGCCGGCTGGAGGGCCGAGCTGGCGGCACTCGCGACGCTGACGGCCGGTCTCTGTCTCCTGGCGGCGACGGCCCCGGAACTGCCGGCCGGTCCGTTCTTCCTGTCGCCGCGGCTGCTGTTCAACCTGCTCCTCGCCGCGGGCATCATCGGCCTGATCTGCCTCGGCTACATCCGCCGGCGCCCCCTGTACATCAACATCGGCCTCTTCTTCTTCGTCCTCGACGTGGCGGCGCGCTACGTCGACTTCTTCTGGAAGCTCCTGCCGAGATCGCTCTTCTTCATCGCGGGCGGATGCATTCTCCTGGCGGGCGGCGTGTTCCTGGAGCGGAAGCGACGCTCCGTCCTTGAATCGTTCCAGGCCGGGGAGGATCTGCCATGAGGCTGAAATTCGCCATCGTGATCCTGCTGCAGGTCCTCCTCCTGGTCGGAATCATCGGCTTCCGGGAATACCGGGTGGCCACGGGGGAGCGCATCCTTCTCCAGTCGGCCCCCGTCGATCCGCGGGACCTCTTCCGGGGCGATTACGTGACCCTCAGCTATGACGGGTCAACCATCGATCTCGACCGGGCGGGAATCCGCGGGAACATCCGGCGCAACGACCGGATCTGGGCGGTTCTGCAAAAAGGGGACGACGGGACGTACCGCATGGCGTCCGCAACCCCGACGGCTCCGCCGGGGGGGAAGTTCCTCCGGGGGCGGGTGACCCGCGTGAACGAAAGGGCCGTCCGCTACGAGGTCGCCCTCCGGACGGACCACGCGGGCGAGCGCACCTTCGAGCCGCGCTGGTTTTCCTTCCGCGAGGGGGATCGGGTGATCTTCTGCCTGGATCGAAGCGGCCGCGTCCAGACGACGCTCCGGGAAAAGGAAGATGCCCGGTGCCGCGCGGGGGAGGCCTTGGCCGGGACGGTGACATCCGTCAAGAGAATCCCCTTCCGCCAGGCGGCCGTCGAATACGGGATCGAGCACTATTTCGTGGAGGAAGGAAAGGGGCGGGCCGTCGAGAGGGCAAGGAACGCCCGGGACCTCCGGGTGGAGGTGGCCCTCCGGGAAGACGGCCAGGGGTTGATCACCGGCCTGTTCCTGGACGGCCGGCGCATTCCCTAAACGCGGGACGGATGCCCCTGCCCGCGCCCGGCGGAGCCCTTGTCCGGTTCCAGCGCCGTCCGGACGGCCCGGGCCAGGGCCTGGAGGGATGCGGGCTTCATGACGAAGACCCGGATCCCCATTCTCTTCGCCTCCTCCTCGCTGATCCGCTCGCTGAAACCGGTGGTCAGGATGATCGGGAGATCGGGACGGATCTTCAGCATCTCCCGGGCCAGGTGGTCGCCGGTCATGTTCGGCATGGTCATGTCTGTGATCACCAGGTCGAAGCGGGCGGGGTTCGTGCGGAACGCCTCCAGGGCGTCCAGGCTGCTCAGCCTGACCGAAACATCGTATCCGAGGGACGCGAGCATTTCCTGGCCCAGGGCGGCCAGGGGCTCCTCGTCATCGACCAGGAGAATGCGGCCATTCCCCTGGGGCAGGGGACTCGCTTCCCCCGCGTCGCCCGCCTCGGCGGCCTCGACCAGAGGCAGGGTCACCGTGAAGACGGTCCCTTTCCCGGGCTCGCTCTCCACGGCGATGGCGCCCCCATGGTCCTTCACGATGCCGTACACCACGGACAGCCCGAGCCCGGTTCCCTCTCCCGGGACCTTGGTCGTGAAGAAGGGGTCGAAAATCCGGTTCCTCACGGCAGGGTCGATCCCCTGGCCCGAGTCGCTGACCGTCAGTACCAGGTACGGCCCTTCCTTCAGATCCGAGTCGAAAAACGGATCGTAGACCGTCATGTCCTTCCGGCCGAGGCTCACCTCCAGGGTCCCTTCCCGGTCTCTCATCGCGTAGATCGCATTGGTGCAGAGGTTGATAACCACCTGGTGGATCTGCGTGGGATCCGCGAGGACGATGTCCCTGTCCAGGCTGTAGTTCTGCCGGATCTCAACCGTGGAGGGGCAGGAGGACCGCATCAGCTTCATGGCCTCCTTCACGACGGGTATCACCGCGACGGGCTTTTTCTCCTGCTCCCGCTGGCGGCTGAAGGTGAGGATCTGGTTGACCAGGTCCCGGGAGCGGTTGCAGGCCTTCAGGACCTGGTCCAGGTAGGAGTGGATCTGCGGGTCGGCGACCTTCAGCCTGGCCAACTCCGTGTACCCCATCATGGCACCGAGAATATTGTTGAAATCGTGGGCGATTCCGCCGGCCAGCGTCCCGATGGCCTCCATTTTCTGGGCCTGGCGGAGCTTGGTCTCCAGCTTGACCTCCTCGGTGATGTCCCGCTTGAGGGAAATGAAGCCGGTGATGCGCTCCGCCGAGCTGACAATGGGGCTGATGGTCGCGTCTTCCTGGATGAGCATCCCTTTCTTGTGCCGGTTCGTGATCCGCCCCGTCCAGATCTCTCCCCGCTTGATCGTGCCCCAGAGCCGCTCGTAGAAGGCCCTGTCGTGGACGCCGCTCTTGACGAGCCGCGGAGTCCGGCCGATCGCCTCCTGCCTCGAGTAGCCGGTGATCTTCTCGAACGCCGGATTGACGTACTCGATCACTCCGTCGGGGTCCGTGATGATGATCTCTTCCGCGGCCTGTTCGAGGGCCAGGCTGAGGCGCTGAAGCACCTCTTCGGCGCGCTTGCGCTCCGTCACGTCGCGGACGATGGCCTGAACCAGCTTTTTGCCCTGGAGATCGACGGCATGCAGGTTGATCTCCGCTTCCAGAACGGAACCGTCGCGGCGGAGGTGCTGCCATTCATAGAACTGGGGGGTTCCCTCCTGTGCAGTCTTGATCCGTTCTCTCGCGACCTCCTCGGACAACCGGCCGCTCGGCTGATACAAAGGGGAAGCGATGGAGAACGGCCGTCCCATGATCTGCTCCTTCGACTCGATGCCGAACATCTCCAGGGCTTTCCGGTTGCAGTCGATGAAATGCTCCTCGTCCCAGAGAACGATGGCGTCGTTGGCCGACTCGAAGAGGACCCGGAACTTTTCCTCGCTTTCCCTCAGACGCTGCTCCGCGTTCTTCCGCTCCGTGATGTCCAGGACGGTTCCTATAACGGCCGGCTTCCCCCGGAATGTCGTCCGGGAGCTGTACACTTCGGCATACCTCACCTCTCCGTTCCTTCTCAGGACCCTGAAATCGTAGCGGAGGGATTTCAGCTCCCCGGAAAGGCGTTTCCCGATCATGCCTTTCACCAGGGACAGATCCCCGGGATGGATGAAATCCTCGATCCGCAGCCTGCCCACGACCTCCCCGGGCTCATATCCGAAGATGCGGGCGAATTCCGCATTGGCGTACTGGAACACATCGTCCTGGATCAGATAGATGCCGACGATGGACTTCTCCGCCAAGTCCCGGAACTTGCTCTCCGACTCCTGCAGGGCCTCGTCCATCCGCTTGCGGCCGTCGATGTCCGTAAGGGTCCCGATCGCCCGGAGCGGTTTGCCCTCGGGGGTCCAGGTCATGACCCGGCCCCGGTCGAGGACCCACTTGTAGGTGCCGTCCCTGCACAGCAGGCGCTGCTCGCAGGTGTAAACCGGCGTCTCACCCCGGAAGTGCCGCTCCAGCTCCTCGTGGGCCCGCGCCCGGTCGTCCGGATGGAGCAGCCGTTCCCACTCATCCAGCGAATCGCCGATCCCGTCCTCCCCGTAGCCCAGCATGACCTTCCACTGCCTGGAATAGAGGACCTTGCCCGTCTGGACGTTCCAGTCCCAGAGGCCGTCGCCCGCCCCCTCCAGGGCGAACTGCCATCGCTCCTCGCTCTCCTTCAGCAGCTGCTGTGACCGGAGAATCTCACTGAAGTCGACGGCGATGCCCCGGAGGCCACGGATCATCCCGTCTTTCACGATGAAGGAGGAGGAGACAAATATGGGAAACGTTTCCCCGTTTTTCCGGATGGCCGTGTACTCCGAGCGCGTCTGGTTCAGTTCGCCGCTCATGGCAAGGGAGATGTTCTCCGAAGCCCGCCGGCGGTCTTCCGGGGCGATGATCTGCAGGACGGGAATTCCTGCGGCAAACTCCTCCTCGGTATAGCCGAACAGGGACAATCCGTAGAGGTTCATGAAGGTGAAGATTCCCAGCTCATTTGACTCATAGACAACCTGGGGCAGAAGATCCACCAGGTCCCGGAAGCGGGCCTCGCTCTGCCTCAGTTGATCCTCCATGCGCCGCTTTTCCGTGACGTCCCGGGCCGTGATCACCATGCCCTGCACGCCCGGCGCCTCGCTGAGATTGCTTCCGACGGCGGCCAGCCAGATCCAGGATCCGTCGGCCTTCCGGATCCGGAACTCCGTTGGCGTGCCCGTGTTCTCGTTGCGAATCACCTCGGCAAACTCGGCCAGCACGTTTTCGACATCTTCCTCATGGATCAGCGGGAAGGGGCTGGTGCCGATGAAATGGCCGGGCGAATATCCGAGGATTCGGGCCATCGAAGGCGATTCAAATGTGACGTTCCCCCGGCTGTCCAAAACGATGATGATGTCCGACACGCTGTCCATCATCCGGTTGAACTGATCCCTGCTTTCGCGCAAGGCGGCCTCGATCCGTTTCCGCTCTGTGATGTCCCGGACAAAGGCCAGGGAGGCGCCCCTTCCCTCATACTCGATGTCCATGGCGGACACCTCGCCGTCCCTCACGGATCCGTCGGGCATGGTCAGGCGGATATCATAGATGGAGGGGGCGGCCTTTCCCTCCTGACGCAGCCGCTGGTACTCCATTACCCGGGGACGGTCTTCCTCGTGGATGAAGCCGCCCAAAGGCAAGCCGATGAGATCCTGCGGGCCTCTCCCAAAAAGATTCAGGTGTCGGTCGTTGACATAGACGTACTTGCCGTCCTGGATGATCACCGTGAGATCGTCCGCCTTGTCGAGGGCCCTCCGGTAAATGCACGCATGCTCCCCTTGCGTATCAAGCTCGGACAGCTTCTTCTCCAGCTCGGCGAGCCTGCGTTCTTTTTCCTCCAGCTCCTGGAGAAGCTGTTCCCTCGTCCTGTCGTCGGATCCCATGTGCAGACCTCCGAAAAACCAAGCATTTCCTTTGCATGCGTCTCCACCCCCGGTGTTGCGGGCGTCGTCCCGCCCGCGGGAAGGTGGATCAAAACTTTGACGCTCCAAGCGGATTCTTGACTCCGCGGGGACACCCGCAGGCATCCTTGCGGCGAGCCACTCTCCGTCCTGCCGGATGACAGCGGTACTTCGCACGGCATCGACCCCTTTGGAGCGCGGGCAACCGACATCCAATGTGCAAAAAAAAGGCCATGTCCCGAAGGAACATGGCCTCTCGCCCCACAGGGGGTCTTTCAGGGATCGGGTTACAGCATCTCGAAGATGCCCGCGGCCCCCATGCCGCCGCCGATGCACATGGAGACGATGCCCCGCTTGGAACCGCGGCGCTTCATCTCCGCCAGGAGCTGAGCCGTCAGTTTCGCTCCCGAGGCGCCGAGGGGATGCCCCAGGGCGATGGCCCCGCCGTTGGGGTTGACGTCGCCGGCCTTGAGCCGGTCCTCGATGCCGATCACCCGGAGGCTGTAGAGGGCCTGGGAGGCGAAGGCCTCGTTGATCTCGAAGACGTCGATGTCCTTCGCCTTCAGCCCCGCCTGCTTCAAAACCTTGGGAACGGCCACGGCCGGGCCGATGCCCATCTCTTCGGGCGGGCAGCCCGCCACGGCGAAATTGGTGAGCTTCGCCAACGGTTTCACGCCGATGGCCCTGGCCTTCTCCGCCGTCATGACCAGGGCAAAGGCCGCGCCGTCGGTCGTCTGGGACGAGTTGGCCGCCGTGACCGTCCCGCCGTTCTTGAAGGGGGACTTCAGCCTGGCCATGTCGGCCAGGCTCACGGGCCACCGGACGCCGTCGTCGGTGTCGAAGACGAAGGTCTCCCGGACCCGCTCCCCGTCCTTCGTGACCTTGTAGCGATAAGCCTGGATCGGGATGATCTCGCCCTTGAATTTTCCGGCCTTGATGGCCTCGTAGGCCCGGCGGTTGCTCTCCATGCCGAAGGCGTCCATGTCTTCCCGGGAGATGTTGTAGCGCTGGGCCACGTTTTCCGCCGTCAGCCCCATGGAGATGTAGACCCAGGGGAAATCCGCGGGCCAGTCGAAGTTGGGCCGGAGCACGCCCCCGCCCATGGGAATGTGGGACATGGATTCGCAGCCCCCGGCGATGATGACCTCGGCCCAGCCGTTGTTGATCCTCGCCGTCGCGTCGGCGATGGACTGGAGCCCCGAGGAGCAGAAACGGTTGATGGTCATGCCGCAGACCGGCTCAGGGAGCCCGGCACCGACGGCCAGGATCTTTCCCATCTGCATGCCCTGCTCCCCCTCGGGAAAGGCGCAGCCCACGATCACGTCGTCCACGTCGGCCGGGTCCAGGGACGGCACGCGGGCCATCAGGCCCTTGATGACCTGAATGCCGAACTCGTCGGCTCTCGTCCCCGCGAGCCCTCCCCTTCTCGAACGCCCGCCGGCGCTCCGGACGGCTTCCACGATTACAGCTTCACCCATGATATTCCTCCTTCATAAGCGGCGGGACGCGGCTCCCTCGAGCCGCGCCCCGATCCTTTGATGATTTAGTTACGCAGGGGCTTGCCCGTCGTCAGCATGTGCATGATCCGGTCCTGGGTCTTCGACTCGCCGCAGAGGGAGAGGAACGCCTCCTTCTCGAGGTCCAGGATGTTCTGCTCCGTCACGAAGGTCCCCTCGGCGCAGTCGCCGCCCGAGAGGATGTGGGCGACCTTCTTGGCCACGTGGACGTCGTAGTCGGAGATGTAGTTCCCGTGCCGCATGTTGTAGAGGGCGGCGTTGGCGATGCCCCGCAGGCTCTCTCCCATGACGGGGATCAGGGCCGGCCGGGGCGGTTTGTAGTACCGGGACATCCCCAGGACGAGTTCCTTGGCGTCCCAGAGGTGCTGGTCGCGGTTCAGGCTGATGTTCTCGGTCTTGCGGATGTAGCCCAGGTCCATTGCCTCGGCGGCGCTGGTGGAGACTTTCGCCGTGGCGATGTTCTCGAAGGCCTTCGCGTAGAACTGCTGGAGATTCAGGCCACCCTCCACGGCCCCCGTGGGGATGCCCTCGGTGAGGCGCAGCGCCGTCTCCTTGCAGCCGCCGCCGGCGGGGATGACGCCGACGCCGACCTCCACCAGGCCCATGTAGGTCTCACCACAGGGCTGGCACCGGGCGCCGTGCATGGCGATCTCGCACCCGCCGCCCAGGGCCAGGCCCGCCGGGGCGGTGACCACGGGTTTCGCGAGGTACTTCATGCGCATGAGGGCGCTCTGGATGCCCGTGATGGAGTCTTCCACGAAATCCCAGGCGCCGCGCTGGATCGCGATCAGGACCTTGAAGACGTTGGCGCCGGCGGAGAAGGCCCGCGGATCGTGGTTGCCCACGACCATGCCGAGGAAGTCCTTCTCGACGATGTCGCAGCCCTCGGTGAGCATGTGGATCATCAGGTCGTCGATGGCGTTCATCTTGCTGTGGAACTCGAGGCAGACGACGCCGTCGCCCATGTCGACGAGACTCGCGCTGGCGTTCGAGCGGATGACCTTCTGCCGCTCCTTCAGGGCGGTCAGGAGGATGATCTTCGGGTTCTCCTCGAACTTCACGTAGCCCTTCTTGCCGAAGTCGTAGTAGTACAGGCCGTCTTCCTTCTTCAGGTAGAAGGACTCGCAGCCCGCCTTCAGCATCTCCTCGATCTTCCTGGGCACCTTTTTCTTCAGCTTCTTCATCACCTCGACGGATTCCCGCACGCCGACGGCATCCCAGGACTCGAAGGGGCCCAGCTTCTGGTTGTAGCCCCACTTCATGGCGTTGTCGATTTCCAGGACCCGGTCCGCGATCTCGGGAATCCGGTTGGCCGCGTAGATGAAATTGTTGCAGAGGAACTCGCGGACGAATTCCGCCGCGGCGTCCTTGCCGTGGAAGAGGACCTTCATCTTTTCGGCCGTCTCTCCCTCGGCCTTGTTGGCCGCGGAGACGGACGCGAAAGAGACCTTGGCGGGGGCGGCGTATTCCAGCGTCTTCCAGTCGATGACCAGCTTCTGCTTCTTGCCCCGCTCGTCCTTCGTCTTCCTGTACATGCCCTGTTTGGTCTTGTTGCCGAGCCACTTCTTCTCCATCATGGCCGTCAGCCAGTCGGGGGGCAGGAACCAGTCGCGCATCTCGTCGTCCGGGACGGCCTCGTAGAGGTTCTTCATGACGTGGTGGCCCGTGTCGAGACCCACGAGATCCATGGTCCCGAAGATGGCCGTGCCGGGGCGGCCCATGGCCTTGCCGAAGATGGCGTCGATCTCCTCCACCTTCATGTCCTTCTCGATCATGAGGTGGATGACGTTGGAGATGTCGAACAGGCCGATGCGGTTCCCGATGAAGTTCGGCGTGTCCTTGCAGATGACCACGCCCTTTCCGAGGACGTCCTCGCAGAAGCGCGTCATGAAATCGACGACGTCCGTCTTCGTCTCCTTGCCGGGGATGATCTCCAGCAGTTTCATGTATCGGGGCGGATTGAAGAAGTGGGTCCCCAGGAAGCGCTCTTTCATCTTGGGGCTGAACTTCGCCGTGATGTCCCGGATGGGGATCCCGGAGGTGTTCGTCGAGACGATGCAGTCCGGCTTCAGGTATTTTTCGATCTTGGCGAAGAGCTCCTGCTTGATCTTCAGGTTCTCCACGACGACCTCGCAGACCCAGTCGACGTCGGCCAGGAGGCTCAGGTTGTCCTCCAGGTTTCCGATCCGGATCATGGAGGCGTTTTTCTTCGCGAAGAAGGCCGCCGGCTTCGCTTTCGTCACGCCGGCCAGGCCGTTCGCGGCGAAGCGGTTCCGCCAGGCGGGGCTCTTTTCGGTGAGGCCCTTCGCCTTGTCCGCATCGGTCAGCTCGAAGGGAACGATGTCCAGAAGGACGCACTCGATCCCCGCGTTGGTCAGGTGGGCCGCGATGGTGGCTCCCATCACGCCGGCGCCGAGAACGGCCGCTTTCTTGATCTGGTAAGACATGGTTTCTCTCCTCTGTTGGTGATCTCCCGAACGGCGCCGCCGTATGCCGTCCATGGTCGCGGCGGCGCCCGTCGCAGTGTGTGTGGGGAAAACAGGTCGGACTCGCGGTGCAGGGTGATCATGAACCCGACCTGTTTTTATGACGCCTCAGACCGAAAAGGACTCGTCGGCGATCTCGAGGGCGATCTTGTCGCCGATCTTGATGGCCTCGCACCGCCCCTTGACGGTCGGCAGGATCTCCGAGGCGAAGAATTTCGCACTGGCGATCTTCCCGGTGTAAAAGGCCACGTCCCGGTTCTCGCGAACGAGGGCCCGCTGCCGGCCCTTCGATTTCTCCGCTCCCGCCTCCGCAAAGATCGCCTTGAGCTTCTCCTCGGCGATGGAGGCGGCCTGCAGGAGGAAGTGCCCCGTCACTACGTCGCCCATGATGTCCAGGAACGGCGACGCGTAGAGAACGGGAATCAGGAAGCTGCCGCTCTTGCCCAGGGAGGCGAAGGTCATCGTCAGCTCCATCAGGGCGTTCATGGCATCTTCCAGCCTTCCCGCATAGGGCTTCAGGTCCTCGCTGGCCTTTGCCTTCGCGACCGTGGCGCCCATCTCGCCCAGCATGTTCATCATGTTGGCGCCCTTGCGCATGCCCAGCTTCCGGCCCACGAGGTCCAGGGACTGGATCCCGTTGGTCCCTTCGTAGATGCTGGCGATCTTGCAGTCCCGCAGGTACTGCTCCACCGGGTATTCCTGGCAGTAGCCGTAGCCGCCGTACACGTCGATGCCCTTGCCGCAGACCTCGAAGCCGCGGTCGGAGGAGTAGGCCTTGCAGATCGGTGTCAGGAGCTCCACGAAGCCCTGCCACTTCTCCTTTTCCGCTTCCGTCTCGGCCACCTCCACCCGGTCCATGCAGGCGGCGGTGAAGTAGTTCAACGCCCGGAGGCCTTCCACGTAAGCCTTCATCCACAGGAGGTCGCGCCGGACGTCGGGATGCTCGATGATGGCGACGGCCTTGGCGTCGGGGTTCTTCATCTCCCAGACAGGGGTGCTCTGGATCCGCTCCTTGGCGTACGCGACGGCGTGCTCCAGGGAGGCGGAAGCATGGCCGAGGCCCTGCATGCCCACCTCGAGGCGGGCCTCGTTCATCATGTGGAACATGATCCGCATCCCCTCCCGCTCCTTGCCGAGAAGCTCGCCGATGCACGTTCCGTCCTCGCCGAAGTTCAGGGTGCAGGTGGCGTTCCCCTTGAGGCCCATCTTGTGTTCGACGTTGCCCGTGTTGACGTCGTTGGGCTCCCCGAGGCTGCCGTCGGCGTTGACGCGGAATTTCGGCACGACGAAGATCGAGATGCCCCGTGTCCCCGGGGGATCCCCCTCGATCCGGGCCAGGACGGGATGGACGATGTTCGGGGCCAGGTCATGGTCTCCCGCGGAAATGAAGCACTTGGTCCCGGTGATGCTGAACGTTCCGTCGGGATTCCGGCGGGCCGTGGTCTTCAGGGCGCCGACGTCGCTGCCGGCTCCCGGCTCGGTGAGGCACATGGTACCGCACCACTCCCCGGCAAACATCTTGAACATGTACTTGTTCTTCTGCTCTTCCGTCCCGAAACGCTCGATGAGGCCCGCTGCCCCGAAGGTGAGGCCGCTGTACATCAGGAAGGCGATGTTGGCGGCGGCGAACACCTCCGTCAGCGCCGTGCCCACGGAGATCGGAAGGCCCTGGCCGCCGACGTCGGGAGACTTGGTGGGGCAGAGCCAGCCGGCCTCGACGAACTTCCGGAATGCGGGCTTGAACGAAGCCGGTGTCGTCACCTTGCCGTTCTTCAGGTGGCAGCCTTCCTTGTCTCCTTCCACGTAGGTGGGAAGAATGGTGTTGACGGCCATCTTCTCCGCCTCGTTGAGCATCATCAGGATGTCGTCGCTGGAAAAATCCTTGAACTTTTCGGTTGCGAACAGCTTGTCGATCCCGAGCTGCTCGAAGAGCACAAACTGCTGATCTCTCATGCTCACCAGTGAATTGCCCATGATTCAGGAACCTCCTCTTTCGTAAAATGGTTTTCCGGTTAGATCGTCTCGCGGAGTCGCCCGTGCAGCCGGCCTCAACGCAAGGCCCGTGGATTGTCCCTTGCTGCCGCGGGATGCCCCGGCGTCTCCCTTTTCAGTCCTTCGATGAACACGCCCAGCATGGCGTGAATGGTGGACAGGATGCGGTCCCTCCTTCCGAACTCCGGTCCCGTGTACAGGTGCAGCGATATGGCCCCGTTCAGGAGAGCCCAGGCGGCGTTGCGGATCGCCCGCAGCCGGAGCCCCGGGAGGAATTCTCCCGTGTCGATGCCGTGGCGGAAGATCCTCTCGATGCCGTCGGCGGCGGAATTGGTCGTCCGGATCAGCTGCCGGTTGAGGTCCGAAGAAGATTCCCGCTGGTCGCTGTGAAGCATGAACGTCATCAGGATCCGGAACAGCTCCGGCTCGGCGAGGAAGAAATCGACGTAGAGGTCGGCGGTCTTGCGGAGAATCGCCGACGCCTCGCCTCCCTCGTCGAAGATCGCATCGATTTTCGTCCGGAATTTTCCGATCTCCACGAGCAGGATGTGGGTGTAAATCTCTTCTTTGCCGGAGAAGTAGAGGTAGATGGACCCCTTGCTGAACTCGGCCTTCCTGGCGATGCTCTCCACCGTGACGTTCTTGAAGCCCTTTTCCAGGAACAGCTTTCGGGCCGTCTTGAGGATGGCGTTTCTGCGGCTGTCTTTCTCCCGTTGTCGTCTTTCTTCGAATCCCATGACGGCTTTCCGGAACCCGGGACAGGCGGTTCGCATGCAGGTTGCGGCAGGTGGACGTCGCAGTGGCTTCCGCGGTGATCAGGATATTTTTTGCAAGAGGGGTGCCAACCGGCGGTCACGTGCTATCGATACGATATCACTTGTGATTCGGATTTGCCGTTTCCGCCTGCGGCCTCCTTTGCACCATATGTTGCGCAGCCGCCGCAACATGTTGAGTGCCGGATGACGGGATTGCACATCCTATGAATTTTCTGAAGGGGAATCGTGGCCGATTTTTCGCCGGATCGGCGATTCGGCCGGAGGGCGGGCATCCAGTCGCCGGCCGGACGCCGGAGGCGGAATCCGCATCCGGCACCCGGCTTCCGGGAGGGAGCTCAGGCAAGGACGATCAGGGCGTCCACGACAACGGGGTCTTTCCCGGAGAGGATCACGGGATTCAGGTCGATCTCCTGGACGGAATCGAAATCGAGCCCGATCCGTCCCAGCCGGATCAGCATGTCGGCGAGGCGGTCGCGGTCCGCCGCCTCCATGCCCCGGGCCGCGTCGAGGATCGCCCGGGCCCGGATCTCCTGCATCATTGCCTCGGCATCCTCCCTCTCGAGAGGGGCCTTGCGGAAGACAATGTCCCGGAGGATCTCCGTGAAGATGCCGCCGAGTCCGAACATGACGCAGGGCCCGAACTGGCTGTCCCGGGTCATTCCCATGACGAGCTCCCGACGTCCTTTAATCAGCTCCTGGATCAGGACACCGCCTGGGTGCCCGGCCATGCCGCGCCGGATCTCCCGGAAGGCCGCCTGGGCCTCCGCTTTCGTCCGGACGTCCACGCGGATCAGGCCCTTTTCCGTCTTATGGGCGATCTCGGAGGAGCAGCCCTTCATCACCAGCGGATATCCGATTTCCGCCGCCGCCTTCGGAACATCATTCTCGTGGTCCACAAGGACCTCCCTCGTTACGGGAATCCCGCAGGCCTTGAGGATCTGTTTCGACTCGTACTCCGACAGCACCTTGCGCCCCTTGCCGAGGGCGCCCTCGATGATCGTTGCCGCCTGCTCCCGGTTCATGACTCCACCCCCTTCCCGTCGCAGCGCCCATAAAATCGATTCACATGCCCGACGGCCCGCATGACCTCCCCGGTTTCGTCAAAAACGGGCACCCCCTTCTCCAGGAGGGCCTGCCGGACCTTCGCATGAATCTCCACGACGTCCATGTCGGGCAGTCCCTGCTTGGCGTTCGGCAGGACGACGGCGACGGGTTTGCCCGTCTCCGCGGCCACGGAGTGCATCCGGTCGGCCAGCTCCCGGTAGGGGAACGCGTCCTCGATCGCTTTCCCCTGGTCCTGCGCCAGCCCTTTGAAATGGTGGGCCAGCAGGATCAGGACCTGGAGGTCGATCCGGCTGTCCCCGGCCGCGGCGCGGAACACCTTCTCCAGGAGCGCGGGAGGCGTGTAGGGGTTCGCCACGTCGATGGGATTCGCTCCGCTGGCTCCCGACTTGGGCAGCAGGGCCTCGACCTCGCCTCTCGCCTCCGCCCCCAGGGGCGGGATCTCGAGACCGAAGGCTTCCGCGGCGTCGCAGGCGGCGATGCCCAGGGCCCCTCCCCCGCCGGTGAAGGACAGGCCCCGGTAGGCCCTGCCGGGGAGCATGGAGAAGGCCAGGCAGGCCTGGGCCATCTCCTGCAGGTCCCGGACCTGGACCGCCCCGGCCTGCCGGAGGACGGACTCCCAGATGACCCGGCTGCCGCCTAAGGACGCCGTGTGGCTGACGACGGCCCGGCCGCCCGCCGACGACAGGCCTCCCTTGAGGATCACGACGGGCTTCTTCCCGGCGGCGAATTTCAGCGCCTCCAGGAACTCATCGCCGTCCCGGACACCCTCCACGTACATGGCAATGACCCCGGTCTCCGGATCGTCCGCCAGGTAGCGCAGGAGCTCCGCCTCCCGGAGGTCCGCCCCGTTCCCGAAGCTGACGACCTTGCTGAAGCGCAGTCCCATCCACATGCCCGTCATCATGAAGTCGCTGGCCAGGCCGCCGCTCTGCGACAGGAAGGCGACGGGGCCGCTCTCCCTCGACAGGTCCGGATTCGGGAAGAAGGTGAGGCCGCTCTTCGGGCAGTAGATGCCGAAGCAGTTGGGCCCGATCACCCGGATTCCCGACCCGGCGATCCGCCGGACCTCCTCCTCCCGGGCAATTCCCTCGGGGGTTCCCAGCTCCCGGAACCCGGAGGTGATGATGATGGCCCCGGCAGCCCCCTTCTGCCGGCCCGCTTCGAGGATCGGGATAACCGCCTCCGCGGCCACGGCAATGACAATCAGGTCCAGTTCGCCGGGAATGTCCTCCACGTTTTTATAAATGCTCAACCCGGCGATCTCCCCGCCTTTCGGATTGACGGGGAAGACCTCCCCCTCGAAGCCCATGGCCAGGAGAGACGTCAGGTACCGCGTGCCGAACCCGATGCCGCCACCGGGGGATACCCCCGCCACGGCCACCCTGCGCGGATGGAAGATCCGCTCGTAGTCCGTTCCCCCGGCCCGGACCGCTTCCCGCTGTGCAACGCCGGAAGAACCGCCGCTTTTCGTTCTCATGCCGCCTCCTTTCCGTGTCCCATTTTCCGCTCCGTTATTTATCTTGTATGCGATCTATCATGACCATTTTTTTTCAGCGCCACAGGTCCTTCAGCATCCGTTCGAGCAGCAGCCTCTCCTCCTGCTTGAAAACGGAAAGGACCTCCCGGTTCATGGCCTCGACGTCTTTCAGCATGGCGTCTTTGATCCCCAGGGCTTTCTCCGTCAGGTGGAGGTTCGTGACCCTCCGGTCCCCGTCGGGGGTGCTCCGGATGAGCCAGCCGTTGTCCTGCAGCCGGTCCAGGACGCCCGACAGGGTGGCGCTGTCCAGGACGAGCCGCCTCCCGATCTCCCCCACCGGGAGCCCCTCGTCCTCAAACAGGGCCGTGAGAACGAGGGACTGCATGGGCGTCAGGCCGTAGCGCTGGAACATGGGCTTGAATCGGCTGTGGACCCGCTGGTTGGCCTTCGCCAGGATGAACAGGATCACATGTTCGTACGACACGGAACGACCCCCTTTATTTATCTTGCATACGAGATATAGAAATCCGTGCCCTTCGTCAAGCACGAAAATCAGGTCGGATTTCCTGCCGTTCAACATGAAAAAAGTCCGACCCGTCTTTCCCGGTCTTCCACGATCCGCCGGGATTGTGCGCAGGCGCCGTCCCGTGGTAAGAACCGGGAAAATCTGCCGGGGTGGATTCATGAACGCGGAAAGCAAGATCGTCCCCGTCCTCCGGGAGGGGATTCACGTGATCAAGATGGTGCTCTACCGGGTCCTCAAGGAGGAGCTCATCGAAAGGGATCCGTCCCTGGGGGATGAATCGGCGAACAGGCTGGCCGGTGCCGTCGTCAACGAGCTGTTCGGGACGCCGAACCGGGAAGAGCCGTTTCTCTCCTTTGCCCGGGACAACCGGTCGCAGATCCGGGATGAGATGAGGCGCATCGCATCGGACTTTCCCGAAATGAAGATCCCCCTCACGGATGCGCTCAGGATCCAGTTTCTCTGCGACAGCCGGGAAGGATCGGACGATACGCGGCTCCTTGTTCAGGCGCGGGATCTGGGGATTCTGCAGATGGACCGGGACCTGCCGTTGCCGGACGCCTTCATGAGCCTGGCCCGCCGTCTCGGTGAGGAACACCACCTTACCCGCCAGGTTCATCTTCCATCGGCGTAAGAAACAGGGCCGATCCTTGCGCGCACAATAAGGATCGGACCGGTCCCGGGGGAGCCTATTTTTTGGGCATCCGCCTGGCGCGAAGCGTCAGCAGGGAGGAGAGAAACGCCAGGGCGCACACGGCGCCGCCCGCCAGGAAGGCGTTCCGGAAGGCGTCGAGGAGCGGGCCGGAGACCAGGATGGCCTGCTCCCGGGTCAGGTGGCGGATGGAGACTCCTTCCGGCAGCGTCCCCGAGAAGACCGTCTCGAACAGGCAGATCCCCAGGAGCATGCCCATATTCATGACGGTGGTGTACAAACCCGAGGCGACGCCCTGGGACTCCCGGGGAGCGAGGCTCATGACCAGGTGGTTGTTCGAGGCGAAGAAGAAGCCATAGGACACCGCCAGAAGCACCAGGAACAGGATCGGCGGCAGCAGGCCCGGCCGGGACAGGGTGAAGGCGAAGATGAGACAGGTCGCCAGGCAGAGGAGCGTCGCCCCGACGCAGATCCGGGCCGGGTCGACGCGGTCCGAGAGACGTCCCGAGTAAGGTCCGATGGGCATGTACACGATCGAATAGATCATGATGACGGCGCCCACGGCCTCCGGCGCAAGACCCTTTGCCAGCTCCAGGTAGAACGGCATCAGGAAGTTCCCGCCCGCCAGGAGCATCATCGCGAGAAAGGTGGTCACGACGGCGGATCCGAAATCCCGCCGGGCCAGCAGGCTGAAACGCAGGACCGGGTCGGCGGCCCGCTTTTCGCGGATCCAGAAAGCTCCCAGAGAAACGGCGGCCACCGCGAACGAGCCGACGATCAGGGGCGAATCCCAGCCCTCCTCCTGGCCCATGCTGAATCCGTAGACCAGCGTAGTGAAAAAGAGAAAGCTCAGGACCGAGCCGGAGACGTCAAAGGGGGCCTTGGCGCCGGTGCCGCGGTCGGGCTCGATGGCCGGCAGGATCTTCCAGGCCAGGAACAGGGCCGCGAGCCCGATGGGAACGTTGATGAGGAAGATCCACTGCCAGGAGAAAAACCCCGTGATGAAGCCCCCCAGCGGGGAGCCGACCATGATGCCCAGAGAGTTGGCAAAGGAGCAGACCCCGAAGGCCCAGCCGGTGAGGTGCTCCGGAAGGAGCCGGGAAACGATCGCAAAGGCGCTGACGATCATCATGGCGCCGCCGATCCCCTGGACGGCGCGGGAAAGATCGAGGGCGTGGATCGTCGGGGCCAGGCCGCAGAACAGCGAAGAGACGGAAAAGACGAGGTAGCCCAGGAGAAAGATCCGCTTCAGCCCGAACCGGTCGCCGAGTTTGCCGAGAATCAGCATGCAGCCGGTCATGACCAGGAGGTAGGCCAGGACGATCCACGATACCTCGCCGGTACCTACCTTGAAGTACCGGGCGATGGTCGGCAGGGAGATGTTGACGATGTAGCCGTCCAGGCGTACCATGAAGACGGCAAAGGAGATGCAGAGGATGATGGGAAGGTATCGTTTTCTTTCGGCTTTATCCGGCATGCCCGCGAATCGCTCTCCCCGGTTTGTTCCGGGAGGTCCGGCGGCCCGGGGACGCCGAACTTCACCGAGGTGGTCATGGAATCCGTGATCGAGATCGTCGGCAGGCGCGTTTCCTGCCGCTCCTTTGACGGCCGGCCCCTCGATCCGGCGGACAAGGAATCGCTCCGGGAGGCACTGGCGCAGGTGCCCCGGACGCCTTTCGGAAACCTGGCCCGCTTCGCCCTGCTCGACCTCGACGGGGGGAATCCCGGCCAAGTCAGGCTGGGAACCTATGGCGTCATCCGGGGCGCCCGGACGTTCCTCGCCGGCGCGGTGACGGCGGGTGCGCGCGCCATGGAGGACTTCGGCCACGCCATGGAGACGATGATCCTCCGCGTGACGGGGTGTGGCCTTGGAACCTGCTGGCTCGGCGGCACCTTCAGCCGGAGCGGCTTCGCCTCCGCCATGAACCTCACGGAGGACGAAATCCTCCCGGCCGTGACACCGGTGGGCTACCCGGCGGGGAAGCGCACCCTGACGGACCGGCTCTTCCGTTTCACCGCCTCTTCGGACAAACGCATGCCCTGGGGCGATCTTTTCTTCAGCGAGACCTGGGACCGGTCCCTCGACCGCGACGCGGCGGGCCCCTGGGCGCCGGTGCTCGAATGCGTCCGGCTCGGGCCGTCGGCGTCGAACAAACAGCCCTGGCGCATCCTCCGCCGGGAAGCGGATCACCACCTGTTCCTGAAACGGACGCCCCGGTACGGAGATTTTCCCGGCGGCATCCGTCTCCAGAACGTCGACCTGGGCATCGCCATGTGCCACTTCGAGGCGGCGGCCCGGGAACTCGGACTGGACGGGCAGTGGGTTGTCGAGGCGTCCCCGCCGGAGGCTCCCGGACTGGAATACATCGCCACCTGGAAAAGAGCGCCCGCCGCCTGATCCGGACTCAGGAACCGGCGGCCGCACCCCGGCTCCACCGGGCGTTTCCCGGACAGGCCTCCGCGTCCCGCACCGCGCCGGGAGTCTACTAAACTCCGCGTGTGCAGACCAGCGTTTTCCATGCTGCCGGCAGATCCTTCACCCGGCGGCCCGAACGATCATGAAACGGCGGGCGGCAAGCCGCCAAAACGAGGAACCCATCATGGATCCACTGGATATGCGAACGCTGATCTTTGTCTCGGGGTTCACGTCCCTGGTCCTGTTCTTCTGCATGCTCTTCATCTGGGAACACCAGCAGACCTACCCCGGTTTCCTGCGCTGGACCTTTGCATCCCTGCTCAATGCCGTGGGCATGATTCTGATCAGCCAGCGGAATATCCTGACGGACGTTTTAAGCATTATCGTTGCCGATGTCCTGCTGCTGGCCGCCATGATGCTGATTACCAGCGGACTCAGCCTTTTTACGATGCGAAATCCGCGGAACAGGTCCTATGCCGCGACGATGGCCCTGTTTCTCGTCTCCATCCTCTGTTTCACCTATCTGTGGCCCAGCTATCCCCTCCGCGTGATGGCCTATTCGCTGGTCCAGGCGTCCCTCTGCCTGGTGGCCGCATATATCCTTCTCAGGCACCTCCCTGTTGTCCTTCCCGAAAGAGGCATGGTTTTCTCCTGGTTTTTCATATTCTGCTCCGTTTTCCCGATCCTGCGGGCGGTCTCCACCTTCATGGGTCCGCAGGAGCCCGCCGAGGTCCTGTCCGTGGGTCTGATCAACCAGGTGGTGATTCTCGTCGGACTCGAGGTGTACGTGATCGTGGACATCGGGCTGATCATTCTCAACGCCCAGAGGATCAATCACGAATTGAAGACGGCCAGGGATGAGATCAAGACGCTTACCGGCTTTATTCCGATCTGCGCCGGCTGCAAAAAAATCCGCGACGACGAGGGCTGCTGGAACCAGTTGGAGGCCTACCTGTCCCAGCACAGCAACGCGTCGTTCAGCCATGGCCTGTGCCCGGAATGCGCGCAGAAGCTGTACCCGGAATTCTACAGGAAAGCGGATGGATGAAAGAGCGCCGTCGCCGGGGGCGGTGTTTCAGGAAACGTGAACCGTCAGGAAGAGGTCGCCGCGCCCGCCCGCCTCTCCCGATACCCCGCCTCCCTGAAGGCGCAGGACCGTCCCGTCCCGGACGCCCGGAGGCACGGCCACCCGGATGAGCCGGTCCCGGAGGCCGCTGCGGATCGTCACGACCTTTTTCGTTCCCTCCCGGGCCTCCCGGGGGGTGATCTCCAGGACACCCAGGATATTTCCCTCCCCTTCCCTCTCCAGGGCCCCGGTTCTCTGCAGGCGCGGGCTGCGCTCCCGGACGGTGGCCTCGCCCAGCTTTCTGGACAAGCCGGTCTCTGGAAGCCACAGCATCATTTTCAGGAATGCAATCCCCACGATAAACCCGCCGACGTGGGCCCACCACGCAACGCCTGAGACCTGGCCCGCCGTCAGGGCGGCGCTCAGGAACTGGACGAGGATCCAGATCCCCAGGAAGACAAACGCGGGAATCTCGACGAACCACGGAAAGATGATGATCGGGATCAGCGTCAGGACCCGCGCCCGGGGGTGAAGGACAAGATAGGCCCCCATGACTCCGGCAATGGCCCCGCTGGCGCCCACCGTGGGCATCGGCGATCCCGGTGCCGACAGGAAATGAATCACGCCTGAGGCGATCCCGCAGAGCAGGTAGAACAGCAGGTACCGGGGATGGCCCAGCCGGTCCTCCACGTTGTCGCCGAAAATATAGAGGAACCACATATTGCCCAGCAGGTGCAAGAAGCCCCCGTGGAGAAACATGTAGGTGACGAAGGTCGAGGCCTGGTGGAACCAGGAAAAGGAAACCGACAGGGAGGGATTGGTGAGCCGTGCCGGCACCAGGCTCCAGGTGAGGAGGAAGGTCTCCAGGGCCTCTCCCTGGGCGACCTCCACCAGGAAAAAGGCGATGTTGAGCACAATCAGGACCGTGTTGACGGCCGGAAAGCGGCGGGAACGGACGGAGTCGCGGATGGGAATCATGGGATCGGCCCGGTTTCTTCAGGAATGGGACTTCGACGTTTACACCGCAGGCAAAATAGATTAGAGTTCCCCGGAATGCAACGGAAATCGAGACTTCCTGAAATCGAGACGTTCCCGTGGATCCCCAGGCCCTGAGAGAAAAGATCATCACGTTCAGCCGGGATGCCGGCGCCGACCTGGTGGGCATCGCCCCCGCCGACCGCTGGGACAAGGACGGCCGCGTCCCGCCGGACTTCCGCCCTAAGGCCCTGTGGCCGCCCGCCCGGAGCGTTATCGTTCTGGGCCTCGGGATGCCCCTGCCCATGGTGGAGACGACGCCCTCCATCGTCCATATGGAGCTGTACCGCACGGTCAACCGGAAGCTGGACCTCCTGGCCTACGATCTCACCATGTTCCTGAACCGCCTTGGTGTAGCCTCCTACTTTTTTCCCCGGGACGGCTTCAGCAGCCTGAAACCGTTCCATGAGCGGCCCGTGGCGGCCTTCAGCCACGTCATGGCGGCGTACTACGCCGGCCTGGGGACCGTCGGGGCGAGCCACTGCCTCCTGACCCCGGCCTTCGGTCCCCGGGTCCGCTTCGTCTCGGTCTTCACGGCGGCCGACCTGCCCGCCGACACCCCCCTGGAGAAGGACCTCTGCATCCGCTGCGGCGCCTGCGCCGACTGCTGTCCCAAGAAGGCCATCACCCTCCGGAAGGACCGGGTCGTCGGTGACTACAACATGCCGGCCTGCCTGGAGATGGCGGAGGAGCTGACCCGCCGCCGCTGTTACCCCTGCGGGATCTGCACGAAGGTTTGCCCCATCGGGGAAGACCGCAAGCTCTACCGGGAAAAAGGAGCCATGAAGAAGTACCGTCAGGAGGCTGAAGCGCTGGCGGCGGATCCGGACGATCCGCGATACCGCTCCTGGACCCACGTCCGCCGGTACGGGACCCCTTGAGTAGAAGCACCGGGACCGAACGGTCCGGACCGCCCCGGTGCGGACCGCCTGGAACAGAACAACAACGGAGGTTTCGCTGACCATGAATCTGACCGAGTTCAACTCCCTCTTTCACAGCCTCCTCGATGCAGAGCAGGACACGGCGACCGTCCTTCGCGAGGGGCGACTGCTCCTGACGGAGCTCCTGGGCCGCCGCGAGTGGTTCGCCGAGTTCATCGACCGGCTCCTGACGGACCGGGCGCTCCTCGCTGAGCAGAAGCCCTCCCTCTGGCCCAACGAGATCACCCTCCATCGCCATCCCGACGGCTCTTTCCAGATCCTGGCCTACATCTGGGAACCCGGCTCCATGGACACGGTCCACGACCACGGCGCCTGGGGAATCATCGGGGCCTACATCAACAAGATCCGGGAGAGGAAGTTCCGCCGCCTCGACGACGGGACCGTCGATGGGTTCGCCGAGCTGGAGGAGACGGCTGACCGCATCCTGATGCCCCGGGAGATCACCGTGGTGCGCCCCCTGGACGACGGGATCCACCAGATGGAAAACATCACCGACACCGTGGCCGTCACGATCAACCTGTACGGGAGGACCGTCCGCAAGGGCTACAGCCGGTACTTCTACCCGGAGAGGAAAGCCGTGCAGCGGGTCTACCCCCCGCGGACCTACAAGGAAGTCCTCCTGCTCCGCTCCCTCGGGACGATCCGGGAGCCCTGGGCGGAGGAGATCCTGACCCATGCCTCCCGCAACTCCATGCCGGACTACATCCGCCGGGAATGCGATCTTGCCCTGTCCGCCGTGAACAACGGCCGGGAGGCGCCGACCCGTCAGGAACAGCCCCTCTGAACGTTTGCGGATGAGACGGAAAGCCGCCCCCCCGCAACACCGCGTGTTCGGCCTCGGGCAGTGCTCCCTCGATGCCCTGGGGAGGATCGCGGACTACCCGCCGCCGGATGTGAAATGCGAGTTTTCCGGGCTGACCGTCCAGGGAGGCGGGCCCGTCGCCACGGCCCTGGTGGCCCTGTCCCGGTGGGGGGTCGCATGCACCATGGCGGGTGTCGTCGGCGACGACACGGCCGGCGATGCCATCCGCACGTCCCTCCTTGCCGAGGGCATCGACACGACCGGCCTTGTCACACGTCCCGGCGCCCTCTCCCAGCAGGCCTTCATCTTCGCCGAACCGGCCCGGAAAGGCCGCCGCACCATCTTCTGGCAGCGCCCCACCGGCTCTCCCCTCCTACCCGGTGAGGTGGACGTGGAGAAACTCCGCCGGGCCCATGCCTTTCACACCGACGGCCTGTTCATCGAGTCGGCCCTCTTCGCCGCGGACGAGGCCCGAAAGGCGGGCATCCCCGTCGTGGTCGACGCGGGGACGCTCCGGGAGGGGATGCTGGACCTGGCGAGGCGGAGCGACTGCTTCATCGCCTCGGAGACCTTCGGCCGCGCCCTGGCGGGGGACGACTTCCCCGGCGAGGCCCTGAAGCGGATGGCGGCCCTGGGGCCGGGCCTCGTCGTTGTCACCTTAGGCGCAGAGGGATACGCCGCCCTCCTCGACGGCCGGATCGTCCGGAAACCCGCCTGGCCCGCCAGGCCGGTGGACACCACGGGCTGCGGCGACGTCTTCCACGCCGGATTCGTTTACGGCCTCCTGAACGGCTGGGAGCACACGCGCTCCCTCGACTTCGGCGCCTGGTCCGCCGCCCGTGTGAGCCGCCGCCTCGGCGGCCGGGCGGGAATCCCGACGCTCCGCCAGGTCCGGGTGGCGGGATTCCGGTGACGCTGCGGTCTATGGAACCTGCCCGCGAAGGCCTCCAGAAATCATGGATCCTGATGTGGCTTAAGCGTCATCCATGTCATAAGGGAGATGATTCCTGTGAAATCTCTTGGGAGAATGTCCCTGATCTGATTTCACCTACAAATAAATGAAATCGGGACAGCCGAAATCTGACGATTCCTTATTGAAACACACAATTGATAACCGAGCGGTTTCCATAGCAGAGTCTGGGGGCGGGTTGGTTCCCATCAACGGAGATAGCTTCTGCAGGAGTGGCAGCAGAAGCGATTCGCTTTGCCACTGTTCACTTGACCACCCTCAAAAACCGTGCATTGATCGCCACGATGACGGTGCTCAAGGCCATGAGAACCGCACCCATGGCGGGCGACAGGAGGATGCCGAATTTGTATAGCACGCCGGCCGCCAGGGGAATGGCAAAGGTGTTGTAGCCTGTGGCCCAGGCGAGGTTCTGGACCATCTTCCTGTAGGTCGCGCGTGAGAGGCCGAGGATCGCAACGGCATCCAGGGGATTGCTTTTCACGAGGACGATGTCCGCTGTCTCCACCGCCACGTCCGTGCCTGCGCCGATGGCGATCCCCACGTCGGCCTGTGCGAGCGCCGGTGCATCATTTACGCCGTCTCCGGTCATGGCGACAATCAAGCCCCGAGACTGAACTTGCTTGACTTTTTCGGCCTTTTCCTGGGGCAGCACTTCCGCGAAGTATTCGTCCAGCCCGATCTCGTCGGAAACCCATTTGGCCACGAGTCTGCTGTCTCCGGTAAGCATCATGCACCGGATGCCCATCTCTCTGAGCCTTGAGATAGCCTCTCTGGATTCGGGCCGGATGATATCGGCAAGGGCAACGGCGCCCTTGAGCGTTCCATCCACCAGGACAAAAATCACGGTCTTCCCCTGGGAGCTGAGCTTTTCGATCCTTTCATCATTCGCGTTGATTCCGTTTTCCCTGAGATAGCCGGGGCTGACGACTTTCACCTCCCTGCCTTCGACCTGTCCTTCCGCCCCCTTGCCGGGAATGGCCTTGAAGCCCTCAACAGGAGAGGATTCCTTCACGGATGAGACGATTCCCTGCGCGATGGGGTGCTCCGAGCGCACTTCCACGGAAGCGGCGAACTTGAGGAGTTCCCTTTCTTCGATGTCGTCTGAAAAGACAATCGTGTCAGTGATACCGAATTTCCCCTGGGTCAGTGTCCCCGTCTTGTCGAAGATGATGGCCTGGATATTTCTCCCCTTTTCGAATGCAGCCCGGTTCCGTATCAGGAGACCACTTCCGGCCGCGAGTGCCGTGGAAACGGCGACGACCAGAGGGACTGCGAGTCCCAGAGCATGAGGGCATGCGATCACCATGACGGTGACCATCCGCTCGAGTGCAAAGGGAAAATCACTGTGCATGATGGCAAGCCAGATGAACAGGGTGATGGTCCCCCCGCCGAGGGCGGTGATTGTCAGCCAGAGGGCCGCCCGGTCCGCCAGATCCTGGGTCCTGGATTTGCTTTCCTGGGCCTGCCGGACAAGCTCGATAACCTGGGAGAGAAAGGACTCCCCGCCGGTTTTCTGAACCTGGACGGTAATGGATCCCTCGCCGTTGATCGAACCGCCGATGACCCGTCCTCCTGCCTTTTTGATGACCGGTCTCGATTCCCCGGTGAGCATGGCCTCGTTCACGGACGTCTCCCCGTCGATCACGTCGCCGTCTGCGGGGACCTTCTCGCCGGGCTTGATGAGGATCCTGTCTCCTGCCTTCAACTCGCCCGTAGAGACTTCCCGGGTGGAGCCGTCGGGCTCGACTTTGTGGGCACTGGAGGGCATGAGCCGTACCAGCTCCTCCAGGGCGCGTGAAGCCCCCATGATGGATTTCATCTCAATCCAGTGGCCCAGAAGCATGATGTCGATCAGCGTGGCAAGCTCCCAGAAAAACACTTTGCCTCTCAGCCCGAACACGACAACACTGCTGTACGTGTAAGCTGTCGTAATCGCCACGGAGATCAGGGTCATCATGGCGGGCTCTTTCTTGGCCAGTTCTGCGTAGATGCCTTTCAGAAACGGCCAGCCGCCGTAAAAGAAAACGGCCGAAGAAAGGGCCCAGAGGATGTAAGCGTCACCGGGAAATCTTGCCGCCTCCCTGAACCCGAGAAATGACTGGATCATGGGGGACAAAAGCAGGATGGGGATGGTCACGGCCAGGGAGACCAAGAAGCGCTTCCGGTAATCAGCGACCATGTGGGCATGATGGCCGGCGGGCCCTTTTCTGCCGTGAATTTCATGCCTGCCGTGGTTCATTGCCCGCGTTCCTTCGCGGGCCTCATGGCCTTTATGCATCTGGTGCCGTTCCATTTCAGGGCCACCATGACTTCCATGCATTTCTTGTGACCTCCCTTTATGGTCCATTTCCGCTTCCTTAATTGGCAGATCCCATGCGCGATACGGGGGCCACGTTCCATTATGGTGCTACTAACTGGACGTAAATACGAACATTCGGCTGAGTGAAAGCAGACTGATCAACTTCCTTTTCTTCAAATTCTTCGGGCAGCCAATTGGTGAATGAAACGTTGTAGGAAGAAGTTCCTCAAATATCCTCCGTTTCTCCGCTTTTCAAATTTGGAATCACACTGACCTGTATCGATGTTGATGGCTATTGTTCGGGAATATTCTCCTGTCCTATGGCAGCGTTTTGAGGAAGGTGATCAAATCATCCAGATCCTCGTCACTGATGTTCCATCGTGGAATATCCGGCTTCATTTGTATACCATCCGGATCCTGACCGTTGACAACTGCCAACCGGAACTCTTTAAAATTATATTCATTTCCCAGGACAGACCAGCGAATGTCTTTGGCATCCATAATCTGCATCATGCCCATACTATGAACGCCGCCACGTCCTCATGGACTATGACATGAAACACATGCCAATCGCCCTCCCATCATCCATCCCCCTTAAGTAGGACCTCCCGTGCAGGTTATTTCTGTTCCCCGATTGCTGATTGAAGTAAAATAGATTCGCTCACCATTTGATCGAAAGGCACCCACTCCCCAACCGGTACCGCTGCCTGGTCCCATCATACCGCTACCCATTTGGGCGCTTGCGACCAACATGTTGAAGGCGATGAACACAACGACAACCAAGATCAATGCTTATACTATTTTTTTTATGGCACTCTCCTTTCCAGCTGTTTTTTACGGGGAACCTTCAAATACCAAACCAAGGGATGCGGTTTCTCCCACAATGAAAAAACCCCGTTCCTTCAGGGAAACAGGGTTATGCAAACCAGTCCTTGTTTTCCTCCAGCCTGTCGTCGATTCAGGACGGAATTCCGGAAATGGTCGGTCACAGGTGCCTTTTTACCAATATTATCTCCTGGTAAACTCGCCCGTCGAGGAATCATGATTCCTTGAAATCAGGCATCAGAAATGAAGAATAAAGGCAGAGCTGTTTTTAACCCTGCCTTTGTTTGCATTACATGTCCACATTTTCACACACGAGCGACGAGGGTCATCCCTTGTGAGAGAACCTTTTACCAACCCCACATCATGCCTGGGCCCCGACCTCTCCAGCCCCACGGCCCTTTACCATGCCATCCCCCAACTTGCAGGGCATGCTCGAACATGGCAAGGTGGTAACGCGTCTGGATCAAGAGTTCATTAAGGACACCTGCTGTGTCTCGGTCCTCCGCGTTCCGAATCAGCCATTCGTAACGCGGGATCAGGTCGCGTTCCATTTTCACACACAGCTGGTAGGCGTCCTCAAGGCTCTTTGTGTCTTTCACCGCTGCGGGCTTCCCGTCTGCGGGGAGACTGTAGGCGGCGAATAGACGCTCAATCGTCATCACATGGTCCTGCTCCTGGGGAATGACCATCCGGTAGGGCATGTACGTGTTGTATTTGTCTGCGTCTGCTGCGTACTGTTCGTAGGAAAGTCGCTCCAGCGCAAGGATCTCCCTTAGTTTGACGATCCACTCCTTGCTTTTGGGAACCGGGAGTTTCTGCGGTACGTAGGCATACACCCCATACCCCATCATTCCGCCGTGGCCCATTCCATAACCCGGTCCCCAGCCCCGTCCCATCCAAGGCCCGCCGTAACTGCCTTCATTGTCATATCCCGGCCCATAGCCCCAGCGTGGCTGGGACATCGCCGGCAAGGCAATGAGCATTGTTAATAGGACAAACCCGATCAAGATCGCGCTCTTTTTCATGTTGTCCTCCTTTCTCAAGACCTCTTCTCTGCCAATGTCAGCCGTCTACTCGGACAGCTCCCTTTTCATCCGGTCGAAATCCTCCTTTGTGATTTCACCCCTGGCATAGCGCTTCTTCAGGATGTCGAGGGGGGTCTCCCCCGGATCCCCCGCGCTCCCTCCTGTCTTGGCGTTCCGGACGATGAAGTAGACCAGGACGCCGATTGCGACGAGAAACAGGATCCACATAAACCCTCCTCCAAAACCGTAATACATCATGTGTCCCCAGCCACCCCCCGGACCGTAGGGATAATCCGCAGCACAGGCCGTGAGGCCGGCAATAAGGAACAATAGAACCGGAAAGCGTAAAATCTTCATGGCAGCCTCCTATGGAACCGCATCGAAGACATTTTTCAGTTTTTTCTCGACGAGTTCGGCAACAGGCTTCAAGTCCGAATTGTCGATCATCTGCATGGCCACCGTCGGCCTGATGACAGACAGGACCGTCCTGTCGCCCCGCTCGTAGACGATCACGTTGCAGGGCAGCATCAGCCCGATGTTCTCCTCCGCCTGAACGGCCTTGTAGGCGTTCGGAGGGCTACAGGCCCCGATGATCACGTATCTATGGAACTCGATGCCGAGCTTTTCCCTGAACTTCTCCCGGAGGTCGATCTCCGTCAGAATTCCGAAGCCTTCCTTCTTCAGCTCCTCGGTGACGGCCTCCCGGACCTTCTCGAACGGGAGGCTCGATTCCTTTGTGAATCCGTAGCTGATCATGGCTTCCCTCCTTCATCGGCCCGCGCCTTGTCCGGACGGGCGATCATCATCTTGACCATCTTCATCGGCCCCAGATGCTCCATCTCCTCGATCACGAAGCCCGCGGCCCTCACGTTGTCCAGCGTCCGCCGGTTGATGTTGGCCCCCACGATGCGGACGACCAGCGGGTTCAGCCAGTCCATCAGCCGGCCCATCAACGGCGCGTCGATCCGCACGTGCTCCAGAAGCAGGACCCTGCCGTCGGGCTTGACAACCCTCCGGAGCTCCCGGAGGCCCTTCACCGGATCCGGCACGGAGCAGAATACGAATGTCGCCACGATCGTGTCAAAGGAGTCGTCCGGCCAGGCCAGTTGCTCAACATCCCCCTCCTCGATCCGGAACGGCAGGCCGCGCTCCCTCGCATTCCTACGAGCTATAATAATCATCCGGTCGGCAATGTCGAGCCCCGTCACATTCGCACCGGCAGGATAATACTGGAAATTCTTGCCGGTTCCGACTCCGACTTCGAGTATTTTTCCCCGTGCCCGGGCCAGGAGTCGCCCTCTCCACCCGGAAAAGAAGACCTCCGGAAGGGACTCCATTCGGTCATAGAACCAGGCAATCCGGTTGTATCGCTTCCTTGTCAGCTGTGTCTGAGCTTCTGCATCCGTCGCCAAAATCCATCCTCACTTGCAACAACGGGTTCATTCCCCCAAACAATTTCGTGATTATTACCTGAAATCCTGTGAAAAACTACAAAAATGGGAAAATACCTTTCAGGAAGGAGTCTTGATGGTCTGCTAAAAAACAAAACCTACGGCTTCAACCACCACTCTTAAAAGGCAGCTCCAGCATTCTTAAAGCGGGTCCACCCTGCAGGACATTTCGCCGGTGTCGGCACCCGTTCATCCGGAGATTGCCTGGTTATAGAAAACCGGAGACGATAACGATAAGGCAGTTGGAATTCCCGTTCCGACCGGCGGATTGGCGCTTCATGGAATCGGATGAAGGGTTCATGTCCCGAACCGGGATCGTCGTCGCCCCCGTCGTTCCATCGAACCGGAACTCTTAGAAACGACCGCGCTCCAGGTCGATTTTTGCCACGACCCGCCGGAACGGCGTCCGGGAATGTTGAAGGCTAATGTTTTTTTAACACGGCCCCGGATCATGGGGGCAAAGGCGTCTTCTATTGCACGCCCATGAATGCCTTCGGCAGGACCATGACAAACCAGGGGAAATAGGTGCAGATCAGAAGCATGGCGACGAGGATGACGACCATGGGCCAGATCGCCCTGCTGATCTGCTCCAGGGAGCGGCCGCTGATCGCACTGGCCACGAAAATGTTGATGGCCATGGGTGGGGTCGCCATGCCGATGGCCAGGCCGATCGTCATGATCACGCCGAAATGAACGGTGTCACCCCCGATTGCGGCAATGAGGGGAAGAAAAATGGGGGTTAAAATAATCAGGGCGGAAGCCGTCTCCATGAAAAAACCGGCGATCAGGATAATGACGCTCATGATCAGGTAAATCAGGAAAACACTGTTTCCGGCGATGACGAGCATGGATTTGGCCACAGCTTCGGGGATTTCATAGAAGGCAAGCCCCCAACCGAAGATTTTGGCGGTGCCGATGATGAACATGATCAGGGCGGACGTGACCCCCGCGCCGACCACCAGCTCATAGAACCGCCTGAAGGTCAGGCTCCTGTAAACGAGCCAGGCGACGAGCAGCGTATAATCGACGGCGATGGCAGCCGCTTCCGAAGGGGTAAAATAGCCGGCAAAAATACCACCCAGGATGATTACGGGGGTCATAAGCCCCCAGAGGGAATTGAAAAAGCGCTGGACGACCATGCGGGCAGGCAGCTTTTCGCTGGCGGGATAGCCCTGCCGGTTCGAATACCATATGGCATACGTGATCAGGCCGACTCCCATCATGGTTCCCGGAATGAAGCCTCCCATGAAGAGCTTGGCCACAGATTCCCCGGCGATGACCGCGTAGAGAACCATGGGAACGCTGGGCGGGATGACGACTCCAATGGTTCCGGAGGATGCGATGAGGGCCGCGGAAAAATCCGTGTCGTATTTTTTCTTGTTCATCTCCGGCAGGAGCGATGCGCCCACCGCCGCCGTGGTCGCCGCCCCGGAACCGGAAATCGCGGCGATAAACATGGACGTGCATGTGGCCACGATTCCGAGGCCTCCCCGGATTCGCCCGATGGTCGCTTCGGCGATGGCCAGAATCCGTTCCGAGATGCCTCCCCGGGCCAGAATGTCTCCGGCAAGGATGAAAAAGGGAACAGCAACCAGGGCATAGGAGCTGCTTCCTTCAAAGAAGGTCTGGGGCACCATCTGCAGGGGGATGCCTGAAACGACAAAGACGATGAGTGCGGAGAGGCCCACCGCCAGCCCGACGGGAACGCCGACGAGCAGGAAGAGGAAGAAGCTTCCGAACAGGAGCCAGCCCATGGCTCAGGCCTTCCCGATCGTCTGCCGGATCCCGGCCAGAAGGTGAAGGATGATCACCGCACCCATGACGGGAAATGCAACATAGATCCAATACATCGGAATTTGCATGCCCGGCGACAGCTGTTGAGATTCGGTCCCCATGAGCAGGGTTCCATGAATGGCAATGACAGAGAAAAAAACGATCCCGAGGAGATGAACCCCGATCGCCAGAGCCTTTTGCACCGCCCCGGGAAGGCGCTGGACGATGAACGTCACCGCAATGTGGGAGCCTCTCTTGAATGCCACGGAGGCCCCCACCAGGGATGCGAAGAACAGGAGGAAGCAGGTGATCTCTTCGGTCCAGGAAAATGCGGTGAAGAGGACCCGAAAGATAACCTGAATGGTGGTGAAAAAGATCATGGCCAGCATCAGCACGAACAGGAGTTTTTCACTCCAGCCGTTGATCCGGTCACTCAACTGCAGAAGGTGTGAGGAGGCGGTTGCCGCCTCCTCTTCCCGTTTCCGCTCCGTCGCCGTCACGGATTCCATCACTTCGTGTTCTGGATGGATTCGATCAGGCCTTTTCCGTATTTGGGTGTGTATTGGTCATAGACCGGCTTGACGGCCTTGCGGAAGAGCTTCAAGTCCGGCGTCGCCACGACCATGCCTTTCGCCTTGAGTTCCTTCAGCCAGCCCGCCTCCATCCGGTTGTCCCAGGCCCGCTCGTATTCGGCCGCTTCCTGAGCGGCTTTCTTGACGATTCCCTGCTGGGCGGGGGTAAGCTTTTTCCAGGTGCTCATGCTCATGATGATGGGGGCGGGGGCATAGGCGTGGCGCGTGATGCTCAGATATTTCTGCGTTTCGTACAGTTTGAAGGCCATGATGACGTTGAGGGGGTTCTCCTGCCCGTCCACCGTCCCCTGCTGAAGCGCCGTGAGGACCTCCGTCCAGGCCATCGGCACGGCATTGGCTCCCAGGGCCTTGAAAGAATCCACATAGACCGGATTCTGCATGACCCGGATCTTCAATCCTTTGATGTCATTGGGGGTATTCACGGGACGCTTGCTGTTCGTCAGGTTGCGGAATCCCCTCTCGCCGAAGGCCAGACCCTTCCAGCCCTGGGATTCCAGGTCGGCCATGAGTTTCTGCCCGATGCCTCCGTCCAGGACTTTGTAAGCGTGTTTGGGATCCCGGAAAAGAAAAGGCAGATCGATCACCCCAAAGGAAGGAACGAAATTGATGATCGGGCCGCTGGTGATGATTCCCGCGTCGACGATGCCCATCTTCATCCGCTCCAGAAGCGTGCGTTCGTCTCCGAGTTTCGCGTTGGGAAAGAGGGTGACGGTAAGGGCGCCCTGGGTTCGGCTTTCCACGAGTTCCTTGAATTTCACTGCCGCCACATGAAAAGCGTCTTTCTCGTTCACCACGTGTGCAAACTTGATTTCCATGGCAAATGCGGATCCGGCCAGGGTGAACACCACGATCATCAAGACTGACAGCAATCTCTTCATCCGTCTTTCCCTCCTTGAAAGTAGTTTTCCTCCAGAACGCCTTTGAATGCGGCAGAACCATAAGACACGAAAATATCCCGTGTCAACGGAAACCTGGACAGCACATGGCGATTCCCGGATAAGAGTGCAGCAATGTCACTCCGTTTCAGGACTCCGGGCCATGTTCAGTTTCATGAACAGCCATGGCGCACCCGCGGAAATCCACAGGCCGATGAGGGCAAAGCGCAGGTAGCGAAAGGCATGGGAGACCACCGTGTCTCCATGGGGGAATGCCGCCCGCAGGCCGAGATAGATGATCAGGAGCCCTGCCAGGCCGGGCAGAAGACGTCCGATCCTCCGCCGGAGACTCCCGTCCGAAGCATATCCCCCCTTCGAATCCATCCAGGCCAGACCTGCCAGCATGCCGAACAATGCCGCAGCGAATGTGACGATGCCGCTAAGCGTCACGGGCGCCGGAAGGGGATTCGCTCCCGCTTGCCGGGCGTTCGCCGTCCACTCGGCAGGCAGCATCCATCCGTTCCAGGAGACCAAGGCGACCGCCCCGGAAGCGAGCATGGCCATCGAGAGAGCGAATGCCAACCCAACCTGCGCTCCGGGGGATTTCTTCTTCGCCCAGGCCGCAACGCCATCCCACCCCCGCAGGAACACCCACAGCACCAGAGCACCCGCAATCCAGCCCGCGAGAACATCGTGTGGAAAATGGGCGGCCAGGTACAGGCGCGAAAGCCCGATCATGAGAATCACGAAAACGGCCGCCCCCCATGCCCACGGACGCCTTGCCAGCGATGCCCCCAGACCCCAGAGGCTGGCTGCAATCTGTGCATGCCCGGACGGAATCCCGAAAGAGGTCTCCGGCGCGAGCGCTATCACCTGTGTGGTGAGCCAGTAAGGCCGCGGGCCGTGAAAGGCAAGTTTCAGGGTGTCATTCAGGCCGCCGGAGAGCAGCAGGATCATCCCGACCCGCAAGCCCGCATCGGCATTGACGCTCCAGTAAATGATCGGCAAGGCCAGCAGGAAGAATTCTTCCGTCCCCAGGAAGGAAAACAGTTTCATGGGAATGACAAGCCACCCGCCCAGTCCCTGCAGCCAGGCTATGAACGCAATGCCACCCTGGAAGATCGGCTCCATATGCCTCTGCAATGATGTTCAGTTAGAGCGGGCCGGCGATTCCCGATGCGGCGATCCGCCCTCCGCCGTCCCGTCGAAGCGGAACTCCTCGAAACGGCCGCTCTCCAGGTCGATGTGCGCCATGACCCGCCGGAACGGCTTCCCGCGGCGCAGGAGGATCTTGATCACTTCCATGGCCTGGAGGGAACCGACAATGGCGGCGGTCACCGCCGGAACGCCCAGGAGGGCCTCCGGCCGCTCCGGGTCGCCCTCCGCCGCCGCAGGCTCGTAAAGCTGCTCCAGGCCCGGATCTTCCGGATAAACGGTCATGACCCGGCCCTCGAATCCCGCGAGTGCGCCATGCACCAGGGGAACCCCCAGCCGCCGGGCCGCCTCCTGCAATACAAGACGATCAGACACATTGTCCAGGGCGTCGACGATCACATCGGCGCCGGCCAGCAGGGAATCCGCGTTTGAGGCATCGATTTTTGCCCGGTGCGGAACCACCCGGACTCCGGGATTGACGGCTGCCACGGCCTCCACGGCGGCCTCCACTTTCGGTTTATTCAGGGTGTCCCGGTTGCACAGGGCCTGGCGATTCAGGTTCGTCTCGTCAAACCGGTCGTGATCGATCACCACCAGCCGGCCGACGCCGATCCGCGCCAGGAGCAGGATGACCTGCCCGCCCAGCCCGCCGGCTCCGGCGACGGCCACCTGCGACTCGGCCAGCTTCCGCTGTTCAGCCGGAGAGACGGCGTCCAGGTTGCGGACGTAGCGGCCGGGATAAACGCCGATCCCCAGCGCCTCCCGGTATATCTCGTGCAGGTCCGTGCCGCCCAGGCCGGCGATCTCCAGGGCAGCCCGGTCCTCCAGGACGGAAATTTCGCGCCCCGCCGGGTCGGTGATCCGGGCCGCCTTCTCACGGATGCGGAGATGGATGTCCGACGTCATCAAAAACACTCCTCTTCGAGTTCACTGTCCCCCGTCGCCCGTCACCGAGGGTCGGGAAATCCTGTCGGGAGAAAAACGACGAAAGGATGTATAGCATGAAGGTGAATTTCGCAGGAAGGGAGGGTTTTCAGGACATGAACATCGAGCTGAATCTTTACGCCTCTCTGGCCCGCTACCTCCCCCGCGACCCGGGAGCGCCGGGCGACAGGATCCGCGAAGTGGGCGAGGGAACGACCATCCTCGCGATCCTCCAGGAACTCCAGGTCCCCATGGACAAGGTCAAGCTCATCTTTCTGAACGGCCTTCGCGCCCGGGGCGACGAAATCCTCCACGAGGGAGACCGGGTCGGCATCTTCCCGCCGGTGGCGGGAGGCTGATTCAGGCCGTCCGGAGTTCGAGATATACCTGTCCGCCGGGAAAGTCCAAGGCCGGGAGCATCGCCGGATCGACCCGCCTGCCGTCCGCCATGGCCTCCACGCACCCCTCCTCCAGAACCCCCGGCCTGCTCCGGAACAGATTTTTCAGCTCCTCCGGGTCGATCCAGATTCCCCTTTCCAGAAACAGGGGCCCCAGCTCCCGGACGGTCAGGTTGAAGAGCTTCACGACGACCTGCCCGTCCACCCGCCGGGGCGCGTCCCCGTTTGCCCCGGAACCGATGGGGCTGCGCATCCGGGAATAGTATCCCCCTTTTCTCATGATCGCGCCCAGCAGGCCGGGCATGGCGGAAGAGAGCGCCAGGACCGCCCCGTCCCGGACCACGGCGGCATCCATGTCGTCCACGGGCTTGCCGTCCAGAAAGACCGTCTGGATCCTGTTTTCGATGTATGCAGCGGAGACGCCGAACCGTTCGGCCAGGAGTTCCCGGAGGGTGCAGCCGACCTCCGTTTTCTGTATGAACCCCTTCTGCAGGAGTGGAAAGAAGAATGGAACGAACTCCGCCTTCACGGTCAAGAGGAGGCGGTCCGATCCGCTTGCAGGGAGTTGATTGGACGGCTCATCGCTCATGACGGCACCCGGGACGGAATATGAGAACGGGGAGGCCGCACGCGGCACTCCCCATTCCCTGGAGATCGATATTGACTACCAGTTGAAAACCTTATCCAGCTCTTCATCGGAGACCAGAAAAACCGCATTGTGGGGCGGGAGGAGCTCTTTTTTGAAGAACTCAGGCAACCGATCCTGCTTGCTGGTAAATCCGGCCCGTTGATTGAAGTCCCGCTCCATCGTCAGGATCTTTTTCCCCAGCGCGGTCACGTCGTCGCCGGTCAGCTCCAGCCCGTAAAACGAATTGAGCAGATCCAGCAGGGCCTGGAAGGTCTGGGGCTGATCCAGGACCGCAAAGGCGATGAAGAGGCACATCCCCGTCGAGTCGATGGCCGCCGTGGCGATCTGGAGGTTTCGGGACAGCTCGATTTGTCCCTCCGCCTTCAGGGGATCGACGGATCCCCCCACCTGAAGGACGTTCGCGGTGACCGCATAGCCCGCCGTGTGGTCCGCCCCCATGGTCGATGTGGCATAGGTGACCCCCATGCCCTGGATGGCCCGGGGATCGTAGGCCGGCAGGGCCTGCCCCTTGACCACGGGAACCCTCTCCACGCCGAACACCTTGCCCGTCACGGCGGCGCCGTTCCCCAGGATGCGCCCCAGGGGCGTTCCCTTGCCGACTTCCCGGATGAGGCGGATGGCCGCCTCCGCGTCGCCGAACCGGGCCAGGCCCGCCTCCATGGCCACTCCGATGGTCGCGCCCATCTCGATGGTATCCAGGCCGAAATCGTCGTCCAGGCGGTCCAGCATGGCGATCGCATCCAGGTTGTCGATCCCGCAGTTCGCACCGTGGGCCCAGACCGTCTCATATTCGGGCTGCTTCGTCAGGTAGTGGCCGTCCTTGTCCATGTAAATACCGGAGCACTGGATCGTGCATCCCCGGTGGCAGCCATGGGTCGCGACGCCGCCGCGGGCGACCTCCGTCTCGGCCTCCGTTTCCCCGCTGATCCTGGCCACTCCCGCAAATCGGCCCCACATGAAATTGTGGGTGGGATATCCGCCCGCCTCGTTGATGACATTTGCGAGCACATTGGTCCCGAAGGCGGGCAGACCTTCACCGGTGACCGGGTGTCTCCTGAGGCCCTCGACAAAGGCCTTGTTGGCGGCTCTGAACTTTTCCGGATCCTTCGGGGCGCGGGCCGTCATTCCGGTATCGTCGAGGACGATGACCTTCACCCCCTTGGCGCCCATGACCGCCCCAACCCCGCCTCGGCCGGCGTGGCGGGTGGGCCGGAGTTCCATGTCCGTAAAGGCCACGGACGCGGCGGACATCTTCATTTCCCCGGCCTGGCCGATGGAAATGCAGGCGATTTTGTCGCCATACTCCCTTTTCATCCTGTCGACCACGTCATAGTTGCCGAGCCCTTTCAGGCTGTTGTCCTGGACGATGGTGACGCCGTCCTTGTTGATGAACACTCTGTAGAGATCGTTGTCCCGGGGTTTTCCCTCCAGGATGATCGCGGCATAGCCGAGCCGGGCCAGGACCTGGGAGGCCTGGCCGCCCGAGTTGGCCTCCTTGATCCCCCCGGTGAGAGGGCTTTTGCAGCCTACGGAGATGCGGCCGGACATGGCCGCGAGGGTGCCGCTCAACATTCCCGGAGCGATGATAAGCTTGTTGTCTTCACTCAACGGATGGGCCAGGGGTGGTACTTCCCGGGAGACGACGGCGGACGTCAGCGCCCTGCCCGCCAGTCCCGCGTAATCCCCCATCTCATCCACACTCGCTTTGGGTCCTCCTTCGACACTCATATCGATCCGGAGCAGTTTATCCATATTCAGCCCCCTTTCTGAACGGGTTTGCTCCTCGTAACATGGGTTGCCGACGTTTCGGTTATCCGGCAGGCTTTCAAGCCATCACAGGATGCAAGCGGGTCGACAGCGACGTTCATCTCTTGCGCCAACCGGGAGATAACCCCATTTTCTCCGGACGGACTGAATCTTTTCCGGTTTCAACATCCGTCCGCTTTTTACGATCCGGCCTCCTTTCTTTTGAATGGTCGCGGGGCTCATTTGACCGGCCCGTCCCGCCAACACGGTGGAAGCGTGCCGGAAACATCGATACATGGGCCTTCCGGGGAAACGGAAGGTTTCTACACGGGAGATCAGGTTGACAAACCCTTTGGTTGCAGAGGAAGCGGAAGTCGTGTTTTGTTTAACATACACGGATCGCATGAAGTTTCAACGTGTCACTTCTGATATAATGCCCTTGACAACCGATTCGACAGGAGGTCAGCCATGATCCGCACACGCATCACGGAACTGTTCGGCATCGAGTTTCCCATCATCCAGGCGGGCATGATCTGGGTCAGCGGCTGGCGGCTGGCGGCGGCCTCCGCCGACGCGGGCGCCCTGGGCCTCATCGGCGCCGGCTCCATGACCCCGGACCTGCTCCGGGAGCATCTCCGCAAAATGCGCGAGGCCTGCCCGGAGAGGCCCTGGGGGGTGAACCTGCCCCTCTTCTTCCAGCACGCCGAAGAGATGGCCAGGATCCTCGTGAAGGAGAAGGTCCGCATCGTCTTCACCTCCGGCGGCAGCCCGAAGAAATTCACACCCCGCTTCAAGGACGCCGGGATGAAGGTCGTCCACGTCACCGCCACGCCGGAGCTGGCAATCAAGTGCGAGGAGGCGGGGGTCGACGCGGTGGTGGTGGAGGGATTCGAGGCGGGGGGACACAACGGCCGGGACGAGTTGACCACCATGGTCCTGGTGCCACAGGCCGCGGCGGCCGTCCGGATACCCGTCATCGCCGCCGGAGGCATCTACGATGGCCGGGGCATGGCGGCGGCCCTGGCCCTGGGGGCCGAGGGCGTGCAGATCGGGACGCGCCTGGCCGCCACAGTCGAGTCGAGCGCTCACGAAAACTTCAAGCGGGCCATGGTGAACGCCTCCCCCACGGGCACCTTCCTCGTCCTCAAGAAGCTCATCCCCGCCCGGGTCATCGTGAACGAGTGGACCCGCCGGGTCCTCGATGCGGAGGCCCGTGGTGCCGGCGAGCAGGAGCTACTCGATCTGATCGGGGAGAAGCGGACGAAGCTGGGAATGTTTGACGGGGACCTTGTCGAGGGGGAACTCCAGATCGGCCAGGCCGTCGGCGCCGTCCGGGAAATCCTTCCCGCCGGGGACGTCATCCGGTGGATCGCCCGCGGCTGCGAGGAGACGCTCGCACGCCTTTCAACCCTGAGTTGAAGAAATGGGGATGGCGAACAGATCTGAATCTGTCCCCAAAACAAAAAAAGTCGCAAAGACGATCTTGGCGACTTCTTTCCGTGCAGAAATAGCGGACCTATTTTTTCCCTGCGGCCGCCGCCTCGTTTGCCAGCCACTCGACGGCGTCGAGATATACGTCCATGCCCTGGTAGAAGATGTCGTTGTGGTTGGCCCCTTCGATGGTCAGCATCCGCTTGACCGCCGCCGGGGAGGCGTCATAGAGGGCCTGCCCCTCCCTGTGGGCGATGATATGGTCGAACTCGGCGTGGATCACCAGGGTCGGCCTCTTGAACATCCCGATCTTCCTGAGATTCTCAGGTCCGTCCTCCTCCGAGAGCCCGAAAAATTCCAGGCGGAATCCCATGAGGGCCAGGAGAGGCCCGATCCAGGCAAAGCCGCTCTCGATGATGAGTCCGTCGATCTCGTCGGGGTGGCCGGAGGCCAGCTCCAGGGCGGAGGCGCTGCCGAGGGACCGTCCCATGACGACGAGGGGCCCCGTGTGGCCGTTTTGTTCCAGCCAGTCCCGGGCGAACGCGAAGACCGCGTGGCAGTCCGCCATCATCGACGCCAGCGATGGGGTTCCGGTGGAGCGGCCGTACCCCCGGTAGTCCACGGCGAGCAGGTTCATGCCCTTCCGGGTGAACAGGGGCGCCATGTCGTCGTAATCCGCCACAATCTCGCCGTTGCCGTGGAAGAACAGGAGATTCGGTCCCTCTTTCCGGCTCGGGTGAAACCGGCCTCCCACGACAACGCCCCCTCCCACGGGAATGAGAACGGGCTCGAAGGCGCCCCGGTCGGGATAACCCCACTCCGGACGCGGATAGAACAGGACGCGCAGGATCTCCGGGCGGTCCAGGGCCTCGTACGATTTCCCTCCGGGCGTGTTCATTCGCTCTCCACGTCCTTTCTGATGGCCGATCGGTAGAATTTCAGCAGGTACTCGAGGCCGGACCAGACGGTCAGGACCAGGGCCAGGTAGATCAGGACCGTTCCGACCAGGTGCGCATCCGCCCCCAGGAAGGGATAATGAATGATGAGGGCCGTCACGGCGAAGGCCTGGCAGACGGTCTTCTGCTTCCCCAGGGGGCTGGCCGCGATGACGATCCCGTCGGCCGAAGAGATGGAGCGGACCCCGTCGACGACGAAGTCGCGGATCACGATGATCGCCGCCACCCAGGCGGGAATGCGGCCGATGGGGATCATCAGGATCATGGCCGTGTTTACCACGAGCTTGTCGGCGATGGGATCCAGAAACTTCCCCATGGTGGTGACGATCCCGTACCGGCGGGCAACCCAGCCGTCGAGTATGTCCGTGAAGGAGGCGATGACGAAGAGCCCGGCGATGACGAGGCTCCACGTCTCCCCGGGCGACAGCAGGAGGAAGAAGAGGACCGGAACCACGGCGATGCGGAGCATCGTCAGCGCGTTCGGAAGATTGAAGACCTTCCGCTCCGCCGGGGAGAGGGGCAGTCGGTCGAACCATTGCTTGAGGACGTCGATCAGCATGAGCGGTATGCACGCATTGGCGCGCCGGTTTCGACAGGCTGTTGAGTCTGCGTTTCCCTTATTCCATTCCCTTGTTCCGGATTGTCACGGGGGCCGTTACTTCCCGGGAACCTTCTTCCAGTCTTCCAGGAAGGCGTCGATCCCGCGGTCCGTCAGGGGATGGCGTGCCAGCTGGGCGATGACCTTGAAGGGGATCGTCGCGATGTCCGCGCCCATCAGGGCCGCTTCCAGCACGTGCATGGGGTGGCGGACGCTGGCCACGATGACTTCCGTCTCGTATCCGTAATTGCCGTAGATCGTGAGGATCTGCTCCACCAGTTCCATGCCCCGGGTGGAGACGTCGTCCAGGCGGCCGACGAAGGGGCTCACGTAGGCGGCGCCGGCCTTGGCCGCCATCAGGGCCTGCAGCGGGGAGAAGACGAGCGTCTGGTTGATGTCGATCCCCTCGCCGGCGAAGATCTTCGTCGCCTTCAGTCCCTCCGTTGTCATGGGAACCTTGATGACGACGTTCTTGCCCAGCTTCGCCAGCTTCCGGCCTTCCTTGACCATGCCCGGAGCGTCCAAGCTTACCACCTCAAGGCTGACGGGACCGTCGACGATCTCCAGGATCTCCTTGACGACATCCTGGAATTTCCGTTTCTCCTTCGCCACCAGGCTCGGGTTCGTGGTGACTCCGTCCACCATTCCGAGGCTGAGCCCTTCCCGGATCTCCTGAATGTTCGCCGTATCGATGAAAAATTTCATTCCTTTTGCTCTCCTTCGAGTTCCCTTCGGTATTTTTCGAGGCACTCCTCGCTGCAGAAATAAACATCCTTTTCGCCGAACCGGGCCTTCCGCGCCTGGCTCGCCGGCAGGTAGGTGTGGCAGACGGGATCCTCCACCAGGTCCTCCCGCGACGATCCGTTGTCTTCCCGGGGCAGGGGCTTTACGACCTTCCCCCCGGGCAGGAAAATCCAGCGGAACAGCCGGTAGAGAAGGTACAGGATCAGGAGAATGATCGCCAGCCGTATCAATCCGAACATGCCCTTCACTCCTCCAGTGGAAGGACCCGGAGCGGGTCTTCCAGTCTTGCCATGAGCCCCGCCACGGAAACCCCGAAGGCGGGATGGATCGCCCAGGGGGCGATCTCGTGGAGCGGCACCAGGACGAACCGCCGCCGGTGCATCTCCGGGTGAGGGATGACGAGGTCCCCCTCTTCGACCACCTCCTGGCCGTAGAGGAGGATATCCAGGTCGATCCTCCGGGGCCCCCAGCGGGGTCCCGGCACCCGCCCCATGGCCGCCTCGATCTCCTTCAGCCTGCCCAGGAGCTCCCTCGGCGGCAGGACGGTGCGTACTTCCGCCGCTGTGTTCACGAACCAGGGCTGGTCCGACAGTCCCGCCGGCTCCGATTTGAAGAACGGCGCCCGGCGTACAGATCCGATGCCGTCCGTCTCCTCCAGGCGGCGGAGGGCCTCCCGGCAGCGCTCCAGGGGATCGTCCAGGTTGGACCCGATCCCGATGAAGCAGAGGACGCCGGAAACGGCTTGCTCCCCTCCCTGCATCGGATTTCCCTCAGGAGCGCAGTCCCAGCACGTCCTGCATGTCGTAGAGGCCCTTGGGCCGGTCGATGATCCACCTGGCCGCGCGGACGGCGCCCCGGGCGAAGTTGTCGCGGCTATGGGCGCGGTGAATCAGCTCCAGCCTTTCGCCGCCGGTGACGAACATCACCGTGTGCTCTCCAACGATGTCTCCGCCCCGGAGGGTCTGGATGCCGATCTCCTTTTTCGTCCGCTCTCCGATCAGCCCCTTCCGCTCGTAGACTCCCACCTGGTCCAGGTCGCGGCCCAGCCGGGCGGCGATGACCTGGGCCATCTTCATGGCCGTCCCGCTGGGGGCGTCCTTCTTCAGATTGTGGTGGGACTCGACGATCTCCACGTCGTAGTCGTCCCCCAGGATCCCCGCCACGAGGTCCAGGACTTTGAAGAGGACGTTCACCCCGACGCTCATGTTCGGCGCCAGGACGCAACGGACGTCTTTTGCGATTTCCCGGACCCTGTCCATCGCGGCGGCGGGAATCCCCGTCGTGCCGATCACGATGGCCTTCCCCAGGTCCCGGGCGATCTCCAGGTGGCGGAGCGACGCCTCGTGGTGGGTGAAGTCGATGACCACGTCCGCACCGGCCAGAGCGGCGGCCAGGTCGTCGCCGACCCGGATCCCCCGGATTGCCAGGCCCAGGCACTCACCGATGTCCCGGCCCTGCCAGGGGTGGTCCTTCCGCTCCACGGCGCCGGACAGTTCAATCCCTTCCGCGGCCTGGATCATGTTGATGATCCGGCCCCCCATCTTTCCGCCTGCGCCGGTAACGACGGCTTTCACCATGGCTCTTCCTCCTTACTTGATGAGCCCGTAGTTCTGCATGACCTTCCGGAGCTTCTCGCGGCTGCCGTCGGATAGCTTCCAGAGAGGCAGCCGGACTTCATCGGAGATCATGCCCATCATGGCGAGGGCCGCCTTGGCGGGCGTCGGGTTCGTCTCGATAAAGAGGGCGTCGATGAGCGGCGCCATCTTGTGATGCAGCTCCTGCGCCTTCTTGAGGTCTCCGGCGAAGAACGCGTCCACCAGGCCCGCCATGTCCGCCGGGGCGACATTGGAAATGACCGAAATGATCCCCTGTCCACCCACTGCCATGAGCGGCAGGGTAAACCCGTCGTCCCCGGAGAGGACCGTGAAGTCCTTTCCGCACAGGCCGATGATGTCGCTCATCTGCTTGATCAGTCCCGAGGCCTCCTTGACGCCCACGATGTTGGAGATCTTCGCCAGGCGGGCCAGCGTGTCCGGGGTCAGGTTGACGCCGGTGCGGCTGGGGATGTTGTAGACGATGATGGGGATCGGAACGGCCTCCGCCACCGCCTTGTAGTGCTGGTACAGGCCCTCCTGGGTCGGCCGGTTGTAGTAGGGGCAGACCATCAGGGCCCCGTCGGCGCCCACTTCGTAGGCGTGGCGCGTCATCCGGATCGCCTCCTCGGTGCTGTTGGACCCCGTGCCGGCGATGACGGGAACGCGCTTCTTCACCGCGTCCACGCAGATGTCGATGACCCGGTCGTGCTCCTCGTGGGACAGGGTGGACGATTCCCCCGTGGTCCCGCAGGGTACGATGCCGTCCGTGCCGTTGGCGATCTGGAACTCGATGAGCTTCCGGTACGCCTCCTCATCCACCTTCCCGTCCCGGAAGGGGGTCACAATGGCGACGATTGCTCCCTTGAACATAGACTCCTCCTCCATCATTCTTGATGTTATTTTTTGATATCCTCAATCCGCAAGGAACTCCGGTATCCGTTCCCCCCGCACGAGGTCCCGGTACGTCTCCCGTCGGCGGATCACGGAGAACCGACTCCCGTCCACGAGAACCTCCGCCGCCCGGGGCCGCGAGTTGTAGTTCGACGACATGGTGAACCCGTAGGCGCCGGCGCTCATGACGGCCATCAGCTCGTTCCGCTCGAACAGCGGCAGTTCCCTCCCCTTTGCCAGATAATCCCCGGACTCGCAGATGGGACCGACCACGTCCGCCGTCACGGTCTCCCGGCGGCTTTTCAGCACCGGCTGGATCCCGTGGTATGACGAATACAGGCTGGGCCGGATCAGGTCGTTCATCCCCGCGTCCACCACAATGAACCGCTTGTCTTCGTTCGTCTTGGTGTACAGGACCTTCGTCAGCAGGATTCCTGCGTTTCCCACGATCACGCGGCCCGGCTCGAAGATGAAGGTGACATCCAGGTCTTTCGCGGCCTTCATGACGGCCCGGGCGTACTCCGAAGGGTGGGGCGGCTCCTCCTCCCGGTAGGTGATCCCCAGGCCCCCGCCCAGATCCAGGTAGCGGATCCGGATGCCCTCCTTCCGCAGGAGGCTCACCAGCCGCTTCAGGCGCTTCAGGGCATCCACGAAGGGAGACATCTTCGTGAGCTGGGATCCGATGTGGCAGCTGACCCCCTGGATTTCCACGTTGGGCAGGCTCCGTGCCTGCCGGTACGCCTGGAGCGACCGCTCCACGTTGATGCCGAACTTGTTCTCCTTGAGGCCCGTGGAGATGTACGGATGCGTCTGGGGATCGACGTCGGGATTTACCCGCAAGGCGATGGGCGCCCTCTTTCCCAGGCGCGCGGCGCAGGCGTCGATGACATCGAGCTCCTGGAGAGACTCGACGTTGAACAGGAGGATGCCCGCCTTCAGGGCGAACTCGATCTCGTCGACCCGCTTTCCGACGCCGGAATAGACGATCTTGCGGGGGTCCACGCCGGCCTGCAGGGCCCGGTACAGCTCCCCGCCCGAGACGATGTCCACGCCGCCGCCTTCCCGGGCGAAGATCCGTAGGATCGCCGTATTGGAGTTCGACTTCACGGAAAAGCAGACCAGGTGGTCGATCTTCTCGAAGGACCGGTCGAAGACCGTAAAATGCCGCTCCAGGGTGCTGCGGCTGTAGACGTACGTCGGCGTTCCCGCCTTCCGCGCGACGGCCTTCAGGGGGACGTCCTCGCACCACAGCTCGTTGTTCCGGTAGTGGAAATCGTTCATGGCTCCCGAATATCGGCGGCTGGCCCGCCCTGTTTAGAATTTGATTTCTACAGGCAGCGACGGATCGCTGCACGCTCCCCTGTTATTGCACAAAACAATCCGGTACATGTACAGCCGTCCGCTCCGGACATCGCGGTCCACGTAGGCCAATGCGCGATTCCCCGTCCGTTCAAGCCGCGGATCTCCCGGCTGAAGATCCGCCAGGATCAGGAAATCCCGGGGGCAATCGGGGCACCGATCCAGCACCGTCTGGAACTCGCTGCGCTGGATGACGACCCGGCGGATGTCCCGTTCCCTTTCCGGCAGGAGCCAGGAAACGCGGATGCTCTCCGCGTCCTTCCCGATGCGGAGATCATGGGCCGCCGCCGGCAGCACCAGATCCGGCGGAAGGGGATCGCCCTTCTTGCCGCACCCGGTCCAGGCCGCCGCGATCATGAGCGACAGGATCAGGATCACCAGCTTCTCAACGCTTCGTCCGCCCACGCTGCCTCCCAATCTCCCGGAGCCTCTGCCGGACCGCTTTTCCGGACGTCCCGCCGGGGATGTCCCGGGCGCCGACGGAACGGCGAACCGTGACCGCCTCGTGGATATCCTCCCGGAAGGCCTTGTGAAAGGCCCGGTACTCCTCCAGCGTCAGCCCCTCCAGGGTCTTTCCCCGCTCCAGGCAGAAGGCGACGATCCGGCCGGCGATTCCATGAGCCTCCCGAAAGGGAACCCCCGCCTTGACGAGGTACTCCGCCACGTCTGTAGCCGTCGAGAATCCACCCGCTGCGGCCTTCTCCATCCGGTCCCGGAGGAAGGTAACCTGCCCCAGCATCCGGGTGAATACCGACAGGCTCGCCCGGACGGTGTCCACCGCGTCGAACACCGGCTCCTTGTCCTCCTGGAGGTCCCGGTTGTAGGTCATCGGCAGCCCCTTCAGCACGGTCAGGAGGGCCACCAGGTGTCCGTAGATCCGGCCCGTCTTCCCTCGGACGAGCTCCGCCACGTCGGGGTTCTTCTTCTGGGGCATCAGGCTGCTGCCGGTGGTGAAGGCGTCGGAGATCTCGATGAACCGGAACTCCTCCGTGGACCACAGGATCAGGTCCTCGCAGAACCGGCTCAGGTGCATCATGAGCAGGGCACAGTCAAAGAGGAACTCCGCCGCGAAATCCCGGTCCGAAACGGCGTCCAGGCTATTGTGGGTCATCTCCGGGAATTCCAGGAGCTCCGCCGTGACGCGCCGGTCGATGGGGATCCCCGTCCCGGCCAGGGCGCCCGCCCCGAGAGGCATCACGTTGACCCGGACCCGGCACTCCCGGAACCGGCTCTCGTCCCGGTCCAGCATCTCCCGATAGGCCAGGAGGTAATGCGACAGCAGAATCGGCTGGGCCCGCTGGAGGTGGGTATAGCCCGGCAGGACCGTGTCGATCTCCCTGCCGGCCAGATCCGCCAGGGCTTCCTTGAGCACCCCGATGCCCTCCAGGATATGGCCGATCTCCTCCCTCAGGTAGAGGCGGAGGTCCAGGGCCACCTGATCGTTGCGGCTCCGCCCCGTGTGAAGCTTCGCCCCGGCGTCCCCGATGCGCCGGATCAACTCCTTCTCCACGGCCATGTGGACGTCTTCATCGGCGTCGGCAAAGGACAGGACCCCCCGATCGAAGTCCTTCCGGATTCCCTTCAGGCCCGCGACGACGGCCTTCTCCTCCCGGGCGGTCAGGATGCCCTGCCGGGCCAGCATGCGGGCATGGGCAATGCTGCCCTCGATGTCGTGGCGGTAAAGGCGGCGGTCGAAGGCGATGGAGGCCGTGAACGCCTCCACCTCCCGGTCCGTCCCCCCCTTGAAGCGCCCTCCCCAGGGCTTTTCTTTTCGCGCCATCGCTTTTCGTCCTATTTCTGCCGGCGTTCCTTCGTGCGGCGGGCCACCCTGCGGCGCTCCGAAGCCCGCTCATCCTTCTGAATGGGCACCTTCGCACCCCGCCGGTCGCCGTTCCTCCGCTCGCTGATCCGGCGCTCGATACCGCGCCGCTCCCCATCCTGGCGGAGCCTTTCCTGCTCGACCATGGCCTTGATCCGGAGCCGGAGGGCGTTCAGCCGGATGAATCCCGTGGCGTCCATCTGGTTGTAGACCTGGTCCTTCTCGAACGTCGCGAAGTCCTCGCGATAGAGGGTCAGGGGTGACTTCCTGCCGACGACGATGCAGTTCCCCTTGTAGAGCTTGACCCGGGCGGTGCCGGTTACATTTTCCTGGGTCTGGTCGATGAAGCACTGCAGGGCCTGCATTTCCGGGGCATACCAGAATCCGTTGTAGACGAGCTGGGAGTACTTGGGAATCAGCGAATCCCGCATGAACATGACCTCCCGGTCCATCGTGATCGACTCGATGGCCCGGTGGGCCGCCCACAGCACCGTGCCGCCGGGGGTCTCGTACACGCCCCGGGACTTCATGCCCACGAACCGGTTCTCCACCATGTCCACCCGTCCGACGCCGTTGGCCCCGGCGATCGTGTTCAGGTGGTCCATCAGCTCCGCCGGCAGCATGCGGACGCCGTCGACCGCCACGGGAACCCCCTTGACGAAGTCGATTTCCACATAGGTCGGCTTGTCCGGAGCGGCTTCCGGCGAGACGGTGAGGACGAAGATGTCCTCCGGCGGCTCCGCCCAGGGATCCTCCAGAATCGCCCCCTCGTGGGAGATGTGCAGCGAATTCCGGTCGCTCGAATAGGGCTTGTCCTTCGTCAGCGGCAGCGGGATTCCGTGCTTCTCCGCGTAGTCGAACATCGAGTCCCGGGAATCGAAGATCCAGTTCGGATCCTTCCAGGCGGAGATGATCCGGATGTTCGGATTGAGCGCCATGTAGGTCAGCTCAAAGCGCACCTGGTCGTTTCCCTTGCCGGTGGCGCCGTGGCAGACGGCATCGGCGCCCTCGAGGGTTGCGATCTCGAGCTGCCGCTTGGCGATCAGCGGCCGCGCCAGGGACGTTCCCAGGAGGTAGACCCCCTCGTAAATGGCATTGGCCTTCAGCGCCGGGAAGATGAAGTCCCGGGCGAACTCGTCCCGGAGATCGTCGATGTAGCATCGGCTGGCCCCCGTACTGATCGCCTTTTCCCTGAGTCCGTCCAGTTCCTCCTTCTGTCCGACATCGGCGGCGAAGGCAATGACCTCGCAGCCGTACGTCTCGATGAGCCATTGGACGATGACGGATGTGTCGAGCCCGCCCGAGTAGGCGAGCACCACTTTTTTTACCGGTTGCACCATGATTGAATCCTCCTGTGTTCTTGAACTCCCTGGAGCCTGAAAGCGAGAGTGTCCTCCGGTCTCGTCCGGGCCGCCTCTAACGGCCCATGAGCATCTCCAGGATGGCTTTCTGTACATGCAGGCGGTTCTCCGCCTGGTCGAAAACGATGGAGCGCGGCCCGTCCATGACGGCGGCGGAGATCTCTTCCCCGCGATGGGCCGGCAGGCAGTGCATGACCAGGACCTCCGGCTTTGCCCGTTCAAGGAGTGCCTCGTCGATGCAGTAGCCCTGGAATGCCTTGGCCCGGACGTCCTTTTCGCCCTCCTGCCCCATGCTGGCCCAGACGTCCGTATAAACGATGTCGGCATCCCGGACGGCATCCCGGGGATCCCGGAAAAGGGCGGCCGAGCGGGGGGCCTCCCGGACGGCCCGGTCCAGGATCTCCCGGTCCGGCTCATACCCCTCCGGGCACGCCAGGGCCAGGTGAAACGGAAGCCGGGCGGCGGTGTTCAGCCAGGAATTGGCGATGTTGTTCCCGTCCCCCACATACGCAATCTTCAGATTCTCGTAACCTCCCCGCTTCTCGATGACGGTGAAGAGGTCGCTCAGGATCTGGCAGGGATGCAGGAGATCCGTCAGGCCGTTGATTACGGGGATCGTCGCGTACCGGGCGAATTCCTCCACGATCTCCTGGCCGAAGGTCCGGATCATGACCCCGTCGACATACCGGGAGAGGATCCGGGCAGTGTCGGCCACCGTTTCCCCCCGTCCGATCTGGATGTCGCGGCTGGAGAGGAAAATGGCCGTCCCGCCCAGTTGGATCATGGCCACTTCGAAGGATAGCCGCGTGCGGGTCGAAGACTTCTCGAAGATCATCCCCAGCACCTGCCCGGCAAGGGAGCGGTGAGGGCGCCCCTGCCTGAGATCCGCCTTCATCTCGCCGCTCCGGGCGAAGAGCCGGTCGAATTCCTCGATGGTCAGGTCGAATTCCGTCAGAAGGTCCCGCTTCATGGCTCCTCCAGAACGCCGTCCAGGATCTCCACCGCCCGGTCGATTTCGGCGGCGGTGATGACGAGAGGCGGTACGAACCGCACGACATGGGTCCCCGCCGTGGCGACCAGGAGACCCTTCTCCGAGCAGCGGGTCAGGATCCCGGCGACTTCCCGGTCCATCTCCACGCCCAGGAGAAGTCCCTTTCCCCGGACGTCCCGGATCGAGGCGTGCTTTTCCTTGAGCGCCCGCAGCTTCTCGATAAAATAACGCCCGGCCTCCGCGGCGCGCAGCAGGAGGCCTTCGTCCAGAAGGACTGACAGGACCGCCAGGCCCGCCGCCATGGCCAACAGGTTGCCGCCGAAGGTGGAGGCGTGGTTTCCCGGCGCGAAGGCGGCGGCCACCTTGTCGGTAGCCAGCATCGCCCCGACGGGAAAGCCGTTCCCCAGGGCCTTGGCCAGCGTCGCAATGTCCGGGGTGATTCCCTCCGCTTCGTGGGCCAGGAACGTTCCCGTCCGGCCCATGCCCGTCTGAACCTCGTCGAGGATCAACAGGATTCCCTTCCGGTCGCAGATCTCCCGCACGCCCTGGAGGTATCCCGGATCGGGGACCCGGACGCCTCCCTCCGCCTGGACGGGCTCGACGAGAACCGCGCAGGTCTTCCCGTCGACGGCCGCCTCCAGCGCGGAAAGGTCGTTGTAGGGCACATAGCGGAATCCCGCCGGCAGGGGCTCGAAGCCGGCCTGGAACTTCGCCTGCCCCGTCGCCGTGATCGTCGCCAGCGTCCGTCCGTGGAAGGAGCCCTCCATCGTGATGATCTCATTCTTCCCGCCGAGGACCTCGTTCCCGTACTTCCGCGCCAGCTTGATGGCCGCCTCGTTCGCCTCGGCCCCGCTGTTGCAGAAGAAGACCTTCCCGGCGAAGGATGCCTGGACGAGACGCTCCGCCAGGAGTCCCTGGACCTCGGTATAGTACAGGTTCGAAACGTGCGTGAGGATGCCTGCCTGCTTCCGGATGGCCTCGACAACCTTCGGATGGCTGTGGCCGAGGCTGCAGACGGCAATCCCGGCGACGCAGTCGAGGTATTCCTTCCCCTCCAGGTCCCAGACCCGGCATCCCTCACCCCGGCTCAGGACCAGGGGATACCGCTTGTAGGTCCCCATGACGGACCGGTCGAACCGCTGCATCCATTCCTGGGAGTTCATTCTTTTCCGTTTTCCTTTCCTACTGGACGATTTCCGTGCCGATCCCCGAGTCCGTGAACATCTCGAGGAGGATGGCGTGCTTCAGCCGTCCGTCGATGATGTGGGCCTTTGCGGCTCCTCCCTTGAGGGCCTTCAGGCAGCACTTGACCTTGGGGAACATGCCCCCTTCCACCACGCCCGCTTCGATCATGTCCAGGGCCTGGCGGTTCGTCATCGTGTTGATGAGCTCCTTCCGCTCGTCGAGGACCCCCGACACGTCGGTGAGGAGAACCAGCTTCTCCGCCTTCAGGGCCGCCGCGACCTCGCCGGCGACGATGTCGGCATTGATGTTGTAGGTCTCCCCCGCGTCTCCCGCCCCGGTAGGGGCGATGACCGGGATGAAGCCGTCGCGGGTCAGGGACAGGATCAGCTCCGCATTGATCGATTTCACCTTTCCCACGAGGCCCAGATCGATGATCTCCGAGGGGGTATCCTTGGACTTCTCCTCGCTGAGGATGTATTTCTCGGCATGGATGAGGCTGCCGTCCTTGCCGCTCAGGCCCACCGCCCTGCCGCCGTGGCGGTTGATGAGGCCCACGATCTCCTTGTTCACCGACCCCACCAGGACCATCTCGACGATGCTCATCGTCTCGGCGTCGGTGACGCGGTGGCCCTGGACGAACTTCGAGTCCTTTCCGAGCTTCTTCAGGAGCGTCCCGATCTGGGGACCTCCGCCATGGACCACGACGGGATTGATGCCGATGTATTTCATCAGGAGGACGTCCCGTGCAAAACCGTCCTTCAGCTCTTCATCCAGCATGGCATGGCCGCCGTACTTGATCACGACGGTCTTGTTGTAGAACCTCCGGATGTAGGGCAGGGCCTCCATGAGGATCTCCGCCCGCTCCATCGACTTTTCCAGCATGTTCATTCGTCTTGTCTCCTGCATGTGCCGATCAGGAGGACGGTTTCATATCCGTCCCCTCAACGTCTTTTGCCCTGATCGGCTCGAGTTCGCGGGGGCGCGACCGGGGGTTCCCAGAGGAGCCATTGGGACGCCCCTGCCGGAAGCATGGGACGGGCTGTTCAAAAATGCCCGGATGCAAGGCCCCCGAAATCCTGAGCCATGAGTCGTACCCTTTTCGGTACGTCGAATGGCGAAGGATGAGGGAAACGCCGCAGACGGGTGTTTTTCAACAGCCCATCCGGAAAAACGGCCGCGACGGCGGCACGCCCCCGTGGCAGCCCCCGCGCCCATTATCATCCGTCTTGCTGCGGGGGCGCGGCCCCTCAGAGGATATACCGGCTCAGGTCCTCGTCCTCGATAATTTCTTCCAGTTTTTCCCGCACGTATTCGGCGGTGATGTCCACCGTCTTCACTTCCATATCCGGTGCGTCGAAGGAGATCTCGTCCAGGAGGGTCTCCATGATCGTATACAGGCGCCGGGCACCGATGTTTTCGGTCCGCTCATTCACCAGGGCCGCCGTCTCGGCGATTTCCGCGATGGCGTCCTCGCTGAACCGGAGTCCCACCCCCTCCGTGGCCATCATCTCCACATACTGCCGGATCAGGGCGTTGTGCGGCTCCGTCAGGATCCGGATGAACTCCTCCCGGCCCAGCGAATCCAGCTCCACCCGGATGGGAAACCGCCCCTGCATTTCCGGGATCAGGTCGGACGGCTTGACCATGCTGAAAGCGCCCGCGGCAATGAACAGGATGTGGTCCGTCCGGATCATGCCGTAACGGGTGTTCACATTGGACCCCTCCACGATGGGCAGGAGATCCCGCTGGACCCCTTCCCGGGAGACGTCGGGACCGTGAGGGGCCTCGCTGCCGACGATCTTGTCGATCTCGTCGAGGAACACGATCCCCGACTGCTCCACCCGCTCCAGGGCTGTCCGGGTAACCTTGTCCATGTCGACCAGACGGGCCGCCTCCTCCTGGGAGAGGATTTCGAGGGCCTCCGGGACAGGCACCTTCTTAATCGCCTTTTTCTGGGGAAAGAGACTCCCGAAGGCATCCTTCAGGTTCATCCCCACGTCCTCCATGCCGGCGCTGGAAAAAATCTCCACCATCGGGGCGGCCCGGGTCTCCTGGATCTCCACCTCCACCATCCGGTCGTTCAGGTGCCCTTCCCGGAGGAGCCGCCGGAAACGCTCCCGGGTCGCGCCGCTTCTCTGCTGGGGAGCCTCCTCGTCGCTCCGGGCGGAGTGGTCCGCCAGGATCTCCTCCGGCCGCTTCTCCAGGGGCCGGAGCGGCAGGAGAATGTCCAGGAGACGCTCCTCCGCCAGTTCGGCGGCCTTTGCCCGGACCTTTTCCTGCTCCTCGATCCTCACCATGTTCACCGCCAGATCCACGAGGTCGCGGATCATGGACTCCACGTCCCGCCCCACGTAACCCACCTCGGTGAACTTGGAGGCCTCCACTTTCAGGAACGGCGCGTTGTCGATCTTGGCGAGGCGGCGGGCGATCTCCGTCTTCCCCACCCCGGTGGGACCGATCATGATGATGTTCTTCGGGGAGATCTCGTCCCGGAGCTCTCCCGATACGTTCTGTCGCCGCCAGCGGTTCCGGAGAGCGATGGCCACGGCGCGCTTGGCGTCCTTCTGCCCGATGATGTAGCGGTCCAGCCTCTCCACGATCATGCGGGGCGTCAACGGTCTGTCCGACATGGGAAAACGGTTACTCCTTCCTGCGGGCCCGGTGGACGCGGGTCCCCGCGTCGGGCTCCTCCGACATGTCCAACTCTTCCACGATGACCTGGTCGTTTGTGTAGATGCAGATCTCCGAGGCGATACGGACCGCCTCCCGGGCGATCTCGGCGGCCTCCAGGCCTGCGGCGTGGCGGACCATCGCCCGGGCGGCTGCCAGGGCATAGGGTCCCCCGGAGCCGATGGCCATCACCTCGTCGTCCGACTCGATGACGTCCCCGCTTCCCGAGATCATCAGGAACGCGTCGCGGCTCACGGCGATCATCAGGGCCTCCAGGTGCCGGAGCACCCGGTCGGTCCGCCAGTCCTTGGTCAGTTCCACCGCGGCCCGGAGAAGGTTGCCGTTGAACTGTTCGAGCTTCTGGTCGAAACGCTCGAAAAGGGTAAAGGCATCGGCCGTGGCCCCGGCGAAACCGACGACGACATCGTCGTGGTAGAGCCGCCGGACCTTCCGGGCCCCGTGCTTCATGACGGTCATGTCCACGGTCACCTGGCCGTCGCCGGCCACGACGACTTTTCCCCTGTGCCGGACGGCCACAATGGTGGTTCCGCGAATCTTCATGGTTCCTCTTCTCCTTCCCGGGCCTTCGGATGGGCCCGGTCGTATACGTCCAACAACCGGCCGATGCTGACGGCGGTGTATTTCTGCGTCGTCGACAGGCTCTTGTGTCCCAGCATTTCCTGGATGGACCGGAGATCCGCTCCGGCGTCCAGGAGGTGCGTCGCGAAGCTGTGCCTGAGCGCATGGGGGCTGATCTTCCGCCCGATCCCGCTCTTCCGTACATAGTCGTCCAGAAGGCGGGCCACGGAGCGCCCCGACAGCCGCCCCCCCGAGCGGTTTAGAAACAGGGGGGTCTCTCTTCCCGTCCCTTCTTGCCGGGTGAGGACGGGCCTCTCCCGGATCCAGCGCTCCAGGGCCTCGCGACAGGGCGGACCCAGCGGCACGAGGCGCTCCCGGGCGCCCTTGCCGCGCACCTTCACCAGGCTCCCGGCCAGATCCACATCCTGAACGTTCAGTCCCGCCAGCTCGCTCAGGCGGATCCCGGACCCGTAGAAAAGCTCCAGGATCGCCCGGTCACGCCGGCCGAGGGGCCCCTCATCGAAGAGGTCCCCCAGGAGGGCAAACATGTCGTCGACCGACAGCACTTTCGGGACGTATTTCTCCGCCTTCGGCGCCTGGATCAACTCCGCCGGGCTGGTCCGGATCCTTCCCTCGCGCAGGAGGAACGCATAGAACGTCTTCAGGGCCGCCAGTTTGCGGCCGATGGACGTCTTCCGGAGTTTCCTCCGGTACAGGTCCGCCAGGTAGCTCCGGAGGGCCAGGGAATCGGCCTGCTCCAGGAGATCCCCTCCGCCCGCCCGGCCCGCGGGTCCCTGGGCCAGGAATCCTCGGAACTGCCCCAGGTCCGCCATGTATGCCCGGATCGTCTGGGGGGAGAGGTTTCGCTCCACCCGCAGGTGCCGCTCAAAGGCGGCGAGGGCTTCTTCCGTCATCCAGTGCCCCGAGAAATACCGTGTTTAGAGAACACCGGCCGCCCGCCGGTGCTCGATCTTCGCGGCAGGAAGGTTCCACCGTCGGGATCCCGGACCGGTAATTCCCTCGGAAATCCGGAACCGCCGACGCTACATCTTGTATTTTCCAAAGTCGTCGGGATCCAGGTTTTCCAGGAAATCCTTCAGCTTATCTTCCTTTTCCTTCTCCAGGTCGGTGATCTTCGTCCCCACGTCGATGCTCCGGGACTTCTCGATGACCCGCTCCTCCACGTAGATGGGAGCACCCGCCCGGAGCGCCAGGGCCAGGGCATCGCTGGGGCGGGAATCGATGACCTGCGTCTTTCCCTCCCGGAGGAGGTGGATGTTCGCGAAGAAAGTGTTGTTCCGGAGGTCATGGACTTCGACCTTCAGCACCTCGACCCCGAGGTTTGCCAGGATGTCCCGGATCAGATCGTGCGTCATGGGCCTGGAGAAGTTGATCCCCTCCAGCTCCGTGGCGATGGCGCTTGCCTCGAAGAGCCCGATCCAGATCGGCAGAATTCTTTTTTCCTCCCGGTCCTTCAGGATCACGATGGGCGTATTCGTCACCGGATCGATCGTCAGGCCCGCCACTTTCATCTCGACCATCATTGCTCGCCACCCCTCCCCGGTTTTCCTCCGTTCATGCCGCTTTCGGGTTCGCCGGCCGCGCCGGGACCCGCAGCCCCGGCAGAACCGCTTCACCCCTGAGGGAATGGAGGAATGCTTCCCGGATCGCCACCATCACGGTCCGGCCGATCCAGGCCCTGTCGCCCGGGAAATTGACAATCCGGTTCGTCCGGGTCCTTCCCGTCAGGTCCGCGTCACTGTTCCGGCTGGTCCCCTCCACCAGCACCTCCATGCTTCGCCCTACGTCGCGCCGGTGCTTCTCCAGCGTGTGGCGGTCCTGCAACTCCTGGAGGATCCGGAGCCGGCGGCCCTTGACCCGCTCGTCCACCCTGCCGCCCAGGCGGAGCGCCGCCGTTCCTTCCCGTTCGGAATACTTGAAGGAGAAGAGGCTGTCAAAGCGAACCTCCTCCATCAGTGCCAGCGTATCCTCGAAATCCTCCTCCGTCTCGCCCGGAAAGCCCACGATCATGTCCGACGAGACGGCCACGTCCGGACAGGCCTCCCGCAGGCGCGCCACCTTGCCGAGGTAGTCGTCCCGGGTATAGCCCCGGTTCATCCGGGCCAGCACCCGGTCCGCACCCGACTGGACGGGCAGATGGATATGCTCGCACAGGGGCCCGACATCCCGGAACGCCCGGATCAGCCGGTCGGACAGGTCCTTCGGGTGGGACGTGGTGAAGCGGATCCGCTCGATCCCCTCCACCTCGGCGATCTCCCGGAGCAGGCCTGCAAAATCGACCCCTTCCGCGAGATTCCGCCCGTAGGAATTGACGTTCTGCCCCAGGAGGACCACCTCCCGAACGCCCCGTCCGCCAAGGAGCCGGACCTCCTCCAGGATCTCCCGGCAGGGCCTGCTCTCCTCTCTGCCGCGGAGATACGGAACGACACAGAAGGCGCAATAGTTATTGCAGCCCTGCATGATCGTCACGAAGGCGCTGACGGTCCCCGCCGGCGGCAGGACGATCCGGTGAAGGCAAGGGACCGAATCGGTGAAGGCCGTCTCGACCACCCGGCCCCCTTCCTCCACGGTCCGGACGAATTCAGGCAGGCGATGGGCCTGGTGCGTTCCGACGACAAGGTCCACGGCGGGGATCTTCCGGACCAGTTGCGGGCCCAGTTGCTGGGCGAGGCATCCGGTCACGCCGATCATCAGGTCCGGCCGGCGCCGTTTCGCCTCCTGGAGCCGCCCCAGGAGGCTGTACACCTTCTGGGCGGCCTTTTCCCGAATGCTGCAGGTATTGATGAGAATCAGGCGGGCCTGGCGCTCGCCGGCAGCCTCTTCCCATCCGGCCTTGCGCAGAAGGTCCGCCATCTGCTCGGTGTCATGGACGTTCATCTGGCACCCGAAGGTCCGGATGAAGAAGGTTTTCCGCTGCGTTCCCGTTTCCATATCCAATAGCCGCCGCAACGGGAAACAGCAGCCCGTTCCGGCACTCCCTTATCCACGACGTTTCATGAAAAAGCCAAGTGTGCAATCTTCCAGACGGCGTCGAAAAAAACCAGAGGCACGGTGCGCCCGGTTCGACGGGCTCACCGGAACAGGAACCAACCCGTTCCGGTCAGCTCCGTCGGACCCGCCGCGTCCCCGCCGAGGGAAAGGACGAAACGTGGGGAAGCATATGGAGTTTTTCCCCGGCCGTCAACTTTTTTTCAGAGGAAAAACGCGGCCGGTGAGTCCCGGAATCCGGCCGGCGGCCCGCCCTCCGGACGGGCCGGTTCGTTCTCCGGGGAAACCGCCCTGGCGCGCCTTTGTCCTTGACAGGAAATGCAAACCCCTTCACCAATAGGCCGGCGGAAAACCCGGTTCCCTGAACCGGCGGACGGCGATCCCGTCCAGAAGGACCGCCGATAAAGGAGGAACACGATGGTTCACGCATTGAGACCACGGCCCCGCTTCCCTGAACAGCCGCACTCGTTTTCGGCTTTCCCGATGCTGACGGCCCTCCTCGTGGCCCTCTGGGTCCTCCTCACCGGGACGTCCGCCACGGCGGCGCCCCGGGAGGTCGTCTATGCGTTCGACGAGGACTATCCCCCGTACACCTATCTCGAAGAAGGCCGGCCGAAGGGTTTCGACATCGACATCCTGGAGGCCGTCCTCCGGGGGCGCGATGTGAAGCTGGTCCTTAAACCCATGCAGTGGGAGAAGGCACAGAAGGATCTCGACACCGGGAAGGTCCACGTGACCTCGGGCATGAAGAAGACGGGAGAGCGGAAGGATCGCTACCTGTTCCCGAACCTGCCCCTGACGGAGTTCAAGGTCAGCCTCTTCACGGCGGCGGGAAAGCCCTGGCGGATTCCCGCCGACCTCAAGAATCACAAGGCCGCAACCCAGAAGGGGTCCCTCTATGTCGGCCTGGCGGAGGAAAAGGGAATCAAAACGGTCCTGTTCGACACGGAGACCAGCGCCCTCCTGGCCCTCTCGAAGGGGGAGGCGGAGGCCTTCATCGGCTCGGAAAAAACCGCCTTCTACAACATGAAGAAGCACGGCCTCAAAAACATTCACCCCCTGAGCACGCCCGTGATGGTCTCCTCCCTCTACTTCGCCGTCCGGAAGACCGACCGGGAACTGCTCTCCTGGCTTAATGAGGGCATCTTCCGGATCCGCACGGACGGAACGTACGAGAAGATCTACCGCCGCTGGTTCGTGGAGGAGCTCTCCGCGGCCGAGATGCAGAGGCTCCGGGACAGCGCCCGGCAGGCTTCCCGCTTCGCCTACGCGCCCTACTCGAACTTCCCCGTGGGAGCGGCCGTCCTGATGGCCTCGGGCAACGTCTACACCGGGTGCAACATCGAAAACGGCATCTTCCCCTACACGGAGACGGCCCTGTCCGTAGCCGTCCACAACGCCGTGGCCGCCGGGGAGACTCGGTTCCGGGCGGCGGTGAACCTCCAGCCGGGCGACAAGCTGGCCGCCCCGACGGCGGAGGAGCGGCAGCTTCTCTATGAGTTCGGCGGGGAGACCCTGGTGCCGATCGAGGACGGGAGCGGCGGATACCGTACGGTGACGGTCTCGGAGCTCCTGCCCTACGTCTTCCCGCTGCAGTAGGGGGCATCCCGAAGCTGCACCGGTTTCCTCTTTGATCTCGCGGGCACTCCGGCTCACCGGACACCGGAGGATCGAATGCCCGCACCGCAGGCCGTTTCATCGGGGGAAAATTTCGGATCATGTTCAGCCACCAGCTCAGGATCGCCGCCACGGGTCTCGTCATCCTCATTCTGGTTGGCACGCTCGGGTATCACGCCACCGAGGGCTGGGAGATCCTGGATTCATTCTACGCCACCGTCGTCACGATCTCGACGGTCGGCTACGGCGACTTCATGCCCCGCACCCTGCAGGGCCGGCTGTTCACCATTGTTCTGATCCTGCTCGGCGTGGGGACCATGTTCTACACGGTGGGACTCCTGGCTCAGAACATGGTGGAGGGAAGGCTGCGGATCATTCTCGGGAGAGGAAGGCTGGAAAAAATGATCGAAAAAATGAGCAATCACTACATCATCTGCGGCTGCGGACGGATCGGGCACCTCATCGGGAGGGAGCTGAAGGCGGAAAAGGTCCCCTTCGTCGTGATTGACAGCAGCGCCGAGGTGATCGAGCGAATCGCCGAAGAGGGTTTCATCTATTGCAAAGGCGACGCCACCCAGGACAAGTGCCTCATCGAGGCGGGGGTGAAGCGGGCCAGGGGGGTCGTTTGCGTTCTTCCCTCGGACGCCGAAAACCTCTACGTGATCCTGACCTCCAAGGAACTCAACCCGAACGTCTGGATCCTCTCCCGCTCCGAGGACGAGGCCTCGGAGCACCGCCTCCTGCGGGCCGGGGCCGACCGGGTCATGTCCCCCTACACCTTCGGGGGCATGCGGATGTCCATGGCCATCCTGCGACCCGCGATGCTGGACTTCATCGAGATCACCACCAACCGGGCCAGCCTGGAGTTGCGCATGGAGGAAATGAACGTCTGCGAGGGCTCGCCAATCATCGGCAAGACACTGGAGGAGTCGGAGATCCGCCAGAAGTACGGCCTCATCATCGTGGCGGTCAAGAAGGAGTCGGGGAGGATGATCTTCAACCCGCTGGCGACTTACGTGATCGAACGGGGGGACAAGCTCATCGCCATGGGGGAGGACGAAAACGTGGCGCGCCTTTCCCGGGTCTGCCTTACATGACAGCCGGGCTTGCGGACAAGCCCGACGGATCCGTCAGAAAATCCCCGCCTCGCACCCGCCGGCCAGGACCCCTCCCAGCTCCCGGCACTGCTCCAGGATCTCCTCTTTCAGGGAGCCCCGGGAGATGACCGGCTCGAAGACCCGCTTGAACTTGTACCCCAGGGCGATCCGTTCGACCGCCGCCAGGGCTCCCGTTCCGTCGTTTCCGGCACTGATGAAGATCCCGTAGGGTTTCCGGAACACCTTGTCCTGGGAGGGATAGAAGGTCCGGTCGAAGAAGTCCTTCACGGCCCCGGCCATGTAGCCGAAGTTCTCGGGTGTCCCGACGGCCAGGCCGTCCGCGGCCAGAAGATCGTCCAGGGTCGCCTCGCCGGCCCGTTTCAGGACCGCAACGGAGCCCTCGATCTGGCTCACGCCCTCAGCCACGGCACGGGCCATCCGCTCCGTGTTGCCCGTCTGGGAGGAATAGACAATCAGGATTCGGGGCATGGGTTGGATCACCAGACCTTGATCTTTTCCAGGAAAGGCTTCTTTTCCTTGAAGGAATCGGCCATGTCGGAGATGATGTCGTCCAGGAGCTTTCCCGCCGAATCGGCCTCGGACTCGCGATCGATCATGCTCAGGAGCTTCTTCTCTCCCAGGTTCTTCGCCTTGGACCGCTTCATGATCTCGCCGGACCAGAGCACCTGGCCCGTCTCCACCTTGAGGAGTTTGGCGGTGAGGTGGACTTCGGAGTAGAGGACGAAGTTCCCCTTCCGCTCTTCCTGGTAGGTGTGGAGGGTTCCCGTCAGGATCGTGTCGGCGCCGAGCTGGCGCAGCTTTTCCCGGGTCGTTTCATCGATCATCGCCCCGCCGGCCTGCTGGAACTTGGCCTCTTCCATGATCTTCCTCGTGTCCGTCCGATCCACGATCCGGAACTTGGAGTCCACGAGGGCGGCGGTGAACTTGTCGACCAGGACTTCCCGCGACAGGTTTGTTCCCGATCCGCGGTCGAAGTTCAGGATGGCGATGCGCTGAATGCGGGCCGCGTCAAATTCCCGCGAGGCGTTGATCTTGTGGATCACCGGCGGGGCGCAGCCGGTGACGAGAATCAGGATCAGCCCCGACAGGACGAGCAGCGATTTCCTTCCCATGACGTTCCACCTCCCCCGATTTTCGAACGGCCTTTATCTATCCGCAGCGGCACGGCTTGTCAATCGCCAGGTTGCAGGGTCTCCCCCCGGAAGCGAGAGGCGGCAGGCGCCCTGAAAATTCAGCCGGATTCTTTGCCGTGCAGCATGGAAAACTGATCCGACCCATGTTCGGAGGCGCCCGTTGCCTCCAAAATAATATGCCGAAGCGGGGGATCGGATCGTCGACGGGCGGCGGTCAGCGGGTTGCTTTTCCCGGGCGGTTGTGGCAAGGTCTTCGGGAACCCCGCGCCGCATCAACGAATCCGGAGGACACGCCTGGCCCATGGAGGGAAACCGGCAGTATCCGCTTCGCCTCGCCGAAGGTCTGATCGTCCTGGGACACGATTATTTCCATCATTACCTGATCGAAGGAACGGACCGGTCCGCCCTGGTGGAGGCCGGCGTATCCGCCACGGCCGACCTCGTCATCGGCCAGCTTTCCTCCCTCGGGGTCCGTCCCGATTATCTCGTCGTCAGCCACCCCCACGCGGACCACATCAACGGCCTTCCAGCCCTGCGGGACGCCTTTCCCGGTGCGACCGTCATCGCCGGGGAGGGGGCTCCGGAGTTCCTGGCCCATCCCCGCACGGGCGCTTCGCTCGTGTCAGACGACCGCTTCATCACCCGATTCCTCGCCGGCAAGGGCCTGCGGACAGACCGCCCGCCCCTCGCGGAGCCGCCATCCCTGGAAGGCTGCCGGGTCGTGAGCGACGGCGAATCGATCGACCTGGGAGGGCAGACCCTGGTTTTCCTGGCCGCCCCGGGACACTCCCCGGGCAACCTGGCCGTCCACATCCCGGAGACCGGCGTCCTTCTCGTCTCCGACAGCTTAGGCTACCTGCTTCCAGACCAGGGATTCTTCCCCATCTTCTTCACCGGCTACACCGATTACATGAAAACCATCGACCGCTTCGAGGCCCTGAAACCCCGGTTCATCGGCCTTCCCCACCAGGGGACCTTCTCGGGCGGCGAAGAGGTGTCCCGGGCCATCGCGGAGGCCCGCCGGGACGCCCGGGAGATCCGGGAGCGGATCCTCGGCGACTCCCGGCCGGACGAGGAAATCCTCCGCGATCTCTACGCCGCGAGCTATCGGGACGAGCTGACCCTGTATCCGGAAGAGAACATCGTCGGCTGCTGCCGGCTCCTGCTCCGCCGGAGCCGTGAATCCACGAAAGGAGAATCATCATGAAGGTCGTCGCGCTGAACGGAAGCGCCCGCAAGGACGGAAACACCGCCATCCTCCTGAACCTGGTCCTGGACGAGTTGAAGGTCGAGGGAATCGGAACGGAGCTGATCCAGATGGCCGGCCGGGCCCCCCAGGGCTGCCTCGCCTGCTACAAGTGCTTCAAGAACAAGGATCGGCGCTGCTCCGTCGACAAGGACATGGTCAATGAGGTGATCGGGAAGATGCTGGACGCGGAGGGCATTCTCCTCGGCTCCCCGACCTATTTCTCCGACGTGTCGGCGGGCATGCGGGCCTTCATCGAGCGCTGCGGATTCGTCGGCCGGGCCAACGACTACATGTTCAAGCGCAAGGTCGCCGCCTCCGTGGTGGCCGTCCGCCGCGCCGGCGCCGTCCCCGCCTTCAATTCCATGAACCTGTTTCTCCATTACATGCAGACGGTCATGCCCGGGTCGAGCTACTGGAGCCTCGGGATCGGCCGGGATCCCGGCGAGGTCCTGAACGACAAGGAAGGGGTTCAGACGATGAAAGACCTGGGCCGGAACATGGCCTGGCTTCTGAAGAAAATCAACGGCTGACGGGGAGGAGCGATTCATGATGAAACGCCGCCGGCACCGTCTGTTCCCGATCCTGCTCCTGGCAATCACCATCCTTCTGGCACCGGCTGCGGTACCGGCCCGGGACGGAACGGCCCCTTGCATTCCCGTTTTCGACGTCCCTTCCCAGGCGGTCCTCTTCGGCGAGACCGTTCCCCTGGAGCGGCAGGACCTGCGGGAGCTCCTGGATGAATCGCTCATCGTCACCGCCTACAACCACGAGCGGGTCATCCTGCTGCTCAAGCGCGCCGCCCGATATTTCCCGTACCTGGAAAAGAAGCTCCACGAGCGGGGTCTCCCGGATGACCTGAAGTATGTCGCCGTGGCGGAGAGCTCGCTGCGCACCTACGCCTACTCGACGGCGAAAGCCGTGGGCCCCTGGCAGTTCATCGAATCCACGGCCAAACGCAATGGCCTCCGGGTCAACACCTCGTTCGACGACCGGCTCAGCTTTGAGCGCTCCACCGACGCCGCATTGCGTTACTTCGAGATCCTGCACCGGAAATTCGGATCCTGGACCCTCGCCGCCGCCGCCTACAACGCCGGTGAGCAGAGAATCCAGAGCGCCATGGATATCCAGGGGCAGAAGAACTATTTCGACCTGAACCTGCCCATCGAGACGGAACAGTACATCTTCCGCATCCTCGCCGCCAAGATCATCCTGACCAATCCGCAGTTCTTCGGATACCGGATCCCCCCCGGGCTCCTCTATCCGCCCCTGGTCTTCGACCGGGTGGAGTTCGACAGCCCTCGCGAGGTTCCCGTGACCCTGCTGGCCAAGGCCTGCGACACGACCTACAAGGTCATCCGGGAGTTGAACCCGGAGATCCGGGGGCATTCCCTCCCCGCGGGTCATCACAGCCTGAATGTTCCGCGCGGCAAGGCGGACCGCTTCAAGACCGCATTGCCGGCGCTTCTGGCCGGCGAACCGGCCAAACAGAACCGGCATCCCCGCAAGAAGAGGAGACGATGAAAACGATCGGACGGCCGATCGTTCCGGTTCAGCCCGGCTGACGATCCCGCCGTCCGGAGTACCCAGTCCCCCGGACATCCAGCGTTCATAAGAGGGAGGTGCGCCATGTCATACAAGAAATCCATTTACCTCAGTGCGTCGGAGGACCGGCTGGAGAGGCTCATCGAGGAGCGGCTGAGTCCCGGGGCGGACAAGGAGAAAATCGACAGCCGCATCTGGGATCTGTTCGGCGAGACCTGGTGTGTCATGTTCACCGACCTGTCGGGCTTCTCCCGCAACGTCGCCCAATTCGGCATTATCCATTTCCTGCAGACGATCTTCGAGTCCCAGCGCATCCTGATCCCGATCATCGAGGATCACGACGGCATCCTCTTGAAGGTGGAGGGGGACAGTTTCATGGTGATCTTCCGAAACGTCCCGAAGGCCCTGGAGTGCTCCATCGAGATGCAGCACACACTCCGGAAGTACAACGGGAACCGTCCCGAAGAGGAGCGGATTCTCCTCTGCATCGGACTGGGATACGGGCGGATTCTCCGGATCGGCGACGCCGACGTCTTCGGTGCGGAGGTGAATGCCGCCAGCAAGCTCGGGGAAGACACCGCCAAGGCCTGGGAGATCCTGGTGACGCAGGCGGTCTGCAACAACGCGAGGGACATGAAGGAACTGGGGTTCGAGCAGATCGACGAGGTTCCTCCGGGTGCGGAGAAGGCATACCGGGTCATCTACGAGTGACCGGCGACAGGCCGTAGAAAGCAGGAAGGGGGATCGATTTCAGATCGGTCCCCCTTTTTTCAACAGCCGTTTTTCATTCCTTCCAAGGCTGTTCAAAAGGGCCGGATGCAAGGCGCCCGATGTCCCGGGCCGCGAGGTGCACTTGTTCGTAGGTCGAGCAGTTCGGGACGAGGGGAACGCAGCAGACGGTCCGAAAGCCGCTTAGAATATCCCAAGTTCCTTCCCCAGTTCCTTAAACAGCGGTGGAAACTCCGGCTGGAAGTTCAGGAACACGGGAACGGGATATGTGGCACCCACCTTTTTCCCGGCCTCCCGGAGGTCCGCCGCCAGGTCTGCAAGCGCCGCTCCCGGGATCGAAAAGACCATCTCGTCGTCCTGCGTCAGCGAGAACACGCGGTCCCCCGTGCCCGGAACGGCGATGCGGGCCTCCTTCGTCCGGAAAGGCGCCAGCAGGTATTCCGTGCACTCGACCTTCCCCCCGAAGTGGCCGGCAACCCGCTTCCCGGTCCGGTAGGTCCAGGCGTGGACGAGCCGCATGAGCTGTGCCGGATTGCCGTAAAAGGCCACCGTGTCCGGCTCGAAGGTCGCCCGATGCAGGGGGGCCAGCAGGACCGCCCCATACTCGCCTTTCCCGAGACGGACGATGGTCTCGGCCTCCGCGCGGCCCACCTCCTCGCTCCGGGAATAGCTGCCGCCGCAGAAGAGCCGGGCCAGGGCGGACGCGGAGTCCTCCGCATTGCTGAATCCGAAGGCGATGGCCGCGGGGACGCAGACCAGGTCCTCTTTTGCCAGGCCGACGGTCCAGCCGTAGAGGCGGGCCATCGTGACGGCCTGGCAGATTGCCACCCGCTTGCCCATCCCCGTGGCGGGCCGGCGCGTCTTCTCGGGAAAATCCTTCGTGTCTTTCAGGAATTTGACCGCCACCGGAAACGTCCTGAGCCGCAGGGTGTTCCGGATGGCCTCCGCCGTTTCGCTCCGTTGCTGGCTGTCCATTGCGTCCTCCCCATGCATGAAAACGCCCGGTGAATCCCGGATGGTTTACGGACGATGCGGAAACGCTACTTCGCCGGAGCCGCCACCCCCGGCGGCGTCAGCCGCCCCTCCGACTGGAGTTTCGACAGGACGGCCTGAATCTGTGGCATGGCCGCCTGGGCGGCGCGCTCGCCTTCCAGGATGGCCTGGTGGCGCTTCGTGAAATCGGCGGAGCCGATGCCGGCCACATTGGGGCGGATCAGGACGTCCGCCCTTTGCACCTGGGCCTGGGCGATCCGGTAGTACATGATGTCCACGGACTTGAGGATCGTCTCCAGGGTGCTCTCGGGGACGGTCCGGTCCACGCCGCCGGAGATGTCCACGGCGATGACCACGTCGGCGCCGTACCGCCGCGCCACGTCGACGGCCACGGGGTTCACGGTGCCGCCGTCCACGTAGGTCTGCCCGGCGATCCGGGCAGGCCGGAAGATTCCCGGGATGGAACAGCTCGCCCGGACGGCCATGCCCGCGTTGCCCGTCCCGAAGACAACCTCCTCCCCCGTCTGGATATTGGTTGTCACGGCGTGGAAGGGAATGCGCATCTGCTCGATGGGGGTGTTCCGGACCGTCCGGTTGACCCAGTTTTCGAGCTTTTTGCCCTCGACGAAGCCGTTGTTGGGCAGGACCAGATCCACGAGGTCGTCCCGCTCCAGCACCAGGGCCATCTTCTGCAGGGTGAAGGCATCAAAGCCGTAGGCGTAGAGGCTGCCGACAAAACTGCCGACGCTGGTGCCCACGATCATGTGTACGGGAACACGGTTCATCTCCAGGACCTTGAGAACCCCGACGTGGGCGAAGCCCTTGGATGCCCCGGCGCCGAGCACGACGGCGATCCGCGCGGGCTTCATAACGGTGGGCGGAACAACCTTCGGAGCACAGGACCAGAACAGGAGGCAGACGAAGAAAAGCACCAGGAAGCGGCCGACGAGGTCCGCCCGGCGATTCGAATCCAGAATATGACTCATGATCGCGCCATCAATAGACCGGGAAGTCCTGGACCCGGTCCCGGAGGTACAGCTGCTCTTTGTACTTCATATGGTAGTAGAGGCACATTTCGTAATCGCCGACGGCGAAGTGGGAGCGGCTCAAGCTCAGATAGGCCTCCGCAACGTTCGGGTCGGCAAGGATGGCCTTTTTCATCTCCACGATGGCCTTCCGATGCTCCTGCGTTCCCATGAGCGCCAGACCGTCCCGGTGGCTTGACAGGGCTCCGGCGTCGCGCTGGTCCTTCAAATCCGAGTAGTAGTCCGTCTTCGCAGCACACCCCGCGGCCAGCAACAGCGCGGCCAGCAGGCAAAAACAGGCGATGCGCTTCATGATCGTACCCGCTCCTTTCATCCGGCAGATTTCTTCCCCTACAAAAAACACCGGGAGAAGATAGCCGATCTTCTCCCGGTTGTCCATGAAATTGTTGAGTTTCAGACGACCCCCCGCTCCTCGAGCTCCCGGATCTTCACGGGACCGTACCCGAGGTACTTCAGGTAGACGAAACCGTTATCGTACCCCACGGGCCTGCAGACCCACTTGGTCCTGGGCGGCGTCTCCGTGGATTTCCACTGGGCCTGGGCGCAGAGGATGGAGCCGTAGACCGGATCCTGGACGGGCGTGAAGACCCCGCGGTCGTGCCAGACCTCGTCCTGCATGGCCTTCCAGGGGGAGACAATCTCCGCCACCACCGGCGTGATGGGGGCCAGTCGCCCGCTCTTGGCATAGTCGATGGATTTCTGCGTCAACTCCTCGCTCGTGTACTTCACGGTTTCAGGGTTGATCATGGACTGGTACTTGAGCTGCCAGTCCTTCTTCATGAAGGGGGCCAGGGTGGTCCAGGTGTCGGCCTCCCAGGCGTCGTACTTGCCGATGATGTCCACGAAGGCTTTCCACATCTCCAGGCGGAGCCCGCCGAGGAAGACGCCGCCGTCCTTCGTGGGATAGAAGCCGTAAAGCCACAGGCACGTATCGAGATTGCCGAAGCGCTCGTTGATCACTCCCTTGTCGGCGTACCAGTGGAGCATGTAGTCGTTCAGCCGTTCGTAGGCCTCGGGCGTGGAGACATCGAGGGCCTGCCCCTCGCCCGTTTCTTCCCGGTGATACAGCGCCGCGAGGATGCCCAGGGCAGCGAAAGTGCCCGAGGTGGACCAGGCGATCCACGGTCCTGCCTTGGTGGACGTGGCGTAAGGCATCTCCTCCCGGGTCTTGCCCTCCGGCAGCACCTCTCCCGTGGCGTACTGGACGCCCGAGCGGGCTTGGGCCACATTGTCATAATCGTACTGCTTCCTCCCGGACTCCGGCCCGAACTGTCCATAGCCGGTGATGGAGGTCTGGATGAGCCGCGGGTTCAGCTTTGCCAGCTCCTCGTAGCCCAGCCCCCATGCATCCATGACGCCCGCGGGGTAGGTCTCCACGAGGATGTCTGCCTGCCCGACGAGGTTCCTGAAAATCTCCCTCCCCTCTTCTTTCCCGAGGTCCAGGGTAACGTGGTATTTGTTCCTTCCCTCCTGCAGGTAGGCCATTCCCGTCCCCTTGTGGAGGAAGCCGTTGGGGGAATAGCTGCGCACCAGGTCGCCCCCGGGGGGTTCGATCCGGATGGTCTCCGCTCCCAGCTCCGCCAGGAGAGACGTGCAGTAGGGCCCGGCCATGCTGCGGGAGCTCAGGTCCAGAATCACGAGGTCGTCGAGGGCCTCCGGCTTCTCGAAATTCTTCGCCGGGTCGTCCAGCGACCGGATGTGATCCGCCCAGTCCGCCCATTTCGGTCTCTTGTGTTCTGCCATGTTCGATCACCTCCTCACGATGGCGCCGGACTGGCCGTCCCAGTCCGGGGGCGGACGGCGTCCCTGCTGGTCTTTCCACTTTCCGAGCACGCCGTGGAGATAGAGCTCGTCGAGCTGCGTCTGGTTTCGTCCGAGAATCTTCGTCATGATGAAGTCGTTGTCAAAACCGACGGGGCGGACGGTCCACTTGATCTTCGGCGGCGTCCGGGACATCATGACCGGAAAGTCATGCTCCGGGTAACGGCCGTAGAGGGGATCGTCGATCTCCTTCACGAAGCCCCGCTGGCGTCGCTGGGGATCCGTATTCATATCAACCGCGTTGTGAAGGCGCGTGGCGGCGAATCCGTTCTGCTTGCCGAGGCTCTCGATCTCCTCCGCCGTCTTCGTGGCCGCCCAGTCGGCGATGATCTTCAGGATCGCCATGGCATTTTCGTCCTGGAGGCGGACGGCGTGGTCCGCGAAGCGGGGATCCTTCGCCAGTTCGGGGCTTCCCATGGCCTTGCAGAGACCCAGGAACTCATCCGGAGCCGGGGCCGCCAGAGCCGCCAGGAGGCCGTCCTTGCAGAGGAACGTGTCGGCGGGACAGATGCACTGGTCCCGGTTCCCCGCCGGCTCGACTCCCTTCTGGGCAAGCTGCTGATAGGGCCAGACCCAGCCCATGGTCCGCATGATGTTCTCGCTCTGGGACATCTCGATGAACTGACCCTTGCCGGTCTTCCGGCGATGGTGCAGGGCCGCGAGCACCGCCACCTCCCCCATGAGGCCGCCGTAGTAGTCGCAGATCCAGATGGCCTGCTTGAGCGGAGGCCGGCCGGGAAAGCTCGATATCCACGCGTATCCCGAGAGGGCCTGGGCCGCGCCGTCGTTGGAGGGCCGGTCCTGTTCGGCATAGAGACCCCATTGGCCGAAGCCGTTCTTCTCGATGTAGATGATGCCGGGGTTGACCTCCTTGACCTGTTCATAGCCGATGTTCCAGCGCCGGGTAACGCCGGGACGAAGGTTGAACTCGATGATGTCGGCCCTGGCAGCTAGTTCCTTGAAGATCTGCTGACCCATGTCGATATGGAGGTCCAGGGCCATATAATACTTGTTTGGGTTGATGTGCATGAACATGGGGGACTGCTCCTTGTAGAACCACCCGAAGGGGTTCAGGGAACGGGTCACGTCTCCCATGGGGGGAAGTTCGATCTTGATGACCTCGGCGCCCATCTCGGCCAGGAACGACGGTCCCGAAGGCCCGAACAGCAGCGTGCAGACCTCCAGGACCCGGACTCCCTTCAGCGGGCCGGGCCGGGCAAACTTGTTTTTCACATAATCCTTGAAGACTCCTGCCATAATCCCTCCTTTTGCGGAAAAAAAGATGTCCTCTTTTCCGGTTCCCCTGGTGGCAACCCGAGCTTCGCGGACAGCCGCTTTCCGGCGGCCTGTTCAGGATCACCTCCTTTCCATCTTTATTTTTCGGGATTTTCGGCCGGATATCCCCCTCCGAAAATCCGTTTTTGAAACAACTCTGTGAATGGATGAGAAATGCCGGCTCCAAGCCGGAGCGGTGAGGGCGCACGGGAGGCAACGGGAGCGGGATGAAGAGCGCGAATCGCACCCGGGCCGCCGGCGCAGCCCGGGAATGGTTTCGGATAACGGGTCTTTACAGGCTACTTCTGCGTGATTTTCTTTGCCAGGTCCGGAAGTTCGTTGAGAAGATCCTCTTCCCGGCCGACCGGGGCCTTGAGGGAACCGGCAGAGAGCGTTCCCATCGTCTCGATGTCGGTCCGTTTCGTCTGCAGGACCGTCGTGCTTCCCAGAGATCCGAGACGGCCCGTGACGGACTGCCTCGCCGCCAGCCAGCGGCCCATCTTCACGGCGTCCTTTTCCTGGACCAGGCCGGACTGCTGGAGCTTCAGCTCATCCATGGCCCGGGTCAGGTCTTCCCGATTGACCAGATCGAAAGAACCGAGCTTCAGAATCTCTTCCCGGAGGGCCTCCGTGAGGATCAGGCCGGCAATCTGCATGGGCTGTGTCGTCTCCAGATCGTAGACGACCAGGCGCGTTTTTCCGGGCTCCAGGGCGGACTGCATCATGGGCATCCGTTCGCGGGTTCGCATGGCCTGCTCGGCGGTCGGCTGTTGCCGATCCGTCATCGCGGGAACCCCGGAGGGAGGCGAAGACGGCTTCTTCGCCTCCACGACCGGCTCAGGGGGCAAAGGCGTCTTCTCCCTCGGCCTCAGCACTTTTCTCGGCCTGTCCGGCGGTACCCTCTTGGGTGCCGCTGCCACGGCCGCGGGAGTTTCCGCGGGCGGCTCTTTCTCCGGCCTCGCTTCGGTCACGGGCACGGCCGGCATCCCCGGCGGCCCCATCCGCTCCATGGTCCGGCCCTTCCGGATTGCCGTGGCCAGGAGGTCTCCCTTGGCCTGCTGAAAGACCTCTCTGTAGGTCTGGCGGACGATCTTCTGGAATTCGTCCCGATGACTCCTTCCCTGCAGGAACGTTCCTGGATGGTCCTTGCTCTCGAAGACCTTGCCCGTCTCGAGATTGATCCAGAGCGTCTGGAAGAAGAAAAATCCCTGGAAACCCCGGCGGGTGATGACGATATAATCAGCGTGGAGAGCCCGGCCGACCCTTCTGGCGAATTCCCAGTCTCTGCGCTGCCACAGAATGTCCTCGGTGCTCCGCCCCTCCAGGACAGCATCCACGTCACCCTGGGGAACGATCTCGTAAATCCCCGTGGCTCGCAGGAATCGCACCAGCGGCCGGGCCATGTTTTCCGCGTATTGATTGTGGGACATCGCCCAGTGCAGCCTGCCGGAAAGGGCGTCGGAGACCGGCAGGAAGAAGACCCGAAGTTTGGCCGTGGGTGGCGGGGACGGGAGGGTGTTCACCTTGACCTGAGCACAGGCGGTCATTCCCAGGGCAAGGATCAGGCAGGTCAGGAGAAATCTGCAAGGCGGTCGACACGGCCCGGTCATGGGACTCTCCTTCGGTCTGCAAAGGACTCTGAGGTGGATTGTATCAGGGTGGTTCTTTATATCACCAATTCTTCATGAAGTTCAACTATCTTCCCGGCGGGGGAGGTACTCTCCCCATTGGAGGCGTCAGGCCGGCCCGGCAAGCGATCCAATGAACCGGACCATGGCCGGGAGGACCCGGTCGCGGGCCTGCTGATGGGGAACATGGCCGCAGCCGGGAAGCAGAAGCACCTCCGCCGGGCCGGCGGCCTGCCGGACGATGGCCTCCACCTGGGCCGGCGTCCCGTACCGGTCGTCGGCTCCCTGGATGACCAGGAGCGGACAGGAAACCCGGGGCAGGAAGGATTCGACGTTCCAGTGCCGGAACTCCGCCGAGAGCCAGGTATCCGCCCAGCCGGAGAAGACCGCATCCACCTTGTCGCCGTGATAGCGGGCCATCCGCTCCCGCAGGTCCGTGGTCCGGTAGAGCTCGACGGCCTCCCGGATTCCCCGGATGGTCTCCTCTTCGACGAAGACGTGGGCCGCCTCGGTGATCACCCCCCGGACCCGATCCGGATATTCCGCTGCAAAGAGGAGGGCGATGGTTCCGCCGTCGCTGTGTCCCACGAGGACCGGCCGGTCCAAGTCCAGTGCATGCAGCACCGCCGGCAGGACGTCCAGGGCCTCGTCGTGGAGATAGCGGACCGTCCGGGGAGCGGGAAGCGGATCGGAGCGGCCGTGTCCGAGGCGGTCGTAGACGAATCCCGCCGTTCCCGTCCGGGCGCAAAGGGCATCCGGGAAGTCCCGCCACTGGCCGATGCTGCCCAGGCCTTCGTGGAGAAACAGGAGTGCCTGTGCCGATCTTTCCCGGGATGCGCCTGCCGGCCCGACAGCCTGGACCGCCAGGTGACGGCCGTGAACAGAGATCTCAAAATACCGCGATTGCATCGGCGGGATCCGGCCTCCTTATCTTCAGCAATTTCGGAAACGCAACCACGATACCGAAAGAGGTCCTGTATTTCATCCACTTTTACAAGGAAACGGCAACCTCTTAATACCTAAACCGAATAAGAGTTCCATACAAGTTTATCAAGCGTTGTCCCCCTTCCGGTTTCATCCTATCTGTCGTCCCGACATATTCCAGCCTTCCCCGTCATCCCGACCATTCAACATCCGGATACTCGCGGCGCCCGCGCCCCGCGGAGTGGACTTCACCCGCTGCAGGCATGCCTGCAAGAAAGAACCTTTATGAAACGTTTGCCATCCCTTTTTCTGTGCCCGGTCCTGGTTGTCACCCTGCTGTGCGGCACGGCAGCCGCCGTTTCTCCCCCCGATCCCGGAACGCTGCTCAAGGAATGGAAGCAGTCCGTTTCACCCGTTCCGGACCGCCAGCCGCCGCCCGCTGTGGAGCGGGAGAAGAAAGCCAAGGAAGGCCCCGAAAAGGATTCGGGGATCAGGGTCCTGGTCAGGGAGTTCCGTTTCACCGGCGGCACAGGAATTGTCCCGGAGGCCGAGTTGCAGGCCCTGGTCAAAGACAGCATCGGGAAGCAACTGGGCATGACCGATCTGCAGCGGGCGGCTGCCCTCGTCACCAATTACCTCCGGGAAAAAAAAGAGCTGTTCCTGGCCCGGGCGTACCTTCCCCGACAGGACATCACCGAGGGCATCGTCGAGATTGCCATCCTCGCCGGGCGTTTCGACGGGCAGGTCCGGATCGACATGCAGGGCCCCCACCGGATCCGCCCCACCCTCCTGCAGGGGATTGTCGAACGGTCCCTGCCGGCGGACGGCTCCGCCCGGATGGAGGACATCGAGCGGGCGGCCCTGCTCATGAACGATCTGCCCGGCATCAACGCCCGGGTCTCCCTGGAACCGGCGGAGACACCCGGCACAACCCGGATCGTCGTCCATGCCTCCGAAGGGCCGATCTTCCAGAGATCTCTGGCCGGCAACAGCTTCGGCTCACGGTTTACCGGAACAGTGCAAGGCTTCGGCATGATTGCCGCCAACGATCCCCTGGGAATCGGAGACAGAATCAGACTCCTCGTGATGGGTGCCGAACGTTCGATCGGGGCCGCCGTCTATTACAGCGTCCCTTTCGGATCGACGGGATGGAACGGAACCCTGTCCTATATCGGCTTGGCCGGCCAGCCCGGGGAAGAATTTGCATCCCTCGACATGAAATTCCGGGGTGATGTCATCGGCGCGAAGATCGAATATCCCCTGCTCCGTTCCCGCGGCGCCGACGTCCGGACGGGACTGGAACTGGAGCACCAGATCCTGGGATCGGAGGCCGCCGGCGTCAACATCAGCGACAGGCGGGTATCCTCGGCGGCCCTTTTCCTGTCGGGCAACCTCGCCGACGCCTTCCGGGGCGGCGGACGGACGGACGCCCTGCTCTCGGTGTCGGGGACCCGTGCGGACCTGTCGGGAAACACCGATGACGAATCCAGCGATGGCGCAGGCCCAGGAGCAGCCGGCGGGGCCTTCAAGCTGAGCTATTCGCTGTCACGCCTCCAGAACCTGAACCGCCTGGTCTCCCTCTTCGGATGGGTTCGGGGGCAATTCGCCTCGGACAATCTCGACGCCGCGCATCAGTTCCACCTCGGCGGCGATTCCGGCGTCCGTGCCTATTCGGGGCTGGAGGCCTGCGGATCGGAGGGGCACATCCTCACATTCGAGACCCGCCTGGCCTTGCCGTTCATGCCTCCCTGGGCCGCCGCACAGTTCATCGGGTTCATCGATACCGGCTGGATCCGGCTCTACAAGGATCTCTGGCCGGGGGCCGTCACAAACGCGACCGGCAAGAACGAATACCGGCTCTCCGGCGCCGGCCTCGGGTTCCAGGTTGGAAAATCCGGCCTGTACAGCCTGCGCGCCTACTACGCACACAGGATCGGCGAAAACGACGGGCGCAGCTCCACCGGACTGGATGCCGAGAACCTCGACTCGAACGGCCGCTTCGGCCTTGAGTTCATGCTCTTTTTCTAAAGGAAACGACATGAAACGACATCTTATGCACATCGGCAGGAAGAAGACGGCCACTCCCGCGGCCGGCAGGAGACAGGGCATCGGTACCGGATCGTTCCTTCCGGCGCTGGTTTTTTTCATGATTGCGGCGGGATCCGCCCCGGCCTGTGCCCTCGATTCCAATGCCCTCCCCACGGGCGGACAGATCGTCTCCGGCCAGGGCAGCATCGCCCAGACCGGCTCCTCCATGACCGTCACCCAGCAGACCGAACGCCTGATCGCCTACTGGAACACCTTCAACATCGGCCGCGACGCCTCCGTCACCTTCCGGCAGCCCGGGTCCTCCAGCGTCGCCCTCAACCGGGTCCTCGACCAGACCCCCAGCCAGATCTACGGCCGCCTCTCCGCCAACGGCCAGGTCTTCCTCGTCAATCCCGCGGGCATCTACTTCAGTCCCACCGCCCAGGTCAATGTCGGCGGACTCGTGGCCTCCACCCTCAACATCACCGACGAGAACTTCCTGGCCGGAAACCATGCCTTTGCCGCTTCCGGGACGACCGGCCGCATCGTCAACGAGGGGAAGATCACCGCCGACGACGGCGGCTATGTCGCCTTCCTCTCCCCGGCCATCTCCTACACCGGAGAGATTGACGCCGTCAACGGCATGGTGGCCATGGCCGCCGGGGACAGGGTGAACCTCGACTTTGCCGGGGACCGCCTCATCAGCTTCACCATCCCCCAGGGGGCCGTGGATGCCCTCATCGAGAACGGGGGGCTGATCCGGGCCGACGGCGGGACGGTGATCCTCTCGGCCATGGCCGCCGGCGAGCTCACCCGGGCCGTGGTGAACCACTCCGGCGTCATCGAGGCCAGGACCCTGGAGAACCGCTCCGGCCGGATCCTCCTCCTGGCCGACGGGGACCGGGGAACCGTGGTCGTCGGCGGAACCCTCGACGCCTCCGCCCCCAATGGCGGCGACGGGGGATTCATCGAGACCTCCGCGGCCACGGTGACCGTCAAGGACGATGCCCGGGTCACCACCCGGGCCGAGAGCGGCGCCACGGGCCTCTGGCTCATCGATCCCCGGGACTTCACCATCGCCGAAAGCGGCGGTGACATGACCGGCGCCGCGGCGACCGCAGCCCTGGCCAACACCAGCCTCACGATCCGGAGCTCCGACGGCGCCGCCGAGGGCAACGGCGACATCTTCGTCAACGATCCCATCACCTGGTCAGGAAACACCCTCACCCTCTCCGCCGACCGCAACATCGAGATCAACAAGGAGCTCTACGGCTCCGGAACGGCCAAACTCACCCTGGAGTACGGCCAGGGGGCGAAAGACGGCGTCATCAACGGGACCGCGGCGGATTATTTTATCAATGCCAGGGTCTATCTCCCCGAGGGCGAAAACCTCCGCACCCGCCTCGGCTCCGAGGGCACGGAGAAGATCTTCACCGTCATTACCCGCCTGGGCGCCGAGGGCAGCCGCACCGGGACCGATCTCCAGGGCATGAACGGGGATCTCACGAAAAACTACGCCCTGGGTGCCGACATCGACGCCAAGGTAACCGATACCTGGAACGAAACCATGGAAAGACCCTCTGTCTGTTACGGTTTCAAGCCGATCGGAGACGACGCGAATCCTTATACCGGCACCTTCGAAGGGCTGGGCCATACCATCTCGAACATCTACATCAAGAATCGCCAGGTGTCGTCGGGCGGCCTGTTCGGCGCGGTCGGGACAAGCGGCAAGATCCGCAATGTCGGCCTGTCGGGCGGCACCATCACGGGATCGGGATCCCTCGGTGCACTGGTCGGACGCAACTTCGGGAACGTGATCAACAGCTACAGCACGGCCACGGTAAACGGCACCGCGGCGATGAATGACGAATACAACGGAACCGGCGGGCTGGTGGGATACAACGAGGGAACCATCACCGGCAGCAGTCACGGCAACGGCAAGGTGACGGGCGTCGGGTATGTCGGCGGCCTCGTGGGAGACAATCGGGGGACGATCCGCGACAGCAGCAACAGCGGCCCGGTCAGCGGGGACATGTTTGTCGGCGGGATCGCGGGAATCAGCAGAGGCAACAACGGAAAAATCATCAACAGCCGCAATTCCGGAACGGTGACCGCCAATACGGGTGACGGCGGCGGCATCGCGGGACAGAACGAAGGGATCATCACAGGCAGCGAAAACACCGGGACGGTGACCGGCCTGGCCCGTATCGGCGGTCTGGTCGGCACGAATTTCGGGTCCATCACCAGGAGCGGCAACAGCGGGGAGATACGCAATCTTCCCGATGCCGACCTCATCGACGCCGGCGGACTCGCAGGGAAAAACGACTTGGGCGGCAGCATCGAAGAGAGCTGGAACACCGGCACGGTGACAGGTTCCAAAAGAACCGGGGGGCTCGCGGGATTGAATGGGGGCAGGATCGAAAACAGTTACAACCGTGGGACCGTGACCGGGACATCGGAGGTCGGAGGAGTTGCGGGATGGAACATGAACACCGTGACCGGCTCTTTCAACAATGGGAGCGTGACCGGGACATCAAACGTCGGAGGGCTCGTCGGACAGAACAGCGGCAGGGTAGCCGACACCTACAGCACCGGGACGGTTTCCGGAAATGCGTCCGTGGGAGGACTCGTAGGGACCAACGATGCCGGCGGAACCATCACGAACAGCTACAGCACCGGCAAGGTGAGCGGAACGTCCGAAGTCGGCGGGCTCGTGGGGACGAACAGCGGCACGGTCACCGGCAGCTTCTGGGACATAGAGACCTCGGGCCGGACGGTCTCCGCCGCCGGCATCGGCAAGACCACCGCCGAGATGAAGAACCTGGCCACGTTTGCCTCCGCCGGCTGGGATATCGACGATGCCGGCCAGACCGGAAAGACCTGGCGCATCTATGACGGCTGCACCTATCCCCTCCTCCGGAATTTCATGACACCCGCCACCGTCGTCCTGTCCGATGCCGGCAGGACGAAAGTGTACGACGGAACCACCGGCATCAAGAACGGATCGTACGCTTGGACAAACGTACCGGACGACTTCGACGAAAGCAAGGTCTCCGGATCCGCGGTCTACACAACCGAGGGCAAAGACGTTGGAACATACTCCGTTACCGTCGGCGGCCTTTACTCCGGGCAGCAGGGATACGACATCAAGGGCGACGGGACCTCCACCATCACGATCACTCCCAGGGACGTGACCGTCCGCTACACGGGGAATGACAAGGTCTACGACGGAACCACGGCAGCCACGGTCACCGGATCGTCTTCGGACATCATCGACGGCGACAGCGTCAGTTTCAACCAGACGGCAGACTTCGACGACGAGAACGTCGGAACGGGGAAGTCCATCCACGTTACCGACATCTCCCTGGACGGTACGGACAGCGGCAACTACAAGCTCCAGCATTCCACGGCCACCGCCTCGGCGGACATCACCCCGGCCCCCCTGACCGTCACGGCCAACGACGACCGGAAGCTGTACGACGGAGCGGCCTATTCCGGCGGCAACGGCGTCACCTATGCCGGTTTCGTCAACGGGGAAGACAGCAGCGTCCTGGGCGGCCTCCTCGCCTACGGCGGATCGAGCCAGGGAGCCGTCGAGGCCGGTACCTACAGCATTGATCCGTCCGGCCTGACGTCGAACAACTACAACCTCGGGTTCGTCAACGGCACCCTCACCGTTGTTGCCGTGAGCCCGCCCGATGTCAATCCGTCCGGCACCGTGAATCCGCCCGGCACGATCCGGCCGCCGTTGGCCGTCATCGAGGCGGCGCGGGAAAACATCAGGCATACCGCCGACCTCCGGCATCGCGAAGAGCGCATCTTCTTCGCCTCCGCTTCCTTCCTGGCACCGGTGATCATCCGGACGGCGGGACCGACCACGACCCTGCTCACCGGCGGAGCGACAACACCCGGATCCATGAACGGGACGGCCACCCTGCCGATTTATGTGCAGGACAAAAGATCCGCACCCGCCCCCGCAGGAACCTTCGAGGTCCGGGAAAGCAGCACCGCCATCTCCCTGACCCGGACGGCATCGGCACCGACCGGGACGGCGCCCGGGGTTGACAATACTACCCCGGAAATGTCGGTTTCCTTCTCCCTGACCGCGGCAAACGGCATGACCTCCCGGCTGACGGCGACCGTCACCCCCGACGGCGTCCTTATTGTCCGGAACGGCGATTCTTCCCTGCCCGTCGACACGATGGAGGCCGTCCTCATGGGCCTTCAGGTCGCCCGTCAGGAAATGGAGACAAAACCGGCCGATCTCATGTCGGTGGTTTTCATCCGATAAAACGCGTCCCGGCCGGATTTGAAAACCGGCCGGGTACCCGGTCTTGCGAGCAAAGGAATCATCCATGAAAGGGCTCCATTGTTTTCCGTTTCATTGCCCGTCCCGCTTTCTTCTCCTCTTCGGCCTGATCATGCCTGTGGCGGTCACTCTCATGACGGCGGCTCCCGCCTCCGCGGACGTCGTGATCGACGGCGCCCGCACAGAGGGAGTCAACCTGGCCGCCGAAAGCGGGGCGGAGACGAAGCAGGCCTACGTGACGTCCACGGGATCCGTCACGTCGAGCGGCTCCTACGCCCTCTGGGGCAAGACCGCCGGCTGGAACGTCAATGTGGCGGCCGGAAGCACGGTTGCAAGCACGGGCACAAGCAGCCGGGCGATCAACTTCAACCTCTATGCAAACGGCACATCTACAAATGCGCTGAACGGCTCGGTCAGCAACAGTGGAACGATTTCTTCAACCGGGTATGCGATCGTCATGCGGAGCGGCAGCATCACCAACAACGCCGGAGGCACGATCAGAGGCAAGTATGCTGCAATTTATGCGGAAGGCGATCTCACCCTGGACAACAGCGGAACGATCAACAGCAGTGAAGGATATACCATCTTTATGATGTCGTCAGGCCGCATTGTCAATCGTGCTGGTGGAACCTTGTCCGCTAACGGGTTTACCGGTCAACCCGGTTCGACAGTCATCTACGGCTCGACTTCATCAAAGAACATAACGGTCGAAAACAGCGGAAAAATTGAGGCATCCAATCCACCGGAGGGTTTCAGCCGTGCCATCTACCTGCCGGGCACCGGGAACAAGCTGTATAATGATCAGGGGGGAACGATCTCCGGCAAATGGGGGGTCAGCCTCGGAACGGACAGCCTGATCGAAAATGAGGGGGAAATCACCGCTGATTACAATGCCATCGACATTGTCGGCGGAACCATACACAACACCGGCACCATACACGGCGGTCAGGATGGCATCTGGGTCAACGGCAGTGAGCATTTCGTAACGATAATCAACGACAACCTCATCCAGGGAGGAACAGGAGACGCTGTTGCGATCGGCCGCGGTCTTTTGATCAACAACGAAACAGGAAAGCTGCTCTCCGATGGAGCTGCCACAGCTCTGATGCGGAATGCCGGAAGCATGATCAACAGAGGCCTCATATCCGGGCCGGGAGGGTTAGGGGTCGTCATGTTCTGGGGGGACGGAGACCGTACACTTTACAACGCCGCCACCGGTGTTATCCGGAGCGTGGGGGAATTCGATCCCCAATATACCTACGCCGCCGTCCGCTTCTGGGGCTCGGGCAACGACCTGGTCGACAACGCCGGCACGATCTCAGCGGAGCAGGGACCGGCCATCACCATGGGCGAGGGCGACGACACCGTCATCCTGAGGAGCGGATCGAAGATCTCCGGAAGCGTGGACGGCGACGACGCGGACGATACGGACCCGGAGCTCGTCAACGGTACGGCGGACCGGATCTTCCTCGACGGCGCGGGTGAAATCGCGAAGGGCTCCATCGTCAACTTCGAGTATCTGACCAAGACGGGCACCGGCACCTGGACCGTAGACGGGGACTTCAAGGGCGGGAAGATGATTCGCATCGAGGACGGCATCCTGGATATCAAGGGAACGATGGCCTTCGGATCCGGCTCCACCTATCGGCCCACCCTCAAAGCCGACGGCACCTTTGCGCATATCGTCTCCAATACGGCGACCATCGAGTCCGGAGCCACGGTGTCGCTCGACCCCCGGGGCATGAAGTACGGCGTCCGATACCGGATCATCGACACGACGAACGGCCTCACGGGAACGTTCGACTCCGTCAGCATGGACTACGGCCTGTCGGACGCCCGGGTCTATTATGACGCCTGTGACGCCTATATCATGCTCCGGTCCGCCCTCATCCGGGCCGCCCTGACCCGGAACGAACGGGCCGTCTCGACATACCTCGACGGCGCCTGGGAGACCGCCTCGGGGAACCTCCTTACTGTCTTCGATTCCCTTCATACCCTCGATTACACGAAGGCCAGGGCCGCCTTCAACCGGCTGGGCGGCGCCAGCCACACCGCCTATCCCGCCATCGACGCCGTCAGGCACGCCTCGTTTTTCCGGAGCCTCTTTCCGCAGGATGCACCCTCTCCGGAGAAGGCCGCCGGGGCCTTCGCCGGAGACGCCCCCCCGATCTCCGCCATGAGCGGATCCTCCTTCTCCGATGCCGTCCTCGCCCTGGCCGGCGCTGCGGGACAAATCATCTATCCCTTCGGCCTCTGGATCCGGGGCTACGGGGCCAAGGGAAACCGTGACGGAGAAGACATCGCCTCCCGGTACGATTACACCGTCCGGGGCTTCGTCACCGGCGTCGACCTCCTCGTCCGCGGAGGCTTCCGGACCGGCGTCGCCCTCGGGTATTCGAAGACGGACGTGGACTTCCCGGACCTCGGCGACTCCGGAAGCGAAGAAAGCTATCAGGCAGCCCTCTATGGAACCTGGAGAAGCGGACCATGGTGCGCCGACGGGGGCCTCTCCTTCACCCGGAACGGCTACGACACCACCCGCTCCATCTCCTTCGGAACCGTTTCCCGCACCGCCGCGGCTTCGTACAGCGGCTACGAACTCGGCGCCTCCGTCGAGGGCGGGTACAGGGCATCGCTTGGGGGATTCGAGATCACGCCCTTCGCCTCCGTCCTGGCCCTCCGGCACCACCGGAGCGCGTTCACGGAGACCGGCGCCGATTCCCTGAACCTCGATGCGGAGGCCGAAGACGCTACCTTCCTCCAGGGCACCCTCGGCCTCCAGCTTGCCAGGACCTTTACGGTCGGGGAATCCTTCTCCCTCACCCCCAGGCTCTCCGCCCGCTGGGTCCGCGAGTTCGGAACCGACGAGACGGTCCTGAACGCCCGCTTCGCCGGGGCCGACGCGGGGTCCTTCACGGTCTATTCCGACACGATCGGGCGGAACAGCGGCATCTTCTCCCTGGGGTTGACGGGAAAGATCACCGACGCCTTCACCTTTTCCCTCGCCTGGGCCGGCGAGCTGAAGTCGAGGCAGACCAGCCATGCCTTGACCATCGACATGCGCTACATGTGGTAGGAAAACCGTGGAATACGGGTGAGGGATGACCTCCCGGACCGGTCCGGAAGTGTGTGGTCAGCGGACCAGCAGGCCGTGATCCGCCAAAAATCGGAACACCGCCTCCCGGAATGCCTCGGGGTTGTCCGTGTGAACGGGGTGGGCCGCCCGGGGAATCTCCGCCAGGAAACCGCGCGGCAGGCTCCGGCGCATCTCCTCCGCCGGCTCCCGGGGGAGGACCAGGCTGTCCTCGCCGCGGACGACCAGGACCGGGCAGGCGATGCGAGGCAGCACGGCCCGCAGGTCGTAGTCCGGGTCGAAGTGGGCGTAAACCTCGCGATCGCTGAGGGCGTGATACCGGCCGCTCTCCTCCCGCAGGTTGTGGGGTGACAGAGCAAGGAGGCGCGTCCGGTCGGCATGGGCGCTGTTTTCCATCCGCCGGCTCACGAATGCGTCGACCGATTCGTACGAATCGGGGAGGTCGCGGTAGAGACCCGTCAGGTATTTCTTGTTCCAGGGTGGCGGGCAGGGCTCGATGTCCACGTGGACCAGCCCCGCCGCTCTGCCGGGATGCCGGGCGGCAAAGGCCGTGGCGTGAAGGGCTCCCATGGAGTGCCCCATGAGGATCAGGTTCGGGGGAGCGAGGCGCTCGACCACCGCCTCCAGGTCGCCCACATAGTCGTTCAGGCGGTACGCCGCAGGCCTCGGCCAGCCGCTCCTGCCATGGCCCCGCTGATCCAGGGCGACAACGCGGAAGTGACGGCGGGCCTCCCGGGCAAAGAGGTCCCAGACATGGGCGCTGTCGCCGATCCCATGAAGCAGAACCAGGAAGGGCAGTTCCTCTCCCCCCCAGTCGAGATACCGAAACGAAAGTCCATTGATTTCAAGCCACCGTTCCGCCGGCATCTCCATCGCCGTTCCTCCGTCCTATGCAATCGTTTTTCAACGTTCCGTCAGTATATGTGCGTGCTGCTGACCTCCCACGCCCGCCCCGGATCGAATCCGGTTACGTGCCCGTCCCGGATATCGACCACTCCATCCTGGGCGAGACCCGACAGAACATCCCGTATCTCCTCGGGATCCCTACCGGAGCAGGCGGCGATCTCCGTCGCCGGATCCACATCCGAAGAAATGGGCCAGGAGCGGGTCAGGTAGAGAATGGCCACCAGGCGAAGCCACCATTGGGAAAGCTCGTCCACGAGCGCGTCGGTGCGGCGGATCCGCTGGGCAAACTCCTTCATCATGAACATCGACATCTCGTCGTTTTGCCGGAGGAGGCGGCGAAGGGTCCCACCGTCGATGACGGCCACATCGCTTTCCTCCACGGCGTTGGCCGTGGCGGTCCGGGGAGCCTCAAGAAGGGCGGCCATCTCGCCGAAGTATTCGCCGGGCCCCAGTTCCGCCAGTACCTTCCGGACCCGGCTGGCCTTCTTCTCCAGACGAATCCGGCCGGCCAGGACGAAGTACATGTCACGCCCCTCGTCGCCTTCCTGGAAGATGACCCCTCCCTGCGGATAGATGCGGCCGAAGCGGCGGAAGAGCCTCTCCCACACCTTCATCCCGGGGCCACCCGGCTTCAGGATGGCCCGCTCGATGAGAATCAGGTCCCGGCGCCGGTAGGAGGCCATCAGCTCGGCGCAGAACAGGAAGATCAGGGCCACGTAGAACACCCAGATGATCAGGACGACCACCGTCTGCAGGGAGCCGAAGATGATGTCGTATCGGGTGTAGTTCGCGATGTACCAGGCGAAGAAGTGCTTCGCCACCTCCATCAGGGCCGAAAAGACGGCGCTTCCCGTAAAGGCCAGCCCCAGGGAGATTTTGTTCACCGGGATGACCTTGTAGACCAGGGTGAAGAAGATCACCGTGACAATGTAAGGGAGGACATATCGGAACAGGACACCCTTCAGGATCGGCAGGTGGGTGAAAAGGCTGTCTGCCAGGACCGGCTGGCTGGCCACGATGGTGGCGATGGTCGTGATCCCCACGCTCAGGATGCCGACGGCCCAGGCCGCCGGGATCATGGCGAAGGACAGCAGCTTCGAAACCACGTAGTTCCGGATCGTCTTCGTCCGGTAGATCAGGTTGAAGGCCGTCTCCGCGGCCCCGAAGATCATGGAGGAGAACCAGATCAGCGTGATGAAGCCCACCCAGCCCAGAAGCTGGCTCTTTTCGTCCAGCTGCCCGAGCTGGATCAGGATGTCCCCCGTGAAGTAGGGATGAAAACGCTGGATTCCTTCTATGAACTGCCGCTGCACCTCGGGATAGGAGCTGAAAAAATAACCCGCCGTCAGGAACGTGAGGATGAATAGAGGAAGAAAGGAGAGGATGGCGTAAAAGGCGATGGCCGCCGCCTGGTTCACATCCCCGTTGTTCTGGTAGTTGATCACCGAGTCCACGAGGATGTCCCAGGCGCTGGCAAGCCTCAGCTGGACCTGATGCAAAATGGAGCGCGAGCGGTGCGAGCCGTTGGTGGGTCCCTCTTCGGGCATGGGCGCCCGCACGCCCTCAGTCAATGCAGCCGCCGTAGGGATTGATGCGGGGATCCCGGGCGCAGGCCTCGCAGAACACCTTCGTGTCCACGTGGCCGCATCCGTAGCCCCAGAGGTCGAACTTCCGGCAGTCCGTGCAAAGAGCCTTCTCGCAGCCGTCGCACAGGACCACGGAAGGTTTTTGGTTGCACACGCGACAGAATTCGCTCCCGTCGGAAAGCCTGACCATGGAACCCCCTTTCGGGCCGGGATTAAACCACAGCCAAACTCCGGAGTAAAGGCCTTTCAACCTAACGTGAGATGGACCTATCACCGAATGGACGGCACCAATAATCGTACCCGCGTGTCGACTGCCGCATTTGTTTTTGACAATCCCCGGCGGCCCCGATAGAATGCCCGATCATCCGCAGAAAACGGGAAAAGGCAGGACCATGCTGGAGAAATCCCTCGATAAAATTGCCGATACGATCCTCTCCCTGGACGAGGCGTCCCTCGCCTCCCTCTGGGAGAAATACAAGACCCGGATGGAGCACTTCGAGCCCAGCCGCGAGTGGGAGCGGGCCGTTGTCGTCTTCTTCATCATCAACGCCGTCCGTGCGAAAAACCAGATTTTCAACGACCAGATCATGAAGCGGAAAGACGAGAAACCCGCCGCGCCGAAGCCCCCCAAGGCCGGCCCCCTCCTGAGACGGGTGAAATGAACCGGGAAACGGCGGACAAACGGGCCGCGGAGCTGCGCCGGGTCATCGACCGCCACAACCGGCTCTACTACCAGCTCGACGCACCGGAGATCCCCGATTCCGAGTACGACGCGCTCCTCCGGGAACTGGTGGACATCGAGGAGCACTTCCCCGACCTGGCAACGCCCGACTCGCCGACCCGGCGGGTGGGCGCCCCGCCGCTCGACAAGTTTCCCTCTTACACCCACCGTACACCCATGCTGAGCCTGTCCAACGCCTTCGACGACATGGAGGTGGAGTCCTTCGACCGGCGGATCCGGGAGCGCTTAGGCGTCGAAGCGGTTGATTACACGGCGGAGCCGAAGTTCGACGGCCTCGCCGTGAGCCTCGTGTACGACGAGGGCGTCCTCGTCCACGGATCCACCCGGGGGGACGGCTTCACCGGCGAGGATGTGACGGCCAACGTCCGCACCGTCCGCACGATTCCCCTGCGGCTCCAGGGGAACACCGTCCCGAGGGGCCTCGAGGTCCGCGGGGAGGTGATCCTCCTCCGGGAGGACTTTGCGAAGCTCAACCGGGGGCAGCGGGAACGTGGCGAGAAGGAGTTTGCCAATCCCCGGAACGCCGCCGCGGGCTCCCTCCGCCAGCTCGACTCGCGGGTCACCGCCTCCCGCCCCCTGTCCTTCTTCGCCTACTCCCTGGACTGGGCGGACGGCCTCGACCTGCCTCCCACGCAGGCGGAGGCGATGGACCTCCTGGCCCGCCTGGGCTTTTCCGTCTGCCTGGAGCGCCAGGTCGTGTCCGGGATCCCGGGCCTCCTGGCCTTTTACCGGGAGATCCTGGCCCGGCGGGATTCGCTCCCCTACGACATCGACGGCGTGGTCTATAAGCTGAACGACCGGGCGGCCCAGGAGATTGTGGGCTCTGTGGCCCGGGCGCCGCGCTGGGCCCTGGCCCACAAGTTCCCCGCCCAGGAGGCCCTTACGGAGATCGTCGGCATCGACACCTCCGTCGGCCGCACCGGAGTCCTGACGCCGGTGGCGAGGCTGAAGCCCGTCTTCGTCGGCGGGGCCACCGTGACAAACGCCACCCTCCACAACGAGGACGAGATCCGCCGGAAGGATGTCCGTATCGGCGACACCGTTGTCGTCCGCCGGGCCGGCGAGGTCATTCCCGAGGTCGTGTCGGTCCTCCTGGACAGGCGCCCGCCGGGGACGACGGAATTCCGGATGCCCGGCCACTGCCCCGTCTGCGGCTCCGTCACCGCCCGCGCCGCCGGGGAGGCGGCCACCCGCTGCACCGGCGGCCTCTTCTGCCCGGCCCAGCGCAAGCGCGCCCTGCTGCATTTCGGGAGCCGCCGGGCCCTGGATATCGAGGGGCTGGGCGAGAAGCTCGTGGACCAGCTCGTGGACCGGGACCTGGTGAAGACGCCCGCCGATCTCTTCCGGCTCCGGCGGGAGGACCTGGTCCTCCTGGACCGGCTGGCGGACCTCTCCTCGGAGAACCTGGTCCAGGCCGTCACCCGGAGCCGCCGGACGACCCTTGCCCGCTTCATCTATGCCCTGGGGATTCCCGATGTGGGAGAGACCACGGCCCGGGACCTGGCCCTGTTCTTCGGATCGCTAAACCTCCTGATGGAGGCGCGGACGGAGACCCTGCGCTTCGTCCCGAACATCGGCGTCGAGGTGGCCGCTTCCATCGCCTCGTTTTTCTCCGAGGAGCACAACCGGCAGGTGATCGCGGATCTGCGGGAACTGGGTGTTGGATGGGAGGAGACGCCCGCGGAGGAGGGATCGCGGACAATGCCGCTCTCCCGGCTGCTCTCCTGCTTCGCGGTCCCTGAGGTGGGGGACGTCCGGGCGGAGGCCCTGGAGAGGCGCTTCGGATCGCTGGAAGCCCTGCAGGCGGCGGAGGATCGGGACCTCCGGGAGGTCCCGGGGATCTCACCCGGTGCGGCCGCGGGGGTTCGACAGCTTCTGAATGATCCGGGATTCCGGGAAGTGACCAGGCAGCTCCGGAAGTGCGGATTCACCTGGACCGCCGACGTTCGCGGGAAGGACCAGCCAGACGCCGGCGAAGCGAAACCGTCCGCCGTTTCCGGGAAGGCCTTCGTCCTGACGGGGACCCTGGTCGGATTCACCCGCGACGAGGCAAAGGAGATGATCGAAAGCCGCGGCGGACGCGTCAGCGGCAGCGTCTCGAAGAAGACCGACTATGTCGTGGCCGGAGCCGACCCGGGAAGCAAGCTGGCCAAGGCGGAAACCCTGGGCGTCCCCGTCCTGGACGAGGCGGCCTTCCTCGCCCTCCTCGGCCTCCCCCACGAATAGCAGGTCAGTTTCTTTTATAGGAAACAAAACAACGGAGGCCGGATTTGAAATCCGCCCTCCGCTTTTTTTCATTTTTTAGAAAATCAGACGCGGATGGGAGGCCGACAAGTAGGAGCAGCGCTTCCCTCGCGCTCAGAAGCGTTTTTTCGACCCTGCATCGTCTCGCTCCGCTGCAAAGTCATAACTCGCGCCCAGGGGCGCTCAGACAGATGACTTTGCGGGCGCTGCGCTGCGACGGCAGGGTGCCCCGAAAAAGCCGCTATTCGCGCTCCGGGAAGCCCCCGCTTCCCGACCGACGTTCGCGGGGGCGCGGCCGGGGATTCCCAGAGGAGCGATCAGGACTTTTTTCCCATCCCTCCAGCCTGACAAACCGTCGACGAGGGAACACGGGAAAAAATGTCCGCGACGGCGGGAACCCCGTGACAGCCCCCGCGCCCTGATGCGAAGTGAAAGAAAAGAGGGGGACGGATCGGAAATCCGCCCCCCTTCATGCATCAGCGGAGCCAGGCGGGAAGTTTTTTGTCGTCCTTCTTCTGGAAGCTGCAGGAGATCGTGCAGGTCTTGCAAGGGCTCTTGGCCGCGGGCAGAGGCGGCTCTCCCTTGATCTTCTGCTCGATGAACTTCAGGCACTGTTTGACCTTGGCATCGGGACCCTCGACCACGAGAGTGACGCATCCCTCGGCTCCCCCCCAGCCTCCGGATGCGAAATGCACGGCGTCGATGCCGAAGAGGTTTTCGATGGCGTCGATCTCGGTGAAGACGATGCCATCGGAAACACAGGCCAGGCCGACGGGTGGGCCGATCGCCTTGTCCGTCGTCATGGTCCCGCCGTACTGGGCCGCCATCGGCACGGAGGGGATCATCTTCTCCAGGCCCACCGCGTAGATCATCTCCAGGCCCCGGGCCTTCAGGGCCATGTAGAACTGGCCCATCGTCCCGCCCATCGGATTGACCATGATGACGCCCACGTTCCCGTTGGCATCCAGCGCATTGCCCCCCTTGATCATGATGTCCCCGGGACCCAGCTTGTCGAGAACCGATCCCGGCTCCACGGGGAGGATCTTGCCCTTGTGGAACGTCACGGGCTTCGTCCGCTCCTCCGCCCCCAGGACGCACAGGACGCCGCGGATGACCTGGCCGGCCACGTACCCCTCCTTGCGGACCGGCTTCCCCAGAAGCTCCTCGAGAATGTAGGCGTTGGTGGATCCCCGCCCGATGAGGAGGTAGCCCTTGTTTTTCGCATTCTGGATGCTCGGCAGGGAGGCCACGCCTTTGCCGATCAGCCGCTTCGATTCCGCTGGGGTGAGGGTGAAGAGTGCCTGCATCGGTATTCTCCTTTCTTCGTTCGGTCCAAGGGACCGGTGAAACGGTGAGCTCTGTTTGATCGCAAGAACACGGAGGCGGGAAAGGACTTCCCCGTACGGTGGTGAGAATAGCACGGCCGGTACGGAAAGAACAGGGGCGGAAATACAGGGCGGGGGGGGGCGGCCGTTGCAATCCGCAGCGGCGGGCGGTATAAAGCAACCCTGCCTTCATCCCGCCGGAACGGGCGCCGGATTCATCCCCGCCCCCGCAACGGTGAAGGGGATTTTCAGGCAGGGGAGCGATCGGTGAAGCGCATCCGCATTTTCGTAACGGGCATCGTCCAGGGCGTGGCCTTCCGGGCCTGGACGGTCCGGACAGCCCGTGCCCGGGGTGTGACGGGATGGGTCCGGAACCTGCCGGACGGCCGGGTCGAGGCCCTCCTTGAAGGGGAAACCCCGGCGGTGGAGGCCCTCGCCGCCTGGTGCCGGCAGGGCCCCCCGCGGCGACGGTGACGAAAACGGAAGTCCGGGAAGAACCCTATTCCGGTGAATTCCAGGATTTTCGAATTCTCTACTGAACCGGAAGTACAAAGAGGGAGCAGACGCAAGCCCGCTCCCTCTTCCTGTCTGCATGGCCGGACAGATTCCAGCTTTTATACGGGATCGAACACCCCCAGCTTCTCCATCGACTCCAGCATCGCCAGGTAGCGCTTGTCCCTCTTCTTCAGGATCTCCTCCTCCGGGCGTCCGCCGTAGTCGAAGAGCCCCTTCGAGGTCTTCGCCCCCAGGTGCCCCTTCGCCACGGGATCGGCGATGAAGGCCGGAGACTGGCCCAGGGCGTTCTTGATCATGATGTCCACCAGGTCCAGGCCCGTAAAATCGAGGGTCTGGACGGCGCCGACCACAGGAAGCCGCACGCCGAGGCTGGCCTTGACCGCCAGGTCGATGTCCTCCGGGGAGGCCCAGTCGTTCTTCAGGATCTCCAGGACACCAAAGAAGATCATCTGCTGGATCCGGTTGACGATGAAGCTGGGGACGAACTGCTTGAGCACCACGGTCTTCTTCCCCAGGCGCTCCATGAGCCGCACGGCGAAGTCCATCGCCTCCGGCGCCGTCTTCGGGCCGGGGACGACCTCCACCAGCGGGATGATGTGGGGCGGCGCGAACCAGTGGGTGATGAGGAGCCGCTCGGGCCGGTGGATATCGCCGACGATGGAGAAAACGTCCAGAGAGGAGGTATTGCTGGCGAGGATCGCCCCCTCCGGACAGATCCGCTCGAGCTGCTGGAAAACGGCCTTCTTGACGTCCGGTACCTCCACGACGGCCTCAATGGCAAAATCGGCGCCCTCCGCCGCGAAAGCCAGGTCCGTCGACGGGATGATCCTCCCCAGGATGGCCGGGATGTCCCCCTGTTTCACCGTTCCGTAGTCGGCCAGCGTCTCCAGGTTGGCCCGGATCAGCTGCATGGCCCGCTCCAGGTACTCACTTTTTGTGTCCGCCAGTCCGACTTCAATCCCGTGCTGTGCAAAGACCTGCGCGATGGAATGCCCCATGGTCCCCGCACCGACCACGACCGCCCGCTTCATTTCACTCACCTTGACCATGTCTCATCTCCTTTTTGACGAAAAAAGGGGCAGAGTATCCCTCTGCCCCTCGTTTGACGTCTTTTGTCCCCCGTTCGTTCAAGGTCGTCCGCTCCGTTCGATCTCGTGGAACGGCGGCTTCATAGCACATTTTCCGGTCTTTGCCCACCTGAGAAAAGCGACATGGAAAACAATTCCGGACATCTCTCTGATTGTATGGTTGAAGAAGCTCTTGCCCCCTGTCTTTGATGAAACAGTGCGAATTCGCCTTACAGGCCCATGAGGCGGCCGATGATGTCTTTCATGACCTCCGTCGCTCCGCCGGCAATGGTGACCGGCCGCAAATCGGCATACAGACGGGCCACATCGTATTCGGCCATGAATCCGTATCCGCCGTACAGCTGGGTGGCGTCGTAGGCCACCCGGTTGACCATCTCCGATGAGGAGGCCTTGAACATGGAGATCTCCTTTGTGACGTCCGCGCCATTCGAGTACTGAATGGCGCACTGATACCCCAGCGCCCGGTTCAGCTCGATCGCGGTCGCCATGTCCGCCAGCTTGTGACGGACCACCTGGAGCTTGGCGAGCGGCCTTCCGAAGGCGATCCGCTGGCGGGTGTGATCCAGGACCTTTTCCAATATATATTGAGCCGTCTCCACGCAGAGCACTCCGATGGCGAGCCGTTCGAGCTGGAAATTCATCATGATGGCGTAGAATCCCTGGCCTTCCATCCCGAGAAGGTTCTCCGCCGGCACCTCCACCTGGTCGAAGAAGATTTCAGCCGTGTCCGATGCATGGGCCCCGATCTTCTCCAGTTTCCGCGCGGTGACTCCCGGAGTGTCCCGTTCGATGACCATCAGGGAAATGCCCTTGTGGGGCGGGTTTGCCTTCAGATCCGTCTTGACCGCCGTAACGAGGATGTCTCCGTGATACCCGTTGGTGATGAATGTCTTCTGGCCGTTGACGATGTAGCGATCTCCGGCCCGCTCGGCTCGCGTGGCCATTCCCGCGACGTCGGAACCCGCGCCGGGCTCCGTTACAGCAATGGCGCAGACCTTTTCCCCGGAAACGCAGGGCGCCAGCCATTTCAGCTTCTGCTCATGATTGCCGAGAAGGTTGATGTAAGTCGTGGACATGTCATTGTGGCCCGTCATTGCGAGACAGAATCCTCCCGCGTTGGCCCGCGCCATTTCCTCGATCAGGACGACGCGAAACAGCTCGTCCGCCCCGGAGCCGCCGTAGGCGGGGTCATAACAGAACCCCAGAAAGCCCAGGCTGCCCATTTCCCGCCAGATCTCCTTCGGAATCCGACGCTCCGCTCCCCACTGCTCCACGTACGGCGAAACCCTTTCCGACAGGAAGCGCCGGACCTGCTGCCGGAATTGCTCATGCTCCTTATGAAACACACTGTAGTTCATGCCCTGGCTCCTTTTTCACACTTTTCTCGTTCTGCCTTCCCAGTACCTGGCCCGCAACTCGTGCTTGAGGATTTTCCCCATTGCGCTTCGCGGCATTGCATCCACAAAATCGACGGATTTCGGCTTCTTGTAACTGGCAATGTGATTCTTGCAGTGCTCGATCACCATGGCTTCCGTCACGTCGCATCCGGGCATCCTGATGACAACGGCCTTCACCGCCTCGCCCCAGGCATCGTCGGGAACCCCGATCACGGCAACGTCCATGATCCCCTCCATCTTCTGGATCGCCTCCTCCACCTCCCGGGGATAGATGTTTTCCCCACCGGAGATGATCATGTCGGTCTTGCGGTCGGCGATGAACAGGTATCCGTAATCGTCTAAATACCCCATATCTCCCGTGTGATACCAGCCATCCCGGATGGCCCGGGCCGTCTCGGCGGGAAGCTTGTGGTACCCTTTCATCACGGTGGGCCCGCGACCGATGATCTCTCCCGTGACCCCGGGAGGGCAGTCGTTGCCCGTTTCGTCGACAATCCTCACCTCCACGTCCATCACAGGCCGGCCCGCCGAACCCAGCCATCGCATCTTATGCTCAGGCCCCTCGAGAACGTGATCCTCGGCAATCAGCATCGTCATGACGGGGCTCATCTCCGTCATTCCGAAAAATTGAATGAAATTGCATTGAAATTTCTTCATGGAACGCGCCAGGAGATCCGGGGACATCGGTGCGGTCGCATAAATGATGTCCTTGACGGAGCTCAGGTCATACCGGTCGATGGTCGGATGCTCCAGGAGGAACAGGAACATGATTGGCGTGAAGCCGAGTGCGGTGACCTTTTCCTTTACGATCGTCTCCAGGATGGCGGTCAGGTCAAATCCATGGAGAAACGTTACCTTTGCTCCGATCATCACCACGGTAAAAACCGTGGAGATGGCAATATGAAACATGGGAAGAATTCCCAGGAGATTGCAGCTCCGATCCAACTGCAGCTCGATGACCGTGTTCCTGCAGTTGGCCATGAGGTTGGCATGAGTCAGCATGACCCCTTTGGAACGGCCCGTCGTGCCGCTTGTATAGATCTGCAGCATGACATCGTCCTCGTGCACGTCCGCTTCGGGCTCGTGGCCCGGGTAACGGGCAATGAGCTCGTCATAATCGAGCATGTCGTCCCTCAACGTCCCTTCCACGCCGATCAGGGTGAACTTCCGGTTCATCAGCGCCATCATCGGCTCGAAAAGGTGTGCAAACCGCCCGGAGAAGAGGATGACCCGGGCATCCGAATCGTCGACCAGGAAGGCCATTTCCCGGGGAGACAGGCGCCAGTTGAGGTTGGTCGAGACGGCACCGATCTTGGCCGCGGCGAAGACGGCCTCGAAATAATAATGGGAATTGTGGCAGATCACGGCGATGCGATCGCCCTTCCTGACGCCCATCTCCAGGAATGCATGGGCCAGTGCGTTCGCCCGGGCATTCAACTCCCGATACGTAAATCGTTTATCTTCGAATACAATCCCTTCCTTTTCCGGATACCATTTTGCCGCTCTTGTCAGAAGGTCGCCAATCAGCATATCGGACATCCTTTCTCGTTCTCGTTGGCAACAGATGAATATGGATGATGAAATAACCTGTGGGGACGCTTTATCTCCTCATTGCGTTCAATCTCGACAGGGACTGCTCCGCCTCCCGGATGATGTCCCCGACGATCGCCCGGATCGGCTTCACGTCTCCGATCATGCTGACCCCCTGCCCGACGGGGAAGAGCCTGTTCTCCGTGTCGTCTTCACGACGGATGTCCTCCGATTGCGCGGGACCGACGACGCTCAGGATGTCCCCGATGGATCGCCCCTCCCGTTCCATCGTTTCGACCGCCTGCGTTACCTTGTTGCGAAGGAATCGGACGGGATTGTTGACCGACTTCATCAGGAGCGTGGTGTCTCCTTCGCCGGCCCGGATCATCCACTCGGAAAAACCGGGGCGCAGTCCTGCTTCCGTCGACGCGATGAAACGGGTCCCCATGAGGACTCCCTCCGCGCCCAGGGACAGCGCGGCCATCAAGCCCCGGCCGTCCACAAAGCCTCCCGCGGCCACGACGGGAATGGAAACGGCCCGCGACGCGTTTCCGGTGAGTATCAGCGATGCAATCTCCGCCGAGCCGATGTAGCCGCCGCCTTCAAAACCGATGACGATGACGGCGTCCACACCCAGGGCAGCCGCTTTCTGCGCAAATTTGACCTGTGTGACCTTGTGCAGGACGGGAATCTTCGCCTTCTTCATCCGGTCGACGAACGGGGCGGGAGAGCCACCGGCCGTTTCGAATGCCGCGACCCGCTCCTCGATCCCCACGTCGATCATCTCCTGCATCATCCCCTCACCGGGATAGACGGACGGAATGAGCGAGACGTTCACCCCGATCGGTTTGTCCGTGATCGATCGGGCCTTCCGGATCTCCCTGCGCAGCTCCTCGGGCGACGGAAAAGACGCCGCCGGAAGGAACCCCAGGCCGCCTGCTTCAGCCAGTGCGCCGACCATCTCGGCAGTCGACAGGCGATGCATGCCCCCCATCAGGATCGGATAACGAATGTTCAACAGCCTGGTGATCCTTGTCTCCCACATGATCTCACCTCCTCCGCAAGACAAAGGGAACCTTCTGCTTGTGATTCGGGAATTCACCGGAAGGACGCGGGCGTTTCGACATCATGCCCGGATCCATCGCGATATTACCTCCTTCGCAGGGATTTCGGCGCCGTGCCGGATGCCCCGTGTTCCCTGCAAAGACAATGATTTGGCTTATACAATTCGATTCAACCCAGCAGAAGGAGAGTGATGGAATCCATGCCGATATGCAGCGACGGGAGGAAAACCGGTTTCTCTATCAACTGAGAATGCCTGAAGTACGACCGCTTTCGGGCGGCTGCTGAATCAACCGCTTTGAGGAATTCACAATATCAAAATGAGTCTATTCGGAGAGCCAGATTCATGCCACGTTTGTGCCTCCAACCATTCAACCGGCAAGACACTGCTTGTTGCCTTTCCATTTCGGGTGGATACGGCATTTCCTCCACTCGGGCTCCATCCCTGCGCGGTCCGGCGCCTGAAGATCCGGCATTGGATGATTTCTATTCATGCGGATGGTTATGGTTGACCGCGATGCGGCCGAGAGGGGAAAAACGACGGCCATACCGGAAAGATAACATATTGGATGAAAACGGATCATGGCATGGATGATATTCATCCCATGCGGACCAGAGAAGCAGGCCGTTGAGTTCCGTCCCCCCGGAAGAGGGAACGGCTCTCCGGGGGCATCCGGACAGGAACCATATCGGATTCGGCCGGGTCGGAACCGCCTTCCGATTTTGATTCCATAAAGCCACTTTTTCCTGTTACGATCCGGGTCACTATGCCGGCCAACTTACCGCCCCACTATTTCGAGGCAGAACAGCGCTTCCGGGAAGCCCGGACCCCCGCGGCCAAGATCGAGGCCCTGGAGGAGATGCTCGCCATCATGCCCAAGCACAAGGGCACCGACAAGCTCAAGGCGATGCTCCGGGAGCGGATCTCCAAGCTGAAGGAGCAGGGGCAGAAGAAATCCGGGGGAGCGAAGGCAAAGACCCCCTACAGCATCGAGCGCGAGGGGATCGCCCAGGTCGTCTTGACGGGGATGCCCAACACCGGCAAGTCCTCCCTCCTCAACCGGCTGACCAAGGCGACGGCGGAGGTGGGCGACTTCCCCCATACGACCCACCGGCCCACACCGGGCATGGCTCCCTACGAAAACGTCCAGATCCAGCTCATCGACACGCCGCCGGTCACCGCCGAATACACCGACCCGGAGCTGGGGGACCTGCTCCGCCGGTGCGACATCGTCGTCGTCCTCCTGGATCTCCAGGCGGACCCGCTGACCCAGTTGGAGGAGACCCTCGCCGTCCTCACGGGGTTCCGCGTCTTCCCGGAAGGCCGCCCGCTCCCGCCGGACCTGAAGAGAATCCCCTTCGTCAAGAAGATGCTCGTGGCGGTCAATAAGACGGACCGTCCGGAGCACGAGGCGGATTATGAAACGTTCCTGGAGCTGTCGGAGGTGAAGAGCCCCGCCATGGGGATCTCGTCGAAGACGGGACGGAACCTGATGGCCTTCCTGGAGAGGCTCTACGGGATGTCCGGCGTGGTCAGGGTCTATACCCGGCGGCCGGGGAAGGAGCCGGACATGACGGCCCCCTTCGTGATCCCCGAGGGCTGCACCGTTGAGGAGATGGCGGAGATGATCCACAAGGACTTCGTGGCAAAGCTCCGGTATGCCCGGATCTGGGGGCGGTCCGTCCGGGACGGCCAGATGGTCCAGCGGGACTACGTCCTTCAGGACGGCGACGTCGTGGAGCTCTGCGTCTGACCCGGGGCGCCCTCCGTCCGATACGCCTTCAGGTACTCCATGAACAGGCTGTGGTGGGGCTTGAACCGGAAGCTCTTCTTGTGAATCAGGAAAAAGGAGCGCTCGATGTTCCAGCCGTCCACCGGAACGATGCTCAAGCTTCCCGCCTTCACTTCCCTCCTGACGGCATGAATGGACAGGAACGCCGGCCCCGCCCCCGCCAGGACGGCCTCCTTGACCGCCTCGGAGCTCCCCACCTCGCACAGGACACGGATCGAGGAGGAATCCAGGCCGGTCTCCGCCCGGAGATAGGCCTCCAGGGTCGCCCGGGTCGCCGAGCCCCGCTCCCTTGCGATAAAGGAGGATTCCGCCAGCCGTGCCGGGGGAAGCTCCTTTTCCCCGGCCCAGGGATGGTCCGGAGGCACCACGAGGACAATGCGGTCGCTCCACAGGGGAAACGAGACGACGCCGCGGTGGACCGTCTTCTTTCCGATCAGCCCTATCTCCGCCTGATCGTGAAGCACCGCCTGCAGGGTCTCGTCGCTGTCGTGAGTCCGGACGCTGATCGTGATGCCCGGATGGAGGCGATGCCAGGCGGAGATCACCCCCGGCAGGATATACGTGGCCGGAATCGTGCTCGCGGCGATCTGGATGCGGCCCTTTCCCGAGCCGCGGCTGTCGGCGATCCGGTCCCAGGCCTCCTCACGGAGACGGAGAATCTGCCGGGCGAAATCGCACAGTTGGCGGCCTTCCGCGGTGAGAATACCCCCTTCCCGCTGTCTTACCAAAAGCGGTGTGCCGACCAGCTCTTCCAGGTTCTGGATGTGCCGCGTCAGGGACGGCTGGGAGAGGTGGAGCCGCCGGGCCGCCCGGGAGAAGCTCCCCGTATCCGCCAGGGCCGTCAGGGCCTCCAGATGCTGGAACGTGATGCTGCGCGAGAAGTCCTGCCTGTTGGTCATGATCCTGTCTCCCCGCTGTCAGAGTGGGCGAATTTCACGATACGTGCCGCGACGGTCCAGGATTTCGGCGACACGGGACCGGTCCCCGGCGGAAATGCGGATGCAGACGCCGCAGTCCGAACTGATGTGCCGGGGGACCGGGACGAGCTTGTAGGGCACCCCCTCCTCCTTCAGGATCTTCTCCGCCTGGACGGCATGGTGGACGGAGTCGAAGAGGACCACCCACCAGGTCTCGACGTGCTCCGTCATGGCGAGACCACCCGGGCCGCCGCCATGGATCCGGCGATCTCGTACATGTTGGACACCGAGCCGACGGCCAGGCGGTCCTTGACATCGAAAAAGTTGAGGCACGTTCCGCACACGAGGACCTCCACGCCCGCATCCCTTAGCCGCCGCAGGTCATCGAGAGCCGGGGAGTCGTCGAGGGCCAGCAGCACCCCCGTGTTGTAGCAGATGACCTTCTCCGGAAGGGGATCAATCTGGGTCAGGGTATGGACGAAGGCCTTGATCAGGATCTCCCCCAGGGCATCGTTCCCCCGTCCCATCCGATTTTCCGGCAGGGCCACGACATACGGTCCTCCACCCGATGGCGTGCAGACGGCCAGAGCCTCCAGGTCCTCCCGTGCGGCCGGTGGCGATGCTCCCCGGGTCAGGTGGATGTGGACGATCCCCCCGCCCTTTTCCTCCACGACCATCTCGCAGCCCATTTTCGCTCCGAGGCGGCGGATGTTCTCCACCGCCATGGGATTGTCCACGATCACGGCAATCCGCTCATTCTTTTCCAGGGCCTTCCCGGCCAGGATCACCGGCTGGGGGCACGCCAGGCCCCTGGCGTCGACTATTTCGCGCATGCTGTCTCCTTCCTGCACCGCCCGGCTCACTCCTTCCGGCCGCGTGCCTCCCGCTGACAACGAATTCCGTCCGGCAGAGAACATGCTTTTTTCCCGACCCACGGAGGAACAGGCCGGGAATCCGTCTGATCTTCTTGGTATTGCTGTTTCAGCCGGTCAGATATGGCGGGATATATGATGATTCGCTATATGTCAAATCAATAAAACAAATAAGACCATTCCCTCCGATCCGTCCGGCGGATCCGGAATATTCGCTTATCGCTCCGGCTTTCGGCCGACGTGCAGGCAGGTCACGCCGAGGGTCAGGGAGTGGCATTCCACCGCCTCCAGCCCGGCGCTCCGCATCATGTTAGAAAAGATGCGCGGCGGGGGAAAGGCCACGATGGACTCGGAGAGATACTGGTAGGCCTCCCGGTTGCCCGACAGGGCGCCGGCGAGGCGGGGCAGGATCCGGCAGAGATAGAACCGGTAGCAGGGACGGACCACGGGGATCTCCGGCAGGTGCATCTCCAGAACCATGACCTGTCCGCCAGGGACGACCACCCGGGCCATTTCCCGGAGAGCCCCGAGCCGGTCGGGCATGTTCCGGATCCCGAAGGCCACGGCGGCGACGTCAAAAGAATCCGCGGCAAAGGGCAGGTTCAGGGCGTCTCCCAGGAGCAGCCGGATTCGCACGTCCTCGCCGACCTTGTGCAGGGCACCCTCGATCATCCCGGGGACGAAATCCAGACCTGTCGCCTGAATCTCTTGATGGTGCCGCACCGCCTCGACGGCCAGGTCGGCCGTCCCGGTGGCCACGTCGAGGAAGCGCCGGGTCCGGGGAAAGCGCATCCGGCGGACGGTGAAGCGCCGCCAGGCCACGTCGCGGCGCAGGCTCAGCAGGCGGTTCAGAAAATCGTAGCGGCCCTCGATGTCCCCGAACATCTCCCGAACCCGGGAAACCCGCTCCGGATCCGGGGCGGCGAGAATTGGAACGTCCTGTTTCATAAGGCCTCCCGGACGAACACCGCTCGCACCGTCGGTCTGGAGGATCCAACGTGCCTGGAGTGCGCGGCGAACACCGTCATAACTTTACCGGGAAGGGTTCCGCTCCCCATCCCGGCAGCCGGGCATTTCCATTCAGGCAAAAACAAGTGGGTCATGGATGTTCGGGTGCCGGCCAAGGCACCGGCGCTGACAGATGGCTTACGGGCATGCGCCGCAGGTCAGGGCGCCGTCGCAATTGGCTATGTCTCCGTCGCAGGACGACCAGCTGCTCAGGACCGTGCCGCTCCACTTGCCCTTCTTGGTCTTGCAGACGGCCTGCAGGCGCGATGCGTTCCAGGAGATGTCCTTGCACGACCTGCGGAAACTCCCCCTGGCGGTGCAGGTCAGCTTGCTGCGGGTGTTGGTCACGCTGCCGGATTCGCACATGCCGTAGTAGATCGAGGTGCCGGAATAGTTCCCCTTATAGCTGCACTGGCAGACAAGCTCCTGGCCGTCGTCCGTGCAGTCCTTGCAGGTCTTGCTGTAGCTTCCCCCGGGCAGCGCCTGGGCCGGCACGGCCAGCACAAGGGCCGCCAGGACCAGAGCGGCGAACACCGTCCAGAATGCATTTCCCCGACTCCTTCGTACCGCTTTGCTGCTCTTCATGGCTGTCTCCTTTCTCCTCGGTCGGATCTGAATCCCCGGCTTCCCGGGGGCATCGACTTCACGACGTCCTGCGCTTCCCGCGTCAAACCAGGTTCTTCCAATGCCGGCAACAGACGGTGCGCGGCGCGACGGCAGGTCCGTGCGTTTTCTCCATGTCCATCCACGGCGAGTCGGAGGTCAGTGCAGGCGCCGCCCGCCGCCCGGATGCTCCTCGTACTGGGCCGTCAGGGCGTTGTAGTAGGCGGTCAGGTGCTCCATGAATTCATTGAACTCGTCCTTCGACCGGAACTCCACCTGGCCGAAGAACGTCTGGAAGGCGGCTGTAAAGCTCCGGCTGCGGGACTTGCTGGTGGTCGCCCGGGCGATCTCCAGGGCCCTTCGCTTGATGAGGGGAAACAGGTCCGCCTGTCCCCGGTCCGCCAGAAACCGGCGCAGCGCCGTCTCCTCCGCCCTCTCCTGGCTGACGAAGTTCCGGGCCTGCCGGCGCGTCTGGGCCAGGTCGTCCTCCTGCAGGAGCCGGTCCCGCTCCCGCTCCGCCCAGGGAAGGTGACACTGCTCGAAGAGGCCGCCGGACCCGCAGGGGCAGGGTTCCTTCAGGCCGATCCGGTCCATGTTCTCCAGGAGCCAGTCCTCCCAGTCCCGCTGGCGGAACATGGCCTCATGGACCGCCCAGTGCCGCTCCCGCTCCCGGATGGCGTCGGAATCGTAAAAGTCCTCCAGGCTCCTCCGGGAGGCCGGCGGGTTGGGCCTGTCCTCGAAAAACGACTCCAGGTCTTCCCAGGTGACCGTCTCCAGGTCCGCCTCACCCCGCTCGTAGTAGTGCCGGAACAGGGTCTTCAGGTCGCGCCGCCCGGCCTGGGCGAAATCGGCCATCAGGTTCGTCCGGACGATATAGTCCCCGGCGGTCTCCATGAGGAGCTCCAGAAGAAACGCCTCGATTCCCTCCCGGAAGTCGATGCGGTCGTGCCAGATGTTCCACAGCCCCAGGATCTCGTTGACCACGTAAGGCTCGCCATGAACCACATTGGCCCGGATATGATCCCTCAGGCGCCCGATGGCCGCCGGACCGAGGCGGGCATAACACTCGGGCAGGGCCTCGGCGATCCAGTCGATCTGACGGTCCGCCGCAAATCCGGAGGCCTCCAGGAGGGCGTCGACGGACCGCAGGTCCGCCAGGATGCCCAGGAGATGAACGGCGTGGATCACGCCCCATCCCCGGCCGTCCTCCCAGTTGTAGTTCTCCTCGTGGAAAAGAACCTCGCACAGGAGCGGAAGCATCGCTTCCTTCCTCCGCTTCACTTCGTTCAGGAAATCGACCCCCAGCCGGTCTTCTCCGGAGAAGATCTGCATGGCCAGCCGGCCATCGTCCATGTCTTTGTACGCCATTTCCAACCTTTCGGAATCGCGCAAAAATTCGTATCCCCACGGGGAGCCCGCAGGGGGCATTATAGAGAGATATTTCGGTTTTGCAACCGGCCTGTGGCCTTTCCGGGAGAAAAAGCATACGATCCGGCGGCGCCCGTCGCCGTATCGGGGAAACCGGAGGTCTGGGCCATCCTGCAGGTCGCGGTTCCGCTTCCCATTTTCCCGTTGCATAGCCGGCGATATCCGTTTACATTCGCCATGTTTTGTACACCATACGGGGAGGGGAAAATTGAACGACCAGCCATCCATCTGGGAGAGGATCCGCGTCCCGTTCGTTTCCTGGAACGGTCCGTCCGACTATAAGGAGACCTTCTTTCAGGAACTCAACGACCAGTGCGGCAAGATTGTCTTCATCGTCTCCCTGATCGCAGTCTTCGCCCTGCTCCCCTATATCCCCATCGACCGGCAGCTCCACCCGAACGAGCCGCTTATCATTGCGCTCCGGATCGGCTTTTCGGTGGTGGGCCTGACCGTCCTGATCCTGCAAGGCTTCAAACGATTCAAGCCCTACAGCCTGCTTTTGATCATCATCATCAGCGGCTATCTCGAGATTGCAACGGCGGCAATCACCGGCCTGTCCAAGGCCGACCCGGCCTATCTCGGCGGCTATCTTCTCGTTACCACGCTGCTGGCCCTCATCCCGATCCCCCGGCGGGCGGCCTGGTCGATCCTCGCTTTATCGGTGATGGTTTTTTTCAGCACCTGCTTCGCGAAGGGGATGTATTTCGACTCCGTCCGGTCGCGCTACAACCTGAACGACCTCCTGGTCGCGATCGTGGTTGTGGCGTTCTTCATTTTTCTCCTGGACCGGCTGCGGTTCAACAGCTGGGAGAAATCGAAGAAGATCTGGCAGCAGAACCAGGCGCTCCGGGAAAGCGAGGAGTTCTCGACCCGGCTTATCGCGGCCATCCCCGACGTCGTGATCCGCACGAACACCCAGGGCGAGGTTCTCTACATCAACGAGAAGGGCATCGAGGTGAGCGGGTATAAAAGAGAAGAGATTGTCGGACAGAACATGCTCTCCTTCGTCGCCACCGAGGATCTCGAAACGGCAATTCAGAACACGATCCTCATGATGGAGGGACCCCTCGGGCCGAAGGAATACCACCTGATCCTGGAAAGGGGCAGGAAGTCTCTATACGAGGTGAACGGAAGCGTCCTCGAACACGAAGACGGTACTCCCTACGGCATGGTCTACATCATTCGCGACATCAGCGAGCGCAAACAGGCGGAAGAAGCCCTGCGCGAGAGCGAGGAGAAATTCCGGGGCATCTTCCAGAATGCCCTGATGGGGATTTACCAGTCCACGCCGGAGGGCCGTTTCCTTTCGGTGAATCCGGCCCTGGCCCGCATTTACGGATACGACTCCGCCGAGGAGATGATCAGCACCGTCACGGACATTGCAACACAGATCTTCATGAATCCCGCCGACCGCGCAGAGATCATGTCCATCATGGAGAGGGAGGGATTCCTCCCGGCCTATGAGGTTCAGCATCGGCGCAAGGACGGAAGCCCTGTCTGGCTGTCCCTGCATTCACGGGCCGTCCGGAACGAGGAAGGCCGCATCATCCGGTTCGACGGACTGGCTGTGGACATCAGCGAGCGCAAGCAGGCGGAGGAGGCCCTCCGCGAGAGCGAGGAAAAGCTCCGGCGGGTCGTCGAAACCATCCCTCACGTCCTGTCGATCTGGGACATGAATCTAAAGAACACCTATGCGAGTCCCGCGGTCCGGCGAATGTTGGGATATACACAGGAGGAGGCGGTGGCGCTGTCGCTGAATCAATGGCTCACCCCGGAATCGATGGGATTTGCCATGAAAGCCTACGAGGAGGACCTGGCAAGGGAGCGGACAACGGATTTCTCCGTCCATAACGTGCGAGTCCTGGAACTGGAGGCCTTTCGCAAGGACGGGTCCACCATCCCGACGGAAAGCACCATCACGTTCCTGCGCGATACCAAGGGTGCACCCATCGGCATCGTCATGCTGACAACGGACATCAGCGAGCGGAGACGGGCCGAGGCGGAAAAGCAGGAGGCCGCCGAGGCGCTGCGCCGAAGCGAAGAGAAGTACCGGCTCCTCGCCGAAAAACAGCGACGACGTGATCTGGACCACCGACACGGCAATGCGCTTTACCTACGTCAGCCCCTCGATCCGGAAATTGCGTGGAATCACGGTCGAGGAGGCCCTGGCCGAGACGGTGGAACAGGCCATGACTCCGGATTCGCTGAATACGGTCCTCTTCGCATACAACCGCTTCCTTCCCGACATCGAGCAAGGAAAGAATCCGACGGCGCGCATCGAGATCGAGCAGTACCGCAAGGATGGCTCAACCGTATGGGTGGAAGCCTCTATGATGACCATGCGCGATGACGAAGGCCGCCTGATCGGCTATCTCGGCGTTTCCCGAGACATCAGCGAGCGGAGACGGGCCGAGGCGGAAAAGCAGGAGGCCGCCGAGGCGCTGCGCCGAAGTGAGGAAAATTACAAATTCCTGGTGGAAAACACGAGTGACATCATCTGGGTCTTCGACCTGAAAGCCATGAGCTACGCGTTCTGCTCGAACTCGGTGGAACGCACGCTCGGATACACCGCCGAGGAGACGGTGGGCATGAAACTCGAGAACGTCTTTACCCCGGAGACCGCGGAGGCCGTGACGGCCGGCTTCAGGAGGATCGTTGCGGGCAAGGAACCTTTGGATCGGATCGTGATGGAGGCGGAGCATATTGCCAAGAACGGGGACCGGCTGTGGATGGAGATCAGCGCCGTCGTGAAAAGGGATGAACGGGGCAGGCCCGTCGCCTTCAACGGCGTGACCCGTGACATCTCGGAACGAAAACGGGCGGAGGCAGAGCGGGAAGCCGCCGCCGAGGCGCTCCGGCGGAGCGAGGAAAAGTACCGGCTCCTGACCGAGAACAGCGGTGACGTGATCTATACAACGGATACGAATCTCCGAATGACTTACATAAGTCCCGCCATACAGAAATTGCGGGGCGTGACTCCCGAGGAGGCCATGGGACAGCCCTTTGCCGATGCCATGACTCCGGAATCCCTGAACGTGCTCTTTGAGGACTATCTCCGGGTACTCCCTGAAATCGAAAAGGGCGGCAATCCCACATCCCATCTCGAATTGGAGCAGTACAAAAAAGACGGTTCCACCTTCTGGGTGGATGTGACGTTGAGCCCCATGCGTGACGATGCAGGACGACTGACCGGTATTGTGGGTGTGTCCCGCGACATCTCGGAGCGAAAGCGGATGGAAGCGGAACTGAAGGAGGCCGAGGAGAAATACCGGACCATCCTCGAAACCATGGACAGCGGCTACTATGAGGTCGATCTGAAAGGCAGCATGCTCTTCTGCAATCCGGCCCTGCGGAAATTCCTGGGGTACGGGGAGGGAGAGCTCACGGGGCTCCCGTTCAGCGCATACATGGACGATGAGGAAACCAAACGCGTTTACAAGATTTTCCACGAAGTCTACGTGAGCGGAAAACCATCCGGAGACTTCTACTGGCGGCTCACCAGGAAAGACGGGACCAGCGTCTACTCGGCCGTCTCCGCCTACCCTGTCAGAAACGGTCAGGACAAGATTGTCGGCTTCCGCGGCACGGTTCGGGATATCACCATCCTGAAAGAGGCCAAGGATGCGGCCGACGCGGCAAGCCGCTCCAAGAGCGCGTTCCTGGCGAACATGTCCCACGAGATCCGGACGCCCATGAACGCCATCCTCGGCTTCGCCCAGCTCATGGAGCGGGACCCGGATCTCTCGCCGCAGTCCCGGGAACACCTGGATGTCATCAACCGCAGCGGCGAACATCTGCTTGCGCTCATCAACGACATCCTGGAAATGTCCAAGATCGAGGCCGGGCGGGCCACCTTCACACCGAACACCTTCGACCTGCACGCCTTCCTCCGGGACATCGAACGGATGTTCCGCATCCGGACCGACGCAAAGAAACTGACCTTCCTGCTGGAGGAGGTCGGGCCCGTTCCCCGCTGGGCCGTCACGGACGAAGGAAAACTCCGCCAGGTCCTCATCAACCTCCTGGGGAACGCCGTGAAGTTCACCGAGGAGGGCGGCATCGCCCTGCGTGTGGCGGCCAGGGCCGAAAAGGGAGACAAGGTGGATCTCCGCTTCGAGGTGGAGGACACGGGACCCGGCATGACCGAGGAGGAAAAGGGCATCCTCTTCCAGGCCTTCGAGCAGACCCGGACCGGAGTCAAGAGCGGCGGAACCGGCCTTGGACTGGCCCTCAGCCGGGGGTTCGTCCAGGTCATGGGGGGATCCATCACGGTGACCAGCACCGTCGGCAAGGGAACGACCTTCCGCTTCGAGATTCCCGTCCGGGAAGGAACGGAGGAGCAGGCGAAACCGAAGGAGGCAAAGCGCCGTGTCCTGCGCCTGAAGCCCGGCCAGGGCGAGATCCGAGTCCTTGTCGCCGACGACCGGGACACGAACCGCCAGTTGCTTACCCGGCTGCTCGGCACCGTCGGATTCACCACCCGGGAGGCCGTCAACGGGGAGGAGGCTCTTCAGTCGATCCGGGAGTGGAAGCCCCGGGTGGTCCTCATGGACATGACCATGCCCGTCATGGACGGTTACGAGGCCACGCGCGTCATCAAGGCGACGCCGGAGCTGAAGGGCACGGCCGTCATCGCCGTCACGGCCAGCGCCTTCGAGGAGGACCGGCAGCGGATCTTCGCCGCCGGGGCCGACGGCTACCTGTCGAAGCCCTTCAAAGAAGAGGATCTGTTTGAAACCATCCGCCTGCTCACAGGAGTCGAATTCCTGTACGACGAAACGGAGTCCCCGGAAAGGACACCCGACGGGGCGGAAGATGCCGCCCGGATGCACCGGACTGTCGCTGCTCTTGCCCCGGAACTGATCTCGCAAATGCGGGACGCGGTGGAGAGCGCCGACATGGACCTCTTGAACGAACTGGTCGGACGACTGGCCGCGGAGCACCCGGATTTCACCCGGTGGGTGCGGCAGATGGCCGCCCGCTATGAATATGAAGCATTGATCGAGCTGTTTTCACACGGAGCATGATTCATGAAAAACAAAAGCAAAACGGATCCGGTCCAGGCCGATATCCTGGTCGTGGACGATGTGCCCGCCAACCTCACCCTCCTTGCGGGCATGCTGAAGGAGAAAGGCCACCGCGTGCGGCCCGTACCCAGCGGAAAACTGGCCCTCAAGGCCGTGGAGCATGAAAAGCCCGACCTGATCCTCCTCGACATCACCATGCCGGAAATGGACGGTTTCGAGGTCTGCCGGAGGCTGAAAGAGGACGTCCGATTCCGCGATATCCCCGTCATTTTCATCAGCGCCCTCACGGAGACACTGGACAAAGTGAAGGCCTTCGGCAGCGGCGGCGTCGATTACGTGACCAAGCCCTTCCAGTTTGAAGAGGTGGAAGCGCGAGTGGAGACCCACCTGAAGCTGCGGCGCTACCAGGCACACCTGGAGGACCTGGTGGCAGAACAGGTTCGGGAGATCTCCGCCTCCCAGGTGTCGACGATCTTCGCCCTCTCCAAGCTGGCCGAATCCAGGGACAGGGAAACGGGAAAACACCTGGAGAGGGTCCAGGTCTTCTGCGGGATGCTGGCTGAAAAACTGGGCCGGGAAGAGCCGTACAACCAGGCGATCGACGAGGCCTTCATCCACAACATCTTCAATGCCAGCCCGCTGCACGACATCGGCAAGGTCGCCAGTCCCGACCGGATCCTGCTGAAAGCAGGCAAGCTGACCGAGGAAGAGTTCCGCATCATGAAGGAGCATTCCGTCGTGGGCGCTGCGACCATGGAGTCGGTCCGTGACGTGTACCCCGGGAACGCATTTATCAACATGGGCATCTCCATCGCACGGAGCCATCATGAGCGCTGGGACGGGAGAGGCTATCCCGATGGACTCGAGGGCGAGGAGATCCCCCTGGCGGCCCGGATCATGGCCGTCGCGGACGTCTACGACGCGCTGCGCTCCTGCCGCTGTTACAAGGGACCTTGCACACGGGAGCAGGCACTCGGTTTCATTGAGAAAGGCAGCGGCGTCCAGTTCGACCCCGTCGTGGTTGCCGCCTTCCTGGTGCTGGAGGAGGAATTCAACCGGATCGGACGCGAAATGGGGTACACAGGATAAGGCACCAACAGGCGCCGGGACCGGGAAGGGCCCGCCTGCCGGTAAAGAGATCCATCTTTCCGGCCATTCGACGGATGCGAATATGGATTCGTCCTCACAACAACACGACCGCTACGCCGTCCTGAAGATCATCGTCATCTACATATTCTTCGGCGTGCTGTGGATATACTTCTCGGATACCATCCTCGCCTGGCTGGTCCGCGATGCAAACGTGATGACGTATGTCCAGATATCAAAGGGCATTCTGTTTATCCTGATCACGGCGTCGCTGCTCTATGTTCTCATCCACACGTATGTGGATCGATTGATGAGGATGAACAGGACGCTTCAGGAGAGGGAGATCCTGCTGCACAGCATCGCGACCAATATCCCCGGTGTCGCATACCAGTTCGTTGCCACGGACGCCGGAGGCTGCAACGTCAGCTACGTGAGCGAGAAATTGACGGAGACCTTCGGATTGTCCACGGAGATCGATGTCTTCTTCCCGATGTTCGCCGATCACGTCGTGGAGGAGGACCGCGGCCGTTTCCTGGACTCTCTCCGGGAGGCGGTGGCTTCCGGGACCCCCTGGAGGTTCGAGGGCCGGTTTGTCAAGCCGGACGGCGCACTCATCTGGTTCAAGGCGCTGGCCACGCCGAAAAGGGACGGCGGCCTTCTGCTTTACCACGGCGTGCTGATGGACATTTCCGAACGGAAGAAAGCCGAGGAGGACCTCCGGCGCCTGAATTTCGCCATCGAGCGGGCCGCGGAAAGCGTCCTCATCACCGACCCGGACGGAGTCATCCAGTACGTGAATCCGGCCTTCGAGAAAGTCACCGGATACAGCCGCAGCGAGGCCATCGGCAGGACTCCGGCGCTCCTGAAGAGCGGCGTCCAGGATCATTCCTTTTATGAGAATCTCTGGAAGACCCTCAAGAGCGGCATGATCTGGAGCGGACGCATGACGAACCGGCGGAAGGACGGGAAACGGATCCAGGCGGACTCCACCATCAGCCCCCTGCTCACCTCGACCGGTGAGCTGACGGGCTACATTGCCCTCAACCGGGACGTCACCGAGGCGGTCAAACTCGAGACGATGCTCCGGCAGGCCCAGAAGATGGAGGCCATCGGCACACTGGCCGGAGGCATTGCGCATGATTTCAACAATATCCTCTCGGCGATGATGGGCTATGCGGAACTGGCGCGGTTCAGGACGACGGACCCGCAGATCCAGCCCTATCTCGATCAGATCCTCAAGGCCTGCGACCGCTCCCGGGACCTGGTCAAACAGATCCTGACCTTCAGCCGCCGGCGGGACCAGGAGATGAAGCCGATGGCCGTCACCCCTGTCGTCAAGGAAGTCCTGCAGCTGCTTCGGTCGTCCATTCCCTCGACCGTCGAGATCCGCACGTCATTCGAAACTCCCCACGACACCGTCCTGGCCGATCCCACCCAGATCCACCAGGTACTGATGAACCTCTGTACCAATGCCGTGCATGCCATGCGGGACAGGGAGGGCGTCCTGGAGGTGCGACTCGGCCGGCAGGTACTCACCGCGCAAAGCCCGGTTTACGATCCGGGATTGAAGGAAGGGCCCTATCTGCAGATGGTGGTGAGCGACACCGGGGAAGGGATCGACCCGGCTGTCCGGGACAAGATTTTCGATCCTTTCTTCACAACCAAGGCGTCCGGCGAAGGGACGGGGCTGGGATTGTCCGTCGTCTACGGCATCGTCAAGGACCACGGCGGGATGATTCACGTGGAGAGCGAGTCCGGGAAAGGAACCGCCTTCACGATTCACCTGCCCCTGCTCGATGCCGAAAAGGAATGGGAAGGGCCGGAGATGGCCCTGATTCCCGAGGGGACCGGGCACATCCTGTACGTCGACGACGAGGAGCCCGTCGCCTCCCTGGGGCGGGAGATGCTCACGTCCCTCGGCTACGACGTGGCCGTACGCCTGAGCAGTATCGACGCCCTGGAGGCGTTCCGTGCAAACCCCCGGGATTACGACCTGGTGATCACCGACATGACGATGCCCAACATGACCGGCGCCCGCCTGGCGGGGGAGATGCTGAAGATCCGGCCCGATCTCCCGATCATCCTGACCACCGGTTTCAGCGAGCGGATCGACAAGGAGGAGGCGCAAAAACTCGGCTGCCGGGATTTCCTGATGAAGCCCGTCTCCCTCGGCGACCTCGCCCGGGCCGTGAAGAGAGCCGTGGGAGAGGGATCGGAACCGGCGGAACGGTGACCTGTGCTGCGAAACAATCTTGAACGGAAATGCCTGGTTCATTTCATGATCTACAATGGAAACCATCCATTGCAGGATTCACTTCAGGGTTGCAACCCGGAAGCAACCCGAGTACATTCGCCACGTTCCCAACCTCCGTCCCTGATACAACACTCTTACCTCCAAGACAGGGGCGGACGCCCGGGATGGAACAGGTTTCCCCTTCGATCCGCATCGACGAACCAGAACCCTTGGCATGGGGCATCACGGCATGGCACAAGGCGCTTTCTCCGGCAGGTGAAAGCACGGTTGTTTTTCGCGATGCCGCCTTCGCAGATGATGTGACCAAAAGCAACCTTTCCGCCATTTTCCAGCAGTATGGCCTGGGAAATGTGCGCAGCCTGTAGAGAGGTTCAATCAGCGTGAAGAAAGATCTGACGAATTCCGTCCTCGACCGGCAGAACATCCTCAACAACCCTTACGCCGTTGCTGAAATCGAAAAAGCAGCAGGAATCCGAGGTATTCCGTTTCAAGACAAGACGGTCGTGCTGAAAGAGCAGGTGGCAACTTTCTTTGAGGTCACCTCCCGCACGATCGACCACTATATCGAGAAATACGGCGACGAACTGCGCCGGAACGGGTACGAGGTATTGCGCGGTAACCATTTGAAAGAGCTGAAAAAAGAGATCGGGAAGCATTTTGGTGACGAAATGGGCTTCGTTACCAAAACGACTGTGCTCGGCATCTTTGACTTCCGCGCATTCCTGAATCTGTCCATGCTGATCGTCGAGAGCGAGCGGGCGCGGCTCCTGCGTCGCGCTATTCTCGACATCGTCATCGATACGATCAATCAACGCACCGGCGGCGGCACCAAATACATCAACCAGCGGGATGAGGATTTTCTTCAATCCTGGTTCGAGGAAGAAAGCTATCGCCGCGAATTCACCGACGCATTGAAGGATTGTGTCGATATGGGTAACTTCAAGTATCCTCTCTACACGGACAAGATCTATGTCAGCATTTTCAAGGAAAAGGCGACGGAATATCGTAAGGTTTTGCGGTTACAGGAGAAAGACAAGGTAAGGGACACCTTCTACGCCGAGATACTGGATTTGGTCGCTGCATATGAGAGCGGTTTTGCCGCTGTATTACGCAGCAGCTTTGCAGCCCGGAAGCGCAAACTGACCTCATGGGAGGTTGATTCACTATTTACAGATTTTGAAAATCAGGCGTTATGGAAGCCTCTTATCGAGAAAGCACGGAACAAAATGGCCAGTCGTGATCTGGCATTTCGCGACGCGTTGCATCTTCAGCTCAAGGAATATGTCACCCCCCTGCAGCGCGAAGAATTTGAACGTTTTCTTGGTGAGAAAAGCAAGGAATTGGCAGAAAGGCTTGAAGACGCGAAAGATGTCATGAAGCGGCTCAAAGAGCGTGAATAATCATGCCGATTATCTACCTCACGCTCGATCAGGCTCTTGAAGTGCATCGCAAGACGGTGGCCGTCAGCGGCGGGGGATCGGTTGGTTGCCTTGACTCCGGGCAACTGGACTCCATTCTGAATCACATGCGGAATGATGATTATTATCCATACCTTGCCGACAAATTGACCCATTTGTTCTTCTGCACCTGCAAGTTCCATTGCTTTGCCGACGGCAACAAGCGAATCGCCATTTCACTTTGTGCACAAATGCTCCTGCTCAACGGCTATTTGCGAAGCGTGGGGGGATTTATCCGGGAATCGGAGAACATAAGCTACCATGTTGCCGCCGGGAACATAAACAGGGAGTTGCTTAGCGAATGGATGAATGCCCTTCTGCAAGGTGACGAAGACGATGAGGCTCTAAAACTGAAGGTTTTGAATGCGATATCAAAGGGCATCCCTTGAAGCTGCGCTTCGAACCGATTTTTTTCAACAGGCGGCCATGAACGTTTTTGAGCCGCACTTCACACGAATTAACATCCAACAGACGAATCTTCCGCCCCGTTGTGCCTCTTGACATCTCGGCTCATCTGGTCCAGCATGCCCACCCGAAAACAACCGGATGGATATATCGTCACATGGATCGAAACGACATATACGACGGCCCCGCCCTCCTGATGGCGGGGTTTTTATTTTCATCGCGATTCTGCATAAATTGAGGATGGGTTATGGATGAAGGAATGGCAAACGGACGACAAGCCATCGACGAAACAAAGGATCCGTGCCCGCGGGCGACGGCCGTCCGTGAACGGGCGCTTTCGGCCGGGAACGCGGCGCAGGATTTTCGCATTGAGCTGTTTCAGCAATACAGAAACGCGATCGACAGGGTCAGCGAGGTCGTTTGCCTCCTGCAGAACGGCCGTTTCGTCTTCGTCAACCGGAAGATGTCGGATCTCCTGATGATTCCAGTGGATAAGCTGGAAGGCTCGCCCTTTGAGGATTTTGTCTGGCCCGCGGACCGTGAGCTCATCGTAACGAACTACGGGAAACGGCTGAGAGGGGAGCCGGTCCCGGATTCCTACGAGTTCCGGATTGTCGGCGCCGGCGGCCGGCTCACCTGGGTCTTCCTTTCGGCAACCGTCCTGATGCACCGGGGAGACAGCACGTCGATCCTGTACCTGATCAACGACATCACGGAGCGCAGGCAGGCGGAAGAGGCGCTCCGGCAATCGGAAGCCCGGTTCCGGATGCTCTTCGAAAACTCGGGAACGGCGATCATTGTGGTGGAGGACGACACGACCATCAGCATCGCCAACACGGAGTTCGCAAAACTGTCCGGCTGTCCGAAGGAGAAAATCGAAGGGAAGAGGAGCTGGACGGAATTCGTCGTGCCGGAGGACCGGGAGAGAATGCTGGAGCAGCATCGCCTTCGCCGGGAAGATGCCGAAAACGCGTCGAAATATTACGAATTCCGCTTCTCCGGCGCGGACGGCCGCGTCCGGGACATCGCCCTGAAAGCGGACCTGATCCCCGGCACGACCCAGACCATCGCCTCACTTCTGGACATCACGGAGCGCAGGCAGGCGGAAAAGGCGCTGAAGGAGAGCGAGAGCAGGTACCGGGCTCTGATGGAAAGCACCTCCGCGGGCATCTATCTCATTCAGGACAACTTTTTTGTCTACGTCAACCCGGCCTTCGAGGCCATCACAGGCTACACGCTGAGCGAACTGACGGGCGTTCCGTTCTGGCAGTTCATCCACCCGGATTTCCGGGAGACGGTCCGGGGCCGGGGAACCCGGCGCCTGGAGGGCGAAGAGCCTCCAGATCGGTATGAATTCAAGATCATCCGGAAGGACGGGCGGGAGAAATGGATCGAGCTCTCCGCCGCGTCCATCGACCTGTCGGACAGGCCGACGATCATGGGGTCCATGTTCGACATCACCGACCGCAAGCATGCGGAGGAGGCGCTCCGGGAAAGCGAGGCGCGCTTCCGCGACCTGAGCGAGAACGCCCCGGACATCATCTACACCCTGGACATGACGGGGGCCGTCACGTACGCCAATCCCGCCTGGAAGCGAATCCTGGGGCACGACCTCCAGGAGTTGCAGGGCCGTTACTTCACGGATTTCACCCGGGAGGACGACCGGCGAACCTGCCGGAAGCTGTTCCGGGGGATCCGGGATGAAAACAGGGCCGTCAGCAACCACATCGGCGCCATGCTGACCCGGGACGGGACGGAGCGGGTCTTCAACATGAATAGCAGCTTTCTTCGCGATGCGGAAGGACGCGTCACCGGCGTCGTGGGCATGATGAAGGACGTCACGGAGCTGCTGGACATGGAGAAGAAGCTCGGCCAGGCCCAGAAGATGGAGGCCATCGGGACCCTGGCCGGCGGCATCGCCCATGATTTCAACAACCTGCTCATGGGCATCCAGGGCTACGCCTCCCTGACCCTGCTGGACCTGGAGCCGTCCCATCCCCATTACGACAGGCTCAAGCGAATCGAGGAGCAGGTGAAAAGCGGGACGGACCTGACGAAGCAGCTCCTCGGTCTTGCCCGGGGCGGAAAATATGAAGTGAAGCCCTCCGACATGAACGAAATCCTCGCCGGAACGTCTTCCCTCTTCGGGCGGACGAAAAAGGAAATCTCCGTCTACCGCAACCTCGCCGAGGACCTCCGGGCCGTGGAGGTCGACCGGGGCCAGATGGAGCAGGTGTTCATGAATCTATACGTGAACGCCTGGCAGGCCATGCCCGCGGGCGGGGACATCGACCTGGAGACGGCGAATGTCGTCCTGGACGAGGGGGAAACGGCACCCTACGGCGCCAGACCGGGCCGATACGTGAAGATCCGCATCTCCGACACGGGGATCGGAATGGACCGGAAGACCATGGAGCGGATCTTCGACCCCTTTTTCACGACGAAGGCCATCGGACGGGGTACGGGATTGGGGCTGGCCATGGTGTACGGCATCGTGAAGGGGCACGGGGGCATCATCCAGGTGGACAGCCGGCCCGGCCGGGGATCGACGTTCACCATCTATCTGCCGGCGACGGAAAAAGCGGTTGTCCGGAGCCGGGAGGAAAGCGAAACGATCACCGGAGGCCATGAAACGATCCTGCTGGTCGACGACGAGCAGACGGTGGCCGAGGTTACCCGGGAGCTTCTCGCTTCCCTGGGATACCGGGTCTACGTGGCCGGAAGCGGCCAGGATGCCATTGCCGTGTACATGGTAAAGAAGGAGAAGATCGACCTGGTGATCCTCGACATGGTCATGCCGGGGATCTCGGGGGGAGAGACCTTCGACCGCCTCCGGGAGATCAATCCGGCGGTCCGGGTCATCCTATCCAGCGGATACAGCATCAACGGCCAGGCCCAGAACATCATGGACCGCGGCTGCAACGGGTTCCTGCAGAAGCCTTTCCGCATCGAGCAACTCTCCGCGAAAGTCCGGCAGGCCCTGGACTGAGATCGGCCTTCCCGGAACCCGGCGGCGGCTTTGCCGGATCGTTTCCGGTCAGTTCGCCGCCGGCGGCGGGACGAAGCGTTGAACCCGGTTCCGCCCGCTCTCCTTGGCCTCGTACAGGGCGGAATCGGCGGCGCGGATCAGGGCCTGGATCGAGTCGGCGTCTTCCGGGAACGTCGCCAGGCCGATGCTGATGGTGAACTGATTCGGATATCCCTCCACCTTGCTTCCCGCCACGGCGGTGCGGATTCGCTCCCCGAAAACCATTCCGCCCTCCCCGCCGGTCTCCGGGAGGATGACGACGAACTCCTCCCCGCCAAACCGGGCCGGGATGTCGCTTTCCCGGGCGTGAGCCTTGAGCAGGCCCGCTACGGCCTGGAGGACCCGGTCGCCCATCTGGTGGCCGAAGGAATCGTTCACGCTCTTGAAGTGGTCCAGGTCGCACATGGCCAGCGTGAGGCGGTGGCCGTACCGCCTGGCGCGCCGGAATTCCGAGTCCAGCTTCACGTTGAAGTAACGCCGGATGTAGAGCCCCGTCAGCTCGTCGGTGATCGCCATCTCGTAGAGGGAGGTGTTGTTGATCGCCACGGCCGCCTGGTTGCCGAGGGCGTTGAGCAGCTCCAGGTCCTCCGCCGTGAAGATCCCCTCGCTGCGCTTGTTGGTGATGTTGATGACCCCGATGGCCTCGTCCGCTACGACCAGCGGGATGCACAGGATCGATTCGACGTTCGATTCCCGGTTTTCCAGGTATCGCTCGTCTTTGTCCGCCGCATTGACAATGATCGCTTCCTTTGTCTCGAAGACCTTGCCGGCAATGCCCTCGCCGACGCCGAAGGTCCGGCAGCTCATCAGGCCCGAATTGATGGCCTCCTCCGTTTTCTTGTCCGGGAGTCCGTTGACGACGTGGATCACCAGCCGTCTCGTCTGCTGATCGAAGAGCATCAGCGATCCCTTCTGGGCCTCGGTGGTCTCGATGGCCTGCTGCAGGATGAACTTCAGCAGGTTCTTCAGGTCGCCGATGTGGTTCATGGCCCGGCCGATGTTGTACAGGATGGACAGGTTCTTGACCGTCTTGTTCAGCTCGACCATGCTCGCTTCGCTCTTTTCATAGAGCCTGGCGGTGATGATGCTGACCGCGGCCTGCTCGGCCAGGATGTTCAGGAATTCGAGATCGTCGTCCGTGTAGGAACCGGTATACCTCTTCGTGCCGACGCTGAGCAGCCCCACCACTTTTCCGCGGTGGACCAGGGGAACGAAATACCGGCTCGAGAGTCCCGACAGCCGGTATTTCTCGAACGGAACCGCGAAGCGGGGCTCCCCTAAGCTGTCGACCGTGGCAAAGGGCTGCCCCTGCCGGAGGGCCTGCCAGAGCAGCCCCTCGTCCGCAGGAAACGAGAAATCCGCCGCCAGATCCGCCGCCAGGCCGAAGCCCTGCACCATCTCGAACCGGGTCCCCTCGTCGTTCATGATGAACAGGGCATAGGTCGAAAGACCGAAACGCTCCTGCACGATGCTGACGAATACGTTGTAGAGCTCCCTTGCGCCCAGCAGGTTGTCGAAGGCCTTCCCCGCCTGCAGGAGGCTGGACAGGTCGAACAGCTTGCGCTCCAGCTGAACCAGTTTCTGATCGGGTTGAACCATAGGCCTTCTGATTTCCTCCCCCATCTGTGCCTTCAAATGATCCGTGTGCCGCTGCTTTCGGCGGAACGCCCCTGCCGGCCCCGGGACGGCCGCACCGCCCCGCAGCGGAGGAGTGGACCGTCGGACGGATAAAACACGGCCGCTGTCAGTCTCTTCCCCGCAGGCACTTTCTCAGGTACTCGCTGAAATCCCCATACCGCCCGCTCATTTCATGAGGCTCGCCCGTCCGTGTATCCAGATCCTGCATGCTCGGGGGCAGCTCCGGGTCGATGCCGAGGATTGCCCTTACCTCTTCGGGGAACTTGGCGGGGTGGGCGGTCTCCAGGGAGACGCAGAGGGGGAAGTCGCCGTGCCGCGCCAGCCAGGTCTCCAGGCCCTTCCATCCCACGGCTCCGTGGGGCTCCAGGACGACCCCGAAGGTGTCGTAGACCCGGCGGATGGTCCGTCGGGTCTCGTCGTCGGAGACGGACACGGAAAAAATCCGCCGCCGCATCTCGTCCCGGTCGGGCCGTTTCCAGACCCTGCCGCCCCGGTCGACGGTACCGCCGTAGAGGTCGAAGAAGCGCGCCAGGTTGCTCGGGTGCCCCACATTCATGGCGTTGGACAGGCAGGCCCGGGACGGCGAGATCTTCGCATAGACCCCGGTATCCAGGAAACGCGGGAACTCGTCGTTTTCGTTGGTGGGCATGACCAGGGTGCGGACGGGCAGGCCCATCCGGCGGGCATACTCACACCCCAGGGCGTCTCCGAAGTTGCCCGAGGGAACGGAAAAGACAATCTCTTCACCCGGCTCCGCCAGCTGGGCGTAAGCGTAGACATAATAGACGATCTGCGGCAGGATGCGGCCGAAGTTGATGGAGTTGGCCGAGGTCAGGTTCATCCCCGCCAGCCCGGGGTCGGCAAAGGCCTGCTTCACCAGGTCCTGGCAGTCGTCGAACTTGCCCGCCACAGAGACGGCCTGGACGTTCTGCCCGATGGTGTCGAGCTGCTTCTTCTGGCGCCCGCTCACCTCGCCCCGGGGATAGAGGATCGTCACGGCGATGCCCTGGACGCCCCGGTAGGCGTCGCCCACGGCGCTTCCCGTGTCGCCCGAGGTGGCCACCAGGATGTTCAGGCGGCTGCCGGGGTCCCGGAAGTGGCTCATGAGGCGGGCCATCATGCGGGCGGCAAAGTCCTTGAACGAGGCGGTAGGGCCCCGGTCGAGGCGCATCACGTACTTGCGGCCGGTCACCGGCTCCAGCGGGACATCGTAGTCATAGGCGTCTTCGACGATCCGCCGGAGCTCGTCCTTCCCGATCTCGTCCCGCAGGAATGCCCGGCCCACAAGCAGGGCGGCGTCCGTATAGGGTCTGCCTTTCAGGGCCCGGATCTCCTCCGGTTTCAGGACCGGGATCCGGTCGGGCATGAAGAGCCCCTCGTCGGGGGCCTGCCCTTGGAGGAGGGCCTCCCGGAAGGAGACCTTGCCCTTGAAGGGGACAATCCCCGGTGCCTGGTCCAGGTTCCGGTTGGTGCTGTAGTACAGGATCCGCTCCGCCACGTTCATCCTCCGTTTCCAGCCGCCAGGATCGCTTCCACCTCCACCAGGGCCTGGCGCGGAAGGGCCGCTACGCCCACGGTGGCCCTAGCGGGATAAGGTTCCTTGAAATATTGTGCCATGATCTCGTTCACCCGAGGGAAGTGCCCCAGGTCGGTGAGGAAGATGGTCAGCTTGACCGCATCGTCCAGGGCCAGCCCGGCGGCCTCCGCCACGGCCTTCAGGTTGGAGAAGACCCGGTGGATCTGTCTTTCGATCCCCTCCTCCAGCGCCATCGTCGCCGGGTTCAGGCCGATCTGCCCGGAAAGGAACATGAATCCTCCCGCCCGGACGGCCTGGGAGTAGGTGCCGATGGCCTTCGGGGCCGCATCCGTTGCGACGATGTCTTTGACCGCCATATGATCCTCCGATTTTCCCGGAATGAACCGATGCAGGATGGCCCTGGCGGGATCCGCATACCCTGCCCGGGATGCTGCGGTATCCGCCGTTTCCGGCGGGGATTTGCCACTATAGGAAACAGCCGGGGGCCTGTCAAGGCGGAGCAACCTGCCGGGCATGCCCTTTCGAAAACGAAGTCTCAAACCGCAATGTCGAAGGAAACCATCTTGATGGGACCCGGTTGGAGACGTTCAAAGCATATCCGCGATGTCTCATCGCGCCGGGTCACCTGATTCTCCGTCGTTTTCAATTCCCCGGAACAGCAGTTTGCAAAGGTTGTCCGTCAGTTCGTCTGGGTCGATATCCTTATCGAAGATGACCTCCCGGAGACAGATATGCTCCAGGCTCCCCAGAAGCACCTGTCGAATGAACTTGGGCGGAATGTCACTCCGGATCTCGCCGTTTTCAATCCCCTCTTCGATCACCTTCAAAACCGTCCGCGCATAAACGGTGACGATCCAGTCATAGGTTTCGCTCGTATAAAAACCCGGCATGCCCCGAACCACAAGGGAAAGCAGTTTGGCGATGATCCGGTTGGATGCGTATACGTTGATATGCATCCAGATCAGCCTGCGCAGCTTGTTCGTGGTCCCTTTGATGCCCTTCAAATCCAGTTCGAAGCGGGCCAGATGACGATCCAGATAGTGCCGCAGAACCACGTACAAAAGGTCCCGCTTATCCTTGAAATACTTGTAGATCAGGGGCTCGCTGACGCCTGCCGTCCGGGCGATTTCAGCCGTGGTGATCGAGTCGAATTCCTTGACTTCCAGCAGGGATTTCAGCGCCTCGATGATCTTCACTTTGCCCGGCGGCATGGTTTCCATCATGTCGCGGCCTGAAAGCTGATTTTTCTCCGGTGCCACCTGAGTCACCCGCTCCTTTTCCCTTCCTTCCCGTGGATCCTTCAACGCATGGAATTCTTGTTGTTTTTTACATTCTTGCTGATTTCAACAGGATTCACCCACAGGCCCCAAGTCCATTCAGGCCTGACGTTGCATTCGGACTTTTTGTTTCATCGCATACCCGTTTAGCATTGACATGACAAGCTTTTTCCCGTCGGGCAAGCCGGCAGTCCATCAGAGAAAAAAATCCTTGACAATGCCGTAGGTGAGTGAGTATTACTCACCTGCTTTTGTCGACACGGATTGCGCATTTATAATACCTGTAATAACAAATTGTTATCAGATATTAATGAAGGTTAGTGATCTTAACGGAGGCATCGAACCATGACACAGAACGACATGATCTGGGATTACCGCGATCCCTACGAGTGGATGAAGCGGGTGAACCGGGGAACGTTCCCACCGATGATCATCACCTGTGCGATCACGGGCGGGCTGCACGGGAAGGAGTCGAACGAAAACCTGCCGGAAACGGCGGAGGAGCAGGCCGACGCCGTTTACGAAGCGTATCAGGCGGGTGCCGTGTCTGTTCACGTCCACGCCCGCGACACGGAGAACCTGGCTATGACGACCAGCAAAACGGAACATTACTCGCGGGTCAACGCATTGATCCGTGAACGTTGTCCCGACATCATCATCAACAACACGACCGGCGGGAGTCCCGGCCTTTCCCTCGAGGAGCGGATGGCCTGCCTGTACGCAGATCCCGCGCCGGACATGGCGAGCCTCAATCCCGGCCCGTTCATGATGAAGTTCTTCCTGAACGAGCGGAAGCCGCCTCTCGAACATACACGCCCGGGCGTGATGTTCGACGCCTGCGTCCCCGCCAGCTACAGCGATGTGAATGCCTTCGCCAGGACCATGAAGGAAAAGGGGATCAAGCCGGAACTCGAATTGTATCACCCGGGACAGTACTGGGTCGTCCAGGACCTTATCCGGGAAGGCAATCTCGATGCCCCCTACATGGTCCAGTTCGTACTGGGGTTCCAGACCTCATCCTATCCCACCCCCGCCAACGTCCTGTCCCTCATCGGCGAACTGCCCCCGAACTCGATCTTCTCACTGATCGGCGTGGGTCCCTACCAGCTGTCGATGAACGTGATGTCCATCATCCTCGGGGGGCACGTGCGGGTCGGGATGGAAGACAATCTCTATTTCCGCAAGGGGCAGAAAATCAAGAGCAACGCCCAGGTCGTAGCCCGGATCAAGCGGATCGCCGAGGAGATGAACCGTGAGATCGCCACGGTCGCCCAGGCCCGGGAAATCCTGGGGCTGCCGAAGCGCCCCTGACGGGACGTCGTGCACCGGCCATCGCACAATGAATGCACACCGGGAGGTACCGAATGAAAGATGCAAGACTGACCTGTGAAGGACGAATCAAAGTCCCCTACAAATGGTACGTGGGTGAAACGGGGAGCCGCTTCTTCACCGCGCTCCGGGATCGCTGCGAAATCTGGGGCACTCGCTGCCCGTCATGCAACAAGGTGTACGTCCCCCCCGTGAAGAATTGCTGGCAGTGCTTCCGTCATCTGGAGGAGTGGGTTCCCGTGGACGGCTCCGGGGTCGTGGAGTCGTTCACCGTCGCCCGGCAGCCCGATCCCATGTTCAATCTGGAACCGCCCGTCATCTACGGGTTGATCCGCCTTGGGGAAGCCAGTGGATCGCTCTTGCACTACATCGGGGAAGCCAGGCCGGAAGAAGTGAAGGTCGGGATGCGGGTTAAGGCGGTCTTCGCCGACCGGCGTTCGGGTAATATCCTGGATATCAAGTACTTCGCACCGCACAGGGATTGAGGAGAAGGGTATGGACAAGGTTGCCGTGATGGGGGTCGGACAGACCTCCTTCGAGCGCGAGAAGAACGAAACGTTTGAAGAGATGGTGTTCGAAGCGGTCAGAGCTGCACTGGCGGATGCCGGGGGGGAGATCGGTGACATCGACAACGTGCTGACGGTGTCCAACGATTTCTGGGATGGCCGGACCATATCCTCGATGTCGGTCATGTACGCCTCGGGCGCCTGGGACAAAGACGTGTCGACCGTCGAGGGAGACGGGATCTTCGGGACGATCTACGGGGTCATGCGGACGCTTGCGGGCTCCTTCGACACGACGCTCGTCGTCTCCCACGTGAAGGGTTCCGAAGGCCGGATGAACCTGATCACGAACGGGATGTTCGACCCGATCTACCAGCGGGCCCTGGGAATCGATGCGACGACCTCCGCCGCCCTGCAGGCGCGCTGCTACATGGAGCGCACCGGCGCGACTGAAGAGGACTTCGCCCGCGTCTCGGTGAAAAACCACCGCAACGGCCTTCGAAATCCGCAGGTCCACCTCGGGATGGACCTGTCCGTGGAGGACGTTATGCGGTCCCGGAAAATCTCCGATCCGCTGAAGCTGTACGACTGTTCACCTGTCTCCGACGGGGCGGCCGCGATCGTTCTCGCCAACGAGAAAGGCCGGATGCGCTTCCGGCAGGAGCCCGTCTGGGTTCGCGGGATGGGGCACTGTTCGGACTCCTTCACGCTGGGCTACCGGGACCTGGCAAACCCCCGCGCCCTCCGGGCCGCGGCAGGCAAGGCCTACCGGATGGCCGGCATCGGAGACCCCCTGAGGGAGCTGGACGTCGTGGAGCTCTACGACGCGTATTCCTACATGGAGCTCCTCTGGAGCGAGGGGCTGGGCCTGGCCCCGGAGGGGCGCGGCCTGGACCTTGTCCGGTCCGGCGCCACGGACATGGACGGAGACCTGCCGGTGAATCCCTCCGGCGGCGTGCTCTCGGCGCATCCGGTCCTGGTCGCGGGGATGGCGCGGCTGATCGAGGCGGTCCTGCAGGTGCGCGGGGATGCGAAAAAACGGCAGGTGGCCGGTGCGAAAACCGCCCTGGCGCATGGAATCAACGGTGCCTGCGGGCAGGCGCACGGCGTGATCGTGGTCGGGACATAGAGAGGGGTGTGAACGCATGGGAAAAAGAGCGGCGATCGTCGGGTTCGGCCAGACCAGGGGAAGCAGTTCCCGAAAGGACGTCAACGGCGTGGAGATGATCAACGAGGCGGTTCGGGCGGCCCTGGCGGATGCGGAACTGGGAATCGAAGACATCGATGCCGTGGTGATCGGCAACATGGATCACTTCGAGGGCATCAACTACGTGGACATGTGGAGCGTCGAGGGATCCGGGGGCGTGATGAAACCCGTCATCAAGGTCACGACGGGCGGCACGACGGGAACCACGGTGGCCATGTGCGCCTATTATCACGTCGCCTGCGGGCTCTTCGACCGCGTACTGGCCATCGGCTGGGAGAAGAACTCCGAGTCGGACACGACGGGAGCCATCATCACAGCATATGACCCCATCTGGGAGCGCCCCAACATGGCCGGCGCCATCGGCGGCCTTGCCGTCGACGCAAGCCGGTACATGCACGACCACGGCGTGACCGAACGGGACGGCACCCGGGTGACCGTCCGGGACCGCCTGAACGCCCTCAACAATCCCTTTGCGCATCTCCGTCAGGAGTGGATGCGCGGGAAGGACGTGAACACCCTCGTGGACATCCTGGTCTCCTCCCCGGAGAACCAGGTCCTGGCCTACCCCCTCCGGATGAGCGACATGTGCCCCCGAACGGATGCCGCGGCGGCCCTGGTCTTCGCGTCGGAAGACGTGGCCGGGAAGATTGCCCCGGTCCCGGCGTGGATCCTCGCCGTCGCCAACCGGCACAACACCGTCTACTACGGAGACCTCGACTGGTCCCTGAACGAAACACTGGAGGCCGCCTCCCGCCAGGCCTTCGCCAAGGTCGGAATCACCGAGCCCCTCAAGGAGATCGACGTCTGCGAGCTTTATCTCCCTTATTCCTATGCAGGCCTGGCCTGGATCGAGTCGATCGGCTTCTGCGGACCGGGCGAGGGCCGCCGTCTGCTCTGGGACGGCGTCACCGACATGGACGGAGAAATACCGATGAATCCGTCCGGCGGGGTCATGAGCTCCAATCCCATCGGCGCCACGGGGGTGATCCGCGTCGGCGAGGCGGCGATCCAGATCATGGGGAAAGCGGGACCGCGCCAGGTCAACCGGACGGTGAACGTCGCCATGGCGACCGGCTTCGGGGGCTGCTACTGGGCGGACGTGCTTCTCCTGGGCAGGGAAAAACCCAATTAGGAATGGAACTTGTGGAGGATGGAATGACAGACCGCGAAATGAAACAGACGGAACTGCTCTCCGTAACGTCGGGAGACATGCATCAACCCTACGCATATACCCTCAGCCGCTTCGGGGCTGAGTTCCTGAACAGCATCCGGAACGAAAAGAAATTCTTCGGCGTCCGCTGCCCGCAGTGCGGCCGGGTCTACGTCCCCCCGCGGAGCATCTGCGGGCGGTGCCACGTGAAGATGGAGGAGCGGGTCCCGGTCTCGGACGAGGGCGAGATCGTCGCCTGTGCGATCGTCGAGTTCGGGTTCGTGGATCCCAACACCGGGATCGCCCGTCCGGTGCCCTACGGGACCGCCTTCATCCGGCTGGACGGCGCGGACACCGCGCTGCCCCACTTCCTCGACAGCGTCGACCGGGCAAAGGTGAAGGTCGGCGCCCGGGTCAAGGCCGTCTTCGAGGAAACGCGGACCGGCTCGATCATGGATATCAAGCACTTTGCAGTGACTGATGAATACTGAGCAACCAGGAGGTACCCATGGATTTTCAACTCAATGAGGAACAACGGCTTCTGAAGGAATCGGTGGCAAGGTTCGTGGACGAACAGGTGATCCCGCTGGCACCCGAGATCGACCGGGACGGCGCCTTCCCGGAGAAGAACTTCCGGACCATGGCCCAGATGGGGCTCTTCGGCATCTCCATTCCCCAGGAATACGGCGGGAGCGGTGTCGATCTTCTGTCCTGCCAGCTCGTGATGGAACAGCTGGCCCGGGGATGCGCGGCCACGGCCAACACGTTCGGGGCGCACTCGATCCTCTGCACGGAGAACCTGTGCCGGAATGGAAACGACGAACAGCGGAAGAAGTACCTGCCCGACCTGATCGCGGGGAAGAAGATCGGCGCCATCGGCATCACCGAGCCGGAAGCAGGCTCCGACGCCCTGTCCATGCGAACGCGGGCCGAGAAGAAAGGCGATGTCTACATTCTCAACGGCAGCAAAATGTTCATCACCAACGGCCCCCTGGCGGACGTGGTGATTGTTTACGCTAAGACGGACCCGGCCGCGGGTGCCCGGGGGATCACCGCCTTCATTGTGGAGCACGGGTTCCCGGGATTCGCCAGGGGAAGGTCGCTGATCAAGATGGGCGTCAAGGGATCGCCCACGGGCGAGCTGGTCTTCGAGAACTGCGAGGTCCCCGCCCGGAACGTGCTGATCGGCGAAAACCGGGGCATCCAGGTGCTCATGAACGGCCTGGACCGCGAGCGCATCACCTATTCGATCCTCCCGATCGGCATGGCCCAGGGAGCCTTCGACATCGCCATCCGCTACGCCCGGGAGAGGGTACAGTTCGGCAAGCCCATCGCCTCCTTCCAGATGATCCAGGAGATGCTGGCGGACATGGCAACGCTGATCCAGGCGGGTAGGATCCTGGGATACTGGGCCGCCACGGAGGCCGACCTCGGCAAGAGGGTGACCCTCGAGGCGTCTTACGCGAAGGTTTTCGGCTCCCACGTGGGCATGGAGGTGGTGAACAAAGCGCTGCAGGTCCTCGGCGGCTATGGATACATCAACGAGTTCCCCATCGAGAGGATGTACCGGGACATCAAGGGGATCGAGATCGGGGCGGGAACCACGCAGATCCAGAAGCTGATCATCGCCAGGGAGCTGCTGGCGAAGTTCGGCTGAGCACAGGGGACGCCGCGGCACGTCCGCTGAAGCCTGGGGTGGCCGTGGTTGCAGCCCTCCAGAGAAATGGACCACCTTTCATACAAAAAGGAGAATAGCCATGTTGATTCAGGAGCGATTCAGCAGGAATGAGTGGTACACGTCGACCGTCCAGAAGCTGTTCTACGAGGTCTGCCAGGACCGGCCGAACAAGACGGCCATCGTCTACGGCGGGGAAAACCTCTCCTATGCGGCCGTCCAGGACAAGGTGAATCGGCTCGCCAACTCTCTTCTGAAACTGGGCATCGGGAAAGGAGACCGGGTATGCATGCTGCCGTCTCCGACGCCGGATTTCGTCTACCTCTACTTCGCCGTCCTGCAGGTCGGTGCTGTGATCAATCCCCTGAACCTGCTGTGGGGACAGATCGAATTCACGGGCATACTCAAGCGAAATGACCCGAAGATGATCGTGACGGTCGACAAGTACGGCGGCCGTGACTACATCCAGCTACTGCGGGAGTGCATCCCCGATCTCGAGTTCGGCGAAGGCCGCGTCTCCGCGAAGAGCATCCCCGCCCTGGCCCATCTGGTGAGTTGCAGCAAGGAAGGGAACAAGTACGAAGGATTCCTGGATCTTCACGGACTGATCGACAGCGGTGTCCCCTACGACGGGACCGCGATGCAGCGGCTCGTCATGGACGCGAAGCCGACGGACATCCAGTTCATCTGCCAGACCTCCGGATCGACGGGCCTGTCCAAGAGCGCCCTCTGGGACCACCGACCGCCCCTGGGGACCGTCCACTTCGCCGCCAAGGGCCAGGACTACCAGGAGTTCGACAAGTACATGAACATCGCGCCCTTCTACCACAACAGCGGCATCTACGCGATCAACCTGGCCCTCACCTACTGCGGGTCGACGCTTTTCCTGACGGATACCTTCAATCCCCTCGAAGTCGTCGAGGTGATCGACAGGTACGGTTGTACCTGCACCCTGGGCTTCGACGCCCATTTCGTGGCGATGAAGATGGCGATGAACGCGAAGAACACGAAGTTCACGATCCGCAAAATCAACGGGGCGATCAGCGCCCAGTCCTATGATATGATCATCCGGGACATGATGCAGGTAGACGAGGCGGAGGCGAAGATCCAGAGGCTCTACGCCCAGACCGAAAACGGCCCCCTGGTGACGCTCGGAGAATACGACTGTGCCGTCCACCGCATCCGGAAGTACACCAACGGACGGGCCGTTCCCGGCGTCGAGCTCGTGATCAAGGACATCGGCACGGGTGAAAAGCTGCCCGACGGCAGGCAGGGGGAAATTCGCTACCGGAGCCCCTTCAGCTTCCAGGGCTACTACAAGCAGGAAAGGGAGTCGCAGGAAGTGCTCGACGAGGAGGGGTTCATCAAGAGCGGCGACTTCGGTATGCTGGAGAACGGATATCTTGTATTCCTCGGCCGGATGGGCGGCGTTGTCAAAACGGGTGGTGAGAATGTCTCTACGACGTATGTCTCCACACTGCTCCTGGAGCTGTTTCCGTCTGAATTCGAGGATGTCCAGACATTCGGCGTCCCGGACCCCTACTGGGGAGCGAAGCTGGTATCCCTGGTGCGGGTCCGGAGCGGCGCGAAATTGCGGGACATCGAGGAATTGAAGAAGGAGTGCAAGGGCCGGATGGCGAATTACGAAATCCCGAAGCTGATCTGCGAATGGGAAGGCCCCTGGCCCATCACGGCGGAGGGAAAGGTGAACGTGAAAATCCTGCAGCAGGAAGCCGAGAAGAGGGCCGGCGCCGCCGGGAAGGCATAGCGGCGCCCCCGGAACCGTTTCGGCATCGGGAGGAAAGAGAACATGATCAAGACAGGCGTTCAGTACCTGGACGACATGCAGCGAATGAAGCCCAGCATCTACATGATGGGGGAGAAGGTCGAGAACTACCAGAAGGACCCCCGGTTCCGGTCTTCGTTCAATCTTGTCGCCCTGAACCACGATATCTGCTTCGACGAGAAATACAGGGACCTTGCGGTTTGCTATGAGCCTTTCGTGGATGAGCCCGTCCGCAGGTTCACCCATAAGCTCCAGATGACGCAGGAAGACTCCCTGAAGAAGGTCCAGCTGGCCCGCCAGGTCTGCCGCCACCACATCTGCGGGTGGTGCATGTCCAACAGCCTGTGCATTCTCTGGACGCTGACCCACGACATCGACCGCAAATACGGCACCGAGTATCATCAGCGCTTTCAGGAGTTTGCCGGGTTCCTGATGAAGAACGATTACGACTGCTTCTGGGCGATGATGAACCCCAAGGGCGACCGGTCGCTGAAGCTGGACCAGCAGAAGCAGGGAAGCCCGGGGGTGAAGATCGTCAAGAAGGACAAGAAGGGCATCGTCGTCCGGGGGGCGAAGGTGAGCAACTCCTATGCGACGTGCTCCCTGTACACCTTTGCGGTGCCGTGCACGGCGCTGACGGAGGGCGAGAAGGACTACGCCGTCGCCTTCGCCGTGCCTTCCGACGAAAAGGGCGTCCACTTCATCGTCCGGCCGGCGCCGAACCGCGACGGCAGCGCACCCAACCACGACATGGAAAACCCGATCGGGTCGGAGATCGGGATCGTGGAGGGAACGGTCGTCTTCGACGACGTCTTCGTTCCCTGGGAAAGGGTCTTCATGTGCGGCGAATGGGACATGGCGGGGCAACTGCCGTTCCTGTTCTCCAACATCCACCGCCAGTCGAAGTGTGCATGCCTGGCGGGCCACACCGACCTGGTCTGCGGGGTGGCCTCCCTGGTGGCCGACGTCAACGGGACAGGCCGGATCGGCCACATCCGGGAAAAGATCACCCGCCTGATGACGGAGGCGGAAGTCGCCTACGGTTGCTCCCTCGGGGCGGCCATGGAGGGGCAGCAGCACCCCGGGGGTATCTTCATCCCCAGCACGGCGATCTCCAACGCCGGCGTCACCTATATCAAGAAGCTGACGGGGGAGCAGATCCAGCTCCTGCACGACGTCTCCGGCGGCATCATCTGCACGATGCCCGTCGAGGCGGATTACCGGAATCCCGTAACCAGGAAATGGATGGACGACTACCTGTTCGGAAACGCCCGGTACACGACGGAAGAGCGGCTGAGAGCCCTGTACCTGGCCCAGGAGATCGCCTCCTCCAAGTTCACGGGTTACTTTATCGGCTGGGGTGTCAATGCGGCGGGCTCGCCGGCGGCCTGTGACATCTTCGTCCGAAGCCACTACGATCTGAAGGGTGCCGTCGGTGTCGCCAGGGAATGGGCGAAAATCGGCACCGGGAGGCAGGCCGCGAAGGCATCCGCTCCATAACATTCGAAAATCGGACGGCCTCCCGGAGAACCGACCGCTCTTCGGGAGGTACATTCCCACCCTCCCGCCGGCTCAACAAGCGTGGCTTCCCGATCCTGCCGCGGAACGGACCATCCGTACGCTTGACATTTGTCGCCGATCACCCCATCATCCCTCCAGGCCGGAGGGCCTGTGGCCACCCGGGGGTTCTCCCGCAAACCGAAACGCCATACCCCGGAAAAGGGTGGGATATTCAGCCCGTAAATCCATGATCCATCCCGAGCGCATCACTCCCCTGAACCGCAAGTCCCCCCGGAGGGGCCGCTGGATCCTTTACTGGATGCAGGCGTCCCAGCGGGCGTCCTGGAACCACGCCCTGGAGTTCGCCATCCGGGAGGCCAATGGGCTGGGCCTTCCCGTCGTGGCCTTCTTCGGCCTCACGCCGGACTTTCCCGAGGCGAACCTGCGGCACTACCGGTTTCTCCTGGAGGGCCTGCGGGAGGTTCGGAGAGATCTCGAAAAACGGGGGGTTGTCCTGGCCGTCCGGGCCGTCTCTCCGGAGAAGGGTGCCCTGGAGCTGTGCCGGGACGCCGCCCTGGCCGTGACGGACCGCGGCTATCTGCGGATCCAGAAGGCCTGGCGGGAGGCCGCCGCCCGGGAGGCCCCCTGCCCGCTCATCCAGGTCGAATCGGATGTGATCGTCCCTGTGGAATCGGCCTCGCCGAAGGAGGAATTCAGCGCCGCCACGCTGCGGCCGAAGATCCGGGCCTTTCTCCCGGACTTTCTGCATCCCCTGGAAGAGACGACGGTGAAGCACGATTCCCTGGGGCTTCGGCTGCCCGGCCTCTCCCTGGACGACCCGGAGGCCGTCCTGCGCGACCTTCCTGTTGACCGGAGCGTGCCACCCTCCGGATCCTTCCGGGGCGGCCCCGGCGAAGCAGCGAAACGCCTGAAGCGCTTTCTTGACGACGCCCTGGACCGCTACCACGTGGAGCGGAACATCCCCGGCTCCGATGCCGTATCGGACCTGAGCCCATACCTGCACTTCGGCCATATATCCCCCCTGGAGATCGCCCTGGCCGTCCGGGCATCCCGGCGGGGAAACCCGGCCGCGAAGGACGCCTTCCTGGAAGAGCTGATCGTCCGGAGGGAGCTGGCCGTGAATTTCGTCCACTACAACCCGTTCTATGACACGTACGAAGGGGCCGTCCCGGCCTGGGCGCGCAAGACATTGGATGACCACGATCGGGATCCCCGGGAGTACATGTACGGCCTTCGCGACTTCGATGAGGCCAGGACCCACGATCCCTTCTGGAACGCGGCCCAGCGGGAGATGGTCCGGACGGGGAAGATGCATAACTACATGCGCATGTACTGGGGAAAGAAGATCCTCGAATGGAGCGCGTCCCCGGCGGATGCCTTTCGGACAATGCTCGCGCTGAACAACCGCTGGGAGCTGGACGGCCGGGACCCCAACGGATTTGCCGGGGTGGCCTGGTGCCTCGGAAAGCACGACCGGCCCTGGGGAGAGCGGGCCATTTTCGGGAAAGTCCGCTACATGAACGCCGCGGGGCTCAGGCGGAAGTTCGACATGGCGCCCTACCTGGAGCGCTTCGGCCAGGAGGTGTAAACCCTCTAATTCCGGGGGTCCGGCACCTCCCCCCTTCTCCGGAACCCGATTTTTCCTTGCGTTGCGCCGCCCAATCCCGTATGTTTCCATGCAGCCGCACCCTGGCGGCGCCCGAATCTTACAAACCCAAAGGGAATCGACCCATGCAATATCGGAGAGTCATCGCCATCATTCTCATCCTTCTGCTCCTTCTCGTCCCGTCGGCCGCCCTGGCCAAGGCGAAGAAGGCCCGGGTCAAGGCCCGGAAGGCCCCGCCGGCGCCCATTCTCAAGTCGGCCATCGTGGTGAACCACAACACCGGCAGTACGCTCTTCGCCGAAAACCCGGACCAGATGATTCCGCCGGCCTCGCTGACGAAGATCATGACCCTCTACCTGGTCTTCGAAGATCTCCAGCAGGGCAGGATGCGCGTGAACGACCCGGTGGCCGTCAGCGGGAAGGCCTACGCCACGAAGGGCACCACGATGTTCCTTGAAAAGGGGGAAAAGGTGCCTCTCATTGAGTTGATCAAGGGGATCTCCGTGGCCTCGGCCAACGACGCGGCCCAGGCCGTGGCGGAGCACTCAGGCGGAGGAAGCGCGGCGAACTTCGTGGCCCGGATGAACGGAAAGGCGAGGGAGCTGGGGATGACCCGGACCCGCTTCATGAATCCCCACGGTCTCCCGGCCAAGGGGCAGGTCACGACGGCCCGGGACATGATGACGCTGTCCCGTTCCTACCTGGACCGCTTCCCCGAATCCCTCACCATCCACTCCATGCGGGAATACACCTATCACAACAAGACCCTGCGCAACCGGAACCGGCTCCTGGCCCACTACCCCGGGGCGGACGGAATCAAGACGGGGTTCGTCTGCGCCTCGGGCTACAACATCATCGCCACGGCGAAGCGCGACAACGTCCGAATGATGGCGGTGGTCCTGGGGGCCCGGACGCCGAAGCTCCGCGCGAGCGAGACGGAACGGCTGCTGGACGTGGGCTTCGAGAAGGTGAACAACGGCCGCAAACATGCCGCCGTCCATACAGACACTCAGCGGGACCTAGGCGGGGAGTCCTCCCTCGAAACCGGTCCTTCCTCTTTGCCTGCATCCTTGCAGGCAGGGCGCATTCACGTGCTGACCCCCAGCCTGGGTAGCAGGTAGGCCTGAAGAAAGAACCACACCCCGATCACAAGCAGGACAATCCAGAAATCATTCATTCATTCCTCCGGGCGGCGCCGGTTTTGGGGCTTCCTCCAGCTTCGTACCGAAACGCTCTTCTGCGCCGCATGGAGAAGATAGGCATCCCTTTCCCTCCAGGCAAATACCATCCCTGGAAAGACCGGATCGGGAGAGAGATCAAGGTGTCTCCGGCGTATCCTACAACCGGGAGAGAAAGACGGACCAGCCCGCCCGAAGGGATCCGGGAAGCAGATCCACCGCGCCCGACGCTTCCGCCACGGGGGTGAAGCCGCAGTCGGTGCAACGGACCTCGCCGCGGCTTTTCACATAGCATCCCTGCGTGATCGTACCGTCCGGATCCACGTTGACCAGGATGTCGTCGTGGCAGCGCCATGAACCCGCGGCCATGGCGCGGAGGCGGCCGGCATCGTTGAGGATCGGGAAACCCCGCTCCTTCAGGCCGATAATCTCCTCCACGGTTTCCCGCCGCTCCGCCCGGGTCATGGACAGGGGAGCCTCCCCCTGTCCGTAGGGATAAAAGAACTGAAGCGTGACACCCCGGACGGCGGGAACATCTTGGAGCATCTGCAGCATCGGTTCCAGCTCCCGGCGGTTCTCCCGGTGGACCGTGACGTGGACGAGGACCCGGGGGTGCCGGGTCTCCCGCAGGCTCTTCATGACCCGGTCGAAGGAGCCGCTCCGGAGCCGGTCGTGGGTATCCTTCCGGCCGTCGAGGCTTACCCAGAGGATGTCCGCCGGGCCACGGAGGGGAAACGTCCCGTTCGTCGTCACGGCAACCCGGGTGAAGAGGCCTTTCGCATACCCGACGGCATCGTCGAGGGTTCGCCCGCGGTTTTCCCAGAGGAAGGGCTCGCCGCCCTCGAAGACGACGATCCGGGTGCCCATCTCCGCCAGCGCATCGAGCGAGCGCCGGACCGTGTCCCAGTCCATGGAACTCCCGGGCCGTTTTGCCCGCCGGTGGAACGGGCATCCTTTACAGGCCAGGTTGCACCGCCAGGTGATCTTGAAGCTCGCCAGGAGGGGGGTCTTTCGCCGGAGCAAGAGTCGTCCTGCAAAAAAACCCGCAAAATCGAATACGTCCCACATGGGGAAAGTTGAATTCTGACTCATGAAATTGAATGACCGGTCTCCCAGTGCTGTCTTTCCGGCCGTCCCATACCACAAAGGCCTGCCCCGTCAAATGGAATTCTCTTGCAAATCGAGGTCCTTTTCCGTAAGATAGCGGAGCCGCGGGAAACGCCCGCCGAACGGCCGACCGGGGGTATTCCCGGACGCGAAGAAGGTCACAAATACGTTGGCTTCCTCAAACACCGTCATTCATTATCTCGACAACGCCGCCACTTCCTGGCCCAAGCCGGAGGCCGTTTACCAGGCCATGGAACGGTTCAGCCGGGAGATTGGAGGCAGCCCGGGCCGCTCGGCCCACCGCCTCTCCGTCGCCGCGGCGCGGGTCATCCTGGAGGCGCGGGAAAACACGGCCCGCCTGCTCGGGGTCTCCGATCCCATGCGGGTCGTCTTCACGAAAAACGCCACGGAGGCCCTGAACCTGGCCATCCTGGGCCTCCTTTCCCCGGGAGACCACATCGTCACATCTTCCATCGAGCACAATTCCGTCATGCGCCCCCTCCGTTTCCTGGAGTCGAACGGCGTGGAGCTCACGGCGGTCCGCTGTTCGCCCCGGGGCGAACTCGATCCGGCGGACGTGGCCGCCGCGCTTCGGCCGAACACCAGAGCCGTTTTCGTGACCCACGCCTCCAACGTGGCGGGAACGATCCTGCCCGTGGAGGAGATCGGGACCATCACCCGGGAGCGGGGGATTGTCCTTGGCGTAGATGCCGCCCAGACCGCCGGGGCCGTGCCGCTGTCGATGGAGCAGGCAAAGATCGACCTGCTGGCCTTCACCGGCCACAAGTCCCTCTTCGGGCCCCAGGGGACCGGAGGTCTCTGCATCGGTCCCGGCCTGGAGCGGCGGCTCCGCCCTCTCCTCCGGGGCGGCACGGGGAGCCGTTCCGAGTTCGAGGAGCAGCCGGACTTCCTGCCCGACATGTTCGAGTCGGGAACGCCCAACACGGTGGGCCTGGCGGGTCTGGCCGCCGGGACGGCGATGATCCTGGAAATGGGCGTGGAAAATGTGCGGCGCCGCGAGGAGATCCTGACGGCGGCCTTCCTCGACGGACTCCGCTCTCTCAACGGAATCACCGTATACGGCCCCCCGGCGGCAGCATGGCGCATCCCCGTCGTTTCCCTGAACGTGGGGGACCTGTCGCCCGCAGAGGTGTCCCTGGCTCTGGACGAGCGCTTTGGCATCCTGACCCGCCCCGGGCTGCACTGCGCCCCGGCGGCCCACCGGACCCTGAAGACCTTTCCCGACGGGGCCGTCCGCTTCGCCTTCGGTTTCTTCAACGATGCCGCGGACGTAACGGCGGCCCTGGAGGCGCTGGAAGAGATCAGCAGCGGTAAAGCATGAGTTATCACGATCCGTTCAGGAGAAACGAATGACCGAGGAGAAAGTCCGCCTGACCGAGACGGTCCGCGGGGCCGGCTGAGCCTGCAAGATCGGTCCGGGCGACCTGCACGAAGTCCTGAAAGACCTCCCGCTCGCCTCGCACCCGAGCCTGATCGTAGGCATGGAGCACGGCGAGGACGCGGGGGTGTATCAACTCCGGGAGGACTTGGCGGTCATCCAGACGGTGGATTTCTTCACGCCCATCGTCGACGATCCGTATGCCTTCGGGCAGATCGCCGCGGCCAATGCCCTGAGCGACGTCTACGCCATGGGCGGTCGGCCCGTGACGGCCCTGAACATTGTCTGCTTTCCCATTGGCCGGATGGACAAAACGATCCTCCGGGAGATCCTCCGGGGCGGGCTGGACAAGATGCGGGAAGCGGGCGTTCTCCTTGTGGGCGGTCACAGCGTCGAGGATGACGAGCCGAAATACGGCCTGTCCGTCCTGGGGATTGTCCATCCCGACCGGGTTCTCCTGAATCGCGGCGCCCGGCCGGGGGACCGGCTGATCCTGACCAAGTCCCTGGGAACCGGCATCGCCGGCACGGCCATCAAGGCGGGAATGGCGAGCCCGGAACTGGCGGAGGAGGCGGTCCGCTCCATGGCCGCCCTCAATGCCGCGGCGGCGGCTGAAATCGAGAAGGCCCATGGAATCCACGCCTGCACCGACATCACGGGATTCGGCCTCCTGGGCCATGCCTGCGAGATGATCGAGGGAACGCAGACGGGACTGCTGATCCGCTCGTCGGAGGTCCCGTATTTCAAGGGCATCCGGGACCTGGCCGAGACGGGAATCCTTCCGGGAGGCCTCCACCGGAACCGGGCCTTCCGGCAGGGCATGGTCACGGTCGAGTCCTCCTGCCCGGAATGGCTGGCGGACATCCTCTACGACCCCCAGTCGTCAGGCGGCCTCTTCGTCTCCGTGGATGCCGGGGAAGCGGAAGAACTCCTCCGCCGGATCCGGAATGCCGGCGTCGAAAGTGCCGCGATCATCGGCGAGGTGACCGCGGAAAACCCTGGCCGGATCCAGGTGGTGTAAGGACTTCAAAACGATCGTAACCGGACGTCTCATCCCTGGAAACGAAGATAAACCCGTATTTTTCGAGCACACGGCGCGACATCGGGTTCGCGGGCGCGGCATGGGCGACGACTTTCTGCACCCGCTTATCGGCAAAGGCTCGCCGGACGAGCATGCCGGCCATTGCCGTCGCACATCCCAGTCCCCGCCAGCCGGGCATGACGGAAAAGCCGATCTCGACGGTGCCGTCGTCGTCGGGGGGTCCGAAGTATCCACCGGCGCCCGCCAGAACCGGAGGCCCGCCTGATTTACCTCTCCAAAGCGCATACCAGACATACCATCCGGCAGCATCCGCGCCACCTTCCTCCAGGCGTTCCCGGAAATACGCCCGGGCGTTCCGGTCGTATTCACCCGGCGGCCACCCTGGTTCGACCCGCGCGCTTAGAAGGGACGCCAGGCATTCGGGGGATTCGTCCTCGGCGGAAAGATGTTCGGGCGTGGCCGCGATCATCTCCAGGGAACCGGCGGACATTGCGACTGGCTTAGGGGTAGGATTCATGGTTTCGCGTAACAAAGGAACGGGGACATGCCTGCGTGCCTATCAATGCACACAGAAAAGGGGACGGATCGGAGATCGGTCCCCTTTTCTGTGCGGCTTGATGAGGGATAGACGGAACCTGTCCCTCTTTCCTGTCGTTTTTTATGCGTCGGAGGAGGAAGATTCGGTTTTTGCGGAATCGCCGGAGGTCGTCTCCGAAGAAGAGGATGATTCCTTGGTCTCGTTCGCCTCGGTCTTGGGAGCCTTTTTTCCGCCGTAGTCGGTCACATACCAGCCCGACCCCTTCAGGTGGAACGTCGTCTGGGACATGAGCTTGTTCACCGGCCCCTTGCAGAACCGGCAAGACGTTGCAGGGTCGTCCGTGATCCGCTGGAACATCTCGAAAACCTTCCCGCATTTCCGGCATTTGTATTCGTAGATCGGCATCTCCTCAAACCTCCATCCAGATCTTAATTCACCCAGTCACCCAGCCGATACCGGCTGTCGAAGCATTCGGCCACAATCCCCACTTCCGGTTGCCGCAGGCCCTGGAGAATGGTCCGGGTGATTCCGTGGACCTTCTCCTCTTCCCTTGTCTTGTCCGCCTCCGGGGCATCAAAGTCGATTTCCCCCCGGTCGAATCGGATGATATGCACCAGTTCGTGAGCGGCGATGTACAGCAGCAGCGGATTGAGCCGGATGAAAGAGGTACCCCGCTCCACGGCGTCGAGAATCCGGTTGTCCTGAAGGCACACCCGGTAGAAATGCATCCCCGGAGCCTGCCCCAACCCTGCCTTCTCCCGTCCCGACTGGTACTTGCACAGGTGGGCGAAGGCCTCGTCCCGCACCTCATGATCCTCGAGGAAAGCCAGGGTTTTCACGTCGTACCGGTGGGCCTTCATGTCATCCCCGGTCATCCGGAAGTGCCTTCCCACCAGGTTTTCCGCCTGGGCAAAGGCGCTGCCGGCGATCTGAACCTGTGTGGGATTGAAGAACCGGCCCATCATCGTTCCCCCGGACCTTGATGAGGTTTTCAAATCCGGGCTAAATATAGTGCTTCCCCAAGCCGTGTCAAGCTCTTTGATGCGTTTCGCCGGGCCTTCCGGGCACTCCGAAACATCCGTCTTTTTAAATACTTCGAAAGCATGGATGAGTACACGGCCTTCTCCGCCCCCCGGGAAGGGCTCCTCCTTCCGGACGCATCGCCGTCCCTTATTTCGGGATCGGCGCCGAGGTCATGAGGTACTTCAGGTCGTCGTCCTCGAACCGGATCGAAAATCCCACGAAGGGGGAGCGGTTGTCCTTATTGATGAAATCGTCCCAGCCGGCGGTCAGGTAGAGGTACTTGAGGAGGCGCCACTCCCCGTACCCCTTCAGGTGGGCCCGCCGATTGTCGTCCGTGAAGTCGAAGGCCTCGAAGGTCAGCCGGAGCCGGTCGTTGAAGGCCAGGTAATCCAGGCCCGCGCCCCCCGTGGATTCGAAGATGCCGCCCCGGAGGACAAGGTCCCGGTAGCGCTTGGCCACCTGGGCGTTGAAGAGGAGCCCGTTCTTGTCCCATTCCTCCACGCGGCTTGTCACACCGTTCACCGTATAATCCCGGATGTACTTGCGGCCCCGGGGATCGGCGACGAGGCCCAGGATGTAGAAATAATCCTCCCGGGGCTGGATCCGGAGGTTCACGTAACTCTTCCAGTTGTTGTGCTCGATGAGATATTCGCCCCGGTAACCCAGGTGGGTCCGGTACTGCTCCTGCTTGGCCAGGTAACGGTTGATGCCCGCGAGGCCGGCGTTGAGATTGTTCACCGTCTCGTCCTCGTTGATCAGCTTGCCGAGGGTTCCCTTCCCCTGGCTGAGCTTGTCCGAGACGTCCTGCAGGGACGCGACGGTTTTGTTTAGCCGGTCCGCCATCTCGTCGTCTTTGACAAGCTTCCCGACGGTTCCCTCCCCTTTCCGGATCCCCTCGGTGACTTCGCTCAGGGAGGCAAAGGTCTTCTCCATTTCCTTGGAGGCGCTCTGGAGGTTATCCACCACCTGGGCGATTTTCTGGTCGTTCTGGGTCACCACCTTGTTGAGGTTATCAGTCAGCATGCGGCCGTTCTCCAGCATGGCGTGGAGGGTCCGCTCGTTGTTCTTGACGACGGCATTGAGATTGACGGCCAGCTGCCGGATGCTGGTGACGATGTCCCCCACGGCCTCCTGTCCGGCCTGGCCGCCCAGGACCTTGTTCAGGGTCGTCGTGACGCCCCGGATGTCCTCGGAAATCCCGGAGATCTGATGGATCAGCTTGTCCACGTCGGCCTGGCGCTCCACATTGGCGATCCGCTCCCCCTCCTCGAGGTTGCCGTTCCCCTTGGTCCCCGGGGAGAGCTCGATGTATTTGTCGCCCAGGAGACCATGGGTCCGGATGGAGGCCGTGACGTCCTTCGCGAGCTCAACGTCCGGCTTGATCCGCAGGGTGATGAGGGCCTTTCCTTCCTGAAGGGAGATGGAGTCGACCCGCCCGACCTCGACGCCGGCAACCTGGACGGAGGCGTCCTTGTCGAGACCCGCCGCGTTCTCGAAGACCACCTGGATCCTGTAGCCCCGCTTCAGGCCGAAGCCCGGCTGGGAAACCTGGAAGGACATGAAGGCCAGGATGATGATGCCCGCGAGGACGAAAAGCCCCACTTTCGCTTCCGTGCTGATGGATGTCATGCAAACCTCCCGCGCGCGGCGGTCCCCCCCCCGGCGCTTCCTTACAGAATCTGAATGGGCCCTTCCGTGCTGCCCGTGAGGAACTGGACCATCACGGGGTTCCGGGATGCCCGGACCTCCTCCGGGGTTCCGTATTCAATGATGCGGCCTTCATAGAGCATGGCGACGCGATGGCCGATCTCGAAGACCGACTGGATGTCGTGGCTGATGACGACGCAGGTCAGGTTGAAGGCCCGCTGGGTCTCCACGATGAGCTGGTTGATGGCCTCCGTCATGACCGGGTCCAATCCCGTGGTGGGCTCGTCAAACAAAACGATCTGCGGCCGCATCGCCAGAGCCCGGGCCAGGCCGACGCGCTTCCTCATGCCCCCGCTCAGCTCCGAGGGCATCTTCTCCTCCACCCCCGAGAGCCCCACCGCCGCGAGGCGGTCGCGGACACTGTCCATGATTTCATCGTTGGACATGTTCGTGTGCTCCCGGAGGGGAAAGGCCACGTTCTCAGCCACGTTCATGGAATCGAAGAGGGCCGCCTCCTGGAAGAGCATGCCGAACTTCTTGCGGACCTCGTTGAGGTCCTTGTCGTTCAGGACCGTGATGTCCTCCCCTTCCACGATCACCTGCCCTCTGTCCGGGCGGATCAGGCCGATGATGTGCTTCAGGAGGACGCTCTTGCCGCCGCCGCTGCGGCCGATGATGACCGTCGTCTTCCCTTTCTCGACGGTGAGGTTGAGCCCGTCGAGAACCTTCTGCTTTCCAAAGGACTTGTGGATGTCGACCAGTCGAATCATCTCAGAACATCATCGCCGTCAGGATATAGTCGCTCACCAGGATCGAAATGGATGCCAGGACCACAGCCTCCGTGGTGGCCCGGCCGACCCCCTCCGCACCGCCCCGGGTGTTGAAACCCTTGTAGCAGCCGATCAGGGCCATGAGGAGGCCGAAACAGGCGGCCTTCACAAGGCCGCTGTAAATATCATTCAAGGTTACGTATTTGAAGATGTTTTTCATGAAGGCGCCGGAGTTGATGTTCAGGATGTGGACCCCGACGAAGTATCCTCCGAGAATGCCCATGAAGTCGGACACGACGGTCAGCAGCGGAACCATCAGGACGCCCGCGATGAGCCGGGGTACGATCAGGTGCTTCACCGGGTTTGCAGCCATGACCGCCAGGGCGTCGATCTGCTCCGTAACGCGCATGGTCCCCAGTTCCGCCGCCATGGCCGAGCCGGCCCGGGCGGTCACCATGAGCGACGTCAGGACCGGCCCCAGTTCGCGGGTCATCCCGAGAGCAACGGTGGACCCGACGAGGCTCTCCGCGGCAAACATCCGGAATCCGTGATATCCCTGGAGCGCCATGACCATCCCCGTGAAGGTCCCTGTCAGGACCACCACGAAGATCGACTTGACCCCCACGAACTCCATCTGCTTGAAAATCTGGCGCGCCTTCAGGGGGGGGCGGACCATCCAGGACAGGGCCGACAGGAAGAGAAGAAGAATCCTCCCCAGCTCCTCGACGTTCTCCAGGACGATCCGGCCGATGCGCTCAACGGTGGCTGTCGGGCCGTTCATTCACAGGGGCCCTCGCTTGGCCGCGTGGTCCAGAAGGGCGGACTGGATGATCCGGTCGATGACGCCGGCCTGGGTGATCCCGGCCGCCGCAGCCTGGTGGAAAAAAACCGTGGAGGGCGTCATCCCCGGCAGGGTGTTGGGTTCCAGAACGGCCACCCGGCCGTCGGGACGGACGAACATGTCGATCCGGGCGTATCCTTTCAGGTCCAGCGCCCGGAAGGCCGCGACGGCGGTTTCCCGGATCCGCTGGAGGACATCGTCGGGAACCCGGGCGGGCGTCTTGTTTTCACCCTGGCCGTAAAGAAACTTGTCCTCCAGGGAGAGGATTTCCGTCGTGGGAATCGTCTCGGACGGCACCAGAGCTTCGGGTGTCTCCGAGCCCAGGACGCCGCAGGTTACCTCGGTACCGGAAAGGAATTCCTCCACCAGGGCCGTGTTGTCCCAGGAGAAGGCTTCCGCGAGGGCATCGGGGATTCCCGCGGCCGAGACCACCTTTTTCACGGCGGTGCTGCACCCTTCCCGGGTGGGTTTGACGACGCAGGGAAAACCCGCGGTCTCGCCAATCTCCTTCAGGATCGCGTCCGAGTCCGCTGCCCAGCGGACCGCCGTGACGGAAACGGTCCGGGGAACGTCGATCCCGGCGGCCGCAAGGACCCTCCGGCAGACGCCCTTGTCCATTCCCAGGGCGGACGCCAGGACGCCCGATCCCGTATACGGCACCTGGAGCAGCTCCAGGAGCCCCTGGAGGCACCCGTCCTCCCCGTACTTCCCATGGAGGCCGATGCACAGGATGTCAAAACGCTCCCGCAGCGCCTCGTAGGGGATCGGGGAGGCCTCCGCGGTGAGGTCCTCCTCGATGTCTTTCGTGCTGTTGCGCATGATAAGCTTGACCGGAATCTCCCAGAAGCGGGCTTCGCTATCCATGAAGACAGCCGTGGGGTCGTATTTCTTCCGGTCGATCTTGCTGAACATGTTGCGGCCGCTCTCCAGGGACACCTCCTTCTCGGAAGAAACGCCTCCCATGACAATTCCCACGCGGATCCTTCCTCCCGCCTGTTCGGCCATCATGCCTCCATCCTCTCCATGCGAAGAAGCCGTCCGCAACGGCCGTCCGGACCCGGCAAGCTTCGATTATTTTTATAGTCTATTCGTTTCATGAACCGGAACCCGCCGCGGATGGTGCAAATGGCGGGAGGACATGGGCACCGGATCGATGCCCCGCTCCTTCGCCCTGTGCGGCGCGGAAGCCCCACCCCGCGCGAAATCGGCGAAAACATGGCAAATAACCCGATGAAGATCAAGTTAAAAAACATTCAGATCCGGCGATGCGGCGGCCGCAGGAGGTCCTCCACCACCTTGACGGGATTGAAGGTCTCCAGGGGCACCTCCACAAAGACCGTATTCCAGAAGGCCATGGCACCGTTCCAGAGCCCCGGCAGCTCCAGGGCCTGCAGGTCCCTTCCCTTCTCCGATTTTCGGGTGATCGAAACGGCCGCGGGGTCCACGAACCGGTTCAGGTCGAACCGTTCCCCCCGGAAGTCCCGAAGGGCCAGCACCAGGTCCACCGGGTTGAAGTGGGTGGAGGACTCCCAGATTCTTCGCTGTCCCGGGTCCGTGCGATCCACCTGGAATTCCTCGACGATCTGCAGGGAGGTAACGCCGCCGGCGCCGGAGACCCAGAACGGCCCTCCTCCCGGCTCGCCTTCATTCCTGACCATTCCGCAGATGCGGAGCGGGCGGTTCATCCTCGCGAACAGCCAGGCCTCCGTGATCTCCGGGGGGGCGGCCGCCACGTCGTCGGGCATCCGCGCCTGGAGCCTCTCCCGGCAGAAGCGGATCATGTCCTCGATTTCCGCCGGCCCCAGGACCCCTTCCTCGATGCGGCGGAGGCGGCGGTGCAGATCTCCCTCCAGATCCGCCAGGAAGCCACCGAGAATCCGCTTCCACAGGACGGTGGGCTTCTTGAGGCGGTCAGGCACCACGTTGTCGATGTTCTTCAGGAAGACGATGTCTCCGTCGAGGGAGTCCAGGTTTTTGAGGAGGGCTCCGTGGCCTCCCGGCCGGAAGACGAGGCGGCCGTCCTCTCCCCGGAACGGCCGGTTATCCGGGGCCGCGGCGATGGTGTCCGTGGAGGGATCCTGCACCGACAGCCCCACCTGAAGGCGCACGCCAAACCGGCTCTCACAGGCCGGAACCGCCTTCTTCAGATGCGCTTCCACGATGGTGCGATGTTCCGGCGAGACGGTGAAGTGAACCCGGCAGACGGAATCGGCATCCTGCACATAGAGAGCCGCCTCCGCGAGGTGCTCCTCCAGGGCCGTGCGGCTGCCTTCGGCGTAACCGTGGAACTTCAGGAGGGCCTTCGGAAGGGAACCGTAGCCCAGTCCCTCGGGTTTCAGAATGAAATCGAGGATCTCGGGACATCTGCCCTGGGAAATCCAATCTTCCAGGGAACAGCCGGCTGCGGAGACGCGTGATCGAAGGTCTTCATAAAACGCGTAATCCGGCATGGATTTCAGGAAGTTTCCCTCTTCCGGAGCAGAATCGAAAGCCCTCTCCGAACAGGCCCGGTGCCAGTCCCGGAACATGCGGCTGGCGGCCCCGGAGGCGGGGACGAACTTCATCACCCGCCCCGTCCTGACAAGCTCTTCGAAGACCCGCTCGCACCGCTCCCTCTCCGGGACCGAAAGGACCAGGATCCCGTCTCCGGCAGTGCAGGGCCTGTCCAGCCGGAGCGGATGTACGCCGGTGCGGAACCGCTCCAGCTGTTCTTCCGCCTTTTCTACGGAAAGGCGGGCCTCCGCCATCTGGCGCAGGTCCGCCTCCGACCAGAAATCCTTCGCCATGACAACCCTATTTCTTTTTCGTCTTCGTGATTTTGTCCCGCTGGATCTTTTTCTTTTCCCGCAGAAGCCGCGAGACATCCTTCTGCCGGCGGGTCACTTTTTCGCCCCCCATGGATTCCTCCCTGCCCCGACGGCCGGAAAACCGCGTCTTCCCGGCTTCGCCCGGCCGGTTTTCAGTGCAGCATTTCCAGCGCCCTCACCAGGTCCTCCAGGGACGGCCGCTGGTTGATGTCGTGGACATCGATGTAGCGGATGATCCCTTTTTTGTCGATGACGAAGAGGGCCCGCTCCGAGGTTCCGTCGGACCGCAGGATGCCGAAACGGTCCGCCACAGCCCCGTGGGGCCAGAAGTCCGACAGGACCGGGAACCACAGCTTCCCCATCTGATTCGTCCAGGAAAACAGGGTGGGGATGTTGTCCACCGTAATGCCCAGGAGGACGGCATCGTGGGCTTCGAAGAGATCTTTCACGATGTTGTACCCCGGCCACTGGTCGGAGCAGATGGGCGTCCAGGCGGCAGGTACGAAGGAGAGGACCACATTTTTCTTTCCCCGGTAGGTACCCAGGGTCACCCGCTCCCCCGCCACCGAGGGCAGGGTGAAATCCGGGGCGGCATCGCCGACTTTCACTTTGAGTCTGCTGTCCGTGGGCTTCAGGACCCCAGGGTTGTAGATATTGCCCTTGTAGGCTTCCGAGAGGGCAATGGCTTCTCCCATGGCAAAGAAAAGTGCCAGGGCAACGGCAATCCCGATCCAGGTATTCTTTCTGTGCGTCATGGTTTCACCCTCTATCGCAGTCCAGACAGCTTGATCATGGAATTGAGGAAGGCATCGACGTCTTCGAACCCGCCCAGCCTCGAGTAGAAGACCGTGTGAGACCCGTCCGGCCGGATCCGAACCCCGATGAAATAGGGTGTCCGAACTTCGCCCAGGAGTTTGTGAATCCTGAAATCCCCATCGGGAAAGAGGGGAAAGGAAACATTGTACTTCTTCTTGAAAACGCCCACCTCATAGGGCGAGTTTCCCGCCCCGATGCCGATCAGCTTGATTTTCCCTTTCAGGGCCGGATTGCCTTCGATCTGTGCGTAGAGCCGGTTCACCTTGGGCGCATCCGCCTGGCAATACGGGCAGTACATGCTGAAGACTTCGATGATCACGACCTGGGTCTTCAGTTCGGGGATCCGGAAGGACCGGCTGAGCCAGGAGAGCCCCAGGTAGCTCTTCTCGCCGCCATCCTTCGGCGCGGAGAGGGTGAATTCGGGGAGTGTCCCTCCAACGGGCGGCTGGGCCGGGGCCGTTCCACCCCATCCGAACAGCATGATCAGGCAAACCAGCACCGCACCTGTTCGCGAACCGATTCTTCCTCTCATCGTCGTCAGCCTCCTTACGGGTTGTGGGCCTTTATATCACGGCACGGCGGCGGGGGAAAAGGCAAAAGCAGTTGTCACCAAGTCCCAAAGAAATATCCATGACAGCCCCCGCGCCCCGAACGGCCAGCCAACCGCGGGGGCGCGGCCGGGGGTTCCCAGAGGAGCAATCAGGAAGCGTTTCCATCAGAGAGCTTACACTACGACAACGGAAACACCTGGAAACGGTTCCGCGACGGCGGGAATCCCCGTGACAGCCCCCGCGCCCCGAACGGCCAGCCAACCGCGGGGGCGCGGCCGGGGGTTCCCAGAGGAGCAATCAGGAAGCGTTTCCATCAGAGGGCTTACAGTACGACAACGGAAACACCTGGAAACGGTTCCGCGACGGCGGGAATCCCCGTGACAGCCCCCGCGCCCCGGGGAAAGAAAAAGGCCCGCCCCGAAGGGCAGGCCTTTTGTTCGATCATTATCGCTGGATGGCCGGCGGGATTCGCATCCCTCCGACCGGAAACGCCAGGCCTCAGTGGCTTCCGCCGGCCTTCTCCTCGCCGTAGACCACCAGCTTGCCCTCGTGCTCCATCTCCTTGAGCCACTTCGGGTGCTGCTTTTTCAGCCACGCCCGGGTCACCCACCCCGTCGTCATCGCCGGCAGGGATCCCGGAGAGCCCACCGTCCCCAGGTACAGGTGCACGAAGAAGAACGCGAAGATCGTCAGGAACCCCAAGGCGTGCAGCACGAACATCCACCGCACCAGCCCGGACGGAAAGCTCAGCGGAAACCACATGATCAGTCCCGTCACGAACATCAGGACGCCGCATCCCGCCACCGCCAGGAAGAACGCCTTCTGGCCCGGATTGTATTTCCCCACCTCGGGAACCTTGTCCACGTGCCACAGGTAACCCCCGCCGCACATCATCCAGTCCAGGTCCTCCGGCATCGTGAACACCCCCGCCTCCTTCCACCACATCCCGATGGCGAAGACCAGTGACGCCCCGAACCACAGGCCCGTGAAGTTGTGAATGTACTTCAGCGACCGGAGACCTCCGAAGATCTCCCCGATCCAGTTGAGGGAGTGGAACATCATCCCCAGACCCGAGATGCACAGGAGCAGGCACGAAATGGCCAGGCTCCAGTGGACGATTCTCTCAAAGGCGTCCGTCGCCTGAATCATTCCCTTTTTCATGACTCGCCTCCTCCCTTCTGGTTCTGATCCTCATCGGGCGACTTCGGCCCGTGGATGAGGTAATGCAGGAACGACCCGGCCACCACGCCGCCCGCCGCCAGCAGGGACAGCGGCTTCAGGAAGTCCTTCCACACGATGATCGAGGCCGGAACCGTCGGCTTCTTCGGCAGCTTCTCGTAGACCTCCACCTTTTCCGGGAGTACGTAGAGCACATGCGTCCCGTCGACGAACTTGTCGCCGTAGACGGAAGCCTTTTCTCCCAATTCCTCCGCCCTCTTGTAGGCCGCCTTGATCATGGCCTTCTTCTCTCCGAAGGTGAGCGCCCCTGTCGGGCAGGCCTTCACGCAGGCCGGGTTGAGATCCGCCTGGATCCGGGAGAGGCACAGATCGCACTTGTAGATGCGGTCCGTGGCCCGGTTCCACCGCGGAATGTCGAAGGGGCAGGCGGCGATGCACTCCTTGCAGCCGATGCACTTCTCCTGGTTCAGGCCCACCGTGCCGTACTCCGTGTGGTACAGGGCGCCGCTGGGGCAGACCTTCACGCAGGCCGCGTCGGTGCAGTGCATGCAGCCGTCCTTCCGGAACAGCCACTTGAGGCCGTCCTTGTCGGCCACTTCCTGGAACCGGATGAGGGTCCAGGTGTTCCACTGCAGGTCCGGGGGATTCTGGTAGGTGCCGTTGTTCTTCGTCTGCCTTGCCGGCATCTGGTTCCACTGCTTGCAGGCCAGCTGGCAGCCCCGGCAGCCCGTGCACTTCGAAACGTCAATCAGTTTAATGTATTCGGCCATGGTCTCTCACCCCCTTTTCCTGACGTTGACCATGAAGGCCTTGCTCTCGGGAATCATCGTGTTGGCGTCCCCGATGGTTGGAGTCAGCAGGTTGGCCGCATCTCCTTCCGTGTAGACCTCGGGCTTCTTGTCGCCGGGCTTGTACGCCCGGTCCTTCGTGGTGATCCAGCCGAAGTGCCAGGGAATGCCGACTTCGTGAATGGTATTGCCGTCGATGACGAAAGGCTTGAAGCGGGGCGTTACGATGGCCGTGCACTCCACCTTGCCGCGGGCTGACTCGACAATGACCTTCTCGCCGTTGGCAATGCCTTTTTCCTTCGCCAGTTCCTGCCCGATCTCGCACCACATCCCGGGCTGCATCTCCGCCAGCCAGGGGCACCAGCGGGTGAGGACACCCGTCTGCCAGTGCTCGCTGATCCGGTACGTCGAGCAGATGAAAGGGAACTTCGGGTCGCAGCTGGCCACGCTGGCGTAGACGTCCATGTCGGAGCCGACGCCGGCTTTGTCGAACCGCTTGATGGCGGGATTGTGCTTCTGCGGCGACATCAGGTTCTTCTCCACGGGACACTCGAGAGGCTCGTAGTGCTCCGGGAAAGGACCGTCAGCCAGGCCGGGGCCGTACAGGCTGGCCACGCCGTCGGGCTTCATGATGAAAGGCGGCCGTCCGGAGCCGGGGTTGCCGGCGCCGTCGGGCACGTCGCCCACCCATTTCTCGCCGTTCCACGTGATGACCGGCTTCTTAGGATTCCAGGGCTTTCCGTTCAGATCCACCGACGCACCGTTGTAAATGATGCGGCGGTTCACCGGCCAGGACCAGGCCCACTCGGGATACAGGCCGATGCCGGTGGGGTCCTTCTGACCGCGCCGCGCCGCCATGTTCGTCCCCGGGTAGGAGCCGCAGTAAACCCAGCAGCCCGATGACGTGGAGCCGTCGTCCTGGAGCCAGGCGAAGGTCGGGACGGGGTCGCCCTTCTTGAACTCCTTGAATTCGCCCTTCTTGGTCGGGTTTTCGACCTTCTTGTCCTCCAGGAAGAAGCCGTTGATCTCCTTGGCCACCGCGTGGGGATCATAATGGTAGTGGGAACCGGCGAACTTGCCGTAAGGCCAGGAGAGCTTCGTGATCGCTTCCTTCAGCGGTCCGCCGTTCTTCTCGTAAAGCTCCTTCACCTTGAAGTAAATCTCGCTCATGATGTCCCCGTCGGGCAGGGCCACGCCGGGGGGATTGACGGCCTTGTAGCGCCATTGCTGGAGCCGGCCGCTGTTGGCAAGGCTCCCTTCCTTCTCGATCGAGGCCGCGCAGGGCAGCATGAAGACCTCTGTCTTGATCTTCGCCGGATCCATGCCGGGGCCGCGCCAGAAGGAGCCCGTCTCGTTGTCGAAAAGGTTGACGTTCACCATCCAGTCCAGCTTGCCCAGGGCCTGCCGGACCTTGTTGGAGTGGGCCCCGCTGCAGGCGGGGTTCATGCCCCAGGCGAAGAAGCCGGTGAACTTGCCCTTGTACATCTGGTCGAAGATTGTGAGCCAGGAGTAGTTGGCCCCGTCGTCCAGCTTGGGCATCAGTTCATAAGCTTCGTCGATGGAAGCGTTCTTCCCGTACATGGACCGGAGGAAACTGGCCGAGTATTTTGGGAAGTTCTTCCACCAGTTGAGGCTGTCGGGCTCTTTCGTGGTGGGGGTCCGTTTCTCGTTGAAGGCCTTCAGGGTCGCCAGGGAGCCCGTCGGGGTTCCCAGGTAGCCCGGCCAGATGTGGAACAGCAGGCCGTGGTCCGTGGAGCCCTGGACGTTGGACTCGCCCCGCATGGCCGCGACGCCGCCGCCGGCGACGCCCATGTTGCCCAGGAGCAACTGGATGATGCACATCGACCGGATGTTCTGGACGCCGACGGTGTGCTGGGTCCAGCCCATGGCGTAGAGCTCCACGCCCGCCTTGTCGGGCTTGCCCGTCGAGGCGAACAGCTTGTAGACTTCCAGGAGCTTGTCAACCGGCGTTCCGCAGATCTTGGAGACGATCTCCGGTGTGTAACGGGAGTACTGCTTCTTCAGGAGCTGGAAGACGCAGTTCGGATCCTTGAGGCTCATGTCCTTCTTGATGCGCCCGCCGGCTTCCGTCTGGTAGGACCAGGTGTCCTTGTTGTATTTCGCCCCTTCCAGCCCCGAGAAAACGCCCTTGTTGTCGCCCGGCAGCTTGAACGCCGGGTTCACCAGGAAGGAGGCGTTGGTGTAATGCTTGACGTACTCCTCGAAATAGAGGTTGTTCTCGAGGATGTACTTGATCATCCCGCCGAGGAAGGCGATGTCCGTTCCCGAGCGGAGCGGAGCGTACAGGTGGGACTTTGCCGCCGATTGCGTAAACCGCGGGTCCACACAGATCACCTTCGCTCCCTTGTCCACCGCCGCCTGGATCCACTTGAAGGAGACGGGATGGTTGGAGGCAGGGTTGCTGCCCATGATGAGGAGGACATCACTGTTCTTGAAATCGATCCAGTGATTCGTCATCGCGCCACGCCCGAACGACTCTGCCAGAGCCGGTACAGTTGGGCTGTGTCAGATCCGGGCCTGGTGTTCAATGTACACCAGACCCAACCCCCTCAGGAATTTTTGGTACGTGAAGCATTCTTCCAAGTCCATGGCGGCGCTGCCGACGGAAGCGATTCCTTCCGTGCGGTTCACCGTTTCGCCCTTGTCATTCTTGGTCTTGAAGCTTTTGTCGCGGCTTTCCTTGACGTTGTGGGCGATCTTCTCCAGTGCCCACTCCCAGTCCACCTCTTTCCACTCCGTCGCGAAAGGAGCGCGGTAGAGCGGCTTGCCGAGGCGGTTCTCGTTGACGGCCATCTGGTAGATGGATCCGCCCTTGCTGCAGAGGGACCCGCGGTTGATGGGGCTGTCCGGATCGCCCTCCGTGTTGACCACCACGCCCCTGCGGACGGAGACGATGATGCTGCAGCCCACCGAGCAGTATGGGCAGATGGTGGTGGTTTCTTTGGCATACTGGATCTTCAGCGGCTGGGCATAGGCCGATACGGGCTTGAGACTCAACCCAAGTCCGCCCGCGGCCGCCACGGCGCTGGAGAGCTTCAAGAAACCTCTTCTGGTGACTTCCATAAAGCGCTCCTTTCTCTATGATTGCGGATTCTATCCATCGGCTGTCCCGTCCCCTCCCCGGGAAGCGAGAAAGCAATAGCAACTGGGCAGGCAGTCCCTCATCCACGGAATCTCGCAGTTAGAAAAATGGGATGAACAGAGCGCTGTCCATGGATGGCCTGAGGGTCTGAAATTGCCGATCCCCTATATATTTTCTCCCCTTTGGTGTCAATATTTTTATCAGTAATTACGAATACTTATGTCATATTTGACATAACATGAAACCGCAGAGATAATCGGACCTTGACATTATGCCGGATTCGGCATAACTCCACTGCCGCTCACGAATATCCCGGGGAGGCAGGCTGTCGGGGCTGCCTGAAAGGAAGGTGCAGGATGAACGATCGGGCCGCGGCCATAGAGAGACTGGAAGCGAACCTCCGGGAGGCGGAGGAGAAGAACCCCCACAGCCGGGGGATCCTGGAGGCGTTCGGGCCCCTGATGATCGAGCAGCGGCAACTCCTCGGCAGCCTGGACTGGAAACGGATCGAGCCGTCCGGCATCGACCGGGACAAACTGAAAGCCGGCGTTCCCGTGATTCGTCAAATCCCGCTGTACTTCCCGGATGATCCCTGGCAGGATGCCCTCATTCCCTTGATCGACGCCGCCCATCAGGGATTCCCAAAGCTTCGCGAAGGCCTGGATGCCTGGCGGACCATCGTCGAAGCGGGAACACTGCCGTATTTCGACTTCTTCCATTCCTACCCCCCCGTGGATGACGCGCTGCCCGATTCGTGGGACGGCGTCCGCGACATCCCCGCCGCCGTTACCCGGCTGATCCTGGCAGCCGCCGCACGAACCGTCCTGGAGCTGCGCTCGGCTGCGGTGATCCCGGTCCTCCGTGACGTCGAATGGGACAAGGGATACTGCCCCTTCTGCGGATCCTTCGCCGGCATCGCCCGCATACACGACAAGATCACCCAGCGCTGGCTCCACTGCCTCCACTGCGGATGGGACTGGCGATTCAACCGGGTCCGCTGCCCCTACTGCGAACACGAATCCCCCCAGGAGATGAATTATTTCTTCCTGGAGGGAAAGACCGTCGAGTCCGCCTTCACCTGTGAGGAGTGCAAGCGGTACCTGGTGACGCTGTACCGCATCAGCGACGTCGGCGAACCCGACCTGGACGTGGCGGCCCTGAGCCTGATCCACCTGGACCTGATCATGCAGCAGAAGGGTTACCAGCCTCTCGACCCCTCGGGATGGCTCCGTATCGAATGACCCCCTTCGGGACCGGGCCGGGAAACGCCGTCGTCCGCCTGCCTGATTCCTTCCTCGCACTCCCGTCTATGTTTTATGTAACAGATTGACAAAACAGACAGAATCTCCTACCTGTGCCAGGGCTGTCATATGCCACACATGACATAGGCACAGGAGGCTTTATGAACATTACTCGCAGAAGGTTCCTTACCCTTTCGGGAGCCGTCGGCTCGGGGATCGCCCTGTCGTCCCTGGGTCTCGACCTGGCCCCTGCGAAGGCGTATGCGGACGAACTGAACAAGATGAACCGTGTCCGGACGGCGAAGCAGGTCATCACGACCTGCTGCTACTGCTCCGTCGGCTGCGGCCTCATCTGCAGCGTCGACCGGAAGACCGGAAAGATCTTCAACATCGAGGGAGATCCGGAGCACCCCATCAACGAAGGTTCCCTCTGCGCCAAGGGGGCTGGATTCTTCGACCTCACGGAAGCGAACAAGTACCGCCTCCGCAAGGTCCAGTACCGGGCCCCGTATAGCGACAAGTGGGAAGACAAGGACTGGGACTGGGCGATGGAAAGGATCGCCCGCCTGGTAAAGGACACACGGGACAAGGAATTCGTCCTGAAAAACGCCAAGGGCGAAGTCGTCAACCGCTGCGAGACCATCGGCCACCTCGGAAGCTCCAACGTGGACAACGAGGAGTGCTGGCTCATGAGCGTGGCGGCAAGGGCATTAGGCCTGGTGTACATCGACCACCAGGCCCGGGTCTGACACAGTCCATCCGTTGCGGCTCTGGGAGAGTCGTTCGGCCGTGGTTCCATGACGAACCACTATATCGACCTGAAGAACAGCGACGTCATCCTCATCATGGGGAGCAACGCCGCCGAGCACCACCCCATCGCTTTCAAGTGGATCCTGCGGGCCAAGGAGCAGAACGGGGCCCGGATCATCCACGTCGATCCCCGCTACACCAGGACGTCCGCCCGCTGCGATTACCACGTACCCCTGCGGTCCGGCACGGACATCGCCTTCCTGGGGGGAATGATCCACTACATCCTGAGCAACAACAAGGATTTCAAAGAGTACGTCGCCAACTATACAAACGCGTCCTTCATCGTCAGCGCCGATTTCAATTTCAAGGACGGCCTGTTCTCCGGCTATGATGCGGGAAAGCGGAAATACAGCAAGGATACATGGGTCTTCGACAAAGACGGTCGGGGCGTCCCGATGCGGGACATGACCCTCCAGAATCCCCGCTGCGTCTATCAGCTCCTGAAAAAGCACTATTCCCGCTACACCATCGACAAGGTCTCCAGCATCACCGGCGTGACCAGGGAGAACCTGCTCAGGGTGTACGAGGAGTACAGCGCCACCGGCGTGAAGGATAAGGCCGGGACGGAATGCTACGCTCTGGGCTGGACCCACCACACCACGGGGAGCCAGATCATCCGGACCATGTCCATCATCCAGCTCCTCCTTGGCAACATGGGAATCGCCGGCGGCGGCATCAACGCCCTCCGGGGAGAGCCCAACGTCCAGGGATCCACAGACCATTGCATCCTTTACGGCAACCTTCCGGGCTACCTGAAGATGCCCGTGGCCTCACTCGATACCCTGGAGAAATACCTCCATAAGTGCACGCCGGAATCCAAGGATCCCCAGTCGGCCAATTACTACCAGAATTATCCGAACTTCTTCGTCAGCCTGCTCAAATCCTACTATGACGAGAGGGCAACAAAGGAAAACGAGTTCTGCTATTCCTGGCTGCCGAAGCTCGACGACGGTCATGCCTATTCCCTCATGCACCTATTCGATAAGATGTACGAGGGGAAGGTAAACGGGCTGTTCTCCGTCGGGACGGACCCGGCGGTCAGCTCCCCCAACACAGCCAAGGTCCGCAAGGCCCTGGAGAAGCTGGACTGGCTGGTGAGCGCCAACATCTTCGACAACGAGACCTGCTCCTTCTGGAAGGGCCCCGGTGTCGATCCGAAGAAGGTCAAGACGGAATGCTTCCTCCTCCCCGCCTCCGCCACCATGGAGAAGGAAGGCAGCCAGAGCAACAGCGGCCGCTGGGTGACCTGGAAGTACAAAGCCGCGGAGCCGCCGGAGGACGCCATCCCCGTCGGCGAGATCTGGATCAAGATGGTGGATGCCGTCCGGGCCCTCTATAAGAAGGAGGGCGGCAAGTTTCCCGAGCCGATCCTGGGTCTCAAGTGGGACTACACGGACCGGAAGGGACGTTACGACGCCCTGAAGATCTCGAAACAGATCAACGGTTATTTCCTGAAGGACACCGTCATCGAGGACAAGGAAAAGAAGACCAGCACCGTCTTCAAGAAGGGCCAGCTGGTCCCGACCTTCGGGATGCTGAAGGCCGACGGATCGACCTCCGGCGGAAACTGGATCATGGCCGGCAGCTTCAGCACCGACGGCGAGAACAAGATGGCCAAGCGGGGCAAGGACGACCCGACGGGTCTCGGCCTCTACCCGAACTGGTCCTTCGCCTGGCCCGTCAACCGGCGCATTCTCTACAACCGCGCCTCCTGCGACGTCAATGGCACCCCTTACAACCCCAAGCGCAAGATCCTGGCCTGGACGGGGGAGAAATGGGTCGGCGACGTCCCGGACGGTCCCTGGCCGCCCATGGCCAACAAGGAGAAGGGAAAGTACCCCTTCATCATGAAGCAGGACGGCCTGGGCGCGCTCTTCGGACCCGGCATGGTCGAGGGACCCTTCCCGGAGCATTACGAACCGCTGGAAGGACCACTCACGAAGAACCCCCTGTCGGGCCAGTTGATCAACCCGGCCATCCAGATCTTCAAGAGCGACCTGGACAAGGTCGCCAATGCGGACGAGAAATTCCCCTACGTCTGCACCACCTACTCCTGCACGGAGCACTGGTGCTCCGGCGCCCTGACGCGCTGGCAGCTCTGGCTCCTGGAGATGCAGCCGGAGCTCTACGTCGAGATCGGTGACAAGCTGGCCAAGCAGAAAGGTATCCGGAACGGAGAGCGGGTCCGGGTATCGTCGGTCCGCGGCCAGGTTGAGTGTGTGGCCATGGTGACCAAGCGCTTCCGTCCGTTCCAGGTCGAAGGGAAGGAGGTCCACCAGGTGGGCATGCCCTTCAACTACGGGTGGCTGTTCCCCAAGGACGGCGGAGACAGCACGAACTTCCTGACCCCCACCGTCGGTGACGCGAACACCTTCTGCCCCGAGTACAAGGCGTTCATGGTCAACGTCGCGAAGATATAAGGAGATAGGCCATGAAAGGGATTGAAGTCGTCAAAATGATCGATACCAGTCGATGCACGGCCTGTCGGGGCTGCCAGGTGGCCTGCAAACAGTGGAACGAGATGCCGGCCTTCCGCACGAAAAACCGCGGCAGCTACCAGAATCCACCCGATCTCCAGTGGAACACCTGGACCCTCATCCGGTTCCAGGAGTACGAGGATGACAAGGGGAACTTCAAGTGGCTGTTCCGGAAGGACGGCTGCATGCACTGCACCGACGCGGCCTGCATGAAGGTCTGCCCCAGCGGCGCCCTGTTCCGCACGGAATACGGGACGGTGGGTGTCAACGCTGAGAAATGCATCGGCTGCAAGGAGTGCATCGCCGCCTGCCCCTTCGACATTCCGCGGTGGAATCCGGCGACGGACCGGATCACCAAGTGCGACCTGTGCTACACGCGGCTGAAGGCTGACCAGAAGCCATCCTGCGTCCTTTCCTGCCCGACGGGGGCGCTTCAGATCGGCGACAAGAACACCATGATCAAGGCGGCCTACAAGAGGGCGGCGGAGCTGGGCGGGGACGCCAACGTCTACGGCGACAAGTTCGTCGACGGGACCCATGTGATCTACGTCCTGGAGCACAAACCCGCCGTCTACGACAAGCTGCCGGAGAAGCCGACGGTTCCGGCCTCGATCATCGTCTGGAAGGATTTCCTGAAGCCGCTGTCCCTGTTGGCGGCGGGCGGCGTGGTGGCCGGGTCGTTCCTGCACTACCTCATCCACGGGCCGAAGTCGCCCGATGAGGATCAGAACCAGAAGGGAGGAGGCGAGTCATGAAAAAGGGAATGATTCAGGCGACGGACGCCTTTGAGAGAATCGTCCACTGGAGCCTGGCCATTTCGTGCCTGCTCCTGTGCATCTCGGGTCTGGGGATGATGTTCCACTCCCTCAACTGGATCGGGGAGATCTTCGGAGGTCTCCGGTCGCTGAAGTACATTCACAACTTCACGGGCCTGTGGTTCGGGGCGTCACTGGTCTTCGCCATCGGGATGTGGTGGAAGGAGGCGGGGGTGTTCACGATGCCGGAGGACCTGGACTGGATGATGTGCGGCGGGGGTTACCTGTGGCACGTGGACAAGGTTCCCGAGGTGGGGAAATACAATCCGGGCCAGAAGGCGTTCTTCCTGGCGGTGGCGGGATGCGGCGTCCTGATGTTCGTGACGGGACTGATCATGTGGTTTCCGCTGAGCTTTCCGTCCGGGCTGGTGCGGTGGATGTTCGTGCTGCACGCCTTGGGGTTCCTGACGATCTTCGCGTTCTTCTTCGTGCACCTGTACCTGGGGACGGTGGGCTCTCCGGGATCCCTGCCGGCGATGACGACGGGGTGGGTGACCCGGGCGTGGCTGAAAAAGCAGCACCCGAAGTGGCTCAAGGAGATGGAGCACGAGGGCAAGCTGGTGGTCTACGGCGAGGAGAAGGCCGGCGGAAGCCACTGAGGCCCGGCGTTTCCGGTCGGAGGGATGCGAATCCCGCCGGCCATCCAGCGATAATGATCGAACAAAAGGCCTGCCCTTCGGGGCGGGCCTTTTTCTTTCCCCGGGGCGCGGGGGCTGTCACGGGGGCTTCCGCCATCGCGGACATAAGGCGGTACGGGATGCGGTGTCTTCGTGAAAAGGGACGGATTTCTCCCGCCCCCTGTCCATAATTCTTGTATTAATTCGACACCTATGCTATATCTGCCATATGTCATCGTACACATATCGACATGCCTGATATTCCAGCTTTCGTGAAAAAGGAGTTACCTAATGAAGACATCCCGCTTGATGAAGTACTTCCTGTGCTTCGCCCTGTTCACCTTGTTTGCCCTTCTGGGCACGATTTTCTCGCCATCGCCGCTTTGTGCCGCGGAGCCTCTGCGGGTGGCCGTGGCGGCCAACTTCCAGCAACCCTTTAAGGATATCGCCGCGGCGTTTACCCGCGAGACGGGCATCCCCGTGGAAGGCGTGTTCACGTCCTCCGGGAGCCTGTATCACCAGATCACGAACGGCGCCCCTTATGACGCCTTTCTCTCCGCCGACGAGACACGGCCCCAGGATCTCTTCAAGAAGGGTCTCGGCGGCAGCCCGTTCGTTTACGCCACGGGCAGCGTCGTCCTCTGGGCAGAGGGAAAGAAATTCTGCGGCGCCGCGAACTGGCGGGAAGTCATGATGAGAAAGGACGTTCAGAAGGTCGCCATTGCGAACCCGGTGGTGGCGCCTTACGGAGCGGCAGCGGAGGCGGCCCTTCGCCGAGTCGGCCTCTGGAACAGCCCCGACAAAAAGTGGATCATCGGGCAGTCGATCGCCCAGGCTTTTCAGTACGCCGCCACGGGCGGGGCGGACGTCGGCTTCTGCGCCCTTTCCTCCGTGCGGGCCGCAAAAAAGGACGGCTGTCCCTACGACATCGCCGAGGCGCCGCCGATCTTGCAAGGGGCCTGTCTTCTTAACCGCACGAAGAACCACGCCGGAACCGAGCGGTTTCTCCAGTTTCTCCAGTCCCCGGCGGCCAACGTCATCAAGAAGAAATACGGATACCGGTAGATGGAGCTTCTTCCCCTTTACCTGTCAGCAAAGCTGGCCCTGATCACGACGCTGGTCCTGATCGTGATCGCAGCACCCCTGGCCTACGTCCTGGCCTGCTTCACCTGGCCGGGGAAGACCTTTGTCGATGCCCTCATCAACCTGCCCATCGCCCTGCCGCCCACGGTCATCGGGTTCTACCTCCTCTGCCTCTTAGGGCCCCGTGGGCCCTTCGGCGCTCCCTGGGAGACGCTGTTCGGAGCATCCCTGCTCTTCACGTTTACGGGAATTGTGCTGGCCTGCGCCACCTACAGCCTGCCCTTCGCCATCCAGCCGATCAAGGCCGCTTTCGAAAAGCTCGATCCGCGGCTTCTGGAGAGCGCCTCGGTCCTCGGGCTCTCCCCGCTGGCCACGTTCTTCCGGGTCGTCCTGCCCAACAGCAAAAGCGGCATCGCCGCCGCGGCGATCCTGGTCTTTCTCCACAGCCTGGGCGCCTTCGGCGTGATCCTCATGGTGGGAGGCAGCATTCCCGGAGAGACCCGGGTCGCATCCATCGCCATCTACGAGGCCGTCGAGTCGTTCCAGTACGAGAAGGCCTGGCTCCTCTCCCTGGCCTTCCTGCCCGTCAGTTACTTCTTCCTGCTCATCGTGAACCGGCTGACCCGGAGGGAGGCATCGTGAAAGGACTGCATGTCCGCCTCTCCAGGCGGCTGGGGAAACTGGAGATCGACGTCGCCTTCTCCTGCCCGGAGGGGTCGACGCTGGCCCTGATCGGGCCATCGGGAGCGGGCAAGACCACGATCATCCGGATGGTGGCCGGACTGGAGCGGCCCGATGACGGGACGATTCTCTTCAATGGCGAGACGTTTTTCGACCAGCCAAGGGGCATCTGCCTCTCCACCCGGAAGCGCCGGCTGGGGTACGTCTTCCAGGATTACACGCTCTTCCCGCACCTGTCCCTGTTCGGCAACGCCGCCTTTGCGGCGAAGGACCGCCGGGAAGTCGAGGACCTGTTCCGTTTCTTCGGCTTGAACCCGATGCGGAACCGCAGGCCCGGCCAAGTCTCCGGCGGAGAGAGGCAGCGGTGCGCCATCTGCCAGGCCATGGCGACCCGCCCCCGGCTTCTCCTGCTGGACGAGCCGTTCTCCGCCCTCGACGTGGTCACGCGCCGAAAGCTCCGGGACGAGTTGAAGAAAATTAAAGAAGAGCGCCGGTTGTCCGTCCTGTACGTGACCCACGACATCACGGAAGCCCTGTACATGGCGGACGTCATCCTTCCCGTCGTCAACGGAAAAATCGACCGGGACTGGCTGGAATCGATCACCCGCTCCACCGGATCCCGCGACCTGCTCCAGAAGGCCGTGCGGGAGCCGAAACTTTCCCTTGCCTTTTAAAAAGTCAGACCGGATAGAAGTCCAATGTGAATTGAATGCGGAAAAAGGAGAGTGCATGCAAATCGGAACCTATTCACTGGAAGAGTATCTCCATCTTATCAAATCGTTCCACGGAAGCATGGCCCCCGGCCTCATCATCGGCGGGTTCATGGTGGACCTGGCGCAGCAGAACCTTCCGGAAGGGGAATTCTTCGACACCCTCTGCGAAACCCAGGTCTGTCTTCCCGACGCCGTTCAGATCCTGACACCCTGCACCATCGGCAACGGCTGGCTGAAGATTTTCGACACCGGCCGCTTCGCCCTGACCATGTACGAGAAGAGCACGGGAGAAGGCGTGCGGGTGTACATGGACACGGAGAAACTCAAGGCGTGGACGGAGATCGACGCCTGGTATTTCAAGCGGAAGTCCAAGAAGGAACAGGACCTGGACGTCCTTCTCGGTGAGATCAAGCAGGCCGCGACTTCGATCCTGAGCCTGCAGCGTGTTTTTGTGAAGCAGGAACTTTTGTCCAAGAGACGTCTGGGGCCGACGGCCGTCTGCCCGTCCTGCGGGGAAGCCTATCCCCTCCGGGACGGGGAGTCCTGCCTGGCCTGCCAGGGCCGATCCCCTTATACAGATGAAAGGAGGAATGCCACACCATGAAGATTCGTCACAAAGTCTGGCTGGAGAGCGACGGCAAGGTCATCTTCGGACACGGCCGCCAGGAGCTGTTTCGGGCGGTCGAAGCCTGCGGGAGCCTGAACGCGGCGGCCAAGAAGCTCGGGATGTCTTACCGGGCCGCCTGGGGACGGGTACGGGCGTCGGAGCAGCGGCTGGGAATCTCCCTGATCGAAAAGGGGTCCCATGAAAAGGGTGGCCACCTGACAGAGGAGGCAAAGCGTCTCCTCAAGCAGTTCGAGGAACTGGAGGAACGACTCAACGCCTGCATCCGCGCCACGGAAGAATGGTTCGACAAGCAGCACTATGTGAAGAAATAGGAACTCCTTTCACCCCTTCCTCGTAGCACGAAAGTCATACCCGTATCATCATTACGCTTTTTCGTTTTTCCCCTTGACAGTATGCTCGTTCTGACATAAGCCAACGCCGACATATATGCTATATTCCACATAGCAACGTCGCCGGGAATCTCTCCAGCCCCCTCTCCGGGGCGGACATTCCGATCCAAGCTGAAAGGGGGAAGTATGGCACACCAGAAAAGCGCGCATTACGATCGTGTGGTGCGGAAGCAGTACCGCGAGTGGTTGGACCGCTGCAGCGTCCATCTGGACAGGATGGACAGCGAGTTGCCGCCGCCGGTGGAGGACTTTCGGGACGTCCTGAAGGAGCGCGGTGTCTCCCGCCGGTCTTTCCTCAAGTGGACGTCGATCATGACGGGCACCCTGATGCTTCCGCCCGTCTTCAAGCCCATGGTGGCCCGCGCGGCGGAGCAGTTCAGCCGGGTCCCCGTCGTCTGGCTCCACATGGCCGAGTGCACCGGCTGCAGCGAAGCCCTTCTCCGCACCTCCTATCCCAACATCGACGACATTCTGCTGGACACTATTTCCCTCGAATATCACGAGACCTTGATGGCCGCCTCGGGCTACCAGGCCGAGCAGTGCCTCGAAAAGGCCCTCCATGATTTCCCGGGGAAGTTCGTCTGTGTCGTGGAAGGCGCCATCCCGCTGGCGATGGGCGGCAGGTACCTGACCCTGGGGCCGAAGGGCAAAACAGGCCTCGAAGTGGCCAGGGAGGTGACCTCCAAGGCGGCCATGACGATCTGCATCGGCAGCTGCTCCGCCTTCGGCAACGTCCAGGCGGCAAAGCCGAATCCGACCGATGCGGCCGGTGTCGGCCGGGCCCTGGGCCTCCAGACGGTGAACATCGCCGGCTGCCCTCCCAACCCGATCAACTTCGTCGGCACGATCCTCCACTACCTGATGTTCGGCGGATTGCCGGCCCTGGACGGCCTCGGACGCCCGGTCTGGGCCTACGGCAAGCGCATCCACGACTATTGCGAGCGGCGCCCCCACTACGACGCGGGCGAGTTCGTCGAGGAGTGGGGCGACGACGGCGCCGGGAAAGGCTGGTGCCTCTACAAGGTGGGATGCAAGGGACCCTACACCTTCGCCAACTGCGGCCGGGTCCGGTTCAATGACGGGATTTCCTGGCCCATCATGGCCGGCCACGGCTGCATCGGCTGCACGGAGCCGAATTTCTGGGACACCATGGCACCGCTGGAGAAGCCGATCCAGGATGCGGCCATCGGCGGCGGCGAAGCGACGGTGGACCGCATCGCCATGGGGCTGACGGTCGCAACCGTCGCCGGCATCGCGGCCCACGCCGGGGCGACGGCCTGGGTCCACCGGAACGACAACGACACCGCAAACAAGGAATAGGCACCGGGAGGTATTCTTATGGCCACGCGAATGATCATCGATCCCATTACCCGCATCGAGGGACACCTGAGAATTGAAGTCGAGCTGGACTCCACGAACACCGTCCGGGATGCCTGGAGCAGCATCACCCTGTGGCGGGGCTTTGAAACGATCCTGAAGGGGCGCGACCCCCGGGACGCCGGACTCATCACCCAGCGTTTCTGCGGCGTCTGCACCTATGTGCACTACGAAGCCAGCATCCTCGCCTGCGAGGACGCCTTCAAGGTCCAGGCGCCGACAAACGCCCGGCTCGTCCGGAATCTCATCAGCGGCGCCCAGTATCTTTACGACCACATCATGCACTTCTACCACCTTCACGGCCTCGACTGGGTGGACATCACCAGCGCCCTCACGGCAGATCCGAAGAAGGCCGTGGAGATGGCCCGGGCCTACTGCGCGAATCCCTACAACTGCTCGGAGACCCATTACAAGGCGGTCCAGCAGCGCCTGACGAAGTTCGTCCAGTCGGGACGCCTGGGTCCCTTCGCCAACGCCTACTGGGGGAATCCATCCTACAAGCTGCCCCCGGAGGCCGACCTGATCGTCACGTCCCATTACCTGGACGCGCTGCAGGTCTCCAAGATCGGCTCCACGATGACGGCCATCTTTGGCGGCAAGAATCCACACCCGCAGAGCCTGGTCGTGGGCGGCGTCTCCTCGGTCATGGACGCCCTGGATGCCTCGCGCCTCGGCGAGTACCTATTCCGGCTCAAGGAGATGAAGAACTTCATCGAGAACGCCTACATCCCCGACGTCCTCCTGGCGGCGGCCTACTACAAGGAGGAAGGCCTCCAGGGGCAGGGCGGCGGTGTCAAGAATTTCCTGGCCTACGGCGGACTCCCCCTGGATGACGGCTGGACGAGCCTCCTCTTCCCCCGGGGGCTTGTCAAAGGTGCCGATGTGGCGCACCCGATGGCCCTGGACGAGGAAAAGATCACCGAGGAAGTCAGCCATGCCTGGTACCAGGACAAGGGTCCCCTCCATCCCTACAAGGGCTGGACGTATCCCGAGTACACGGGGTTTGACAAGGAAGGGCACCTGAAGGGAAACGAGAAGTACTCCTGGTGCAAGGCTCCGCGGTACGACGGCCTTCCCTGCGAGGTGGGCCCCCTGGCACGGCTCGTTGTGGCCTATGCACAGGGACACACAGAGCTCAAGAACCTCATCGACGGGACCCTGAAGGCAGCGGGCCTCCCGGTGACGGTTCTCTTCTCGACCCTCGGCCGGACAGCCGCCCGGGCCATCGAGACGAAATACGTCGCCGACCACATCGAGGGGTGGCTCAACGAACTGGTCAAGAACGTCAAGGCCGGCGACACCCGTACCTGGACGAAGTGCGACGTCCCGAAGAAGGGCGAGGGCCGCGGCATGACGGAACCGCCCCGGGGAGCCCTGGGACACTGGATCCGGATCGAGGACAAGATGATCGCCAACTACCAGGCCATCGTCCCCTCCACCTGGAACTGCTCGCCCCGCGACAAGGGCGGGCGGCGAGGCCCCTACGAGGAGTCCCTGATCGGGCTGAAACTGGCCAAGGCCGACCAGCCGCTGGAGATCATCCGGACGATCCACTCCTTCGATCCCTGCATGGCCTGCGCCGTTCACATCATCGACCCGCAGACCAACGAGATCCGCAAGTACCGGGTGGCGTAGGAGAAAGGAGCCTGCCATGGAAAACATCGTCCCGAAAAAGGAATGGTCCGTGGCCATCCGCTACAACCACTGGATCATGGCCTTCTCCATCTTCGCCCTCATCGTGACGGGATTCTACATCGCCTTCCCCTTCACCCTGACCCAGGGCGAAACGGTCAGCAAGTTCTTCATGGGCAACACACGCGGCGTCCACGTACTCTTCGGCGTGTTGCTCCTGTTCCTCTTCATCTGGCGCCTCTACCTGGCCGTTTTCTCCCGATTCCATGCCGACTGGAAGGATTTCTTCGCCTGGACGGACATCAACAATACGATCAAGCAGATCAAGTTCTATCTGCTGGTCTCAAAGGAGCCGCCGGACCATAAGTACCTGTACGGACCGCTCCAGTCCCTGGCCTACGGCGGGCTCCTGTTCATGGTGTTCCTCATCTGCCTGACGGGCCTGATCCTCATGGGGGCGGGGTACCATGCCGGCTGGACGGCCCTGGTCTACCCGGTTGTCAAGCCTTTCGAGATCATCATGGGAGGGTTGGCCGCCGTCCGGTACATCCACCATGTCCTGACCTGGGCCTTCGTGCTGTTCATCATCGTCCATATCTACATGGCCTTCTGGTACGATGTGATCTTCAAGCAGGGCACCGTGTCCTCCATGATCAGCGGTGTTGTTTTCAAGAAGGGAGACCACTGATCGGACCGGGACAGAGCGTCGGCATGCCCGTCGAATCGTGAAAACGTTCCGGGGAAGGGGGAAGCGTTCGACGGCTTCCCCTTATTCTTGTTGAGAGCAGCCACTCCACAATGGAAAAGAAAAAACTCATCATCCTGGGACTGGGCAATATCATCATGAAGGATGAAGGCTTCGGGGTTCACTTCCTTCGCTGGTTCCTGGAGCGTCACCGTCTGCCCGGAGACGTGGAGGCCGTCGATGGCGGAACCCTGGGATACGTCCTCCTGGGCCTTTTCGATCAATGCGAGCGGATGATCGTCATCGACACGATCAAGCTGCCGGATCCGCCGGGATCGATCTACCGGTTCACCCACGAGGAGATGTCCCGGTATCTGCCCCCTCCCACGACGGCCCATGAAGTCAGCTTCTCCGACGTCCTGTGCAAGGCCGGGATGTTGGGCGACCTGCCGGAAATCGTTTTCCTGTGCATCGTCCCGCGCCAGTGGCGGGACATGGGGCTGGAGATGACGGAGGAGATGACGGGGCGGCTGCCGGTGATGGAACGGCTTCTCCTGAAGGAAATCGATGCCCTGGGCATCCGGACGGAACCGATGCGCGATGCATGAACTGTCCCTCGTTCAGTCGCTTCTGGAGATCGTGGAGGAGCAGGCACGGAAGGCCTCTTTCGAAAAGGTGGAAAGCCTGCTTCTGTCCTTCGGCCGCCTGTCCTGCATCGATCCGCAGGCCCTCCGGTTCGCCTTCTCCGTCCAGTCGCGCGGAACCAGGGCCGAGGGGGCCGCTCTCCGGTTCGACGTCCGGCCGGTGACCGTCTACTGCCTGAAGTGTGAAAAGGAACTGTCGCCGCCCTCCTTCACGGGAGAATGTCCCGCCTGCGGCGGCTGCGAGGTGCTGCTGACGGGGGGGACGGAGGAAATGAAACTGATTGAAATGGAAGTGGACGGCTGTTGAAAGGGCTGCCTGCTGCGTTGCCCTCATCCCTCGACGCCGGACGTACCCAGAAGCTCGACTCGTGGCTCGGTATTGCGGGCGTTTTGCATTCAAACCTTTTTGAGCAGCCTGAGAAATAACCATTTGGCAGTCCGTCAGGAGTAAAAAACCATGTGCATCGGCTTTCCGGGAAAGATTCTATCCATCGACGAAGACCATTTCGCCGTCATCGAGATCGGCGGCACGACGCGGGAGGTCTGCCTCGATATCGTGGACGAGCCGGTCCGGCGGGGGGACTACGTCATCTCCCACGCCGGCTATGCCATTCACCGGATCGACGAGGCCCTGGCCCTGGAAAAGCTGGCCTTCCTGAAAGAGCTGATCGACCATGAGATATATTGACGAATACCGGGACCCCTCGCTGATCCGCGGGCTGCTTGCCCGGATCGGGGAGACGGCCGGATCGCTCGCGGACCGGACCGTCACCCTGATGGAGGTCTGCGGGACCCATACCCAGGCCATCGCCCGCCACGGGCTGAAGGACCTTCTGCCCCGGAATCTTCGCCTGATCTCGGGCCCCGGCTGCCCCGTCTGCGTCACCTCCGCCCGCGACGTGGATGCGGCCCTCCATCTCGCCGGCAGGGAAAACGTGGTCTTCGCCACCTTCGGGGACATGCTGCGGATCCCCGGCTCGGGAGGGCAGAGCCTGCAGGCTCTCCGGGCCGGCGGCGCCGACGTCCGGGTGGTGTCTTCCACGACGGACTGCCTGTCCCTGGCGGCGGCCGATCCTTCAAAAGACATCGTCTTCATGGGCATCGGCTTCGAGACGACCTCGCCCACGGTGGCCTCCACGGTCCTGGCGGCCCGGAAGCGCGGCCTGTCCAACCTGACCGTCTTCTCCGTCCACAAGGTCGTCCCGCCGGTCCTCCGGGCCCTCCTGGACGACCCGGACCTCCACATCGACGGGTTTCTCTGCCCGGGCCACGTCAGCACCATCACGGGCACCGCCGCGTACGAACGGATCCCCGCCTCGGGCCGGGCGGCGGTCATTACCGGGTTCGAGCCGGCGGACATCCTGGAGGGAGTCCTGATGCTTCTCCGGCAGATCGCGGAGGAAACATTCGACGTGGAGATCCAATACGCCCGGGGGCTCAAACCGGAGGGAAACATCAGGGCCCGGGAGGTCATGGAGCGGGTGTTCCGTCCCTCCGATGCCGAGTGGCGGGGCCTTGGAACGATCCCGGAAAGCGGCCTCGCGTTCCGGGATGACTTCGGGGCCTGGGACGCCCGATCCCGCCATCCCGTCCCGGAAATGCCCCCGGAAGAAGTCAAGGGCTGTTCCTGCGGGGAGATCCTCCGGGGCGTCCGTACCCCCGAGGAATGTCCCCTGTTCCGCCGCATCTGCACACCCTCGCAGCCCGTGGGCCCCTGCATGGTCTCCTCCGAGGGGACCTGTGCAGCGCATTTCAAATATTCCTGAGCAACGGGAGGAATTACATGAAAGTCAGAGTCGTTCAGAACGTCCTCGACGCCAACGACCGGATCGCCAACGGAAACCGGGCGCTGTTCGACGAGAAGAACCTGTATGTCATGAACCTGATGAGCTCCCCCGGCGCCGGCAAGACCTCCCTGGTGGAGCGGACCATCCTGGCCCTCCGCGAGCGGGTCCGGATCGCCGTCATCGAGGGGGACATCCAGGACACCTTCGACGCCGACCGCGTGGCCGCCCTGGGCATCCCGGCGGTTCAGATCAACACCGGCGGGGGATGCCACCTGGACGGCAACATGGTCCGGGAGGCCCTGGCGGACCTGAGCCTGGACGAGACGGACCTCCTGATCGTGGAAAACGTGGGCAACCTCGTCTGCCCGGCGGAGTTCCGCATCGGGGAAAACGACAAGATCATGATCCTGAGCGTCCCCGAGGGCGCCGACAAGCCGGCCAAGTATCCCCTGATGTTCCGGGAGGCGTCGGTTCTCCTCATCAACAAGATCGATCTCCTCCCCTACGTCGATTTCGACCTCGCCAAGGCCCGCCGGGACGCCCGGGCCCTCCATCCCGGGATCGAGATCTTCGAGGTGTCCTGCAAAACCGGGGAAGGCCTGGAGGGGTGGATTGCGTGGCTGACCAAACGGATGGGAAGCCGGCGGGCGGAATAGGCATTCCGCTGCCCGGCCATAGCGCCGCCCGGGCGCTCGTAGCGATGCGCCTCGCCTGGCGTTTCTCCGGAATCGTCCAAGGCGTGGGATTCCGCCCCTTCATCTATCGACTGGCCCGGGAGCGGTCCCTGGCAGGATTCGTCCAGAACCGCACCGACGGGGTGCTCGTCGAGGTGGAGGGGGCCCCCGAGGCGGTCCGCCGGTTCGGCCGGGACGTGATCGAGGCCCTGCCCCCGCTGGCGGACGTCACTTCCGTTTCGTCCGTCGAAGTGCCCCTCCGGATGGACGACGACTTCCGGATCGCCCCCAGCGAAGATGCGGGGAGAGCGGAGGTCCGCCTGTCCCCCGACGTGGCCCCCTGCGCGGCCTGCCTGGCGGAGCTGGACGACCCCGGGGACCGGCGATACCGCTATCCCTTCATCAACTGCACCGACTGCGGCCCGCGGCTGACCATCATCCGGGATGTCCCCTACGACCGGGCAAACACGTCCATGGCCTGTTTTCCCCTCTGCCCGGACTGCCGGCGGGAATACGAGGACCCCCTCGACCGCCGGTTCCACGCGGAGCCGAACGCCTGCGCCGCCTGTGGGCCGTCCCTCCGCCTCCTGGACACCGAAGGCCTTCCCGTCGCCTGCGGGGACGAGATCGAGCAGGCGATCAGGCTCCTGAAGGGCGGCCGCATCCTGGCGATCAAGGGGCTGGGAGGCTTTCACCTGGGCGTCGACGCGGGAAACGAGGAGGCCGTCACCCGGCTCCGGCTGAGAAAATACCGCGAGGAGAAGCCCCTGGCGATCCTCGTCCGGGACGTGGAAGCGGCCCGCCGGCTGGCGGTCCTCAAACCGGAAGAGGAAAGGCTGCTCACTTCCCCCGAGCGGCCCATCGTCCTGGTCCCGAAGCGCCCGGGCATCCCCCTGGCACCGTCGGTGGCGCCCGGCATGGCTACCCTGGGGATCATGCTTCCCTCCACGCCCCTGCAGCACCTGCTCCTGAAGGGGAACTTCCCGGCCCTGGTCATGACCAGCGGCAACCGGACCGACGAACCCATCTGCATCGACAACCGGGAGGCCCTGTCGCACCTGAAGGGCATCGCCGATTCCTTTCTCGTCCACGACCGGGACATCCTGGTCCGGTGCGACGACTCCATCGCGATGGCCGCCGGCGGCGGACCCGCCGTCACCCGGCGCGCCAGGGGCTATGCCCCCCGGGCCGTAACGCTCCGGAGGAGATATCCCTCCGTCCTGGCCCTGGGTCCCCAGGTCAAGGCCACCGTCTGCATCGTTCGACAAGACGCCGCCTTTCTCAGCCCCCACATCGGAGACCTGGAAACGCCCCAGGCGAGGGATTTTCATGAAGAGAGCATCGCCCTCGTCCGGCGGATCACCGAATGCGACCCCGACCGGATCGCCTGCGACCTTCACCCCGGCTATTACACGTCGCTCCTTGCCGCCGGCCTGACAAACCGGCATGTCTGCCGCGTCCAGCACCATCACGCCCACATCGTGAGCTGCCTGGCGGAAAACCGCATCGGGGGCCCTGTGATCGGCCTCGCCATGGACGGTACGGGATATGGAACAGACGGCCGGGCCTGGGGAGGCGAGTTCCTGGTGGCCAAGGAGACGGACTTTACCCGCGCCGGGCACCTGAAGCCCTTTTCCCTTCCCGGGGGCGAGAAGGCGATCCGGGAGCCCTGGCGCACCGCCGCGAGCCTGCTGAGGGAGGCCTTCGGCGCCTCCTGGCCCGAGGCGGCCCGGCGGTCCGGCATCCTTCCGGACGGCACGGCACCGGACCTGCTGGAGCGGATCATGGACAGCGGCCTCGCCGGGCTTCCAACAACCAGTCTCGGCAGGGTCTTCGACGGCGTGTCGGCCCTCCTGGGCATCCGCCGCCGGGTCAGCTTCGAAGGACAGGCGGCGATGGAGCTGGAGGCCCTGGCCGGGACGGAGAGGGGGCGGCTTCTGGCCTTTGCCGTCGGAGAAGAAGACGGTGTGCTCGTCCTGGATCTCTTCCCGGCGATCCGGGAACTGGCGGAATGCCTTTTCCGTGGTGAAAACCCGGCGTCGTTGGCGGCATCGTTCCACCGCACCCTGGCCGCGGCCCTCACGGATCTGGCCGGGCGCATCCGCGAGACGAGCCGGCTCGGCACGGCTGCCCTGAGCGGCGGCTGCTTCCAGAACCGCAGGCTCCTGGAGGAGTGCACGGCCTCCCTGGAAGGGGCGGGCTTCGAGGTCCTGCGCCACCGCCTGGTTCCGGCCAACGACGGCGGGATCGCCCTCGGCCAGGCCGTCATCGCCGCCGCACGAGCCCTGAACGAAGCAGAATGAAAATAACCATCACGGAGGCACGAAACATGAGCAACGACCGGGTTCTGCTGGAGCACGGCGGGGGCGGCCTGCTGTCGCACGAGTTGATCGCCGCGCGGTTTGTCCCCCTCTTCCGGAACCCCTGGCTGGAAAGAATGGAAGACGGCGCCGTCGCAGAGATTGAAGGGTCGCAAATCTGCCTGACGACCGATTCCTACGTGATCCAGCCGCCCTTCTTTCCCGGCGGCGACATCGGCTCCCTGGCCGTCCACGGGACCGTGAACGACCTGTCCGTCTGCGGCGCGACGCCCCTGTTCCTGAGCGCTGCCTACATCCTGGAGGAGGGGTTCCCCCTGGCGGACCTGGACCGGATCGTCCGCTCCATGGCGGAGGCCGCCGAAAAGGCGGGGATCCGGATCGTCACCGGGGACACCAAGGTCGTCCCCCGGGGAGCCGCCGACGGGATCTTCATCAACACCTCCGGGATCGGCGTCGTCCGCTATCCCGCGCCTCTGTCGGTCCGGAGCATCGCCCCGGGAGACGCCGTGATCCTGAGCGGGTTTCTCGGCGACCACGGAGCGGCGGTCCTGAGCGTCCGCCAGGACCTGGGCCTTCGGACGGAGATCCTGTCCGACTCGGCGCCCCTGAACGGACTCGTCGCGGCGGCCCTCGGCGCCAGTACCCGGATTCACTGCATGCGGGACGCCACGCGCGGGGGGCTGGGGGCCATCCTGGCGGAAATCGCCGGCCAGTCCGGCCTGGAAATAACCATCGAAGAGCGGAGCCTGCCGATCCGGGACGAAGTGCGGGGGGTGTGCGAAATCCTCGGACTGGATCCGCTCTTCCTGGCGAACGAGGGCAAAATGGCCCTTTTCTGCCCGGCGGAGGAAGCGGATCGTGTCCTCTCGGCCATGAAAGGACATCCCCTGGGCCGGGACGCCGCCGTCATCGGAACCGTTGGAGCGGTGGGAAAAGGCCGGCTGATCCTTCGCACCGCCGTGGGCGGCTCCCGGGTCGTCGATCTCCCCACGGGGGAGCTGGTTCCCCGGATCTGCTGAAGGAACGGCACCCCCGGCAGAAACTCGCAGCCCATATCGCATTGACATAAAAGGCTTTTGCCTGATAGAAAGAAGCAAAAAATCAGGAGGGTTTCGCAATGTCCGAACTGGTCCGCTTCGGAGTTTCCCTTGACAAGAGCCTCCTCGACAAGTTCGACCGCCTGATCCGGGAGCGACGATACACCAACCGCTCCGAGGCCCTGCGGGACCTCATCCGCGAGGAACTGGTGAAGAAGGCCTGGGCGGAAGACATGGAGGTGGCCGGGGCTGTCACGTTCCTGTTCGATCATCATCAGCGGGACCTGCAAAACCGCATCACCGACATCCAGCACGATCACCAGAAACTCATCATCTCCACCCAGCATGTCCACCTGGATCACGACAACTGCCTGGAGATCATTGCCGTCCGCGGGAAGGCCGGAAAAATCCAGGAGTTGACGAACCGCCTGAAGGCAACCCGGGGCGTGCGCCACTGTTCCCTCTCCATCTCCAGCGCCGGAAAGGATGCCCGGTGAAGGCGGGAACCCACACAGGCAGAAAGGATGAAACCATGAACTCGGAAACAATCCGGAGAAGCCTGCATCGCGCTTCCATCCTTCTGGCACCGGTGCTCGTCCTGTTGTTTCTGTGGACGAACGTCTCTACCGGGGCCGAGTACTACCAGTGGACGGATGAAAACGGTACTCTGCACATCTCCAACATGCCCCCCGAAGAAACCCCGAAACAACAGAGGCGGATGAAGACCACCCGCTTCCAGGAGCCGGCCCCGGAAGCCGGCATCTCCGGCGGTCCGTCCGCCTCCCCTGCGGCCCCCGGCGCCGCCCCGGTCGGCAAGGCGCCTGGGGCGCCTCCACCTCCGGCGGCGGTCGACGCGGCAAAGGCGGCAACAGCGCCCGGCACATCCGCCGCATCACAGGCCCCGGCAGGCGGCGCAACAACGGGGAGACCACCGGCCGCATCTCCAGCGCCATCCGGCGCGGCATCCCCGTCGGAGCCCTTCCGGACCTCCCAGCCTCCCCCCGACAGCACGGGGCAGGACGCCGATACCGCCAGAGGAGCTGTGAATACACGGCAGCAATAGCGCAAATCCAGGCGCCCCAAGGCAGGCCGTCCCTGCATCAGCCGGGCAGCAGCACACGGCGGGAAGCCTCCAAAATCCGGGAAACGGCTTGCTTTTTTTCCCGGAAGCGAGTAGCATTCAGAGTGTTTGGAACATCCCGAGGGGGTTCCGTCTCTTTCGCAGATCAAGTTGGGTACCGACAGTGTTGAGGTGCAAGGTAGACCGCCGCGGACCCCAAGAGTCTCGGCGGTTTTTCTTTCTGCCGCGGTCACTATCCGACTTTGACAAATCCGGGAAAGGAGGAAGTCAGACCATGCCAGAAGGAAAGGTGAAGTGGTTCAACGAGAAGAAAGGCTTCGGATTCATCCAGACGGACGAGGGGGAAGACATTTTCGTTCACTTCAGCGCCATCCAGGACAGCGGATTCAAGACCTTGCAGGAGGGACAGCGGGTCTCGTTCGACATTGAGAAGGGCCGCAAGGGTCTCGCAGCGGCCAACGTAAAAGCCCTGTAAGGACCGTTTTCGGGAGAGGCGCATTTTCTTCACGGGAGCGCCTCTTTTTCGTTGCGGGGCATGTACCCACGAAAGGGGAAATCGCATGAGCAAAAAACTGTATGTAGGAAACCTGACGCAGAATGTCACCGAGGACGACCTGCGGTCCAATTTCTCGGAGGTTGGCAAGATCGTCTCCATCACGATCATCAAGGATCGGTACACGGGCTATTCGAAGGGCTTCGGCTTTGTGGAGATGGAAACCCCCGAGGAGGCCAAGGAAGCCATCGCACGCTTCAACGGTGGCCAGCTCGACGGGAAGACACTGACCGTCAGCGAGGCCAAACCGCGGAAGGACGAAGGCGGCGGGAGGCCGGGAGGCGGCGGCTATCGCGGCGGCGGTGGGCGTCCGGGCGGTGGCGGCGGCGGTTACCGAGGCGGCGGTGGCGGCGGACGCGGCCGGTATTGATCCCGCACAATAGACCCATTTTCCGGTGTAACCGGATAAAAAGGGCGGCCCCCGGGCCGCCTTTTTTGCGTTCTTCATCCCGCCCTGCTCCCGATCCGGGTTGTCGCGGCGGCGGGAGGTATGATAGGAGAGTCGGCTGACAAGAAAGGGGAGCGTGTATGGATTTCCTGGATCTGCGGGGTCGGACATTCAAGGGATTTCTGGCGGAGGATGAAGCGCAACGGCTCTACGATCTGGCCCGGGAGGCCAGCCGCCTGGGTGCCTGCCTGGAGATCGGCAGCTACTGCGGCCTCTCCGCGGCTTATCTTGGCCTGGGCTGCCGGGAAGAAGGGGGCGTTCTCTATTCCATCGACCACCACCGGGGCTCCGAGGAGCAGCAGCCGGGAGAGGCCTATTTCGATCCGGACCTCCTGGATGCGAAAACCGGACAAATCGACACGCTCCCCCTTTTCCGTGAGACCCTGGAGGAGCTCTCCCTGGTCGGAACGGTCATACCCATCATCGGCCGCTCCGCCGAGGTCGCCGCCCAGTGGAGAAGCCCCCTCGCCCTCGTCTTCATCGACGGCGGCCACACCTTCGAGGCAGCCTTCACCGATTACAACTCCTGGGTCTCCCACCTGATTCCGGGCGGTTATCTCGCCATTCACGACCTCTTCCCCGATCCCGCCAAGGGCGGCCAGGCCCCCTGGTGCGTCTACAACCTGGCCCTCGCTTCGGGTCTCTTCAAGGCGCTGCCCGTGACGGGAACCCTGGGAATCCTGCGGCGGGCCTCCTGCGGGACCGTAACGGCCGCTGCAGCGGCCGCCTGGGAAAAGATGCGGCCTTGAATCGGAACGCGAAAAGAGACGCCGGCCCGGCAGACGAGGCCCGGCTCCTGAAGAAGAGGATCGCCGCCCTCGAAAGCGACCTTGCCCGCCTGAAAGCCGTGGAGGGGCAGCTTCGGGAGAGCGAGGAAATCTACCGGACCATCTCCCAGAAATCCTTCGCCGGAATCTACGTCGTCCAGGACGGACGGTTCCGGAACATCAACCCCAACGCCGCCTCCTACGCCTCCTGCACAACGGAGGAGCTCCTGGAAAAAAATGCCGACGCGGTGATCCACCCCGACGACAAGGAGATCGTCAAGGCGAACGCCCGAAGCATGCTGCGGGGGGGGCGGACGGCGCCGCACGTCTTCCGGATCATCACAAAGACCGGAGAGATCCGCTGGATCATGGAAACGGTCACCTCCATTACCTTCGGCGGACGGCCGGCCATCCTGGGCAACTGCATGGACATCACGGAGATCAAGCTGGCGGAGGAACGGCTCCGGGACAGCGAGAACCTGTATCGGGCGATCTTCGAGAACACGGGGACGGCGACGATCATCATCGAGGAGGACACGACCATATCCCTGGTCAACGAAGAGTTCGTCCGGCTCTCGGGATACCGCCGCGAGGAATGGGAGGCCCGGAAAAGCTGGACCGAATTCGTCGACCCCGCGGATCTCGAACGTATGCGGACCTACCATGCCCTCCGGCGCCGGGACCCCGATGCCGCCCCGCGAAACTACGAGTTCGGCTTCATCGACAGCACCGGACGCCGTCGCGACGTCAGCCTCACCGTGGGAATGATCCCGGGAACGAAGAAGAGCGTCGCCTCCTTCGCCGACATCACCGACGCAAAGTCGGCGGAGCAGAAGATCCGGGAATCCGAAATTCTCTACCGCACGATCTTCGAGACGACCGGGACGGCGACGATCATCATCGAGGAGGACATGACCCTCTCCCTGGTCAACTCCGAGTTCGAGCGGCTTTCGGGGGCACCCAAGGACTACTGGGAGGGAAAACGCAAGTGGACGGAGTTCGTCACCGCACGGGACATGCCCCGGATGCTCGGATATCACAAGGCCCGGCGGGTCGATCCGGCGGCGGCCCCCCGCAATTACGAGTTCCTGTTCGCCGACAGGCATGGGAGCCGGAAGAACGTCATCATCACCATCGCCATGATCCCGGGGACAAAAAAGAGTGTCGCCTCCTTCGCCGACATCACGGAGCAGAAGCGCTCGGAGACGGCTCTCCGGAAGCGGGAGCGAGAAGTTCAGCGCAAGTCCCGGAGCCTCGAGGAAGTCAATACGGCCCTGAAGGTTCTCCTGAAGCAGCGGGAAGACGACCGGACGGAACTGGAGGAAAAGGTTCTCTCCAATTTCAAGGCCCTGGTCCTGCCCTACCTGGGAAAGCTGAAACGGGGCAGAGCGGGAGAGCGGGACGCTGCTCTCCTTGACGTTCTCGAAGCGAACCTGGCAAACATCATCTCGCCCTTTTCTCACCGCCTTTCATCGCGCAACCTGAACCTCACGCCCAAAGAGCTGCAGGTGGCAAACCTGGTCAAGGAGGGGAAAACAACAAAGGAAATTTCTGAACTGATGGGTGTGTGCCCGGGAGCCGTTTCCCTCCATCGCAGCCATATCCGCCATAAGCTCGGGCTGAACCGCAAGAAAAGCAACCTCCGGTCCTACCTCGGCTCGCTGTCCTGAATGTAAGGATTATCCTTATACTTCCTATCCAACCTTATTATATTGTCTCGTCCTCCAATTTCCCTTACAGAACATGAACATATGGATGAATACCGTCGCCGTCATCAGGAGGGATCCCCGGGGAGGTCTTCATCCAGGGGGAATGAATGAAAAAAGGAGGAGGGATGAAGATGGGATGGATGGATGAGTACAGGATGAAGCTGGTATCGGCGGAGCAGGCGGTCCAGGCCGTCAAGTCGGGCGACTGGGTCGAATACGGTGAATTCACAGGGATGCCCCGGGCCCTGGACAAGGCTCTGGCCGGCAGAAAGGACAGCCTCCGCGACGTCAAGATCCGGAGCACCGTCACGGCCTACCTCCCGGAGGTGCTTCAGGCGGACCCGACGGGGGAGCATTTCACCTGGCACAGCTGGCACTTTTCCGGGGCCGACCGGAGGTTCGCCGACAAGGGCGTTCCGGTCTACTACATTCCCATCAAGTACTCGGAAGTTCCCCGCTACGTGAGGGAGGAGATCCCCGATCTGGCCGTGTTCATGCTTCAGGCAGCCCCGATGGACAGGCACGGCTGGTTCAACTTCGGCCCCCAGAACTCCTTCACGAAGGCGACCTGCGAGCGAGCAAAAACCGTGATCGTGGAGGTGAACGAGAAAATGCCCCGCTGCCTCGGGGGCTACGAGGAGGCCGTCCATATCAGCGAGGTGGACATCATCGTGGAGGGCGACAACCCGCCCCTGACGCAACTTCCCTCTCCGCCGGCGACAGAGGTGGACCAGAAGGTGGCAAAGTACATCCTGGAAGAGATGAAGGACGGGAGCTGCATCCAGCTCGGCATCGGCGGCATGCCCAATGCCGTGGGCATGATGATCGCGGAGTCGGACTTGAAAAACCTGGGCTGCCACACGGAGATGCTCGTGGACGCCTATGTTCACATGGCCGAGGCCGGAAAGATCACCGGCTGCAAGAAGGGAATCGATCCCTACAAGATGGTTTACACCTTCGCCCTGGGAACGCAGATCCTCTATGACTTCATCGACAACAACCCCAGGTGCGCTATCTATCCCGTCAACTACACGAACAAACCCGCCGTCGCCGCCCTGAACGACGACCTGATCACCATCAACAACGCCGTCGAGGTGGACCTCTACGGCCAGGCCTGCTCCGAGTCCTCGGGCATCCGCCAGATCAGCGGCACCGGTGGACAGCTGGACTTCGTCCTCGCCGGCTACGAATCGAAGGGCGGCAAGTCCATCATCTGCCTCCCCTCCAGCTACAAGGGCAAGGACGGCTCCACAAAGTCCCGGATCGTTCCGACCCTGCAGGTGGGCGGCATCGTGACGGATTCCCGGAGCATCGTCCACTACATCGTCACGGAGTACGGGAAGGTGAACCTGAAGGGGAAATCCCTCTGGGAGCGGTCCGAAGCACTTATCGGCATCGCGCACCCGGACACGCGGGAGGACCTGATCAAGGCGGCGGAGGCCCAGGGGATCTGGCGCCGGAGCAACCGGCAGGGATGAAAACCAGGGAGACAGGATGAAACCAAAAGGGGAGGAGCGGATATCAAATTCGCTCCTCCTTCCTTATTTTTCTTCTTTTCCCAAGAAAACATGACGCGGATGAGAAGCTGGCATGGGGGAGCAGGGCATCCCTCGCGCTCAGAAGCGTTTTTTCGACCCTGCAGCGTCTCGCTCCGCTGCAAAGTCATAACTCGCGCCTAAGGGCGCTCAGACAGATGACTTTGCGGGCGCTGCGCTGCGACGGCAGGGTGCCCCGAAAAAGCCGCTATTCGCGCTCCGGGAAGCCCCCTCCCGCATACATCCGCGGGGGCGCGGCCGGGGATTCCCAGAGGAGCAATTAGGAGAATTTTCCACTGGGACGGCCGTTCGGGCAGGCAATGCGCTTTGCGGAAAATTCTCCGCGACGGCGGGAACCCCGTGACAGCCCCCGCGCCGTGATACGAAGGGATGGAAAAGAGGGGAGCGGATTTGAAATCCGCTCCTCTGGCGTGCCGTTTCTACAGATGATCCACTCGGTTGTTGTGGGTCCAGAACCACCCGTACCGGTCGCTCTGCCGCTCCACCTTCAGGAATCCCTTGTCGGTGAACTCGCCGATCACCTTCTCCACCAGGGCCGGGCTCGCAGCGGATGCCTCCGTGATGCGTCGGCATAGCTCCGGCCGGGTCTCTTTCGGGTCCCCGGCGGCGGGAAACGATCCCAGGTTTTCGATCAGGTCCCCGGCCAGGATCTTGTAGATGAGCTGGGTGCGATAGTGACCCTCCACCTTGAAATGGTCCGACGGTGCGATGGTGCCGTCATGGTAGGCCCGGATCATGCGCTGCCATTCCTCGTCGATGGCCCCCTCGAACTTGGCCACAAAACCCTCGATGTCGGCCGGCCCCAGGGCGGAGGTCCTTGTCACGGCCCGGTTGGCGTCGTAAAGGGACCAGTCGCTGGTCAGGATTTCCAGGTCGTAGGATTCGATCTCCTCGCGGACGGTCGTTCCGGGGAATGGGGCCAGGATGTGGTAGCCGTACATGGCCCCGAGCCCCTGGGCAAAGGCGTCCGTCTCCTTCAGCGTTTCCATGGTTTCTCCGGGAAGGCCGGCGATGAACGAGGCGTGACAGATCATCCCCGCGTCGTTGCACATCCGGACGGCCTTCCGCACCTGATCCAGCTTGATGCCCTTCCGGATCCGGTCCAGCATCTCCTGGTTCCCCGACTCCACACCGTAGCTGATGCTGTCGCAGCCGTTCTCGCGCATGATCGCCAGGGTCTCCGGGTCCACCGTGTTCACCCGGGCGAAGGCGCTCCAGGCGAACTTCAGCCCCCGCCGCCGGATCTCGTCACAAACCTCCCGCACCTTCCTTTTGTTCGAGACGAAGAGATCGTCGGCCACGTTGATCCGGTCGATGCCGTAGGACAGGATGTGCTCGATCTCGTCCACCACCCGCGCCGCCGTCCGCTGGCGCACCGTTTTCCCCACCATCCGCCGGCCCTGGCAGAAGATGCAGGAGTACGGGCAGCCCCGGCTCGTGATGATGCTGACCGGATAGCCCAGGGCCCGGTAGCGCGAAAGGGGGAGGAGATGACGAGCCGGCATGGGCAGCTCGTCCAAGTCCGGGATGAAGGGCCTGGTTTCGGTTTCCACGAGGGACCCGTTTTCACGGAATGAGAGTCCCCGGATGTCTTTCCATCTCTTCCGGTCCCGGATCGCCCCCGCCAGTTCGGCGATGGTTTCCTCCCCCTCCCCGCGAACGACGAGGTCGATGCCGGGATAGGTGTTCAGGGTGCCCGCGGCGTCGAAGGACACATGGGGGCCTCCCATCATCGTGACGATGTCCGGATTGTGCTCCTTGACGGTGGCGACGATCCGCGCCGCCGCGGGAAAATTCAGGGTTACCGATGTCCCGCCCACGGCGTCCGGCTGGAAGGCTTCCAATTGGGCCTTCAGCTTTTCCGGGGTGTACCGGCTGACGATGTAGTCGAAAATCCGCACTTCCGCGCCGGCCCGCTCGAAGGCGGCGGCGACGTAGCTGACCCCCAGGGGCGGCGCCGGCGCCTCTTCCAGAGGATACGGCGGGGCGATGATGGCGATTTTCATGATATCGGTCTTCCCTTTCCTGGCTCGACTGCCATGGATGTTTCTTCTTTCCCTTGCCCGCACTCCCATTGAATCATCCAGCCGCGGGGGCGCGGCCGGCGGCCTCAGTCTCCCCGGCGGGGGAAAAGCATAGACCGGATCCAGCCGGTCCAGGTGTTTCCCTTCGTATGGTGCCGGTCGATGATCGCGAACTCCTCCGCCAGCCCCCGGGGATCGGCCATCCAGTCCGCCCGCGTCTTCATGGGCAACGCGGGGTCCAGATCCTTCACATAGGAGGCGGGGTTTCCCGCCACGACCGTGTAGGGGGGGACATCCCGCGTCACCACGGCACCGGCGCCGACGATGCTGTGGTCGCCGATGGTGACACCTTTGCAGACGATGGCGCTGTCCCCGATCCAGACATTGTTCCCGAGCTTCACGGGGGCCACCGCCAGGGAGGAGTCGGAGCGGTCATAGAGGCCGTGCCAGTCCGCGTCGGTGATATAGGCCCCGTGGGCCATCATGCAACTGTCACCGATGGTGATTTCCCGGGCGGCGGAGATTCTCACGCCGGGACACAGGAGACAGTAATCGCCGATATCGATCCGCCCCCCCGTCTCCAGGGTGGACCAGACGGTCAGGCGGACCCTCTTGTCCGGGGCGGCAATGACGTGGGCATAGTGGCCGAGCGTGATGGGACCTCCGAAGACCTCCACATACCAGGGCTTCATGTAGGTCCCCCCCCGGCCCAGGCGGTCGAAATGAGGTCGGAGATAGCGCTCGGCGTACCAGCACTGAAAGGCCTGGTCAAGGCGCTTGAGGATATACGGGCGGTGTTCTTTCAGCATGGGCCCCTCCGAACCGCCTCCGGACCTTCTCCCCTCAGCGTGGGCCCCTGTTTTCCCAGAAACCGTGACGGAACAAGCACCCCCCGGGCGTCAGCCCGTAGAGCGCATCATAGGCCATGAGCACCGCCGCCGCCGTCCATGCCGTCCGCTCCTCCGGCCAGATGACGGCATCGGGAAAGGTCACTCCCATCCAGTAGGACCCGTCGTCGTACTTCTTGTCCAGGATCCAGCTGAAGACGGCCTTGGCCCGTTCGTGTTCTCCCACCGCATCCAGGGCCAGGACAAGCTCCGACGTCTCCGCCATGGTCGCCCACGGCCGGTCGCAGACGCACCGGACCCCCCAGTCGGGAACCACGAACCGCTCCCAGTAACGGTCGATGCGCCGGCGGGCGTCCTGCCCCTGGAGGGCGCCGCAGAGAACCGGATAATACCAGTCCATGGAGAAGCGGGATTTGATCATGTTGAAGTGGTTCGGCTTATGCTGGATGGCGTGGCCGAGCTTCCCGATGGCTTTCTCCCAGCGGGGCATCTTCTTTCCCTGTCGCCCGGCCATGGCCAGGGCGCACTTGACGCTCATGAAGATCGAGCTGGATCCCGTCAAGAGGGCCATGGGATCGGCAACGCCCTCCTTGTTCCGGGCCCAGTAGATCTCTCCCGTCGGGGCCTGGAGACCCAGGGCGTATTCAATCCCCCCCTCGACCATCGGCCAGAAGGAAAGCGCCGCATCCCAGTCGCCGGTCACCAGGCCGTAGTGGAAAACGCCCACAGCGACGTAGGAGGAAAAGTTGGAGTCCTTCGTCGGGTCCTCCACGACGCCGCCCCGGACCGCCGACCACCAGCTTCCGTCCGGGAGCTGCGTATCCGCAAGCCACCGGTAGGCCCGCTGCGCCTCTTCCAGGCGCCCGGCCACGACGAGCCCCATGGCACTTTCCACATGGTCCCACGGGTCCGTCTTGCCGCCGACGGACCAGGGGATTTCCCCGTTTTCCTTCTGCACGCCGGCGATGAATCCGGCGGTGGCTTCCACGTCCAGTCTCAGGTCCGGCTTCAGGGCCGGGCGGGTCGAGGTTCGCTCCATATCAGCAACCCTTCTTCAGGTAGAGTACGATGCTCTTGGCGATCAGCGGGTTCAGCATTCGGTCGAGGATGACCGTGAGCCTGGGTTTTTCCATGATGTCCCATTCCAGAAAACGCTTGTAGAGATTCACGGGCCGCGAGTCTTCCCGCTTGTGGCCCACAAGGCACTTGAGCCACCAGTAGGGGGCGTGAAGGCCGTGGCGGTAATCGATCCCCCGGAAGTCGGCACCCGCATCTTCCAGGAGGCGTCGAATCTCCCGCTTCCGGTAGATCCGGATGTGGCCCCCCGGCTCGTTGTGGTAGGCCTCCGAGAGGGCCCAGCAGATCCGCTCCGGGAGCCAGCGGGGGACACTCACCACCAGATCCCCGCCCGGCCGGAGAACCCGCATCAGTTCGGACACGGCCTTCCGGTTGTCCGGGATGTGCTCCAGCACCTCCGAACAGATTACGACGTCGAAGGCCCCGTCGGGAAAAGGCAGCCGCGTCACGTCGGACTTGACGGCCATGACGGCGCCCCGGCAGCCGTTCTCCTGGCTCATGACCCAGAGCGTGCCCCCGGCCTTGCGGAGGTCCTCTTCGCTCAGGTCGAGCCCGACGGCGGTGATGTCGGCCCTCCGGAAGGCCTCACAGATATGACGGCCCGTCCCGCAGCCGGCGTCGAGAACCCTCATTCCCGGCCGCAGGTCCAGGCGCTCAAAGTCGACGGTGAGCATTCATGGCCTCCCGGTAGACATCCACACCCCGCTGGGCGGCATGCCGCCAGGTGAACGCCCCTTTCACGCGCTCCAGGCCGGCCCTTCCGAGTTCCTCCCTCTTTTTCGGGTTGTCCAGAAGCTCTTCGATGGCTCTCTCCAGGGCCTCCCGGTCACCCGGGGGCACCAGGATGCCGGCATCTCCCACCACTTCCGGGAGCGCCCCGCCGGTCGTGCTGATGACGGGCACGCCACAGGCCATCGCCTCGCCGGCGGGCATTCCGAACCCCTCGTACAGCGAGGGGATGACGGCCATCGTGGCCTTGGCGTAGTACCCGGCAAAGTCCTCCCAGGCGATGCGGCCGGTGAACGTCACCGTGTCGCCCAGCCGCAGCTCTTTGACGAGGCGCTCGATGGCCCCGTCCTTCTTGGGCTGGCCGATGACGGTCAGTTTCACCGGGCGGCGCCGCCGCAGGGAATCGACGGCCTCCAGGAGGTATCGCAGCCCCTTGAGGGGCGTGTCGGCGCTGTTGGTCACGAGGATCGTGTTCTCCGGGCGTCCGTTCCCGTTGGCGGGATAGAAGAAGTCCATGTTGATGCCGTTGGGCACCACCCGGAACTTCTCCTCCGGCACCCCGAACGCCCGGCTGATGTCGCCCTTCGAACACTCGGAGACGGTGATGATCTGCGAGAAGAGCCGGGAGACCTTGATCTGCATATCCAGGAAGGAGTACCAGCGGCGTACCTTGAGCCGCTTAAGCAGGTTCGGAGCGGCGTCGATTTCCGTATCGCGGTCCACCGTGATGGGATGGTGGATCGTTGCCACCGTCGGGTAGCCGAGCTTTTCCAGCTCCAGGATGCCCCAGGACAGGCACTGGTTGTCGTGGACGATGTCGTAGGCCGGCTTCCGTTCGCGGAACCAGCGGTGGACACGGCTGCCGAACGTCCTGGGCTCGGGGAACCCTCCCAGGCACATGTCCAGAAACTCCATGGTGTTGACCGGCGAAAGGAGATCCCGGTACCGGGTCGGGCGGAACAGGTGATCCGAATTGTACAGGTCGAGGCCCGGCAGCTTGTGAAGGGTGACTCCCTCGGGCACCTCCGGGTAGGGGGGACCGGAGATGACGTCCACCTTGTGCCCCAGTTCCCGGAGGGCGTGGCTCAGGTACTTGATGTAGACCCCCTGCCCGCCGCTGGCCGGATTGCCCCGGTAGGTCAGGAGGCAGATTTTGAGCGATCCGGTGGATCGTTTGGACTTCTTTCCTTTTGCTGCTTTTCTTGGTTTCATGACGCGTCTCTTCCAGGCAGGCGACAACCGCGGGGAGGGGCGATGGCGGGTACGGGGCGCGGCCCCGGACGGAATCAGGACCCCCCGGCGGTGGCCCGCCGGACAATCTCCTCGGAATTTCTCATCATCACTTCCACTTCCCGGAGGTTCATGCCGGCCCCGAGGGCCACCCGGATGGCCTGGTCGCGGGTGATGAGATCCTGCGGCCCGTGGCTGTCCGTGTTCAGAACCAGGGGAACTTCAAATCGGCGGGCCAAACCAAGCACATGCCCGTTCGTGAGGCTGTGCCCCTTCCGGGCGGAGATCTCGAGGTACACCCCCTGCTCCCTGGCCCGCATCACATCGGTCTCGGAAATCAGGCCCGGATGGGCCAGGATGTCCACGGCCGCCTCGATGGCCGCCCGGTTCGTTCCCGGCAGCACGGGTTCGGCGATGGTCTCCCCGTGAACGACAACGATGCGGGCTCCCAGATCCCGGGCCTCCCGGACCAGCTCAGCGATGTATTCCGGCGGGACGTGGGTCAGCTCGATTCCCGGGATGACGGGCATTCCCAATGCATCCGAAAGCTTCCGGCATGCCTTTGCAACCCGGGGCACGAGGAAATCCACGTTGGAGTGATCCCCATGATCGGTGATGGCCAGGGCGCGATATCCCCTGTCCTGGGCCCGCCGGGCCATTTCGGAAGGGATCAGTTCACCGTCACTGAAGATGGAATGAGTATGCAGATCGATCACAGAATCAACACGTTTCCCTGTAATATCGGTCAACTCCTGAACCGGAGCGGACTAATTAGCAGATTTCCGCAGGGAGGTCAACGAAATATCGTGCACGGCCAAGCGCGACTCTTGAAGAGTTTCGATGGGATGGATGGAATCACACCACCCGGGAGGGGCCGTTGCCGGTCCCGGGGATTCCGTCAGGAGGAGCGTTGGGGCAGACGGATTTGCCGCCGGTTCGGGTCCGGCTGCATCCGGTAGAAGATGGCCGTGTGCCCGATGAGCCCCACAAGCGACGCCCCGGTGGCCGTCCCGATCTGTGCGGCAAGATCCTCCTTCCGGTCCTTCTCCTTGAAATCGTTGAATTTGACCTTGATCAGCTCGTGTTCGGCCAGGGCTCCTTCCGCAGCCGCCAGGACGCCCCCGGTGAGGCCCGCCTGCCCGATCAGGACAAGCGGCTTGATCCCGTGGGCGAGGCCGCGGAGGTATTTCCGCTGAAACCCCTGCAGCTCCATCAGCGACCCCCCGGCCACGGCCTTGCCAGGCTCAGCATGACCTTCCACTGGAGATCCGCGACCTCAAGGAACAGGCGGGAGATGCGAAACCAGCCGTCGAACCACGACCGGCGGCAGAAGGACGGATCCGCGAAGGCCGCGCCATCCATCCCCGGAATGCAGCGGAAGAAGCCCGCCTTCCAGGCGTCCGGGCGGAACGGGCTTCCCGTCTCCGGCGAAACACCTTCCTGCTTTTCCGCCGGTTTGACCGGGGCTTCCGCCTTCCGGTCCTCCGGTGCCTTCCGTTTCCGGAGCTGCGCCGCGGGTTCCGGTGTCTTCTTCATCCCAGCCACCTTTACGGCGCTGGTCTTCGACGGAGCGCCCTTCCTGCCGGCGGCAGCGACCGTCTTCGCCCGATCCTTCTTCGTTCCCGCCGCATCCGGGGGAGAAGGCTTCGCCGCCGGCGCTTTCGCACGGCCGGAGGATCCGTTTTTTTCGCTCATCCCCGGGGACCCGCCACCGGCCTTTCCTTTCGCCGGTTTCGCAGGCCTCGTGCGGGTCGGCGCGGACGGCTTCAGGGCGCTCAGTTTGCTGAGCAGTTCCTCGTTCTTCCTAGCCATACAGTATCTCCTCCGTCAGGGCCTGGAAATCTTCCGCCCCGGCACTCCGGGGACCGTAATCGAAAATGCTTTTCTGGGCGATCTGGGCCTTCACCAGGTCCACGTTTACCCGGATGGCCGTGCGAAGAAGGCGCTCTCCCAGGTCGTCCCGGAGAACTTGCAGGATCTGGTCGGACAAGACCGTTCGCCGGTCGAACTTGGAAAGCAGGACTCCCCGGAACTTCAGGGTTCGGTTGTACTCCTTCCGGATCCCCTCGATCTCCTCCAGGAGCTGCTTGAGTCCAAGGATGGCGAAGAACCCCACCTCCACCGGGACGATGACCTCGTCCGCCGCCGCCAGGGCGCTCCGCGTGAAGATATTGATGCTGGGAGGGCAATCGTAGAGCATGAAGTCGTAGGAACGCTCCAGGGGGCCGAGGAGCTTCTTCAGGCGCCGTACGCCATCGTTCCGGTGCAGGACGGGCTCTATGTCCTTGAGGGCGTTGTTGGCCGGCAGGACATCCCCTTCCCCCGTGGCAACGACATAGTCCGAAGGATTTCCGCCCTCCGCCAGGAGATCCTTGACGGTCCGCCCTTCCCCCTCGATGATCAGTCCCAGGGAGGCCGAGGCGTTTCCCTGGGCGTCCAGGTCCACCAGGAGGACTCGCTTTCCCAGGCGGGTCAATCCGCCGGCGAGCCCCAGAGCGGCGGTTGTCTTGCCGACGCCGCCCTTCTGGTTCGTGAAGGCGATCTTTCTGGCCATGCTCCGCCTCCTTATCCGAGGGATGTAATGGAAGACAGACAACCGAGAGGCATTGATAATATCAATCGTCCCGCGGCGCAACCACTTTTCCTCCGGGCTTTTCCCTGAATCCCCGGAACCGGGACCCTCCTGCATTTCATGTCGCATTTCCACATTGGCCGCTATCACTCCGGCCGTGAAGTGTAGTATGATCCGCGCCGATCATGTCGACCCGCGGGCAGGAATCCCGGCCGTTCGCAAGGACCGCCCGCACGGCCTTTCCGGGAGGACAGACGATGGAATACAGGATCCAGGAGAACTGCAAGGGGGTGGACTGGCACCAGATCCAATCCACGCTCCGGGAGGCGGGGATGGGTTTCTACGATCACGCCCGCCATCGCCGGGCCTTCGAAAACAGCGAGGCCGTCGTTTTCGTCTACGAGGGCGAGCGGATGATCGGCTTCGGCAGGGCCATCTCCGACGGGGCCTACCAGGCGGCCGTGTACGATATGGCGGTCGTTCCGGAACACCGGGGCAAGGGCGTGGGAAAGCTCATCATGGGGACGATCCTGAAAAAGGTCGGGCCCTGCAACGTCATCCTTTACGCAAGCCCGGGGCGGGAGGGGTTTTACGAGACCATGGGGTTTGGCCGCCTGAAGACGGGCATGGGCCGTTTTCTCCAGCACGAGGAAAAACGGGAAAAGGGAATGGTGGAATAACTCTCGAAGTCCTGAGCCGCGAGTCGTACTTTTTGGTCCGTCGAGCGGCGAGGGACGAGAGAAACGCGGCAGATGGATTTCCCCATCTCCAGAAACCAGCCGAAACGGCATTCAGAAGACGGCCTCGAAAAAAACCCCGCAGACAAGGCGCGCAAGTCCTGAGGCGTGAGGCGTAATCCGGTGGAGTTCGAAGGCCGCTCAAAAGGGGTCGGATGCAAGGCCCTCGAAGTCCTGAGCCGCGAGTCGTACTTTTTGGTCCGTCGAGCGGCGAGGGACGAGAGAAACGCAGCAGACGGCCTCTTTTCAGCGGCCTTCGGTCAGAACAGCCAGAGGTGGTCCAGCTCCTCCCCCTCCCTCCCCTCCGTCTTTCGCATCCGGACGACCTGCGCGGGGATCCCGGCCACGAGTGCGTTGGCGGGGACGTCCTTGACGACCATGGAGTGTGAGGCCACGATCGCCTGTTCTCCAACGGTGACGCCGGGAAGGATGACGGCGCCGGAATAGATCTTCGCATAATCCCGGATGACGACCGGCCTGTATTCCCGGATGATGTGAGACGCCTCCGAGTGGCTGTGCGTAAAGATCTGCACATTCTCCGTCAGGGCCACGTGGCTGCCGATGGTGACTCCCCCCTTGGAATCCACGAATACGCCCCGGTTTAAAAAGACAAAATCGCCGACCTCGATATTCTGCCCGAAGTTGAACCTGCAGTTCTCCTCCGCGATGAACCCGGCACCGCACTTCTTGAACAGGCGCTCCGCGATCAGCCTCCGGAACAGGATCCCGAAATTCGCGTCCAGGCACACGGGGAGCCGGTCGAAAGCGTCCCACAGGAAGTGAAGGCAGCGCTGCTCCGGCGTGAAAGGATGCTCACGCCCCAGCGGGAGCAGCTCGCTGTAGAGCGTCATCTCCTCCAGGAATTCCTTCGGGTAGGCGGGACCATCGAGTATCCTCAGGATGTGGAGTGTCCCGTCCTCATCGAGGCCGCCCCGGATGATTCCGCCGATTTCGTCCAGCATCAAATCCACCGTCTTGCCCATGATTTGCTCCTCGAAGTCTTCGATTCAGGACTTCTTCCGGTTTCGCGCCATCTTTTCCAGGCCGATGGCAAGATAAACACCATATGATATCAACAAGATGATGCCCCAATCCCGGATGGAGACAGGGGCCGTCTGGAAGAGCCGGTTCATGACGGGGGTGTAGGTGAACAGAAGCTGGAGGACCACCATCACGGCGGATCCGACCAGGACCCAGGGGTTGGTGAAAAAGCCGATGCGGAAGGCGGAGCGGGTCAGGGACCGGCAGTTGAAGAGGTAGAAGAGCTCGATCATGACGAACAGGTTCACCGCCACCGTGCGAGCCACCTCGATGGGATACCCCTGGCCCCGCTGCCAGAGGAACGTGGTGAAGACAGCCCCCAGCATGAGGATCGTCACCAGGAGGATCCGGCCGATCATCACCTTGTCGAGCAGCGGCGCCCGGGGGTCACGGGGCGGTCGCTCCATGACGTCCTTCTCCTGGGGCTCGAAGGCCAGCATCAGGCCCAGGAGGACCGCCGTGGTCATGTTGATCCAGAGGATCTGGACGGGAAGAATCGGCAGGATCGTCCCCGTGAGGATGGCGGCCAGGATGACGAGCCCTTCGCCGCCGTTCGTCGGGAGTGTCCAGATGATGAACTTCACGAGGTTGTCGAAGACCCGTCGGCCCTCCTCCACGGCTCTTGTGATGGAGGCGAAGTTGTCGTCCGTGAGGACCATGTCCGCCGCCTCCTTGGCCACGTCGGTTCCGGTGATGCCCATGGCCACACCGATGTCGGCCTGCTTCAGGGCCGGGGCGTCGTTGACGCCGTCCCCCGTCATGGCCACGATCTGTCCGCGGGCCTGGAGCGCCTCCACGAGGCGCAGTTTCTGCTCCGGCGCCACGCGGGCAAAGACGGACACCTCCGCCGCGACCCGGATCATCTCGTCGTCGCCAAGACGGGCCAGGTCCTGGCCGGTCAGGGCCGCCGGGGCGGCCCCCTCCCCGTCATCCGGCCGTCCAATCCCGATCTGGCGGGCGATCGTCGCGGCCGTCAGGGCATGGTCCCCGGTGATCATCTTGACCTCGATCCCGGCGGCCCGGCAGAGCCGCACGGCCTCCAGGGCCTCCGGCCTCGGCGGATCGATCATTCCCTGAAACCCAAGAAACGTCAGGCCGGAGAATTCGTTCTCCCCGTCGATGCGGGTGCTCCCCGCCGGCCGTTCCTTCCTGGCAAGGGCCAGCACGCGGAGCCCCCCGGCGGCCATGTCCTCCGCCGCCCTGTGGGCCGCCGGTCCGTCAAGTGGTTTCAGGCCGCCGCCGGCGTCGAGGGTGTATTCGCACTTCGCCAGGATCCGCTCCACGGCCCCCTTGAAATAGACGATACCGGCGCCCCCCTCCCCGCCGCCGTGGAGCGTGGCCATGTACTGGCGCTCCGACTCGAAGGGGATGGAGTCGAGGCGTGGAAAGGCGTCGGCGGTCTCCTCCGCGTCCATTCCTCCCTTGGCGGCGGCAACGATCAGGGCCCCCTCCGTGGGATCTCCCTGAACCTTCCAGGCCTCGTCCTCCCGGAGGAGCCGGGCGTCGTTGCAGAGAAGGCCTGCCCGGAGGCACTCCTGCAGTGCCTCCGGGAGCGACACCTGGAGATCCTTCCCCGCGATCGAGAACGAACCTTCCGGGGTGTAGCCGACCCCCGAGACGTCGTAAAATTCGCCACCGGCATAGATCCGGCGGACCGTCATCTGGTTCTCCGTCAGGGTCCCCGTCTTGTCGGAGCAGATGACCGTGGTGCTGCCCAGGGTTTCCACGGCGGGAAGCTTCCGGATGATGGCCCGTTTCCGGGCCATGCGGCTCACGCCGATGGCCAGCGTGATCGTCACCGCTGCGGGGAGCCCTTCCGGGATGGCCCCCACCGCCAGGGCGACGGCAGCCATGAACATGTCGACGACGCTCTCGCCCCTCCAGAGTCCGACGCCGAAGGTCAGGCCCGCAAGGACCAGGATGGCCCAGAGGAGGATCGTACTGAACCGGGCTATTTTCTTCGTCAGGGGAGTCGAAAGGTCCGCCGCCCCGGCGACCAGCTCGGAGATCCGGCCCGTCTCCGTCTTGTCCCCCGTGGCGACGACGATCCCCCGGCCCTGTCCGTAGGCAACAAGCGTCCCGCCATAAGCCATGTTTTTCCGGTCGGCCAGGATCGTCTCCGGAGGCAGCTCCTCCTCCTTTTTCTCCACCGGCACCGATTCCCCTGTGAGGGCCGACTCGTCGATCCGCAGTTCTCGTGAAATATGGAGGCGCAGGTCCGCCGGGACCTTGTCGCCCGACTGGAGGAGGACGATGTCGCCGGGCACGAGCTCCGCCGAGGGAACGGCGACGCGCTTCCCGTCCCGGAGAACCGTCGAAGAGGTGGCCATCAGATTCTTCAGGGACTCGATGGCCCGCTCCGCCTTGTCCTCCTGGATGTAGCCGATGACGGCATTGACCAGGACAACCCCCAGGATGACCGAGGAATCGACCCATTCCCGAAGGAGTGCGGTGATCCCCCCGGCTGCCAGGAGGATGTAAACGAGGGGCTGGTGGAACTGCTTGAGGAATCGCAAGAGGGGACCGGTCCGCTTCTTGACGGTCACGGTGTTGGGACCGAACTTTTCCTGGCGGTGCCGGACCTCGAAAACCGAGAGTCCGCGCTCGGGGTCGGTGTCCAGGAAATCGGCCACGGCCTCGGACCGGCAGTGGTGCCAGTGTTTGCAGAGCAGGGTCTCCATTGCCAGGCTTCCTCCTTTGCAGTTTGTTCGGAAGGATTCTCTCTCCGGGGCCCCGCCCCGGTGCACGATAGCGGAACCCGGCGACAGTCTACAGACAAGAGGGGTTTGAGTCAACGGGATGAGGCGTTTCCGGGGCCGGACACGATCCCCGGGGCGCTACAGGAAATACTTGATGACGGCGAAGCCGCCGATGAGCAGCACGGTGAACAGGATGGCCAGCCAGTTGAAGTGCCGGTCGATGAAGCCCTTGATGGGTCCACCGAACTTCCAGATCAGGAAGGCCACCAGGAAGAACCGGGCGCCCCGGGAGACGACCGACGCGAGCACGAACATGGGGAGATTCACGTCGAAGGCCCCGCCGGAGACGGTGAAGACCTTGTAGGGGATGGGGGTGAATCCGGCGGTGAAGATGATCCAGAAGTTCCAGGTCTCGAAAAGTCCCTGGATGTAGCGGAACATGTTTACGGTGAATCCGGGGACGTGATCGAAGAAAAACAGGGCCACCGGCGAGAATATGCCAGGTCCGTCCCACCAGACGAAGTACCCGATCCCGTAGCCCAGGAGCGCCCCCAGGACGGAGGCGATCGTACAGTTGGCTGCGAATCGGAAGGCCTTTGACTGGGCTCCCAGCACCAGGGCGATGAGCAGCGGGTCCGGCGGGATGGGGAAGAACGACGCCTCCGCAAAGGTGAGAACGAACAGGGCCGGCGCCCCGTAGGGTGTTTCGGCCCAGTGGAGGACCCAGTCGTATAGGCGTCTAAGGAGCTTCATCCGCTGGCGTGTCCGTGAGTTGGTATGGCCGGCCCGCCATCGGGCGGACCGGCAGAGTTCCCTACCTCATTTCCCCGCTCCGGACAAGTCAATTGGCCATTTTTTTCAGGACCTGTTCCAGCTTCCGGATCTCCTCCCCGTAACCCGCCCAGTTGCCCTGTCGCTGCATTTCCAGGGCACGCTGGTAGGTTTTCATGGCCTCCGAGGCAAGATCGCGCAGAGACGCCTTCTGCTGCACGGTCGGTGTCGCCGCTCCCGTTGCGGCGGCGACGGCCGCCTTCCGGGCCCCGAAGAGCCGCTGCAGGGCCAGGTCGAGGTTCTCTTCCATGACCACCTCATTCTCGTAGGCGACGATGACCCGCCTGAGCTCCGGGAGCCCGACGGCGTCCGAGGCGGCAAGGTACAGCGGCTGTACGTAGAGGAGGGACCGCTCGATGGGGATGACCAGCAGGCTTCCACGGATTACCCTGGAGCCGTGCTGGCTCCAGAGGGTCAGCTGCTGGGAGATGTAGGAATCCTGGTTGATCCGCGCATCCACCTGCTTGGGCCCGAAGATGAGCCGGTCCCGGGGAAAGGTATAAACCACCAGATTTCCGTACCCGGGTGCATCGCAGCGCGCCGCCAGCCACGCCGCCAGGTTGTCCCGCTTGGCCGGCGTGTAGGGAAGGAGCAGGATGTACTCCTCCTTCTTCTCGTTGGGCAGCTTCATGATGGTGTAGTACGGCTGCATGTATTTGTCGTTGAAAATCGGGACATCCCAGAGGTCTTCCTTGTTGTAGAATACCTTCGGATCCGTCATGTGGTAGGCTGAATAAAGGGACGCCTGGAGCTGCAGGAGCGACTGGGGATAGCGGATGTGGCGCTTCAGGTCGGTCGGCATCTCATCGAGGCCCCGGAACAGCTTCGGGAAGATCCGCATGTAGGCCCGGATGATGCTGTCGCCGGGATCGCTGACATAGAAGAGAACGTTGCCGTCATAGGCATCCACGGTGACCTTGACGGCGTTCCGGATGTAGTTGGCGTTCCGCACCAGGGGGTTGTTGCGGGGGGCCGGCTTCGAATAAGGCATCCGGGACGAGGCCGTATAGGCGTCCACCATCCAGACCAGTTTCCCCCCCTCGTCGATCACCATGTACGGGTCCGCGTCGAAGAGGAGGAAGGGGGCGATTTTCCGGATCCGCTCCCGAACGTTCCGGTAGATCAGGATTTTGCTCTCGGAGGTGATGTCGGAGGAGAAAAAGATCTTTTCCGTCTGGAACTTCATGGAAAAAAGCAGCCGCCGGATCGGGGATCCCGTCGCCATCCCCCCGGTTCCCGCATAGGACGTGTAAATGTTGCCTTCGGGAGTCGGATAGCTGAACTCGGGGATCTTCGTCTTCACGATGACGTAGTCGTTGGACATCTCTCCGTAATAAATCTCCGGCCGCTTCACTTTCAGGTCCGTTTCGCTCGCCGGCGGGATGTCCTTGATGAAAAACTCCGGCAGCCCTTCCTTGCTGATCCGGCTTACCGGCCCCAGGGTCAAGCCGTTGCCATGGGTGAAGATCAAGCGCTCGTTGATCCAGGTTTTGCTCGGCAGGTCGGCGTAGGACAGCTCCCGTGGCGACAGCATAACCTGAAGGTACTTCCCGTCAACGGTGTAGCGGTCGTTGTCGACGTCGGTGAACCGGTAGTAGGTCCGGATCTGCTGCAACTGGCTGTAGGTGCGCAAGAGCGGGGCATGGTCCCAGAGGCGGATGTTCCGGATGGTCGCATCGTTCCGGTCGATGTCCCGTCCCGCGAGGTTGTAGGCGACGTCGAACGGGATTTCCTGGATGCGGTCCAGGTCATAGCCCAGCCGGGTCATGCGGATGTTGTTCTCGATGAACGGGGTCTCCAGAAGCAGCTCGTTCGGGGTTACCTTGAATTTCTGCAGGACCGCAGGATAGATCGCAATGCCCAGGAAATACACGACAAACACGAGCCCCAGAGGAGCCGCCGCCCACTTCATGTTTTTCCGGAATATTCCCGCGATCACACCGATGCCGGCCAGGGGGGTGAGCACCGTCAGGATCCTGTACCCGAGGAGCCGGGCATGGACGTCGGTGTAGCTCGCCCCGAAGACGACCCCGTGGTCGGAGTAGAGCATGCGCAGGGAATCAAGGTAGAAGCCGAAGCCCATGTTCACAATCAGGAGCCCCAGCAGGGTCCCCAGGTGCCGGGTGATCCGCGGATCGACGTGGATCTGCCGCTGTGTGAGCAGGACGCCGCCTCCCAGGAAGTAGAAAATCCCCGTCACAATGGCGGTCAGGATCAGGCAGAAATCCACGACCTGCTTGAAGGAATCAAGAAGAGAAAACTGAAAGAGATAAAACCCGATGTCGTATCCGAAGACCGGATCGTTGATGCCTACACTACCGGCGTTGAGGAACAGCAGGATGTCGTCCCAGAGGGAGGCCCCCCACTTGCCCGCCACAACCGTCATAAACAGCAGAATCAGGCCCATGACGATGAGGCGTACCCGCTTTACGGCCCCGGGAGGAATCGGGAGGGGGGCGCCGCCGATCTGGTACGGGGTGTGCGGGGGAAACACGACCCGGTTGGCAAGGAACAGGTTGGCCAGCGCGACGACGAGGAACAGCAGGGCGAGGACGGCTCCGGAGGCGACCTGCGTCGTCAGGGTCTTCGTAAAGACGCCCGTGTATCCCGTCTCCGAGAAAAAGAGCCAGTCGACATACAGGTCGACGAGCGACGAGACCATCGGCAGGACGATCAGCAGAACGGCGAATACGGCGGCGACGATCCATCGATTTGTTCTCATGTCAGTTCCTCTCTCTATTCAGGGTGGAGTCTCGGCGGCATGCTCCCGAAAGCCCGCGCCCTCAGACCGCACAAGGAAACGCCCGCCCCCGAAGAAGCTCCAGGCGGGGACGTCGCCGAGGCAGCGTCGCGGTATCCAGTTCCTCCTTCATCTCCCCGAGGGTCGCGATACGGCATCCCGCTGACCGGATCCGGTCAAGAAGGGCCATAAAGGGACGGTCCCAGATGCCCCCCTCCGCCTCGGCATGGACGGGAAGCACATGGCGTCCCCCTCTCCGGAGGGCCCGGAGGATCGTCTCCGTCGCCCCCTCGATGCCGGCCTCCTCGAAGCACGGCAGATCCGAGGGAATCTCGGGAATTCCCAGGGTATCGTATACAAAAGGCTCCGCCGCGCGGGTGCAGCTCAGGTAGTCGAACCGGTATCCCGCCAGGACGGCAAGGACCCGGTCGTCGATGCTCCACGACGGGGCGCCGAAGGCATCCGGAAGACGGCCCGTTAGGGAGCGGAATCCCCCGATCCCCCGCTCGAACCAGTCCGCGATCCACTCCCGGGGTTTCTCCGCGAGGTCGTCCTGCCAGCGCCTGTGGTCCCAGGCATGGAACTGGACCTCGTGTCCCTCGTCCAGGATGCGCCGCACGAGTCCAGGGAAAGACAGGGCGATCATGGGCGACGGCAGGAGGGTGCCGTAGAGTGCGGTCCGGAATCCATACAACCCCGGGGCGTTCGTCCGGAGCATCTTCTTCAGGAACCGGGGATTCTTCAGGAGCTGGAGGACCGCCCGGCCCGAGGCGTCGGGGCCGATGCTGAGGAAGAAGGTCCCCTTCAGGCCGAAGTCCCCGAGGATATCCAGAAGACGGGGAACCCCGTTCTTCATTCCCTGGTAGGTATCCACATCGATTTTCAGGCCCAGGACGGGATCCATCACCCTCCTCTTATCCTTTCACTCATCCACTTCCCACGGAATCGATCGGCGAGGGGTCGTACGACATTTGAGCATTCGGGGAGAGGGACTTCCCTCGCGCTCAGAAGCGTTTTTTCGACCCTGCAGCGTCTCGCTCCGCTGCAAAGTCATAACTCGCGCCCAAGGGCGCTCAGACAGATGACTTTGCGGGCGCTGCGCTGCGGCGGCAGGGTGCCCCGAAAAAGCCGCTATTCGCGCTCCGGGAAGCCCCCACTCCCCGACCAATGTTCGCGGGGGCGCGACCGGGGGTTCCCAGAGGAGCAATTGGAACATCCCTGCCGGAAGCGTGTGGCGGGCTGTTCAAAAATGCCCGGATGCAAGGCCCCCGAAATCCTGAGCCATGAGTCGTACCCTTTTCGGTACGTCGAATGGCGAAGGATGAGGGAAACGCAGCAGACGGGTGTTTTTCAACAGCCCGACCGGAAATGTTTCCGCGACGGCGGCACGCCCCCGTGGCAGCCCCCGTGCCCCGCCCAATGTTCGTGGGGGTGCGACCGGGGGTTTCCAGAGGAGCAATTGGGACGCCCCTGCCGGAATTATGGGGCGGGCTGTTCAAAAATGTCCGGATGCAAAGCGCCCGAAATCCCGCGCCGCGAGTCGTACTGTTTCGTACGTCGAGCGCAGCGGGATGAGGGCAACACAGCAGACGCCCTTTTTCAACAGCCTGTTGATGGTCAGATTTTGTTTTCTTCCAGGAACGAATACAGCGTCCGCCGCATCGAGTCCTCCAGGATCACCTTCGGCTCCCAGCCCAGCAGGCGCCGGGCCTTCTCGATGCTGGGCTTGCGGGTGTAGATGTCCTGGTATCCCTTGCCGTAGTAGTCCTCCGCGGGCTTCTCGATGATCTCCGAGTAGGCCTTGTCGCTCCGGTGGTCCGGGTGCTCCATGAAGATTCCCTTCAGGAGATGGGCCAGTTCCCGGACGGAACACTCGTTCGCGGGATTGCCGATGTTGATGATCTCGTTCTTGCAGGCTCCATCCTTGTTATCCAGGATCCGGATCAGCGCGTCGATGCCGTCGTCCACGTAGGTGAAGCAGCGCTTCTGGTGTCCGCCGTCGACGAGGGTGATGGGCCTCTGCATGAGCAGCTCCGCGATGAACTGCGTCACCACCCGGGAGCTGCCCTCTTTGGCCGTGTCGAGGGAGTCGAGGCGCGGTCCCACCCAGTTGAAGGGGCGGAACAGCGTGAACTCCAGGTGCCCCCGGGTGCCGTAGGCATAGATGACCCGGTCCAGGAGCTGCTTGCAGCAAGAGTAGATCCAGCGTTCCTTCCGGATGGGCCCCACCGTGAGAAAGCTCTCGTCCTCGCTGAACTCCGGGTCTGCGCAGGCGCCGTAGACCTCCGAGGTGGAGGGGAATACGACCCGCTTGTGGTACTTGACGCATTGCTTGACGACGTTGAGGTTCATCTCGAAGTCAAGCTGGTAGACGCCGATGGGGTCCTCCACGTAGAGCTTCGGCGTGGCGATGGCCACCAGCGGCATGACGACGTCGCACTTCTTGACGTGGTATTCGATCCACTCGCGGTTGATGGCGATGTCGCCCTCGAGAAACTGGAACCGCGGGTTGTTGAGGGCGCGGCCGAGCCGGTCTTCCGCCAAGTCCATGCCGTAGACCAGCCAGTCCGTCTCGTCCAGGATCTTGTTGGTCAGGTGGTGGCCGATGAAGCCGTTGACGCCCAGAATCAGGATTTTCTTCGCACCCATGGAATCACCTTGTTTTCATGAAATAACATCGCGAAACATCAGCGAATCTTGAAGACCGGCTTCTTACGCTGTTTTGGCTACCTTGGCAACCCTTTTCGAACGGGGGAGATCGATTGCGGCAGAATCCGGGCTTCCTAAACCCGCTGGGCCTTCCTCTGCTTCTTCTGCTCGTACATGAGCGTATCCGCCCGGGTCATCAGTTCGTCGAGATTGCCGGACTCCTGCGGATCGCACCGCACCATGCCGATGCTGATGGATATTTTGTAATCCCTGCCCTCGCGGGCGTTGTGAACGCGGAGGCATTCTTCGAAGCGGCCGGTGATGGAGCCAGTGTTCTGCATGGACGCCCCCAGCGCCAGCACCACGAACTCATCCCCTCCCACGCGGGCGATGATGTCGGATTCCCGGAAGGCCTCCTTCAGGACCGAGGCGGCCTCGACGATCGCCTCGTCGCCTTTCTTGTGGCCCAGGTTGTCGTTGATCCACTTGAGGCCGTCCATATCGGCGAAGAGGAGTACGATCTCCATCCGGTTCCGGGCGGCGATCTTCATCTGCTTCTCCGCCAGCGCCACGAAGCCGCGCCGGTTGAACAGGCCCGTCATCGCATCGGAAACGGACTGCCGGTGCAGCTCCTCCTCGAAGCGCTTCCGCTCCGAGATGTCGCGGACGATCCCGCTGAATCCGACGGTCTTCCCCGTCGGGTCCTTCCTCAGGTTCACGGAGGTCTCCGCATGCACGGCGACGCCGTCCTTCCGGACCAGGCGGCATTCGAATAGGCTGAGGCCGACGCCGGTCCGATAAACCTTCCCGAACGCCTCGGCGACCTCCGGAGCCGTCTCCATGTCCATGATCCGCTGATAATTCAACTCCCGCAACTCCTCCGGGGAATACTTCAGCATCGCGCAGGCCGCCGGGTTGAAGAAGGTCAGGTTTCCGCGGAGGTCCGTCTCCAGGTAGCCCTCCGCCATGTTTACGAGGATTTCGCGGTACTTTTCCTCGCTCCGCTGGAGGGCTTCCTCCGCTGCCTTGCGCTCGCTGACGTCATCGCAGACGGCCACGATCTCGCCAGAGGGAAGCCTGTAGACATAACTCTCGAGCCACAGGGAGACACGGTCGTCCCGGTATAGTGACGCCCCGTTCCGCTCCGGTTTTCCGGATCTCCAGACACGCACGAACACGTCCAGGAGGCCCATCGCCCGCACACCCGGGAAAACGTCCCGGACGCTCATGCCTGCGACGTCTTCTTTTCGGACCCTGGCGATTCTTTCCATGGACCGGTTGAGATCGCGGACGACAAAATCCATTCCGTCGGGCAGGGCGTCATATACGACCACGCCGCTGCTCATGTTTCCGAAAAGCTCCCGGAACCGCTCCTCCTTGAAGGCGATGTCCCTCCGGGACCGGCTCACCACGTGAACCATCGACAGGACGACCGTGAAGAGCAGGAGAACGGCGACCGTGAGCAGGACGCCCGCCGTCCGGTAGATTCCGATCTGCCTCATCGAAGTGAAGAGAATGACGGACCAGCCGTCCTTGTTGAAGACCTTCCTCGAGACGAGGAATTCCTCCCCGTCCAGGACGATCTCCGTCCCCTCGACGACCTCACCGTCAAAGACTGCCTCGAAGGACGGCTTTCCGAATTGCCCGGAGGCGGTGAGCGCAGCCGCCGATGGTGCGGGGATTGGCCACAGGGCCTTCAGAATCCGTCCGGGGTGGCTCGACAGAAAAATGATCCCGTTGGGGTCGATCAGGTAACAGTGGGGATATTTGCCGAAGAAAGACTCCGTCGTGTCGAGGTTCTTTTGCATGGCGGCGACGCCAACGATCGTACCATCCCGGTCCCGCACCGCCCGGCCGGCAAAGAAGCCCCGCTTCCCCGAGGTGATGCCGACCCCGAAATACCGGCCGCCGAGGCCCTGAACCGCATCCTGGAAATAGGGACGGGACTGGAAAGACACCCCGACGTAACGGTCCGGGGCATGGCGGTTGGAGGATGCGATGGTCCTTCCTTCCCTGTCCATCAGGTAGGAAACGGAGGCGCTCAGGCTGGTATTGTAACGGTCCAGGGCGGCGTTGGCCTGTTCGATGTCGGCATCCTTCCCTCCCGTCAGGGCGGAAACGACCAGCGGGGAACCGGACATGGCCCCGACGGCACCCTCGATTCTTTCGCACTCGGAGTTCAAGAGGACCGAGATGGTCAGGGCCGCCGCCTCGCCCTCCCGGACAATCTCTTCACGGGCCTGTTCGCACAGGGTTTCCGTCGCGATCCAGCCGGCAAGGATAACCGTGGCCACCAGCAGCACCGATAGGACCGTCAGGCGAAACGGGGTCTCCAACTGTCCTTTCTTCATGGCGAATCCTTTTCGCTCTGCAGATTGATGCGACGAAAAACGTTTTCCGGGGACCTCCGGGAGCCATCGCCGGTCCGACCCGGCGGTCAGCCGGCCGGATCCCTTACCAGGCGGCCACCCTCCAAAGGATGGAAGTACTCCCGTATGTCAGCGCCCTTCATCCTGCGCCCTTCGATCTCGATCTCCAACAGCTCCAGCCGCCCTTCCCCGGCGCTCACGAAGACGCGCCCGCCGTCGAGCCGCACCCGGCCGTGATCGTCCGTCGCGCCGCCGGCTCCCGGGCCCTCCGGGATCCCCCGCCAGACGATCATCTTCTGTCCCGCGGGGAGAAACGTAAAGGCCCCCGGCCAGGGGTCCGTCACGGCACGGACCAGGTTGTAGATGCGCAGCGCCGGCCGGTTCCAGTCGATGAGGCCGTCGGCGGGCTTCCGCCCTCCATAGTAGCTTCCCAGGGAAAGATCCATGGGGATCCGGGGGGCCGTGCCCGCCGCGATCTGCGGGAGGACTTCCGCCAGGAGCTCCGTTGCCGCCCGGCACAACTTGCGGTAGAGGGTGAGGGCTGTATCTTCGAAAGCGATCTCCACGGACCGCTGCCCGACGATGTCACCCGCGTCGGGCTTCGCCACCATGTGGTGGAGCGTGACCCCGGTGCGGGTCTCGCCGTTGACCAGGACCCAATTCACCGGCGCGCGGCCCCGGTAGGCCGGGAGCAGCGACCCGTGAAGATTGTAGGCTCCCGCGGCCGCCAGGTCCAGGATTTCCGGCCGGATCATGTGGCGGTAGTAAAAGGAAAAGATGGCTTCCGGCGCAAGGGCGGCGATCCGCTCCCGCCACTCCGGCGCCCCCACGCTCACCGGGCACAGGACGGGGATACCCCGCTCCTCCCCCCAGGCCCGGACGGACCCGAACCAGACGTTCTCCCCGGGGTCATCCTCATGGGAGAGAATGGTCCGGATCCCGAAGCCCGCCGCCTCCAGGGCGTTCAGTCCCGTGATCCCCATGTCGGAATAGGCGAAGACGACGGCGTTCACGGCTCAATCCTTCGACGTTATTCTAATCCAGTTTATGCCTTGCCGGCCGAACCGAGTACAGTTCCTGGTCTTCCCTGACAAGCAGGGGTTCCTCCCGCCGGGCCTTCTCAAAGATCAGCCGGGCCGTCGAAAAAAGATCGGAACTCTCCGCTTTCAGATAACGGGCCGCCATCCGGCAATATTCCGGATCAATCTCGACCCCGATGCTGTTCCTGTCCGTCCTGAGCGCGGCGACCATGCTTGTCCCCGAACCGCAAAAAGGATCCAGCACCGTATCCCCGACAAACGAGAACATGCGAACGATCCTCATGGCCAGTTCCAGCGGAAACGGAGCCGGATGCCTTTTGGTCGATGCGCCGGGGATGTTCCAGATCTGCTGAAACCAGCGGTCAAATTCATCCTTGCCGATTTTGCTACCGCTGCGCTGATTTTCCGTCGGTTTCCTGTAACCGCCGGGCTTGCGCTGCATGAGGATAAACTCCATGTCATTCTTGATAATGGCATTCGGCTCGTAGGGTTTCCCAAGGAATTTCGAACCATTGGCAACTTCGTAGGATGCATTGGCGATCTTGTGCCAGACAATCGGATTCAGGTTGTCAAAACCGATACGCCGGCAGGAAACACAGATATCCGCGTGGAGAGGAAAGACCAGATGACGGCCGTATTCACGCCTCGCCACACAGACATCGCCGACGACACAGACAAGCCTCCCTCCGGGCACAAGAATCCGGAAAATATGCCGCCATACCCTTTCCAACTCCGAGAGAAAGTCCTCGTAATCCTGAATGTGCCCCAGTTGCTGCGGGTGTTCGTTGTATCGCTTCAGATTCCAGTAGGGTGGAGAAGTCAGGACGAGATGTATGGACTCATCCTTCAGGAAGGACAGTTCCCGGGAGTCACCCTGGACGAGCCTGTGCGTTGTTTCCATCATGTTAGACATGAGCCTGGACCTGTCCCGCAAGGGCCCGTATAAATCGATCCATGGAAAGGTCACCCGCCGGTTCACAGTAAGACCCTGCGGAACCTTCGGTTCGTGTCGAAGTGATGAACGATGCAGCCGAGTAATGCCTCTCCAGCACAAGCTTCCGGCACAACAGTTCATAACGCTTCATGTAGGAGGCATTGACGAATTCCGGAAAGACCTTGAAGTGCGGTTCCTCGACCCGGACCGGCCGATGGGAGGCATCGCAATCCTCCAGGAGAAAGAAGTAACCGAGAAAGGGAGCGGGGCTGTCCATGTATGCCCGCTCCCGGAAGGCGGTCCATAGGTCGGCGGCGCTGCCGATGGCCTCTTCGGTCCGATTGTTGAAATTATTCCCGAAAGACGGTCCCACCTGCGATTTTGCCTCAATCACCGCAATGAGTTTCCGATCCCGGACAACCAGCAGGTCCCATTCCTTGGTGGCACGGAAAAACCCTGGAAGCTCGACCGCTTTTTTCCTGAAAACGCATGATTCCGGAATGCCCGCACGGATGGCGACCGTCGAAAACAGATCCATGAACCCATCCATCTGTGCTCCACCGGTCACAGCGCTTCGCGACCCTTGATCCGTTTTTCCAGTTCTCTTCTGCTTTTTCTGCTGTTCCGCACGGGTTCGCCAAAAATGGGCGACAGCTTCTCTCGTCCTTTTTTCCGCATCCAGAAACATGCTTCGCCGATTCACGGGAATCGCACCCCCTGCCTGTATCAATCAAAAGATGATCGTCTCTTTTATGTTTCTTCCTCTACCCCATGGACCTGCTCGATGACATATTCGGGGCGTTTCCGCACTTCCCGGTAGATCCGGCCGATGTACTCGCCGATGACGCCGAGGGCGAAGAACTGCATCCCCACGAAGACAAAGAGGATGGCGAAGAGGGTGAAGACGCCCTGGGCCGCCCAGAGGGCTCCGTAAACGAGGCGGGCCACGGCAAGGAAGAGGCCGAAGAGCACCCCCAGGACGGACATGGCGACGCCGCCGTACATGAGCATTTTCATGGGAAAGTCGGAGAAGGACGCCACCAGGTCGAACTGGAGGTTGATCAGCTTGCGCAGGGGGTAGTTGGACGCCCCGCCGTGGCGCTCCTCGTGGGCCACCTCGATCTCCGTGACCCGCTTGGCGAAGACCGTGGCCAGGGCCGGGATGAAGGTCGCGTGCTCGTGGCAGGCGCTCATGCGCTCCACCACGGGCCGGCGGTAGGCCCGGAGCATGCAGCCCCAGTCGGTCATGTGGACCCCGGTGATCCGGCGGGCCATCATGTTGACGATCCGGGAGGGAACCTTGCGGAAAACCGAGTCTTTCCTCGCTTTGCGGATGGTCCCCACGACATCGTAGTTCCCCTCTTCCATGGTCTGCAGGAGCCGGGGGATCTCCTCGGGGGGGTTCTGCAGGTCCGCGTCCATGGTCACGACGATCCCGCCCCGAAGGATGGAAAAGCCCGCCATGATCGCCGCGTGCTGCCCGTAATTCCGGGTCAGCTCCACGACCCGGACGCCGGGCTGCCTCGCGAATCCCTTCAGGATTTCCAGGGAGCGGTCCCGGCTGCCGTCGTCGATCAGGACGATCTCGTACGGTCTGTCCAGGCCTTCCAGGACGGGCCGGAGCCTCCCCAAGAGGGCCTCCAGGTTCTTCTCCTCGTTGTAGACGGGTATGACAACGGATACCATCGGTTTCGGATTCACGGCCATCGCTCCCTTCACGCCGGCTCCCGCCTGCTCCGGCTCTTCCGCCGGCCTTCTCATCGGCCCACGATCTCCCGGACGGCCTCGCAGACATAGGCGACGTCCCCCTCCGTCATGTCCGGGAACAGGGGGAGCGACAGGATCCTGTCCGCCGCCCGCTCCGTCTCCGGCAGGCGGGACGAGGCGTCGCCGAAGCGCTCCCGGACGTAAGCCAGCCGGTGAACCGCCGGGAAATGAAGGCCGTAGCCGATGTTGTGCTCCGCAAGGCCTTCCATGAAGCGCTCCCGCGGCAGGGTGGACACCTTGACCACGAACAGGTGCCAGGGGTGCTCGTGCGCATCGCCCGGAACACCCGGCAGGTCAAGGCCGTCGATCCCCGACAGCCCCTCCCGGTACAGTCCCGCCAACAGGCGGCGCCGGGCGTTGAATTCCTCCACCCGGTCCATCTGGACGACCCCGAGGGCCGCCTGGATGTCCGTCAGGTTGTACTTGAAGCCGGGCTCCCGGATGTCGTAGGACGGATCCCCGCCCTTGCCGTAGCGCTTCCAGGCGTCCCGCTCGATGCCGTGGAAGCGCAGCAGCCGGATCTTTCGCTCCAGGGCCTCGTCGTCGAGGGTGACCATCCCCCCCTCGCCGGTGGTGATGTTCTTGATCGGATGGAACGAAAAGATCGCCGGGCAGCCGAATCCCCCGGCGTGGGTTCCCCGGTACACGGTTCCGATGGCATGGGCCGCGTCCTCAATCACGGCGACGCCCTTCCTCCGGGCAACGTCCAGCAGGGGGGCCATGTCCGCGGGCGCACCGGCGAAATGGACGGGAATCACCGCCTTTGTCCGGGGGGTGATCGCCTCCTCCACCTCGGGCACCTTCAGATTCAGGGTGTCGTAGTCCACGTCCACAAAGACCGGTACCGCGCCGGCCAGGACGATCTGGTTGACCGTGGAGGCAAAGGTCAGGGAGGGGGTAATCACCTCGTCCCCCGGCCCGATCCCCAGGGCCAGGAGGAGCAGGTGCATCCCCGCCGTGGCGGAGGTCAGGGAAACGGCGCAGTGCGCCCCCGTCCGCTCCCGGTACCGGGTCTCCAGGTCCAGGCATTTCTGCCCCGTGGTGATCCACCCGGACCGGAGGCATGCAGTTACCTCCGCCACCTCCCGATCCCCAATGCTCGGCCTGCTGAAAGGAAGAAACTCTCCGCGTACGTTCATTCGAACCCTCTTTCCGCCGCCCCGGGGCGGCGGTTCCATTTCCACGATTGTAAACCTCTCCGCAGCAAACCCTATGCGGAGCGCACTCCTCCTGTCAATACCCCGGATCCGGCGGCGCCTCGCGGTGCTCCGGCATCGGCAGGCGGATCATGACGTAATTCCCGTTGGTCCACAGGATCTCCATGGCGGGGACCTCCTTCCGGATGAAATCCACATTCTCCCGGTCCACCGTCACTAAGTAGATCTCGTGCCCCTGCCGGTAGAAGCGGAAGAACTCGAAGAACATCATGAACCATTTCTGGCGCTCGCTCTCGGGGAGCTTCAGGGCGCCGTAGAAAAGCTCGCCCACCTCGTCCACCACGGGCGTCCGAGTCCCCGTGTAGAAATCGATTCCGTAGAGGTTGATCCGGAACTGGTAGAGCTTCTGCCCCGCCGGGAGATGCTGCGGCATGGCCTGGACGACCGGCAGGGCCGATTTGTAGGGCGTCAGGAACCGAGCGGCGGGGAAGACGAGCGACACGAAGAGCATTGCCGAGACGAGGTAGATCCCCGGGAACCGGCCGATCCGGCCATGACTCTGCAGGCGGTCCGGGAGGACGGCCAGCAGGATCACCAGGACCAGGGACGGGGCGATCCACGGCAGCCACTCCCCCGGCGGCACGCTGCGTCCCGGCAGGAAAGCCGGGACGAAGAGGGCCGCCCCCAGGAGAACCGACTGGAAGATCACTGGCCCCCGCACCTTCCATCCCCCTGCCGCCTCGCCCTCCGACACCAGGAACAGCCGCCCCAGGAAGACCGCCAGAGGTGGGAACAGCGGCGTCACATAGGGCACGAGCTTGGAGGATGAAATGGAGAAGAAGACCAGGATGAACCCAAACCAGGTCAGGAGGAAGCGTTTCTCCTCCCCGCCGAATGCCTCCTCCCACTTGCGGCGGAGCCCCCCCGCGACGGACGGCAGGAAGCCCAGCCAGGGGATGATCCCGCCGACTAGGACCGGCAGGAAGAACCAGAAGGGCTCGTGCCGCTGGTGGAGCTTCGTCGTGTAGCGCAGGAAATGCTCCTGGATGAAGAAGAAGCGGAAGAAGTCCGGATTCCGCTCCTGGACGAGGAGGAGCCAGGGGAGTGTCACCAGGAGGAAGATAGCAATGCCGACCGGTGAGAAGAACTTCAGGATGTCCCGCCAGCGCCGCGAAAGAACGAGCCAGAGCCCCAGGACACCCGCCGGGAAGACAATGCCGATGAGTCCTTTCGTCAGGAAGGCCAGAGCCGAGAGGAAAAAGAACAGGTACAGCCAGCCCCTGCGGTACGCCCCCCCGGAAAAGAAGCGGAATCCGGCCCAGACGGCCGTACAGACAAAGAAGGCCAGCGGCATGTCGAGGATGTTGATCCGCCCGATGGCGGCATGGAAGAGACAGGTCGTCAGGACGGCGGCGGCGTAGAGCCCCGTTTTCCGATCGTGGAAATACAGTCCCATCCTCCAGGCCAGGAGGATCAGGCCCCAGGCGCAGAGGGCCGCGGGCAGGCGGGAGGCGAACTCGTTCTGGCCGAAGACGTGGAAGGACAGGGCTGTCGCCCAGTACATCAGGGGCGGCTTCTCGAAATAGACGACCCCCTTGAGACGGGGGGTGACGTAATCGCCCGTGGCGATCATCTCGGCGGGGATGCCGCTGTAGCGCCCCTCGTCGGGCTCCATCAGGGGCATGAAGGGGAGCGTGCCGACGTAGAGAATCAGTGGGACAAGGCACAGAATCAGAATTTTTTCCCAGTCTTTCACGGTTTCCTCGGGGCCGAAAAAAGTGGCGAATCATATAAAGACCGCCCCCCCTTGTCAACGGACAAACGGGTTATGCGGGAAAGCCGGACGGGCGGCCGCCGTGCAGGAAACGCACGCGGATCACTCTTCGCAAGGGGTCAAATCCATTGACAACCGACGGCTGTCTCCGCTACACACGGTGCCGGAACGGCCGGGGGAAATCCGGTTCGGCCCCGGGCATCCTGCCCGCTCATTCCCCTGTTTTCCCCGTGCAGGGGCCATCCGGCCGCTCCCATTATCCCGATGGAGGTACCACCATGGCTTTGATCGAATGGAAAAAGGACGAAACAGTGGCCATCCTCACCATGAACGGCGGCGAAAACCGCCACAACCCGGATTTCACGGCGGCGATCCTGAAGGCCCTCGACGAGATCGAGGCGGACCCGGAGATCACCTCCGTCGTCATCGCCTCCAGCGATCCCAAGAACTGGTCCCAGGGCATCGACCTGGTGTGGATCACCGGCGCCTTCAACGAGAAGCGCTTTCAGGACATCAAGGACTTCCTCCACGGCCTGAACAGGATGTTCGTACGAATCCTCACCTTCCCCATGCCGGTCATCGCCGCCATCAACGGCCACGCCTTCGGTGACGGCAGCATCATGGCCTGCTGCTGCGACTTTCGCTTCATGAAGTCGGGCCGCGGCTTCTTCTGTTTTCCCGAGGTGGACATCAGCATCCCCTTCCTGCCGGGCATGCAGGCCATCATCACGAAGGCCTTCCCCTACTACAAGCTCCAGGAGGCGGCCTTCAGCGGGAAACGATACGGCGCCGACGAGCTGGCGGCCCACCACGTCATCGAGAAGGCCTGCCCCGACGAGGAGAACCTTCTGAAGGACGCCGTCGCCTTCGCCCGGACGTACCAGAAAAAGCGGCCCATCTTCGGCGAGATGAAGAAGCGGTTCCACAAGAACATTCTCGCCGCCATCGAGAATGAGGATCCGAAGTATATCGAATCCCTCAAAATCATGATGTAGCGGCCGCGGGAAACGTTCGGATGCGGCGTTGCGCTTCGTTCGTCGTCGCTGCGGCGTACAGGGAGTACGCCTCTCTCCTCCGACTCGCGCGCCTTGCCTGCAATCGTTTCGCACGGCCGCCCAGATGATTGCCCGTCCAACGAAACGGAAAGGCTCGGTATGATGTAACGGCCGCGGGAAACGTTCGGATGCGGCGTTGCGCTTCGTTCGTCGTCGCTGCGGCGTACAGGGAGTACGCATCTCTCCTCCGACTCGCGCGCCTTGCCTGCAATCGTTTCGCACGGCCGCCCGGATGATTGCCCGTTCAACGAAACGGAAAGGCTCGGTATGATGTAGCGGCCGCGGAAAGAAAAAGGTAAAAGGGGACGGATTGGGGGATCTGTCCCCTTTTTACACAAGCCCCGTGGCAGCCCCCGCACCCCGGAAAACCGTCCTTCGCGGGGGCGCGACCGGGGGTTTCCAGAGGAGCATTCAGGAAGCTTTTCCATCGCTCCGGCGAAGCGCTTCACAAACAAAGGACCGGGGAAAAGCTTCCGCGACGGAGGAAGCCCCCGTGGCAGCCCCCGCGCCCCGGAAAAACCGAACCCCGCGGGGGCAAAGGCAGGCAGAATGGCCAGGATCATCAACCGCTACATATTCCGGGAAATCGCCGTTCCCTTCGGCCTGACCCTGTTCATCCTGACGTTCGTCCTCCTCATGGGGAAGATCGTCCAGCTGGTGAGCCTGATGGTCAACCGTGGCGTCGGCCTTCTCGACGTGATCCTGCTCATCCTCTACCTGATCCCGTCCTTCCTGGTCTACACCATCCCCGTCTCCCTCCTCGTGGCGATCCTGATCGGCCTGGGACGCCTTTCGGGGGACAACGAGATCACCGTTCTCAAATCCGCCGGTCTGAGCCTGTACCAGCTTGCCGTTCCGGCGGCGGTCTTCGCCGGGCTGGCATTCCTGTTCACCGCCGCCGTGACGTTCCACCTCGTCCCCAGCGGAAACTCGGCGGCGAAGCATCTTGTCTACCAGGTGGCCCAGCAGCGGGCCGCCATGGGCATCAAGGAAAAGGTCTTCGTGGACGACTTCCGGGGGATTCTCATCTACGCCGACCGGGTTGCCGACAAGGCCGAATACCTGGAAGGGGTCATCATCTCCGACAACCGCATCACCGGCGAGCCATCGACGATCATCGCCAGCCGGGCCTACCTGCTGGCGGACCCGGTCCGGATGGTGATCATCCTCCGGCTCTACCAGGGCAGCACCCACACGGTCGATGCGAGCCTCCAGAACTACCGGAAGCTGGACTTCCAGCTCTACGACGTGACCCTGGACCTGATGCCGGCCCTCACCTCCGCGGCGGCCCAGAAGTCCAGCACGGAAATGACTGCGAGGGAGCTGATCGAGCGGATCCGCAAGGCCGGCGCCGATCCGGCGGCGCTGCGGGAACTGGCCATCGAGCTGAACAAGAAGATGACCATCCCCGTCTCGTGCCTCTGCTTCGGCCTCCTGGGCGTTCCCCTGGGAATCCGGGCCCACCGCTCCGTGAAGTCCCGGGGGATCACGGTCGGATTCCTGATCGCCCTGGCCTACTACCTGCTCCTCATGGGCGGGGAGGCCCTGGCGGAACTGGGCCGGATCCATCCCGCCATCGGTACCTGGACACCGAACGTCCTCTTCGGCGCCCTGGGAATCGTCCTGTTCATTCTGGCCGCCCGGGAGCGGCCTTTCCCGATCCCCCGCCGGCTGGAGGAGACGATCCGGCGCTGGCGGGAAAAGCGGAGGCGGACCGAATGAGAATCCTGGACCGCTACATCACCAGGGAGTTTCTCCGGCTCTTCGGCACGATCGTGCTGGCGCTCCTTCTGCTGGCGCTCATGGTGGACTTCTTCGGAAAGATCCGCTACTTCATGAGCAACCACGCATCGGTGCGCCTGGTGGCCGCCCACTTCTTCTATATGATCCCGATGATTGTCGCCCAGACCATCCCGGCGGCGGTCCTCATGGCCACCCTCATGACCTTCGGCACCATGTGCCGGCACAGCGAGATCACCGCCATCAAGGCCGGCGGTGTCAGCCTCTACCGGCTCGCCCGACCGGTCATCCTGCTGTCGGTCCTGATCGGCATCGCATCCTTTTTCATCAGCGAATGGATCGTGCCCTACACGAACACCCGTGCGGAGACGATCCGGCTGGTGGAAGTCCCGAAGAAGCAGGATATGCCGGCCTTCAAGCAAAACCAGATCTGGTACCGGGGCAAGGACGGGGTCTACAATTTCAGGTTCTTCGAGCCGCAGACGAACACCCTGAGGGGAATCTCCATCTACTACCTGACGCCGGATTTCCGCCTCGTCCGGAGGATCGACGCGGAAAAAGCCGAATGGAAAAACGGGGCGTGGGTCTTCACGAAACTCCTCGTCACCCGCTTCGACACGGGAGGATTCCCCTCCCTGGAGTGGGTCCCGAAGCGCGTCGTGAACATCCCGGAAAAGCCGGACGACTTCAAGATCGTCCAGAAGGACACCGAGCAGATGGGATTCTTCGAGCTGAGGGACTATGCCCGGAAGCTGCGCTCGGAAGGATACGACGCCACCCGCTATGAGGTGGACATGCACGGAAAGGTGGCCTTCTCGCTGGTGACGATCATCCTGGTGTTCATCGGGATTTCGTTTTCACTCCGGGAGGAGCGGGGAGGGGGTGTCAGCCGCAGCATCGGGGCGGCCATCGTGATCGGCTTCTCCTACTGGCTCGTCCACGCCTTCAGCCTGTCCCTAGGGCGGGCCGGCACACTGCCGCCGCTCCTGGCGGCCTGGATGGCCGACATCCTCTTTCTCGCGGCCGCCGCGTTCATGTACTCCCGGATCCGCACCTGATCTCCCGGATGGCTGCATCCCGGGACCACCGCGGCAGCCCGTTCAGATCCTGCGAAAATCCTCCGGCCCCAGGAGCTCGAAGCCCTGCCCGGCGAGGACCGTCTCGGCGAAGTCCGGGTTGTCCGCCCGAAAGAGGATGACGGCGCGGTTGTCGAGCTTGTCGAGGAAGGTGTACAGGTAATCCACGTTCAGTCCCTCGGCGGCGAGCGCGGACAGGGCCCGGGCGAGCCCGCCGGGCCGGTCGGCGACCTTGACGGCCAGTACCTCCACCTCCTGGAATCGGTACCCGCGGCTGCGAAGCAACTCCGCGGCCACCGCGGGATCGGGAACGATCATTCGAAGGACGCCGAAGTCCCTCGACTCGGCAATGCTGAGGGCCCGGATGTTGATCCCGCTGTCCCCCAGGAATGTGGTCAACTCCGCCAGGACGCCGGCCCGGTTCTCGATGAAAACGGAGAGCTGGACGATCTTCATGATTTCGCCTCCCCCTCCCGCCGGCGGATCTCTTCCGTCATCAGGACGCCCAAGGCGATGGACGCCAGCCGCGCCGCCGGAGGATCCGACCGGGAGCTGATCAGGATGGGGGTCCGGACGCCGGCGATCACGTGGGCCAGGTCTTTCCCCCCGTAATAGACGAGGGATTTGCCGAAGATGTTTCCCGCCTCCAGGTCGGGCATGATGAGGATGTCCGCGGCGCCCGCTACGGGGGACTCCACCTTCTTGATCTTCGCCGCTTCGGCCGAGACGGCGTTGTCCAGGGCGAAGGGCCCGTCGACGACACAGCCCGGGACTTCCCCGTAGGAGCAGATCTTCGCCAGCGCCAGAGCGTCCACGGTGGAGCGGACCTCCGGCTGCACCTTCTCCACCCCCGACAGGATCGCCACCCGGGGGACCGCGATGCCCAGCGCGTGGGCAACCTCGACGGCGTTCCGGATGATCTGGATCTTTTCCTTCAGGTCCGGTGCCACGTTGACGCCGCCGTCGGAGACCATCACGATCTTCCGGACGCCTTCCCGCCGGTCCTCGAAGAGGGCGATGTCACTCATGAGGCGGCCCGTTCGAAGCGACCGGGGACCCCTCAGAACCGCCTGAAGAAGCCGGTTCGTCGAGATGCCGCCCTTCAGGAGGATGTCGACCTCCCCCGACGCCGCCATTTCGGTGCCCCGTTCGGCGGCCCGGTCCATGTCCCGCTCGTCGACAATCTCAAAGTTCGCGGGATCGGCGTCCGCCTGCCCCATCATCTGCTCGATCAGGGCGCGGTGCCCGATGAGGATCCCCCGGGCCAGCCCCTTCCGGCGGGCCTCCTCGATCGCCTCCACGGAGGAGCTCTCCTGGGGCGCAATGACGGCCACCCGTTTCGGCCCCAGCCCGGAGGCCCTCCGGATCATCGTCCTGAAATCACGGATCATGCTCTTTCCCTTTCTGTCGCCGGAAGAAGCAATCCTACGACGATCAGTCCCTGAGTACAAACAAGGCGTCTGCTGCGACAGGCCAGGGACCGTCGAGGATCACCGGGTTGAGGTCGATCTCGGCGATCTGCGGATGCAGCACGGAAATCCAGCCGAGGCGCTGGATGACCTGCACCAGGGCCTCCCGGTCGGCCTCCGGCTGGCCCCGGAACGCACCAAGGAGGTCCTTGCCCCGGATGTCGTCAAGCATCTCCTCCGCCTCGGCGTCGGAAAGGGGCGCGAGCCGCAGGGTGTTGTCCCGGAAGATCTCCGTGTAGACGCCGCCCAGGCCGAAGAGGATGCAGGGATCGAAGCCGGGGAAGCGGGTCATGCCGACGACCAGCTCCCGCCCGCCGGGGATCATCTCCTGGACGAGAACGGGGACGCGCCGCCCCGCCGCCTTGCGGACGCCGGTGAAGGCCTTGCGGACGTCGGCCTGCTTTTTCAGGTTGAGGGCGATGAGCCCCTTGCCGGACTTGTGCATGATCTCCCAGGAGCAGGCCTTCAGCGCCACGGCACCGCCGATGGTTTCCGCGGCCGCCGCCGCCTCGCCGGCGGTCCGGGCGAGAATCTCCCGGGGAACCGGGATGCCGTACAGGGCGAGAATGCGCTTTGCCGCGTGCTCGTCCAGGGCCTTCTGTCCCTTTGCCAAGGCCTCGCGAATGATCCGGTCCGCCTCGGCGGACGTCTCCGGGGCGACCGGGGGATTTCCCGCCTTCCGGCTCTGCGCCTGGAAACAGCGGTACAGGCTGATCATGGCCCGGGCCGCCTTCTCCGGGGCGTTGAACACGGGGATGTCGTTGTCCTGGTACGCGGCGGCGAAGTTGTCCTCCCGGTCAAGGAATGAACAGACGAGTACCGGTTTTCCGAACTTCTTCGGCAGGGCCATCGCCGGCGAGAGATCGTGATTGATGCCGGCAAGAAACTGGTCGAGCGTCATCTCCTTCAGGAGGGGCTTGAAGTGCGGGAAGACCTCCTTCATCCAGCCGGTCATCATGGGACCGTGGATGAGGAGCCCGTCGACCTCGCCGCTGCCCAGGATGATCTCGGGGATCCGCACGGTCATGTACTCCGTGTCCAGGTTGAAGGTCATGTCGACGGGGTTCCCGCTGGAGGCGTGGGGCGGGATGAGCGGCCGGATCTGTTGCTGGACGGCCTCCGAGAAGGGAACGACGTCCAGGCCGCCCTGGTCACAGGTGTGCGACATGGCCGTTCCCGGACCGCCCGAGTGGGTCACGACGCCGATCCGGCGCCCCCGGAGCGGCGGCTGGGAAGCGGCGGCCCAGCCGTGGGCGTAGAGGTCCTCGATCGTCTGGACGCGGACGATGCCCGCCTGCCGGAAGATCCCCTCGTAAAGGAAGTCCGGTCCCGCCATGGCGCCGGTGTGGCTGAGCCCCGCCCGGGCGCCCGCCTCGGAGCCGCCGACGTACTGGGCGAAGACGGGCTTGTGCCGCGTGACCTTCCGGGCCGTCTCGACAAAGCGCCGCCCGTCGCGAATGGCCTCGATGTACAGGATAACGGCCCGGGTTTGCTCGTCTTCTCCAAAGTACTCCAGGGCGTCGATGATGCCGATGTTGGCCTCGTTCCCGGAGCTGATGGCCTTGCTCAGACGGATTCCCTGCTTGCGCAGGAAATAGAGGGTCTGGGTGACGTAGGTCCCGCTCTGGGAGGCGAGCCCCAGGAGACCCGGCCGGTCGTCGAGGTGCATGACCGTCAGGTTCAGGTGGATCTCCGAGTTCAGGATCCCCATGCAGTTGGGGCCCAGGAACCGGATCCCGTACTTCGCGGCGATATCGTTGATCTGCTGTTCCAGGACCTTCCCCGCGGCCCCCACCTCGCGGAAGCCCGCCGTACAGACGATGACCCGCTTCGTCCCGCGCTCGCCGAACCCCTCCATGAGACGGGGGACCTCGCCGACGGGCGCGACGATCATTCCCAGGTCGGGGGCCTCCGGAAGGTCGAGCGGAGTGGCATACGCGGGCAGGCCGAAAACGACCTTGTCCCGGGGATGGATCGGGTAGATCGGCCCCTGGAAACCGTCGTGAAGGACACTCAGGGCCTGCATGGTCCCCATCTTCATGAGGTTGTTGCCGGCGCCGGCAATGGCGACGGATTTGGGACTCATCAGGGCATGAAGCGGATTTTCGGACATGGGCGACAGCCTCCTCGGAAAAAGAGCGTTTGTAAAGAACGGGCGGAACCATAGCACCCGCTCCGGCCACTGTAAAGACCTGACTCTTTCCTGTCGAGCCCGGGTCCCGCCCGACCTGGGGAAGCGGCGGGTCCAGAACTCAAGCCAAACCGTCACCGATACCGCCCTCACCGTTTGCATGGACGGAGGCGTTTCCCTTCTTGACATCGCCGGCCTTCCGAATCAGAATCGCTCCATCCCCTGTCAGACGCTGAAACGGTCGACGTTTTCTTCCCGGACACACCGGACACGCCGGATGTGGTTGCTCATGGCCATCGATCCGGGCTCTTGCAGGAGGTTGCCATATGAAAATGCGGTCGATCTGGGAAATCGCGCGGAAATGGGGCATCCCGTTCCGGATCGGGATCACGAAAAAGGAGTTGATCCGGGAAATCCAGAATCGCGAAGGCTACAGCCCGTGCTTCGGGACAAAGGATGACTGCGGTGAGGACGAATGCCTGTGGAGGGATGACTGCCTGAAGCCCGGATGAGGGCCGGATCAATGCTTCCGGCAGGAACGTCCTGACTGCTCTTCTGGAAACATCCAATCACGCCCGCGGTTGATCGGTTCGTTCGGGGCACGGGGGCTGCCACGGGGGCTCCCGCTGTCGCGAAAACGTTTCCGCTCTTCGCCTTCTGAAATCGATGCGCCTGAGGGCCGGAAACGTTTTCTAATTGCTCCTCTGGGAACCCCCGGTCGCGCCCCCGCGAACGTTGGTCGGGGAGAGGGGGCTTCCCGGAGCGCGAATAGCGGCTTTTTCGGGGTACCCTGCCGTCGCAGTGCAGCGCCCGCAAAGTCATCTGTCTGAGCGCCCCTGGGCGCGAGTTATGACTTTGCAGCGGAGCGAGACGATGCAGGGTCGAAAAAACGCTTCTGAGCGCGAGGGAAGCCCTGCTCCCACATGCCGCAATCCCATCCGCGCCTGATTTTCCACAAAAAGAGGTAGAAAAAAGGAAGGGGGAGCGGATTTGAGTCCGCTCCCCCTTGAGCCTGCATCGTGTTCCGTTTCAGTACCGGTAGTGGTCCGGCTTGAAGGGGCCGCTCGCCGGAACGCCTAAGTACTTCGCCTGTTCCTTCGTCAGCTTCGTCAGCTTCACCCCGAGACGGCCCAGGTGCAGCCGGGCCACCTCCTCATCGAGCTTCTTCGGCAGGGTGTAGACGCCCACCGGCAGGCGGTTCTCCGCCAGTTCGATCTGGGCGAGGCACTGGTTCGTGAAGCTGTTGCTCATGACGAAGCTGGGATGTCCCGTGGCGCAGCCCAGGTTGACGAGCCGCCCCTCCGCCAGGAGGATAATGGAGCGCCCCGACAGGAGGGTCCACTTGTCCACCTGCGGCTTGATTGTCTCCCGGCGGACCCCCTTTGTCGTCTCCAGGTAGCGCACCTCGATCTCACTGTCGAAATGGCCGATGTTGCAGACGATGGCCTCGTTTTTCATCTTTTCCATGTGCCGGCCCGTGATGACGTTGCAGCAGCCCGTGGCGGTCACGAATACGTCGCCGATCCCGACCACGTCTTCCAGCGTCTTTACCTCATAGCCTTCCATGGCAGCCTGGAGGGCGCAGATCGGATCGATTTCGGTAATGATAACCCGGGCGCCGAAGCCCCGCATGGACTGGGCGGACCCCTTCCCCACGTCGCCGTACCCGCAGACTACCACTACCTTGCCCGCCACCATCACGTCGGTGGCCCGCTTGATGCCGTCCACCAGGGACTCGCGGCAGCCATAGAGGTTGTCGAACTTGGACTTGGTGACGGAGTCGTTCACGTTGATGGCCGGAAAGAGCAGCTCACCCGCCTTCTGCATCGCATACAGGCGGTGGACGCCCGTGGTGGTCTCCTCGGAGACGCCCCGGATGCCCGCGGCGACTTTCTGCCAGCGCGACCGGTTCTTCTTCAGGCTTCGCCCCAGGCGGTCGAGAATGATAGCGAATTCCTTGTTGTCACATGGTTTTTCGAGAATGGAGGGATCCTTCTCCACCGCCGCTCCCTGGTGGACGAAGAGGGTTGCGTCGCCGCCGTCGTCCACGATCAGGTCGGGTCCCGAGCCGTCCGGCCAGGTGAGGGCCTGCTCGGTGCACCACCAGTAGTCCTCCAGGCTCTCGCCTTTCCAGGCGAAGACCGCCGCCGAGCCGGCCTTGGCGATGGCCGCCGCGGCGTGGTCCTGGGTGGAAAAGATGTTGCAGGAGGCCCAGCGCAGGTCCGCGCCCAGGATCTTCAGGGTTTCGATCAGCATGGCCGTCTGGATGGTCATGTGGAGGCTGCCCATGATTTTGAGCCCCTTCAGGGGCTTCCGGGGGCCGTATTTCGCCCGGACGGCCATCAGGCCGGGCATCTCGTTCTCCGCCAGGTCCATTTCCCTGCGTCCCCAGTCCGCCTGGGACAGGTCCGCCACCTTGAAGGGAAGGGCCGGGTCAATCTTCTGATATTTCATGGTTCGCTCCTTGAGGATGTTCATTTCGCCGGATCGGAGAAGGGCACAGACAAAAGTCTTCCCCCGCGCCGTTCCGTTTACGCAATTCCTTCGGCGACGGAGGCGCTCCCCTTGTCCGGGGGCGCCACCATACCACCCGAGACGATCAGTGTAAAGGCCTGTTCCACCGTCATCTCCAGCGGTATGAGGTCCTGCTCCGGGACGAGGAGGATGTAGCCCGAGGTGGGATTGGGGGCGGTGGGCAGGAAGACGCTGACGGCCTCCCCGATCCGCTCGCGGATCTCGCCCGCGGCTTGTCCGGTGACGAAGCCGATCGCGTACGTTCCAGGCCGGGGGAACTGCACCAGCACCACTTTCCGGAACCCGCTCCCCTTCTCCCGGATCAGGCTGTCCGAGACCTGCTTGCTGGCCCGGTAAACGCCCCGGACGAAGGGAATCTTCTGGAGGATGCGGTCCCCCATGCGGACGAGCCGGTGGCCCACGTAGCTTCGGGTGATGAGGCCGCACAGGAAGACGAGGACGGCCGTGAAGATGATCCCGAGCCCGGGGAGGTGAACGCCCAGCAGCGTGTCCGGATGGTAACGCTGGGGGACGACCGACAGGAGGCCGTCCATCAGGCGGACCAGGAACACGAGGATGTAAATCGTCACCCCGACGGGAACGACCACCGCCAGTCCCGTCAGGAAAATCTGCCGGATTTTTTTCTTCACCTTCGTCCTCCCGGACCGGATCGGAGAACCGCCGCCGTAGCGGAAGGATCTGCGCGTTTCAAGCGTTTCGCCCCGCGGTTTCTCCCCTCCGCCGCAGCCGGATTCCCCTCAGACGACACGACGGGGCAGTTTGTGGGCGTGCATGATCGTGGCAGCGATCTCCTCGATGGACATGCTGGTGATGTTGAGGAACGGGATGTCCTCGGAAATGAAGAAGGACTCGCACATGGCAACCTCCAGCCGGCACTGGCCCAGGGAGGCGTAGCGGCTTCCGGGCCGCCGCTCCGAGCGGATCTTGTGGAGCCGCTCCGGGTTGATGGTCAGGCCGAAAATCTTTTTCTTGTAAGGGGAAAGGAGGCTGTAGATCCGCTTGTCCTGCTGGGTGAAGTCCTCCTCCGTGACCGGGTAATTGGCGGCGTAGATCCCGAACTGGAGCCCCAGGTAGATGCACGTCGGCGTCTTGCCCGTGCGGGAAACGCCCACGAGAATGACATCCGCCTCCTCGAAGTTCTTCGTCGAGATGCCGTCGTCATGGCCCAGGGCGTAATTGACCGCGTCGATCCGGATACTGTACTGGGTGTCGTTCACCATCCCGTGATAACGGCCCACGGTATGGGAGGACTGGGTCTTGAGCTCGCCTTCCAGGAGCGGCAGGAACGTCCCGATGAAGTCGAAGAAAACCCCGGTGCTCTCCATCATCACGTCCCGGATCCGGGGATTGATGAGGGTGCTGAAGACCAGGGGGCGGATGCCCTTGCGCTTGGTCGCCGTGTCGATCTGCAGGACCGCATCGGCGGCCTTGTCCAGCGTGTCGATGAACGGCAGGGTCACGGGGTCGAAGGGGATGTGCTCGAACTGGGTCAGGAGGCTCTGTCCCAGAGTCTCCGCGGTGATGGCGGTGCTGTCGGAGACGAAAAAAACGGTGCGGCGACGGATCATGCATTCCCTCCTTCTTTGTCGGCCTTGAATAACACGAACCGCTTCCCCGCGTCCAAGGCCAAATCCCCGGGCAGGGCCCCGCCGCCCTTTTCCCTTGAATTCACCCCCTTCCTGATATAGGAATTTCAATCCTTCCCATACGGGAAAAAAGGAAGACCATCCATGCAAACGAAGCAGATCCAGAAAGAGATCCGGCAGCTCCTCAACCAGCGGGAGGCGATCCTCCTGGCCCACTACTACCAGCGCGACGAGATACAGGAGATCGCCGACATCGTCGGGGATTCCCTGGCCCTGAGCATCGAGGCGGCGAAAACGGCCGCCCGGGTCATCGTCTTTGCCGGCGTTCACTTCATGGCCGAAAGCGCCGCCATCCTGAGCCCGGAGAAGACGGTCCTTCTTCCCCGGCTCGACGCCGGCTGCCCCCTCGCGGACACGGTGACCCCGGAGGCGCTCCGGGAGGCCCGGAATGCCCATCCCGGCGCAGCCGTGGTGACCTATATCAACTCCTCCGCCGCCGTGAAGGCCCTCTCGGACATCTGCTGCACCTCCGCCAATGCCGTCCGGGTGGTCCAGTCGCTTTCCGCGGACGAGATCCTGTTCGTCCCCGACGGGAACCTGGCCCGCCATACGGCCCGGTTCACGGACAAGAAAATCATTCCCTGGGGAGGGGCCTGCCCGGTCCACGACGAGATCGATGCCGGCGCCGTGGCCCGGCTGAAGGAAGCCCACCCGTCGGCGCCGCTGGCGGCTCACCCGGAGTGCCCGCAGGCCGTCCTGGACCTGGCCGATTTTGTCGGCAGCACCGCGGGCATCCTCCGCTTCGCCCGGGAATCGAAGGCGGACAAGATCCTGATCGGAACGGAGCAGGGGATCTTCCACCGCTTGAGGCTCGAAAACCCGGGGAAGACGTTCATCCTGGCCTCCCCTTCCCTTCTCTGCGAGACCATGAAAGTCACCACCCTGGAGGACATCCGGTCCTCCCTCGTGGAAAACCGGCACGTCATCCGGGTGCCCGAAGAGACGGCCGCGGCCGCCCGCCGGGCCCTGGAGAGGATGACGGCCCTGTCCTGACGACACCGACCCATGCGGAAAATCATCGATACAAAACCCCGGGAGGATCCCGCTTTCCTGGACGTGCTGGCCCATATCGAGGAAGGCCGGCGGGAAATTACCCTGGCGGGACTTCACGGCGCGGCCCGTGCCCTCGTCGCCGCACGCCTCCAGCTCCGCGTGCCCGGTACCGTGCTCGTCCTGACGGCGACGGAGAAGGATGCCGAATCCTTCCGGCAGGATCTCGTCTTCTTCCTGGGAGAGGGCAGGGTCCTCCCTTTCCCCGCCTGGGACATGCGCTCCGTGGATCCGCTGGCTCCGCAGAAAGCCGTGGAGCGGGCGAGGCTTGCCGCGCTGGGCCGCATCCTGGAGGACGAGCCTGTCGTGGTGGTGGCCTCCCTGGCGGCGGTCCTCCAGCGGACGCTGCCGAAGGAGGTCCTCCTCTCCTGGAGGCAGACCCTTTCCATGGGCGATTTCATCGACCGCGACGCCCTGGCGGCCCAGTTCCTGGAAGGAGGCTATGAATCCGTCTCCCTGGTTGAGGAGCCCGGCCAGTTCAGCCTCCGGGGCCACGTGGTGGACGTCTTCCCCCCCGCCCGGGAGCAGCCGTACCGGCTGGAGCTGTTCGGCGACGAAATCGAGGGGATCCGCGAGTTCGATCCCCTGAGCCAGCGCTCTCTTCGGGAGGTCGTATCGTTCCCCGTCGTCCCGGCAAGGGAGATCCTCGCCAACGGCAGGGGACGGCAGCGGGCGGAGCGGGGCATCCGGCAGCGGGCCCTTGCCCTGGATCTCACCCGGTCCACCCGGGACCGCCTCCTGGAGGCCGTCTCCGGAGACGCCTTTTTCTCGCTCCATCCCATGTATCTGCCCCTCTTCTACGCCTCGCCGGACGACCCGCCGGAAGATCCGAGGCCAGGGAGCCTCCTGGATTTTCTGCCCCCGGCGGCTCCCCTCTTCCTGGAGGATCCGCCGGCCATCGAGCGGGCCTGTGAGGACCTGGAGAGCGGCATCGACCGGACGCTCCGGAAGGCCCGCCAGGAAGAGCGTTTTTCCCTGGAGCGGGACGTCTTCCTTCTGTCCCCGGCGGAATATCGCCGGAAGATCGGGGAGCGCCGGCGGGTCCGCCTGGAGAGCCTCCTCCTGGGCGCCGGGGAAGAACCGCCGGAGGGAACCGTCTCGTTCTCCACGGCCCCTCTTCCGGTGGTGCATCGCGCGGCGCCGGTGTCCCGGGACGACGAAGGCCGCTTCCGGGAGCTGGCGGACCGGATCCGCGGGCGCCTGGACGCGGGAGACCAGGTTGTCCTCCTGGCCAGCGGACCCGAGGAACGGGAGCGGATGGCCTCCATCCTCCAGGCCGCAGGTCTACCCTTCCGGATCCCCGAAGAACCCCTCCCCCTGGAGATGGACCGCCCCCGTCCCGGCGGAGAGCTGCTCCTGGCGGAGGGCAGGATCAGTGCCGGCTTCTCCTGGAAGGCCCGCCGGCTGGTCGTCCTGACCGACGAAGACCTTTTCGGCAAGAAGATCCCGCGGCGTCCCCGGCGCCTGCCCCGGGAGGGGTTCTTCCTCAAGTCTTTCGGCGATCTGGCGGAGGGCGACCTGGTTGTCCACAAGGAGTTCGGCATCGGCCGCTACCAGGGTCTCCGGAGAATCGCCTTCTCGGGGATCGAGAACGACTTTCTCCTGGTCGAGTACGCCGAGGGGGACAAGCTCTACCTGCCCGTGGACCGCCTGGACCAGCTCCAGCGCTATATCGGTCCCGACGGCGAACACCCGCGGATCGACCGGCTGGGCGGAACCTCCTGGGAATCCACCAAGGAGCGGGTCCAGAAGTCCATCCGCGACATGGCGGAGGAGCTGGTGGCGGTCTACGCGGCCCGGGAGATCCTCGAGCGGAGGGCCTTCTCGCCTCCCCGGGGTCTCGATGAGGAGTTCGCCGCCTCCTTCGAATACGAGGAGACGCCCGACCAGGCCCGGGCCATCGATGACATCCAGGCGGACATGAGCCTGTCCAAGCCCATGGACCGGCTTGTTTGCGGCGACGCCGGCTTCGGCAAGACGGAAGTGGCCCTGCGGGCATCCTTCCGGTCCGTCATGGACGGACGGCAGGTGGCGGTCCTCACCCCCACGACCATCCTGACGGAGCAGCACTACAAGACCTTCCTCCGGCGCTTCGAGCCCTACCCGGTACGCATCGAGACGCTCAACCGCCTGAAGACGAAGGCGGAGCAGAAGAAGATCGCGGAAGAGATCCGGAAGGGCTCCGTGGACATCGTCATCGGCACCCACCGGCTGCTGCAGAAGGACGTCGCCTTCCGGGACCTGGGCCTTGTCATCATCGACGAGGAGCAGCGTTTCGGCGTCGTCCACAAGGAGCGCCTCAAAAAGCTCCGGACGCTGGTGGACGTCCTCACCCTGACGGCCACGCCGATTCCCCGCACCCTTCACCTCTCGCTGGTGGGCATCCGCGACCTCTCGGTCATCCATACGCCGCCGGAGGACCGTGTCCCCGTCAAGACCCGGGTCCTGGAGTTCGATGAGGAGATCATCCGGGACGCCATCCGGCAAGAGTTGCAGAGGGGCGGCCAGGTCTTTTTCCTCCACGACCGGGTCCGCTCCATTCACACCATGGCGAGGCTGGTGGAACAGCTCGTACCGGAAGCCCGGGTCGCGATCATTCACGGCCGGATGAAGCCCCGGGAAATCGAAGACGCCATGGTGCGGTTCCTTCGACGGGAGACGGACGTCCTGGTCTGCACGACCATCATCGGCTCCGGTGTCGACGTCCCCACGGCCAATACGATCATCATCAACCGGGCGGACCGGTTCGGCCTGGCCCAGCTCTACCAGATCCGGGGCCGGGTGGGCCGCGGCAGGGAGGAATCCTTCGCCTACCTGATGGTCCCCAGAGGCGCCATGCTCACCCGCGACGCCGTCAAGCGCCTCCAGGTGATCCTCGATTTCTCCGAGCCCGGCAGCGGATTCCGGATCGCCACCAGCGACCTGGAGATCCGCGGGACCGGAAATCTCCTGGGCGCCTCCCAGTCGGGACACGTATCGGCCGTCGGTTACGAGCTGTATACCGAACTCATGGAGCGGGCCATCCGGGAGCTGAAGGGACAGGAGCTGCCGGAGGAGGAGATCCGGCCCGAGATCAGCCTGGGCGTCGCCGCGTACCTCCCCGCTGAGTACATCGGCGACGAGCACCAGCGGCTTGTCACCTACAAGCGAATCTCCCTGGCAGCCTCGGACGACGAACTGCGGGAGATCCGCGAGGGGCTGGAAGACTGCTACGGCCCCCTCCCGGAGGAGGCAGACGCCCTCTTCGAGGCGATCCGGATCCGCAACCGGTTAAAGGAACTGAAGATCCGGAAATTCACCTATGACGGGAAGCAGGCGTCCCTGTTCCTGACCGCCGCGACGCCCGTCGATCCGAAAAGGATCCTGGCCCTGTCACGCGGTCCTTACCGGGGCATCGCCCTGTCTCCGGACGGCAGGCTGTCCGTACCCCTGCCGGATCGGAAAGGCGAAGGCATCATTGAGGGAACCCGCGAGATCCTGCGGGCCCTGAAGGCCTGAAAGGGGGTCCTGATCCCGTGCACAGCCATATCCCGAGCCAGGTCTTGTCGAACCGCCCGGGCCCTGTGGCCCGGCCCTCGCGAAGCCTGCCGTTTTGCCTCCTTGTCTGTTTCTTCCTTGCGGCTTGCCTGGCTTCCTGCGGGGAATCCCCGAAACCCGCCGCCGTGGCCCTCGTGAACGGCGAGGCCGTTACCACAACGGAGTTCGCGGACCGCCTGGCCTCCGAAGCGGCGCGCTGGGGCGGGCCGGCCTCCGCCATGGGCAGCCGCCAGACGGTGAAAGAAGAAGTCCTCCAGGAGATGATCCAGGAAAGGATTCTGCTCCAGCGGGCCCGCGCCCTCTCCCTGTCCGTCACAGATGAAGAGCTGGACCGGGAGGCGGCCTCCCTCGCCGACGGCGGACGCCCCGATGCCCCGCTATCCCCGGCCTGGCGCGAATCCCTGCGCCGGCAGCTCCTGGTCCACAAACTGGTCCGGCAGGACCTCTACCAGGCCGTGACGGTCGCTCCCGGAGAGGCGGAGGCATATTTCCGGAAGCATCGCGACGCCTACCGGCATGAAGCCCGCGTGCGGGTGCTGCAGATCGTCATCCGGGAACCCCGGAAGATCCAGGCGGTCCGGAATCGATTGAAGAAGGGGGAGGATTTTGGTAAGGTCGCCCGGGAAGAATCGGTCGGACCCGAGGCAACCCGGGGAGGAGACTTGGGATTTCTTTCCCGCGGCACCCTCCCGGATGCCATCGACCGGGTTGTCTTCACCATCCCGGTGGGAGAAATCAGTCCTCCCATCCGGACCCCATACGGCTACCACATCGTGAAGGTCCTCCAGCGCGAGGAAGGGAAACCGCCCGATTATCCCGCTGCCCGGGAGCAGGTGATCGAGGACCTCCGGAAAGCCAAGGCGGAAACGGCATACGGTTCCTGGATGGAAGGGCTTCAAAAATCCGCCCGGATTGAAATCCGGACGGATGTCCTCAGGAAAATACAGGTTCCCGAAAGCCGCCCTGCAACCCCGAATCCGGAGCCGACTCCCCTCCGGAAAACTCCATCCGAACGGAGGAAACCGTGAAGAAAATCAACATACTGATCGTTCTGGTCCTGGCGGGGATGGTTTTGATTCCCTGTGCTCCATCTGCGGAGATCGTTGACCGCGTCGCCGCCGTCGTGAACGGTGAGGTGATCACCCTGTCCGAATGGAACAACGCCTATGAGACCATCAAGGAACGGATTGAGAAAGGCTACCAGGGCCCGAACAAGGACCAGATCCTGGCGGAGGCCCGGGAGGCGACCCTCAACCGGCTCATCAACAGCAAGCTCATCGAGCTGGAGTCGAAAAAAGCAGGCCTGACCGTCAAGGAGGAGGAGATCAACGCAGCCATTCGCGACATGACCGCCCGGCAGAAGATGACCCTTGAGGACCTGCGCAAGAACCTCGCCAGGGAGGGGGCAACGCTGGAGCAGTACAAGGAGGACATCCGCGAAAACATGACCCGGCAGCGCCTCATCCGGCGGGAGATCGGCAGCAAGATCGCCGTCAGCGACGAGGAGATCGGGGAATACTACCGGGCCCACCGGGAAGCCTACGAGGGCACGGAAGCGGTCCATCTCCACATGATCCTCCTCCCGCTGCCCGGGGGAGCCGGAACGGAAGGCCGGGAACGTCTCCGCGACGAGGCCCGGAAGATCCTGGACCGCATCCGGCAGGGAGAATCGTTCGAAAAGATGGCTTATCATTTCTCGAAAGGACCGGCTCCCGAGCAGGGAGGGGACATCGGTTTCGTGGAGAGAGGATCCCTGGTCGCCGAAGTGGACCGGGAGGCTTTCCGCCTGAACATCAACGAAGTCAGCAGCGTCATCGAGACCTCCACGGGATTTTATATCATCAAGGCGGTCGACAAACGGGGGGCCGGAACGAAAGGCCTCGCCGACGTCCGCAACGAAATCAAGGCCAAAATCGAAGAGGAGAAGATGAACCGGAAGTTCGATGAATGGATCACGGAACTCCGGAAGAGCGCCCTCATCGAGATCAAGTAGGTCCATGCAGGTCATCCGAATCAAGGGAGCTTCCCAGCACAATCTCCGGCATATCAGCCTGGACATCCCCCGGGACAGGCTGGTCGTTGTCACGGGAGTGAGCGGCTCGGGGAAATCCTCCCTCGCCTTCGACACGATCTACGCGGAGGGCCAGCGGCGCTACGTGGAGTCCCTCTCGGCCTACGCCCGCCAGTTCATCGGACAGATGGACAAGCCGGACGTGGAGTCCATCGAGGGGCTCTCGCCGGCCATCGCCATCGAGCAGCGCGCCGCCACCCAGAATCCGCGCTCCACGGTGGGAACCGTCACGGAGATCTACGACTACCTGCGCCTTCTCTTCTCCCGCATCGGCACTCCCCACTGCCCCTCCTGCGGCCGGGAGATCCGCTCCCAGACCATCGACCGGATGTTGGAAGCCGTCCTGGCCCGGCCGGAGGGAACCCGCCTCACGGTCCTGGCTCCCCTGGTCCGGGGCCGGAAAGGCGAATTCCAGAAGGAATTCCGAAGGCTCCAAAAGGATGGCTTCGTCCGGGTCCGGGTGGACGGCGGGATGCATGACCTGGCGGATGCGATTCCCCTGGACAAAAACCGCCGTCACGACATCGACGTCGTGGTGGACCGTCTCGTGCTCCGCGAGGGGGTCCGCAAGCGGCTCCGGGACTCGCTGGAAATCGCCTCCCGCCTGTCCGACGGCCTGGTCCGGATCGCCCCCGCCGGAGAGGAGGAGATCCTCTTCAGCGAGAAGTACGCCTGCCCGGAATGCAATATCGGCATCCCCGATCTCCAGCCGCGCCTGTTCTCCTTCAACAGCCCCTACGGCGCCTGCCCCGACTGCACCGGCCTGGGAACCCGGATGTATTTCGACGAGGAACTGGTGATTCCCGATCCGGAGCTTTCCCTCCGGGAGGGGGCCGTCGCCCCATGGGCGGGACGACACTCCCTTTCTTTTCATACGACGCTGGACGCCCTGTCCCAGCACTACGGCTTCGACATCAACACGCCCTTCGTTGAGCTGCCCGCAAAGGTGCGGGAGGCGGTCCTACGGGGATCGGGCCGGGAAAAGATCCGGTTCTGGATGGACCGGGGAGGGCAGCGCTTCTTCTTTAACAAGCCCTTCGAGGGAATCCTGAACCAGCTGGACCGGCGGTACCGTGAAACAGCCTCCAACCACGTGCGGATGGACCTGGCGCGCTACATCAGCCTCCGCGACTGCCCGACCTGCGGCGGAACGAGGCTGAAGCCGGAGAGCCTGGCCGTCCGGGTGGGGGGAATGAACATCGACCAGGTGTGCCGCCTCTCCATCCGGGATTGCTTCGACTTCTTCCGCACCCTCCCACTTTCCCACCAGGAGGCGGTCATCTCCGAGCGGGTCCTCAAGGAGATCCGGGAGCGGCTCCTGTTTCTCCTGGACGTCGGCATGGACTACCTCAACCTGGCCCGCTCCTCCGGAACGCTGTCCGGAGGCGAAAACCAGAGGATCCGCCTGGCCACCCAGATCGGGTCGGGCCTGATGGGGGTTCTCTACGTTCTCGACGAGCCGACCGTGGGACTGCACCAGCGGGACAATCTCCGTCTCATCGCCACCCTGAAACGCCTGCGGGATATGGGCAATACCGTCCTAGTGGTAGAGCACGACGCCGACATGATGCTGTCGTCGGACGAGATCATCGACATGGGGCCCGGCGCCGGCCGCGAGGGGGGCGGCATCGTCTTTCAGGGAACGCCCGGGGAGATCCTCCGGTCGGAGGATTCCCTCACAGGCCGCTATCTTTCCGGGGCAGTGTCGATCCCCGTTCCCCGGAAGCGGAGGCCTGTCCGCGGGAGATGGATCGTTCTGGAGGGGGCCTGGGAAAACAACCTGAAGAACATCGACATCCGCATTCCCGTGGGGGTCTTCACCGCCGTTACCGGGGTCTCCGGCTCCGGCAAAAGCACCATGGTCATCGAGACCCTCCACAAGACCCTGTCCCGGCGGCTCTACCGGCACCAGGGCTCGGCCGTCAAGGTGCGGCGCATCGTGGACCTGGGCGGGATCGAACGGGTCATCCTGATCAACCAGCAGCCCATCGGACGCACCCCCCGGTCCAACCCCGCCACCTACACCGGCGTCTTCAACTCGATCCGGGATCTCTTCACAGGACTGCCGGAATCGCGGGTGCGGGGCTACAAGCCGGGCCGTTTCAGCTTCAACGTCCGGGGAGGGCGTTGCGAGGCCTGCGAGGGAAACGGGCTGATCAAGATCGAGATGCACTTCCTCCCCGACGTCTATGTGACCTGCGAGACCTGCCGCGGGCGTCGGTTCAATGCCGACACCCTGGACATCCGCTACAAGGACCAGAGCATCGCCGACGTCCTGGACATGACGGTGAATCAGGCCATCGACTTTTTCGCCAACATCCCGGCCATCCGCTCGAAGCTCAAGCTCCTGATGGACGTGGGGCTGGGCTACATCCGCCTGGGGCAGTCGGCCACCACCCTGTCCGGCGGCGAGGCGCAGCGGATCAAGCTCTCCCGCGAGCTGGGCAAGCGGCCGGAAAGCAACACCCTGTACATCCTCGACGAGCCCACCATCGGGCTTCACTTCGCCGACATCCAGAAACTCCTGGATGTGCTGATGCGCCTCGTGGACATGGGAAACACGGTCGTCGTGATCGAGCACAACCTGGACGTCGTCAAGTCCGCCGACCACATCATCGATCTCGGTCCCGAAGGCGGGCCGGGCGGCGGGGAAATCATCGCCGCCGGAAGCCCCGAGGATGTCGCCCAAGTCGCCCACTCATTCACGGGACAATTCCTCAAGGACATCCTGCAAACCGCCGGCTGACAGGAAACGGACGGCCCATCGGACAAAGGCCGATGCGGCCTCTTCGAAGTTTCCCCGCGCCCTTCACGCGGCATCTCCGATGCATTCCGCACCGGTCATCCTCACGGACAACCCTCCCTGCTCCGTAAGATAAATCGGATACCCCCCGATTGTTGTCTTGAGGCCGTTCGCTTATCCTGGCATCGAAAAAAAAGAGGAAAGGAAACGAGCCATGACAATGATTCTCCCCGAACGGATCGAGTTCAACCCGCAGAAAGACCTGCTCGGGAAGATGAACGGGCATGTCGAAAAAACCACCGGCAAGGGAAGGCTGGGTCGTCCGACGGGCGGATGGGCCTGAAACCCGGGACCGGTACAATAAATCATCTCGGAAAGAGAGACGGGAGGAAAGAGCCATGAAGAAGACGAAAGAGAGGAAAGTGAAAGGCTGGAAGGAGATCACGAAGGGCTGGGTGGACCCGATGGCCACCCCCATTCGCTGGACTCCGTAACGGAACGCACCCGGGCATCCGCCCGGCGGTCGGGAGAGAGAGGCCGTATCGAACGAACATGCACGAATTCCCTTCCTCTCTTTCCATGCGGGCGGGGTGGCGACACCCCGTTCGTTGCGGACCGCCCCGCAGGTGAACCGGCGGAAAAGGAAGCAGATACGGAAAAATAGAAGGAATTGCGGCGAACAGCAGAACGGAAGGCCAACAGAGATCGGACAAAAGCTGATCCAAGGGTGGTTTTTTGTCCTGCTTTTTGTTTTCGCATATCCGATACCATCTTCAGACCCCACCTGATTGCATCCATCCGGACGAACCTGTACGTGAAGTCCACCTGCAGTCTGCAGCCGGGAAGAAGCAGACCATCGCCTTTCCCGGATGATCATATTGATCGGGCCACGGGAGACCCACCCCGCAGGAAACGGTCTCCCGGAACGGACCCGGGACGCCTTCCAGCCGCTCCGCGGCGGTGAGGATGCGGCCCGGCCTGATGGTTCCTTCTCCTGGATCGCAACAGGAGGGGGGTTGCTATGCGCCGAAAGCCAGTCGAGCGCAGGGAGAGGCCCTCTATGAAAAAAACGGAATGGAACGAAGGATCGTCGGCCAGCCGGAAAACAGCCGGCCAGGGAAAAGAAGGGAAAGGAAAAAAGCCGCTTGTGAAAGCCGTTGCCGATATGGCGGCCCGGAGGGGCCAGGCGGATTTCGCATCCGACATGCACCGGGACGCCGTCCGGTGCATCGTCAACAATCAGGTCCCGTAATCCCTGCGGAACCGTACCGGTGAGACCCCCGTCGCGATTCGCCGCGTCGGGGGTTTTCTTTTCAGATGCACTCCTCCAGGGGAAGAACGAAGCACCGCACGCCCGCCCTGGGACGCTCCTCCTTCAGTTGATGGGCAATGCAGGTAACAACGTGGATCTGCTCGTCCGGAACGGCCAGGATCAGAAGATTGTTCCCCCCGGGCCAGACGTGGGTCCCCAGCTTGGGCTCCGAATCGGGCCCTTCGCCATGCACTTGCTCCATCTTCGTGTAGGCCCGGATGCCCGCTTTTTTGAAGCGAGCGACGACATATTCATCCGCTTCCCGCGAATAGACGATCAAAAACATCTTCATGACGGAGTCTCCCCCTTCTCCGGATGGATGTGCAGACGTTCTCGAATCTTCAGGGTCCAGTCGTCAAACAGGTCATAAGCGGCGGGAACCACCACCAGCGTCAGGAAAAGCGACGTCAGGAGCCCGCCGATGACGGTGATGCCCATGGGTGCACGGGTCTCCGCGCCTTCCCCGACCCCGAGGGCCACCGGGATCATGCCGAAGACCATGGCGAAGGTGGTCATGAGGATCGGCCGGAGCCGCACGGGCCCGGCCTGGAGGATCGCCTCCCTCCTGGACATGCCGCGCTCCCGCAGGGTGTTCGTGTAGTCCACCAGCAGGATGGCGTTCTTTTTCACCAGTCCCATGAGGAGGATGATCCCGATCAGGCTGTAGATGCTGATGGTGTTCCCCGTCAGGAGGAGGGCGCCGAAGGCGCCGATGAAGGACAGCGGCATGGACAGGAGCACCGTGAAGGGGTGGATGAAGCTCTCGAACTGGGCCGCCAGGATCATATAGGCCATGATGATCCCGAGGATCAGCGCGAAGATCAGGTAGCGGAAGGATTCCCCCATGGTCTCCGCCGGTCCCTTGTATTTCGCGGAGTAGTCGGACGGCAGGACCTTGCTCGAAATGGCATTCAGCTCCACCATGGCCTCGGCCAGGGGCTTTTTTTCGAGGCCGGCGTAGACGATGGTCGCCCGCTGCCGGTCGACCCGCTGGATGGTGCTGGGCCCTCCCCCCTCCTGGAAGCTGGCCACGCTGGCCAGTTCCACGAGCCGGCCGTCCCGTCCCCGGACGTAGATATTTCCCAGGTCGGAGGGATTCGACCGGTCCTCCGGGTTGAGGCGGACGCGAACATCCAGACGCTTCCCCCTCTCCTCGTCCTTGTATTTCGTGATATCCACCTCACCGCTGACCAGGATGTTGACGGCTTCTGCGATGGAGCCCACGGAGACGCCCAGGTCCGCCGCCTTGTCCCGATCGATGAAGACCTTCACCTCCGGCTTCCCCGCCTCGATGGACGTATCCACGTCCACGATCCCTGGTATCTTGGAAAACTCGGATGTGATCTGGCGGGTATAGGTCTGCAGGTCCGCCAGGCTGGTTCCGCGGATGGCGTACAGGATCGGCACATTGCGGATGCCGCCTCCGATAAGGGACACGTCCTCGGCGGTGCCCTTGAGGCCCGGGATCGTCCGCATGTTTCTGCGGATTTCCGCCTTGATCTGTTCCTGGCTCCTCTTTCGATCGGCCTTGGAATACAGGGTCACGAAGGCGACGGCCTTGTTCACCTCCCCGACGCCTCCCGCGCCCATTCCCTGAATGTAGAAGAGGGACCGGACCTCCGGCAGCTTGCGGACCATATCTTCGGCATTCTTGAACATTTCATCCGCACGGTCAACGGAGTAGTCGAAGGGAGCTTCCAATCGCACAAGGAACTGGCCCTGGTCCTCGGGAGGGACGAATTCCTTTCCGATGAACCGGGTGATGAACAGGCTGAAGACGAACAGGCCGAGGGCCAGCAACAGCACCAGGCTGCGGTGGTTGATCGCCATCTCCAGGAGCGATCGGTACCATGTCTCGGTTTTCCTGTATCCGTTTTCGAGGGCGTCACCGGCTTTCCCGATCCAGGCCGTCTTCGCTTTCAGCCCGGCAAACCGTCCCACACCGGCCGTCTCCGGTTCGCTTTCCGATTTTTTGTGGAGCTGCTTCAGGTAGAGCGACGCCAGCATGGGGGTCATCGTGAAGGAAACGATGAGGGAGACCGAGACAGAGAAGACGACGGTCAGGGCGAACTGGAGGAAAAACCGGCCGATGATGCCCTTCATGAAGGCCACCGGCAGGAAGATGACGATGATGGCCAGGGTGGTCGCCATGACGGCCAGGCCGATCTCCGACGTGGCGAAGGCGGCGGCCTCCCGGGGCGGCATGCCCTCTTCGACGTGGCGGTAAATGTTCTCGATGACGATGATGGCATCGTCGATCAGAAGCCCGACGGAGAGCGTCAGGGCAAGCATCGTCATGTTGTTGAAGGTGAAGTCGAAGGCCCGAAGCAAGGCGAACGTGGCGACGACCGAGACCGGGAGGGCCACGGCGCTGATGAGGGTCGTCCGGACGTTGCGGAGGAACAGGAACACCGCCAGGATCGCGAGAATCCCGCCGAGAATCAGGTGCCCCTGGACCTCGTTGATGGAGCGCTTGATGAAGGTGGACTGGTCGAAGGCGTAGTTCAGCTGAAGTCCCGGCGGCAGGTTCTTGTTGATGACGGCGACTTCCTTCTTGATCCGGTCGATGACCTCCACCGTGTTGGTTCCCGACTGCTTCTGGATTCCCATGCCGACGGCGGGGACCCCGTTGAATCGGACGATGGACCGCTTCTCCTGCTGGCCGTCCTCCACCCGGCCGATGTCTCGGATCCGGACGGGCGCCCCCTTGGAGTAGGAAACGATCAGATCGCCGAAGTCGGCGATCCGGGGGAACTCCCCCTTGATCTTGACGGCGTATTCCTTGGTTGCGGTCTCGATCCGCCCTCCGGGAAGCTCTACGTTTTCCCGCTTCAGGGCGGCGGCCACGTCGCCGGGGGCCACCTGGTAGGCCCTGAGCTTGTCGGCATCCAGCCAGATCCGCACCTCCCGAAGCTGGAGCCCTCCGATCCGCAGGGCTCCGACGCCGGGGATGCGCTGGATCTGGTCCTTCAGGACCTCGTCCAGGTAGGTGGACAGCTCGCGGATGCTCTTCTGCCCCGAGAGGTTGACCCACAGGACCGGGTTCGCGTCGGGGTCCACCTTCCGGATGATCGGTTCGTCGATATCCGAGGGCAGCTTGGAGCGGATCATCGAGACCTTCTCACGGACATCCTGGACGGCCAGGTCGATGTCGCGCTCCAGGACGAACTCGATGGTTACGCTGGACACTCCCTCGCGGCTCGCGGACGTAATGGTCTTGACGCCCTCGATGGTGTTGACGGACTCCTCGATCTTGTCCGTCACGTCGACATCCATGACCTCGGGACTCGCGCCCTTGAGGACGGTTGTCACGCTGACGATGGGAAATTCGACCTTCGGAAACAGGTCCACGCCGATTTCGGCATAGGAAACCAGCCCCAGGAGCACCAGGGCCATGATGAACATGGTGGCAAAGACGGGACGCTTGATCGACGTATTAGCGAGCCACATTCACCTTCACTCCGTCCGCCAGGGTGTTCTGCCCCACCGTGACCAGCTGCTCGCCCCCCTGGAGGCCTTCCAGAACCGCCATGGACTCGCCGTACTTCGCACCGATCTGGATCTTCACTTCCCGGGTCCGGTCGCCCTCCACGAGGAAGACCTTCTTCAGCGCGTTTTCATAGAGAATGGCCGTGATCGGGATGATGACGATGTCCCTGGGCGGTCCCGTGTAAATCGTTACCCGGGCGAAGAACCCCGGCTTGAGAAGCCCCTGGGGATTCGGGATCTGGGCCTCCGCCTGGAGGGTCCGGGTCTTCTCGTCGAGGCTGGGGTAAATGCTCATCAGCCGGCCTGTGAAAGTTTTTCCGGGGAAGGAATCCACCCGGAAATCCACCTCCTGGCCGAGCTTAAGGCTGCTGACGTCCTTTTCCGGAACCGAAAAGGACAGCTTGATGGGATTGGACTGAACGATCCACAGCATGGGCGTCCCGGTGCGGACGAAGTCCCCGGCGGTCACCCGCTTCTCCCGGACCGCACCGGCCATGGGGGCCCTCACCCGGCTGCGGCCGTATCGTTCGCGGGCCATGGACAGGGCCGCCCGGGCCCGATCGACGTCGCCCGTTGCCAGGGTCACCCGGGTGGTGATGTCATCAAACTGCTGCTGCGTGACGAGCTGCTCCTTGTAGAGGGCATCCTTCCGGGTGTATTCGACCTTCACATTCGCCAGCGTGGCCTCCGCCTGCTTCAGGGCCGCCTCCGCCCGCTCCAGGTCCAGCCGGTAGTCCGTCTCGTTGATCTCGGCCAGGACCATGCCCTTCGCCACGGGCGATCCCTCCTCCACGAAGAGCTTCCGGACGATGCCGTCCACTTCGGGGCTGATGACCACCTCCTGAAACGGCTTCAGGTTCCCCACCGCTTCCACGAAGGGACGGAGAGACTTTTTCTCCACGGTCGCGGTGCGGACGTTGATGATCTTTTCGACCGTTTTCGCCTCCTTCTTCTGGCAGCCCGCCACGGAAAACACCGCCAGCACCAGGACCGCCAGCAGGATCACGGCCGGCCGGCCGCCGTGCAAACCGGGCATCCGCTTACCGGGTCCGCAAGTCTTCATCCCGTTCATCTTATCCCGCCTCGATACGCCGGTTTGTCTCTGGAATCGGATCATCATTTCCTCACTGCTTCGCGAGCACCGACGGGAGAAGATCCCCGGTGACCCGTTTCATGCGGAGCCAGGAAACCTGGTAGTTGATGGACGCCTCGGCCAGCTTCTGCTCCGCCGTCACGAGCAGCGTGTTCGCGTCGATGACATCGAGGCTGGAGGCCAGGCCGAATTCGAACTGCCGCGAAACCGCCTGGAAGTTGTCCCGGGCGAAGGCCGCCTGATCCTGCTGGAACTTGAGGACGCCCTGCTGGGTCACCAGGTCCAGCCGGGCACCTTCCACCTCGACCCCGAGGGTCTTCTTGAAATCCTCGATGGCCAGGTCCGCCTGGCGGCTCCTGGCCATTGCCTCCTTGACCTCCGCCACCCGCAGTCCCCCTTCGAAGAACGGGAAGGTGAGCGAAACGGTGGCATAGGCGTTTTCGTTTAGGAAGGAGGCCGTTGCAGGGTCCTGGTAGTTTTTCTGGTAGACGCCGCTTACGGCCACCGACGGCCAGTAGCCTCCCCGGGCATACCAGACCTGCTTGTCCGCCGCGGCTTTCTGAATCTCCAGCGCCCGGAGCTCGGGCCGCCGGTCGAGAGCCTTCCGGAGCAGTTCGTCCACCGGCGGGATGTCCCCTGCTTCACCGGCGCTCTCCTTCACTCCGACGGGCCCCTTGACTCCCAAAACCCGGGCCAGGACGGCCTTCGTCAGGTTCAGGCCGCTTTCCGCCCGGATCCGGTCGGCCCGGGCGCCCGATAATTCCCCCTCCGCCCGGAGGAGCGCCGTCTTGGTCACCTCTCCCAGACGGAGCCGCCTCTCCGCCAGATGGCGGTATTTCGCCAGCCTCTCCAGGTTGGCGTCGGCGATTTCCAGGGATTTCCCGGCCTTCAGGACGTCGAAATAGGCATAGGCCGTCTGGAGCAGCATTTCGTCCCGTGCGGCGTCCAGATCCTTCCGGCTCTTGTCGATGTTGTCCCCGGAGATGCTCAGGGCCGTGAACTCCCGGCCGCTCAGGGAAAAGGCCTGGTCCGCCCGGACGCCCCAGGAGTTTGCCTCGTCCGGCTGAACCAGCGCCCCGGAGGCGGTGGTCTTCCTTCCCGAATACCAGGTCTGTCCGCCATAAGCCGTGAGTTTCGGGATCAGGACTGCCCAGGCCTTCTGCCGCGTCGTTTCGGCAATGACGACATTTTCCTCGGACAGCCGGATCTTCTCGGAGTTGCGGAGGGCCGTGCGGAAGGCCTCGTCGAGGCCGTAGTCATCAGCGAGAACCGGTAAGGAACCGGCTGGAAGGAGTAGGACGGCCAGCAACATACAGACAAGACAGGCTCTTTTCTTCATCGCTGCCCCCTGGAGGATCATCCCGGAGCACCCCGGAGCGTCCCGCCCCGATGCCCGCCGGAGCCGCATGCATGGCGGCCCCCGAGGATTCAAAATGAATTAGAGACCCTCATACAAGGGCACATTCCTTGTCAAGCGGAAATCACGTAAAGTCCCGGCGCCATGCAGTCCCGGACAAGCCCGAGACGGCCTATCTTGTAGTCTTTTTATTGACTTTTGAGCATCGAATTGATAGAGTAAACGTTCCAAAAAGAAGGTGATAGGGAAAGCAGCATGTTCAAGGTTGGAGACATCGCCGTGTACCCGGCCCAGGGGGTCGGAGTGATCGAAGCCATTGAAAATCGTGAGGTCATGGGTAGCAGGCAGCTCTTCTACGTCATGAAAATCATGGGAAATGGCATGAAGATCATGATTCCCCTCCACAGCGCCAAGTCTGTCGGTCTCCGGGAAGTGGTCCCGGCGGCGGACATTCCGAAGATCTACGCCATCCTTCGCAACAAGGACGTCTCCATCGACAAGCAGACGTGGAACAAGCGGTACAGGGAATACCTCGAAAAGATCAAGACCGGCTCCGTCTTCGAGATCGCCCGCGTGCTGCGGGACCTCCTCATTCTCAAAACGGACAAGAATCTCTCCTTCGGCGAGCGGAAGATGATGGACACCGCGAAGAATCTCCTCGTCAAGGAGATCTCGGTGGCCACCAAAGCAGAAGAAACGAAGGTGGAACAGGACCTTCAACGGTACTTTACCCTTCAATAGCCATGAGCCGCATCGATACGAACAGACCATTCCAACGGTGGCCTGAAGCCACCCTGCATTCAGGCACGGGCGCCGTTCCCGGACTGCGGAAAGGGGAATGGTCTGACATTCCGGTGTCCGGCCGGGCCGATGCCATGAAGACGATCGTACCCCCGCTTACAGCGGGGAAACCGCACCGATGCCATGAGGCCGGTGCAAAACCGGTTCCTCCTTATCCTTCCGATCATTCCTGGAGAGCAGGAGCGTTCCGGGTTCTGAAAACCAGCCGGAAAGGAGGTGAACGCATTGATCACAAGGCTGTTTTTGATACTGGCGTGTTCTGTAAGCGGATATTTCATTGCTTATCTGTCATTCGACGGATTATGGCAATCATTCTTGGGAGTCATAGCAGGATTATTCACGGCCCTCTTTGTAATCAAGATAGAACAGGACATCCGGAAAGTATCCCTGAAGGTAATTATGGGCGGCGTGATCGGTATGGTCATTGGTTTGCTGATCGCGGTCATCCTCGCCTATGGACTGAATTTCGTGGGGAAAATCCAGGAAAATCAGCAGATACTCCCCTGGGTCTATGTGATTCTGACCGGAACGTTGGGATATCTGGGCCTTGTCCTTGGCTCCAAGAAGGTCGAAGAATTTTCCTTCATGGCAAGTGGTGCTGCGAAGGAGCCTGCTGACTACCGGATCCTGGACACGAGCGTCATCATCGACGGACGGATCGCCGATATCGCCGAAACGGGTTTCCTGGAAGGACGGCTGGTTGTGCCGCGCTTTGTCCTCGACGAACTGCAGTACATCGCCGATTCCTCCGACTCGCTGAAGCGCTCCCGGGGACGCAGGGGGCTGGATATCCTCAACCGGATGCAGCGTACCGGCGGCATCACCATCGACGTGGTGGACCAGGATTTTCCCAAGATCAAGAGCGTTGACGCCAAGCTGGTCGCCCTGGCGAAAAAGTCGGACGGCAAGATCATCACCAACGACTTCAACCTGAACAAGGTGGCCGAACTCCAGGGCATCAAAATCCTGAACGTCAACGAACTGGCCAATGCGCTCAAGCCGGTGGTCCTGCCCGGCGAGATGATGACCGTCAAGGTGATCAAGGAAGGCAAGGAACAGGGCCAGGGCGTCGGATACCTCGACGACGGGACCATGATCATCGTGGACAACGGCCAGAGGCACATCGGATCCACGGTGGACGCGGTGGTCACGAGTGTTCTGCAGACAACCGCGGGACGCATGATCTTCTCGGAGTTGAAGGCTCCGGCTCCGGACAAGAAACCCTATCCGTCATCCAACCGGACGTAGAACCGGCCCGGGGAACATCCCCGGGCTTTTCTTCGTCGTGAAGCCGGGCCCCCGGATGCCCCGGGATGCGGCCCGAAGCAGCGCCTGGAAGGGAGGTCCGTGGCTCCCGGAAGACACCCGAAAGGCGGAATCGCACCGCCGCAGAAAACCATCGCCATCATCCCCGCCGGAGGCTCCGGACGCCGGATGGGTGCCGGGCAGGCCAAGCAGTACCTCCGCCTCCGGGGGCTGCCCATCCTCGCCCATACGCTCCAGGCCTTTGAGGATTCCCAGTTCATCGATGAAATCATCCTGGTGGTCCCCGAAACGGACGTGCCCCGGGTACGCCGCAATATCGTGGATGCCTTCGATTTCCATAAGATTAAAGTGATCGTACCGGGAGGAAGGGAGCGGCAGGATTCGGTCCGAAACGGCCTGAGCGCCGTCGGGGAGGACTGCGGGGTTGTCGTCGTTCATGACGGCGTCCGACCGTTCCCGTCATCCGGGCTCATCCACCAAGTCGTTGAGGAAGCCCGAGGCGGAAGAGCCGCCGTCGCAGGCGTTCCCGCCAGCGACACGGTGAAGCGGGCGGACCCGGACGGGATCGTGCTGGAAACCCTGGACCGCCGGGAGCTCTGGCTCATCCAGACGCCTCAGGCCTTTCCCGCAGCCATGCTGAAGGAGGCTTACCGGAGGGCCTGCGACGAGAACTACTGCGGCACCGACGACGCCTCCCTGGTGGAACGGGCCGGTTATCCCGTCATCATCATTCCCGGCAATTCCCGGAACATCAAGATCACGACCCGGGAGGACCTGGCCCTGGCGGAGCACATCCCGGCACCCGGCCGGAGAAGGAGCGGTAGGTCATGAAGGTCGGCTGCGGATATGACAGCCACCGCCTGGTGGAGGGGAGGCGCCTTGTCCTGGGCGGGGTCGAGATTCCCTTCGAGAAGGGGCTCCTAGGGCATTCCGACGCGGACGCCCTGCTTCATGCCGTCTGCGACTCCCTCCTTGGGGCGATCGGAGGTGGAGATATCGGAAGGCTCTTCCCCGACACGGATCCAGCCTACCGGGACATCGCCAGCCTCCGTCTTCTCGAGGCCGTCGCCGCAAAAGTCCGCGATGCGGGATGCCGCGTCCGCCACGTGGACGCCACGATCATCCTGGAGCGCCCGAAGCTGGCCCCGTTTCTGCTGAAGATGGCGGCCAACATCGCCGGGACACTCGAGATTCCGGCCGGCAGCGTCAATCTGAAAACCAAGACGAACGAGGGGATGGGATTCATCGGCAGGGGCGAGGGGATCGCCGTCATGGCGGTTGTCACGGTCTCCGGGGGAGAAAAGCCATGAGTTCCGGAAGTCCTCGCGTCCGTTTCGCCCCTTCTCCGACAGGAGACCTGCACGTCGGGGGCGCCCGGACCGCCCTTTTCAACTGGCTCTTCGCCCGGCGGCACCAGGGAACCCTGATCCTGCGCCTGGAAGATACCGACGCCGCGCGTTCCACCGCGGAATTCGAACGGAATCTGCTGGAGGACCTGGAATGGCTCTCTCTCTCCTGGGATGAGGGGCCCGGGGTGGGAGGCCCCTTCGGGCCCTACCGGCAGAGCGAGCGCCTGCCCCTCTACCGCTCCGCCCTGGACAGGCTCCTTCGCGAGGGACAGGTCTACCCCTGCTATTGCACCGACGAAGAGCTGGAGGCCGAACGGGCATTCCGGCTGGCACGCGGCCGTCCACCCCGCTACGGCGGGCGCTGCCGGGAGCTGAGTGACGCGGAGCGCCGGCGGCTTGAGGGCGCCGGGAGGCATCCGGCCTACCGGTTCCGTGTTCCTGCAGGAGAGATCGTCTTCGAGGACCTGATCCGGGGAACGATGCGCTTCCATGCCGGTGATCTCGGGGACTTCATCGTTGTCCGGTCCAACGGGCTCCCGGCCTACCAGTTCGCCGTCGTGATCGACGATCACGCCATGCGGATTTCCCATGTCATCCGCGGAGAGGACCATCTTTCGAACACTGCCTCACAGCTCTGCCTGTATGAGGCCCTGGGATATCCGCCGCCGATTTTCGCCCACCACGGCCTCGTCCTGGGAGAGGACCGGGCCAAGCTCAGCAAGCGGCACGGCTCCACGTCGGTCCGCCAGTTCCGGGAGCGGGGCTATCTCCCGGAAGCCTTCTTCAATTACCTGGCCCTGCTGGGTCGTTCCATCGGGGGGGGCGGCGATGTCATGAGCCGCGAAGCGCTGATCTCTTCCTTCGACCTGACAAGGGCCGGAAAGGGGGGGGCCGTTTTCGACGAGGCGAAACTGCGCTGGCTCAACAGCCAGTACCTGCGAGAATGCCCGGCGGAACGCCTGGAGGAGCGGCTCCGGCCCCTGCTGGAAAAGGCGGGCTACCGTCCGGAGAACATGCCGGATCCAAGAACGCTGGCGGACATTCTTGCAATTCTCAGAGACAACCTGGCCACCCTCGACGACGCCCTCCCTTATCTTCCGGTCTTTCTGGACGACGACCCGCCCCTCTCGGCCGATGCCGGAGCACTCCTCTCGACGCCGGAAGGCCGGGAGGTCCTGCTCGCCCTCCAGGAGGGCCTTCGGGAAGTCGCGGAGGAAGATCCCTGGTACGGGCCCCTCATTCACCGGATCCAGGAGCGGACGGGACGGAAGGGCCGAAAGCTCCTGCTTCCCGTCAGGGCGGCCCTGACGGGCCTTCTCAAGGGGCCGGAACTGGAGAAGATCCTTGGCCGGCTGGGCCGGGAAGCCGCCCTCCGGCGGGTGGATCGCCTTCTGGCTTCCTGATTTTCCATACCCGACGGCATGGTTTGTTCCCGCCCGCGGGAACGGCATGATACCGAGAGCCCATTCCGCATCCACCCACGATAGATCGCAGATCCCTACCTATTTTACATCCCCTTGTTATCGTTACCATATCACAAATCTTGCCCCATTCTTGCAAGATAGAACATCAATGGCCCTGCCTTCTCCCTTCCGCCATGGGCAAGCCCTGGAGACATTCGCTCCGACACAGGGTAGCAGGAACGGACAACAGCGTACCCCCCCTCCCCCTGTTCCCCTGATCGAAGGGATTTGAGGACTGGTCCCTCCCCTATCACCCGCCCCATGCGATTTTCCCGATGCCGGCTCAATAATTTCTCTTGATTCTTGAGAATTTTTATGGTATCCGGTGCCATCCTTGATGGGTGGCGGCTTTCGCCATTCATCAGGATGAAGATCATTGATAACGTTTTTGTTTTCTGATCCCGGCTTGTCAAAGCCAGAGGCTGCGGGGTTCCGGCCCGCTTCGGACCGGGGGAAACGCATTTTTGTTGGGATGACGCTGCCGCGAAGGCAGCCTTAAAAAAACCAAGAAAGGGGGATGTACAAGTATGACGAAAGCAGAACTGATCGGGGCGATTGCAGGAGAGGCAGGAATCACGAAAGCGGCAGCGGGCAAGGCGCTGGATGCGTTCATGGGCGCCGTGGCAAAGGAGCTCAAGAAGACCGGCAAGCTGGGTCTCGTCGGCTTCGGCACGTTTTCCGTGATCAAGCGGAAGGCCCGCGAGGGACGGAATCCGCAGACCGGCAAAGCCATCAAGATTCCCGCGAAGAAGGTCGTGAAGTTCAAGGCCGGCAAGGGTCTGGGAGACAAGGTGAAATAACGTTCCACCCTTCGAGGATAACAGAATGGAATCCCCGGGAGAATCGTCTTCCGGGGATTTTCATTTTTCATTCCCCCGCGACAGCCTCCAGTACCCCGGGCGGACCCGCGGGACGAGGAGCATGGATCGAACTCCCGCCGTCACATTGACAGTCCTGCGGCATATCTGCTATAGGGCGGCAACCATTTAAAAATTGCAGAGGTTTTGACGTGACAAAGAAACGGATCCTGAGCGGTATGCGCCCCACGGGGAAACTCCACCTGGGAAATCTGCACGGGGCCCTGGAAAACTGGGTTCGTCTCCAGGAACACGGAGACTACGAGTGCTTCTATTTTGTGGCCGACTGGCACGCCCTCACCAGCGAGTACGCCAGCACGGAGGAAATACGCGCCAATTCCCTGGACATGGTGATCGACTGGCTGAGCGCCGGCCTCGATCCACAGCGGAGCACCCTGTTCATCCAGTCGTCCATTCTGCTCCACGCCGAACTTTTCGTGCTTCTCTCCATGATCACACCCCTGGCCTGGCTCGAGCGAAATCCGACCTACAAGGAAATGAAGGCGGAACTGGCCCAGAAAGACCTCTCCACCTTCGGTTTCCTGGGCTATCCGGTCCTGCAGGCGGCGGATATCATCCTTTACAAGGCCTACGGAGTACCCGTAGGCGTCGACCAGCTTCCCCACGTGGAGCTGACCCGTGAGATCGCCCGGCGCTTCAATTTCCTCTACCGCGACATCTTCCCGGTCCCGGAGCCCCTGCTCACGGAGATCCCGAAACTGCTGGGCATCGACGGCCGGAAGATGAGCAAATCCTACGAAAACTCCATCTACCTGTCCGACCGGGGGGACGCGCTGAAGAAGAAGGTCATGGCCATGTTCACCGATCCGCAGCGGCAGAGGAAGAAGGACCCGGGGCGCCCGGAACTCTGCAATGTCTTCACGTTTCACCGGCTCTACACGCCGGAGGAGGAGGTGGAGGCCATCGCCGCCGACTGCCGTGCCGCCGCAATCGGCTGCATCCAGTGCAAGGGCCGCCTGGCGGAGCGGATCGCCCAGCGGATGGCCCCCATCCACGAACGGCAGGAGCATTACCGCAGCCATCCCGAACAGGTGCGCGAGATCATTGAGGACGGCAACGACCGGGCCCTCCGCGTCGCCTCCGCCACCATGGAGGAAGTTCGGGACGCAATCCGGATCGGCATCTGAACATGGGTCCGCGGGCAACATGAGTTACGAAGTCCGGCTGGACATCTTCCAGGGACCTCTGGATCTTCTTCTGTACCTCATCAAGAAGAACGAGATCGACATCTACAACATCCCCGTTGCCCTGATCACCCAGCAGTACCTGGAAACCCTGGAATGGATGAAATCGCTGAACCTGGACCTGGCGGGGGAATATCTCGTGCTGGCCTCCACGCTCCTGCTGATCAAGTCCAGGATGCTTCTGCCGGACGAAACCCCGGAAGGAGGAGCCGGCGACGAAGAGGCGGGGGAAGATCCGAGACAGGACCTGGTGCGGCAACTGCTGGAATACCAGGCCTTCAAAGAGGCGGCGATCCACCTGGACGGCCGGCCATGGCTGGAGCGGGACGTCTTCAAGCGGGGGGCCTATCCCGATCTGCCGCCGGTGGGTGTGGAAGAGGAAGAGCTCGCGGAGGTCGGGATCGTCGAGCTGGTGGATGCATTCCGGCGGATCGTCTCCTCCCTGGAACGGGAGGAGTTGATGCAGATCAACTCCGAGAAGCTGTCCGTCACCGACCGGATCAACGAGATTCTCGAAAAGCTCCGTGAGGCGGGGCAGATCAGCTTCCTGGAGCTCCTGGAGGGAGCCCGGGACCGCCGGCGCATCGTCTACACCTTCCTGGCGATCCTGGAGCTGATGAAACTGCGGATGATCAAGGCCTACCAGACCGGCCCGTTCGGGCCGATCCGGATTTTCCCGGCCGTGGAGGAGGAATCCGATGGAGCATGACAAGGCCCTGATCGAGGCCCTCCTGTTCGCCGCCGAGACCCCCATCACCCTGGAGCGGCTGCGTGAGGTCCTCGATATGCCGAGAGAGGCCGTCCAGGCGGCGGTCCTCGAACTGATGCAGGAATACCAGGAGCGGCGCGGCGGGTTCACCCTGGAGGAAGTCGCAGGGGGAATCCAGTTCCGAACCCTTCCGGAATACGGAACCTGGATCCGGAAGATGAAGGGGCGCGGCCCCGCCTCCCTGTCGCCGGCGGCCCTGGAGACCCTGGCGGTGGTCGCCTACCGGCAGCCCATCGTCAAGGCCGACATCGACCGGGTTCGCGGCGTCGACGCCGGGGGAACCCTCAAGGGCCTGGTGGAGAAGAAGCTGGTCCGGATCGTCGGAAGGAAAGACGTGCCGGGGAAACCCATCCTGTACGGGACCACCCGCAGATTCCTGGAGATCTTCGACCTCCAGGATCTCTCCGAGCTGCCGACCCTCCGGGAATTCGGCGAGCTGGCCGAGTAGACCCCCATGGCCGAAGAGCGCATCCAGAAGATCCTTGCCCGTTCCGGCATCGCCTCACGCCGGAAAGCGGAAGAGCTTGTCCTCCAGGGACGCGTCACCGTCAACGGCGAAGTGCGGCGCGAGCCGGGATCCCGGGCGGATGCGGTGAAAGATGATATCCGGGTGGACGGCCGGCGGATCCTGACGGAGGAGACCCTGGTCTACCTGATGCTCCACAAACCGGCGGGAACCGTTACCAGCCTCAAGGACCCCGAGGGACGACCGGTTGTGCGGCACCTGCTGGAAGAGCGCTTCGAGCGCCTGTTTCCCGTTGGACGGCTGGATTACGACTCGGAAGGCCTCCTGCTCATGACCAACGACGGTCAGTTCGCCCTGCGGGTGGCCCACCCCCGCTACCGCGTGCCGAAGACATACCGGGTCAAGGTGCGGGGCTCCCTGCCGCCGAAGGCCATGAGGAAGCTGGAAGCGGGCATCGATCTTCCCGACGGACGGTTCGTCCCCGAAGCGGTGGCCATGGAGGGGAAGAATCCCAAGAGCACATGGATCCAGATCGTCGCCACGGAGGGCAGAAACCGCGTCATCCGCAGGGCCATGGAGGAGCTGGGGTACCCCGTCCAGCGACTGATCCGTATCGCCGTCGGGGGAGTCCAGTTGGGAAACCTGGAGCCAGGAAGGTCCCGTCCCCTGAAGACGAACGAGATCCGTCAGTTGCTCTCCTACGCCGGGAAGCCCCCCGAGGCGGAGAGTCCCCCCGGGCCGGACGGGCCGGGGAAGAAAGCCCCCCGCCCTCGGTCATCATCCAGCCTGAAGGGAGGCACCGGCCCCCGGAAAAAAACAGCGGAACGCAGCGCAGGCGGACGCCCACGGAGCCGTCGGACCGGAGGGACCAACTGAAAGCGGGAAAGAGCGGAATGGGGGTGCGGCGGCGACACAAAATTCGCTTGACATTCCGGGAAAAATCAATAATAGTCGCCAAAAAAATAAAACATATCCCCAAGTTATTCAATTCATCCCACTGTCTGCAAGGCTTGAGCACTCATCAGAAGGAGGTTTTATGAATAAGTCCGGTCTTATCGAGGCACTGAGCAAGAGGGAAAATCTGACGGAGAAAAAGGCAACCGACGTCATCAACCTGATTTTTAAAGGTTTTACCGATGAGCTGAAGAAAAGCGGCCGCATCGAGATCCGCGGGTTCGGCAGTTTCGTCGTGAGGAAGTACGAGGCCTATACCGGACGAAATCCCAAGACCGGCCGAAGCATCCAGGTGTCGCCGAAGAGACTGCCCTTCTTCAAGGTGGGAAAAGAGCTGAAGGAACGAGTGGACGAGCAGGAATAATATCAAATTTCCCAGGATTTGCAGCCATCCACGAAGATTCGTATCAACGGGAGGGGGTCGTTCATCGATCCCCTTTTCTATTCCGGTATGCGACGCGTTTCGCTAGTGCACATTCTGCTTTTCGTCGTCACCTTCGCCACGACGCTCCTGGCGGGGGCCCTGCAGCAGGGCGTGAATCCGCTGGAGGACCCCCTGTCCCTGTGGCGTGGCCTTCCGTTTTCCCTGACCCTGCTGTTCATCCTCGGCGCCCATGAATTCGGCCATTACGCCATGGCCCGGCGCCACGGAATCGACGTGACGCTGCCCTATTTCATTCCTGCGCCGTCCATCATCGGCACCTTCGGCGCCTTCATCAAGATGAAGACGCCCATCCCGGACCGGAGGGTTCTCCTGGATGTCGGCGCCGCGGGCCCCCTGACGGGACTGATCGTCTCCGTGCCGATTCTCCTGGTCGGCCTGTATCTCTCCGAAGCGACATCCGCCGCCCCGGAAGGCCAGGGCATCGCCCTGGGAAGCTCCCTCCTCTTCAGCCTGCTGACCTGGCTGGTTCACGGCTCCACCCCGGACGATCTGAACCTGATCCTCCACCCCGCGGCCTTCTCCGGCTGGATCGGCCTCCTGGTAACGTGCCTGAACCTGCTTCCGGTGGGGCAGCTCGATGGGGGGCACGTGGCCTATGCCGTCCTGGAGAGGCGGCAGAAGCACCTGTCCGCCGCCGTCGTGGCGGTCCTCCTGATCCTGGGGTTTACCGGGTGGATGGGCTGGCTTGTGTGGGGAGCGATTCTCCTCGTCCTCGGGATCCATCACCCGCCGGTCCTGTTCGACTGGATTCCCCTGGACCGGCGCCGCCGTGTCATCGGCTGGATCACTCTGGGGCTGTTCGCGGCGACGTTCATCCCCGTCCCATTTCGTGATTTCTAAGCACTCAGCCACCGAAACGGAAATGAACGATTCAAGGGGGGGCAAAGGCTGCCCGCGGGATTTGAGATGACCGCGGAAAGCGCCTGAACAGGGCGGTTCAAAAGGGGTTGGATGCAAGGCGCCCGAAATCCCGGGCCGAGAGGCGTACTTCAGGGTACGTTGAGCGGAGCGGGAGGAGGGCAACGAGGCAGACGGCTCCTTTTCAACAACCCGCCGGCTAAGCCATCATTCCTTCTTCCCGGAAGCTGAAAAACCTGTTCTCCCCCACAATCAGGTGGTCGTGGATGAGGATGTCCAGTGCCCTGGCCGTCTCCTGGAGGGTCCTGGTCAGCCGGACGTCCGCATCCGAGGGCTGGACATAACCCGACGGGTGGTTATGGACCAGAATCAGCGCCGACGCCTTTCGCTTGAGTGCATTCTCGAGGACTTTCCGGGGATAGACGACAGCCTGATTCACGATGCCCTCCTGGATCGTCTCGATGTCGATGATCCGGTTCCGGGCATCCAGATAGACGACGGAGAAGCGCTCGTCCTTCAGTCCCCCCATGCTGGCCCGGCAGTAGTCCAGGAGTTCCGATGTGCAGGTGATCTGGGGCTTTTCGACGGCCTTCTGGCGAAGGTACAGGGAGGCCAGGTCCTTGACGAGCTTCAGGAGGATCGCCGTGTGGGGGCCGATGCCCTTCCGGGCCTCCAGGTCCGCCGGATCGGCGTCCAGGATCGCCCGGAAACTGCCGAACTCGGCCAGCAGCTCCTTGGCGAGAGGCTTCACGTCCCCCTGGGGAATGCCATAAAAAAGGAGCAGTTCCAGCGCCTCGTATTCATGGAATGCATCGAGGCCCGCCTCGGCATACCTTTTCTTCAGGCGCCGGCGATGCTCTTTGTAGTGGGGTTCGTCAGAGGAGAGGGGCATGAATACCCAAAACGTAAGGCCGGTTTCCGGCTGGGCCTCCATTCCGTTGCGCTTCGTGGATGAAGGCCGGATTCATGGTTGCGGAATCGCATCCCCCCTGCAGATGAAAAGACTGCAGAGGGGATGCCCGTCTCTTCCGGTTCTCACTTCAGGTTTTCGTTCACGAAATCCCAGTTGACGAGCTTCTCGATGAAGGCCGCCAGGTAGTCGGGACGCCGGTTCTGATAGTCCAGGTAGTAGGCGTGCTCCCAGACGTCGATCGTCAGGAGGGGCTTCTGGCCGTGGGCGACGGGCGTATCGGCATTGGCCGTCTTCGTGATCTTCAAGGCCCCGCCTTCCAGGACCAGCCATGCCCAGCCGCTGCCGAACTGGGTTGCCCCGGCGTTCTTCAGCTCCTCGACAAACTTCTCATAGCTTCCCCAGGCCGCCATGATCCTGTCGGCGACGGCTCCCGACGGTTTCCCGCCCCCTCCGGGCTTTATGCACTTCCAGTAGAAGGAGTGGTTCCAGGCTTGGGCGACGTTGTTGAAGATGCCCGCTTTGGCGGCGTCTCCGGCGACCTTGCGGATGATCTCCTCCGGGGCCAGATTCTCCAGCTCCGTTCCCGCCAGGAGTTTGTTGCCGTTGTCCACGTAGGCCCGATGGTGTTTTCCGTAATGAAACTCAAGGGTGTTCGCGCTGATGACGGGCGCGAGGGCATCTTTTGCATAGGGCAGATCCGGCAGTACGAGTGCCATGGAGTGTACCTCCTTTTCATGATGGGTTATGCGGTTTGGATTTGTTCCGGCCCCGAACCGGAACCGGTGTTTCGCCGGTGAATATAACAACGAAACCGGTTTCCCGCAAGAAATGGAAATTCAGAAACGTACGCGCCGGCTCCTCCCCGGAAAGCGGACCGTCAGGATTCCTGCGGGCCGTCCGCCTGCGCCGCCCCGGGAGGGACTGCTTCCTCCTCCGTCTTGCCCGTCGCGGCCGAAGTCCCGCGTTTTCGCTGGAGCCACAGATAGTAGAGAATCAGGAACAGGCTGCCCATCGCGGCCGGGAGGGCTGCCTCCCTTCCAAAAAGTGACAGGGCCAGTCCGCCGGTCAGGCCGTAGTTCTTGAGTGTCCCCAGGAGCACCAGGCTGACCCGGGTGTCTTCCTTCACGTGGAAGAGCCTCGCAACACGCTCCGCGAGAAATCCGAGCACGAAGGTCGTCGTGAAGACGATCAACGCAATCGGAATCAATACCTCCGGGTTTCGGAACAGGATGTCCCGGTTGAGGCCCGTGATGGCGTAAATGACCAGGAAGAATCCCCAGTCGGTCAAGGGGCCCCGGACCGGCCGGATTCGGAGGTGCCATCCTTTCAGGAGGATCAGGCGCGAGACCGCCAGGGGAAAAACGATGAGAACCAGGGCATGCTGAACCAGGACAGAGGGATCCGCAAGGCTTCCGCCCAGCAGGGTGCCCAGCATCAGCGGCATCAGGACAAGCCCGCCCAGGTACGCCCCGACGGTCCCGACCAGAGAGAGAAACAGGTCCCCCCGGAGGCTGGACGTGAAGGGAATGATCGCCACCGCCGGCGGGACGGCCGCCATGAGGACGAATCCCTTCCACAGCAGGTCCTCCCGGACCAGCCAGGCGGCCAGGAGCACGATGACGTTGCCGAGAACGAGGTAGTTCAGGATGATTCCCGTCAGGGAGGGAACGATCAGCTTCCCGGGCCGGCGGAACAGGTCATTGGAGATGCCCAGCAAAGACACGGTGAGCACGACGGCCAGGGCCGGGAGGATCAGCGGCCGGATCCACTCCGACGGCCCCGGAACGGCCATCCCGAAACCGACCGCGAGGGAGAAAATGACGTTGCGGTTTGCCAGGAGCGATCGGAAACGGGGAATGGCGCACCTCCGCTTGTCAGGGGGACGTCTTTTCCCCTGAACTTCCCTCCCGGCGGCGTAGAGCCAGACCCGCCACCAGGAAGAGAATGTTGACGAAAACGATCGTGGCCCCCGAGGGCAGATCCAGGGCAAAGGAAACCAGGATCCCCGCCAGTACCGAAAGAACGGCAATCGCCGCCGCCGCCGCCATGGTGGCCCGGAAGCTCCGGGTTACCTGGAGCGCCGTCACGGCCGGCAGGATCAGAAGGGCCGAGATCAGAAGAACACCCACAACCTTCATCGACAGGACCACCGCCACCGCCGTCAGCAGTCCGAAGACCCGGTTGATCCAGTCCACCCGGACTCCCGAGGCTCGCGCCGATTCCTCGTCGAACGTCACCGACAGCAGTTCCTGGTAGAACAGGGAAACGGCCGCCACCACGGCAATCGAGAGAATGACGGAAACGGCGACATCCAGGGGGCCGATGGTCAGGATGCTCCCGAAGAGAAAACTGAACAGGTCCACATTGAATCCCCCCGCCAGGCCGGCGATGAGGACGCCTCCGGCAATCCCGACGGCGGAGACAATGCCGATGGCGGCATCCCCGTACATCTTCGTCTTTTCGGCCAGTTTCATGATCCCCAGCGCGGCGGCCATGACGACGGGGATGGAGACATAAAGCGGATTCCACTGGAGCCAGAGGGCCAGGGCCGCGCTGCCGAAGGTGGCGTGGGCCAGCCCGTCGCCGATCAGCGACAGGCGTCGCAAAACCAGAAAGACCCCCAGGACAGCGCACAGGACGGCAATGAACGAACCGGCGAGGAGCGCCCGCTGCACGAATCCGAAGGACAGCCATTCCATCCAGCTCACGGTTTTCTTCCCTCCCGGCGGTTCATTTCCCGGCCTCCCCGTGCCGGTTTTCCATCCCGGACCCGGCGGCCGTGCCCGGCGAAACGGGATACGGCACCAGTTCTTCCCCTGCAGGAGCCCCGTGGCGGTGGCAGATGATATGCTGGGCGAAGGCCCCGAAGATGCGGGTTACGTCTTCGGAGTGGCAGAATTCCTCATACGTACCGTAAAACACGATTCGCTTGTCCAGGTAAAGAAGCTTCGAGCTGTATCGGCCGATGGTCCCGAGGTCGTGGGTCACCATGACGATGGTGACCTTCCGTCCGGCGTTCAGGTCCGCCAGAAGCTGGAAGAAGCGGTCCCGAACCTCCGGGTCGAGGGCGGAGGCGGGCTCGTCGAGGATCAGGAGATCCGGATCGTTGACGAGGGCCCGGGCGATCAGGACCCGCTGCTGCTGGCCCCCGGAGAGCTCCCCCACAGGCCGGTCCCGAAGATCGGCGATGTCCAGCCGATCGAGAGCCCGTCCGACGGCCTCCCGGTCGGAGCGCCCGAGGACCCTGGGAAATCGCTTCCCCGCCAGCCGGCCCAGGGCGACAACCTCCCGCACCGTGGCGGGGAAGCGGGGCCCCACGAAGGCCGCTTTCTGGGGAAGATATCCCACCCTCACCCAGTCCCGGAACTCCGCGATGGACCGCCCGAAGAGCCGGATCTCCCCCTGCTGCGTATCGTGCAGGCCCAGAAGAAGCCGGATCAGGGTCGTCTTCCCCGAGCCGTTCGGCCCTACCAGTCCCACATAATCCCCCGTTTTCACGGAGAAATGAAGATCCTCTAAAATATCCGCGCCGTTGTATCGGAACGTAAGGCCACGGACGTCAAGAACATCTATGGACATGCCAGGCCTCGCTTGAGGTTTTCCAGGTTTTTTTCCATCAGATCGACAAACGTGACGCCCTTCTCCATATCCTCCCGGCCGATGTTGGCGGCCGGGTGCAATGTCAGAAGGGCGGCTCCCGTTTCTCGGGACACGGCCTCGGCAATTTTCGGACTGACCAACTCCTCCTGGTAGACGGCCGTCAGGCCGTGCCGGCGGACCGTTTTGGAAAGCCGCATCAGGTCCCGGGGAGACGGCTCCGCGTCGGCGGTGAATCCCGGGTAGGCCGTATGGTATTCCAGCCCGAAGCGATGGGCCATGTACCCGAAGGCGAAGTGGCCCCCGTGGGCGATGACCTTTTTCCGGCAGGACGAGAGCGTCTCCCGGTATTTCCGGTCCAGGGCCATGAGCTTTTCCCGGTATGATGCGGCATTTCGGCGATAGAAGTCCCCGTTGCCGGGATTCCCCTCGGCCAGGGCAGCGGCGATGGAGTCCACAATCCGGATGTCGTTTTCGAAGTCGAGCCAGACATGGGGATCCACGTTCGCGTCGGCATGGCGGTGCCCCTGGTGGGCACTCCCCTCGTGATGATCATGATCCTCATGTCCCGCTTCACCCCGCCGCAGGGTGATTCCCCGGCTCGCATCTACGATCCGGAGATGTTTCCGGTCCAGTCCCGTCAGAATTCGCTCCGCCCAGGGCTCCATGAACTTGCCCGTGTAGATGAAAACGGCCGCCTGCTGAATCCGGGCAACATCCCCCGGCCGGGGCTCGAAAGCATGGGGCTCCACCCCCGGGGGCAGGAGCAGCGCCACCTGAACCCGGTCCCCGCCGACCTGGCGGGTGAAATCATAGAGCGGAAACAGGGTTGTCACCACTTCCAGTTTTCCCGATGCCGTTCCCGTATCGCCACCCGGACGGCAGGCAATCGTCAACAGGAAAATGGAGATACAGATGATCCCGATGGCGATGACGGCGGTCCGTCCGCGCTTCCCGACTGGTTTCATGAAATTTCCTTTCCGTTTTCCTTCCGGACCGTTCCCGCCGCCGCCCGATCCGCCGGCTCCGCGGCGGGAAGCCCCGAAGGCTCCGGAGACCCTGTTGCCCGGCGGCAGTCGGAGCACAGGCCGAAGAACTCCAGCGTGTGATGCAGCACCTGAAAACCCTTGGTCTGGCCGATGTCGATCTCCACCTCTCTCAAATCCCCCTCCAGGGCCACTTCCTCCGCCCGCTTGCAGTTCATGCAGATGACGTGGTGATGGTGCGTATCCGGACAGAGCCGGTATCGGACCGTACCGTCGCCGAAATGAATCTCATGGACGATGCCGCGGTCCTTGAGGAAGGAAAACTCCCGGTAAACCGTGGTCTTGTTCACCCTGAGCCCCCGGGCGGCGAGAGCCCGGCGGAGGTCGTCCGCAGACAGGAGCACGCGGCTCGCAGACAGGATGTCCAGGACGGCCCTCCGGGTCCGGGTGATCCGGCAGCCGGAGTCCTTCAAATTTTCCAATAATGAAGCTGTTTCCATGGGGTGCACATTTAACGCAACCTGGTTGCGTTTGTCAAGATTCATTCGGAATTGACCCGGACCGGCTTTTCCCGTATTGGTCAGCCGTCTGATTTTCCATGACGAACAGCCGGAGGGAAGGTGAAGAAGAGGAAGCGCATCGGTCTTGCCCTGGGCAGCGGATCCGCCCGCGGCTGGTCCCACATCGGAGTCGTCCGCTGCCTCCGGGAGGCGGAGATCCCCATCGACGTAATCTGCGGATCCTCCATGGGAGCCGTCGTCGGGGGCTGCTGGGCGGCGGGTTTCCTGGGCGAGATGGAAACGCTGGTCCGGGACCTCCGCTGGCCCGACATCTTCCGCTTTCTCGAGGTCCGGCTTCCCCGCTCGGGGTTCATGGGAGGAGACAAAATCACCGCCTATCTCAAGGAGCGCCTGACGGACCTTCTCATCGAGGACCTGCCCGTGGCCTTCGGCGCGGTTGCCTCGGACCTGTATTCGGGAAAGGAGATCTGGCTCCGGAAGGGATCCCTCATCGATGCCATGCGGGCAAGCATCTCCGTGCCCGTCATGTTCACGCCCTACCCGGAAGGCACCCGCTGGCTCCTGGACGGCGGGCTCGTGAACCCCGTTCCGGTCTCCCTCTGCCGCGCCATGGGGGCCGACATCGTCATTGCCGTCAGCCTGAACTCGGACATCCTGGGAAAGTCCCTCTTCACCCGGGAACGCCGCCGGCGAAATCAGGTGATCCAGGAAAAAGTCGCCGATTTTCTGGACGCCAGCATGCCCTGGACGAACCCTTCCGCCTGGCTGCGTTCCAATGGGAACTCGTCTCTCCGCGGTCCAACGCTGTTGGAGGTGATCACCCGGTCCCTCTACATCATGCAGGACCGGATCACCCGGCAGAGGCTCCAGGCGGAGCCCCCGGACGTCCTGATCTCCCCCCATCTGGCCGACATCGCCCTGTTCGAGTTCAACCGCGGGGCGGAGGCCATCGACGAGGGATATCGATCCGCCAGCCTGGTCATTCCCCTGATCCGGGACCGGATGACCTGAAACGGATCGACTGCGCACCAAAAACATTCCGAGCAACGCAAGAGGAGAACATCATGGATCTTCATCCCGACCGGATTGCCGCCGCCGTCGACGAGGTCCGCCGACGCTCGCCGATGGTCCACAACATCACGAACTTTGTCGTCATGAACACGACGGCCAATGCCCTCCTGGCGTTGGGAGCCTCGCCGGTGATGGCCCACGCCCCCGAAGAAGTGGAGGAGATGGCGGGCCTGGCCCAGGCCCTGGTGATCAACATCGGCACCCTGAGCGGACACTGGATCCACGCGATGCTCCTGGCCGCAAGGGAAGCGGAGCGGAGGAAGATCCCCGTCATCCTGGATCCCGTGGGAGCCGGTGCCACATCGTACCGTACAAAGACGGCCCTGGAGATCATGGAGGCGGTGCCGATATCCGTGATCCGGGGCAATGCCTCGGAAATCCGGGCCCTCATCGAGAGCGATGCGAAGACGAAGGGCGTGGACAGCCTGGTCGGATCGGACAGCGCCGTGGCGTCCGCCAAGGAGTTGAACCGGGTCCGGAAGAGCGTCGTCTGCATCAGCGGGGAGACCGACTACATCGTCGGGCCGGCGGAGACGGTCTGCATCCGGAACGGCCACCCGCTGATGCCCCGGGTCACCGGCCTGGGCTGCACGGCCACGGCCCTCTGCGGCGCCTTTGCCGCGGTGGTGGATGACCCGGTGCTTGCCACGGCCGCCGCCATGGCGGTCATGGGGATCGCCGGCGAGATGGCGGCGGAGAAGGCCGCCGGACCGGGAACCCTGCAGCTTTACTTCCTGGACGCCCTCTGGCTCATGACGGAGCAGGACATCCGGGAGCGGTTGAAGGCGGAGGCCATCCCGTGAAAGGCCTCTACCTCGTCACCGACCGGGATCTCTGCGGGCCGAAGACCGTCGAGGAGGTCGTACGGCTCGCCGTGGAGGGCGGTGCCGCCGCCGTGCAGCTCCGGGAGAAGGACCTGCCGACCCGGCCCTTTGTCGAGGAGGCCCTCCGGATCCGCAAGTTCCTCAACTCCTTCGGGATCCCCCTGATCATCAACGACCGCCTCGACGTGGCCCTGGCCTCGGGCGCCGCGGGGCTCCACGTCGGGCAGGACGACATGCCCTACGAAACCGCCCGGCGGATCCTCGGCCCGAAGGCGCTCATCGGCCTGTCCGTGGAGACCTGGGAGGATGTGGAGCGGGCGGAATCGCTGGACGTGGACTACCTCGGCGTCAGCCCCGTCTTCGCCACGCCGACCAAGACCGACACGAAGGAGCCCTGGGGCATGGAAGGGCTGGTCCGGATCCGGGCCTTCTCGCGCCATCCCCTCGTCGCCATCGGGGGGCTGAACGCCGGCAACGCCGCCGACGCCGTCCGGGCGGGAGCCGACGCGGTGGCGGTGGTCTCCGCCGTCTGCGCCGCGGAGGACCCCCGGGAGGCATCGCGGGACCTGGCCCGGATCATCGCGGGCGCCCTCGCGGAGAGAAAGGATCGGCCTTGACGGAGAAGCTCGCCGTCCTGGATTTTTCCGGGACGCTGTCCCTCTCGGCACCGCGTTTCGCCGCCCCGGATGCCCTCCGGGAGGAGCTGGAGAAAAGCGGCCTCGCCGCATTGGGCGTGACTCCCGACCTGTTCTGGACCGAACTGGTCAACAAGACCTGGACCGAGGGAAGCACCACCCGGGCCGGTTACCGCCGGGTGCTTGCGGAACGCCTGGAGGCCCTCAAGCCGCAGGCATCCCGGGAAAGCATCGACCGGGCCGTCTCCCGCTTCAGCGATTCCTACTTCCGGGCCAATGCCGTCGATCCCCTGTGGACATCCTTTCTCCGGACCTGCGTCCGGCAGGCGGGCCTGGCCGCCGTCATCGCCACGGATCATTACGCCGAGGCGACCGGCGCGATCCTGAACTCCCTGGCCGGGCTGGGGATCCCGGCCCGCCCCATCGCGGAGAGCACCCTGCCGCCCGCCCGGCAGGCGATCCGGGTGGCAAACTCGGCCGATCTCGGGGCTCACAAGTCGGACCTCCCGTTCTGGAATGCCGTCCACCGGACCCTGAAGTGCGAAGCGTGGGGAGGAGTCTTCCTGGTGGACGACTTCGGGATCAACGAACCGGAGGGGGACACCTACGGGGAACGGGAGAAGATCGACCGGCGCAGGGCCGAGACGACGGCCCGCCTGGGTGAGGTCTTCCAGGCCCCCGTTTCCTGCTTCTTCTTCTCCCTCCGGCCCGCCGCCGCGGATCCCGCGGGAGACCCTGCCGCGGCCCGGATCGCAGAGGCCATGGAAGCGCTGGAGCGATTCCTGGCATCCTGACGGCGCCGCATTCCCGGGAAGCCGCGTTCTACGCCATTCCGACTTCCGCCGGCTCCGGCATTTTCTCCCCGCGAAACGCCGCCTCCGCCTCCGCGAGGATCTCCCTTTCCTGGCCCCGGTACTTGGGGGAAAAGTGAAACAGGACAAACCGCCCGACCCCGGCCAGCCGGGCCAGCCAACCGGCCTGGCAGGCCGTCAGGTGGCGCTTCAGGAGGGCCTTGTCCCGTTCCGCATGGAGAAAGGTGGCCTCGATGAACAGAAGGTCCGCCCCCGCCGCGACGGCCGCGATGCGGCGGACGTTATCCCGGGTGAAGACGGCGTCGGTAACGTAGGAAATGATCATCCCGGGGGAGATCTTGACGGCCCGCTCCCGGAAAAGTCCCAGGGGCAGGATCCGTTCCGCCGTCCCCCCCTGCCCGTCCTTCCACCAAGCCCGGACGGGGGCGTCGTCCGGCTCCCCGTCCAGGATCCTCTGCCTCAGGTCCATGAGCCACGCCCCCGTCGGCAGCTCCAGTTCGTCCAGGACATTGCGCTTGAAGTTGATCCGGTTCCTCTCCTCGAAACGGAACGCCAGGCAGGGGATGCCGTGATCGATCAGGTCCGCCCGCACCGAGAAGAGCCGCTCCTCCGCAAGATACGTCTCGAAGAGAGGGTCTTCAAAGCGGGCGATCTCCTCCCCCTCGGGCCGGAAGCCGGTGCGGCACCGGTAGCGGCGTGTGACGCGCTCCGACGGCCCGACCTCGGTCGCGGTCAGGGTGAAATCATCGGAATAGTTTTCCACGAGGTTCCACGTATAAGCCCGGAGCTTGTTCTCCAGGCGCTCCAGGAACCCCGGGGGGCCGTACAGGCGAAGGGGCCGCTCCCGCCCCAGGCGGACCCGGAGCAGGTGGTCGAAGCCGATGAAATGGTCCATGTGGGCATGGGAGACAAAGACGTGGCGGACCTTCAGGATGTTCCGGGGAACGAGGTTCCGGAGGTCCCCCAGGTCGAAGAGGATTCCGTCGCGCCGGTACTTGCTGTCCAGGTAGACAACAGGGTCCTCGAAGGGATCGTTGACGAGGGCGGCTCGGAACATGGCGCGGAAGGCTCCTCCGGTTTCGCGTCATTGTAGGCAATTTCTTGCCTTCCTGTAAAGCCTCCGGTAGATACGCCGGAAAGGACCGCGCCGCGGAGGCGGGAAAGGACAAGAAAGGATGGACGAACGCTCACGGCAGGATCTGCTGGAATCGGCGGAGGACGTCAGGCTGGCCGCCCTCTACCTGCAGGAGAGCCTCATGCGGGGCGGCGACGAGGGATTCCTGGCGGCAAGAGAGGAATACCGGCGGCTGGTGGAGCGGTTCCGCCGGGACCACCCCGGGGCCGTCACGGAGCGGCAGTACCGGAATGCCCTGGAGGACCTGGAATACTTGCTCATCCTCATCGAGCAGGCCATGGACGGCTACCGCCGGGACGGCGGGTCCTGAGGCGCCGGATCCGGGCCGTTCCCCTTCTCCCCCAAGTAAAGCCTCCGAACCTCCTCGTTGTTCAGAAGGTGCGCCCCCGTGTCTTCCAGGCGCGTGACCCCGAGGTCCAGCACGTATCCCCGATCGGCAACGGAGAGGGCCTTCCGGGCGTTCTGCTCGACCACGGCGAGGCTGACCCCCCCGCGGTTGATCTCCTGGAGCCGGCTGTAGATGTCCTCGATGATCCGGGGCGCCAGGCCGATGGACGGCTCGTCCAGCAGGATCAGCCGCGGCCGGGTCATGACGGCCCGGGCCAGGGCCAGGATCTGCTTCTCCCCGCCGGAGAGATTGCCCGCCTGCTGGCGCGCCCGCTCCCGGAGCACGGGGTAGTCCTCCAGGACCTCCTCCACGGCCTGCCGGACGGCTCTCGCGTCGCCCAGGGACACGCCGCCCATCTGGAGGTTCTCCATCACGGTCAGCGACGGGAACACGTTCCTCCCCTGGGGGATGTAGGCCATCCCCAGGCGGACCTTCTCCTGCGGATCCAGGCGTCCCACTTCCCGCCCGGAGAGGCGAACGGATCCGCGGGTGGGCTTGAGGAGGCCGACGACCGTCTTCAGGAGGGTCGACTTCCCGGAGCCGTTGGGGCCGATGATGCAGACGATCTCCCCTTCCCGGACGCGGATGGACGTCCCGTGCAGGACCTCGATCTTGCCGTAACCGGCGAAGACCTCCTCCACCTCGAGAATCACCGCCGGCCCGCTTTCCCCGTGCGACACGCTCATCCTCCGAGATAGGCCTCAAGCACCTTGGGATCGCTCTGGATTTCCCCGGGCGTTCCCTCCGCGATCTTCTCCCCGTGGTCCAGAACGAAGATCTTTTCGCACAACTCGACGATGACGTCCATGTTGTGCTCGATGATGAAGAACCGGCCCCCGGCCTCCTTCATCCGCACGATCGTATCGATCATCGTCCGGATCATGGAGGGATTGATGCCCGCCGCCGGTTCGTCCAGCAGGATCAGCTTCGGCGCCGTCATGAAGGCCCGGCCCATCTCCAGCAGCTTCTGCTGCCCGTAGGAGAGGTTCCCGGCAAACTCGTCCCGGAGCCTGGAAATTCCCAGGATCTCCAGCGTCTCCAGGGCCTTCTCTCGATTCCGGGCCTCCTGCCGCCGGATCGCGCCCCCCCTCCAGGCAAGGGACCGCAGGGACTCGCCGTATTGTCCCCGGGGCGCCAGGAGCAGGTTGTCCAGGGCGGTCATGCCCGCGAAGACCCGGGAAAGCTGAAAGGTCCGGATCAGCCCCAGGCGGGCCATCCGGTGGGGCGGCCGGCCGTCGATCCGGACGCCGTCGAAGAGAATCTGCCCCCCGTCGGGCCGAAGCAGGCCCGAGATGATGTTGAAGAGGGTCGTCTTGCCGCTGCCGTTGGGGCCGATGAGCCCGGATACGGCCAGCCCCTCCAGACTCAGGGTGCAGTCCGCCACGGCCCGGATGCCGCCGAAGGATTTGGTGACGCCCCGGATCTCCAGCATCACTTCCTCCCCTTTTCCCGCATGATGCCCTCGGGCCGAAACACCATCAGGGCGACCAGGAGCGCCCCGAAGACCATCTGCTGCATGGGGCCCAGGTATCGCGTCCACTCCGGCGGCAGCCGGAGGAAGCGCAGGGACTCCTGGAGAAAGATGAGGGCAATGGCGCCGACGACGGGCCCCGGACGGGTCCCCTTTCCGCCGAGAACCACGATCAGGAGCACCACGATCGTCTCGTTGAGCGTGAAGTCCGACGGGCTGATGAAGGAGGTGTAATGCGCCCAGAGCACCCCCGCCAGTCCCGCAAAGACGGAGCCGATGACGAAGGATCGGGTCTTGAAGGCAAAGGCGTTCTTCCCGAGGATCTCCGCCGCCGTCTCGTCGTCCCGGACGGCCCGGAGGGCGCGGCCGAAGGGGCTCTCCGTCACAAGCCCCATGGCGAGATATGTCAGCAGCGCCGCGACCACTGCCAGGCCCAGGTATTCCGGGAGGCTCTCGAACCGGACCCCCAGCATCTCCGGCTTCGGAATGCCCGGCAGTCCCATGGGCCCCTTGGTCAGCCACACCTCGTTCTGGAAGACGAGGCGGAGGATCTCCCCGAAGCCCAGGGTGGCGATGCCGAAGTAATCCCCCTGAAGGCGGAGGGCCGGGATGCTCAGGAGAAAGCCCGCCAGGCCCGCCGCGGCGAGGCCGGCAGCCAGGCACAGGAAAAAGGGAAATCCGGCGAGGCTGAGAAGGGCCGATGCATAGGCGCCGATGCCGAGGAAGGCCACATGGCCGAAGTTGAACAGACCCGTGTAGCCCACCTCGAGGTTGAGGCTCATGGCGAAGATCGAATAGATGGCGATGACAACGCACAGGTGCAGGAGCAGATCCATACGTTCACCCGTGAAGGCCCGGCATGATGCCGGGAGCGCAAAGGCCTCGCAAAATGGCCGCAGGCAAGGCGCACCCGCACCGAGGAGCGAGGCGTACCCTTGCGTACGCCGCAGCGACGAGGGGCGCGGTGCAACGCAGCATCCGGGCATTTTCCGAGGCTGCCATCAATCCATCCTCTTTCCCGTGACGATATAGGGTCGTGTCAGCAGAATCGCCACCATGATCGCGAAGGCCACGGCGTCTTTGTACCCTGGGGAGATGACCAGCACGCTCAGGTTTTCCGCCAGGCCGATGAGGAGACCGCCCAGGAGCGCCCCCCAGAGGTTCCCGACGCCGCCGATCAGCGTGGCGGCAAAGGCCTTGACGAGATTGATGACGCCCATCTCGGGATTCAGGTTCGTGTCCAGGGCCAGGAGAATCCCGCCTGTCCCGGCCAGGGCCGCCGAGACGATCCAGGCCGCCCGGATGGAGCGCCGGGCGTTGATCCCGACCACCCGGGCCAGATCCAGGTTGTCCGAGACGGCCCGCATGGATTTGCCGATGCTGGTCCGGAAGAATAAGAGATAAACCCCCAGCACGCAGATCACCGTGATCACGATGATCAGGATCTGGTTCGCCGTCAGGCTCACCCCCAGGTACCGGTAGCCCTGTGTGATCTCAAGGCCGTAGGTTCGCACCTCGGCCCCCCAGAAGAACTGGGCGGCGTTCCGGAGCAGGAACGAGAGGCCCATGGCGGCGATGAGGAGCGTCAGCCGGTCCGCCTTCCGGAGGGGACGGAAGACGGCGAAGTCCATGGCGATGCCGAGGAAGACGGTGCAGAGGATCGCCGGGAAGACGGCCACGACGAGGGGCAGGGAAAAGGGCTCCGAGATGAAGACGTACAGGAAGTAGGCCCCCCACATGATCAGCTCGCCATGGGCGAAATTGACGAAGTTGAGGACCCCGTAGATCAGCGTCAGCCCCATGGCGAAGAGGGCATAGATGCAGCCCGCGAGAATGCCGTTGACGACGGATTGAAGGAGAATGTCCATGGAGTGCACAAAAAAGGCGGGTTCCGGCGCCCCGTGGACACCGGAACCCGTGTTTCGCGGAACCTTGCGGTGCTTCCCCGCCGGCGTGCCCGGAGGATCGGGCGGCCCGGGAGAAGATCCGTCGGGGGGTCTCCCTTACTTCTTGTAGTCGACGATCTTGCCGTTCTTGACGGTCCAGATGCCCATGTCGGCGTTCAGCATGCCGCGCTTCGCATCGAAGGTCTTGTCTCCCGTGACGCCCTTGTACCCCTTGGCCACGACGGGCAGCGCCCTGCGGATGCCCTCGGCGGTGTAGCCGCCCTTCTCGATGGCCTTCGCGACGAGGTACACCATGTCATAGTTGTAGTCGCCGAAGATGGGGATCTTGTCGTCGCCGTACTTCTTTTTGTAGGCGTTCTTGAAGGCCTGATACTGCTTCGTATCCTGGGGAACGGAGGGATAGGTCCCGATGATGCCCTCGGCGGCCTTGCCGGCCAGCTCCACCATCTTCGGGGCCCGGGCAGCGGAGCCGCAGAGCCACTGGGTCTTGATTCCCATCTCGTAGGCCTGCTTGAACTGGACGGCCCCCTCGTTGATGTAGGTCAGGTTGACGATGGCGGGGGGATTGCCCTTGCCGACCCGGAGCAACTCCGTCCGGTAGTCCGTTTTCTTTTCGTCGAAGGGGATGACGTCCGTCACGACGCCGCCCATCTGCTTGAAGCTCTCCACAAACCCGTCCTTCAGGTCCAGGCCCCAGTCGTTGTTGACGTACATGACGGGCAGCTTCTTGTAGCCCATGTCGAAGGCCAGCTTGGCCAGCCGCTGTCCCTGTTTCGCGTTGGACGGGATGATGCGGAAGATGAACGGCCCGGCCTGGGTCAGCTTTTCCGCGGTTCCCTGGGCGGAGACCATGACGGCCTTGCTCTGCTGGGCAACCGGAGCCGCCGCCATGAAGTTGGAGCTCCCGGCGGGTCCGAAGAGGACGGGGACCTTGTCGATGGTGATGAGCTTCCGGACGGCCGTCACGCAGTCCTTGGGCGTGCTCTTGTTGTCCTCGTAGACGATCTGGATCTTCTTGCCCTTGATCCCTCCCTTGGCGTTGATCTCGTCCACCGCCAGGTCCACGCACTTCCGGAATCCCTCGCCATACACGGCGATGCTTCCGGAGAGGGCAAAGGCGGCGCCGATCTTGATGGTATCCTGGGCGGCCCGGACGGGCGAGGCGACAAAGAGTGCCAGGAGCAGGATTGCGAAAAGTGCTTTGATTTTCGACATGTCTGCGTTCCTCCTCGGTAAAAGTACATAGTACTTACCGGAGTACCGCAGAACCTGTCAATGAAAAAGCCGGGTTCGGGATCCGGACGGACACGGCGCGGTCAACCCGGTGACGCAAGGCTGCCTTTTCGACCATGCCGCCCGCCCGCGACCATCCCGTCTACTCATAAAGGGTGCGGGCCTCCGCGGGCATCCCGGCGAGCCGCTCCCGGGCCTTCTCCGGCGCCAGGGCCTCCAGGGACCCGTCGGGATTCTGGACGACGCAGCCGCTCTCCACGACCATCCGGTGGCGGCGTTTCCTCACCTCCTTGTCGGGATGGCAGGCGATCTGGCAGTGGCCGCAGGTCAGGTACAGGGGATCGCGCATCAGCAGGTGATAGTGGCCTCCGGCCATCCGGGGCCAGCGCCCATACTTCTTCATGCCGATCACGATGGCGGAGAGGTAGTCTTCGTCCTTCTCCGGGACGGGGAGCCGCCCGGGAGACCAGGTGGACCAGCGGCCCGAGGGGTGGAGACCCGTGAAGCCCCCGCAGACATACTCGCAGCGGAGGTAGTTGCGACGCTTCGCGTAGGTGAAATCATGTCCGCCCAAGGTTACCGTTGTCTCCTCATCCGGGTCCATCATGCCGGAAGCGCACAGGGCCTGGCAGAGTCGGCAGCGGTCGCAGTAGTTCTTCTCCGGCGGCAGGGGTTCCGTGGGCTCCAACTCCAGGGTCGTGACGACCGCCCCCAGGATGACGGCGGCTCCGCGCTCCGGGTGCAGCACGTTTCCCGACAGCCCGAACGAGCCGACACCCGAGCGGACCGCGAGATAGCGCAGGGAGATGTCGGGATGCATGTCGATGGCGCCCCGCCCCGCGTCGGCCCGATAGACCTCGTTGGCCGCCACGGGAACCGAGGGGAATCCCTTCTGGGACAGGTTCTTCGCCAGTCCCAGGGCGATGCCGCCGGCCTGGTTGTTCGTCCGGAAATTGTCCCGCTCGTGGGACAGTCTGTCTTTCTTGGACAGGAACGGCTCGATGAGGGACGCGTCCAGGGGAACCGCGAAGGACACGGCGGACCTGGCCTCCGGCAGCACGTAAGAGAGGTCCGCCGAGGGCGGCCCGCCCCGCAGGGTCTCGACCGTCACGATGCCCGCGGCGCAGGCCCCGTCCTTCATCACGTAGTCCATCACGAAGCGGCTCATCTTCTCTTTCATCACCCCTCCTCCTTTCTCCGGCGTCGGATGTCAGCGTCCGGCGGGACAGACGGCCAGGCAGCGGAAGCACTCGTACTGGAACCCGATGAAGGACGCCTGGTAAAGGCTCAGGAACTGCGGATTCATGAACATGGCCTTCTGCTCCTCCGGCGTCATGCCCGCCAGCTTCCGGAGAAAGCCGATGGCGGAGCCGATGCCGTAAGGCTGGGACACCCGCAGGCACTTCATGTCTTCCGTCCGGCCTTCCGTCTCGAGGGCCTTCGCCGGGCAGATCTCGACGCAGAGGCCGCAGTCGTTGCAGAGCTCCTCCGTCACGGGCGGATCGGAGGTCAGGGGCAGGTCCGTCAGGATCGCCGTGAAGATCAACCGGGTGCCGAACTGCGGGTGGATCACCAGGTTATGGCGGCCGAAAGCGCCCAGACCCGCCGCCACGGCGGCATGGCGGAGCGACACGTCGGCCACGACGCCGAAATGCGGCGGTCCCATGTTCAGGGGGTAGGAGGGAGCCACCGCCGCCGCCTTTGCCTGGAAACGGTCCTCCAGCCAGCGGGCCATCAGGTAGTTGTTGCGCTGGGTCGTGCCCATGATGCCGATGCGCTCCATCATGCTGATCCGGGCGACCGGGCTGTCCAGGGACCCGTCGACTTCCCGGTAGCCCAGGACGACCAGGGACTTCACGGACGGAAGAAACGACTCCAGCGCCGGGGTCCGGGGCGATTTATAATCCCCGGCGGCGGCAAAGCCGACCACGTCCGCACCCAGTTCCAGACCATGCTTCCTGATTTCTTCCTTGCTCATCGTGTCTCCTTTCCCGGGACTGCCCGCCGGAGGTCCTTCTCCCGACTCCGCGAGGCGCCCTCTTTGGTTTTTCTGTCGTACGGTGGTTGTCCGCGTCCGGCCTGCCGGCCATGAATTTCGCATACGAAATAAGTGGGCAAAAATTTTTTACGCCTGGAGGTCCCGGAGCATCCGCTTCAGGAGCAGGCGCTCTTCCGGCCGCAGGCATTCCATGATCTCGTCGTTGGCGCTGTCCCTGGCCCGGATGAGATCGCCGGCGGCTTCCCTCGCCTTGTCCGTGAGGGAGATCCGGAGGGTCCGCCGGTCGTCGTCGGCGGTCTCCTTCACGATCCAGCCCGCCTCCACCAGGCGGTCCAGGAGCCCCGACAGCGTCGCGTAATCCAGGGTCAGGCGCCGGGCCAACTCCCCCGCGGAGACCCCCTCGCTTTCGTTCAAGGCCAGGATCACCAGGCTCTGCGGGGGTGTCAGGCCGTACGGCTGCAGCCGTTTCTTCAGCTTGCCGTGGGCGCGCTGGTAGGCCTTGGACAGGAGGAACAGGATGCAGTCTTCGTAAGGAGGTGCCATGGAATTGCCTCATCTATTTCGTGTGCTAAATATCATCCCCGAAAAGGCATGTCAACGGGTTTTCCCGCCTGTCCCCTGCAAACCGGCCGCCTCGGGCGGTCTTTCTTCCCGGGAAATGGCGGAGCGGCAAACCCGGGGATGGATTTCCATGGTCGCCGGAGGGGATCTGTGCTACACAAATGCGTCTGCCCTCCTCCGGGAGATGCAGGCTGGGAAAAGCGTCGCAGGGATCAGCCGGGTTGTTCCATTCATCTCAAAGGAGGTAACGTATGGGAAGTATTTTTCAACTGAAGGTGGAGGACGGCATCGGAGTGGTCACTTTCGACGTGGCGGGCGATGCCATGAACACGTGGACGGAGCAGGCCTTCAAGGACTATTTCGCCCTCATGGACGATCTGGCGAAGGAGAAGGGTCTCAAGGGAATCCTCTTCATCTCCGGAAAGCCCGAAAACTTTCTCGCCGGGGCCAATCTCAAGATGATCTCGGAACTGGAGAAACCGGAAGAGGTCCAGGAGGTTCTCGATACCTTCCACGGGGCGTTCAGCAAGATGAGCGCCCTGGGAATCCCCGTCGTGGCGGCCATTCACGGCCACTGCCTGGGGGGCGGCCTCGAGTTCGCCCTGGCCTGCACGGCCCGGATCGCCAAGGAAGGCAAGAACACCGTCATCGGCCTGCCCGAGTGCAACGTCGGGCTCTTCCCGGGAGGCGGCGGGACCCAGCGCCTGCCGAGGCTCATCGGGTACGGCGCCTTCGAACTGATCCTCAAGGGATCCATGCTGCCGGCGGCCAAGGCCCTGGAGCTGGGCATCATCGACCGGCTGATCCCGGCCACGGGTGACCTCCTGGCGGAGGCGAAGACATTCCTGGCGGACATCATCGCCGGCAAGGCCGACCTGAAGCGGCCGGCCCAGGATTTCTCCCAGGTGGACGCCGTGGCCGACATGGCGAAGCAGGGAGTCCTCAAGGCCACCAAGGGCCGCGAGATCCCGGGCCCCATGCTGGCCCTGGATTCCATGCACCGCGGGCTCAAGACCTCCCTCGAAGAGGGCCTGGAGATCGAAAAGGCCAATTTCGTCAAGGTGGTCATGGCACCCCAGTCGAAGGGCAGCATCAACACCTTCTTCATCAAGGGCCTGACGGACAAGCCGAAGAACATGATGTCGAAGGGCTTCCAGCCCAAGGCCCTCAAGAAGGCGGCCGTGCTGGGCTTCGGCACCATGGGCCGGGGCATCGTCATCGAGATCCTCCGGAACACCCAGATCCCCGTGGTCGTGAAGGACGTCGAAGCGGCCCTCCAGCCGGGGAAGGATTTCGTGCAGAAGATCCTCACCGGCATGGCGGAGAAGAAACGCCTCAAGGAGCCCGTGGACTCCATCATGAGCCGGATCATCACGGTTTCCGGCTACACGGCGGACTTCAAGGACGTGGACATCGTCGTCGAGGCCGTCTTCGAGGACATCGGGGTCAAGGAGCAGGTCTACAAGGAGCTCTGTCCCGTCGTCCCGGCGGACTGCGTCATCGCGAGCAACACCTCGTCGCTGGCCCTCGACAAGATGGCCCCCTACGTGACCAACCCGGAGCGCTTCGGCGGCCTCCACTTCTTCTCGCCCGTCTGGATGATGCAGCTCGTCGAGGTCATCCAGGGCGCGAAGACATCCCGGGAGACCGTGGACAACCTGCTGAATTTCGTGGCCCTCATCCGCAAGCGCCCCATCACCTGCAAGGACAACCCCGGCTTCGTGGTGAACGCCCTGATCTTCCCGTACATCCTCAATGCATTCCAGTACGTGGAGGAAGGGAACACCATCGAGAAGGTGGACAAGGCCATGGTGACGTTCGGCATGCCCGTGGGGCCCATCCGGCTGACGGATGAAGTGGGGATCGACGTCCCCGCGAAGGTCCTCAAGGGCATGGGCGTGGACCAGAAGACCCTCAATGCCGTGGTGGCCGACGGCCGCTGGGGCCTGAAGAAAAACGGAAAGGGCTTCTTCGTGAAGGACGGCTCCGTGGACCCGACGGTTCTGCCCCTCATCGCGAAGGCGGCCACACCGCGCGAGCGCAACGATGAGCAGATTCAGGAAGGCATCATGGAGGCCATGGTGAAGGTCGGCAAGGACCTCCTGGACCGCAAGATCGTTGACGACGTCCGGATGATCGACGTCGGCATGATCTGGGGCGTGGGATTCCCGCCGGACAAGGGCGGCCCGATGAAGTGGGCGGACCTGACGGGCCTCAGCAAGAAGCTCTTCGGGAAGAACTTCTACTGAGACCGGGCGGCGTGATCTGCCCGTAACGAACGGGGCCGGCGGGAAATCGCCGGCCCTTTTTCGTTCCTGACCCGGACCGGAAAGGCGCCGGGCGGGGTTGGAGGGGACTCCCCTCCCCGTCATTTTCAGGGACGCAGCCGGGAAGAAAAAAGGCCGGATCGTTGGTTGCAACGCAAATCCATCCGACCTTTTTCGGTTTGTTTCACGACCGGATCATGACAAGCATCATCTTGAAGGCCTTGACGGCCTGGAGCGCATGGGGCTCGCCGGCGGGCATGATGATCATCTCCCCGGCCTTCAGCCGGTGCGGTTTCCCCGAGATGGACACCTCCGACTCCCCGTCCAGGACCAGGACCAGGGCGTCGAAGGGTGCCGTGTGCTCGCTGAGCCCCTGCCCCTCGTCGAAGGCGAACAGCGTAACCGTCCCGGTCTTCCGGCCCAGGATCTGCCGGCTCACCACGGAGCCCTCCTGGTAGGCCGCCAGGGCCGCCGTCTCAAGCACCCTGCCCCGGAGATCCGCCTCTTTTGCATCGATTCGTTCCATGGTTCCACCTCCATCTGGAAACGGGAACGGACACGCCATCCGTCCCCCTGAATCGGGGGTGGTGGATGAACATCCACCCCGGAAAATATTTGGGAAGGGGGCCGATGAAAAACCACCCCCTGCTTAATTCAGGATCGCCGCCAGGTCCGCCTCCGCCGTTGTGATGGGCATGAGGCCGAAATCCTTCACCAGGACGTCCAGGACGGCCGGCGACACGAAGGCCGGCAGGGATGGCCCCAGGCGGATGTTCCGGATTCCCAGGTGGAGGAGCGTCAGCAGGATCGCCACGGCCTTCTGCTCGTACCACGACAGGACCAGGGACAGGGGTAGTTCGTTCACCCCCACACCGAAGGCCTCCGCCAGGGCCTGGGCGATCTTTACGGCCGAGTAGGCGTCGTTGCACTGGCCGACGTCGAGGAGCCGCGGGATCCCGCCGATGTCTCCCAGGTCCCGGTCGAAAAACCGGAACTTCCCGCAGGCCAGGGTGAGAATGACCGTGTCGGCCGGCGCCTTCTCGACGAACTCGGTGTAGTAGCTCCGCCCGGGCCGGGCACCGTCGCAGCCTCCCACGAGGAAGAAGTGCCGGATCTTCCCGGCCTTCACCGCTTCCACCACCGCGCCCGCCACGGAGAGGACCGCGTTCCTTCCGAACCCGACGGTGACGGACTTCTCCCCCGTCTCCTCCGTGAATCCCGGCAGGGACAGGGCCTTGTCGATCACCGCGGAAAAGGACTCCCGATCGACATGCGGGACGCCGGGCCACCCGACGGCTCCGGTGGTGAAGATCCGGTCCGCGTATTCCTCCCGGGGCTTCTGGATGCAGTTGGTCGTTATCAGGATCGCCCCGGGGAAGGCGGCGAATTCCCGGTGCTGGTTCTGCCAGGCCGTCCCGTAATGGCCGTACAAGTGCGGGTGCTTCTTGAGCTCCGGATAGCCGTGAGCCGGCAGCATCTCGCCGTGGGTGTACACGTCGATCCCCTTTCCCGCGCTGAGGCGAAGGATCTCATGGAGGTCCTTCAGGTCGTGGCCGGACACGAGAATGGCCTTCCCCGGCCTCGTCCCCAGGGGAACTTCTGTCGGCACCGGATGGCCGTAGGTTTCCGTGTGGGCCGCGTCCAGGATCTCCATGGCCCGGAGGTTGATTTCGCCGCACTTCAGGACAAGCCCCAGGAGGTCCGGCACGCCGAGGCTTTCGTCGAGCGTCGCCGCCAGCCCCTCGTGGCAGAAGCCGTAGACGGCATCATCCTCCCGGCCCAGGATCCGGGCGTGGTCCGCATAGGCGGCAACACCCTTGAGCCCGTATGTGAGGAGTTCCCGCAGGGAGCGGATGTTCAAATCGAGGCTCGCCGCCGTCGGGATGCCGACCTCCTCCCCCTGGCGGACGAGACCCTCCAGGGAATCCGCCGGGGCGAACGAGAAGGTCTTTCCTTCCGGCGGCGTGCCGCCCGCTCCAGGAATCTTCTCCCGGAGCGCGTCCCTCCTTTCCACGCATTCCCGAACCAGCGCGGCGATCCGTTCCGGATCGAAGTTGACGTTGGTCAGGGTCGCAAAGAGGGCCCGCACGGTAAATGGGCCGGCCCCGAAATCGTCAAGGCCTGTCCGGCGGGCCGCCAGCACGGTCCCGGAATATCCCTTCAGGGCATGAACCAGCAGATCCTGCAGGGCCGCTACATCCGGCGGTTTTCCGCACACCCCGCCCTTTTCACACCCCGTTCCCTTCGCCGTCTGCTCGCACTGAAAACAAAACATGGCATCCTCCTGTCCCGGCGCATCGGGGGCGCCGTCCGTTTTGTGAACACATAACCCGCATCGACGCAGCGGTCCTTGACTTAAATCAAGACTTCTGCTCTTTTCCTGCCATGATTTTCACGACGGAGCGATCCGGCGGCCAGATCTCGCCCGGCGGCCCCTGCCGGACGGACGCTCTCCGCGGGACGCCTTATCTTTTTAGGGCATGAAGGCGCATCGAACCATCGGCCTGCTCCGGAGCGGCCGGCCCGTCACCCTCGCCGCCCTGGGCGATTCCCTGACCCGGGGCTGGATGGTCCGCAAGGGCTACCTCGACTACCTGGCGGAGATGCTCCGCCGGGAGTACAGGGCCTGCAATCTCCGGGTCGTCAACGAGGGTCTCCCCGGCGACACAGCGGACTGCGGCCTGTACCGGCTCGAGACGGACATCCTGGACGTGAAGCCGGACTGCGTCCTCGTCCAGTACGCCATCAACGACGCCTCCCTGGGTTTCACGACGGGCCAGTTCAGGCGGACCATCCGGGGCATCATCGAAAAGATCCGCCGCGCCGGAGAGGCGGAGATCGTTCTCGTCACGTCGAGCTTCATCGGCGACAACCGTGAAAACGGCATCGTGGAAGAGTATTACGAAGCCCTCACGGACCTCGGAGCGGAGGAGGGTCTCCCCGTCGCCCTCGTTCACGAGCACTGGAAGCGGAAGGTCGCCGAGGGGGTGGACTGGCGGTCCCTTGTCCAGTTCGACTTCGTCCACCCCACCACGAAGGGATACCGCTACATGGCCGAGGCCGTCATGGAGATTTTCCGGGAGGACACCGCTGAAGCGCTCCCGGACTCCGGGACCCCCGGTCGCGAGGCACATTAATGGGAACGCACGGGAAGCTGCATTCGTTCCGCGACCGTCTGGAGGAAACAATGCCTGGGAGAGACATGATCTTTGCGCCGGAAGACCGTAAGATCCTGCGGCGGGCACTCTCGGCCCTGCAGAGCGTCTCCGGACGGGCCGACGGGGCAGGGCTTGCCGCCCTTGCAGGTCTCCGATTCCTCGGCGCCCCTTACGCTCCGGCACCCCTCGAAAGAAAAGGACATGGCGAGCCCCTTGTGATCAACCTGCGGGCCTTCGACTGCTTCACCTTCGTGGAGTCCATGACGGCCCTGGCCCTGACGATCCGGACCGGCGAACGGACCCCGGAAGCGTTTGCGGGCATCCTGGAACGCCTCCGGTATCGCCGGGGGATTCGCGGGGACTATGCCTCCCGTCTCCACTACTTCACCGACTGGCTGGGAGACAACCGGCGCCTGGGCATCCTCTGCGACGTGAGCCGCGAGCTGGGCGGAAGGCCCCTTCTGAAACCGGTGCGCTACATGACAGACCACCCGGGATCCTATCCGCCCCTGGCCGACAGGCTCCTGACGGCGGAGATGCGCCGTGCGGAGCGCAACCTGTCGAGGCGGAAGCGGTATTATCTCGGGAAGGCGGCCATCGCGAAAGCGGAGTCCCTGATCCGGGAGGGTGACGTGATCGGCATCACCGCTGCGGCGAAAGGCCTCGACGTGATCCATACCGGCCTTGCCGTCAAAAAGGAAGGCCGTGTCCATCTTCTGCACGCTTCACGCCGTGCGGGCGTCGTCGTGATTACGAAGGAAACCCTGCACCGCTACGTCACCGACCGCAGCGACGCCACCGGGATTGTTGTCGGGCGGCTGCGGACGCCGCGTCAGCGGGCAATGCCTGTGTACTGACGCACGGTCCGCGCACGGACGTCATCGGCGAACCTGGATTGGGAATCCTTGCCTGTTCCGCGAATAGGGTGAATGAGGGGGGCGGGAAAACCGCGCCCTCAGGTCTGAATCCCCGGGGCAGCCGGCTTCAGGCCTGAAGGAGCGGTTTTGGTTTGAAGGAAGCGGGCGTTTCCGGACGGTTCAGTCTGCCGGTTCCGACCCCGGCATGCCCGTGGACGTCGAGGTGTACATGCCCCGCTTCACCTTGCGGACCTTTCCCCTCTTCTCGGCGGCGTAAATCACGCCCCAGATCTGCTGCTCCGAGAGGCCCGTACCGGCCTTCAACTCCGACGTCGTGACTCCCGAAGGATTTTCCCGGATCATATCGAGCACCTGGTCCGTGTTGGAGGAACCGCGGGATCTTCTGCCTCCTGCCCGCGTGCGTCCGGACACCGGCTTGCGCTCCTTTTTCGTATTCCGCGCCTTTTTCGCAGTCCCGGCCTTCTTCGCCTTCACGGTCTTTCCGGCTTTCCCGGCCTTCTTCTGCCTCCGGCCCTTCTTTGTTCCGGGCTCGGCACGCACCTCCTGTGCCACCGACAGAATCAGACTCTGAATCTTGTCGAAGTATGTTTCGACAAAAGACTGACTCCCCTCGATCTCGATTTCCATGGAAGACGGATTGAACTTGATACGGTAGTTTCCGCCCATACTTACGCCTCCTTTTCGCTGCGGATTATTGCATGTGTTTTTGAGAGAGTAAATAACGAATTGAGTTTTGTCAAGACAATTATCTGATGATATTGATTATTTATAAAACTCAACGGCAATTTCAAGATTCCATCGACAACTCAAAGGCGGTAAATCAATCTCGCATCTCCCGCCGGATCAGCGTAACGAATCCCTCACTTACAAAAACATGGCTCGATCCGGATCCATGTATCTCCGATGCAGTTGCGCATCATGAAACTCAACCGGTGGCGATGCGGATTCCCTTGACAGAACGGCCGTGGAGAAGTCAAGAATGCGTCCGGTATCCGGAGATTCAGCCGTATGCCTTCTTACGGGGTGTGAAATTCATGAATCGACAGGAATCTTTTTTCGAGCAGTTTCTCCTCGGCGGCTCTCTTCGGCATGACGGGTCTTCTCTGTCGTCGGTCCTGCGAACGGACCGCCATGCGGAGGGCTGGAACGGAATCCCTCACGGCGGCTTTGCCATGGGCGTCTTCGTCGAGCTGGCGCTTCGGGCCATGGGAGAATCGGCGTCTTCTTTCCCGGATCCCTGGACGGCCGAGTTCCGGCTGGGAGGGGCGGGCCTGCGGCGCGGAGACCGTGCCGACGTGAAGGTCGAAGCCACGGAGGCAGGCGCGGAGGGTTCCATTACCGTTCCATCGTCGGACGCCCCCTACATGACGGCCGTCCTGCGCCGCCGGGAGACCGACCAGGAATCCCTGGCGGTTTTCCAATCTTTTCTTCCCTCGTCATCTCCCGATCATGAACGGGACGGCATCCCCCTCCCCTTCTATCGGGACTGCCTGGTCTGCGGCACGGAGAGGGAATTCCCCGGCCTCAAGCGGCGTTTCTATCTGGCGCCTCCCCCCGCGGTGAAAACCGTCATCACACAGGCCGGATCCGATGAGGGGGACAAAGAGAGTTTTGATCGCTTTCAGGTGGAGGGGATCCTTCATCCGGTCGCCCCCCTGGCTCTCCTGGATGAAATTCTGGGCTGGGGCGGTTTCATGCTGGCGGGCCAGGGAGGCGTCACGGTCCGCATCCGGTTTTCGTTCCTGCGGCGGATCCGCGCCGGCGAAAAACTGATTTTTCTGGGCCGTGGCGACCGCGTGCGGGGCACATCCCCCTCGCGCATGCTCTTCTGGGCGTCCGGCGGAGCGGCGGTCGTCCATCCCAACGGAAGTACGGAGCCCGTGGCGACGGCCACGGGCCAGTTCATGGTCGTCCCGGAATTGACGGACCAGATGAAAACGACGCTTCTTCCCCGGGAATGGACGGAGCGGGCCTTCCGCCTGGCCGAAATGGCTGTAGAATGACGGCCTCGATAAAAGCCCGCAGGCAAGTCGCGCAAGTCCTGAGGAGCGAGGCGTACTTTGTCCGTACGCCGCAGCGACGAAAGATGCCGCGCAACGCAGCATCCGGGCTTTTACCGAGGTCGGCCCTCAGATTTTGTCGAAGTGATGAAGATCCGCACAGTCGCTGAACTGCCCGCCCCACCGCCAGCCGCGTTCCAGGAAGGCCCGGACGACGGGGTGGCCTTCAGACAGCGTGCCCGGCACCTCTGGACGCCAGGACGCCCCGGGGGGGGTGATCCGGCCGTCGCGGCAGAGCACAGGGTTCAGGAAGGGGTTGATGTCGACGGCCCGGCCGAAGGCATGATTGGAGAGCCGGTCCGTCCCCTCGACGACGCGGTAATTGAAGGCGGAGGAGTTGTTGTCCGCCATGGAGGCGTCGTCGGACCAGTCGTAGCGGACAACGGGCACGACGCGCGCGACGGGGAAGCGAAGCGTCTCCATGAGGCGGAAGAGATCCAGCACCTCCGCCTCGAGGGCCTCATGGACGACCATCTGGCCCCGATGATCCCGGCCGTCCAGGCCCAGGTATTCCACCTCCAGCAGGCGAAGGCTCCGCAGCACCTCCTCCGGCGCGGCCGTTCCCGCCACGGCCTCGTGAAACGTCATTGCGCTGTCCACGATCACACACGCCGGCCCGCTTTTTTCCCGCATCAGTCCTCCTCCAGGCATTTCCCGGCGCAGGAAACCGACGACAGGTACCGCTCCCGGAAGGAATCCAGGACCTTCTCCACAGCGGGGGCGTCGGCGGACACGTCGCGATAGATCTCCCGGATCAGGGTCTCGTTCATCCGCAGGAAGTCCGCCTCCCGGGGTGTCACGATGGTCCCCGCCATCTCCACGGTTCCCGGGCTCACGAGGATCTGCTCCTCGCCTTCCCGGAAATAGGCCTCCGGCCGGCCTTGCCGCCGGGGAAACAGGAACAGGGTCCAGCGGCCGTCGCGGAAGCGGCCGAGCAGGTTCATCATCGGCTTTCCCGGCGCCGGGGGGACACGTTCCAGGGCGTCGATGACCTCGGCGAGGATCCGGGAAAGCGGCTCTTCGCGGGCGCCCTCCAGCGTCAGGAGCGTCCTGCCCGCGTGGGTCCCGAAGGACAGGACGACCCCGTCCCGCTCGTGCACCGTTTTCAGGCTCCAGACCGACGGGGAATCCGTTTCAACGGGCAGCGCCCCTGACGGCACGGCCTGGAGGTGCAGGTGGTCCGGAGCGGAGGCCCCCGACAGCGCCCCGTTGAAGAACACGGACCACACCGGGGAGAGCCTCCGGGCAAGGCCCGGCAGGACGCCGAGAATCCCCCGGACGTCCTGGTGCCGGTGTTCCCGGTGCACCACGGTCAGGTGGCGGGGGTAAATCGGGTAGGGGTTGCAGAGGATCCACCATTCGCCGAGGTACAGGATGCCCTCCTGCTCCCGGGGCCGGTTCTCCGGGCAGAGGAAGCAGGGCCGCCGGGCCACGGCGGCCGGATCCGTGTCCGCTTGGGTGCTGTTGATCCGGACGGGATTGAAGACGACGTTCACCGTCCCGCCGTCCAGCTCAAATGCCCGCTCCCAGACGCTCGCCAGGGCCACGCTGTTCTCGGCCAGGAGCGGCCAGGTCAGCATCTGAGAGACGTGGAGGCGGAGGCACAGGTCTGGGAGGGATTCCCCGCCTCCGTCTCCGGGGTAGGCCATCGTCCCGTTCGCTTCGCTCATTCGTTCCATCCGTTCCTTTCCTTTCGCATTTCCTCAATTCGGCGGTTCTTCCTTCGGCGGGCCGTGATTTCGAGGGTCCGGAGCCGGTCCTTGTAGGCGTCGTTCCGGTTCGCCGCCTCCACCGACAGCGCGGCGTCGGTGTTGCCGCCCCACCTCCGGCACAGGTAGAGGGATTCGTAGATCCGCCCGATCTGGTAATCCCGGGAGATCCGCAGGGCCACTGCGTAGTCCTCCCCGTAGCCCACATCGGGAAAGCCGAAGCGCCGGAGCACCGCCGTGTCGAAGGCCCGGGGCGCCCCCAGGCCGTTGATCCGGAGGGCATTGTTCCGGCCGTTGCCGGGTGTCCATTCCCGGTGATCGATGAGCCCCGGAGGGATTTCCCGGAGCCGCTCGTCCACCAGCCGGTAGGAGCCGACCGCCATGGCGTACGGACCCTCCCGAAGGAGGTCCACGATCCGCTGCAGCGCGTCCTTTCCCTCGTAGAGGTCGTCCGAGTCGAGCTGCACGGCGTAGCGCCCACAGCAGGGGGAGCGGACCGCCTCGTTCCAGCAGCCGCCGATGCTCAGGTCCGTCCGCTTCGGGACGATGTGCCGGAGCGCCTGCTTCCGCCTCGCCAGACCTGCCAGGACCTCCGTCGTGCCGTCGGTGGAGTGGTTGTCCACCACCAGGACGTTGAAGGCGAAGTCCGTCTCCTGGCCCAGAGCGCTGGAGGCGGCCTCCGCCACCGTTCCTTTCCGGTTCTTCACCGGGATGACCACGCTGGCCTCGACCGGGAAGGCATCCCGGAACCGGGGAACCGGACGAAAGACCGGCGGAAGGTACGCCCCGAGCCGCTTCAGGTGGGCCGTCGCCGCCGTCTCGAACTCAAGCTGGGCCTCCCGGTTTCGCGGATCGACGTAATCGAAGTGTCGCTCCGCCGCCGCTCCGGTCTCCACCGCCGCATCCCGAATCCTATTCCTGGAAAAGAGAAGGCCGTCCAGCCGGCGGAGCCGGCGGTCCAGGGACAGCTTCAGCCGGAGATCGTAGAAGCCGGCGGCCCGGAAGTCCGGGACGGAGCCGTATTTTTCCAGGGCGGACCGGCAGGCGGCCATGGACAGGAGCACGGCCGGCCCGAAATCGAAGCCCTCCCGGATGCTCCCGGGTTGATAGGGATTTACCGGATGACCCACCCATCCGCCGGGGCCGGACTCCCGGTAGCCGCCGTAGGCCATCCCGGTTCCGACCCGCCGCAGGGCCTTCCGCAGCGCCGCGAGGCTCCCGGGGAGCGGCAGGACCTCCGCGTCCGGATCGAGGACCGCCAGGGCCTCTTCCGTCCGGACCGCTTCCAGGATCCGGCTCCAGGTCCCGCCGGCATGGAGGGATTCCACCCGCAGGGAATCGACGCCCCGCCGCTGGAACGGCGGTCGGCCCCCGCCGCAGAGGACGAGTATCCACGCGACCTCCGGCTCGGCGGAAAAGGCCTCGACCATCCGGCCGGTTGCTTTCCGGCTCCCCTGCGGCAGAATGACGGTGATTCCGTTCATGATCCCGATGCTCTCGTGCTGCGATCCCGGGCCTCCGTCAGCGGACCCCGAAGACAGGGTGTCGGGCCGCGGCGAAGGATACGATGCGGCTCCCCAGGGCGCCGTAGGAATATCCCGCGGCCTCGGCAGAGCAGGCCACGCTGGCGTCGGCGCTGATGTCGGCGTTGGGGTTCACGTCCAGCACGTAAAAGACGCCGTCCCGGAGGCGAAGGTCGATCCGGGCGTAGTCCCGGCATCCCGTCGCCCGGTAGGCCTCCCGGGAAATCCCCTCCAGGATCTCCCGCTCCGCCGGTTCCAGGGGCGCCGGCAGCAGGGTCCGGATGGCCGTGTAGTGGAACGAGCCGGGAACGAACTTGGCCTCGAAGGTGCAGAGGCGTTCCTGGAGGCGGCCGATGTCCGAGTAGTCCATCTCCACGGCAGGCAGCATCTCCACGGGGCCGTTGCCCCACAGGACGGCCCGGAACTCCCGGCCGTCGATGAATTCCTCCACCAGGGCCGGCTGGCGCCAGGTCGAAACGACGAAGTCCACCCTCTCCAACAGTTCCCTCTCGTTCATGACGACGGCCTCGGCGGTGATCCCGGCGCTGCAGTGCTCCCGAAGGGCCTTCACGATGGCCGGAAACCGCCTCCAGCGCCCCCGCTCCGGAGCCTCGAACAGGGCGCCCTCTGGAACGGGGACGCCGCGCTCCCCCAGGAGGTCCCGGACACGGCCCTTGTCCTCGCAGAACGCCAGGGCCTCCGGCGCCGCCCCGGTGTAGACGAAGCCCGCCCCGCCAATCCGTCGGGCCGCCTCGGCCTCGCTCCGCTCGATCCCCGGAATCGCCTCGCACCAGTTGAAGACGATCCACCCGGCCGGGTCCAGGCTCGAGAGGGCATGAAAATCTTTATCGCTCCGGATGGGAATCTGCCGGACCCGGTGGCCCTCGCCCTCCAGGGCGGCGGCGAGCCTCCGGGTCTCCCGGAGGACCTCCTCCTGCGCGCCGGCGTCCCAGGACTCATCGAGGTTGAAGACGAGAAGCACCGGTTCAGGCGGCGACATGGATCCCCCTTTCCGCCAGGGCCTCCCTGCACTGCGAGAGCAGGCCCTCCAGCCGGGGAAAGCCGCCGTGCCGCCGGGCCGCGTCGGCAAGGTTCAGGAAGCCCCGGGGGATATGGTCCAGGAACTCCCGCTTTCCCTTCCGGAGCCCGAGAAACCCGTAGGCCCCCATGGCCTGGAGGAGCCGCTGGACCGAGGCCTCCCGGAATCGGAACGCATCGTCCTCGGCAATCTCCGGCAGCCCGCCGAGCGCGGCGTACCAGGACAGCATCTCCATTCTCTCCTCCTCGGCCAACGGCACGTAGGGATCGTACAGAAGGGATCCCAGGTCGTAGAGGGGATTGCCGAGGCGCATCCCCTGGAAGTCGATCAGAACCGGTTCTCCCCGGCAGATCATGACGTTCTTCGACTGGAAGTCCCGGTGAACGAGGCAGGGCGGAACCGCAAGCAGCCGCTCCGCCAGGGCCGACAGCTCCTCCTCCAGGGCCTCCCGCTCCCGGCCGCCCGTCCGGATTCCGCAGACGGCATAGACGAACGATTCGAGAAAATACTCCCGCTCCCAGCGGTACAGGTCCGGCCCGAACGAGGCCATCAGGCCCAGCTCTCCCGCGGCAACCTCCGGCCGGGGATATCCGTGGAGACGATGCGCTGCCTCCAGGGCTTTCCCATAAAGGGGGCGGCGGATCGCCCAGGGGGCGTCCCGGAACGACCAGAGATCGGAGTCGCCGGCATCCTCCAGGAGAACGAACCCCTGCTTAGGGTCTTCGGCGAGGATGTGCGGCACGGGGACGCCGATTCCCAGGAGGAACCGGGCTGCCGCCGTGAAGATCGCGTTTTCCCGGCCCTCCGGTCCGTATTGCATCAGGACCGTCGAAGATCCGCCGGGTCCCGCCACCCGGTGGAAGGACCGGTCCGATCCTCCGCCCGCCAGGAGCGTCAGCTCGACCCTCTCCCCCGCATTGATGGACAGGACCTCTCGCAGCCAGGATTCGGCTTCCACGGAAAGCGTCGTCATCGTTTCAGGAAACCTTCTCTTTCCGGACGGACGGAACGACGGGCCGTTCGCCTCGCCGCGCCTTGCGCTATTTGGGGGACGCCCCGGAACTCCGGGCGGCAAACTCCGTATCCAGCCGTCTGTACGCCTCGACCGTGCCGATGTCGTGCCACGAGCCCTCGTCGACGACCACCGAGCCGACGGATCCCGGCCGCTGGCGGATCATCTCCACGAAGACGGGGACCACCGACTCGATCCGCCCGGGCTCCAGGCGGTCGAGGAAGGCCCGCTCCACCGCGTAGATCCCGGTGAACAGGCACTGTCGAACCCCGGGATTTCCGAGGATCCCCCGCATGTCACAGATCCGTCCCTGCCCGTCGATGCTGACGTTCCGGAGGCCGCCGTCGCTGCGGAGCGCCAGTGTAGCCTCCGGTCGGCTCCAGAAATGGGCGTCCAGGAGCCTCTCCAGGGGGAGGTCGCTCACCACGTCGCCGTTGTAAACCAGGATCGTTTCGTCGCGTTCGCCCAGGAGGTCCTCGATGTTCTTCAGCCCCCCGGCGGTGTCCAGAAGCACCGGCTCGTGGCGGAACAGAACGGGAAGGCCCCGCCAGGTCCCCTCCGGGAAGGCGCGGGTATATGCCTCCGCCCGGTGGTGGGTGTTGACGATGAACCGCTCGACGCCGGCCGCCCGGAGGTGATCCATGGCCCAGGTGATGATCGGCCTTCCGCCCAGGGGAAGAAGGGGCTTCGGGCAGTCCTCCGTCAGAGGCCGGAGACGGGTCCCCAGCCCGGCGCCGAGGATGAATGCGGTTCGGATGGCGGGCCGCTCAGTCATAAAGCCTCGTCAGGGACGTCCCCGGGAAATAGCGAGCCAGGATCTCCTCCGCCTGGAATCCCCGGAAGGCCATGGCGGCGGCCCCGATCTGGCAGAAGCCGACGCCGTGGCCCCAGCCGGCTCCGCGGAGGACGAAACGCTCCGGAGCACCCGACGGCGGGCCGATCCTCTCCACAACGAAGGCGCTGCTATAGAGGTGGCTCCGGGAGAGCCAGCGGCGGATCTCCAGTTCCTTGCCCACGACCACGGTCCGCCGGGAGCCCACGACGCGCAGACGGACGATCCGCCCCGACGGCCCCCGTTCGAGGGGAACGAGATCCAGGAGATCCCCGAAATCCATTTCCGATTTTTCCTCCAGGATCGCCTGCAGCTCCTCCCGGCCGTACTCGACCCTCCAGCGGAAGAAATCCGGCGTCTCGCGGTCGAAGTCGGGGAGAACGCTCCTGAGGATGACCGGATCGCGGACCCGGCAGCAGGCCTCCGGTTCCGAGCGGATCCAGCGCTCCGCCTCCTCCTCGTTCGAGACGACCGGGAAGGAAGCCGGTCCGTCCGGCACCGAGACGAGGTAGGGGACCGGGACGTCCTCCCAGGCGCTCTCGAAACGCTCCGTCCGGCCGCCGCAGCACTTGGAGTATCGGGCGTCACAGACCTGGCCCTGCCAGGTGAGGACCCGGCCCCGGGTTGCCGCAACGGCCTCCCGGGCCTGCTCCGTCACGGCCTCGACGCCCTGGTAGCGCTGGCAGTGGTCGTCGGCACAGACGTCGAAGTGCTCGTGGTCCTCCCGGCCATACCAGCGCCGGATCTCGGCGATCCCGGCTTTTTCTCCGCCAAGGGACGCGTCCGCTTTCCGCTCCGCAGATTCCCGGAGCCGCTCCGCCTTCCGCTCCAGCATGGCCAGGAGCCAGCTCCGGGAGAGGACCGCGTGGGCCTTGAGGAACTCCGGGGGGGCCGTGGGGCTCATCTCCGAGGAGACGACGCTTTCCAGGTAGGCCTCCAGGGGGATCCCGTTGACGGCCGAGAGCAGGCCATCCCTGCACTCCAGGACGAGGTCGCCCCGGAAGGCCTGCTCCCGCGTGCGCTCCCAGTGGAACGCGACCCCGATGGTCACGTCCTGGAGAACGAAGGGAGATCCGCCGGTGATCCGGCACAGGATGCGGCGGGCGACGACCGGCGTGCCGCCCCGTTCGCTGCTCAAGACCACGTTCGGACCGTCCGCGACGGCCCGGAACGGACCGGCCGGAAAGTCGCGGCCGTTTGCGGAAACCGCCTCCCGGAACGCACCGGTTATGGTTTCAGCACCGTCGATGACGCCGACGGTTATGGCGGGTTCCTTCCGGATCATGCTGCCTCCCCGTTCCGGCCGCAGGCGGAATGCGGCGTCAGGCAGACTAGGGTCTTTTTGCAGGTCCGTCAAGGCTGGAAATGTAATGGACGCATCGTCCCCGATAAACTATAAGAAACGCGGCCCCAGGGAGGAAGGAGACAGCGGATTTGTTCCCGCATCCCTGGAACCCATGCTCACCGCGGTTCGCGGGGTCGCGGCCGGGGGTTTCCAGAGGAGCATTCAGGAAGCTTTTCCATCCCTGGGAAATCGAAAACCCGGCAGACGTTCCGCTGAAAAGCTTCCGCGACGACGGAAGCCCCCGTGACAGACCCCGCGGCGAGGTGCGAACATCAGGCGCGGACAGAATTTTTCTATCCTCCTTGATCGGCACGGGACAAGGGCAACGCAGCAGACGCCCTTTTTCAACAGCCGCACACAGGGAATCCCCATGGAGAACCATCCCCACATCGGCCTCAACATGTCCGTCCTCGAACAGGAAGGCGCGGACGTCCTCCGGGTCCACCTGGACTATCCGGATGCCGTGGCGGCCGCCGGCGGTTGGCCCCTCTGCCTCCCGGCGCTGGATGATCCGGACTTCCTGCGGGAGGTCCTGCCGATGCTCGACGGCGTGCTCTTCGTCGGTGGCGCGGACTACGATCCCGAACATTACGGGGGACACTCCCAACCGGCGGAAGAACTCGTTGCACCCCGCCGCGACCGCTTCGACCTGGAGCTGGCCCGGCGCGTTCTGGAGGATACGGACCTCCCCGTCCTGGGGATCTGCGGCGGCTGCCAGCTCCTCTGGATCGCCTGCGGGGGCGGCCTCGTCCAGGACATCCGGACCGAATGGGCGGTCCCCGGCGGCGGCCTGCCGCTTCCCCACACGAACAGGGAGCGTCCGGAGAGCGATTTTCACCGCTACCGCCATGCCGTCCAATTAGCCCCGGAAAGCCTTGCCGCCGTGGCCGTCGGCCATCCTCCCGGCAACAGGGTCGAGACCAACTCGTTCCACCACCAGGCGGCCGACCCGGCCCGCCCGGCCCGCCGGCTCGTCGTCTCGGGACGGGCGGAGGACGGCGTTGTGGAGGCCGTGGAGCCCGGCCCCGACGCGGACTGGAAACGATCGGGACGATTTGTCCTCGGCGTCCAGTGGCACCCGGAGCGGATGCGGGACGAGGAGCCCCAGCGGCGGCTCTTCGAGGCCCTCGTAGCGTCGGCCCGAATCCGGAAGACGCGGGCACGGGACGGGCGGTAGCATGCCCGGAACCGTCCTGGCAGGCAGGCCGCGGAACTTCACATGCCGGGAGACACGTCGCGTCCCATGATGAACCGCCTCCGCATCGCCCAAATCTATTTCTCGCCCCGGATGCTCCTGATGCTCGTCCTGGGGTTCGCCTCGGGGATGCCCCTGGCGCTCTCGGGGGGAACGCTCACGGCCTGGATGGTGGCGGAGGGCATCGACATCCGGACCATCGGCGTCTTTTCCCTGACGGGCCTTCCCTACGCCTTCAAGTTCCTCTGGTCCCCCCTGATGGACCGGTACGTCCCGCCCTTCCTGGGCCGCCGGCGGGGCTGGATGCTGGTCACCCAGCTCCTCCTGGTCGTCACCCTGGCCGCCCTTGGCTTCTTCAATCCCTCGTCGAACCTGCCCCTGGTGGCCCTCCTGGCGGTGGCCATCGCTTTCTTCAGCGCCAGCCAGGACATCGTCCTGGATGCCTACAGGACGGAGTACCTGACCCCGACCGAACGGGGCGCCGGCGCCGGCGTCTGGATCATGGGCTACCGGATCGCCCTCCTGGTCAGCGGCGCGGCGGCCCTCATCCTCTCGGACCACCTTCCGTGGCGGACCGTTTATGTCCTCATGGGCGGCCTCATGACGATCGGCTGCATCGCCACGCTGATTGCCCCGGAACCACGCCTGCAAGACCGGGAAGGGCGGACCGTCGCCCCGCCCGCGAGCCTGCGGGAAGCGGTGGTGAACCCCCTCGTGGAGTTCTTCCGGAGGCCCGGATCGCTGGAGATCGTGCTCTTCGTCGTCCTCTACAAGATCGGCGACGTGGCGGCGGCCCAGATGACGACGCCCTTCATCCTGCAGCACGTGGGATTCTCCCGGACAGAGCTGGGGGCCGTCTACAAGGGGCTCGGCATGGTTGCCACCATCGTCGGGACGCTCGCCGGGGGAGCCCTGATGATCCGCTGGAGCCTGAAGCGATCCCTCTTTGTCTTCGGCGTCCTGCAGGGAGTCTCGACCCTGTCCTTCATCCTGCTGGAATTCACGGGCCGGCAGATTTGGGCACTGGGAGTGGTGATCGGGATCGAGAACATAACCGGCGGGATGGGCACGGCGGCCTACACGGCCCTCCTGATGGGCCTGTGCAACACCCGGTTCACCGCCACCCAGTACGCCCTCCTGAGCAGCCTGATGGCCGTGAGCCGCTACGTGACAGGCGCCCCGACGGGCTTTCTCGCCGCCGCCGTCGGCTGGCCTGCCTTCTTCACCGTCTGCGCCCTCCTGGCCGCTCCGGGGCTGCTCCTGCTCCTGCGCTACCGGCGCTGGGGCGTCAACTCCGAGCCGGACGCAGGTCCTCCTACCGGCAATTGACCACCGGATTTCTTCCGCTGCTTTCCTATGGGATAGAAAAAATGAAACAGGGGACGTGTCCCTATTGTCCGGACAGGTCTTCCCGGGCGAGGAGAGCGGCCCCGAGGGCGCCGGTGAACTGGCAGGATGGGGCGATCCGGATCTCCGTTTTGAGCTCCTTCTCCAGGGCCAGGACGACGCCCCGGTTCTTCGCCACGCCACCGGTGAGAACCACCGGCGGTCGGACGCCGAGGCGAAAGACGAGCCCGGCAACACGCTTCGCCACGGACTGGTGGATTCCCGCCAGGACATCCGGCACGGCCTCCCCCCGGGAGAGGTGGGAGATCACCTCCGACTCGGCGAAGACCGTGCAGATGCTGCTGATGGAGACCGTGCGCACGCTGGTCTCCGACACCTCCGCGAGCCGTTCGACCTCCAGCCCCAGGACCCGGGCCATCACCTCCAGGAAGCGCCCCGTCCCGGCGGCGCACTTGTCGTTCATGACGAAGTTCCGGACAAAGCCCCGGTCGGGATCCACCTCGATGGCCTTCACGTCCTGGCCCCCGATGTCGATGATCGTCCGGGCCTCCGGCATCCGGTGAAGCACCCCCCGGGCGTGGCAGGTGATCTCGCTGACCTGCCGGTCGGCCCCCTGCCAGGTGACCCGCCCGTAGCCGGTGGCGACCGTCCGCGCCACGTCTCCCGGTGCGATGCCCGCCTGTGCGAGGGCCTCGCGGAGCGCCCGCTCCGGCCCGGTCGTTCCCGTTCCCACCGGAACGACGGCCTGCCCGGCCACCTCCCCGCCGTCTCCTAAAATGACCGCCTTCGACGAGGCGGAGCCGATGTCGATTCCCAGTGCGTACATGCGTCAGATCATCTCCGCAAAAGACTGAAGACGCGTCCGGGCCTGCTCCAGGGACATCCGCGGCTCCACTTCCAGGTGGAGGACCGGGATGCCCGCTGCCTCGAATTCTTTCCGGTAGAGGGGATAGTCCATCTCCTCGGGATCGCAGAACTGCATCATCAGGACGACGAGTCCCCGGGCCCCTGAATTCCTCACGAGGTCCAGGAGGATGCGGTTCCTCTCCTTTCCCGGATCGAAGGCCAGGGAGCAGCCCTCGACGAGGGACCAGCGGCGGGCAAGGCGCTCCAGGGGATCGCCCCCGTCGGGCACGTCGGTCCGGAAGGCCCTGGATTCCTGAGCCAGGTCGTCCGCCGCAATCTCGAGGCCGACCTCTTCGAACAGTTCGAGGAGGTCCTCCGGCTCGGCCATGATCCCCGTCACGACGACCCGCTTCCCGGGTTCGGCTTCCGCCGGCAGCGACTTCAGGAGGCCTGTCAGCTCGCCGACGAGGGCGGCATGGTCCGCCCGGTCCATGAAATATCCGCTCTTCGCCACGGCGTGCCGGACACGGGGGGACACGAGGGACGGATGCCGGGGCGCCTCCTCCAGGAAGGCCCGCATGGCCCGGCGGTGGCCGTTGAAGATCCCGATGGCCACATCGAGGTCCCGCGCCGTGATCTCCCGCTCGGCGATCTCCGCCAGCCGGCCCCGGACCCTTTCGTACTCCGCCTGGAGATAGTCCACACCCTCGGGACTCCGGCGGTTCTGCGGGTGGACCACCGGCACGAAGGGGATGCTCGGCCGGGCGGCCCGGAAATTCTGGCCGAAGAAGGTCAGGCTCTCACAGAGGGCTGGAACGATCATGGCGGCGAGGCCGTCGTAGACGCCCCGGAGCGCCAGTTCCAGGGCCGATTTCACCAGGGGACAGGCGAAGGGCGGGAAATAGTGGCCCGCCATGGACGCGTCCGCCGTCCCGCCCCAGACGCCCACGGGAAGCATCCCGGCGGCATGAACGATCTCCTCGGGGGCGTAATAGGGCAGGACGCCCACAAGGGATTTCCCCTTCTCCCGCTTCAGCCTCTCCGCGGCCTCACCGGGACGGGCGGCGGTTTCCGCCAGCTCGGACAGGATCGCCTGAATCCGCTTCTCCCCGGTCATCGCCCCGCCTCCTTCCGTGCTTCCATCATCTCGACGAGGGCCTGGACCCTTGTGTCGAACTGGGCGGCGGCAAAGACCCGCGGGTCCGCCTGGTCCCCGTCGAAGGTGATGTAGGGCACGCCCGTCTCGGCGAAGACCCGGCGCTGTGCCTCATAGGTCGTAAAGTCCATGACCTTGCAGCTCCGGTTCATGTGATAGACAGCGCCGTCGCAGCGGCCCTGCCGGATGATCTCGACCCGCTTCTCCACCGCCTTCTCCAGGCTCATGTTGTTCGCGATGGAGGCATAGGCCCGGGCCATGCCGTCCAGGTCGCCCGTCTCGTAGAGGACGGCCCAGCCGTCGGGGTAGTTGGAGCCGGTGATGTTGATGCCGTAAGAGCGGAAGGCCTTCGCTGTATGGGCGAGCTGCGGCCAGCAGGCGATGCCGTCGAACATGATCCGGAACTTCTCCGCGGCGTCCCGGAAAGGCCCCTCGCCCCGGGCAATCTTCCCCTCCATCTCCCGGATCCACAGGCGGAGGACCTCCGTCGTCTCGGCTCGTCCCCGCATGAAGACCATCAGGGTGAGATAGTTGTAGAAGTCAAACCCGTTCGCCGGCGACGGCACGTGGCCCGTGAGCTCAAAGGCCCGCTTCCACAACCGGGCGTTCTCCCGGGAGATCTCCATCACCCGGCGGAACCGTTCCCGGTCGAAGGGGCGGCCCGTCAGGTCCTCCAGCTGCCCGACGAGACGGTCGAACTGGGCCCGGATGTACCGCACCCGCGCCTCGTCCACGACGCCCTCCGGATTGTAGGGCATGTCGATCATGAACAGCGGCACCCCCAGCTCCTTCGCAAGGTTCTCGTACCACTTGACGATCATGGTGCAGTAATTGTTGCAGCAGACGACAAAATCCGGGACCGGCGCCGGCGGCACGTCATCGTCTCCCCGCGCCCCCTCCAGGAGATAGCCGAAGTTGACCCGCATGTACCCGCAGACGTCGGCGTGATAGCCGTATCCCTCGGCCCGTTCCAGGAACCCGAGGGCCCGCTTCCGCGCCGAGACGACCGCCGAGTGGTTCTCCGGGTAGACGAGGGGCAGGTCCATGGTCTCGAAAAACTCCTGGGGCACGATGGCCGTGGACCAGCCGACGGGCCTTCCGGCGGCCTTGGCTGCCGCGGCGTCGGCGTAGACCTTCCGGGCATAGAGATCCAGGAGCTGTTTGGACGTTACGTTCTCGCTCATCCTTCATCCTTTTCTTTCCGGAGGGCCCGGTCTGTGAACCGGGTGGATCTTTTCCCGGCACCCTTCCCGGTGCCCGTCAGGACCGGTCCGGCAGCGTCACGTAAAGCCGTGCACCCTCATGGAGGGCTCCTTCCAGGCCGACGACGAATCCGTCTCCGTCACGGACCGCCGCGTCACCGGCAAGCGCCGGCCGGTACCGGTCGTCTCCGGCGGCGATCAGGGCATGCTTCACCGTCAGGCCCCGATAGAGCGTCACGGGGCGATCGTTCACGAATACCCGGATCCTCTCCTTTTCCATGAATTTGCCTCCCCGCTGCCCGCGTCAGGCAGCGACCCTCGATCCGGTGCGGCGGAAGTCCTTCAGATTCCCCTGACCTCGATGCGCCCCTCGATGCGGGGCCGGACGGGGGAGTTCTTTTTCAGGTAGGCCGCCGCGACGTCCCGGAGGTCGTCTCCGAACGCGACGTTCTTCCCCTCCCGGAATACGGTGAATTTGTCTCCCCCCGCCGCCAGGAAGTCGTTCGTGACGACCCGGTACGCCTTATCCGCCGCGAGGGGCCCGCCGCCGATCTCGACGCTCACGATCCGCTGTCCGGCGGGCCGCGCCAGGTCCGCCGTCACCCGGAGTCCCGAGATCTGGAGGATCCCGTGGAGCCCCCGGGCGCTCTCCTCCAGGACCTGGAGAAGCTGCCGGCCGGTCAGATCCATGGAGACCAGGACGTTGTCGAAAGGCAGAAGGGTATAAAGCTGCTCCAGCGTTATGCTGCCCCGGGGGATGTCTGTCCGGATTCCGCCGCTGTTCATCAGGGCCGCGTCGGCCCCGGCGGCTTCCCTCATGGCATCGGCGATCAGGTCGCCCAAGTTCGATTCACCCCGGGAATTCCGCAGCAGGTCGACATCCGTCGCGCCGACAACAGCAGCAAAGCGGTCCCGGATCCGGTCGTCGTAGGACGCCACGATCTCGGCAATCGCCGGGTCGAAGGCCTCCTTCGGTCCGGAATAGACGACCTTCAATTCCTTCCGCTCCGTGAAGCGCTCGATCCTGCCGCTTTCCTGGTCCACCGCCAGTTCCAGGACACCAAGGTACTGAGTGTAGCACCCGGCCTGGACGATCACGGTCTTCCCGACCACGACAGGGTCCATGACGGCGGTGTGGCTGTGGCCACCGACGATGACGTCGATGCCTTCCACCTCCCCGGCCGTCTTCCGGTCCGCGTCGAGGCCGCAGTGGGAAAGGACGACGACGAGGCGGGCGCCTTCCGCCCGGACCTGCCGGATCAGCCCCGGCAGGACGTCCTTCGGCTCCCGGAACGTCAGTCCCGCCACATTCCGGGGATTCGTCGTCCAGGCCGTCTCGGGGGTCGTGATCCCAATAACGGCGATCCGGATCCCCTTCCGCTCTATGATAATCCAGGGCTTCACACCCGGCAGCGCCTTCCCCTGCCCGTCGGCAATGTTCGCCGCGAGCCAGGGGGTGCGGGCCGCCGTCCGGAGTTTCTGCAGCGTGTCCAGCCCCCAGTCGAATTCGTGGTTGCCCACGGCCATGGCGTCGAAGGCCAGCGCGTTCATGATCTCCGTCACGGGCGACCCCCGGAAGACATTGGATATCGGCGTCCCCTGGAACATGTCGCCGCCGGAGAGGAGCAGCGTCCCCTTCGGGTTCTTCGCCCGCTCGTCCTCGATCATCTGCGCAAGCCAGGCTGCCCCGCCGACGGGCCGCTCCGGGTCCACCGTCTTGACGACGCCGGGCAGGATGTGGCCGTGGGTGTCGTTGACGTGAAGGACGGTGAGCACAACGGTGGGACGGGCACCCGCCGTCGCAGCAGGATGGTAGACGGCGGTCAGGCAGAGAAGGAGGAACAGAAGCAGGGCCGTCCCGGGAAGAACACGGATCCTGCCGGCTCCCCGTTTTGCTTTCTTCGAAATCATACAGTCTCCCTACAAAACGACCCGGACGGCCGGGTGGTTTTTCAGCATTTCGTAGAGGCTCGTCCGGACACTCTCGTCGGCCACAGTCAGCTCGACGTTCAAGCAGCAATACCGGCCGGTGGCGCTCGTGTTGGAAATCGCCACGGTATGGGGAAGGTCCTGAATGACCTGCGTCACCGCCTCCCGGAGGGCCGCTTCGTCGGGGCCGATGATCTTGTAGACCCATCGGCAGGGATATTCGATAACGGGCTTCCGGCGCTCTGCACTCATATCGAACCGTTCCTTTCTCCGGCAAGGGTATGGCCCCTGCCCGCCGGCCCCTTATCGCACGAACGGCGGCTGTTGGGAAGGGTCGGAATCGCTTCTTGACAGGCCCGGCCATGCGCGATACAAACACCAGAAAGCGCGATACGGGAGGTGTGGATCATGCCGATCAGTCTCAGGATTCCTCCCGAGCGGGAAGCGATGATCAGCGAAGCGGCCCGGAAGGAAGGCAAGACGAAAACGGCCTTCATCCTGGAGGCCATCGATGAAAAGCTCGGGATTCGCAGGGAGCGGTCCGCCAGGATCCGGAGTTTCGCCGGCTGGATGTCCCGCGAGGAAGCCGACGAACTCCGGAAAGCAACGGACAAGTTTGAGCAGATCCACGAGGGAGACTGGGAATGAAGCTCGTACTGGACACGAACGCCTACTCGGACTTCGCCGAGGGCCGCCCGGAGATCGTGGACCTGATGGCGCGACACGCCGACAGCCTCTTCCTTCCGGCCGTTGTGATCGGCGAACTGATGTACGGATTCCGGAAGGGGAAACGGCAGAAACGCAACGATGAAATGCTCGCCCGGTTCATCCGCGAATTCGACGTAACAGTTCTGCCCGTGGATATCGACGTGGCGGGGCACTACGCCGCGCTCTACCTCGCTCTCTCCTCGCGGGGAACCCCGATCCCCATCAACAACGTCTGGATCGCCGCCTGCTGCCGGAGCATCGGAGGCACGCTCCTGACGCGGGACCGCCACTTCGAAGCGGTTCCGGAGATCGAGAAGATTCTGGTTGCCTGAAATTCTCCACGGTTTATTCAATAAGACCGGTGCAGCTGGCTGCCGCGGCCATCTGACGAGAACGGACCATGGTCTGGATTTTGTTAAGGTCGGCCCGAGAAATACGCACAGTCCAGCATGGAGAGCATGTCTCGACCAAAGGACTTATAATCCGTTGGTTTCGCTTCAATCCACGCCCCCGCATGGGGGGCGACTGTCCCCGCTGTCCCGGTCGTCATGCCAAGTAGGTTTCAATCCACGCCCCCGCACGGGGGGCGACCCTTGATCTTTTCCTCGATGATCTTCTCCATCAGTTTCAATCCACGCCCCCGCACGGGGGGCGACTGGCCGAGAAGATCATGGTCGCATTCCCGAGGCTGTTTCAATCCACGCCCCCGCACGGGGGGCGACGTTTCATTGGGGGCCTCCTTATCGGATGTAGACGTGTTTCAATCCACGCCCCCGCACGGGGGGCGACTGTTCATGGGGGTTTGCGGGGACATGAAAAAACTTGTTTCAATCCACGCCCCCGCACGGGGGGCGACCAAGGACGCCAAGCAACACAGCGTCCCCAGTCAAGTTTCAATCCACGCCCCCGCACGGGGGGCGACGGTATCCATATAGAAATCGGCGGCATACAGTTGGTTTCAATCCACGCCCCCGCACGGGGGGCGACGGTCGATGGTGGCCGCCATTTCCTCCGGCACCGTGTTTCAATCCACGCCCCCGCACGGGGGGCGACAGGCTGTTGTCTTCCGTGTTCACGTTGTCGATTGGTTTCAATCCACGCCCCCGCACGGGGGGCGACCCCGAGGCCTTGAGGTCTTCCAGGACCTGCACCTGTTTCAATCCACGCCCCCGCACGGGGGGCGACCCGAGGCGAGGCGGGAGGCCAGCGTTTACGACGGGTTTCAATCCACGCCCCCGCACGGGGGGCGACGGGAATGGCGACGAACCACATCGCCCTGCGCGGGTTTCAATCCACGCCCCCGCACGGGGGGCGACGGACATGACGCAGGAACAGCGGATCTATCATCTGTTTCAATCCACGCCCCCGCACGGGGGGCGACCTCATCCTGGATCGCCCGGATGCAGAGGATCTGGTTTCAATCCACGCCCCCGCACGGGGGGCGACGTGAAGCGCTGTACGACACCGTCCACCGCAACAAGTTTCAATCCACGCCCCCGCACGGGGGGCGACTCCTCCTTTCGATGTGGGTTATTTTATTATCATGTTTCAATCCACGCCCCCGCACGGGGGGCGACAAGTAACTCTCCCGCTTGATCCCGCCCTGCAGCTTGTTTCAATCCACGCCCCCGCACGGGGGGCGACTCTTTGTTGATGCGCTGATATTCCTCTAAATGTTGTTTCAATCCACGCCCCCGCACGGGGGGCGACCTCAAAACCGAGAGGAATGACGCTATAATCTCTGATGTTTCAATCCACGCCCCCGCACGGGGGGCGACCGGCGGTTGCATTCATGTTCATCAATGCCACGTCGTTTCAATCCACGCCCCCGCACGGGGGGCGACAGATCCGCCGGCGGATCCCCATTGCGCCAGATGTTGTTTCAATCCACGCCCCCGCACGGGGGGCGACTTGTCCAGGCAACCGGGGACCCCGCGCCTACCATGTTTCAATCCACGCCCCCGCACGGGGGGCGACCGCCCGGGCGGCCCAGGCGGCCGGATGGGGTTTGTTTCAATCCACGCCCCCGCACGGGGGGCGACGAGGTCTGGACGGACGTGACGCGGATGCTCACCCTGTTTCAATCCACGCCCCCGCACGGGGGGCGACAATCGTCATCCGCATCCGGGGGGCCATCACCATGTTTCAATCCACGCCCCCGCACGGGGGGCGACCCATCATCGCGTTATCTTCGCCCGTCACCCATGACGTTTCAATCCACGCCCCCGCACGGGGGGCGACGCATGAAGACCATCGTGACGGACGTTGTCCGGGAGTTTCAATCCACGCCCCCGCACGGGGGGCGACCGGAGCTGGATACCTCCTGGGCAACATCACCGCGTGTTTCAATCCACGCCCCCGCACGGGGGGCGACGTGTCTACGATAATGCAACCATCAGCGGGGATCTGTTTCAATCCACGCCCCCGCACGGGGGGCGACCGGGGACGCCTTCAATCCCAGGGCCTGTTTGAAGTTTCAATCCACGCCCCCGCACGGGGGGCGACAGATCTCCGGGCGATGGATGTGACTCCGGACGGTTTCAATCCACGCCCCCGCACGGGGGGCGACGAGCGGATATCGAGTCGTTCACGGACCGTGAGGAGGTTTCAATCCACGCCCCCGCACGGGGGGCGACGATCTGGATCCGGATCGGCGAGGACGGCGAGTGGTTTCAATCCACGCCCCCGCACGGGGGGCGACGACGGCCCTGTTTGAGTCGATGGCCCTGTACCAGTTTCAATCCACGCCCCCGCACGGGGGGCGACCGATGGAACCAGACAACCGCCGACGACGCGATGAGTTTCAATCCACGCCCCCGCACGGGGGGCGACCATGGCGTTCGTTCAGGTTCCGGAGCATCTCCAGTTTCAATCCACGCCCCCGCACGGGGGGCGACGCGAGATCGCATTCGACCTGGCCTCGGTACGGCCGTTTCAATCCACGCCCCCGCACGGGGGGCGACGCTCTCCGTGGAGCTGATCGACCTGCTCACGCCGGTTTCAATCCACGCCCCCGCACGGGGGGCGACCCGGGAAGGCAACCGATTGTGAGAGTTGCAGCCGGTTTCAATCCACGCCCCCGCACGGGGGGCGACTGGGCCGGGCGATCGAGCCCCTCTTCGACGCTCTGTTTCAATCCACGCCCCCGCACGGGGGGCGACCCGAGATGGCAGCCGCCATCGGCGTCTCGCCGGGGTTTCAATCCACGCCCCCGCACGGGGGGCGACGATCGAGCGGGCCATGACGGCTTCCGGAACAAGCGTTTCAATCCACGCCCCCGCACGGGGGGCGACCTGGTGCGTTCGCCGCGGATCACGGCGGAGACCGTGTTTCAATCCACGCCCCCGCACGGGGGGCGACGAACTCCTCCTCGATCGCCGCCAGCTGGTCATCGTTTCAATCCACGCCCCCGCACGGGGGGCGACTGCCAAACCCATCAGCCGTATCGTGGTGCAGATGTTTCAATCCACGCCCCCGCACGGGGGGCGACGCGACGGCCGACGTGACGCTCGTTCCCGATCGGTTTCAATCCACGCCCCCGCACGGGGGGCGACCGAATACGTTATAATTGATGATCGGGATCCTGATGTTTCAATCCACGCCCCCGCACGGGGGGCGACCCTGGTCAGCTGTCTTCTCTTGCAGCTCACCATAGGTTTCAATCCACGCCCCCGCACGGGGGGCGACGCGGTAAGTGAAGCCCTGGCCCTGATACCCGGTGTGTTTCAATCCACGCCCCCGCACGGGGGGCGACTCGCGTTGATCTTCTCTCCCAGGGTCTCGGAGATGTTTCAATCCACGCCCCCGCACGGGGGGCGACATGCCACCGGCACCGCGGACGCCTTGTCCCTGTGGTTTCAATCCACGCCCCCGCACGGGGGGCGACGTGGCGGCGGCACGCTCAGCGACGATCAAGGAGGTTTCAATCCACGCCCCCGCACGGGGGGCGACGAGATTCACCAGCTGCGGATGCAACTACAAATCGTTTCAATCCACGCCCCCGCACGGGGGGCGACCCAAGGAATACGAGGGCGGCCTGACCTCCGACTACCAGTTTCAATCCACGCCCCCGCACGGGGGGCGACGGTGTAGGCCGTCACTTCACCCTCTTGATGTAGTGTTTCAATCCACGCCCCCGCACGGGGGGCGACTGTCCCGGGGTGACGACGTGACCCTCCAGAACATGTTTCAATCCACGCCCCCGCACGGGGGGCGACCATGCACATGTTCGCCACTACCCAGGGAGGAACGTTTCAATCCACGCCCCCGCACGGGGGGCGACAAAGCCGGTGGGGGCTTACGTCGTTTTCAAATAGTTTCAATCCACGCCCCCGCACGGGGGGCGACCCAAGACGTGCGGGGCAAAGTGGAACATGAGCCGTTTCAATCCACGCCCCCGCACGGGGGGCGACCGAGATCAAGGTCGGAGGGCCCGGGGCCTGGCGGTTTCAATCCACGCCCCCGCACGGGGGGCGACGGTCCGACCAGAACGGAAGGACATGTTGGAGATAGTTTCAATCCACGCCCCCGCACGGGGGGCGACTCGGGTCCAACACTCACTCTTTCCTGGTTCTGACGTTTCAATCCACGCCCCCGCACGGGGGGCGACAACGCAGCCCACAGCAGCAGCCGCGCCTCCGAAGTTTCAATCCACGCCCCCGCACGGGGGGCGACCCTGGAGAAGATCTCCTGCGGCTTCCAGTACGCGTTTCAATCCACGCCCCCGCACGGGGGGCGACCCACGGAGACCGCCGACCTGGAGGCTCAGGCCGGTTTCAATCCACGCCCCCGCACGGGGGGCGACCGCGTTCACGCTCGTCGAGCTGGCGAAGCAGATGTTTCAATCCACGCCCCCGCACGGGGGGCGACGTCTCTCGGGACTGCGGGGCAGGCTCTCAAGGTGTTTCAATCCACGCCCCCGCACGGGGGGCGACGCCAAGAAACAGGCCGACCAGGCCGCGTGGAACCTGTTTCAATCCACGCCCCCGCACGGGGGGCGACATGGGCCAACAATCAGCCAACAGCCTTCTCGCTCGTTTCAATCCACGCCCCCGCACGGGGGGCGACCTACTATGTCGCGGAGGCCAAGGATTCCTCCAAGTTTCAATCCACGCCCCCGCACGGGGGGCGACGAGGCTGGAGATGGGGGAGGGGGCTCCATGATCAGTTTCAATCCACGCCCCCGCACGGGGGGCGACGGCGTTGTAATCGGGCGTTGGCGCGATTTTGAGGTTTCAATCCACGCCCCCGCACGGGGGGCGACCGCTATTTCCTTGGCCTCTCGCGTCCAGGTCTTGTTTCAATCCACGCCCCCGCACGGGGGGCGACCCGAGAATGACGCCATCATGCTGATGCCAGTGCCGTTTCAATCCACGCCCCCGCACGGGGGGCGACGACATTGCCCGGACGGAGCGCAGGGATACCGAAGTTTCAATCCACGCCCCCGCACGGGGGGCGACGCGGCCCGTTACGTCGATGATATAGCCGTCGTGTTTCAATCCACGCCCCCGCACGGGGGGCGACAAACCGGACCCGGCCATGTTCTGCCCGTATTCCAGTTTCAATCCACGCCCCCGCACGGGGGGCGACTGGGTGCCCTGGTCGTTAAGTTCCGGGCGGTTGAGTTTCAATCCACGCCCCCGCACGGGGGGCGACGGGAATCCGGTTCACAAGATCGTCTACGGGCTCGTTTCAATCCACGCCCCCGCACGGGGGGCGACCCACCATCAATGCGGACGTGGTCAATTACCGCACCGTTTCAATCCACGCCCCCGCACGGGGGGCGACGCTGGGGGGCCTGACGTACCGCAGTTCCGAGAAGTTTCAATCCACGCCCCCGCACGGGGGGCGACCAGCCCTTGATCGAAGCCGCAGGGCTGACAAATGGTTTCAATCCACGCCCCCGCACGGGGGGCGACGCATCGTAATCGGTCGGATTGACGAGCTTCTCCGTTTCAATCCACGCCCCCGCACGGGGGGCGACCTACACCATTGCCGTTTCTCGATCGACTCCCGAGTTTCAATCCACGCCCCCGCACGGGGGGCGACGATCTTCCAGGTCCTTGTGGATGACGTCTGCGAGTTTCAATCCACGCCCCCGCACGGGGGGCGACCAAGACGGCAGACGGCAACGATCCGAGCCAATACGTTTCAATCCACGCCCCCGCACGGGGGGCGACAGTTGACCTCCGGGGCGGTCGCCGGGGAATGGGAGTTTCAATCCACGCCCCCGCACGGGGGGCGACAAAGGAGATCCTCTGGAACCGGGTATGGCACACGTTTCAATCCACGCCCCCGCACGGGGGGCGACCTTTGTCAGTCTCTTGATCGTTCTACTCTTGGGCTGGTTTCAATCCACGCCCCCGCACGGGGGGCGACGGCAATCGTCTCTTTCGATGATTTCGTGAGATTGTTTCAATCCACGCCCCCGCACGGGGGGCGACTCATTTCGTGTTCCCATATCCGGCGTCCATGTCCAAGTTTCAATCCACGCCCCCGCACGGGGGGCGACGAGGGTCGCCGGCTGATGTTCACCATATCAACGGGTTTCAATCCACGCCCCCGCACGGGGGGCGACAGGAGTTGGGCGGGACATACCACGGCGACATCATGTTTCAATCCACGCCCCCGCACGGGGGGCGACTTGCGGACATATATCGTCATGGCGGCATACTACGTTTCAATCCACGCCCCCGCACGGGGGGCGACGTGTGCAGAATGGCGCGGTTGTTCTGCTTGTTTTGTTTCAATCCACGCCCCCGCACGGGGGGCGACAATGCCGTGTTGCTCAATCTCTTTGCCGTTCCAGTTTCAATCCACGCCCCCGCACGGGGGGCGACGGTTCTCAAGGGGCGGGATGGAGTTCATATCTCGTTTCAATCCACGCCCCCGCACGGGGGGCGACCTGGCTGGTTCCCGCACGGGCGCATTCCGCCTTGTTTCAATCCACGCCCCCGCACGGGGGGCGACGTAATTTGCCTTTGTGCCGTCGAATTGCCCCCATAGTTTCAATCCACGCCCCCGCACGGGGGGCGACCTGGCTGGTTCCCGCACGGGCGCATTCCGCCTTGTTTCAATCCACGCCCCCGCACGGGGGGCGACAAGTCCTTGTCTCGTCGTCCTCCATTTGTTCATGTTTCAATCCACGCCCCCGCACGGGGGGCGACGAGCGTGCCGCCACCGCTTGCGATCGCCCATTCGTGTTTCAATCCACGCCCCCGCACGGGGGGCGACCCCTGGGACGAGACACATGCTTGAATTTGAGGTTGTTTCAATCCACGCCCCCGCACGGGGGGCGACCATGGATTTCGCCGGTGTACGACCTGGGCAGCAAGTTTCAATCCACGCCCCCGCACGGGGGGCGACTATGGTCCTGGAATATTTACCAGAGACGATTATGGTTTCAATCCACGCCCCCGCACGGGGGGCGACTATGGGCATGGGCACATACAAAATGAAGGAGATGTTTCAATCCACGCCCCCGCACGGGGGGCGACCTGATTCAATACCTTGTCGGGGTGACGGTGATCGGTTTCAATCCACGCCCCCGCACGGGGGGCGACCCTCCACGGCATCCGCCCGGTCGTCCATCGCCAGGTTTCAATCCACGCCCCCGCACGGGGGGCGACTTTTGCAATCTCATCGTTCGCCCCGCCCACGTTCTTGTTTCAATCCACGCCCCCGCACGGGGGGCGACTGTATATCTGTAACTATTTGCATCCAATCAGTTAATCGGCACGCTGGCGCGAACGTGCTTCAATTCCAACTTTTAACGATATTCTGCTTTCAAAGAACAAGCCATAACAACTAACATATCAAACATTTACGATGAGCGCGAAGCCCCCGGAAAAACATGCCCGCTTTCGGTTCGCGGAAAGGTTCACACAATCAAAGGTCCTTCCTGGTCGATGGATTTCTTGGCACCGATGTGCTCCACCCGCCGCCGCCAATTGGATCCAAGGAAATAAAACCGCAGACTGTCCTCCTTCGGTTCGATCTCGTCGATCAGCTCCTGCCGAAAAAGTGCCCACTGAGCCGGGTCCACGATACATTCGAAGACCGAATATTGAACCCGCTGGCCATGATTCCGGCAGATCTTCGCCACCCGACGGAGGCGACGAGCACCCGCGCCCGCGACGTCAGCGACATCGTAACTCACAACAACAAACATATTCCTTCCTGCCTTTCATCCAACGTCCGGAACGATCACTTCCAGATAAACGGCGGATATCCATCCAGATCCCCTCTCAGATAACGCGCCAGGAGAAGCGCCTGGACATGAAACAGCAGCCCGATCGTCACTTTCTCCCCCAGGAACGGATGAAGGATCTCTTCCTGTTTCCGCTCCTGATAGGAAACGATGACCGTCTTCCTGGTTTCATCATCCATAAGCACGGCCCCTGTCTCAGCTTTCCGGAAACCCCTGCTTTGTACTTTCCTAAGGTTGATCAACGAAAGGGCAAGCCGGTCCGCCAGAAAAGGACGGAACTCTTCCATCAGGTCGAGAGCGAGACTGGGCCTCCCCGGGCGATCCCGATGGAGAAAACCGACTGCCGGATCCAATCCCACTCCCTCCAGTGCGGATCGGACGTCATGCATAACCATGGTATAGACAAACGAGAGGAGAGCGTTGACGTTGTCCAGAGGCGGCCTGCGATTCCGATCGCTGAATGTGAATGATTCCTTCTGCGCTACGATCAGATGACTGAAGACGTCAAAATACGCCCTGGCTGCATCTCCCTCGATCCCACGGACTGCATCAAGAGTCTGACCATCATCGAGTGACGAGACACTGTTCCCAAGGTGACTCACCACACGTTCCAACGCGGCTCTGTCTACTTTCTCGCCGTGGTCCCGCAGAGTTCTCTGGATGACGGTTCGGCTGTTGGCAATTTTCCCTGCCACAATCGATCCGGCGATGTCGGCGGAAAATTTCAAATCGTCCGCCCGCCGATACTGTTCGCGACGCAGCAGGACATTTCCCGATACTGGCCCCTGTACCCTGGCTAGAAATCTGCCCTGTTCGGAGAGATAACTGATCCCGACGCCGTTTTGCGCACAAAACCCCATGAGAAAAGGGCTCAGTGAGACATTGCCGAAGCAGACGATTCCCCCGAGGGTGTGAACGGGCAAACGAAGTCGAACCTCCTTGTCCACCTTGACGGCAATCGTTTCCCCCTCCTTGGCGAGATAGGCTCCCTGGGTGGTAACAAACAACGTGTTGAGATGTTTTTTCATGGCTCCGCCAGCATTCTCGACAAATAATTCTTCACCGATCTGCCTCTCCGGATGGATTTCGGCAAGCAGTCCGCCATGAGCGAGCAGTTATCACACTTCTTCGAATACTCCGGGGGCGGCGTTCGGCCGGATGAAATCAATTCATGTGTTTGACGTGCCGCCTCCTCCGTTTCCAGCCGCAGTGCTCCATCGAACGCAACATCAAGACGATGTCTGGTCCGGCCATAGAAGATCGCTCCTGCAGGGATGGAAACAGCCAGCATCTCTTCCAGGCAGAGCGCCTGGGCGCAAAGCTGGACCTTGTCGCAGTCGTCCGGTTTGGGTTTTCCCCGTTTGTATTCCACGGGAAATGGCCGCCAGGAGCCATCCTCCCGGCGATGGAATTCCACGACGTCGGTCTTTCCAATGAGGCCCAACCGAAGCGAACGAAGGGGAACCCCGTGTTCAATCCTCACGTCACCACGGGATTCCTTCCCCTCCTCGTGGACATGCTCGTGCATGATCCGTCCTTCGACGGTGAAGCGATTCTCCCTCCAAATCTGCTCCGTAAACATCAAGGCACACTGACGCTTGCAGAAGATCAAATGCTGGAGAGATGACAAGGGAAGAAGGTCATCTTCTTCGTACATGGCCTCATCCTAAATCTTTTCTTCGAGTTTGACCCCTTGCGGCACTCCTGCCACATCAATGTCCACTCGGTAATCAGAGTATGACCGAGCCGGCAGGGAAGCATCTGTCGCCCGTTTGACGTCAACGAGATCGAAGAGCTTGTGGGCTGGCGCATTGCCGAGGGTCGACTCATGCTTGAAAACGATCAGTCTGCGAGCACTCATTTTTCCCCGGGCAGCAGAGTGATCGTGGTCGAACATGTTCACCAAGGCCTGCCAGAGTAATTCCAAATCTTCCTCTGAAAAACCAGTCTGTGCCGCCAGATTGGCGGAAATGTATCCTTCAGCACGATAGATGCCGTAGGGTACGATATGTTTACGCCCCATTGTCCGATTGTCACCACTCTGCTGTTCCGCTTCTTTTTCCGTTGCAACAGCCATGCGTGTGATGCTGACTTCAAGAGGAACGATGGAATCGATGCTTCGGGCGAAGTTGATCTGAACGGGGCCGCGGACTTGACCGCAATTGACGCCAGTTGACATGACCGCACCGAATGTCCGGACGTCATAAAAGTTATTGCACATCCAAACACGCGCCTTCTCGACTTCCTCTCCGGTGCCTTTCCGTTTCTTCGCATCCCCCTTGTCTTCAACACCAACAGCTTTATGCGCACGATCATGTGTCTGGTTGAGGATAGCCTTCTCGCGGATGTAGATTTCGAAGGGGGCTTCGTTCTTCTTCACGATCTCTACGAAATTCCTGATTTTTCTCTTCAGGCAAACATCTGTCACAATGCCGTAGCTCGTCTCCGGATCGATCCGTGGCATGTTTCCAGCATCTGGATCGCCATTGGGGTTTCCATTTTCAACGTCAAAAAGATAAACGAACTCATAGCGGTTCTGAATGGGGGTCGTCATGGTCAATCCTCCTTCGAATTGGTCGATTTTGCGTAAAGAGCCTGTCTCTGGTGATAGTAGCCGATGGCGAACAGTCCCTGGTCATCAAGATTGAGATGTGCAGGAAACTTATTGATCTCAATCATGATCTCTTCGACCAATTTGTCTGTCCATCCTCCGTATTCGGCCTTCTGAATATGATGCTGTGATAAGCGGAGAAGCTGCGGAAATACAATACTTGGCGTTGCTGATGCAGAACCGTAGTAACGATCCTTGATGGTTGTGTTTGCGCCTGGAACGGCGTCCTTCTGAGCCTTCTCCAGGGCAGCGAACAGTCTGCCAAGGCGATAGGCGATGTTCTTGGATTCCTTGTCCAGTGACATGGTGACCTCCTTGTTAATCTGATTAAGTCGATAATTTCTGACAAGGCATGCCTTGATGATGGCCGCCCTAAAGTAATTGACATTTTGGTCGGCACGAATGCGGGTCAGGATGGCTGACAAAAGTGAATTTGGATAAGCGCTTCCGGTGAGGATCGCCCGCATAAGAGCACCTCCCAGTAGGGGGGAAATGTTTTTCGTATCCTTCTGGACCGCTGTTTCCCTCAACAAGTGCCACATTCCAGGGAAATCGGGTTCGTTATCGTAGCTTTTCAAAATCGACAGGTCCCTGAAATGCTGCCCGATCTTTTGACTTATTTCCCCAACAGTGCTCACGTACCAGAAGCGGACAGATAAGCGGCCGGCGTTAGGCGATAAACCGAGAATGAAGAACTTCATTTCGGTATTCTCCAACCCAGACGGTAATTTTCCATCCCTGGCCGCAGAGAGAAAGTCTCGTACTTCCTTCGCGTCGGCGGCATCATCCCTTGGATCAAGGATGATACCCATGAAGCCTTCAATGGGTGAATCCCTCTCCGTCCAGAAGACTGTTGTTGCATCGCCGATCTGGACTTTTCGGCGGTTTCCCTGATCAAGAAGGAAATTGAGGGCCGTTGCATAATTGAATGCGGCTGCCTCACTGATGGGAGCATTGTAGTTTTGCTCTTTATTGAATGATTGAAATGCCTCCAGATTGAAGGAAACAATTGATCCGCCCGTAGATTGCGCACCCCAGACCCCTTTGATTTTGGGATGTAGTCGTGAAATGGGACGCTTTTCTCCGGAAACAAGACAATAGGCCAATCTCTCCGAGCTCCTCGCATTCAGATGAGCCAGCCAGCCTTCCCGAATCTTGGGCCTCTCGTGAACATATTGCAGTTCTCCATCCAAGCGGAAAACGAGATTCCCTCCCGCTGCAATGTCATCCCAGCAATCAAGATGATGCACATTCTCGGGCTGCCAGGAGTCAAGAAAGAGCAGGACGGCCTGCATGCCCTCATCATCCAGGCCGTTCCCGATGGAATGATGGAGTTGCTTGAAGGCGTCGAACATTTTGACAGCGCGCTCCGGTTTCCCCTTCAAATCGGCACCAAGCACATAGCCCGCATTGTCCCATAGGAAATTGGCGGTAATATTGACGGACTTGATGGCTGCCTCAGGTACGATCATCGGTTTGGGAACACGCTTATTTCCGATCTGATCCCGCAGATCTGCTACCTGTGTCAGGTCCCCATCAGAATTGATGATCAGGCAGAAGTGAATTGGCCGGCGACTGAAACCGCGCAACGGAATATCCGCATCGGGTTTACAGGCCAAGCGCTCATAGCAACGATCCAGCGACTGAATGATCACATTCTCACCCCCTTTCCATTTCCTTCGGAGCAGTCAATAACACCGTTGTTCATCCGTGGCCGAAAGAACTTGGCTTCCATACCGTTTTCAAAATCCAGATCATGAAGCATCCAGCCAAGATCATGGTCACCCTGTAGTGACGATTTGGGGATCTCTCCTTCTACAAGCTCAAACTGCGCGGGGAATTCCCTGCACCCCAGGTAGGGTCGGTGGAAACATTGGCCTTTCCTGGCTCGGCGCTCGAAAATTTCCTTGTGCTTTGCCTCGTTGCTGTCCTCTGTCCCCCGAAACAAGAAATGGGCCTCGATGACATAAGAAACGTCCCTGAGTATCAGGGCTGCCCGCTGTTGACGGTCATCCTCGATGAATAACTGAACAGGGGCCTTGCCGTCCTTCATTGCCGCTTTTACGTTTCCGACCGGGATTTTACTGCCTACTTCATTTCGCCGGATATTATCGAAACGGATTTGCTTAAGTACGTGTATCCGATCGATGACCCAAATAATGGCGGGCTTCCAGTAAATTGCTTCAAGGATCCCCCGCGCCGCTGAAGGGGTCATCACGTCGTAGCTAACCCGTTCCACCTTCATCTCCGGTCGCGTGAAGCAGGCATATTCCCCCCAAACCTTCAACTTCACACCGTATGACATCCGATCACCTCCTTCCCTTTCTCCGTTTGACATCAATGCCACGGTTTTTAAAAAATGAGACTCTCGACTTTGTGAAACAATGGATCATCCGGGCACAACCCAACATCCTCCCGGTAAAGATCGGTGTTAATCAGGACAGGATATTGATCGTGAATGTTCTCAACCACTTGGGCTGTAATCAACCCGGCAAGCAGTCTTGAGGGCACTGTGATCGTATATTTCTGCGCCTTTCGGGCTGCAGAGGCCGGGAAATCAGAGTATCGCAGTCGCTGGATGATAGCTACTGCTGTGCTGTCCCAGGGGATGATAAGCGGAACCATACCATTTTCAATTATCTGGAAATCCTGTGCAATTTCCCGAAACGGGAAATTGCCGTCTCTCTTGCCTTCAGACAGCCTCTCCATGATCAGCTTTTCATCCAACCTTTCCCCTTTCACCCAGTACAGAGTCTTGAAATATTCCCGAACTGCAGCAAGGGATAGAGGATCTCCCTGATGACGAAGAATCTCCTCTGCTACGTCTGCGGTTTGTCGAAGGTGGCCGGGAGGGGGAGCATTTTCCGGCTGAAAAATGTAAAGTCGTCCTTTCTCAACCAATCGACCTTCCCGATTGCAGCGCCCTGCGGCCTGGGCGATAGAATCAATTCCCGTCAAGGCGCGATAGACAACGGGGAAATCAAGGTCAACCCCCGCCTCCACCAATTGGGTGCTGACGACACGACAAGGCTCACCATTACTCAGTAACATTCTGATCTTCGATAGAACCTTGCTACGGTGGGCCGGACACATCAAAGCGCTCAAGTGATAAGCGCCATCCCTCTTCACGGCTTGATAAAGCTCACGCGCCTGGCGTCGAGTATTGACGATACAAAGAACCTGCCTGTGTTCATCAAGCCGGGAAGCCAAATCAATGTTTGCCGTCAGAGGTAAGCGGATTGCTTCAACGCGACGGAAGACTTCGTAGAGCCGCACCGGATCAGGGACAATCTCACGGACGTTGTCGAGACCATCCTTGAATGAATCCGACATGGAAAGGGCCGGCTGGGTGGCTGTACAAAGAAGAATGGATGTACCATAGTGTTTAGCCAATTCCCGGATCGTCTCGATCGTCGGTCGCAGATATTGTGGAGGAAGCATCTGTGCCTCATCCAGGATGACAACACTCCGAGCAATGCGATGGATCTTTCTGCACCGGGAAGAGCGGTTGGCAAAAAGGGATTCAAAAAACTGGACATTCGTTGTCACGATCAGTGGAGCATCCCAATTTTCCGATGCCAGCCGGGATCGTTGGTCATCATCAGGAGGATCGTAGTTGCTGTGATGCTCCAAGACGGCATCTTCCCCGAGAACGCTCCGAAAGACCTCTGCATTCTGCTCGATGATGCTTGTGTAAGGAATTACGTATATGATTCTGTTCATTCCGTTCAGGATCGCATGCTTCATGGCAAAGGCAACGGAGGAGAGGGTTTTTCCTCCTCCAGTTGGTACAGTCAGGGAAAACAGACCTGGTTTAAGCTCAGCGGCGTGCAGGCACCACCGGAGAATCTCCGTCCGGTGTTTATTGATCGTAGACTGGGGGGATCCTGACAGGATGTGCTTCAGCGCTGTCGCCAACTTTCCATGGAGGTCGGTAAGTGTTGGGTAACCGGATCGCCATCTTGCTTTGTCCGGATCGAGAAATGATTCCGTGTCAAGAAAGTCGGCATCAACCAGGCAGGAATAGAGCATTCGTATAAAGAAAGAGATTTGGAAGAATGAGGTTCTCGAATCAGGAGAAAAGGGAAGTCCCGAAGGTGGGTTTTGCTCAATTATCGATTTAGGTGCTGATGAATATTCGGGAATTTTTTTGCCCATCCTTTCGACAAGGCATGCCCGATCATTCGTTTTTCCATCCGGGATTCCGGTATGGTGTCCGGCGATAGTATAGGCAAGGACTTTCCCGGGATGGCCGAGGACCCGTTGGGCGTGTTGGGCGCCTGCCGATGAGTGATCGGGACGACCGGTTTTCTCATAACTGTCATCCTGCTCTCCACCCTGATAGATCCGTCTTTGAAACTCATGTGAATATTTACCAAGATCGTGCCATATTCCAGCCAGATAGCCCCATTCACCTGCGCCGAAGGTGCTGGCAAACCGAGAAGCCATTGCAGCAACATTGATTAGATGATCTTCCAAGGACTGCCATTCTGAATGGGGCCGATCAGGTTTACTATGGGCGAAGAAATGTGGATCTTGCCGCTTTTCCCCGTTAATCATTCATCATTCCTTATACTTGATCCATTATCGCATACTTTTTTTAAGATCCGCCATGATCAGACTGTAAATGAATTGAAATAATGAGCGAAGGAAGGATGCAAACCTATGCGTTGTCAAATGCTCCTTTCTTCATTACTGGGTTACTCAAGCATAAAAGGTGACACGGAATATAGCATATAAGTATAAGCGATCATAACCATTCTACTATGTTCATTCAAAAATGATGTAATTTTCTATCCTTGGCAGGGAAGAACAATGCCAGCCCCGCGAGGGCTCGTGGTATTCAAGAGGCTTCTTATCTTGAAGATATTCGAGACTGGACGGCCGGGGTTGGTTGTCGTAAAGGCATTCGGAACGAAGGAGAATTCTATGGCTGAAATCCACCCCACCGCCACCCCCGCCTGCCTGGAGACGGAGCGTCTCGGGGACGCCTGGCCGTGGAAGTGCCGGCAGGCCCTGGTTGTGAGGGCCGGGGGATGGAGCGCGACGGAAGGCATGATGCGGCTCTGCTCCCGGGAGGATCTGCGCTTGCCCTGGCGATTCGAGCCCGGCGAAATGCCCGTTATGGTGGGGAGAGACGGCCTTGCCTGGGGGCAGGGGATTCATCCCCTGACAGAGGCGGAACAGCCGCGGAAGCGAGAGGGCGACGGGAAAGCGCCGGCGGGTATTTTCTACGTCCGGCGGGCCTTCGGGTACGCAGCGCCGGAGGATGTCCCCTGGATCCGGCTCCCCTACAGGCGGATCACGCCGGAGACGCTTTGCATCGACGACCCGGCGTCGGCCTCCTACAACCGCATCCTGGACAGCGCGGGCATCGAGCCGGACTGGAAGAGCCGCGAGGCGATGCTCCGGGAGGACGATCTCTACCGCCTGGGAGCCGTCATCGAGCACAACGCAGATCCCGTCCTGCCGGGGGCCGGCTCGTGCATCTTCCTGCACCGGTGGCGGGGACCCGCTTCGCCGACGGAGGGATGCACGGCCCTGTCGGCGGAGGACCTGGAGCGGGTCCTGCGTTGGCTCCAAACGGATGCGCAGCCGGTCCTGATTCAACTGCCGGAGGAGGAATACGAAAAAAGGCGTGCCCCCTGGAGCCTGCCCTGAATCAGTCGGCACAAGCGCCGGACACCGCCGGAAAGCGAATCGCCCGATCCCGAACCATATAAAAAAGGGCGCGGGCCCATGACCCTCCGGCCATTCGCCCGCGCCCTTGTCCGTTTGCGGATCCGGTTTGCCTACTGGATGCTCCAGGTCGTCCCGGAGGGACCGTCCTTCAGCACGACCTGCCGGGCCGCCAGCTCCTTCCGGATCTCGTCGGCCCTGTACCAGTCCTTGTTCGCCCTGGCCTCCCGGCGCCCCGCGATGAGCTGCTCGATCTCCGCCACGTCCAGTCCGCGTTTGGCCGCTTCCCGCGCCCGGTCCTCCAGGAGGTAGCGTTCCGGATCCACCAGGAACAGCCCGAAGACCCGGCCGATCCCGTCGAGGGTCTCCCGGGCCTGGCGCAGGACCGCCATGGAGGCGGGCGCAACGTGGAAGGACTTGTCCAGGAGATAGCCGTTCAGGTGGCGGATCACGTCGAAGACGTAGCCCAGCGCCCGGGCCGTGTTGAAGTCGTCGTTCATGGCCTCGGAGAACCGCTCCGGCAGACGGGACAGGACCTCCGCCAGGTCCTTCTCTTTCCCGGCCAGGGAGGACAGGTCGGCCTCCGCTATACCCTCGCCCGCCTTCAGGGCGTCCTGGAGCAGCTTGAGCGTGCTGTAGCACCGGTCCATGCCCTGCCTGGCCTCGGCCAGCGACTCCTCGGAGAAGTCGACGGGGCTCCGGTAGTGGCTCTGGAGCATGAAGAAGCGCAGGACCTCCGGGGCATAACGCCGAAGCATCTCCTCGATGGTGAAGAAGTTCCCCAGGGACTTGGACATCTTCTCGGAGTTGATCCGCACGAAGCCGTTGTGGAGCCAGTAGTTGGCGAAGGGCTTCCCGTAGGCGCCCTCGGACTGGGCGATCTCGTTCTCATGGTGGGGAAAGATCAGGTCCTCGCCGCCGCCGTGGATGTCGAAGGTCTCGCCGAGAAGGCGCTGGCTCATGACGGAGCACTCGATGTGCCAGCCCGGCCGGCCGGGTCCCCAGGGGCTGTCCCACCAGGGCTCTCCTTCCTTGCTGGCCTTCCACAGCGCGAAATCCATGGGGTTCCGCTTCCGCTCGTTCACGTCCACCCGGGCGCCCGCCATCATGTCCTCCAGGTTGCGCCCGGAGAGCTTCCCGTAGCCCCTGAATCCCTCCACGGAGTAGTAGACATCCCCGTCCATGGCATAGGCCAGCCCCTTTTCCTCCAGGGTCCGGATGAGGCGGATCATGCCGTCGATGTTTTCCGTCGCCCTGGGCGTCGCCGTGGGAGGCTCGATGCCGAGGGCCCCCATGTCCTCGTTGTGCCGGGCGATGAATCGCTCCGAGATGTCCCCGATGGTCGTCTTCTCCCGGTTGGCCCGCTCGATGATCTTGTCGTCCACGTCGGTGAAGTTCTTGACGTAGGTGACGTCAAAGCCGGCATAGCGGAAGTAGCGGGTGATGACGTCGAAGACGACGGCGGAGCGGGCATGGCCGATGTGGCAGACGTCGTAGGCGGTGATCCCGCAGACGTACATGCCCACCTTTCCGGGCGCGATGGGTTTGAACTCCTCTTTCCGTCTCGTCAGGGTGTTGTAGAGTTTCAGGGACATGAAAGCTCCTCCGTGGGCAGGCGATCCGTCAGGAAATCGTTACAACGCTTCGCCTGCAGGATAATCGAAACAGCCTGTCCTTGCGATCCGGGGGAGCCGCATCGCATGTCAGGCAGGCATCACGGAAACACGGACAGCATGCCGAGCCCCGCATCCTCCGGGAAACCGCACATCAGGTTCATGTTCTGGACGGCCTGCCCCGAGGCCCCCTTCACGAGGTTGTCGATGGCGGACAGCACGATGACCCGCCCCGTCCGTTTGTCCGCCACGACGCCGATGTCGCAGAAGTTGGTTCCCTTGACCGACGAGATGTTGGGAATGCTGCCCTCCCGGTAGACCCGGACGAAGGGCTCCCGCTCGTAGAAACGGCAGAACAGATCCGTCAGGTCCGCGGTGGACAGGCTCCGCGTCAGGCGGGCGTAGAGGGTGCTCAGGATTCCCCGGTTCACCGGGAGCAGGTGGGGGGTGAACGAGAGGAAGATCTCCCGGCCGGCGAGAACACCCAACTCCTGCTCGATCTCCGGCGTGTGCCGGTGCTGGCCCACCTTGTAGGCCTTGAACCCCTCGTCGACCTCGCAGAAGAGCGAGCCGATCTGGGCCTCCCGGCCAGCGCCGCTCACGCCGGACTTGGAGTCGGCGATGAGCGTCTCCGTGTCGATCAGGCCCTCTTTCAGGAGCGGCGCAAACCCGAGGATAATGCTGGTGGGATAGCATCCGGGATTGGCGACGAAGCGGGCCGACCGGATCTCGTTCCGGTACAGCTCGGGAAGCCCATAGGCGGTTTCCCGGATCAGGTCCGGGGCACCGTGTTTCTGGTACCAGGCCTCAAAGACCTCCACCTTCCGGAGGCGAAAGTCGGCGCTCAGGTCGACGACCTTTTTCCCGGCATCCAGAAAATGGGAGGCCACGTTCATCGCCCCGCCATGCGGAAGGGCCAGGAAGACAAAGTCCGCCGCATTGGCCACCTCTTCCGGAGAGGCGTCGAGAAAGGTCAGGTTTGTCCGGTCCGTAAAGACGGGATAGAGATCGGAAACGGCCATTCCCTTGTATTGCCGGGACGTGACGGCCGTGACTTCCACATGGGGATGGTTCAGGAGGATCCGCAGAAGCTCCTGGCCCGTGTATCCGCTGGCTCCGTAAATACCGACTTTCATGGATCGCCACCAGGAATCTCCGGCTTCGGCGAACGCCGGATTGAGGGAATTAGAATGCCCGGAAGGGGCGGAAAAAAAAAGGGAGGCCCGAAAGCCCCCCTCTCCGTTAGCGCTTGGAGAACTGGAATCGCTTCCTGGCCCCCGGCTGGCCGTACTTCTTGCGCTCCTTGATGCGGGAGTCCCGGGTCAGGAATCCGGCCCGCTTCAGGACGGAGCGCAGATCGGCGTCAAAGTCGATGAGCGCCTTGGCAATTCCGTGCTTGACGGCTCCGGCCTGGCCTGCGCTGCCGCCGCCGTTCACGTTGATGTAGAAATCGAAAAGACCCTTCTTTCCCGTGATCTCCAGCGGCTGCTGGATCAGCATCTTCAAGCTGTCCCGGGTGAAGTAGTCGTCGAAATTGCGCTTGTTGACGACCAGCTGGCCGGTTCCTTCCTTCATGTACACCCTGGCGATGGCCGTTTTCCGCTTGCCCGTTGCATAGAAGCGTTTTTCCATGTTCCTCTCCAGATCGAATCTTCCCTGCTGTTTCCTACAGCTCGAGTGTCCTGGGGCTCTGGGCCTCATGGACATGGGTGCTGCCCTTGTAGATCTTGAGCTTTTTGAGCATCTGCCTTCCCAGGGTGTTCTTCGGAAGCATGCCCTGGACAGCGATGCGGAGCACCTCTTCCGGCCGGGTCTGCAGGAGTTTTCCCGCCGCAATGGACTTCAGTCCTCCCGGATAACCGGAGTGCGAGTAATACATCTTGTCGGTGAGTTTCTTGCCCGTGAGAACCACCTTGCCGGCATTCACAACAATGACAAAATCCCCTGTATCCACGTGAGGCGTATAGACCGGTTTGTGCTTGCCCCGCAGTCGCGATGCAATCTCGCTGGCCAGCCGGCCGAGCGTCTTTCCCTCGGCGTCCACGACGTACCAGTCCCGCTGTACGTCTTCCTTTTTGGCGCTGTATGTCTTCATCGGATGATCACCAGCCATGTAAAATTGAAAGGTGGAACCTACGCAATCCGGGTGGGTTTGTCAAGGAAAAATCCTTGTCCGGAATGCTTGCGGAAACGCGGGCGGGCTGTTATCCGCGCTCCGCGCACGGGGCTCAGAGGCCGTACAGGGAGAGCTTGACCGCATAGACCCGGTCCGGCTCCTCCACACCGTTCGCCAGGTAGGTGACGTTGTCGGAGAAACTGACCCTGATCTCCCAACATTGCCGCCTGTACTGGAGGCTGTACGTCCGTTCCACGTCCTTGTTGTCCAGGCGGTTCCGGCGATGGGTATACATGATGTCCAGGGACGGCGTGATGACGGCCTTAATCGTCAGATTCAACTCCTCCAAGGTATCCTTCGTGTATCGGTATCCCGCCGTGATCGAATCCTTTCGTGCGTCGGACAGGGTCAGATCGTAATTGGTCTGTGTCCATCCTCCCGTGTTAACGTCCAGCTTGTTCCGGGCCGCAAAGGTCAGGTAAGAGATCGGTGTAAGGTCCAGTTCCATGTCCATCACGCTGAAGGGCCTGTTTCCCGCCGACCCCACCTCCATGGTCCGCCGCGCCTCGATGATGTCGAACGTCTGGGCCAGCTTCAGGCGGACCCATTCCTGATAGGTCGTTTTGCCCGTTTTCCTGTCCTTGCGGCGGGCCGTAAGGGTGTTTGTCACGGAATACGTGATGGCGTTCATCTCGCTGACCGCGGTGGCAAAATCGGGAATGTCCGCCTGGGCCGTATTCGGGATATAGCCGTACGTCACCTCCGGTTTGATGGCATGGCGGATCTTGTCCACGCCCAGCAGGTTGACGGAAAAGATTTTCTGGACTTCCGTCGACATGGTGGCTCCCATGTGGAAGAGTTGCCGCTCTCCCTGGCGGGTGTCCGTGGTCAGGCTGACGCCGTCGTCCCGGCTCCAGAACGTCCCCTCCCAGCTCATAAAGGGCTTGACCTGGAAACGCTGGAATATCGTCTTCGGCAAGCTGATGGTCGGCTTGACGTCCAGCAGGTGCCCCTTCTGCCCGGTGTTCCGGTAGAAATAGTCATAGATGCCGTTGAACTGGACGTACAGGGGCGTGTCCGGGATCTGCTGCTGCGTGGTGGTGAAGGTGATCTCCGGGTAGCGCTGCAGGGTCGCCGCATTGGTCGACTTGGTAAAGTCGTCGGTATAGCGGATGGCGGCGGTCAGGTTGGCGTTGGTCCAGTCCTTCACATAACGGATGCTTGAATCCAACTGGGTCAGGGATTCATTCGCCAGGAAAGAGACCCTCCGGAAACGGTCCGACGGATCGCTGGAGTAGGAAGACAGGAAATAGTTGTGGGATGAGAAATCCCGGAAGTAGAAGGCGTCGGAGACCTTGGCGATGTCCGCCCGAATGTAGCTGTTGTTCGCGAACCGGGTCTCATGATTCCACCACAAAGCCCACCTGCGCTGGCCCGATGACCAGTTCCGGCTTATGAAACCGAGGTCCTCGCTGATCTCCTTCCGGTCACTGAGGACATCGCCGTAAAACGTGCCGAAAGAGCCGCCCGCCGTAACATACCGCACTTCGAGCCCTTCCTGGACTCCCCGCTTGGTCATGACGCGCGTGTAAAGCGTGGCGTCCATGTTCTTGGTCGCGGCCCAGTAGAACGGTACGTCCACATCCACGCCCAGCTTGTCTCTTGAATAGCCGAAATAGGGCAGGAGAAAGCCGGTCTGCCGCGTCGTCTTGGCCGGAAACATCAGGAACGGGGTATAGATCACAGGCTGGTTCCGCACCTCGAAACGCCCGTGATAGATCTTGCCGTACCCGTCGACGGTGACGTCAAGCTCCTGGCCGGTAAACCGCCAGTCGGGCCTGTCCCCGTCACAGGGTGTGGCCGAGACATTCTCCACCCGGTAGGTTGCCTCGGCCCGCTTTTCGATCCGGTCTCCCTGGACGTACATGTGATTCTTCGCCAGGAACAGGCGGCCCTGGTATATGACCCCCGTCTTGGCCTCGATCTTGAGCGTCCCCCTGTCTCCCTCCAGGATGTCCCCGTCGCCGAGGATCAGCACGTGCCCCTCCGCCGACGCCTCGTCGGTTGTCCGGTCGATGCGGACCTTCTCCGCCACGAGGACGGTACTGTCATAGGTTACAAAAACATTGCCCGCTGCCAGATATGCCTCCGGGTCCTGTTCATATCCAAACCGGTCCGCTTCAACCTGGACCGGCCCGCCCTTTCCGGCAGGCGGGGGAACGCTCTCCTCATCGGGGTACAGGACATACCGCGCAGGGTCTTCCGCTGCAGGAGCCCCAGGCTCCGGCCGCGAAATGAACAGGGGAAGAAATCCCGCCCGGGTGACCTTGAGAAGAAGCGGCTCGCCGGGCAAACCGGAGATGGAAAAACGACCGTCGTGGTCGGTTTCGACCCGGGTCTGGGGCCTGTGAACCATCTCCACCCGGGTCTCGGGAAGAGGTTTACCAAAAGGATCCGTTATGATTCCGGAGAGTGTCACAGAGACCTGCGCCGCATGGACTTCGCTTTCCGCATCCGCTTTTTCCTGCCGGACGGGTTTCTCCACCCCCGGGTCATTCGCATCTCCCGATATGGCACCGTTTTGCGTGGAATCTGTTGACGAAATCGTCGAAACGGGGGCCGCGGGCTCTACAGCCGCAACAGCGATCAAAGGAATGAAGACAGGAAAGAGAAGAAATAGAAACAGGAAAAGCGTAATGATGCGGTTGTCTTGGCCTGCACCCATGGGTCCCGTTCTCGGTTGTAAGCGGATATCCTTAGTACATTCCTGAATTTACGGAGGGCTTTCCCTATCATATTCTGCCGCGGGAGGGAACAGCTTTTTCATGGCACCGACAAGATAGAGCGAGCCGGTCACGCAGATCAGGCCGTGCTTCCCCGCTTTTTCCCGGGCCCTCTGCAAGCCCTCCCGGGGATCCGGGCAGATGTCGAACGGAACGGACAGAATACGGGAGGCGAGGTTCCGAAGCTCTCCCGGAGGCAGGCCCCTTTCCGAAAGGGTTTCGGTCAGAATCACTTCCGATGCCACGCCGCACATTTTTTTCAGCATGGTAGCGGCGTCCTTGTCTTCCAGGACGCCGAACAGGAAGACCACCGGCCGGGAGGCCGCTTCCCGTTTGAGGTCCCGGCAGAGAACGGACATGGCGGCAGGATTGTGGGCTCCATCCAGGATGATCGTCGGATCTCCCGGAATCGTTTCCATCCGTCCGGCCCAGTGTGTCATGGCCAGTCCGGTCCGGATCGACGCCATGTCCACCGGAAATCCACGCTCGGCCATCACCTCCAGGGCGGCGATGGCGACGGCGGCGTTATCGATCTGATGCCGTCCCCGGAGCGGGCAGGGCAGGGATCGCTCCCTCCAGATCCGCCCCCGATATGAAAAGCTTTCCCTGCCCGTGGGCCGGCCCTTGAAATCCCGCCCCAGTCTAAAGAGTGTTGCATTCCTCCGCCGGCACTCCTCATCGAGAACACGCCGAACCGACGGCTGGTGCACGCCGGTGACGCAGACCCCCTCCTCCCGGATGACACCCGCCTTTTCAACGGCGATGCTCCGGAGCGTCCTGCCCAGGTAAGCCGTGTGCTCCAGGCCGATCGTCGTAATCACCGAGACCACGGGGTCCGCAATGACATTGGCGGCATCGAGCCTGCCGCCCATTCCGACTTCAAGGACGGCGACATCGGCAACGGCACGCCGGAATTCGAGAAACGCGATGGCGGTTAGAAACTCGAAATAGGTGAGGTGGTCTCCAGGAAGTTTTCTTCTTATTGCTTCAACGTGATGGGAAAAATGATCCTTCCCGATCCAGCGGCCCGCAACCTGGATTCTTTCCCGCAGGTCCACCAGATGAGGGGACGTATAGAGGCCGACGCAGAGTCCCGCGGCCTGAAGAACGGAAGCCATCACGGCGGCGACGGACCCCTTTCCGTTTGTTCCCGCGATGACGACGGAGGGGCAGGCCTCCTGGGGGCTGTCCAGGCGGTCCAGAACGCGCTTCAGACGGTCCAGGCCGAGCCGGATACCCATTCCGCCGAGGCTGGAGATGTACTGAAGAGATTCCTGATAGGACATGATCGAAACACACCGACGAGGTCAATAAGAAAAAGCCATGGATCCGGCGGATTCGATACGCCAGCCCATGGCCTTCCCGAACCTGATGATGACGTCCTGCCCGGCTATTCGACCTTGAAGACCTCGTCTCCGGGCCGGACCCGATCGGGCACCTTGATCCCGATGTAATCGCCGGCTACGGCCGTTTCCACTTTCTGATTGTTCACTTCCATGGAATCGATCACCAGCGTCAAATCCGTTGTATGGCCGAAAAACTTGATGGATTCCCCGACCTTGAGTTCCCCGTCCGTGATTTTGACGGCGGCGACGCTTGGTTTCGCAAAGAACTTCACAACTTCTCCGATTTTGATATCCGCCATGGTACCTCCTTTCGCCGGTTATCCTTTTCGGGATATGAACCCGTTTTTTCCCGTTTTGGTTACGTAGCTCCGAACCTGGAAAAAGACAAGAAAAAAGAGAGGCAGGCCTCATCGGCCTGCCTCTCGATGGTTCACTGTACAGCCGGCCCGGCCGGCTGCAGATCTATGACGCCTTCTGCCTGGGCTTGGATGCCTTCTTGGCCTTCTGCGCCTTTTCCTTCTCTTCCCCGACGAACTCGATGAGGGCCATGGGAGCGTTGTCCCCCGTCCGGAAACCAGTCTTGACGATTCTCGTGTAGCCTCCCCTGCGATCTTTGAACCGCAACGAGATCTGTTCGAACAGCTTCTCCACGACATCCCGGTCCCGCACATAGGCGAGGGCCTGGCGCCGGGCATGCAGATCGCCCCGCTTTCCCAGCGTCACCATCTTTTCCGCGATGCGACGCAGTTCCTTCGCCTTGATGTCCGTTGTCTCGATCTTTTCGTATTTCAGGAAGGAAGTAACCATGTTGCGGAACATGGCTTTCCGGTGGCTGGAGGTCCTTCCGAGTTTCGTTGTCAGTTTCCGGTGACGCATGAGTCCGGTCCTTTCCTCTACGGCTGGTTAACTGTCACGGCTTCCGCCGATCTCATCCGCATCGGCGGCCCGGTTCCAGGGTGGGAATTCGAGCTTCATCCCGAAATTCAGGCCCATTTCGTCCAGAATCGTCTTGATTTCGTTAAGCGATTTCCTTCCGAAATTCTTCGTTTTGAGCATTTCCGCTTCCGACTTCTGGACCAGCTCCCCGATGAGCTTGATGCCTGCGTTCTTCAGGCAGTTGGCCGAGCGCACGGAGAGCTCCATGTCGTCGACACTGCGGAGCAGCATTTCGTTGACGTCCCGCTCCGGTTCCTGCGCAGGCGCTTCTTCTTCCTCCACTTCATCGAAATTGATGAAGGTGTCCAGTTGATCCTTCAGGATCTTCGCGGCGTACGCTACCGCATCCTCGGGCAGAACGCCTCCGTCGGTCCATATCTCGAGAATCAGCTTGTCGTAATCCGCCACCTGGCCGACACGGGCGTACGTGACGGTGTAATTGATTTTCTTGATCGGCGAGAAGATTGCATCGATGTTGATCGTCCCTTCCGGCTGATCGACATCCCGCTCCCGCTTCGCCGGGACATAACCCTTTCCCGTCTTCACGACCATGGAGGCCGAAAACGGCGCCTCTCCCGACAGGGTGGCGATGTAGTGCTCCGGGTTGAGCACGTCCACGGTTCCATCCGTTACGATGTCCGCTGCAGTTACGGGGCCGCTCTTTGTGCGGTCAATGGTTACCGTCCGGGGACCCTCGCCGTGCATCTTGAAACGCACACCCTTGATGTTGAGGATGATATCCGTCACATCCTCTTTCACCCCCGGAATTGTGTCAAATTCATGAAGGACACCGTCGAACTTTACGGAAACAACCGCCGCACCCTGGATGGATGACAGAAGCACCCTTCGCAGGGCGTTGCCCAGCGTGATGCCAAATCCTCTCTCCAGGGGCTGACACGTGAACTCTCCATAGGAACGGGTATGCGTGCCCTCATCGCACTCGATACGTTTGGGCCGTATCAGACTGCGCCAATTGCTTTGCATAGACGTGATTTCCTTTCCGCCACTCTCAAGCCGGGCCGTCAGCCGTTATTTAGAATACAGCTCGACGACCAGCTGCTCCTGAACGGGCATGGTGAGTTCTTCTCGGCTGGGAAGGGCCTTGATGCCTCCCCGGAAGTTCTCCTTATCCAGTTCCAGCCAGGAGGGAACCCCCCGCCTGGCCACTGTCTCCATGGCCTCGATGATTCTTTCCACTTTCCGGCTACCCTCTCGAATCTCGATCGAGTCACCGTTTTTCACCAGGTATGAGGGAATGTTGACCGGTTTGGAGTTCACCAGGAAATGGTTGTGCCGGACCAGCTGGCGGGCCTCCGTCCGCGAACTGGCAAAACCCATCCGGAACACCATATTGTCCAGTCTGCGCTCCAAAAGAACCAGCAAATTGGTTCCGGTGATGCCTTTCTGCCGATCCGCCATCTCAAAATAACCGCGAAACTGTTTTTCCAATACTCCGTACATCCTCTTCAGTTTCTGCTTTTCTCTCAACTGGACGCCGTAATCGGAGAATTTTTTCCGAATCTGACCGTGCTCGCCCGGTGCATAGCCGCGCCGCTCGTATGCGCACTTCTCACTGTAACAACGGTCTCCCTTGAGGAACAGCTTCAGTCCCTCTCTCCGGCACCGCCTGCATGCGGATTCCGTGTATCTCGCCAACGGTTCCTCCCTCAGCTCATCTGCAAATATTGTTGGAAATCTGCCCGGCCGAATCGCACCCGGGTCTTACACGCGTCGCCTCTTTGGCGGACGGCATCCGTTATGGGGAATCGGGGTGACGTCCCGGATCAGGCTGATATTCAGACCGGCAACCTGGAGCGCCCTCAGGGCCGACTCCCGCCCCGCACCGGGCCCACGCACATATACCTGCACGGTTCTCATTCCGTGTTCCTTGGCCTTCTTGACCGCATCTTCCGCCGCCATTTGCGCCGCGAACGGGGTGCTCTTCCGGGAACCCTTGAAACCCTGGACTCCCGCAGAGGACCAGGCGATCACGTTCCCGCTGAGGTCCGTAATGGTTATGATCGTGTTATTGAACGTCGACTGGATATGGGCAACCCCTTCCGCGATGTTCTTTTTTTCCTTCTTCTTGCCCGTCTTTCGCGCTGGCCTAGCCATGATTCCTCCGTAAGCGCTTGGTCGCTACTTTTTCTTGGCTCCGACACCCCGCCTTGGGCCTTTTCGGCTCCGGGCGTTGGTTCGGGTACGCTGTCCCCGCACGGGCAGTCCTTTCCTGTGCCTCAAACCGCGATAGGACCCCAGATCCATCAGCCTCTTGATGGCCATGGATATATCCCGTCGAAGATCTCCCTCCACCTTGTGGTCTCGGTCGATGATATTACGGATGGCGGTGATCTCACCGTCCGCGAGGACATCCGTCTTCGTCTCGGGAGCGATCCCCGCTTCCTTGAGGATCTGCAGGGACTTCGTCCGACCGATGCCATAGATGTAGGTCAGGGCAATCTCCATCCGCTTGTTTTTCGGCAAATCCACTCCGGCAATGCGCGCCACTGAAAACCTCCTGGTACGAATTATCCCTGACGCTGCTTATGCTTCGGATTCTCACAGATGACCCTGAGCACGCCACGCCTCTTGACGATCTTGCACTTGTCACAGATTTTCTTCACGGAAGACCGCACTTTCACGACATTCCCTCCCTGCTGTCCTGCCGCCCCTTCCCTGCTTGACCCGGGGCGGCTCGCTGGCCGGGCTACTTTGCCCGATATATGATCCTTCCACGGGTCAGGTCATATGGCGAAAGCTCCACAGTGACCCGGTCGCCCGGCAGAATCTTGATAAAATGCATCCGCATCTTCCCGGAAATATGAGCAAGAACACGGTGACCGTTTTCCAGTTCCACCCGAAACATGGCGTTCGGCAGTGGTTCCACAACCCTGCCTTCCACCTCTATGGATTCTTCCTTTGCCATGGCTCTGTACCGGCTCCTCCCAATCTCCTGCAGAAGACTCCGCTCTTACTGAAGGCGGCTCAAAATCACGGGACCGTTGTTTGTGATGGCGATGGAATGTTCGAAATGGGCGGACAGCCTTCCGTCCGCCGTCACGACCGTCCATCCGTCATTCATCACCCGAACCCGCCATCCGCCCTGATTTACCATGGGTTCGATGGCCAGCACCATTCCCGACTTCAACTCGATCCCGCGCTTCTCCACGCCATAATTCGGAATCTGGGGTTCCTCATGCAGCGCCCGTCCGATTCCGTGACCGACGAAATCCCTTACAACGGAAAAGCCGGCGGTCTCCACGTGCTTCTGGACGGCAGCGGAGATGTCTCCCAGCCGCTGACCGCTTCTCGCCTGTTCAATTCCCTTGTAGAGGCACTCCTCGGTAACGCGGATCAGCCTTTTTGCCTCTTCGGAAACCTCGCCCACGGGAACCGTGATGGCGGCGTCGCCGTAAAACCCCTTGTAAAGTGCTCCGAAATCCAGCCCGACAATGTCCCCGTCCTTAAGAACTCGGTCGGACGGCATCCCATGAACCACTTCTGCATTCACGGAGGCACAGAGCGAAAAGGGATAACCCCTGTATCCCTTGAAGGCCGGCTTCGCTCCCCTTTTCCTGGCCAGCATTTCCGAGTGTTGGTCCAGTTCCCGGGTGGTGATCCCCGGCTTCACCATGATCGCCAGTTCGCCGAGTATTTCCGCCACAATCCTATTGGCGCAACGAATGGTTTCTATCTCTTCCGGCGATTTCAGGATAACCATGACAGCCGTCGAAGCCTTCCGTTTTCAACGCCGCTTTGCCAAGCGGCCTTTTTTCAGGAATCCTTCGTACTGCCGCGTCAGAAGATGTGTCTCAATCTGACCCGCCGTGTCCAGAGCCACACCAACCACGATTAATAAAGCGGTTCCACCGAAATAAAATGGAACGTTGAAGTTGCTGATCAGGATGCTTGGCAGCACGCACACCGCGGAGACATAAATCGCACCTCCGAAGGTCAGTCTCGACAGCACGGCGTCGATATATTCGGCCGTTTTCTTTCCCGGCCGGATACCGGGAATATAACCGCCATATTTCTTGATGTTGTCTGCCACGTCGACGGGGTTAAAAACAACCGCCGTGTAAAAATAACAGAAGAAGACGATAAACCCTATGTACAGAAGCTCATAAGCCATCCTGCCCGGAACCAGCGCATCGGAAACTACTTTCATCCAGGGATGGGTAATGAAGTTGGCCAGCGTCGCCGGAAACATGATGATTGAGGATGCAAAAATGGGCGGAATGACGCCTGCCGTATTTACTTTCAGCGGGAGATGCGTTGTCTGTCCCCCGTAAACCTTCCTCCCCACGACCCGCTTGGCATACTGGATCGGGATCCTCCTCTGTGCGCTTTCTACGAAAACAATCACGCCGACCACGCCGATCATCAGAATGATCAGAATAATAATGAAGAATATTCCCATTTCTCCGCTGGAAAGCAGCCGGAACGTGTTGAAAATCGCCGCTGGAGCCCGGCAGACAATTCCTGCAAAGATGATCAGTGAAATACCGTTTCCGATTCCCCGCTCCGTGATCTGTTCACCCAGCCACATGATAAAGGCTGTGCCCGCCGTCAGGGTGATCATGGTCATCAGGCGGAATCCCCATCCGGGTTCGAGGACGATGGATGCGCCGGTGGGCCCGGCCATGCTTTCAAGTCCTACAGCGATTGCGAAACCCTGGATGATGCTCAGCAGAACCGTACCGTACCGGGTGTACTGGGTGATTTTCTTTCTTCCGGCCTCACCTTCCTTGGATAGCCTTTCCAGGTGAGGAATGGCGATGGTCAGGAGCTGCAGTATGATGGAGGAGCTGATGTAGGGCATGATGCCCAGGGAGAACACGGAGAAGTTGCTCAGTGCTCCTCCCGCAAACATGTCAAAGAGCCCTAGGAGAGATCCCCTGGCATGCTCGAAAAATGCGGCCAGCGCCACGGAATCGATGCCGGGGGTTGGAACGTGTGCCCCGATCCGGTAAACCGACAACAGCAAAAAGCTGATGAGGATCCTTTTCTGGAGCTCCGGGATCTTCGGGATGTTTGATAACCCGCCTATCAAGATCAGGCCCCCTCGACGACGGAGCCGCCGGCGGCAAGAATCTTCTCTCTGGCCCCCCGACTGACCATTTCGATTTTCACTGACAGGGGCCTGTCAAGCGTTCCTTTCCCGAGAACCTTGATCCCGTCACCGGCGTGATGAACGAGACCGCTCTGGATCAGGAGTGATTCATCGATGATCGATCCCTCAGGAAAGCGGTTCAACTGGCCGATATTGATGATTGTGATATCCTTGCGGAACGGATTCCTGAATCCCCTTTTGGGAAGTCTGCGGTACAGAGGCATCTGGCCGCCTTCAAATCCCGGATTCCTGCTGCTCCCGGAGCGCGCGTTCTGCCCTTTGTGCCCCCGGCAGGACGTCCCACCGTGACCGGACCCTTCGCCCCGGCCGACACGTTTCTTTTTCTTTCGCGAACCCTCGGAGGGTTTCAATGATCCAAGATTCATGAGTTGCGAACCTCGATTTCTTCCACCGAGACCAAGTGGATCACCTTTTGTACCATTCCACGAATGGCCGGTGTGTCTTCCAAGACGACGGTCTTGTTCATCTTTCCCAGCCCGATTCCCTTGAGAACCTTGCGATGAGCCTCCGGCCGTCCTATATAGCTCTTGATCTGCGTAATCTTCAGTTTCTTATCCACGGCTGTATCTCCCGGTTCCTCAGGACTTTCCCCTCAGAGCCGCAATGTCCTCCGGCCGCTTCAATCGTGTGAGCCCCTCCAGCGTGGCCTTCACCAGATTGTGCGGGTTGTGGGACCCCAGGCATTTCGTCAGAATGTTGTGCACCCCGGCACACTCAAGGACGGCCCTCACGGCGCCGCCGGCGATCAACCCGGTCCCTGCGGAGGCGGGCTTGAGCAAAACCTTTCCCGCTCCAAACTCACCAATGACCTCGTAGGGAATCGTCCCCCCGATAACCGCAACGGGAACCATGCTTTTCTTCGCCTGCTCCATCCCCTTGCGAATCGCTTCCGGCACTTCGTGCGCCTTTCCGAGGCCGGCTCCCACCGAACCTTTGCCGTCGCCTACCACAACAATGGCGCTGAAGCGAAACCTTCTGCCGCCCTTGACGACCTTCGCCGTACGGTTGATGGTAATGACGCGGTCGAGGAGCTCCGACTCCTCCATGCCTCTCTTCTCCAAGGACCCCTTCCTTCCTTCAAACTCTCGGCTCATATTAGAAATCCAGACCGGCCTCCCGCGCCGCATCGGCCAGGGCTTTTACCCGGCCATGAAAGAGATAAGCCCCTCTATCGAAAATGACCTGCCGGACACCCAGATCAATCAGGCGGCTTGCCACAAGCTTGCCTACCTCCCGGGCTGCGTCCTGCTTTTTCAGGTCCGTCACGCGGCCGCGAAGGTCCGCATGCAGCGTGGAGGCCTCCACCAGCGTTCTGCCTTCCTTATCGTTGATGGCCTGCACGTATATGTGCCTCGAACTGCGGAACACGGAAAGCCTGGGCCTGACACCCGTGCCGAAGATCTTGGCCCGAACCCTTTTCTTCCGCTTATCCTTGACCTTCTGAATCCTCTTGGACGACAATGGTTCACCTCTCTGTCGCGGTGCCTCGGCGTTTACTTGGAGCCGATGGATTTCCCAACTTTCCTACGTACGGTCTCGCCGACATACCGGATCCCTTTTCCCTTGTAGGGCTCCGGCTTTCGGAGCGCCCGGATCTCTGCGGCTACGCGGCCGACCAGTTGCTTATCAATCCCCATGACAAGCAGGTTCACCTGCTTGTCTATTTTTACGCTGACGCCTTCCGGAATCGTATATTCGAGGGGTGTGGAGTATCCGACAACGAGCTTCAACCGGCTATTGTCAACCATCTCGGCCCGGTATCCGACCCCTGCAATCTCCAGTTTCCTCTCAAAGCCCGTACTGACACCCGTCACCATGTTGGCAACGAGGGTTCGTGTCAATCCGTGGAAGGATCGATCAAAGCGATTGTCGGAATTTCTCTGGATTGTGATCTGATTGTCCTCCACGACCATCCTAACTCCGCTGGGAATCGATGCCGAGAGGCCCCCTTTCGGACCGTCCACCCGGACCGTGCTTCCTTCCTGATGGATTTTTACTCCGTTGGGAATCGCTATTGGTTTCTTACCAATCCTGGACATGGAATGCGTTCTCCTGCACCTTGCTTTCCGCAGTGCCTGTTACCAGACGCTACAGATAACTTCACCGCCAACGTTCTGTTCCCTCGCCTCCCGATCGGTCATGACGCCCTTGGACGTGGACAGAATCGCGATGCCGTAGCCGTTCAGAACCTTCGGGATCTTTTCACAGCCTACATAAACCCTTCTGCCTGGCTTACTTACCCTCTGAATGCCGGTGATAACCGTTTTTCTGGGATCCGGATAACGGAGATACACCCGCAGGAACTCCATCCCTTTGCTGTCCTTCTTCACATCGAATCCGCCAATGAATCCGGACCGCTTCAACACCTTGGCGATATCCAGGTTGATCCGGCTGAGCCGAACATCAACGCTTTTAAAATGAACCCGGTTGGCATTCCTGATCCGGGTCAGCATATCCGCAATCGGATCCGTCATCCCCATCTTGAAGACTCCTCGAATACTGGGTTACCAGCTGGATTTGATCACGCCCGGGACATCGCCTTTGAGGGAGAGGTTCCGTAGACAAATCCTGCACATGTCGAATTTGCGGTAGTACGCCCGTGGTCTTCCGCAAATGGGACAACGGTTATACTGCCGGACTGAGAACTTCAACTTCCGCTTTGCCTTGGCAAGCAGGGACTTCTTCGCCACGCCGATCCTCCCGAACTACTCTTATTGTTTTCTCAGTTTCTGAAGGGCATACCCATGAGCTTCAACAGGTATCTTGCCTCATCATCCGACTTGGCGCTCGTCACGATGACGATATTCATTCCCTTGATCTTATCGATCTTGTCGTAATCAATTTCCGGGAAAATGATCTGCTCTTTCAGCCCCATCGCAAAGTTCCCTCTCCCGTCGAAGGATTTCGGAGAAATCCCGCGGAAGTCGCGAACCCGGGGAAGCGCCACATTGACAAGCCTGTCGAAAAACTCATACATTCTCTCGCTGCGGAGAGTCACACAGCAGCCAATGGACATCCCCTGCCGCAGCTTGAATGTGGCAATCGATTTCTTTGCCTTTGTGATAATGGGCTTCTGGCCGGTGATCAGGGCAATCTCCTGGGACGCACTCTCCAGAATCTTCACGTTCTGGATCGCCTCGCCGAGCCCCATGTTCACGATGATTTTTTCAATCTTCGGAACCTGCATCCTGTTCTGGTATCCGAACTCCTTCATTAGAGCCGGGATCACTTGCTTGTCATAATGTGTTTTCAGTCTTGCCATCGCCATGACCCTATGCATCCAATATCTCTTGGCATTTTCGGCAGATACGGACTTTCTTTCCATCCTCCAGAATCTGGTGTCCGATTCGAACACCCGTGTTGCACTTGCTGCAGACAAGCATCACGTTGGAGGCATGGATAGAGCTTTCCTTCTCCAGGATCCCGCCCTTGCCCTTCGCATCGGGTCTCTTGTGCCTTTTAACAAGGTTCACTTTCTCGACAACGACCCGATCTTTATCGCCTATCGTCTTCAGGATTTTGCCGGTTTTCCCTTTTTCTTTTCCGGCAATGACCTTTACCATGTCGCCCTTCTTCAACAGCATATCTTGCATCGATCAATCCCCAGAATGTGCATACGGAGCCGCTTCAGAGAACTTCCGGAGCCAGCGATATGATTTTCATGAACTGTTTGGCCCTGAGCTCTCGAGCGACAGGTCCGAAAATACGGGTGCCGATGGGCTCCATCTGGTTTGAAATCAGAACGGCAGAATTATCATCGAATTTCAAATAGGAACCGTCCTGTCGCCGGACCTCCTTCACGGTCCTCACCACCACTGCCTTCATCACGTCGCCCTTCTTCACCTTGGAGTTCGGAAGAGCCTCCTTCACGGAGACGACGATGACATCCCCCACCCGGGCATATCTTCTCCGCGAGCCTCCAAGCACCTTAACACAGGCAACCTTTTTGGCTCCCGAATTATCGGCGACATTGAGGATTGTCTGCATCTGAATCATGACTTCACCCCGCTGGACTTCATTCCGCTTCCTGCCGGTCGCAACTACTTGGCTTTCTCAAGGACTTCCCGCATGCGCCAACGTTTCCTCCGGCTCAACGGCCTGGATTCCACAATCAGTACCCGGTCTCCGATTCCGCACTCGTTCTTTTCGTCATGGGCCATATACTGGGCATACTTCCGAATGTACTTTTGAAAGACCGTATGTTTGACCAGCCTCTCGGAACGGACGACGATCGTCTTGTCCATCTTGTTGCTGACGACGACCCCCTGAATGGTCCTCTTGTTATCCCGCTCCCCCATGCTATCCGATCGCCTCCTTCTCCCTCAAAACCGTCTTGATCCGGGCGATATTTTTCCTGACATGGACCAGCGTCGCAGGCGACTCGAGCTGTCCGGCCGCATGGCGCATCCGAAGGCGGAAGAGCTCCTCCCGGAGGTCCTTATCCTTATGCTTCAACTCGTCAACCGACAAGTCCTTGAAATTCCTATTTTTCACTGGACAACTCCCTCGTCAGAAACCGCGTGCTGATGGGAAGCTTATGAGCCGCCAGCCGAAATGCCTCCCGGGCCACGTCATCGGCAACACCTTCCATCTCATAGAGCACCGTGCCGGGCTTAACCACTGCAACCCAATCCTCCGGTGCTCCCTTGCCTTTCCCCATACGGGTTTCCGCCGGCTTTTTTGTGATGGACTTGTGAGGAAATATCCGGATCCAGATCTTGCCGCCTCTCTTCACGTGGCGGGTCATTGCAACACGAGCCGACTCGATCTGGCGGGCTGTAATCCAACCGCATTCCGTAGCCTGAAGACCGAATTCTCCAAAAGCCACAGAGCTTCCACGGGTTGCTTTTCCCGACATCCGACCCCGCTGTAGCTTCCTGTATTTTACCCGTTTCGGCATTAACATCTTGATTCTCTCCCTGTACCGCCCGGTCTCTCAGTACTTCTTATCATTTGGCTCTTGCCCGAAGTAACGTACCTCTTAAACCTTCGGCTGTTCTTTTCGGGCCGGCAACACTTCACCGTTGAAAATCAGAACTTTCACACCGATCTGACCATATGCAGTCCTGGCTTCGGCGAAGCCCCAGTCGATGTCGGCCCTCAGCGTGTGCAGAGGCACCCTTCCTTCCCTGTACCACTCGGAGCGTGCCATTTCCGCCCCTCCGAGCCGTCCGGCGCACATAACGCGAATTCCTTTGGCTCCGAACTTGAGGGCTCCTGTCACACATTTTTTCATGGCCCGCCTGAACGCGACACGACGCTCAAGCTGAAGAGCAATGTTTTCCGCAACGAGCTGCGCATCCACTTCCGGTTTCCGGACTTCAAGGATATTTACAATTACCTCGCTGCTGGAGAGCTGCTGCAGATCTTTCTTAAGTTTTTCTACCTCGGCACCCTTTTTCCCGATAATGATTCCGGGACGGGCTGCAAAAATATTCACCTTCGCCTTGCTTGCCGCACGTTCGATCTCGATTCTCGATACACCTGCCTGATACAGTTTCTTTTTCAGGAAGGTCCGGATCCGGAGGTCCTCGTGAAGGAGGTCATGATAATTCTTATCGGCATACCACTGCGAACGCCATGTCTTGATTCCTCCCAGCCTGAAGCCGATCGGGTTTACCTTCTGCCCCAAAGGGTCACCTCCTTGCTGTCTATCTCTCGTCGAGGACGACGGTAATGTGGCTCATCCGTTTCTTGATCCCGGCCGCCCTGCCCTGCGCCCTGGCTCGCCACCGTTTCAGGGAAGGTCCCTGATCTACGAAGATCTTCTTTACATACAGAACATTCTCGTCGATGTTTGGGTTCTGCTTCGCGTTCGCGAATGCGGATTTGAGAACCTTGTCGACCATGCCGGCAGCGTTTTTCCGCGCAAACTTGAGAATTTTTCGAGCCTCTTCCACATTCTTGTCGCGGATCAGATCCACCACCAGCCGTGCTTTTTGCGGCGATATTCGAACGTATTTTGCAGATGCTTTCGCTTCCATGTATTGCTCACTCCCGACAACCGGCATCGACCGGCAGCGCTCACTTCTTCACTTTCGATTTCCGGTCCCCGGCATGGTTGTAAAATGTCCGGCTCGGGGCAAACTCTCCCAATTTGTGCCCCACCATGTTCTCCGTCACGAAGACAGGAATAAACTTCTTCCCGTTGTGAACAGCGAATGTCTGGCCAATAAATTCGGGTGTGATCGTGGACCGGCGCGACCATGTCTTGATCACCGCCTTGCTTGCCGAAGCCTCCACCTGCCGGACTTTCCGAATCAGGCTCTCCTCGACGTAGGGACCCTTCTTGATTGATCGTGCCACCGCTCGCTAACCCCTTTTCTTGACGATGTACTTATCCGTTTGCTTGTTTTTTCTCGTCTTGTGCCCCTTTGTCGGTATTCCCCAAGGGGTACAGGGATGCCGGCCGCCGGAAGACTTGCCTTCCCCGCCGCCCATGGGATGATCGATCGGATTCATCACCACTCCACGAGTATGCGGGCGCCGGCCAGCCCAACGGGAACGGCCCGCCTTTCCGATGCTTATGTTCTCGTGATCCGTGTTCCCCACCTGTCCAATCGTCGCCCTGCATTCAAGGCGGATCTTCCTGACTTCTCCGGAAGGCAGACGAACCTGTGCATATCCCCCTTCCTTCGCCATCAGCTGACCGTATGTCCCCGCGGAGCGGATCAACTGCCCACCGCGACCGGTCTTCAATTCAATGTTATGGATCAGGGAACCCAGGGGAATATTTTTCAGGATCACGGTGTTGCCGGGTTTGACATCGGCCTTTTCACTGCTCACCACGGTGTCTCCGACCTGAAGTTTGTCAGGTGCCAGGATGTATCGCTTCTCGCCGTCAACATACTTCAGGAGCGCAATTCGCGAAGAGCGGTTCGGGTCGTATTCGATCGTCGCGACCTTCGCGGGAATATCCGTTTTGTCCCTCCGGAAATCGATGAGGCGGTAACGCCTTTTGTGGCGCCCTCCGACGTTTCGACTCGTCATCCGCCCCTTGTTATTCCTTCCCCCCGTCCTCGGAAGCGGCTTCAACAGAGACTTGTCCGGATCCGAGGCCGTGATTTCACGGAAATCCGAGCAGGTCTGGAACCTCCTCCCTGGCGACGTGGGTTTGTATTTGACGATTCCCATGCTTCCGTTCCTCTCCCCCTATACCCCTTCGTACAGTTCGATGCGACTGCCTGGGGCCAGAGTTACAACCGCCTTCTTCCAGGATTTCCGCCTACCCAGAATCCTACCGGTTCTCTTGCTTTTTCCCTCGATATTCATGACGTTGACGTCCAGAACCTTCACTTTGAACAATTTCTCAATGGCCTGGCCGATTTCGATCTTGTTTGCTCTCGGATCTACTTCAAAAACATACTTGTTGGCCTCGTCCTTTGCGACGGTGCTCTTCTCCGTCAGGATGGTCTTTTTTACGATCTCATAGTGTTCCATTATGAAAGCAGCGCCCCCTCTATCTTCTTCACGGAAGGCTCCAGCAGAACAAGATGCTGGTATTTCAGGATATCGTAAACATTCAGGCCTTCCGAACGGATCATCTTGATCTCCGGGATGTTCCGGGACGACTTTTCAAGGACCATGTTGGCCTGGTCCAAGACAAATAAGGCCGTCTTCAGACCGAGACGGTCTACAACCGCCTGGAACTTTTTCGTTTTAATCTCATCCAGGGGGAAATCACTCAGAACGATAATTTTTTCTTCTCTGATTTTCAGGCTCAACGCGGACCGCAGAGCGGATCGGCGCATCTTCTTGGGCATCTTGAAGGAATAATCCCGGGGATGGGGTCCAAAAACGACACCGCCTTTCCGCCACAGAGGTGAACGGATGTTTCCCACCCGCGCCCTGCCTGTTCCCTTCTGGCGCCAAAGCTTACGGCTGCTGCCGTGGACATCGCTTCGTTCCTTCGTTGATGCCGTGCCGCCTCTTCGGGCTGCCATCTGCATCCTGACCACTTCATGAAGAAGAGCCTCGTTGACATCCGCTCCGAAAACGACGTCATCCAGTTCGATCTCTGAGACCTTCTTAAATTCAATATTGTACACATTCACCAGCGGCATGGTTTCACCCCGGACCCGGCTAGCTCGCCATTTTTTTCGATTTCTTGATCAGGATATAACCCTTCCGGCTTCCTGGAACAGGTCCCCTCACAAGCAGAAGATTCTTGTCCGGTCGAACCGCAACAACAATCAAGTTCTGGACGGTTTTCTGAATTCCACCCATCCGGCCTGGAAGACGCGTCCCCTTGAATACACGGGACGGATCGGCACTGGCCCCGATGGAGCCCGGAGCCCGGTGAAACATGGAACCATGGGTAGCCCTTCCTCCGCCGAATCCGTGGCGCTTTATGACACCCGCGAACCCCTTGCCTTTCGTCGTTCCCACGATGTCCACGTGATCCCCGGCGGAGAAGAGATCCACTTTCAACTCCTGGCCGATCTCGCAGGGCTCCGGGAATGACCTGAATTCCCTGAGAACCCTGAAATATCCGCGGTCCGCCGCCCGGAAGTGTCCCTGCAGCGGTTTCGTCAGACGGTTCTGCTTCACCCGGTCGAATCCCAGTTGAACGGCTTCATAGCCATCCTTCTCGATGGTCTTCTTCTGGACGACCACAGACGGCGTCACCTCGATGACCGTCACCGGAACAGCAACGCCATCCTCCGAAAAAATCTGGGTCATGCCCAGCTTCTTGCCAATCAGTCCTGCACTCATGTCCATCCCAGTCTTCCGCTGCCGAAACAATGCGTTGATCGCGCCTTTGGTTTCGGACGGTTACAATTTGATCTCCACGTCCACACCGGCGGATAGGTCCAGCTTCATGAGGGCATCCACCGTGGACTGGGTCGGCTCGATGATGTCTATAAGCCTTTTATGCGTCCGGATCTCAAACTGCTCCCGCGACTTCTTGTCTACGTGGGGCGACCGGTTGACGCAGAACTTGTGGATGTCCGTGGGAAGGGGAATCGGCCCCGCAACCCGGGCACCCGTCCTCTTCGCGGTTTCCACGATATCGCCTACAGACCGGTCCAGCAGCTTGTAATCGTACGCCTTCAGACGAATGCGAATTTTCTGGTCTTTCATTGCCGCTTCGTGATCCTTCACTTATTCGATGATCTTGCTCACCACACCCGCGCCTACCGTCCTTCCGCCTTCTCGGATGGCGAATCGGAGCTGCTCTTCCATGGCGATGGGGGTGATCAACTGGACTTCGATGTTGACGTTGTCCCCGGGCATGACCATCTCCACGCCTTCCGGCAGGGTGGCAACACCCGTCACATCGGTGGTGCGGAAATAGAACTGGGGACGGTATCCGCTGAAGAAGGGCGTATGCCTTCCACCCTCTTCCTTCGTCAGGACGTACACGGCGGCGTTGAATTTGGTGTGTGGCGTGATGGAACTGGGCTTGGCAACGACCTGGCCCCGTTCCACATCCTCGCGCTTCGTACCGCGAAGGAGCACACCGATATCATCGCCCGCCCGCCCCTCATCCAGGGTCTTGCGGAACATTTCCACACCCGTGCAGACTGTCTTGAAGGTTGGACGAATTCCGACGATCTCGACTTCATCACCCGTATGGATGATCCCGCGGTCCACACGGCCTGTAACGACCGTACCGCGTCCGGAGATCGAAAAGACGTCACCGATGGGCATCAGGAAGGGCTTGTCTGTATCCCGCGCCGGTTCCGGAATATAGTTGTCGACTGCATCCATGAGCTCCCAGATCGACTTGACGTCTTCGGAATCGATGTCGTCGGACTCCAGTGCTTTCAGAGCGGATCCACGGATGATGGGAATCTCGTCCCCGGGGAACTCGTAATTGGAGAGGAGCTCTCTCAGTTCCAGTTCGACGAGGTCCAGCAGTTCCGGGTCGTCCACCAGGTCCACCTTGTTCAGGTACACGACGATGCAGGGGACGCGCACCTGGCGGGCCAGGAGAATGTGTTCCCGGGTCTGGGGCATCGGGCCGTCGGAGGCTGCGACCACGAGAATGGCTCCATCCATGTGTGCGGCGCCGGAAATCATGTTCTTGATATAGTCCGCGTGGCCGGGACAGTCGACATGGGCATAATGCCGCTTCGACGTTTCGTACTCCACGTGGGCGACGTTGATGGTCACTCCCCGCTCTTTCTCTTCAGGAGCATTGTCGATGGAATCAAAGGGCCGAAATTCAGCGAATCCCTTCCGCGCGAGATGCTTCGTCATCGCCGCGGTGAGCGTCGTCTTGCCGTGGTCAACGTGCCCGATGGTGCCGACATTGACATGCGGTTTCGTCCTTTCGAATTTCTTCTTAGCCATCTCGCTGTACCTCCTTATGCTCTGAATGGTTCGATTTATTTTTTCCGGATGCCCCTAATGGTCTTTCTTATCCTTCATGCCTGCTTGTCCTTACCCGCCCTTACGGCGCTCCGTCAGAACCGGTAGTGGGCAAAGGCCTTGTTGGCTTCGGCCATCTTGTGGACCGCCTCGCGCTTCTTGATGGCGGCTCCGCGGTTGTTTGCCGCGTCGATCAACTCCGCCGCCAGCTTCTCGTGCATGGTTTTCTCTGCACGGTCTCTGGCATTGGAAATCAGCCAGCGGATTCCCAGCGCGAGACGTCGGTTTGTCGGCACTTCCGTCGGGACCTGGTATGTGGAGCCGCCGACCCTTCTCGATTTCACTTCGATCATCGGCTTCACGTTGTTGACGGCCTTCTCGAAGACTTCGACCGGAGGAGCGTCTTTGATACGCTTTTCAATAATATCGAATGCTCCGTAAAGAATGGATTCCGCCGTGCTCTTCTTCCCCCGTTTCATCAGACTGTTGACGAATTTTGCCACCAGCCGGTTATGGAATTTCGGATCCGGCAGGATCTCCCTCTTGGTTACTTCTCTTCTTCTCGGCATGGAACAGTCCCCGTGTTAGCTGGGTTTCTTGGATCCGTACTTCGATCTTCCCTGTCTGCGGTCCTGAACACCGACTGCATCAAGAGTACCCCGGACAATGTGATAGCGGACACCGGGCAGGTCCTTGACCCTACCCCCCCGGACCAGAACCACGGAATGCTCCTGGAGGTTGTGACCAACACCGGGGATATAGGATGTCACTTCATAACCGCCCGTCAGGCGAACCCTCGCCACTTTCCGAAGCGCGGAATTCGGCTTCTTCGGCGTTGTGGTGTACACCCGGACGCATACGCCCCGCCTCTGGGGAGAGCCGGCAAGGGCAGGGGAATTCGATTTTTTCTTCAGCTCGGTCCTTCCCTTCCGGATCAGCTGGTTGATCGTCGGCATACTTCCCTCTCGAATCGTTGATGACCCTGGATTTGCGGGCCGTTCAAAAAGATCGCCTCAATATCAACTGACGACCTCTATGTCAAGCACTTTCTCACCTTCCGCGGATTCTCCATCATAACCCTCCGGTCCGGGAAGCTCTTCCGCTGTCTTGATCCCGAGCTTCCTGTAAATTCCAAGCCCTGTACCCGCCGGAATCAGCCTGCCCATGATCACGTTTTCCTTGAGTCCCCTCAGGTAATCGACCTTCCCCGCCAGGGCCGCCTCGGTAAGCACCCGCGTCGTTTCCTGGAAGGATGCCGCCGATATGAAGCTCTGGGTGGACAAAGAGGCCTTGGTGATTCCCAGGAGCAGGGCCTCTCCAGTCGCCGGCCGGCCACCATCCGCCAGGACCCTGGCATTCTCCTCCTGGAAACGGAACCGCTCCACCTGCTCGTCCGCGATGAAGGTGGTGTCACCCGGATCGTTGATCCGGACGCGCCGGAGCATCTGGCGGACGATGATCTCCATGTGCTTGTCGTTGATCTTGACTCCCTGGAGGCGATACACTTCCTGCACTTCATCCACCAGGTATCGGGCCAGCTCCTTCTCTCCCTTGATGGTGAGAAGATCGTGCGGATTCTGGACACCGTCCATGAGGGCTTCTCCGGCCTTGATCCGGTCCCCTTCCTGGACGCTGACGTGCTTGCCCTTCGGAATCAGGTATTCCTTCTCCTCCCCGATGTCGGGGGTGATGATCACCTTCCGTTTCCCCTTGGCGTCCTTTCCGTACACCACCACTCCGTCGATCTCGCTGATGACGGCGTATTCCTTTGGTTTTCGGGCCTCGAACAACTCGGCAACGCGGGGCAGACCGCCCGTAATATCCTTCGTTTTGGTGGTCTCCCGGGGGATCTTCGCAAGAATGTCTCCGGCCCGAACCATATCTCCCTCGTTGACGACAATATTCACACCGACGGAGAGGAGATGACGCGCAACGGCGCTGGTGCCCGGCACTTTCGCGGTTTTTCCCTTCTTGTCCTTGATGGAGATTCGCGGCCTCAAGTCCATGCCCTTGAATTCGACGATGACCTTCCGGGACAGACCGGTCACCTCGTCGACCTGTTCCTGCATGGTCTTCCCTTCGGCGATATCGCCGAATTTGACGATTCCCTCCACTTCGGAAAGAATTGGAATCGAGAACGGATCCCACTCGGCGATCAGGGTTGGCTGCTTCTCCACTCCGGTCTTGGGATCCTTGCCGGGGCCGAAGACCTTTTCACCTTCCCTCACCTTGAGATGGGCGCCGTAGGGGACGGGATAGCGGCCCCTGGCCCTTCCCTGGTCGTCCACGACGTGGATTTCCCCGTTCCGGTTCATTACCACCAGGTCTGCGCGCCTTGCCTTCTCGGCGGTTTCTCCCTGGTCCGGATCCACCACATGGAGACCTTCAAACTTGATGGTTCCGTCATGCCGGGCCTCCAGTGTGGAGTGTTCCTCAAACTTGGCCGTACCACCGATGTGGAAGGTCCGCATGGTCAGCTGCGTTCCTGGTTCACCGATGGACTGTGCGGCAATGATTCCGACCGCTTCCCCGATGTTCGCCAGATGACCGTGGGCAAGATCGCGGCCGTAACACATGGCACAAACCCCGTAGACGGATTTGCAGGTGAGAACGGAACGAATGTTGACCCTTTCGATCCCGGCGTTGTCGATCTTCTCGGCCAGGGCCTCGTCAATCGCCTGGTTGGCCGGAATGATGACCTCGCCGGTGAAGGGATCCTTGACTTCTTCCAGGGTCACGCGGCCCAAAACGCGCTCGCCGGCGGTCTCAATGATCTCACCCCCCTCCATCAGGGCGGAGACAAAGATGCCGTCAATGGTTCCGCAGTCCGTCTCCGTGATGATGCAGTCCTGGGCGACGTCCACGAGCCTCCGGGTGAGATAGCCCGAATTGGCCGTCTTGAGGGCCGTGTCGGCAAGCCCTTTCCGGGCGCCGTGCGTGGATATGAAGTACTGGAGAACTGTCAGTCCCTCCCGGAAGTTGGCCGTGATGGGGGTCTCGAGGATTTCCCCGGAGGGTTTGGCCATCAAACCGCGCATTCCCGCCAGCTGCCGGATCTGGACGGCGCTTCCGCGGGCTCCGGAATCGGCCATCATGTAAATCGGATTGAAGCTCTCGGCCTTTTTCCCGGCCCCTTCCTTGCCGTCAAGGATCTCCTTTTCAATTCCGCCCATCATTTCCGCGGCGACCCGTTCCGTAGCCTGCGCCCAGATGTCGATGACCTTGTTGTAGCGTTCCCCATCCGTGATCAATCCGTCCATGTACTGCTTCTGGATCTTGAGGACTTCTTTGTCGGCCTTGGCCACGATTTCCCGCTTGTTGGCCGGGATTACCATGTTGTGGATCGCAATGGAGCATCCCGAACTGGTGGCGTACTTGAACCCAAGGTCTTTCAGGCGGTCCGCCAGAAGGACCGTCGTTTTGTCGCCCAGGGTGCGGTAGCAGTGATCGATCAAATTCGCCAGTTCCTTCTTGTTCATCACCTTGTTGATGAGGTCGAAGGGAATTTCCTTGGGTATGATCTCAAAGAGGATGATGCGTCCCGCCGTCGTTTCCTTCAGCACGCCGTCCAGTCGGACCCGGATTCTTGCCTGGAGGTCGACCTCGCCGGAATCAAGGGCACAGCGCACTTCATCGGATCCGGAAAAGGTCATCCCCTCTCCCTTGATCCCGGACCGGTCCCGCGTCAGGTAATAAATCCCCAGGACGATATCCTGGCTCGGGATAATGATGGGCTTGCCATTGGCCGGAGACAGGATGTTGTTCGTCGACATCATGAGGACCCGGGCTTCCGTCTGTGCCTCGATGGAAAGGGGTACGTGGACTGCCATCTGGTCTCCGTCGAAGTCCGCGTTGAAGGCGGTACAGACAAGCGGATGCAACTGGATGGCCTTCCCCTCAATGAGGACGGGCTCGAACGCCTGAATGCCGAGCCGGTGAAGGGTGGGCGCCCGGTTCAGCATGACTGGATATTCTCGAACGACTTCGTCCAGGGCATCCCAGACCTCCGCGGATTCCCGCTCAACCATCTTCTTGGCACTCTTGACGGTGGTCACATAACCTCGATCCATCAGCCGGTTGTAGACAAAAGGCTTGAACAGTTCGAGGGCCATTTTCTTGGGCAGGCCGCACTGGTGAAGCCTCAGATCCGGTCCGACGGTGATGACCGAGCGGCCCGAATAATCAACCCGCTTCCCAAGCAGGTTCTGGCGAAACCGACCCTGTTTCCCCTTCAGCATGTCCGAGAGGGAGCGCAGCGGCCGCTTGTTTGTCCCGGTGATCGCCCTGCCCCGCCGGCCGTTGTCGAACAGAACGTCTACGGCTTCCTGGAGCATTCTCTTCTCGTTGCGGATGATGATTTCCGGGGCATTGAGTTCCTGGAGCCGCTTCAGCCGGTTGTTCCGGTTGATGACCCGGCGGTACAGATCGTTCAGATCCGACGTGGCGAACCGTCCTCCATCGAGCGGCACCAGGGGCCGCAGATCCGGAGGAATCACCGGCAGCACGGTCAGGACCATCCATTCGGGCCGGTTGCCCGACTTGCGGAGGGCCTCGACCACCTTCAGCCGCTTGACGAGCTTCTTTTTCTTCGTGTCGGAGACGGACGTCTTCAGCTCATCCCGGAGCTCTTCGTAAAGCTGCTCCAGATCGATTTCCTCCAGCAGTTTCCGAACCGCTTCCGCTCCGATTCCTGCAACGAAGGAGTCCGCTCCGAATTCCTCACGTCTCCGGAAATACTCTTCTTCGTCGAGAAGCTCCTTCCTCTTGAGGGGTGTGTTCTTCGGATCCAGGACGATCCAGGATTCGAAGTAGAGTACCTTCTCCAACTCCTTGAGGGTCATGTCCAGGATGTTGCCGATTCGGCTGGGCAGGCTCTTCAGGAACCATATATGGGCCACCGGCGTCGCCAGGGTGATGTGACCCATGCGCTCACGGCGGACCTTCGACTGAATAACCTCGACGCCGCACTTTTCACAGACGACGCCCCGATGCTTCATGCGCTTGTAACGGCCGCACAGGCACTCGTAATCCTTCACGGGACCGAAGATTTTCGCACAGAACAGGCCGTCCCGTTCCGGTTTGAATGTCCGATAATTGATCGTCTCCGGCTTTTTCACTTCTCCCTTGGACCAGGAAAGAATCTTTTCGGGTGAAGCGATGCGCATGCGGATCGCGCTGAAGCGGATGGGATCCTTCGGTTTTTCGAAATAACTGAACACGTCTTCCACGGATTAATATTCCTCCGTCTGCCTGTTGGGGGACCGGCCCCTTCACTCTTCCTCGATCAGATCCACGTCGAGGCAGAGACTCTGCAACTCCTTCACGAGGACATTGAACGATTCGGGAAGCCCCGGTTCCAGCGTATGCTCGCCCTTCACGATCGCTTCGTAGATCCGGGTCCGGCCGGCCACATCGTCGGACTTGACCGTCAGGAACTCCTGAAGCGAGTAGGAACCGCCGTAAGCTTCCATAGCCCAGACTTCCATTTCCCCCAGACGCTGGCCGCCAAACTGGGCCTTCCCGCCCAGAGGCTGCTGGGTAACCAGAGAATACGGACCGATGGAGCGGGCATGGATCTTATTGTCGACCAGATGGTGAAGCTTGAGCATGTAGATCATGCCGACGGTGATTTCCTGGTCAAAGGGTTCCCCGGTGCGGCCGTCAAACAGAAGAGTCTGCCCCTTTTCGGGAAGATTCGCCGACTTGAGCATGTCGCGGATTTCGACTTCCTCGGCTCCATCGAAAACCGGTGTGGAGACGGCAATTCCCTTGCGGAGCCGGTCTGCAAACTGGCGGATCTCCTCATCGGTGGCTCCGTCCACGAACCGATCGAACTCGGGGGTGGAATAGATCGTCTTCATTTCCCGTTTGAGTTCATCGGTGGGGGCCTTGCTCCGATAGAGATCATAGACCTTCTCTCCCAGTCCCTTGGCCGCCCAGCCCAGGTGCGTCTCCAGAATCTGGCCCACGTTCATGCGGGACGGCACACCCAGGGGATTCAGGATGATGTCTACGGGTGTCCCATCCATGAAGAAGGGCATGTCTTCTTCCGGAAGGATACGTGAAAGAACGCCTTTGTTGCCGTGCCGGCCGGCCATCTTGTCACCGACCGATAGTTTCCGCTTGATGGCCACATACACCTTGACCATCTTGATCACACCAGGCGGCAGTTCGTCGCCGGCCTTGAGCCTTTCGATCTTGTCCGCGAAATAGGCTTCTACGAGGTCGATCTTGCGATCCAGATTCGCCATCAGGACTCCGACCTTGCGTTCCGTCTCCTCATCTTCAGGCAGGGTGATCCCCTTCCAGAGGCCGAAGGGAGTGCTCTCCAGGAATTCATTCGTGACGGCATCCCCCTTCTTGAGGACGATTTTCTTTTTTTTCGGATCCACGATCTTGGATCCGGAAATCTTCCCCTCCAGCATGGAAGCGATCTTGCCTTTCACGTTTTCCGTGATGATCCGGATTTCGTCGTCCCGGTCCTTGAGGATTCCCCTCACAGCTTCTTCTTCGATATACTGGGACCGGGAATCCCTCTCCGCTCCCTTCCGGGAGAAAATCTTGGCGTCAATGACGGTCCCTTCCACGCCCGGCGGAACACGGAGGGAAGTGTCCCGGACATCGCTTGCCTTTTCCCCGAAAATAGCCCGCAGGAGCTTCTCTTCCGGAGAAAGCTGGGTCTCTCCCTTGGGGGTGATCTTTCCGACCAGAATATCCCCCGGCTTGACGGAGACACCCATTCTCACGATTCCGCTGTCATCGAGGTTTTTCAGGGCCTCTTCACCGACATTCGGGATATCCCGGGTAATCTCCTCTTTGCCCAGCTTCGTGTCCCGGGCCATCGTCTCGAATTCCTCGATATGGATCGACGTGTAGACGTCTTCCTTGACGATCCGCTCACTCACCAGGATCGAGTCTTCATAGTTGTAGCCTCCCCAGGACATGAAGGCCACCATCACGTTCCGGCCCAGGGCGAGTTCCCCATTGTCCGTTGCCGGTCCGTCGGCGATGATGCTGCCTGCCCGGACCTCGTCTCCCGGATGGACGATGGGCTTCTGGTTGAAGCAGGTATCCTGGTTGGAGCGCTGATACTTGGTCAGATTGTAGATGTCGACACCCGTGTCCGTTTCATCCTGATCGTGGACGCTGCAGCGGATCACGATACGGGAGGCATCCACGCTCTCGACCGTTCCGTCCCGACGGGCCGCCACAACGGCACCAGAGTCCCGTGCGACGACGGACTCCATGCCCGTCCCCACGAGGGGCACCTCCGGCTGCATCAGCGGAACTGCCTGGCGCTGCATGTTCGACCCCATGAGGGCGCGGTTGGCGTCATCATGCTCCAGGAACGGGATCAGGGCCGCGGCGACGCTGACCAGCTGGTTGGGCGAGACGTCCATCATCGTCACGTCGGAGGCGGCCACCGCCATATAGTTCCCCCCCTTCCGGGCGGAGATCAGGTCGTCCTGGAAATTTCCCTGCTTGTCCAGATTGACATCGGACGGGGCAATGATCCGGCTTTCCTCTTCGATGGCCGTCAGGAACTTCACGTCCTCCAGCACCTTCCCTTCATCGACGAGACGATAGGGTGTCTCGATGAAGCCGAATTCATTGACCCGGGCATAGGTGCTGAGCGAAACGATGAGGCCGATGTTCGGTCCTTCCGGCGTCTCCACCGGACAGATCCGTCCATAATGCGTCGGGTGAACATCCCGCACCTCGAATCCCGCACGCTCCCTCGTCAGACCGCCGGGCCCCAGGGCGGACAGACGTCGCTTATGCGTAATCTCGGAGAGGGGATTCGTCTGGTCCATGAACTGGGACAGCTGGCTGCTGCCGAAGAATTCATTCACCACCGCCGAGACCGGCTTGGCGTTGACGAGGTCGTGGGGCATCATGGTCTCGATGTCCTGGAGGCTCATCTTTTCCTTAATGGCCCTCTCCATCCGGACAAGACCGATCCGGTACTGGTTTTCGATCAGTTCCCCCACCGAACGGACGCGCCGGTTTCCCAGGTGGTCGATGTCGTCCACGCTTCGGTCCTGAACCCCGTTTTTCAGGTCGATCAGGTATTTTACGGCTGCCAGGATGTCCTCGTTCCGGAGAACGGCCACATCCGTCGGCACATCCAGGCCGAGCTTGTAGTTCATTTTCGCCCTGCCGACATCCGACAGGTCGTACGTTTCCTCTTCGAAAAAGAGGCTGCGGAAGAATTTGAATGCCGTTTCGGGGGTCGGCGGGTTGCTGGGACGCAGTCTTCTGTAGATTTCGATGATCGCGTCTTCCGCCGAGTCGATCCGGTCCATGATCAGGGTATCACGGATGGATGCGGACGTCGTATCCTCATCCAGGTGAATCAGGCGGACATCCTGAACTCCCTTTTCCCGGAGCAGTTCCAGACCCTGGCTCGTCAATTCTTCGTTGCACTTGAGCAGGACCTCCTCCGATTGGGGATCGAGGACATTCGAGGCCAGGATCCGGCCCAGCATGTCCGCTTCTTCGGCCGGGATTCTCAGGATGCCGGCCTCGGTCATCCTTCTGATCAGCTGCTTGTTGAGCTTTCTCCCTCTTTTGACAATGACATCGCCGCTTTTCGGATCCTTGACATCCTCCAGCACCTTTTCCCCGATCAGGGATTCGTCCACGTCGATGAACAGATCCTCGCCTTCCAGGTGTACCGTTTCCACACTGTAAAAGTAGTTCAGCAGGAAATCCGTCGAATTTCCCATGGCTTTCAGGAGAATGGTGACGGGCATTTTCCGGCGACGGTCGATGCGGACGTAAAGGATGTCTTTGGAGTCGAACTCCAGATCAAGCCAGGATCCGCGAATCGGAATGAGCCGTGCGGAGTAGATCAGCTTTCCGCTGGCCAGCGTCTTTCCCTTGTCGTGATCGAAAAAGATGCCCGGCGAGCGATGGAGCTGGCTGACGATCACGCGCTCCGTGCCGTTGACGATGAACGTCCCGTTCCTCGTCATGAGAGGGATCTCGCCGAAGTAGATCTCCTGCTCCTTGATGTCCCGGATCGCTCTGTTGTCGCTGTTGCGATCCACGTCAAACACCCGGAGCTGGACAACGATTTTCAGGGGCGCCGCATACGTCATGCCCTTCTGGACGCACTCGTTCATGTCGTATCGAGCCTGCCCGATCTTGTAGCTGACGAATTCAAGAGTGCATTTCCCGCTGAAGTCGGAAATGGGAAAGACGCTCCGGAATGCGCCTTGAAGGCCGAAGTTTTTCCTCTGGTCCGGTTCGACATCCCATTGCAGGAACTTGTCGTACGACCGCAACTGGATATCGATCAGGTTCGGAATGTCGAGGATCTTCTTGATCCGGCCGAAACTCTTTCTGAATGCTCCCATAATTCCCTTTCAGAAGTCCGTGTTCCAGGGTGGCAGGCTGAAAAACGGGGGCGCAGGAAACCTGTAACCCCCGTCACAGTCAGGTTTCCTGCTACTTCACTTCCACGGTACCGCCGACTTTCTCGATTTTGGCTTTGATGTCCGCCGCCTCATCCTTGGAGACGGCCTCCTTGACAGGCTTGGGCACGCCTTCCACGAGATCCTTGGCTTCCTTCAGGCCGAGCCCTGTAATGGCGCGGACTTCCTTGATGACCTGGATCTTCTGGTCTCCAAAGCCGGTCAGGATTACGTCAAACTCCGTCTTCTCCTCGGCAGGGGCTGCCGCCGCGGCGGGACCCGCAGCCACAGCGGCCACGGCCACCGGCGCCGCTGCGGATACGCCAAGCCGGCTCTCCAGTTCCTTGACCATTTCGGAAAGCTCCAGAACGGTCATGTTCTCGATGAACTTGATTACGTCTTCCTTGGTGATGTTCGACATGCTCAACCTTCCTTCCTGTATGATGCGAGGTTTTTTTGTTTACGAAGCACTTTCTTTCTTGTCCCGGTATGCCGCCAGAACCTGGACCAGCCCGCGGGACACGCCGCTCAGCGCCGTCACCAGACCCGTCTGGACGCCGATCATGACGGACAGCAGTTTCGCCTGCAGAACTTCCCGGCTAGGCAGTTCCGAGATGGCGCCGATCTGCTGAGCCGTCAGGACCTTGCCTTCCAGCATGCCCGTCCGGAGTTCCAACTCGGCATTCTTCTTCGCGAATTCAACAAGCACCTTGGTGCATTCAACGGCATCGCCGGCATTCAGGGTCATGACAAGGGGTCCCTTGACCTCCCCTTCCAGGGCACTGAAAGGGGTTCCCCTGGCCGCAATGCGCCATAAGGTGTTCTTGATTACCTGTACATCCGAGTTGGTTTTTCGCAGGGCGTTCCTCAACTCCGTCATTTTCGCCACGTTCATCCCTTTGTAGCCGGCGAGAACGGCGAGTTTGGCCTCCTTCAACTGTTCATGAAGGGAGGCAACCACCTGCTCCTTGGTTTTCCGATCCAATCTCCAACCTCCTTTCCTCTCAAAGTCACCTACGCCCGGGAAGCGATTTTCTTCACTTCCTCAGGAAAGTCGGAGACAGGTATCGTCATACAGGAAAAATGGACCAGCATGACCATTCGGTCATCCTGCACGGAACACTTGAACCTCGTCTCGGCAGGTCGGGCATAGCCCGATTAAACATCTCCTGTGCCTGCTGTCTCCGACTGTTTCTTGACCGGTCAGTGATTATGTTGCCTTAACATCCTGAGGATCCACCTTGATCCCGGGACCCATGGTGGTGGAAAGGGATATGCTCTTCAGATAGGTCCCTTTGCTTGATGCAGGTTTCAGCTTGATGATCGTTTCGATAACGGCCTGAATGTTCTCCATCAGTTTTTCCGGTCCGAAGGAAACCTTTCCCACGGGAGTATGGACGATTCCGGCCTTTTCCACCCGGAACTCGACCTTCCCGGCTTTCAGCTCCTTCACCGTCCTCCCGACGTCAAACGTCACCGTACCGACTTTCGGATTGGGCATGAGCCCCCTGGGACCGAGGATCTTGCCGAGTTTTCCGACGCTTCCCATCATGTCCGGCGTGGCAATCACCCGATCGAACTCCAGCCAGCCACCCTTGATTTTCTCAACGATATCGTCCGATCCGACCACATCCGCGCCGGCATCGGCGGCTTCCTTTTCCTTCTCTCCCTTGGCAAACACGAGAACCCGCACCGTTTTCCCCAGGCCGTTCGGCAGAACGACGCTTCCGCGAACCATCTGGTCGGCATGGGCAGGGTTTACTCCGAGGCGGATGGCGGCATCCACCGTTTCGTCGAATTTGGCGCGGGTAGTGCCAACAAGGATTTCAACCGCCTCCTTCAGGGCATAACGCGTCCCCGGGGTGACCTTCTTTTTCACTTCCTGATAGCTTTTCCCTCTGTTCGGCATGACCGTAACCTCGTGAACGATTCTAACCCTTGATGTCGATACCCATGGATTTTGCCGTTCCCTCGATGATGCGAACGGCTCCCTCCATGTTGACAGCATTCAAGTCGTTGAACTTCAACTCCGCGATTTCCCGGACCTGCTTCTCTGTCACCGCTCCCACTTTTTCTTTCCTGGGGTTGTTGGATCCCTTGGCGATTTTCGCTGCCTGTTTCAGGAGAACGGAAGCCGGGGGCGTCTTGGTTATGAATGTGAAGGACCTGTCGGCATAAACCGTAATGATTACCGGCACAACCATGCCCTCCTGGTGCTGGGTCATGGCGTTGTATGCCTTGCAGAACTCCATGATGTTGACCCCGTGCTGGCCGAGGGCCGGACCGATGGGCGGAGACGGCGTCGCCTTTCCGGCCTTGATCTGCAGTTTGATGTTTGCGATGACCTTTTTTGCCATGTGGAAACCTCTTCCTGTGAAATACCCGGCAGGCATCGGGCCTCCGGGACCGGGCGAATCAGCTCTGCACCACCTGGACGAAATCGAGTTCCACCGGGGTAGAACGCCCGAAAATGCTGACGATGACTCTCAGTTTCCCCTTCTCCGGCTTCACTTCATCGATCACGCCGTCGAAGTTCGTAAACGGCCCGTCAATGATCCGCACATGATCCCCTTCCTCGAACTTGAATTTCGGCTTCGGCTTCAATGTGCCCTCGTCGATGCGGGTTCGCAGAAGCTCGACGTCGCTGTCGGGAATGGGAGACGGTTTGTCCTTGCTGCCGATGAAACCGGTTACTTTCGGCGTTTCCTTGACAATATGCCAAGTCTGGTCATTGAGCTCCATCTGGACCAGGATATAGCCGGGGAAGAATTTTCTTTTGGAGGTCCTCTTTTCTCCCGAGATCAACTCTACGATATCCTCCTCCGGAATGAGGATATCCGCAAACGAATCCTGCATGTTTGCAGCCTGGATCCGATCCTGGAGGGAATGCTTCACCCTGTTCTCGTAACCGGAGTAAGTATGGACTACGTACCAGCGGAACGCCATTGAATTCAACCCAATATGAGCCGCAGGACTTTGACCAGGCCGAAGTCCACCAGCCCGAGAAACAGGGACATGACAACCACCACCACAAGCACGACAGAAGTGGATGCCAATGCCTGTTTCGGGGTCGGCCATGTAACCTTCTTGAACTCCGCTTTGGCCTCCGCAAGGAAAACCTTGACCTTCTCGAAAGCCTCCTTCACTTTATCCATGAAAGGCTCCTGCCAGAGCGCTCGCTAAACAGGGACACAAGAAATGGCAGGCCAGGAGGGACTCGAACCCCCAGCATCCGGATTTGGAGTCCGGCGCTCTATCCATTAGAGCTACTGGCCTTTCCCGAACAATCGTCAACGCAAACCACCTACTTTGTCTCGCGATGGACCGTATGCGTCTGGCAGAACTTGCAATATTTCTTGAGTTCTAGACGGCTCTGCATGGTCCTCTTGTTTTTCGTGGTGGTATAATTCCTCTGCTTGCAATCGGTGCAGGCCAACGTAATGATGTTTCGCATAATCAATCCGGCTTTCTGGAAAATCTGGAGCCCACGACCAGGATTGAACTGGTGACCTCATCCTTACCAAGGATGTGCTCTACCGACTGAGCTACGTGGGCAATCGTCATCCGGCAGCAACAGATACCTTTTCCCATCCTGAACGGACGGTCGATCCGCAGCCGCCTTCCTTTATGGCATGGAGCGGGAAACGGGATTCGAACCCGCGACCCTCAGCTTGGAAGGCTGACGCTCTAGCCACTGAGCTACTCCCGCTTTGAGAACGAAATGGTGGAGGGGGGAGGGTTCGAACCTCCGTAGGCTCCGCCGGCAGATTTACAGTCTGCTCCCTTTGACCGCTCGGGAACCCCTCCAATATCTTATGCTATCTGGAGCTGGCGATGGGATTTGAACCCGCAACCGGCTGATTACAAATCAGCTGCTCTACCATTGAGCTACGCCAGCCAACACAACTAACAGATTTTCAAAGAGAACTTCCTAATCGCCCGGCTCCCGGGGAAATCCGCGTCATTCACCTGTCAAACGCGAATTACGGAGACTATTCTCTGGTACTCGTTTTGTCAAGATATTTTTATCCACCCGCCGGGGATACCGAAAGAACCATTTCATAGAGGTCCCCCCCTGCGGCATCGTTGACGACTACGAGGGGAAAGTCTTCAATCTCGAGCCGGAGCACCGCCTCCGGTCCCAGGTCTTCATAAGCCACAAGCGAAACGCTCCGGACACATTGTGACGTTACGGCGGCAATGCCCCCAATGGCTGCAAAATAAACTGCCCGCCTTTCCCGGATGGCTTCCACAACCTCCCGGGAGCGCCTTCCCTTCCCGATCATTCCCCGGAGACCGGCTTTCAGTAAAGCCGGCGTATAAGGATCCATGCGGCCGCTCGTCGTGGGTCCGATGGATCCGATGATCCTTCCGGACGGTGTGGGCGTCGGGGCCGCGTAGAATATCGTTTCCTCATCCAGAGAGACGGGAAGAGGATCCCCCCTCCGCAAGGCCTCCACAAAGCGGCGATGCGCGGCATCCCTTGCGGTCAGCACAGACCCGCTCAACAGGATCCGATCCCCGGCTGAGAGTCGGGTGCACACCCCGGCGGTCAGGGGAGTCGAGAGCGATATGACGGATGCCGACGCCATCAGAGAATCGCCTCCCGGTGTCTCACCGCGTGGCATTGAAGCTGGAAGGCGACGGGCAGCGACGCGATGTGGCAGGGCGCCATTTCCACGTGAACGGCCAGGGCGGTAGTTCTGCCACCGAGCCCCTGGGGACCGATCCCCAGTGCATTGATGTCCGCCAAAAGAACCTGTTCCAGGTCACGGAGACGCTCATCCGAGCCGTTCGGCTCTCCGATGGTCCTCAATAGAGCTGTCCGGGCAAGGGTAATCGCTGTTTCCATTGCGCCTCCGATTCCGACACCGACCAGGACCGGGGCGCAGGCATTGGCCGCCCCCTCCGCCACCTTCTGCAATACGTGCTGACGGATTCCCTCCCATCCCGCTGCCGGGAGAAGCATGGAAACGCCGCTCATGTTCTCGCTTCCCCCCCCCTTCGGCATGGCGATGAGGCGGATCCGGTTTCCCGGCACAATCTCCGTGTGAAGTATCGCCGGTGTATTGTCACCCGTGTTGGTCCTGGAAAGGGGATCGCAGACCGATTTTCTCAGGTATCCGTCCCGGTAGGCCTGCCGGACGCCCTCCCGGATAGCCGACTGGAAATCACCTTCCACTACGTGTACATCCTGCCCGATTTCCGCAAAGACAATAGCCAGTCCCGTATCCTGGCAGAGAGGCAGTTTTTCCCGGCAGGCCACATCGGCATTTTCCAGGATTCGGTCGAGAATCGAGGAGGCCACGGACGATGTCTCCCGCTCCCGGGCATCCCGGACCGTCCTGATGAGATCCGCGGGAAGCTCCGTGTTGGCCTCTATGAACAGGCGGCGGACCGCCTCTGTGATTTCCCGGCATGGAATCTCGCGAACCTGTGCCATCGCCGACCTACATCCCCCTTCGAAATTCCAGGGCTTTCCCCAGCGTCATCCGGTCCGCGTACTTCAGCTCGCCACCGACGGGAACCCCCTGAGCGATCCGGGTGATCGTCACGTCCGTCTGACGGAGCATTTTCGTGATCAGAAGGGCTGTCGATTCACCCTGGACGTTGGGATTGGTGGCCAGGATCACCTCCCGGACCCCTCCCCGGACGATGCGCTCAAGCAATTCCTGGAGACGGAGCTGTTCCGGCCCGACTCCGTCCAGGGGCGCCAGCGCCCCGTGCAGGACGTGATACGTGCCTCGGTAGCTCTGGCTCTCCTCGATGGCGATCAGCGCATCCGGTTCCTCAACGACGCAGACGGTGCCCCGGTCCCGGGAAGAATCGGCGCAGATGGGACAGACGTCTCCCTCGGAGAGGTGAAAACAGACGGAACACAGGTGGATCTTCCGCTTGACGTCGATGATGCTCTCTGCCAGCCTCTGGGCGTCTTCGCGGGATCCGCGGATAATGAAGGTGGCCAGGCGGGTGGCCGTCTTTTCCCCGATACCGGGGAAGCGGGACAGCTCCTCGATCAGGCGGCGGATGGGAGGTGCATAACCGTTCATGGACGTTCCCGCTCAGGCCATCCCCGGGATATTGAAGCCGCCCGTGATCTTGGACATCTCCGTCGCCATCATCTCCTGGGATTTCCGCATCCCCTCGTTGACGGCGGCCAGGATTAGATCCTGCAGCATCTCCAGGTCGTCCGGATTGACGACGTCCCGCTCAATCCGGATGGACAACAGTTCGTTCCGGCCATTCACGACCACCGTAACCATTCCTCCGCCGGCGCTGGCCTCCACGGTTCTCAGGGCAAGCTCTTCCTGGAGTTTGGCCATTTTTTCCTGGATTTTCTTCGCCTGCTTCACGATGTTGCCGAAGTTGTTGGACATGCATGCTCCTCTACCGCCGTCGCGGTCGATTATTTCGATATGATTTCGCGCACTTCTGCGCCATCAAAAAGATCCAGGACTTTCTGCAGGATCGGCGAGTGCAGGGCTTCCTGCCTTTTCCGGTTTCTTGCGTCGATCTCCTCCCGCTCCCTGCTCCCGTTGGCTCCTGGCTCTTCCGGGGCCACCGGTTCCAGGTGTACCGTGAGTTGCCCGCCGAAATAGGTGCCTGCCAACTCCTGCAGGCGGTTCTTCTGGAGTTCAAGGTCTTCCAGGAAGACGTAATCCGTCGGGAAGCCGATCACGAGCCGCTGGTCCTCGACGGTCCTCACCCGGCCGGATTCGATTTTCGACCACAGCGGATAGCTCTGGTTCTTGATATACTGCTTCAACCCCTCCCAAAGCGCTGCCGGATCCCCACCCGCCGGTGCGGCTCCGGAATACGGACGGCTCTGTGTCCCTGTCTCCGGCGTTACGGGGGCCGCCGAAACCGCCTCGGAAGACCTCCGTTCCTGCCCCCCGGCAGCCACCGTCTCCCTCCGGCCGGTCACCGTCCCGTTCCCCCCTCCGCCCTCCTGCGGTCCGCCGGACAAGCGCGATTCCATGCGTTCCAGCCTGTCCAGCACCTGTTCGATGGGCAACAGCGGCTCCAGGCAGGCCATTCGGACCAGGATCGTCTCCAGGGTCAGGCGCGGATTGCCGGTCTTCCGGACGTTCTCCTCCTCAGCCAGCAGGATGTCCGTATAACGCTGGAGGTCTTCCCGGCCGACGTCCTTAACCTGCCCGGCCAAGTGGGCTTTTTCCTCCCGGCTCAATTCCAGGACCTCCGTCTCCTCCCCCAGGACCTTCACCAGGAGCAGGCTCCGGAAGTGATCCAGGAGGGAACCGAAGAATCTGGCCATGTCCATCCCCGCATAGTACCCTTCGTGAAGAAGCCGCAGGCAGGCACCCGCATCTCTCCGGAAAATCGCCTCGGAAAGCTGCGGCAGGAATTTCCGCTCGGTGAACCCGAGCAGTTCCTCCACCTGGCCGTCCTCGATGGACAGCCCGGCATAGGCGATGACCTGGTCGAAGATGCTCTGGCCGTCCCGGATGCTGCCGTCGGCCGCCTCGGCGATCCACCGCAGGGCCTGGTCGCTCAGGCAAACGCCCTCCGCCCCGGCGATAGCCCTCAGGTTTTCCGCGATCCGGCCGATGGAGGCGCGGCGAAAGTCGTGACACTGGCAGCGGGAAAGGATGGTGGCCGGGATCTTGGAGGTTTCGGTGGTGGCAAAGATGAACAGGGTGTGGCCGGGAGGTTCTTCCAAGGTCTTGAGCAGGGCGTTGAAGGCCTCCCGGGTAAGCATGTGTACTTCGTCGATGATGTAGATCTTGTACCTGCAGGATACAGGGGCAAACTTGACGTTTTCCCGCAATTCCCTGACTTCGTCGATGCCGCGGTTGGAGGCGCCGTCAATTTCCCGGACGTCCAGCGAAACACCGTCCCGGATCTCACGGCAATGGACGCATTCATTGCAGGGCGTCTCCGTCGGCCCATGCTCGCAGTTCACCGCCTTGGCCAGGATGCGGGCGACGGTCGTCTTTCCCACCCCCCGGGGACCGCTGAACACGAATGCGTGAGCCAGCCGCTGGTTGCGAATGGCGTTCCGGAGCGTTCGTACGACCGGCTCCTGTCCGACCACATCTTCAAACCGCTGAGGTCGCCATTTCCTGGCCAGGACGAGGTAATCCACAGGTGTCTTTACCAGAGATAATAAAAGGATAGCCAGGTTGACCCGCGGCACACGACGGTTTCTGATACCGCTGCTTCCTTCCGGACCTGACGGGGTTCACAGTCCGCCGTTGCACGGGACCCGGCTATCCGTTCCGAATGCTGTAGAATGCGTGTTCCCTCTCGGAAGGAACAACCGATTACTCCATCTGCAGAGCATTGAATCATACGGCAGCGGAAATACGAATGTCAAGGGTTTCATCGGGAAGTTTCGCCGGGAAGACATAAGAAATCCAGGCCGGCGAACTTCGAAAACAGCCACTCCCATATAGACTGCCCGGATATGAAAAGTGATTCGTTGCCCTGCATTTTTTTTGACACGAAGATGCATCTGTGAGAAAAGAACGACTCACAAGACGTAACGCACGGCGATGGAGGAACCATGGAAATCACAGCCACTGTTGAACGAGACACCATTACCGTGGAGCGGGACATCATGACCGTCACACCCAAAGGCAGGATCGACGCGGTGACGGCGGCCGATTTCGAGAAGGAATTGACCCGTCTCTCCGGGGAGGGATACCGCTATTTCCTGCTGGACCTGCACGCCCTGGATTATATTTCGAGCGCCGGTCTCCGGAGCATTCTGGCTTTCGCCAAAACCCTGAAGGGGAAGGACGGGCGCCTGGTATTCACCTCGCTTCAGGGACCCGTCAAGGACGTCTTCCGCATTTCCGGTTTCGGTTCCATCTTCAAACTCTGCGAAACAAAAGAAGAAGCGTTCCGGGAGTTCTGAGGCCGATCCCCTTCGTCGCGAACGACACAGATCAAATCATCAGCGGATTCTCTTGGTGACGTCATGAAGGCATGGCTGCGCTGCAAAGCCTGCGGCTTCATCGCAGAGGAGAAAGAGCTCCGCGACGTCTGCCCTGCCTGCGGCGTTCCCCGCAAGATGTTCGAGCCTTACCGGCATCCGATCTCCGAGTCGAGGCGGCGCATCCTGGATCTTCATATGCATCCCGTGGTCGTCCACGCACCGCAGGCCCTGGCCTTTCTTCTTGTTGTCATGACGGCGCTCCTGCTGATGGTCCGGGGACCGCTGCAGGCGGACCTGGCGGCCTCCATCCGGATCATGGCCGCCTGCCTGCCCGTCACGATCGCCGCCGCCCTGGTCTCGGGCATCATCGACGCCCGGGTGCGGTTCCGCAGGGTTGGCACGCCTTTCCTCCGGAAGAAGATCGTCATCGGCGCCCTGTTCGGCGCGATCTCCCTGGCGCCTCCGCCGATCGCTTATCTCCTCCCGCTCGATTCCACCGGAACGGCGGCGACGCTCCTGGTCCTGGAAGCCGCGATGCTGGCGTGCAGTTCCGTCCTGGGTCTCATGGGGGTACGACTCCTGGACGCGAAGTTTCCCGGATAGACTTCCCCCGCCCGATCACCAACCGACATCTCGTTTTTTTATGATCCGGCTCCTCCGCTCCCAGAATCGATTCCGCCGGAGGCGGGCGGTCCCTGCCAGCGGACAGCCAGGACCGTGATGTCGTCCGATTGGGGTTCGGCACCGGCAAACCGATGTACAGATTGGACAATCCGCGCGACGAGCCCTGCCGGATCCGAATCATCGCCTTCCGCCACGGTCCCGAGCAGCCGGGCGTCACCGTAAAAGCGTTTCTCCTGATTCATCGCTTCGGTCACACCGTCCGTATAAAGGATAATCTGGTCGCCCGGGCCGAGGCCGATACGCTCCATCCGGTAGACGGCCTCCTCGGAGACGCCCAGCACAACTCCTTCCGGAACGTCAAGCCAGGAAACACCGCTCCCCCGGGAGCACAGAACCGGCGGGTTGTGCCCGGCATTGGAATATCGCAGTTCCCCCGTCCTGACATTCAGAATCCCGCAGAACACCGTGACGAACAACAAAGAATCGTTTTCATCGCACAACTCCGCGTTGATCTGCTCCAGGATGTCGGCGGGGTCCGTACTTCGCCGGGCGATTCCCTTCATCAGGGTAATCGTGACAGCCATGAACAGGGCCGCCGGGATCCCCTTGCCGGACACATCGCCGACGGCGAAGAACAGGTTCTCCTCGTCGATGGGAAAGAAACTGTACAGGTCGCCCCCGACCTCCTGTGCCGGCTCCAGGGCTCCGTATATCTCGAAACCTGCGTCGGCTGGGAAAATCGGGGATCGCTTCGGGACAAAGCTCATCTGGATGTTCCGGGCGATCAGGAGCTCGCTCTCCAGGCGCTCCTTGGCGGCGGTCGTCTCCCGGAGGTTGCGGATGTATTCCTTCAGGGACAGGCGCATCTCCTCGAACGAAGCCGTCAACTCCCCCACCTCGTCCCGTGCGTGCATGGGCGGCAGGGGAACATCCAGGTCTCCCCGGGAGATGGCGCCGGTCCGGGCGGCCAGTTTCCGGATGGGTCGCGTGATGTTGCGGGAGACGCCGACCACCAGGAGGAGCAGGGCGGTCAACCCGATCCCGGCAATGGCCGTAACGATCAGGGTGAGGCGATGAACGCCCGACAGCAGTTCTCGCTCGGGAATGACGACCCCGATGGACCATCCTGTGGACGGAAGCGGAGCATAATAAAGCCATGACTTCTCCGGCGTGAAACCGCCCGGAGCCGGCATAAACCCGGTCTCCCCGCGGACCATGCGGCGTCCCACATCCCGAAGCGCCGCATCGCCCTTTTCCTCGGCGATGCTGAAGATGCTCTCCCGCAGGATCAGCCTCCGTTCCGGGTGGCTCATGAAGACACCGTTGCGGGACAGCAGGAAGGCATACCCGGAGGGGGTGATGGAGACGCGGGACACGACCTCCACCAGCCAGCCCAGGGAGATGTCCGCCGTGACGACCCCCCTGAACCTGCTCCTTTCCCCGGGCCTCTGGAAGAACGGGGCGGAAAAGGTCGACATCATGATCCCCGCGCCACCCTCGTCGAAGTATGGCTCGCTCCAGCCGTCCTCCCTCATTTCCCGGGGAATCTGGTACCAGTCCCACTGGTCGTACCGGTAGGTCTCGTTTCCCAGATCCCGGCGCTTCAGGAAGCGGCCTTCCCGATAATAAAAGGGGGCATAGTACTTCCGGGCAGAGTCGAAGGCGTACGGTTCAAAGGCCACGGCGGAACTGAAGATGTCCGGATTGGCCTCCAGCATGGAGCGGATCTGGTCGTCCAGATCAACCCGGCTCAGGGCCTTCTTTTCCAGCATGGCCGCCATGAACAGGGGGGTCTTCTCGATGCCCTGGACGTACAGCTCGATCCGGTTGACCACGGACTGGGTCAGGGAACGGGCGTTCTCCTCCACATGGTGCAGCGCCAGCTGGCGGGAATAGAAATAGCTGTACCCGAAGGCCGCGAGGAAGATGACGGCCGTTCCGGCAAGGATCGTGAGCGAGAGCCGGTAGGCAAGCCCCCGACGCCTATTCTTGCCCGGGGTCCTGGACATGAACGTCTCCGTAATCGGGAATGGCTCGGATGATTCCGGTTTCGGCGAGAGCCTGGGCCACCCGGTTGTAATCCGCCCGGTCCAGCCGACCGGACGGCCGGGAGATCCCGTGCGGCCGGATAAGGTCCTTGATCCGGGTGAGCATCCAGCGCTGGTGAGCCCGGCTTTCGTTGATCTTCGCCTCGTCCACGTATTTCATGACGATGTCCAGCGCCTCTTCGGGATGTTCGAAGGCATGCGACCAGCCTTCCAGGGTCGCCGCGGCAAAGGCCCGGCATATCTCAGGGGTCCGCGCACAGAGCTCTTCCCGGCACCAGATCCCGTCTTCGGGAAAGTTCAGGCCATGATCGGCCATGGCAAAAACGGAGAGATCCTCCTCATTGAGGCCCGCGTTCAGCAGGGTGTGATATTCGTTGTACACCATGGCGGAAACGGCATCGACGCCACCCCGCAGGAACAGGTTCGGCGTGAAGGTCTGCCGCACCAGTTCCGGATGAACGCCGTATTTCCTGAAAAAGGCCATCTGCTGGGTCCGGGAATGCTCCCACAGGCTTACCTTCTTCCCTTCAAGATCCGGAGGCTTGAGGATCCCGCTGGATTTCCTCGCCACCAGCAGGACACCGGAACGCCGGACGATCTGGGCGACATGAACGATCTTCAGTCCTCCGGCACGCAGGCGGATTCCCTCCGCCAGGAACAGCGTCGCGAAGTCCGCTCTTCCCTGGCGAAACGCCTCTTCGGGGGACGCCCCGGGCCCGCCCCGAAGCAGGACCGGATCGATTCCGTGACGGCGGTAGAAACCCTTTTCCATCGCCACGAAATATCCCGCGAACTGGGCCTGCGGAAACCATTGGGGCAGGAAGGTCACACGCCGGAGAGGGCCCGCATCGGCGGCCGCCGCCGTTGCGATCCGGAGAATCGCAATCATGACGGCTACGGCGATAAGCCTTTTTCCAAAGGATGATCCCGACCCGCCGGGGAAGGACGGCGCCGGCGACACGGACGGCAAGCATTCAGGGGAAGGGGTCCCGCGGCGGAGACTATGATACATGGTCCGCCACCGGCAGGAAAAAAAGAAATGGCGGAGAGAGGGGGATTCGAACCCCCGGTACGCCTTTTTGAGGCATACACACGATTTCCAGTCGTGCCCTTTCGGCCACTCAGGCATCTCTCCGCTGAAAGATCGGAACCGGCTTTGTCCGCGGAACGGGGGCTTGCTCGTGGCGAGGCCTTCTCACGGATACGGGATGAAGAAATGGCGGAGAGAGGGGGATTCGAACCCCCGTGGGAGCTTTTGGCCCCCAAATCGATTTCGAGTCGATCCCGTTACGACCACTTCGGTATCTCTCCGCTCAATTATGTTTCGGCTGTTCCGAAATGTGGTGGTTTTTTACCCTTTTCCCGCGGAAAAATCCACTCAAAATTTGTCCGCACCGTGCCTGAAGGACGCCTCCGGTCACCTCGGGACGGTGATTGAAAGCCCCGTCATCGAAGAGCCGCCACCGGGAAACGACGGCCCCTCCCTTCGGGTCGGCGGCGCCGAAGACGATCCGTCGGACCCGGGCGTGAACAATGGCCCCCACACACATCACGCAGGGCTCCAGCGTGACGTAGAGGGTCGCCTCCGTCAGTCGGTAGTTGCCCAGGGCCTCGCAGGCGGCGCGAATGGCCAGGATCTCCGCATGGGCGGTCGGATCCTTGAGACCCAGCGGCCGGTTGTGCGCCCGGCCGACGGGTTTTTCTCCGATCGCCACCACGGCGCCGACGGGGACCTCACCCTCCGCCTCCGCCAGAAGGGCCTCTTCCAGAGCCAGGGCCATGAAGAACTCGTCGTCGTGCACTTCCCCCACCTTCCCGATGTACCGTCCGCCGTCTCACCGCTCGGGAAGGGCGTTCCCCAGGACCCGGTTCAGCTCGGCGATGCGGTCCCGCAGGTCCGCCTGCTCCCCCCAGTTCGCAGACTCCAGGACCGGCCTGGATTCCCGGAGGCGCGCCACCGTCGTTTCCAGCTCGGCCATCAGCATCTCCCAGTCCACCTTCGGCACGGCCGCCTCCGGTGATACCCGGGCCTCGACCGCCTCGCCCGGAACGAGGGTCACTTCGTCCAGGTAATCGGGAATGTGCACCCGGATGCCGAACCGCTCGCGGATCTTCTCCGCCAGGACCTGCTGGGCACCGTACTCTCCGTGGACAAGAAAGATCTCCATCCCCCCGCCCTCGAAGTGGGAGAGCCACTCCAGGAGCTGGGACTGTCCGGCATGGGCGGAAAACCCGTTGATCGTGAACACCCTGGCCCGCACGGCCACGTCCTCCCCGAGGAGCCGCACCTTTGCCGCCCCGTCGACGATGCGTCGACCCGTCGTCCCCTGGGCCTGGAATCCCACGAAGACGACGCTCGCCCCCTCCCGCCACAGATTGTGCCGAAGGTGGTGCTTGATCCGCCCGGCGTCGGCCATGCCGCTGGCGGAGATGACGATGGCGGGGCCCTCCTGTGTATTGATGGCCATGGACGCTTCGGTGGTCTCCGTCATGCGAAGGTTCGGGACGGCCAGGGGATTTTCTCCCCGCTTCAGCATCTTCTGCGACTCCTCGTCGAAATAGGAGGCGTTCCGGTTGAAGATCTCCGTCGCCCGGATCGCCAGCGGGCTGTCCACATAAACGGGAATACCCTTCGGGAGGCGCCCGCTCTTCGCCAGCAGGTGGATGCAGTAGAGGATCTCCTGGGTCCGCTCCACGGCAAAGGCCGGAACGATCACCTTTTCGCCGCGCTCGAAGCTGTAGGCGACGGCCTCCGCCAGTTCGTCGAGGCTTTCCTCCTCGTTCCTGTGGTCCCGGTTTCCATAGGTCGACTCGACAAACAGGAAATCCGCCCGGCTGATCACACTCGGATTGTGCATCATCAGTTGGGAAGGCCGTCCGATGTCACCGGAAAACACGAGCTTCGACGGCTTCCCCTCCTCTTCAAAGTCCATCTCGATCATCGCCGCGCCCAGGATGTGTCCGGCGTCCCGGAATACAAGCCGGAGCCCCGGGAAGGGCTCGAAGGGCCGGTCATAGGGAACGGCCTGGAAGCGGGAGAAGGAACCCTCCGCATCCTGACGGGTATACAGCGGCACCACCCGCTTCTCCCCGTGGCGGAGGCGCTTCCTGTTCTGCCACTGGGCTTCCGTCTCCTGGATATGGGCACTGTCGAGGAGCATGACCTCCAGCAGTTCCTTCGTCGGCGGGGTCATGTAAATGGGTCCTCGAAATCCCGCCTGGACCAGCCGGGGCAGGAGTCCCGAGTGGTCCATATGGGCGTGGGTGATCAGGACGAATTCGATCGTTTGCGGATCGTATCCGTCCACGTTCCAATTGCGCGACTCGATGTCGCGGTTTCCCTGGTGAAGGCCGCAGTCCACGACAAAGCGGTGTCCCATCGCCTCAACCAGAAAACAGGAGCCTGTCACAGTCCGGGCGGCTCCGAGAAACTTGATTTTCATCCGCTGATTTCCTCCCTCGCTGTTCCGTCACCGTACACAAGCATACCCCCGCCGGAGAGGCTTCCCCGCTCCGGGGGCTTCAGGAAAGGTTCAAGGCCGGCCACAGGGCCAGCACAACGGCCGGCACGATCTCCGCGATTTCACACGACGCCCCCAGGGTATCCCCCGTGAAGCCTCCGATCTTCCGCCGGCAGACCATGAGCCAGCCGGAGATGACGATCAGGGACGCAGCGGCAGCAGCAGCACCGTGCCATCCCCCCACTCCGGCCCCGCAGGCCAGAAGGAAAACCAGGGCCCAGATCGCGTGCACCGACGATCCTTTCCGGCGGAAAGCCGTGGCCAGCCCCCCTTCCGGACGGGCATAGGGCAGCCAGGCCATGGACCACAGCAGGGCGGCGCGGCCGGCGACGGGCATCAGCAGGACCGCATAACCCCTCAAAGAAGCGGGAACGGCGTCCAGAAAGGCCACTTTCAGCAGGATCGCCGCCACGACGGCCACGACGCCCATGGTGCCGATCCGGCTGTCCCGCATGATCTCCAGGACTTTCTCCCGCGGCCGGGCGCTTCCGAAGCCGTCCGCCGTATCCGCCAGGCCGTCCATGTGAAGGCCCCCGGAAAAAGCGATCAGGAGAAGGACCGTGCAGACCGCCGCCGGCAGAGAGGGCAGCACAGCCATCGCCAGGCTGTCCGCGGCCAGGGCCGCAATGCCGATAAAGAGGCCGACCAGGGGGAAGAACAGGACGCTGCCGACAAGATCCTCGGGCCTGTCGGGACTCCGCCCCAGCGGCAGGATCGTCAGGAAGCGAAAGGCCGCCAGCAGGGGCTTCATGCCGGGGACCGGGAAACGGCCGCCTCCTCGAAGGTGGCCATTTCGGTGAGGATGCGGACGGCCGCTTCCACCAGGTTCATGGCCAGCGCCGCTCCGGTTCCCTCCCCGAGCCTCAGGTCCAGGTCCAGGAGGGGACGTTTCCCGAGGGCCTGGAGGGCAATGTGGTGTCCCTGCTCCATGCTGCGGTGGGAGGCGATCATGTACTGGGTGGATACGGGCGCCAGCCGGGCCGCGACCAGGGCCCCCGCCGTGGAGATGAACCCGTCCACCAGGACCGGTTTCCGCCGCGACGCCGCGCCAAGGATCAGCCCGGCGATGCCCCCGATCTCGAAGCCGCCGACCGCTGCCAGGACTCCCACCGGGTCGGCGGGATCGGGCCGGTTCGCCTCGATGGCCTGCCGGACGACCGCTACCTTGCGGGCAAGCTGTCCGTCGTCGATTCCCGTCCCCCGGCCGGTCGCCTCGGCGGCGTCGGCGCCGCTGAAGACGGAAACCAGGGCGCTGCTCGGCGTCGTATTGCCGATGCCCATGTCGCCGGTGGCGAAGACGTCCGTCTCTTCAGCCAGTTCCAGGGCCACGCCGATGCCTTCCTCCAGGGAGCGGACCGCCTCATCCCGGCTCATGGCAGGCCCCCGGGAGATATCGCCGGTGCCGGAACCCACCCGTCGCGAGAGAATCCGGCCCTCCCGGGCCAGGTCTTCCAGGTCGCCGTCGACGCCCATGTCGACCACCACCACCCGCGCCCCCGCCAGGCGGGCCAGGACATTGATGGCCGCCCCGCCCCCGACGAAATTGCGGACCATCTGGACCGTCACTTCCCGGGGATAGAGGCTCACACCGGAGAAGGCGACGCCGTGGTCCGCCGCCATCGTCACCACCGTCTTCCCGGCCACAGGGGGAGGCATTCGGCCCGTCATGCCCGCCAGGTCCTCCGCCAGGTCCATCACCCGGCCCAGGGCCCAGTGGGGCATCGTCAACTGTTCGAGGCGCCGCCGGGCCCGGGCGCGTGCATCCGGATCGGCGGGAGCGATGCGGGAGAGCGTCTGTTCGAGAATCGTCATGGGCACGCTATAAAGTCATTGGGAAAAACCGTCAAGGGAAACCCGCCGTGCCGGCCGGGCGGGACCTCATTCGTTCCGCCGCGAATCGCCGCCCTTGATCGTCGCGGCGATCCCGCTGACCATCAGAACCACCCGGTCCGCCCCCCGGGCGACGACCTGGTTGCACCGTCCGGCCAGATCCCGGAAACGCCGGGACAGGGCGTTTTCCGGAACGATCCCCATGCCGACCTCGTTGGTCACGAAGATCACCGTCCCGGAAAGATCCGCACAGGCCCGGAGCACCTCCCGGCACCGCTCTTCCATCTCATCCTCCGACAGGCCGGAGGATCCGGCATGGCCGGCGGGCACATCCAGGCCCCCAGCCCGGTCCTCACCGGCGGACAGGAGCGTCTCCTCGTACAGCAGGTTGTTCACCCAGAGGGTCAGGCAGTCCACCAGGACGACGCCGCTGCCGGCGGCCCGGCGAAGGGCCCCGGGAAGATCCACGGTCTCCTCGATGGTAATCCAGCCGGATCCCCTGGCCCGCTGATGGCGCCGGATCCGCTCGGCCATCTCCTCGTCGACGACGGGGCAGGTTGCGATAAAGGTCCGCGTGCCCGCCATGGATTCGGCCAGTTCCTGGGCATAACGGCTCTTGCCGCTTCGGCTCCCCCCCGTGACCAGGACGATTTCCGCCATCAGAGCCTCTCCTCAAGGGCCAGCAGGGATGTCCGCAGATCCTCCTCGGAAAAGACCTCCACGGAAAGCCCCCCCCGGTACTCCGCCAGATAAGGCCGGAGCGTCCTCCACGCCTCCTCCGGCACGGCGGCGGCGCTCCGGTGGTCCTGTCCCTCCATGAGGCCGTGCAGGTGGATCATCTCCACTCCCCGCTTCATTGCATCGTGCGCCGCGGTGAGGTCTTCCCCGGCGGCCAGGAGATGGCCCACGTCCAGGCACCAGGAGAGGCCGGACTCCTCCACCAGCGGCCGGATCCACTCAAGGGGATAGCCCAGGTTCTCCACGACCGTCCGCGACGGATCCAGCCCTCCGCCGATCAGGTCCCGGATCGACGTCCGCAGGCGCTCCCGCCATCCCTCCAGGGAAGCGGGACCGTCCATCCCCCCCTCCTCCAGGTGGAGGACCCAGGCGGATGGCCCGAGCGGCCGGGTCCGGTCGCAGAAACGAAGAATTGTCTCGCAGGCGCGATGGCGCTCCGCCCTGTCAGCGGCTCCCAGAGACAGACCCGTGGGCAGGTGGATGTTGTACGTCAGGTTCTGTTCCTCCCCCAGGGCGCCCATCTCGGCAATCTCGACGGGTGCGGGCAGGTTGTCCTCCCGGCCGCTCTCGAAAAGGACGATCTCCACCTCGTCCACGAGGGGGGCCAGGAAGCGGATGTTGGGCAGGATCGGGGCCGGCACGATATAGGAGGTTGTGCCGAGGCGAAAGGGATATCGGCCTTTCAGGGCGGGCCAGGGATGGGAGGATGAAGCCATTCGCGCTCTCGCTTCCGTTTCGTAAAGGAGCAGATCACCCTTGCAGGATCGGATGACGGATGCTAAACACGGACCGTCTTCCCATGTCAAGAGCCGCCGCCCTCATGAACCAAAATCCTTTCCCCATAAAGCGGTCCCCGCGGATCGCCTTCCTCGGGATCGTGCTTGCCGTCCTTTTGGCATGGGTCTGCGCTTCCCCTTCCCCGGCAAGGGCGAATCCGCCGCAGCGGATCGTATCGCTGGCGCCGAACCTGACGGAGATCCTCTTCGAACTGGGCCTGGGCGACCGGGTGGCCGGCGTGACCCGTTTTTGCGACTGGCCGCCGGCAGCCGGGAAGAAGCCGCAGGTGGGAGGCTACACCAACCCGTCCCTGGAGGCCGTCGTCGCCCTCCGTCCCGACCTGGTGGTCATGACCGACGAGGGAACGCCGCGGGAGATCCACGACCGGCTGGTCCGTCTCGGCATCGCCGTTTATGTTTTCCGGGCCAAGCGCCTGGCGCAGCTGCCGCAGGCCCTGCGGGAATTCGGGCCCGCCGTCGGAGCGGAAGCGGCCGCGGAAAAGCGCGCCGTCGCCATCGAAGAATCGCTGCGCCGGTTTTCATCGCGGGCCGGGGCGAGGAAAGGTGACATCCGGACGGCGCTTTTCGTGATCCAGCCGGAGCCCCTGATGGTCGCCGGACCCGGCACCGTCATCGACGACGCCTTGAACTTCCTGGGTGTGCGAAACATTGCCGCCGGGACGAACGCTCCCTACCCGAAGCTCAGCGTCGAAGAGGTCTTCCGACGGTCCCCCGACGTGATCTTCATCGGCCGCGGATCCATGACCGGCGCCGGTTCAAAGCTGCTCCGCCGGTGGAAGACCCTGCCGGCCGTCCGGAACGGGCGCGTGCACGTGGTGGGGGAAACCCTGTACCGCCTCTCGCCGAGGCTCCTGGAAGGAATGGAAGAAATGGCAACCCTGCTGGAGCGTCCCGGCGGGTCCGCCGGAAAGAGGTAACGGGATGGACTGGCTGACTGCTCTGATTCTGGGAATCGTGGAAGGCGTCTCCGAATTCCTGCCCATCTCGTCCACGGGACACCTGATCCTCGCCTCCCAGCTGATGGGGCTCGACCATACCGAATTCCTCAAGAGCTTCGAGATCGCCATCCAGGTCGGCGCCATCCTCTCCGTGGTGGCCCTGTACTGGAGGCGCCTGCTCGTGGATTTCGAGACGATGAAAAAACTCGTCGTCGCCTTCCTGCCCACGGGAATCCTGGGCTTCACCCTCTACCGGCTGGTCAAGCAGTTCCTCCTCGGTTCGCCGAACGTGGTGCTGTGGTCCCTGTTCCTGGGAGGAATCTTCATCATCGCCTTCGAATACCTGCACCGGGAGCGGGAGGACGCGGTGGAGGACCTCTCCGGCATCACCTACCGGCAGGCCCTGCTGATCGGCCTCTTTCAGTCCATTGCCATGATCCCGGGAGTCTCCCGCTCCGCCGCCACGATCATCGGCGGGCTGGCCCTGGGGCTCCGGCGGAAGGCCATCGTCGAGTTTTCCTTTCTCCTGGCGGTGCCCACCATGCTGGCCGCCACGGCCTACGATCTCCTCAAGAGCGGCTCCGCCTTTTCCATGGACCAGATGGGGTTCCTGGCCGTCGGCTTCGTCTCGTCGTTCGTCGTGGCGCTCCTCAGCATCAAGTTCCTCCTTTCCTTTATCCAGACCCACACCTTCATTGCCTTCGGCATCTACCGGATCGCCTTCGTCGCCCTCTGGGTGCTGATCCTGTAAGCCCGGCCCTGCAACCGTGCTGCGCCCCGGGTGCCCGGCCGGAGACAGACATTCCCCCTTTACCCGCCGCCGGAATTCGCCTACACATTTCGGGAGACCGCCGGAGAGGAGACCATGAGCCAGCCGGAAGACAGCTTCGAGATCCGCCTGATGCAGCCGGAAGACGCGGACGGTACGGTCGCCCTGTACCGGGCCACCTATGGGGACGCCTACCCGATCCGGGAGATCTATGATCCGCAGGCCCTCCTGCGCCAGCAGGAAACGGGGGCGATGTACCACGTGGTCTGCCGGGCGAAGCAGGGTCCCGTGGCGGGCCACTGGGGCCTCTACCGGACGTCGGCGCCGTTTTCGGGCCTTTACGAGTCCGGGCACGGGATGGTCCTGGCGGAATACCGGGGCCGGGGTCTGAACGACATAATCGCCCGGTACACCCTCGAGACGCTGATCCCCCGGCTCGGCATCCCCGCGGTCTGGGGAGAAGCGGTCGCCAACCACGTCTTCATGCAGAAGACCTGCTCGGTGTCCGGCTACAGCGAAACCGGGATCGAGCTGGACCTGATGCCCGCGGCCTCTTACGAAAAGGAGAAGAGCGCCTCCGGCCGGGTCGGCGCGGTCCTTGTGTTCAGGGTCTATCAAACCAGGGGGCAGACGATCCACCTGCCCGACCCGTATGCAGGACTTCTCCGGGAGCTTCATCGAGAGGCCCACGACGCATCCCACGCATACCGGAACGCCCCGGCGGACGTCCCGCCGGAAGGTCCGTCAGACGTGCAATCCGTTGTCTTCGAGGGGGCAAACCTGGCCCGTCTGACAGTCCAGGCTATCGGATCGGACCTCCGGGAAATCATGATGGGGAAAGAGAAACTCCACACCGGCGGCGGAGCGACGGTTTTTCAGGCCTTCCTCCGCCTGACGGACCCGGGAATCGGATTTGCCGTCCGGACCCTGCGCGGCTGCGGCTATTTCTTCGGGGGCGTTCTGCCCCGCTGGTTCGACGACGACGGCTTCCTCATGCAGAAGCTGCTCCACGAGCCGAACGTGGCCGGGCTCAAGCTCTATTCCGATAAGGCGAAGAGAATCCTGGACTTCATCCTTCGGGACCGTGAGGAAGTGACGGCCCGCTGAGGCCGGGCAACCCGCTTATCGCTTCAGGACTTCATCCAGAGCCGACACAAAGGCCTCCATGACCTCCCGGACGGACAGGGTGACCCGGATATAGTTGGGAAAGCGGAAGCCCGTCATGGTGCGGACCATGACCCCGCGGGTCATGAGCTTCCGGTAGGCCAGGGTGTCGCTCATGGGGAGACGGATCATGAAGAAGTTCCCCTCTCCGGAAACGAACGGCAAGCCCCGGGCGGCCAGCTCCTCCTCCAGATAAGCGCGGCTCTCCCGGACCAGCCGCCGGCTTTCCAGGACATGATCCTCGTCGTCCAGCGCCGCCATGGCCGCCTCCTGGGCGACCGCGTTGACGGAATAGACGACACAGGCACGGCGGATGGCATCCACCACCGGCAATGACCCGGCCAGGTAGCCGATCCGCAGGCCCGCCAGCCCGTACATCTTGGAAAAGGTCCGGAACACGACGAGATGGGGGTATTCGTCCAGGAGGGACATGCCGTCGGGATAATCCTCCCGCTCGACGAACTCGCAGTACGCCTCGTCGACGACCACGATCGCCCGGCCGTCGACGACCTCCAGGAAACGCCGGAGCCGTTCCCCTCCCCAGTAAGTTCCCGTCGGATTGTTGGGATTGCAGATGAAGAAGATTTTGGTCCGGTCGTCCATCCGCTCCAGCATCCCCCGGTCGTCGAAGGCGTAATCCCGGAGCGGCACGAGGCGCGCCTCCAGGCCCGAAAAGGTGGCCACCCACTCGTAGACGGCAAACGTCCGGTCCGCCGTGACGATGTTGTCGCCGGCCTCGCAGAAGGCCTTGATGGCGAAGGCAATGACCTCGTTGGCGCCGTTTCCGACGAGAAACCGCTCCGGATCCTTGCCGAAGCGCTCCGCAAGTTTCCGCCGCAGATAGAAGGAATCACCGCTGGGATACAGGGCGGCCCGGGGCGGGACAAAACCGCGGATCACCTCCTGCGCCGCCGGCGGCGGGCCCAGGGCGTTCTCGTTGTTGTTCAGGCGGAAGAGCCGGGAACAGCCGTAAAGCCGCATCAGCTCCGCGTCGGGCCGGCTGGGCACATAGGGCTCGAAGCTCCGTATGTAGGGTGGCAGCAGGCTCTCCAGGGAGAGGGAACTCATGGGCGACCGCCTCCCGCCGCGTACTGAAAGAGGACCACGTCTCCCCGGCCGCCCGCGGGAAGCATCACCCGGGGACGGAATCCGGCGTCGAGAAGCAGGGGGGTAAAAGGCGCCTGCCAGGAACGGCCGAGATCGATCTCGAAGAAGAGTGCGATCCCCGGGACTTCCCGCAAAATGCTGCGAACGTGCTCCTCCAGGTTGGTGACGGCATCCCGGCCCCACCAGACAGGCCGAAGCACGGCCCTTCCCCGTGACCGGTCGAAGGTGGCGGACAAGACGGAAAACGGATAAGACGCCTCGCCCTCTTCATGGGTCAGCCGGACCTCCCGAGCAAAAGCCAGCCGCTCGCAGGACTCCCTCAGAAATACCTCCAGGAGGGGATGGACCCAGGAAACGCCTCCCTCATCCTCCCGGATCTGACGGTAATAAACCGGGGTCTCGACTTCTCCATCCGCGGTGGTGTCGATCAGCGACCCCAGGATCTCGAAATACTCCACCGGCAGAAACAGCGACGGGAGGCGGCTGTACATCCCTGAAACGTCCGATTTCGCGATCGTGGCGATGCATGCCTCGACGAGGAGGCGGCCCGCCTCCGATCCCTGCGGCTGTCCGAACAGACAGGGGCCGAAAAACTCCACCAGCCCCGAACCCTCCCGCCGCCAGGCGATCCCCCCTCCCAGGGGTCCCCTCGCGTCCTCCGCCACAACGACTCCATAATCGCCCGACGCCACCATATCGGCCAGTTTCCCAGGGATCAGAAAGTCGCGGGGACAGATCCCTTCCGGTGCATGACGCATCAGGAGACGGGAGAACAGCTTCAGCGTCTCCGCGTCGGGTGTTTTCACGACCGGAGCGGTCAAAGGCCTGGGAAGGGGAATATCACCGGGAGCGGTTTCCGGGTAAACCTTATCCTTCCGAAAGGTGATCTCCAGGCGATCTTCCCCGTAGCGCGCCCGGATTTTGTCCACCATCCTGGCGGCAATCAGCAAACCCGCTTCCGCGGGCAGTTCGTCCCCGTCACAGGGAATCGACGAGGTCAGGTTGAAGGCCCGCATGTTGAAGAAGCGTGTCCGGAAGGAAAACTCCACCTCCGTGTAATAAATCCCGCCCCGGCAGGTGAGCCGGACGTCCTCTCCGGCGGCCCCCGGACCGGTCAGGTGGGAAAAGATCTCCTCGGACGCCAGGGTCAGGGACAGGGCCTCCTCCCCGGCAAGGCCGAAGGAAAGGGCCGATTTCTCGGCAAAGGCCATAACAACGGGAAGAAAGGCCGGGCGGGGTGGAACCGTGAGCGAAACCTCATCCGGCCGGAGAAAATGCACCCTGTTCATGATCCATATGTCCTTTCCGCATCCTGCAGGGGACGCCTCATGGGCAACCCGTTCATGGCCGGGTGTCTTCCCCGACCGTCGCAAAGACTGCCTGGTCGATCCGTGGCCGGAGTCGGCACCGCCCTCCAGCCTGCCGCAGATTAGCGTATGACCCCTCATTTCACAAGAGGAACGGATTTGAAATCCGCTCCTCTTCCTTTTTCCCTTTCTTTCTTTTTATTAAACAGATCCAGCCGCCAATTGATGGTCGGATGTCGGGAGCAGGGCTTCCCTCGCGCTCAGGAGCGTTTTTTCGACCCTGCAACGTCTCGCTCCGCTGCAAAGTCATAACTCGCGCCCAGGGGCGCTCAGACAGATGACTTTGCGGGCGCTTCGCTGCGACGGCAGGGTACCCCGAAAAAGCCGCTATTCGCGCTCCGGAAACCCCCTCTCCCCGACCGACCTTCGCGGGGGCGTGACCGAGGGTTTCCAAAGGAGCAATTGGAACATCCCTGCCGGAAGCATGGGACGGGCTGTTCAAAAATGCCAGGATGCAAGGCCCCCGAAATCCTGAGCCGCTTTTCCTTCCCCAACCTCACATCCGCGGGGGCGCGACCGGGGGTTTCCAGAGGAGCGATCAGGACATTTTTCCCATCCCTCTTGCCTTACGGACCATCGACGACGGATCGCGGGAAAAATGGCCGCGACAGCGGAAGCCCCCGTGGCAGCCCCCGCGCCAATGCGTTCAATGTAAAGGGTAAGCGGAGACCTACCGAGAAAGTAAAAGGAAGAAGAGGAGGAGCGGATTTCAAATCCGTCTCTCTATCTCCCCAAAGAAGAGCCCCCCTCCTTCGAAAAGGAGGGGGGCTCGGGGAGGGGTGTGGTATCGCATGCCCGCCGGAGGGCGGGCGGGGTAGTGGAACTCTGCCTAGGCGATGTCCATCGGGGTCGCCATGGGATCCACCCAGCCTCTTTCGATCTTCCGGGGGATCTTCTTTCCTTTAGCCTTCTCTTCTTTCCGTTTCATGGTTCCTTCTCCTTTCCTCTCTGCCTGTTCGCATTTTTTAACCGGCCACATCGCCGGCCTTATTTCCCAATCATGTGGGGAAAGCACGTAGGGTCCACCCACAGGCCGCCTCGCTTGACGGCCCTGCTGTACTTATCCCGGATGGTTCTTCTCTGGGTTTCTTTTCTCATCATTTCCCGGCCCCTTGCCTCTCTCTTTTTTTTCGATTGCAGAATAGCCGGTCCGGCGTGTCTGCACCATCGGGAGGGCTCCGAAATCGAATGGAGAAACGGTGGGAATCTTGTCTCGGTCGGGAAGAAAAATCCGCATCGGTGTCTGTCCGATGAGGACCCGACAGGGTCCCCGCGATACGGGCCGGACACCGGGAGGTTCATGGACAGGCACGCCTGGAAGGGATAAAGGCCGATCCCACGCGGGGGCGCGGCCGGCTCCCGGCAGCTTCAGCCGACGAGCTTGTTCTGGACGGCGTAGAGGGTGATCTCGGCGTTGTTCTTCATCCTCATCTTTTCGAGAATATGAGTCCGATAGGTGCTGATCGTCTTCACGCTGAGGAACAGTTCATCGGCGATGGCGGAAACGGTCTTGCCCGAGGCGATCATGAGCATCACCTGGTACTCCCGGTCCGACAGGAGTTCATGGGGCGGCCGGGTCATGTCGGTGCCGAGAAACTCGGTGAGGCGCTCCCCCAGGGTGGCGCTGATGTATTTCCCTCCCTCCGCAACTTTCCGGATGGCCGAGATCAGCTCATTGGGCGCGCTGGCCTTGGTCAGGTAGCCGGAGGCGCCCGCCCGGAGTGCCCGGATGGCGTACTGTTCCTCAGGATACATGCTCAGGATCAAAACGGGCAGTTTCGGCTTCTCGTCCTTCAGGTCTTTCAGGACTTCCAGTCCACTCCGGCCGGGCATCGAAATATCCAGGAGGACCACGTCGTGCTCCTTCTTCCGGACGCAAGCCATGACCTCCTGACCGTTTCCCGCCTCGTCGGTCACCTCCATGTCGGGCGTCTCCGACAGGACCTGCTTAAAACCGGCCCTCACAATGGGATGATCGTCGGCAATGAGGATGCGGATTTTCTTCATGGTGTATCTCCTCTGTTCTCATAAGGAATTCGAACCTTGACGGTTGTTCCCTTCCCTTTTTGCCCATTGATGACCACGTCCCCGCCCCAGTACAAAACCCTCTCGCGGATCCCCAGGAGGCCGAAGGAATCGGGTTTGGCCATCTGCTCCTCCGTGATTCCCCTCCCGTTGTCCTTCACGCTCAGCCGGACCTCCCCGTTGACCAGCTTCAGCGAGACATGGACCCGCTTGGCCTCAGCGTGGCGCCAGATATTCGTCAGGGTCTCCTGGAAGATGCGGAAGACCGCTGTGGACAGGTCCGGATTCAACTGCATGTCCTCGGGCTCCACCTTGACGCGGCAGTGAATCCCCGTTCGCTTGGTGAATTCGCTTGCCTGCCACTCGATCGCGACGGGGAGTCCCAGGTGGTCAAGCATGCCCGGGCGGAGGTCCATGTAGATCCGCTTGAGGGTCTTCATGGTCATGTCCACGAGGCCCGACATGGCGTCGATCCGCTCCCGGATCTCGTGTTGATCTTCAGGAACTTTTCGGTTCAGAAGGACGATGTCTGTGTTGAGGGCCGTTAGCAGCTGCCCCAGTTCGTCGTGGAGCTCCCGGGCGATGCGGGTCCTTTCCTTTTCCCGGACCGACTGCAGGTGGGCGGACAGGTTCCGCATCTGCTGACGCGACCTTTCCAGCTCCGCTTCGGCCCGCTTTCGTTCGGTGATGTCCTCGTAGGTGATGACGATTCGCTTTTCCTGAAGGCTCTCCCCCGTCCGGGAAGCGCTGACCAGGCAGTCGATATCGGTCCCGTCCTTCTTGCGGCAGGGAAACTCGACGCTTACGGTCCGCTTTTTTTCGAGCGTGTTGTAGAGGATCTCCGCGATGGCCTCGTAATCGGCATCGGTCCGGTACAGGATGCGGCTGCTCATGCCGACGATGTCCCTGGCCCTCCAGCCGAAGACCGCCTGGACGCCGTCGTTGGCGAAGATCACCCGGCGATCCTGCAGGCCGATCACGGCGTGGGGAATGGCTTCCAGGATCGAGGCCTCCAGGGCCTCCAGCTTCGCGAGCTTGTCCCGGGCCGCACTCTGCTCCGTGATGTCCATGGAGTTGCCCAGAACGGCCCGCCGCCCCCGGTAGAGGATGAAGGTGACCGTCTCCATGATCCAACGGATCCGGCCGTCTTTCGTGATGATCCGGAATTCATGGGGGGATTTGCGGTCACCATGAAGCATCTGGTGCGAGTTCTCCCTCACCTTGAAGCGGTCTTCCGGGTGGACGAGCTGCATCGAGTTCATCCCCGTCAGCTCCTTCTGGCTGTACCCGGCATATCCGGCGGCATTCTCGTTGACGAACTGGAAGACCCCGTCCTGGACGACATAGACCCCGGCCTGGGAGCTGTCGGCCATGGTCCGGTAGGCCTCCTCGGCAAGCTTGCGGTCCGTGATGTCCTCGAAGGTAATGACGATGTTCTTTTCCTTGAGGCTTTCACCGATGCGCGAGGCGGTGATGAGGCACTCGATGTGCCGGCCGTCCTTGCGGCGACAGGGGAACTCGGTGCTGTGGGTACGCTGGTTCTCCAGAGTGGAATAGAGCTCCTGGGCGATGGAATCCCAGTCCCCGTCGCTGCGATACAGGACCCTGGTCGTGGCGCCGATCAGTTCCTCCGCCCGCCAGCCGAAGACCTGTTCGACCCCATCGTTGGCGAAGATGATGCGGCGGTTTCTCAGGCCGATCACGGCGTGGGGAATGGCCTCGAGGATGGACGCCTCCAGGGCCTCCAGTTCCGCCAGCTTGTCCCGGGCCTCGATCTGCTCGGTGATGTCCATCGAGTTACCCAGGACGGCCCGCTTTCCCTTGAAGCGGATGGAGGTGATGACCTCGGTGATCCACCGGACGTCTCCGCTCTTGGTGATGGTGCGGAATTCGTACGAGGAGGTCCGGTTCCCCCGGAGCATCTGGATCGCTGCCTGGCGGACCCGTTCCCGGTCCTCCGGGTGGACCAGGCTCATGGACTCCATGCCGAGGAGGTCCTCCCGCGGGTATCCCCAATAGTCCGCCGCATGCTGGTTGACGAACCGGAATTTGCCATCCTGGACGACGTAGATGCCCGCCCGGGACGTGTGCTCCAGGGTCCGGTAGAGCCCCTCCACCAGGAGACGGTCCGGTCCCGACGGGGCCAGCTTGTCGAGTTTCCTCCGCAACTGCCCGATCTTGCGAACCAGTTGTTCCTTGGTATTCGTCTCTTCTGCCACGCCGGTTCCTCCCAGGTACAGGAAATGTCGGACGAATTTACGTGGATTTGTAACAGGTTTACCCCTGCTGTGCAAGGTTCGAGTCACGGTCCGAGTCACGGTCCGGCAGTCCTGTCCCTTTTCCCGGCCTCCTATTTTCATCTTGACAAGCAAAGGCCTTGTTTCCTACATACCCCAAAAGCGCGGATCTACCGCGCGGGACGGATGCCGAGGAAGAGGGGTGGAAAGCCCCCGCTGCCCCGCAGCCGTGAAGGGAACGAAAGCCCGAAACGCCACTGCCGCGGATCTACCGCGGTGGGAAGGCGGGCAAGTAGGTCGCCCGAAGCCGGAAGACCGGTCCGTCCCGATGACCTCGAGGGAGGCAACCCGTGGAATATACCCTCCACAAAATCGTCACGCCGGCCCGGCTGATCCGGGTGACGCTTCTTTTTTTCCTGGCTTTCATATTCGTCGCCTTTGTCGCGATCCTCGTCGGTCCGTCGGAGATTGCCCCCCTTGAGATCCTGAGGAGTATTTTCCGGGATCGGCAAGGGACGGAAGCCGCCGCCGATCCGGGAAGGACGATCCTGTTTTCGATCCGGATTCCCCGGGTCCTCTTTGCAGGGATCGTCGGAGCGGCCCTTTCCACCGCCGGCGTCGTCTACCAGGCTCTCCTCCGCAATCCCCTGGCGGATCCCTACATCCTGGGCGTTTCGGGCGGTGCTTCCGCCGGGGCCGTCGCGGGCATCCTTCTCGGCACCGCCACCGTACCCTTCGGTACGCCGCTCCTGGCCTTTGCCGGGGCCCTGGCCGCCACCTTCCTAGTATTCGGGACAGCCCGGAAAAACGCTTCCCTGTCCTCAAACACACTGATCCTGGCGGGCGTCATCGTCAATGCCTTCACGACCGCCCTGGTCTTTTTTTTCCTGTCCATCAGCACCAGCAGCGAGGTGCACAACGTGGTCTTCTGGATCATGGGGGACCTCGGGATCGCCTCGGGGAAGGACATCGGCCTCGTCGCCCTGGTTCTCCTGGCCACGTTCATCCTGATTTACGCCTACGGGCGTTCTCTGAACCTCCTGGTCGTCGGCGAGGAAACCGCCTCTCGCCTCGGCGTCTCCGTCGAAAGCACGAAGAAGATCCTGCTGGCGGCAGCCTCCATCCTGACGGCGGCGGCCGTCTCGCTCTGTGGGACCATCGGTTTCGTGGGGCTCATCATCCCCCACATGATGCGAATGGCCCTGGGCACGGATCACCGCCTGCTCCTCCCGGCATCTTTCCTCTTCGGGGGGGCCTTCCTGATCGCCGCCGACACCCTTTCCCGCATCCTGCTCGCCCCGACGGAGGTGCCGGTGGGGGTCGTCACCGCTTTCTGCGGCGCCCCGTTCTTCATTTACCTGCTGAGGAAAAGGAGCGCCTGATGCCAGCCGTTCGCATGGAAAAGGTGAGTTTCCGTTACGACCGGGCCTGGGTGCTGCGAGGCGTCTCCCTGGACGTGGAGCGCGGGGCATTCCTTGGGATTCTCGGCCCGAACGGATCCGGCAAGACGACGCTTCTGAATCTGGTCGATGGGATCCTCTCACCCCGGGAAGGACGGGTTCTCCTGGAGGGAGCCGATGCATCGTCCCTGGACCGGAACGAACTGGCCCGGATGGTGGCGGTGGTTCCCCAGGATTCTCCCCTGATCTTTCCCTTCACGGTCCAGGAGATCGTCCTCATGGGACGCGCTCCCCATCTGGGACGCTGGCGGTTCGAGGGAAAACGCGATTTCGAGATTGCCCGGGACGCCATGGAGAAAACGGGCACCCTCCCGCTGGCGGGACGCCCCATGAGCGCACTCAGCGGGGGGGAGCGGCAGCGGGTCTTCATCGCCCGCGCCCTGGCCCAGGAGCCGCGAATCCTCCTGCTGGACGAGCCGACGTCCAATCTCGACATCCGTCATCAGAGTGAATTTTTCAGCCTGGTGGCGGAGTTGAACCGGACGCAGGGACTGACGGTGATTGCCGTCAGCCATGACATCAACCTGGCCTCCCTCTACTGCCGGCGGATCGTCCTCCTGAAGGACGGGACCGTCCACGGCGAGGGAAGACCCGAAGAAATCATCTCGGAGGAAAGCATCCGGAACGTCTTCGGGGTGCCCGTCCGGGTGGACCGCCACCCTCAGACGGGAAAACCCCGGATTGCACCCATCTGCAACATGCCCCCGGAGCGAGGAAGCCGGTCGGATGCCGGCGCTGCCCCGCAACTGTAAGCGGAACGAAATCTGCAGAAGGCCACGGATCCGGATCAGCCCGCCCCGTACCGGGGAACGGGGCTGATCCAGGCGGATCGGGAAGGCGCAGAGAGTAGGATCGAAGGAAGCCGCGAGCCAGGACACTCGACCGGGGGAACATCATTCCGATTCCCGAGGGGGAAGAAAGGAGTATTCATGAAGCACGTCATCCGTTTCCTTGTCGTATTCCTGTTTGCCAGTGCCTCTCTGCCCGCCGCCGCCCCGCCTTCCATGGCCGCCACCCCACCGGACCAGCCGTCCGACCGTCCGGCCGTCATGGAAGAGGTCGTGGTCACGGCCACGCGCAGCACCGAGGAGGTCCGGAACATTCCCGCGGCCGTCACGGTGATCACGGAAAAGGACATCCGCGACTCCGGGGCCACGAGCCTGGTGGAGGTCCTGGAGAAAGTGGAGGGAATCCAGGTCCGGTCGTACAGCGGCAACTCGCCCCAGGCCATGGTGGACCTGCGCGGTTTCGGGGGGGATAATCCGTATGGGAAAACCGTGATCCTCCTGGACGGCCAGCGCCTGAACCGCCCGGACATGGCCTCGGTGAACTGGTTCCAGGTTCCCCTGTCCAGCATCGAGCGCGTCGAGGTGGTCCGGGGGGCGAGCTCCGTCCTCTACGGCGACGCCGCCGTGGCCGGTGTCATCAACATCATCACGAAGAAGGGAACACCCGGAACGCGGGCCTACGCCTCCGTGACCGGCGGCAGTTACGGCCTCCACAACGAAAAGGCGGGAGTCTCCGGCAAGGCGGGCTCCTTTTCCTACTCCGTCCAGGGAGAAAACTACTTCAGCCTCGGATACCGCAGGCATTCGACCCTTTCATCGCAGAGCGCCGGCGCAAACTTCCGCTACGACGCTTCGGACGCGCTCTCCGCCTCCCTGGGGGTCTCCTTCAACCGCTCCGAGTACGAGCTCCCGGGAAATCTCACCCGGATGGAAATGGCTTCGGACCGGCAGCAGGCTGAGCCGGCCCGCCCCGCCTACTGGACCTCCGGCGGCTACGGGGATGACGCACTGGACAAGCACACAAACATGAACCTGAAGATCGAGTCCCTGCTCGGCTCCTTCGGGCGTCTGGAGGTGATGGCCTCCTACGGCAAAAAGGAGATGGATGCCAACATGGCATCCTGGGTGCTCTACACTTATACAGAATCGGAAACATACGGATTCACGCCGAAATACATTCTCGAGCACTCGTTTTTCGGTTTTTCCAACAAGCTGACCACCGGCGTGGACATCTACCGGGAGCCCTATGTCAAAAAGTTTTACGGCAGCCGGGAGCGGACGGACAGAACGGCCATCGCGGACCTGTACAAGAACAGTTTCGCCTTCTACATCCGTGATGAATTCAGCGTCCTCAAGAACCTGATCCTGAGCGCCGGTTACCGCAACGAGCGGGCCGTAATGGGGGGAGACTACAACAACCACACCACTCCCGCCCAGAGTTTCACGAACAGAGAAAAGATCCATCACGGCGAGGCTTTTGAGAGCGGCCTGACCTGGCTGATCGGCAAGAAATCGAGCGTCTTCGCCAAGTACGCAACGGTCTTTCGCTTCCCATTCCTGGACGAGCAGGCCTCCTACAACGGCTTCGGAGGGACACCCTTCTTTGTGGACATCGAGAAGGAAACCGGCCGGAGCTACGAGGCGGGAACCCAGTTCTTCCCGTTGGACAGCCTCAAGATCGCCCTCTCGGCATTCCGCATCGACATGGAGAATGAGATCGCCTGGAACAGCCTGACCTTCCGCAGCGAAAATCTTGACCCGTCCCGCCACGACGGCCTGGAGGCGTCCTTCTCCTGGCAGGCCGCAACCTTCGCCCGGCTGTACGGGAATTTCACCTACCACCGGGCAACCTTCGAGGCGGGGGAATTCAACGGCAGGGAGATCCCCCTTGTCCCGAGACGCATGGCCCGGCTGGGCGTTGAATTCAGCCTGCCGTATGCCTTAACGGTAAAGCCGGAGGTGCGTTATGTCGGCGACAGCTACATGAGCGGCGACAACAACAACGACGGTGACAAGCTCGAATCCCACACGGTGTTCGACCTGTATGCGTTCTACCGGCCGGAAATCAGGGGATTGAAGCTGATCGTCTTCCTCGGTGTGGAAAACCTGCTGAACGCGACGTATTCCTCCTTCGGCGTGGAGGAAACGGCCTGGACCCCCCGGGTGTACTACCCCATGCCGGAGCGTACCATCAAGGGAGGACTGACCGTCGAGTTCTGACGTCAGACCAGGCGGGCCGGGGGGCGGACCCCCTCCCTCCCCGGCCCCATCCCATATCCAGGGCTATTTCCTGCCCGATCGACCGGCCTCGCACTCATCCGCCATCGCCCGTTGACAAACCCCCTCCCTTGGCGTATTGCAGCTATCATTCCGGCAGCAAATCTCAATACGTCCAGTAAATGGGAAGAATTGTCATGGCATCGGAAACGGGATGGATCTGGGTGGACACGCCAGAGAAGCGGAGGCAGGCCGGTCAAGACATCGCCTCTTCTCCCTGGATCGCCCTGGACACGGAATACGACTCCTTCCGCTATTTTCGGGACAAGCTCTGCCTCATCCAGGTCAAGACGCCCGCCATGACCTACCTGGTTGACCCCCTGGACGGCACGCTTCCGGAATATCTCGCCTCGCCCTTTGCCAGCCGCCAGACCCTGAAAGTGTTCCACGCCGGAGACAACGACATCCGCCTTCTCCACCGCGATTTCGGATTCACCTTCCGGAACGTCTTCGACACATATCGGGCGGCCACCCTCCTGGGATACCCGAACCTCTCCCTGGCGGCCCTGGTGGAGGATTGCCTCGGTATTCCCTTTCCGAAGCGCAAGAAGGTCCAGCGTTCCATCTGGGACGTCCGTCCCCTGACGGAGGAGCAGCTCACCTATGCGGCGGAGGACACACGGCACCTGATTCCCCTCTACCGGAAGCTGGAAGCGGAAATTCGGGAGAAGGGCCTCCAGGAGGAGGCCAAGCGCTCTTTCCGTGAAATCGCCGCTGCCCGCTGGCAGGAGCGGCCTTTCCGTCCCGACGGGTACCGCAGGATTCAGGGAGTCTGGGAGTTGACCGAGCCGGAGCGGGAACGGCTGAAACGGCTGTATTCCTGGCGCTGGTGGAAAGCGAAGCAGATGGACCGCTCGCCCTTTATGCTCATTTCCTCGCAGGAGATGATCGCCTTGGCCGGACTGGAGAATGCTACCATTGAGACGCTGCGGAAAAGCGGGATCCTGTCTCCGGAACGCACCGGCCGGTACGGCGCCGACCTGGTGAAAGTCCTCCGGGAGCTGTGAAGAGAGCCGGCAAGAGCCGCGGAAACGGAACGCAATTCCTCGTCCGATAAAAACAGCACAACGGATTTCAAATCCGTTCCTTCTTCCTTTTTTCTTCTTTTTCCAAGAAACCATGACGCGAATGAAAAGCCAGCATGTGGGAGAGGGACTTCCCTCGCGCTCAGAAGCGTTTTTTCGACCCTGCAACGTCTCGCTCCGCTGCAAAGTCATAACTCGCACCTGGCGGTGCTCAGACAGATGACTTTGCGGGCGCTGCGCTGCGACGGCAGGGTGCCCCGAAAAAGCCGCTATTCGCGCTCCGGGAAGCCCCCACTCCCCGACCAATGTTCGCGGGGGCGCGACCGGGGGTTCCCAGAGGAGCAATTGAAACATCCCTGCCGTAAGCATGGGACGGGCTGTTCAAAAATGCCCGGATGCAAGGCCCCCGAAATCCTGAGCCATGAGTCGTACCCTTTTCGGTACGTCGAATGGCGAAGGAGGAGGGAAACGCAGCAGACGGGTGTTTTTCAACAGCCCGACCGGAAACGTTTCCGCGACGGCGGCACGCCCCCGTGGCAGCCCCCTGCGCCGATGCGCTGAATGCACAAGGAAAGGGGATTCGGCCGGGCACGGAAGAAAAAGAAAAAGGAAGATGTACGGATTTGAAATCCGTCGCTCCTGAAGAGAATGACGAGGGAATCGCAGCGTCCAGGCTTCTTCCGGGCTTGTCTCCAGGGCCGTTCAAAAATGCCCGGATGCAAGGCGCCCGGAGTCCCGAGACGTGAGGCGTACTTTTCCGTACGTCGAGCGCCGAGGGACAAGGGGAACGAAGCAGCTGGACGTTTTTCAACGGCCCGTCACATGTAGGCATGGAGGCTGGGCAGATAATTCACCCCCAGATACGTGAACAGCATCGCCGCAAATCCCATCAGGGCGAGGACGGCCAGTCGTTTCCCCCTCCAGCCCCGGATGAACCGGGCATGGAGCAGGGCGGCATAGACGACCCAGGTGACAAGAGACCACGTCTCCTTGGGGTCCCAGCTCCAGTAGGCCCCCCATGCATAATGGGCCCAGACGGACCCGGTGGCGATCCCCAGGGTAAGGAACACGAATCCCAACAGCACGCTCTGGTAGAGCAACTCCTCCAGGTCATCCTTGTCCGGAATGAGCGAGAGGAAACGGGAGGAACCCGTGCCCGGATTTCGCGGCCGGTGCTTGATCAGGTACAGGATCGCCAGGCCGAAGGCCACCGTGAAGGCGGCATATCCCATGAAACAGGTGATGACGTGGCTCGTGAGCCAGTTGCTCTGGAGGGCCGGGATCAAGGGCTGGATCCGGTCGCTGATACCGGGTGAGATGGAGGCGTAGGCCATCAGGAGGAAAGCGATGGGAACCACAAAGACCCCGGGGGCGCGGTTCCGGGTCCGCCATTCCACCAGGAGGTACAAAAAGACCACCGCCCAGGAAAAAAACACAAGAGATTCGTAGAGATTCGAAAGGGGAGCATGCCCCATCCCCAGCTCGTAAGACTCCCTCCAGCGGAGGAGCAGGGCTGCCGTATGAGCCAGCAAGCCGACCGCCAGGGTCCAGGAGGCCACCTTCCCCCATCTGTCCCGTCCACGGACCATGCCGATCAGGTATCCCGTGAAGGAGGCGAAATAGAGAAATGTAACCCAGGCCAGGATCTTCGAGCTGATCATTGCGGCTTGTCCTCCTTCTCCCGGAGCGCCCCGACCAGGCCGGCCAGTTCTCGGTCCAGCCCCGCGGACGTCCGCAGGCTTCGCCCCGCAATGGAGACCCGGTGCTTTCCCCTGTTCTCCTCCACGAGCATCCAGACACGGCGGTGATCCACCAGGAAGACGACCATCAGCCCCGCCACGAGGACCAGGCCGCCCAGCGCCACCAAGGGAACACCCGGGTCGGTCGCGGCCTTCAGAACCGTGTAATATCGCGCCTCGATGCCCTGAAGCGAGAAGACATAGGGGGAGAACAATCCCGGGTTGAAAAGAGGCACCTGTTCGAAGAGCCCCGGGTTCCCCTCCCGGATCTTCTCGATCTCCTGAAAGACCCAGAACTGGACCGCGCCCCGGTCGGACCGGACGCCGATCTTCATTGCCGGCCCCATCTGCATCATGTTCTCCTCAACCCGCAGGACCTGGACCGTCCCATCCCCTTCCGGCAGGTCGAAGGACTCCCCAAGCGTAACGGCGAGGTCTTTCCGGTCCCCACCCTTCCGGGAAAAGGACAGGCGGGCCTTTCCGTCGGCGGACTGGCCATAACTCGACTGGTAGAAGCGGATCCCTTCGAAGGTCAGGGGGTGGTTCACCAGGAGCGCGCCCTGGAAGGCCGGTTGTCCCCCCTTCAGGAAAGTCAGGTCCGACCGGTAGGTCTTGGGCATGCCGTTTTCATACGTCTCAATGAGGAAACGGTCACACCGGATCCCGAATCCGAGCTTGTGCTGCCCCTTTCCACCTGCAAGGTCAGCGGACACCGCCGTTTCCCCTTCACCGATGTGCACATAGGCATCAAATCCGAAGAGGGATCCCGCCACGCCCCCCGCCACAATGAGCAGGACACCCAGGTGGACGGCATACACGCCCAGATGGGTGATCCGCCCCTTCTGTCCCTGGAGGACGACGCCCCGGGATGTCTCCAACCGGCGGATGTCGCGGTATCGCTTGCGGAGCGCGCGTTCGGCCTTCGCAACCGCCTCGTCCCGTCCTTCCTTGAGGTACGCCGTACGCTCCGGAGGAACATCGCGGAACAGGCCATCATCCGCAGAGCCCTCCGCCTTGAAGCGCCGCCAGGAGGCCGGAAAGCGGTTGACGGAGCAGATGACGAGGTTGGCCGTCAGGAGCCCCATGGCGAGCAGGAACCACACGGAGTGATAAAGGTCAAAGACCTGAAGGGTATCGAGAATGCGAAGCGCTCCCGGAGACAGCCGCCGGGCCAGCTCCTGCGCGGACTCCTGCTGCGGCACCAGCGTTCCGATCATGGCGAGAACGGCGAGAACGGCCAGAAGGATCAGGGTGAGACGAACGGAAGAGAAAAAGGACCAGACGGGGTTGTTTCTGATGCCCAATGGGCGGACCTCCGGTGTGATTGTAAGTTCCCGACTATCCGCCCGTCCTGTCCGGCAGAGTCCTCGGGAATGGCTTCTTTTTTATCATCGGCGGAACGGCAAGGCAAGAGACGAGAACGGCAAACGGGCGCAATCCTTCATTTCCCTGAGCCCTTCGGGATCCACCACTTCATCGGCGAAGCGGCTTCGCCGGCTGTCGGGGAAATCTCCGCCGTCGTCTCATTTTCCAGTGAATTCAGGCATCTTCTTGGCGAAAAACGCCCTTGCCCCTTCCTGGTAATCGAGGGTCTTGCCCGCCCGGATCATCCCGGACCGTTCCCGCTCCAATTGCCTCTCCAGGAGATCCATCATGGAGTGGTTCATGTTCTCCTTGGCAATGGCGAAGGCCGTCGTGGCACCCCGGGCAAGGCGACCGGCCAGTTCATGGACTTCCCGCTCCAGCTCCGGGTCTTCCACAACGCGGTTGACGAGCCCCCACTCCAGCGCCTGCCGGGCGTCGAAGACCGTGTCGAGAAAAATCAACTCGTTGGCCCGGGAAAACCCGATCAGGAGCGGAACCAGGAGCGCCCAGGCCCCATCGGGGACCAGCCCCAGGCTTGTGTAGGCCTGCCGGAACCGGGCCGAGGCCGCGCAGAGGCGCAGGTCGCAGGCGGCGGCCAGGCTGATGCCGGCTCCCCCGGCGGCCCCGTTTATGGCGGCGAGGACGGGTTTGCGCATCGTCCGGATGGTCAGGATGGCGATGTTCAGGAGCTTGATGATCTGCCGGAGGGGCTCCGAGGGATTCGTGTCCAGGGAATCCCGGAACTCACCGATATCCCCGCCGGAGCAGAAGGCGCGCCCCTGCCCCGTCAGAACGACGCAGCGCACCGCGTCGTCTTCGGCGCAGATCTCCAGCCCTTTCACGATGTCCGTCAGATGGCCCGTACTCAGTGCGTTGAGGGACTGCGGCCGGTTCATGCGGAGAACGGATACGGCATCCCATTTTTCCAGCAGGATATGGTCGAACGTCATGGCGGTTCCCTCCTTTCCGGAACGTAGCTCGTCCGGTCACGCCGCACCGTTTCAGGGCGCCAGCATCGCCCAGACGATGAGCGCAGTGAGAAGAAGGCCCAAGAGCAGGCTCCCCAGGCCGAAGACGGCGGCGAAAAGCTTTACAGGCAGGCCGGGATGCTCCCGCTTGAGGCCATCGAGCCTCCCTTCCGCCACGACCCGCTCATACTCCAGGGGACGCTGCTCCTTCATTTCGTCCAGGGTATAGGTTCCCGAGAAAATGAGCCGGTCCAGCGGGAACTTCGTCGGGATGAAATGCGTGTTGAAGAAGTGGACCGTGAAGATGAACAGGGCCGCCAGGAGCGCTTCCTCGGAGTGGACCAGGGTCGCCACGTTCAGGACCCAGCCGGGAACGATCCAGGAGGACCATTCCGTCTTCCACAGGAGAAGGCCCGAGACTCCGATGGCGAACATGCCCCAGAAGACCGCCCAGAAGTCGAATTTTTCCCAGTAGGTCCAGCGCTCGAATTTCGGCATGGGGCCCCGGTTGAAAAACCAGAGGAACATGTCCCGGATGTCCCGGATGTCCTTGAGATTGGGAACCAGCGACTCGGGACCGAACACCCGGCCGACGAGGCCCTTCGCGCCCTGCCCTTTGGGGAAGAAATAGATCAGGCCCTTGATCGCCACGATCGTCACCATGACGATCAGGACAAAGGCCGCCAGCCGGTGGAAGAATCCGGCCACCTCGCTGCCTCCCCAAAGCCCCAGCAGGAATTTCGACCAGGCCACGGAGGGGTACTTGATGGGGAATCCCGTCAGGATCAGCGTGAAGAACGAGATGATCAGGATCACGTGCATCAGCCTCTCCCATGAACGGAAGCGCTGGATCTGAACGTGGCCGTCCGTTCCCGGGAAGCACTGCTCCGGCAGGAGGCCCTCCTTTTCCCGCCGGTGCTTCTCCCAGTAGACCTTCCGCCACCACAGGGCGGTGTGGGTCCAGAAGAAGATGAACACCCCTCCCAGGAGGATCTCCATGAAGATGAAGGCCCAGTAGAGGGCGGGATAATTCTCCCGGTCGTGGTAATCCGGGTGGGCGATGTAGGACGCGAAGCGGGGGTGGAATCCCCGGTGGCAGGCGCCGCAGCTCTTCTCGAGGTTCGCGGGATGGAGACCGGATTTGGGGTCCGTCTTGGGAAGGATGTCGTGCCCCCTGTGGCAGTCGGCGCATCCCGCGACCCGGGACGGATAGCCGGCGTCGCGGACCTTGCCGTGATATGTCTGCTCGTAAGAAGCGACGACATTCGACCGCAGCCTGTTCCGCTTCACCAGGTCCGCATCGGCATGGCACGTCACGCACCGCTCCGTGTAATGCGTCCGCGCCTCTTTCGGATGTGCGCCACCGGCCGCATGAAAGGCCCTGGTGTCGTGGAGCCCGTGGCAGTCGGCGCAGGAGGCGGCGTCTTCGTTGCCCTTCAGGACCGCCCCGGCGTGTCCTGCAGAGACGTACTCATCCCGGCTGTGGCATCGCGAGCAGTCCTCGACGATGGCCTTCTTGACACTCCCTTCCGTTTTCCGGAGCCCGTGAATCTCCCCGTGGCAGTCGGCGCACTGGAAATTCTCCCGGAGGAAATGAACGTTCTTCCCGAACGCCCGGGCGACTTCCCCGTGGCAGTCGCCGCAGGCAACGGGTGTCGGCCTTTCCTCACCCCGCATGTGGCGGCGTGTGTCGGTGATCCCCCGGTGGCAGCTCGTACAGGCGTTCGCCCCGTGGGCGGACGCGGCATATCGGGATTGGAACGGCTCGCCGCTGTGGCATCCCACGCAGGTCGAGGAAGAAACCAGGGCGTGCCCGGATCCCGCCGTGAAAAAAAGGGCCAGGCATGCAACCACCGCGAACAGGTCCGCGCCGTGTCGCCGCAGCCAGCAAAATAATCGTTCCATCGCTCTACCTATTTTCTGCCCCGGGATTTCGATTCCTGTTCGAGAAACGCCTGCCACTGCCGCATCCCTCCGAAGAGGCGCCACGCATCGAGCCCTTTTCTCCGCAGGTACGACGCCGCGAGAAAAGACCGCTCGCCCCGGTCGTCCACGACGAGAACCGGCCTGTCGAGGGGGATTTCCGGATAGCGCTCGTGAAGCGCTTCGAGTGGGATATTGACGGCTTCTCCGATGTGGTTTTTCTCATAGGCACCGGGGGTCCGGATGTCGAGGACCGTCAGGGGCCGCTTCTGCTCCAGCCAGCCCTTGAGCGCGGCGGGCCGGACCGCGGGCATGGGCTTCCGGGGAATCCGCGAGGGAGACTCGACGGCAAAGCCGGACTCTTTCCAGGCGGCCATGCCTCCCTTGAGCACCGAGATCGTTGTGTACCCGAGAGACCGCGCCGCCTCCATGAACGGTTCCAACCGGGGACATCCCGGAATCCCGCAGTAGAGAACCAGCGGGCGGCTCCGGTCCGGTGCGAGCCGGGCCAGCTGCTCCGCCGGCTCTCCAGCGGAGGGGCAGACCGAACCGGGAATCCGGCTGTCCATGCACTCGATCCGGCTCATGACATTCAGCACCGTCACACCTCCTTCCCCGAGGAGGCGATTCAGGTCCGCCGGGCCGATGGTCGCCTGGCCAGCCCCTGCAGCCTGAGAACCGGCAGCGGTTCCAGCCGTCAGCAGGACGAAACAGACGATCATGCCGAAGAAGCCAAATCCCATGAGCCTGACAAGGAACATCCGGAATACACGGCGGCCGGGATCAGTAGGACGGAACACGGGTCAACCCCCATTCGCTCATCTGGGGAGCCGCGTTCGGCTCCTTCAGGTTCGGATAGTCATCCTTGAGGAACCCCCTCGGGTTCTTCAGCTGCATTTTCGAAAAGAAAGGGGCCGCATCGTCATGGCACTGGGTGCAGCCCTTCGCACCGAGGGTCTTCTTCTGCGTAAGGGGAGCGATGCCGTGTTCCACCGGATAGGTCTTCACCGCATCGGCCAGGGGTGCCGCCGCGATCCCCTTTCCCTCGAGACGGTAGATCCGGTCGGAGACGAAGACCACGTTCCGGAACCCCTTCTTCGCAAGGACCTGGAGCATCCCGAGGATGTCCGCATCGGAAACGACGGCGGGGAGACGAACCTTTTTCCCATCCGCACCGTTCACGGACAGGGTCGTCAGGCCCCGGACCTCTCCCGCGGCCCGGCGGACATGCCGAAGCGGAATCGGGCGGATCTCCCCATTTTTCATCTGCTCGCCGTACCAGGCCTTCATTTTCGGAACATGAGACAGGTATTTCTCACGGGACACCTCGCCCGACCGGCCCCTGGCCTGCCAGGGAAGCCACGGATTCCGGGCCTGCCGGCCATAGTCCGCCGGGACAAGGACAAGATCGAAGACATCCGCCGTGAACCCGGACTCCCGGCCCGTGCTCATGTCGAGCAGCGCCATCCCCCGGGCGGGCCGCTCCGCGGCATGGCATCCCGTACAGGCGATGAGGGAAAAGTGGAAGGAGCCCCGGGGAAACCTTTTCTCGTGCGTGCCTTGCGGATCCCTGGCCGCCGCGGGCATTCCGGACCGGGAAGGCCGGTACTTCCCTTCGTAGTGGCAGGCGGCACAGGTCTTCATGCCCTGCCCGTCCAGGTCGTTCCGGACGGACACCGCCGGATTCCATCCCTTGGCGATCTGGTGCCGGAGTCGCTCCGCTCTGGATTTTCCCGCCAGGGGATGGCAGTCGGTGCAGCGGAGGCCCGCCGCGGCATGTGCATCATGGTGAGCATCGTTGATCGTTCCGGTGTTCTTGGCGTCTCCGTCGCGATGGCAGGCCAGGCAATTGTCCCGCTCTACCGCCCGGGAAAGGACGGAGCCGCGAAGACGGCCGTCCTTTGTGAACAGGCGCCCGTCGCTCCAGGAATAATCCGCAACGGGCCGTTTCGTGAAGTTCCATGTCCCCGGGAGAAACGCCTTCGCTTCCGGTCCCGCCCCGGGATTCGCATACGTGAAGACGGATCCGCTGATCTTCCCGAGGCCGCCGCCCGCCGTGGCGGCCCAGCGGTAATTCCGGCGGTTGATCTGTTCGTTCCGGTCGTCGAACCGATATCCTTTCCGGTGACAGATCAGGCAGTCCGCCTCCAGGACGCCGCTCTCGCGGAAATGGCTCCGGCCGTCCGGCGTCAGGTGGGAAGAGTAGTCGCCGTCGAGAGGGACCTTCGCGGACCGCTCCGCCTCGATATGATTCGCCGTCAGGTTGCGACGTCCATCGGCCCGGCGTCCGTACTCAAGGGGACCGCCTCCGGGATGGCACCAGCCGCAGGCCACGGACTCGACGCCGGCCTTTCGGTTCCGCTTTCCGTAACCGCCGATCCAGTCGTACGTGGACAGGTCGATCTCCCGGGCGCTGCCATTCGCCTTCCGGGCAACCCGTCCGGCGGCGGCAAAGGGAGACCAGTTCCCGAACATGCCCGGGGATAGGATCCAGGGCCTCTTCGGATCGTGGCGGTCGCTCATCTCGTCGAAGCCCTGCTGGAAATGGTACCCCGAGGTGATCGTGTCGTAGTTGTGGCAGGCCCCGCAGGTCCGCTTCGGACTGTAGGCGTCCGCCCGATTCTCCGAGGGGGTGATCCGGTCGCCCTGCTCGTTTCTCAGCCAGACGTCCGGATGAGTCCTGGCGCACGCCGGGGAGGCCGCGGTCAGAATGAACACCAGTGCACAGAACAGGAGGGCGGTCGTGACAGGAGGTACCTGGAATGTGGTCGGCTGCTTCATGATCCGGTTCCCATTCCGTCAAACGAGGAGAGCGGCGCGAATGGCGGATCCGCATCCGCTCCCATGATCGGGGGTTGAAAGGCCCGTCCGTCCCGGCCGGGGCGGACGGGCTTTTCTACAACGAGTTCACGGCTCCATGGGGGCGGAAGGATCCTTCGCCCATTCCATGAAGGAGCCGTCATAGACCTTCACATCCTTGTAACCCAGCATGGTCGACATGACAAAGGCCCAGGACGTGCAGGTCTTGCCGGTGTCGCAATAGAGGATGATCTCCCGGTCGAGGTCCAGCCCCGCGGCTTTCGAAGCAAGAGCGGCCAGGGTATCTTTCGGCTTGTAGAGCCCCTCCGGCGTGAAGAGCGCGCCCACGGGCAGGTTCACGGCTCCTTTGATTCGCCCCGTCTTCGGAACGAAGGGCAGTTTCTCCTTCCCTTCGAAGAAGGCAGGTCCGCGGACGTCGACGATCATGGCTGTCCCCAGCTTTTCCGCAACATATGCCTTGGAAACGAAGAGCCCCTTGTTCACCTTTGCCTTGAAGGACTTCGCCCTGGGCCTCACCATGTCCTGGGAAAGCGCCTTTTTCTCCTTCACCCATTTGTCCTGCCCACCGTCCAGGATCGCCACCTGGTCGACGCCCATATACTTCAGGGTCCAGGCCACCCGGGTCATGTCGAAGCGGTCCGGCATCGCCGCTGTCTTTCCGATCAGGACCACCCAGGAGTCCGATCCGATCCCGGCGCCGCCGATCGCATCCGCCAGATCATCCGGCGGCGGCAGCTCGTTCAGGAGATCCCCCTTCTTGATCGCCCAGGTCCCGTAGAATGAATTGACCGCCCCGGGGATATGGCCGGCCTTATATTCCTCGACCTTCCGGAGGTCCAGCATCACCAGTTTCGGGTTGGCCAGGTTCTTCTCCAGCCAGTCGGTTGTTACGATGGGATCCAGAACCTGGGCCCAGGCCGCCAGGGGCAGCAGCAGGGCCACCATCATGACGGCCAACAGCACGCTCCTTCTCTTCATCGGTCATCCTCCTTTATCGATTCTTACTGCTTGATCGGCCTGATCGGACAGATCAGTCCCTGGTTGGCCAGGGAGCCATCTTTGATCAGTTGCTCCTTCGTCAGGAAGCCCGCCTTCTCCACGTGGCAGGCGTCGCAGTTCCGGGTCCGGTCCGTCCGCTTCCGGATGTTGTGAACCGGGCTGTCCCAGTAGTTGGGAAGCGCATCGAAATGCTCCATCTTGAGGCCGGCTGGGGCAAATGTGTTGCGGACGGTGGGAATCAGCCGCAGGGTCGTCAGGCGTTTCGGGTCCCGGGGGCTGAGGCCCAGCCGGAAGGCGGATGACGACTTGGAGTGACCGCCGTGGCAATCGCTGCAGTCCCTGTATTGTCCGGAGGAATGGCAGCCGTAGCAGGTCACCTTGTCGCTGTGCCCTTCGTGTGCCGCCCGGACGTACAGCCTGGGACTCTTCGCCGGCTTGTGGCAGTTCGTGCAGGCCGGCCGGTCCTTCACTTCCTGCTTGCTCCTGTACGCGGTCCCGTCGCCGTGCATTTCCGCCTTCTTGTGGCACTCCATGCACATCATCCCCTTCTGGTAGTGCACATCCGGCGAGCCTCCGAACTCGCCGGTAAACTCGGGATAGACCCGGCCCCCGTGGCAGAACGCACAGGTCTTTCCCTCGTCCTTCTTCACGAACTTGTGGCCCTTGATCAATCCCAGGCTGATCCCGGAAACGGGCGGCGACTTGACGTGGCAGTCACCGCAGGAGGCATGGCAGCTCCGGCAGGACTTCTCAAAGACCTTCTCCTCGAAGACCTTGAATTCCGCTGGAGAGAAGCGGGGTTTGACTCCTTCCCGCTGACCCGCCGCGGTGTAGTGAAGGGATTTGGCATAGGTCTCCGTGATCTTCCGGTGGCACATGGCGCACTTCTGAAGCATGTCGGAGGGTTTCCTGACGAGACCCTTGTGCGCCCTGTCCTTGGAGACGATACTGTCATCCCCCTGGTGGCAGAGCTTACAGGGAAGCTTCAGGTGGACGTCCTTCCCGATGAGGTCCTTGTCCACCACGTACCCTTTATAATATTCTTCCGCCTTGACCGGCGGAGGCGCTCCCGCTCACCCCTCCCCCGCTGCTTCCAGAGAGGGGGGCTTGACCATGGACTTCATGATCGACGGATTGGTGTGGCAAGTCACGCAGGAGCTTGTCTGGGCTGCATGGGCGGCCAGGGCCGCAAAAAAAATCAAGGGCAGGCAGATCGAAAACGGTCTGAATAGCCATCGCATGGCAGGGCCCTCACGGTGGTTGATCAACGTGAGGTGATCTTAACAAACCGGTTCTCCCCTGTCAAACACGGGAATTCACAACTTTCCGGATGTCTGGGAGCCGTCCGATTCAGGGCTTTTCCCCCGCAAAAGTAGGGGTTATCCCCATTGCCCGCCGGCGGCGGTTCAGGCATTCTTGTGCCCGCAGGGTCGAAAAGCCCGAGAGAGAAGCGACCGGCCCGAAACATGGATCCGGTTCCCGATCGGCAACGGCGGCAATCCGGAGGAACCGAAAAAAAACTGCCATTGTCCTTGGAAATGTAGTATAAATTTCGCGCGTCAAGCGAGTCGGAACATCTAAGGCGGTTTCCGGTTTCTTTCGAAGCGTCTCCCGGGTTTTTCGTCCACAACCGATCACAAACCTGCCGGAGCGGCTTTATGCCGTTTCGCTCCTGGGACGTGTCATGTTCCGTATGAGCCGCTTTCAAAAACCGGCATCTTGCCGCTCTCACCTGCGGAAGCCCCTGCTTTTCCTTATCATCGCATGCATTGCCGGTCCCGGGACAGCCATCGCGGCGGAGCTGATCCTCAGAAAGGACACGCCGGTCCGGGTTTTTTTCAGCCCCCGGGGGAACGCCACATCGGGGATCGTTCAGGCCCTGGACACTGCCCGCTCGGAGATCCTGGTCCAGGCCCACACCCTCCTGAGTCCCGCCATCACCCGCTCCATCCTGGACGCCCATGAGCGGGGCGTCCGGATTCAGGTCATTCTCGACAAGTCAGAGCGCCAGGAAGGCCTGACTCCGGCGGTGCAACTGGTCCATGCGGGCGTCCCCGTCTTCCTGGACGGAGCGCACGCCAGCGCCAACGACCGGGTGATCGTCATCGACGGCCGGACGGTCATCACGGGGTCGATGAACTTCTCCACATCTTCCGACGAGATGAACGGCGAAAACCTCCTGATCATAGAATCACCGGAACTGGCACGGGCATACACAGCGAACTGGAAATCACACCGCTCGCATTCAGCCCCGTACTGACGAAGGGGGACGCCTCCTTCCGGCAGCCGGGCATTTGGAAAGGATGAACGATGAAGATCGCCGGAACGGTAAAATGGATCATTTACGGCATGCTGCCGGTCCTTATGATCTTCGGCATCGCCTTCGCCCAGGATCGGGGCAATCCGTTCCCGGAGCCGGACCGGTCGTTTCTCCTGCAGGCGGCAAAGGACAGCCTCTGGCAGATCTCGCTTGGAGACCTCGCCCGGACGCAGGCCGCAGGAGGAGACATCCGGAACTTCGGGAAAGACATGATCCTGGAGAATCAGAAAATTCAGGACAACATCATCTCCCTGGCCCAGAAAAAAGAGATTTCCATCGACATCATGCTCGATCCGCTGCAGGGCCGGACGCTGGATTATCTCTCCCGGGAGCACGGGGCGGGCTTTGACCGCCAGTACATCAGCCTCATGATCGACGAACATGAAAAGAGCGAGCGCCTTTACCGGAAGGAAGCGGAACAGGGACAGGACCGGGACGTCCGGGCCTTCGCCGGGCGCATCCTTCCCTGGATCGAAGCACAGTTGAAACGGGCGCGGGAGATTCTGTTGCGAATCCCTCAACCCTTTTTAAAATAGAAGATCCTGATCAGACCGTGAAAGGAGGCACACCGGAACCCATACGAAAAACCAGGACAGGCAGAAGATCGGGCCGCCTCAGCACCGATCCGCCCCGATTCATGGTGGGAATCGGCGGTGGAATGCGGTCGAGTGATCGGCTCCACAGGGTAAAAAAAAGAACCACCCCATGTCTTATCAAGGAGGTATCCAAATGATGAAGCGTGAAGACACGGAAGCGACAGCGAGCAAGGGCGTAAGCAGGCGTTCGGTTCTCAAGGGCGCCGTTGCGATGGGCGCGGCGGCGGCCAGCGGCCTCGCCCTCAACATGGGAGTCCCCGGTTCGGCGGAAGCAATGATCAAGAAACTCCCGACCAAGTGGGACGAAACGTGGGATGTGGTGATCATCGGCTCCGGCTTCGCCGGACTGGCGGCGGCGGCAGAGGCTGCGGGAAAGGGCGCGAAGGTCGTCGTCCTGGAGAAGATGCCCACCTACGGCGGAAACTCCATCATCAACGGCGGAGTCTATGCGGCCTGGGACAGCGAATTCCATTATCGCCAGAAACTGAACCTGGGTGAGGACAGCCCGCAGCAGCACATCAACGACACCCTCAAGGGGGGCGACTACTACAACATCCCCGAACTGGTCGCGGTCATGGCCAACGGCGCCGCCGACGCCCTGAACTGGATGATCGACGAGGGCGGCGCCAAGATCCGCCCGACGGTCACCCGGGCCGGCGGGCACACCGCTTACCGGACCCATTCGGCCGTCGCCGGTGTGGGCCGTGAATACACCGAGGCGCTCCGGAAGATCGCCGAAAAGCGGGGTGCCAGGATTGTCCTCAATTCCGCAGTTACCTGGATCTGGAGGAAGGACGCCGATCCGAAGAGCCCGGTCCTCGGCGTGGAGGTCAAGCGTGGCCGCCGGACTCTGAACATCAAGGCCGCCAAGGCCCTCATCCTCGCCTCCGGCGGATTCAGCCGGGATCTCAAGATGCGGATGGCCCACAACCCGCGGCTGGTGGCCGCCTTCGGCTGCACCAACCACCCGGGGGCGACGGGCGAGATGATCCGCTTCGCTCAGGCCATCGGCGCCGATACCCTCCAGATGAACTTCATCCAGCTCTACCCCTTCGCCGAGCCGGAAACGAGCATCCTCGACACCCCGGCGGTGTATCCCTTCAACGGCCCGGGATACGGCATCGTCTACGTCAACAAGCTGGGCAAGCGCTTCGTCAACGAGCTGGAGCGGCGCGACGTCTGCGCCTTCGCGCAGATCAACATGGGCGCCGACATGAAGCCCACCTGGAGCATCTTCAACCGCGCCATGGTCCTCAAGATGGGCGGCTCCTACGAGGAAGTGGACGCGGGCTTGAAGAAAGGCCGGTTCATCGAGGCCGCATCGATCCGCGAGATGGCAGGCAAGCTCGGCATCCCGGCGGACGCCCTGGAGAAGACCGTCAACGACCACAATCGCTACATCGAAACGGGGAAAGACCCCGACTTCAACAAGTCCATGACGAAGGTCATGATTCCCCTGGTGGAGGGCCCCTTCTATTCCGTCGCCCAGTGGCCCGCCGTCCACCACTGCATGGGAGGCATCCGGATCAATCCGATGGCCCAGGTCATCGACGTCTTCGGCGCCGTGATCCCGAAGCTCCTTGCGGCCGGCGAGGTAGCCGGCGGCGTCCACGGCTCGAACCGGCTCGGAAGCAACGCCATTGCCGACTGCGTGTCCTTCGGCCGTGTGGCCGGCGTGAATGCCGTCAAGGCGTAAACGAACCCCCTTGCAGGGGAGCCCGTGCGGGGATTCCCCGCGGGCTCCCCTTTCCCAAGGAAGGTCACCCATGAAGAAGAGAAATATCCTGCTGTTCCTGTTTCCTGTGTTCCTGGCGGTCCTTCTCGCCCTGCCCTGGGGAAACGCGGACGGGGCGGCAAAAAAAGCCGGGGCCTCCTGCAGCTCCTGCCACGCAGACCTGAAGGCCGTCGTCGGAAAGACTCACCCCCCCATAACGGGAAAAGACCTGGCGTCCTGCCTTGCGTGCCACGCCCCCGACATGAGCGGCGAGGCGAAGAAGCGCCCCTTCTCCGTCAAGATTCACACCGGTCACATCCCCCCGAAGGGAAGCCTCGACTGCCTGACCTGCCACGCCTGGACGCCCGGCAAGAGCTTCGGCCTGGTCGGCGTGAAGGGAAGCTGGGGAGCCCCGACCAAGGAGGACGTGGACCTGCTCAAGGAGATTTACAGTACCCTGGCCAAGGAGGAATACACGGCGAAGCTCCATGCCGACAAGGGCGTGGCCTGCACCAGCTGCCACGGCAAGGCGCTCCCCAAACCGGACGACACGGTGGAAAACGCCCGCTGCCTGACCTGCCACGGCCCGATGGAGAAACTGGCCCTGAAGACCGAGCCTAAAGACTTCAAGGATCGCAATCCCCACAAGTCCCACCTGGGGGAGATCGCCTGCACCGTCTGCCACAAGGCCCACGGTCCGTCCAAAGTGTACTGCCTCGACTGCCACGGGAAGTTCCAGATGAAGATACCCGGGCAGGCGAAATAGCTCCCAGCCGTCCGGGACGGCGCTCCAAAAGCCGTCCCGGACAGATTAAATTCCCCCCACCACTTGCACCGTACCTGCCGATAAACTCCGTCCCGCACCGTTTGCCCGCGTTTCTCCCGTCCGGCAAACGAGCCGTCAAAGAACAACAGCGATTGAAAACCGTCAGGAGATTCCTTATGATGGATTCACTCCTCTCGAAGCGGCATGCTCATGGAATCAATTTTTACAGCGGCCAGGGCCGGAAACATCATTCTCGACTCCATCGCCGACGGCGTCTTCACGGTGGATCGCGACTGGCGGATTACCAGCTTCAACCGGGCGGCCGAACAGATCACCGGGGTCTCGCGCCGGGAGGCCGTCGGTCAGCTCTGCAGGGAGGTCCTGAAGGCGGACATCTGTGAAAAAAACTGCCTTCTCAAGCAGACCCGGGAAACCGGCCGCCCCATCATCAACCGGACAATCCGGATCATCACCGCGTCGGGCCGCCGGATCCCCATCAGCATCTCAACGGCCATCCTGAAGGACGAGGCCGGGAGCGCCATCGGCGCCGTTGAAACCTTTCGCGACATCAGCGTGGAAGAAGACCTGAGGAAGAAGATCCGGGGGAAATACTCCTTCGAAGACATTCTTTCAAAGAGTCCGCAGATGCAGCGCCTGTTCGACATCCTTCCCGATGTGGCCGCGAGCGGCAGCACGGTCCTCCTGGAGGGGGAGAGCGGAACGGGAAAGGAGCTTTTCGCCAGGGCCATCCACAACCTGAGTTCCCGGAAGAACGGACCCTTCGTCGCAGTCAACTGCGGCGCCCTGCCGGACACCCTCCTGGAGTCGGAGCTGTTCGGCTACAAGGCGGGTGCGTTCACGGACGCCAGGCGGGACAAGCCGGGGCGCTTCCGGAGAGCCGAGAAGGGAACCCTGTTCCTGGATGAAATCGGCGACATCTCCCCGGCGATGCAGATCCGGCTGCTCCGGGTGCTCCAGGAAAAGGTGTACGAACCCCTCGGATCGGTGGAGGCTGTCCCGGCAGATGCCCGGATGATCGCCGCGACCAACCGGAGGCTGGAGGACCTGGTCCGGGAGGGGAAGTTCCGGGAGGATCTTTATTACCGGATCAACATCGTACGCCTGGTCCTGCCGCCCCTCCGCGAGCGCATGGAAGACCTTCCTCATCTGGCGGACCACTTCATCCGCCAGATGAACGCCCTGCAGAACAGGGATATCCCGGGCCTGTCCGACGAGGCGACGGCCTGCCTGATGTCCCACGGATTCCCCGGCAACATCCGGGAACTGGAGAACATCATCGAGCGGTCCTTCATCCTCTGCAAGGAGGGCCCGATCCTGCCTAAACACCTGCCCGAATTTCTCTGGACCCGGGAAACGGGAGGGCTCCCGGGGGGCCCCCCGGAGCCCCTGTCGATGAAACAGATGGAAGCGGCTTTTCTCATGAGCGTCCTGCAGCGAAACGGATGGAGCCGCATCAAATCGGCGAGGCAGCTCGGCATTCACAAGAGCACCCTTTTCCGGAAGATGCGGGCGCTCGGCATCCACCCTCCCGATCGCCGGGGGTAGGACGGCCGGGTTGCACAAATGCAACCTACGGCGGCATCGTTGCTCGAACCGGCTGGACCTGCATCCGGCACTCAACGCGCTCTTCCGCCTGCTGCGGACTTCTCCGGGGATGGGCTGGAACTGTGGCACACAATGTGTTAGTCTATTCATGGGTGTTTCACCCGGGAAAGGAGGAGGATCATGAACAAGAAAAACTTTTTGAGAGCCCTTCCGCTGGTCTTCCTTCTGCTTGTATTCACCGTCCCGGCGGAAGCACGGGACATCCCGCCGATCGTCTCGACGGACTGGCTTCAAGCCAACCTGGACAACCCGCGGCTGATCGTCCTGGACGTGAGAAAAATTGAGGATTACAAAGCGGGCCATATCCCGAAGGCCGTGAGTTCGTTTTTTCGCGCCTGGGCCTATAAAAAGGGCGAACTGTACTCGGAGGTCCCGGAACTGGACGATCTGCAGGAAATGATCTCCGAGGTGGGCATCGGCAGGGACTCCCTCGTGGTTGTCACAGGCAGTGTCGCCTCGCCCGTAGAAAGCTACCAGAGCGCCCGGGTGGCCTGCACACTCCAGTATGCCGGGATTCCGAACGTGGCGCTTCTGAACGGAGGGATCGACGCCTGGATCCGGGAGAAGAGGAAACTGACGACCGTGCCCGGGAAGCCCGTATCGAAACCCTTCACGGCAAAACTCCAGCAGGATTTCATCGCCGACACGGAATTTGTGAAGACCCACCTCGGGCAGGTCCTTCTTCTGGATGTCCGGGAGCCGGAGATCTTCTCCGGCCGGAAGAAGCTCGACTGCATCCCCCGGGCAGGGCACATCCCGGGAGCGATCAACATGCCCACATCCTGTGCTTTCAACGCGGACGGAACGTTCAAGACCCGCGAGGAACTGGCCGCCATCGCGGAGGCCGCCATCGGCAAGGATTTATCCAGGATGGTCGTCACCTATTGCGACGTGGGACAGTGCTGCCCCACCTGGGCCTTCCTCCTGAGGGAACTCCTCGGTTATCGCAACATCCGCCTGTATGACGGATCAACCCAGGAGTGGATGGCCGACCCCACGGCGCCGGTTGAGAAGTAGACAGGAAGCCTTTACAGGCATTCAGCCCGCCGAGATGGATGTGCTCCTGGCCGTTCCCTGAGTGCAGATCCGCAATGAACCGCCCTGGAAAGGGTTGCAATAACGCACCCCCTTCCAGGGTTATTTGTTTTCCCCATGCACCGCCTTTCGAGTCATTCCAATCTTTTATCCTGTTTCGGTCGCCTCTGGCACAATTCCTGATAAGAGACCAGCGAGGAAAGACCATGAAGATTGCCGTTCCGTTCTGGAACGGCCGCGTCGCTACCGTATTCGACGCGGCCGACGAGATCGTTTTGATAGAGAGCCTGCCCGGGGGCGACCGGGTTCAGCGGATGGAATTCCCGAAGGGTCTCTCTCCGCTCCACCGTGCGGATCACCTCAAGGATCTCGGGATCGAAGTCCTGATCTGCGGCGCCCTTTCGCGATCCATTGCTCACCGGGTCGAGGCCTCAGGCATCCGGCTGGTCTCCTTTGTCCGGGGGCCCGTGGAAGAGGTCGTCAACGCCTTCCGCGAGGACAGACTGGACCGGGAGTGTTACCGCCTTCCCGGATGCCGCTCCGAAACCGGTAAACGTGATGCGCCATGCCGACGCCGAAACGTTCGCGCTGAGAAGCCGGACTCATGACCGTCATCATTGTGTCCCTCTTCCGATCTCGCAGCATCCTTCCTCCTCAAGCCTCCCCCGCGCTGTCAACGGCGGGGGAGGTCCCGCCGGACAGGACCGCTGGCATACAGAATCGAAAACAGGGTTGACAAAAACGGCAGACGGAGGGAGCAAGGAAACGCATCGGCCGGCAGAGAGAAATCAGCCGCCGCCGGATGACAAGGATACAAACCGAAGGAGGACAGTCCATTATGCAGAACAGCGGGGGGAGCGAAAAACGAATCCCCGAAAATCAGGAATCCAACGACATGGACGAGCGGTTGCGAAAACAACTCATGCGGATCCGCCACAAGGTCATGGTCCTGTCGGGAAAGGGCGGTGTCGGGAAGAGCACCGTGGCCGCAAACGTGGCCGTGGCGCTGGCGCTGGAGGGGAAAAAGGTGGGGCTCCTGGACGTCGATTTTCACGGACCCAGCATTCCCAGGCTTCTGCACATCGAGGGACCGCCGCCCATGACGCCGGGCGCCAGGCTGTCCCCCGCCGTTTATGGGGAGAACCTCAAGGTTGTTTCTCTCGGCTTCCTCCTGCCTGAACAGGACTCGGCCGTCATCTGGCGCGGCCCGCTGAAGATGGGCGTCATCAAGCAGCTCCTGGCCGACGTCGACTGGGGCGACCTGGATTACATGATCATCGATTTCCCCCCGGGAACCGGGGATGAACCCCTCTCGGTGGCCCAGCTCATCCCGGACAGCAGCGGAGCCCTCATCGTCACGACGCCCCAGGATCTCTCCCTGTCGGACGTTCGCAAGTCCATCGACTTCTGTCGGAAAGTGAAGGTGCCCGTCCTGGGGGTGATCGAAAACATGAGCGGGTTTGTCTGTCCCAACTGCAAGACCGTCATCGACATCTTCAAGCGGGGGGGCGGGGAGAACATGGCCAGATCCATGGGTGTCCCCTTTCTCGGCCGCATTCCCATCGATCCGAGGATCGTCGAGGCCTCTGACAGCGGCACCCCCTTTATCTACCATTACAGCGGAACCGACGCGGCGGCGGCGTTCCAGCCGATCATCGGGCTGCTTCTCGACCTGAAGGAAAAAACCAGGCTCCATTGATGGAGCGGCAAGGAAAGGAGTTTTCATGAGCGCCAACATCACCATCGCCATTCCCATAAGCGGAGGCCGGCTCTGCGCCCACTTCGGCCACTGCGACACCTTCGCCCTTCTGGAGGCCGACCGGGACCAAAAAATCGTTGTCCGCCGCACGGACCTCCAGCCGCCTCCCCACGAACCGGGCGTCCTTCCGGCATGGCTGCAAGAGCAGGGGGCAAACGTGATCATCGCGGGCGGAATGGGAGCGCGGGCACAGAACCTGTTCGCAGCCAAGGGGATCCAGGTCATCGTCGGCGCCCCGTCGGAGGAACCGGAGCGGCTCGCCGAGGCCTGGCTGGCGGGGAACCTGGCAACGGGAATCAACCTGTGTGACCACTAAAGGAGGGCTGCGGCTTCCAGGTGATGACTTCAGTGATACCGGGAAAAGGCCCCTTCTTCCCGATCGCCGGGCATGAGGGGCACGGAACGGATTATTCCGACCGGGTCCTCGACTACGGAACGAGTCCCCGAAACTATGGATCCCTGGCCGATCCCGACGGGTATGCCAGATATACAGGCCCCTGTGGAGACACCGTGGAGATCTTCCTGCTTGTCACCGACGGGCGGGTCACCGGCGCGTCCTTCCGAACGGACGGCTGCACACCGGCCATCGCCTCTGCATCCGCCATTACCCTGATGATAACGGGAAAAACGCTCTGGGAGTGCGTGCGGATCGATCCGGAGGCCGTCCTGGACTACCTGGGCGGACTGCCGGAAGACTCCCGCCACTGCGCACTTCTGGCCGTGAGAACCCTTCGCAGGGCACTCCGGAGCCTCGCAAAAGCGAGGAAGAACGACGGGGAACGGGTACACCCATGATGACAGAGGCGAATTTTTCCCGGACGATCCGTTCGATCCGTGAACGTCCGCGGGAAGATCTCCTCTTCATCTGGTGCAACGTGATCCGCTTCCTGGATCTCTGTTTTCTCCAGGGACAGTTGTGGAAGGAAAACGATCCCGCGGGAACCTATCGGCCCATCGCGGCCCTGGTCGACACCGCGGACCCGATCGAACCGGACGGGTTCTGGCCTTCCATCACAGCCCATCCCTTGGAACGAGACGAGGAGGCGATGCTGGTCTCCTACCTGTCAAGACGGGATCCGAACGACGTGGAACTGATCGTCCCGGAGCGGAACACCGCCCGCCTCATGGACTGGGACCGATTCGACGAGGCCCCGGAATTTCCGATCTACAGGAACCAGATCCATCCGGCCGTGATCGAGGCGGTCGATGAGATCCGGAAACGGCTCCCGGCGGAGCCGCAAGTTTTCTGTTCTGCATGCCGGACGCCCCGGGCTCCCTCGAACCGGGAGCCCCCTGACAACCTCCTGGACATCGGATGTGGCTGCGGGGACCTGCTCCAGGAACTTCAGGACTCCATCCGGGCCGTGGAACAGGAATGGGAGCGATACGGCTGCTCGGATCTGCGGCGGCTCCGGAATCTTGCTCCGGCAAGGCCCCTGGAATGCCGCGGAATCGATATCAATCCGGAGAATGTCGAGGAGGCAAGGCGCCGTGGCCTGTCGAACATCCGCGTCGGCGAGGCCGGAAACGAGATGGACCTTCCGGGGGAGCAGACCCTGGACATCTTGGTTTTCTGCGGACTCCTGAACCGGCAGATCACCACCCGGGAGCAGGCGGAGACGATCCTCCGCAATGCCCTTTTGCGCTTGCGCCGGGGCGGCCATATCATCATCACCGGGTATACGTCCTGCCACCTGACGGCGGACGACCTGTCCGGGCTTGAACTGGCGGTCCTCCGGAAATGTTTCCCGGATCGCCTGTTTCTGGACTATAATGAGTACCACCTGCGGCAGTTCTACATCGCCCGAAAGGATATTTGATCCATGGCGGTCCGCCTGACCTATCGACCCATCGGCATCATCTCTTCGCCGTTTTCCAGCCTTGCCGACATGCCCATCCAGCCGACCGGTGCAAAAGGAATCCCAGGGCGGGCCGTGATCGATCCGGCCTATCGGGAGGGCCTGAAAGACCTCGAAGGCTTTTCGTACATCCACCTGATTTACGCATTCCATCTTTCCGAAGGATACGCCCTTCGCGTGAAACCTTTCCTGGACAACCGGATCCGGGGCGTCTTCTCGACGCGGGCACCCCGGCGCCCCAACGCCATCGGCCTGTCGATCGTCCGGCTGGTCCGGGTCGAGGAAAACATCCTCCACATCGAGGACGTCGACATGGTCGACGGGACGCCGCTCCTGGACATCAAGCCCTATGTGCCGGCCTTCGACGTCCGGTCTCCGGAGAAGACGGGCTGGCTGGAGAACCGGGCCGGAAACGCCGCCAGCCACAGGTCGGACCGGCGTTTTGCACCGGCGGAAGACGGCGAGCCATAGTCACAGCGAAAAGCTGAAATGCATGAAATAGAAAAGGAGGAAGGCAACCATGTTTCATGAAGATCGGTGCGATTATTGCGGAGACTGCCTGGCGCGATGCCATTACCTGTCCTTCGACCGGGAAAGCGGATCGGCGGCGTTCCGGAAATTTGTGGAAGAGGGAAAGGCCGACTGGCTGTACGACTGCGTCACCTGCATCGCCTGCAACGAATACTGCCCCCGGGATGCGAGGCCCTTCGACCTGATCCTCCGGAAGATGGAGGAGGCGGGGAACTTCACCGATCCCGCCCTGAAGGCCCAGATGGCCGACCGCTTCAAGGCGGAGGGAACCCCCAAGGCCATCGCTCCGGCCGAACGGGTCATGTCCCTCTGCGTCATGGAAGGCAGCATGCCCTGGGCGCTCCATGGACGGCTCTTTGAAGGGATTCCCCTTCTGAAGGGGCGCCATTATTTCTGCAACGTCCTCTTCGCCCACATGGGGGACGAGTCCATCATGCGGGACAGGCTACAGGGACTGGTAGACAATCTCGCCCTCTCCGGCGCAAAGGAGATCGTCTTCGTCCACGACGACTGCTACGCCGTGCTGAAGGGCATGGCCCCGGAGTTCGGCGTCACACTCCCCTTCCGTCCCGTGTCCATTTTCGAGTACCTCCGCGACTACCTGAAGGAGCACAGAGGGGACATCAAGCCCCTGAACATGAAGGTCGCCTACCAGCGGCCCTGCGCCTCCCGGTACACCCCGGAAAAGGACCCCTTCCTGGACGAGATCCTGGACCTCATCGGCGTGGAACGGGTCAAGCGTCAGTATGACGGGATCAACACCATCTGCTGCGGCGTCGAGCTGGCGGGACCGAACCTGAAGCTCTTCCCCCGGGGCAAGAACTTCGAGCCCTTCCGGGACCGGAACATCGCCGACGCAAAGGACCATGGCGCCGAGGCGATGCTGTACCTCTGCCCCATGTGCTTCCGGACCCTGAGCAAAAAAGCAAAGGGGGCCGGCATGGCCAACTACATGATCAGCGACCTGTGCCGCCTTGCCCTGGGCGAAACCCTGCCGGAGGACAAGCCCGCCTGAGGCGGGTCCCGCAGCGGCAGCAGCGGAACCATTTTGTTTCAAAGATCGGGGTGGAGACATCGTATCCGTCCCCGCGATACCATCACCATTACGAAAAGGAGACGCACGCGATGAGCAAGACCATCCCCATCAACGAAGTGGACCGGGTGGAGATCCTTACCCTCCAGGACAACTACATCGAAATCACTGCCATGGACAACACCGCGGTGGTGAACCGCGCCACGGCCCTCAAGGACATGGAGTTCAAGAGCTCCATCCTGGCGGAGCACGGTTTCTCCGCCGTGGTGAAGACCACGACGGGAGACCGGACCCGGACGCTCCTGTTCGACTTCGGCTTCTCCGAGATCGGCGCAGCTCACAACGCCCGCGTCCTGGGGGTCGACCTGTCCCAGGTGGAGGCTATCGTCCTCTCCCACGGGCACTCGGACCACACGGGAGGGTTCAGCGACATGATGGCCATGATCGGGAAGAAGGGGCTCGAACTGACGGTCCACCCGTCGGTCTTCAAGAAGCCCCGTTACCTGAAGATCGCCCCGGAGTTCAAGATTCACTTCCCGAAGTTCGACCGCGAAACCGTCGAGAAAGCGGGGCTGAAGGTCGTGGAGTCGAAGGAGCCGCGGCCCCTCCTGGACGGGGACGTCCTGTTCCTGGGCGAGGTCCCCCGGCGGACGGACTTCGAGAAGGGGTTCCCCATCGCCTACTGCCAGGAGGGAGGCGAGGAGAAGTGGGATGCCATCGAGGACGACACCTCCGTCGTCATGAACCTGAAGGGCAAAGGGCTGGTGATCCTCTCCGGCTGCGCCCACTCGGGGATCGTCAACACGGCCCGCTATGCCCGGGAGGTGACAGGCATGGAGAAGGTCCATGTCGTCATGGGGGGGTTCCACCTGAGCGGCCCCCTCTTCGAGCCCATCATCGGCCGGACCACGGAAGAGCTGAAGAAGATCAACCCCGCCTACGTCATCCCCACCCACTGCACGGGCCGGAAGGCCATCATGGAGATGGAGAAGGAGATGAAGGACGCCTTCATCCTGAACATGTCGGGAACAAAGCTCACCTTCGCGGCGTGACGGAAGAACGTCCCTTCCGGGGAAGAGAAACCACTGGATGCGGCCCGGCGGATGGCTCCGCCGGGCTGCCGGGTGATGGATGAAGCCGCAAGGACGCCATGCCCGTCCCGGCGGCGTGGAAAAGGGAGAAGAATTCATGTGGGATACAGCGAAATGCGATCTGTGCGGTGACTGCCTGACCCGGTGCCTGTACGTCGAGTACGACCGGGAGAAGGCGGCGGCAAACATTCAGGCCCTGATGGACGGCAGGGACGCGGAGATCCTGCACCGCTGCGTCACCTGCTGCGCCTGCCGGGAATACTGCCCCACAGGGGCGGATCCGTTCGACCTGATCCTGCGGGCCATGGAAGAGAAGAAGTCCTTCCCGGCACCGCCGGAGACGGGACAGATGTTCGCCCTCGCGGGAACGCTTCCCGCGTCGGTGATCCCGGGAGACGCCGACAAGCCGGCCCTGTCGATCTGCGTCATGGAGGGCAGCCTGCCGCCCGGGGCCCTGGACGGAGAACTGTTCCAGGGGCTGACCCTCGTCAAGGGCGGCGACTACTTCTGCTACGTGGGATATGTCCACATCGGCCAGGAGAGCCCGGTGGAGCAGCACGCCCAACGGTTCATCGACAACCTGGCGGCCCTGGGAAAGGACATCGTGTTCCTCCACGACGACTGCTATGCGATGGTGGACACGAAGATCAGGGACTATGGCATCACAGCGCCGTTCCGGTACATGCACCTGTACGAGTACATCAGGAACTTCCTTCGCGACCACCGGGGCCGGATCACGCCCCTCGGAAAAAAGGTCGCCTACCAGCGCCCCTGTGCCTCCCGGTACACCCCGGCCAAGGACACGTTCCTGGATGAGATCTTCGAGCTGATCGGGGTGGAGCGGGTGGCCCGCCGGTATGACCGGGAGGAGGCGCTCTGCTGCACCGGGGCGTTCGCCCGGGTGTACCCGGATCTCGCCCGGGAGATCGCCACCCGAAACATCGACGACGCCGTCACCTTTGGAGCGCAGGCGATCGTGACCCTCTGCCCCATGTGCGACCGGGTGCTCCGCAAGCCCGCGGCGGCCAGGGGGCTGACGAAAATCTATGTGACCGACCTGTGCCGGATGGCCCTGGGAGAGATCCCCTTCCCGGCGGCATAGCGGGAAAAAGGGAAAGGGTTTCCATTACGCACCTTTTGTGCTATTTCTCCGCCACCGGAAACGCGGCCGGCAGAAAGGAAAGCCGGGTCCGCTTCCAAGGGGAATTTTAATCGCAACACCGAGGAAAGAGAAAACCATGCGATATCCGTTGTTTTTCACCCCGTTAATTTGAGGCGCTGAAAGAGAACCCGGGCGGTTCTCCGAAAACGCCGCTCCTCCGCTTTTCCGCCCATAACCGGTCGGCCCCCTGCCCGGTCATGCCGCGGAGAATGCGGCAAGGCACGGCAGGGAGGCTCGATTGGATCTTCGGAATCCAACCCAATCCGATCATTTCCAGAAAATCACGACCACTCGTTCGGGTGGCCTTCCGCCTTAGCTCGCCGTTGACGATGCCCTGAGCATCGGATCGAAGGGCTGCCGCGCTGCAGCCGGACATGCCGGAACCGTGGAATCCGCTCTCGGCATGACCCTGCAGGGCGGCGTCGCATCCCAACCCGATATGGATCAGAGTGAAAAGGAGAATCGCTTGTGAACGGAATCAAGAATTTGTTCGCGGGGCGGTGGGGCATCATTGGTGTCGGCATCCTCATCGGCATCCTGGCTCCGCTCCTGCAGAAATGGGGAAATCCAGGCAATATGGGCGTCTGCGTCGCCTGCTTCGAGCGGGACATCTCCGGGGCGCTCGGCCTCCACCGGGCCGACGTGGTGCAGTACATCCGCCCGGAGATCATCGGTTTCGTCCTCGGGGCACTCATTGCCTCGTATCTATTCAAGGAATTTCGCCCCCGCCTGGGATCGGCGCCGATCGTCCGGTTCGTCCTCGGCATGTTCGCCATGATCGGGGCACTGGTGTTCCTGGGATGCCCCTGGCGCGCGGCCCTGCGCCTGGCCGGCGGTGACTGGAACGCCATCCTCGGCCTGGCCGGCCTCGTCGCCGGCATCGGGATCGGCACGCTGTTCCTGAGGGGCGGCTACAATTTGGGCCGCAGCCAGCAGACCCACCACACGGCGGGCTGGATGCTGCCTCTTGTCATGATCGGACTGCTCTGCCTGCTCCTGATCTTTCCCCAAGTCCCCGGCGAAGCGAAAAGCGGGGTGCTTTTCTACAGCGTGAAGGGTCCGGGAGCCATGCATGCGCCCCTGGCCGTGTCTCTCGGCGTCGGCCTCGCGATCGGTTTCCTCGCCCAGCGGAGCCGTTTCTGCACCATGGGCGCCATCCGCGACTTTGTCCTCTTCCGGCAGACACACCTCCTGTCGGGGTTCATCGCCCTGATCGCAACCGCCTTTGTCGTCAATTTCATCGTCGGCCAGTTCAAGCCGGGATTTGAGGGACAGCCCGTCGCCCATACCATGCACCTGTGGAACTTCGCCGGGATGGCCCTGTCGGGCCTGGCGTTCTGCCTCGCCGGCGGATGTCCCGGACGCCAGCTTTTCCTGTCCGGCGAGGGGGACGGCGACGCCGCCGTTTTTGTGGTCGGCATGATCGTCGGCGCCGGGATCGCCCACAATTTCGGCCTGGCCAGCTCGCCTGCCGGTGTCGGCCCCTATGGAATCCCGGCGGTCATCGTCGGCTTTGCGGTGTGCCTGTTCATCGGATTCACCATGAGAAAAAGGATAGCCTGACAAGGAGGAAAACATGACGAAAACAATCGATGCCCGCGGTCTTTCATGTCCCCAGCCCGTCCTGATGACCCTTGACGGGATCAAGGCAGGCACCTCGACCGAGATGACTGTCCTGGTCGACAGCGACGCCTCGAAGGAAAACGTCTCCCGGGCGGCGGCAGGCAAGGGATGGACAGTCGCCGGAATCAGCGAGGATCGTGGCGTGTACAGCATCACCATCAAAAAAGGCTGATCGCCGTGGCCCTCTTTCCGTTTTGGAAAGAAAAGCAGACACGAAAAGAATCCCCCGGCCCCGACAACCGGGTAGACCGGGGGATTCTCGTGTTTGAAAACACCGGCGAGGTCATCCAGGCAGAGACCCTTCTGAAAAAAGGCGGGTGGGAGATCCTTAGATTGATCCTTGCAACATAGATCCCCTGTAGCGGGCGGGACGGCAGTGGACGGAGGGGCTGTCGGGAGCGGCGCACAGACGCTCAACAGGACTTCTTCCCCGGCATTCCGGTGTTTCCCGCTTCGGCCCGGACCGGCCATCAGATGATGACGAAGCCGATCTCTCCGATCGTCTCCGGCCGGAACGCCCGGATGGTATGGGTCCTGACATTGCCCGTGGCGCCGAGTTCCAGCACGAAACTAATGGCGACCTCGTCACTGGGGGCCTCGCAAATGGCGACGTAATCCCATTCTCCCATGGTCAGATAAACGCCCGTCACGACCCCCCCTTTCCTTTCAAAGCTCTTCTTCGCGTCGGCGATCAACTGGGTTGACCCCTTCACGGTACGGACTCCCTGATCCGTCAGGTTCATCAGAATGATATAGAGTTGCATACCGTCTCCCCCCTTTCGTTGCTGATGGGAATGTGCGCCGCCCCCGATCTTCCTTCCATGCCGTCAGCGGAGGCACCCTGCCCTGTCCGTCGCACGGAACGCCCGGCATCGTTTTCTTTCAGAATTCTTTAAGGGTGAAGGAATGGACAACCCAGGGAACGGAACATCTTCTCGGAAACGGGTGAAACGGTGAAAAGGAGCCGATCTCTTCTCCGTCTTGCCTCTCATGATTCAGCTATTTTCCTGCAACGCATGCATTTCCGTTCAGAACCGGCATCGCATTCCCGCGGATCCCGGCTTGCCCTTGCTTCCCAGGGCGTCGAGCAGGGCGGCGGACGCGTGCTCGCCGGTGCAGTGGCAGGGAATCACCAGGTCCGGATCCAGCGAGAGGAGTGCAGCCACGGTGCGGTCGAGACGTTCGCGGCCGGCATGGAGCAGGTGAAACCCTCCGATGACGGCCCGGATTCTCATTCCGCCGTTCAGCTTCTGCACGCAGTTCAAGGTGTTCAGGAGGCCCGCGTGGCAGCAGCCGACGCACACAACCAGCCCTTCGTCCGTCCGGATCCACAGGGCGAGGTCGTCTTCGATGGGATCAGCCTGCCGGCCATCGCGATCGAGGAAGAACGCGCGCCCCGTGTCCTCGAATCCGGACTCCCGCGGTACCGGGCCCGTGAGACCGACATCTCCTGGAAGAGATACGGGGTTCTGGATCCAGTGAAGACGTTCCAGGGGGAACCGGTCCAAGGCCGACGAGGAGTCCTTCGGCATGTGGATCGCCCTCGCCGCTCCGTCGTGAATGGCATAGCGGGGCAGGACGACACCCGGATGACAATATATTTCAAGCTTCCTGGCCCTTCGCAGGACCTGGGGAATTCCCCCCACGTGGTCATAGTGCCCGTGGCTCAGGACCAGGATATCCGCCCCGGCCAGATCGACGCCAAGAGCCCAGGCGTTGGGCACCAGGGCCGCACCCTGCCCCGTATCGAAGAGGATGCGCTGCTCCCCCGTCTCGATCCAGAGCGAGAAGCCGTGCTCCGCCGTCAGTCCGGGTGCCGCCCGGTTGTCCACCAGGATGGTGATTTGAATCGGTTGGCTCATGGTGTCTCCCCTATCCTGCAATCTCTTCCCAGATTCTTCGAATGTCCTCAACGCAGGGGGCGTCGATCTCCACAACGGCCCTCTCCTGAAGCTGGGCCGTGGTCACGGAGCGGTCGTACCGGATGCGGCCGGAGACCCGGGCTCCCATCCCTCTCGCCTTCTCCTCGATCCGCTCCGTCATCGCCGTATTCAGGTCCCACTTGTTCACGCAGACCACCGCCGGGATGTCGAAATGCCGGGTCAGCGAAAGCAGCCGCTCCAGGTCGTGCTCTCCCGATACGGTCGGCTCCGTTACGGCCAGCACCTCCGTCGCCCCTGTCAGAGACGCAATGACGGGACAGCCGATCCCCGGGGGACCGTCCACCAGGATCAGGGACCGGCTTTCCTCCTCCGCGATACGGCGGGCCTCCTGACGAACCGTTGTAACGAGCTTCCCCGAATTCTCCGCGGCGATGCCGAGCCGGGCGTGTACCATCGGGCCGCAGCGGGTCTCGGAGACCATCCACTCCCCGCAGAGCCGCTCCGGAAAATCGATGGCCTCCGCCGGGCAAAACCGGACGCAGACCCCGCATCCCTCGCAGGAAACCGGATCGATGGCAAACACGGACCGGCCGGAGGAATTTTCCGTCCTCATCACGGCCTCAAAGCGGCAATCGTCGAGGCAGAGGCCGCAGCCGATGCAGTCATGCGGCCGGATGACCGCCTCGCGACCGCTGTAAAACGCGTGCCGCTCCTTCACCGACGGCGAGAGAACCAGATGCAGATCCGCCGCGTCCACGTCACAGTCCGCGATGACCGGCCGGTCCGCCAGCACGGCGAACGACGCCGTCAGGCTGGTCTTGCCGGTTCCTCCCTTGCCGCTGATGATCACGATCTCCTTCATGATGCCGTTCCCTGTTTGCCTCCGTTTCAGCGTTCCGGCAACGGGCGGAATCGGACCCGCCTTGCCGGTCGCACTCTCATTCATAGGTCAGAGTGACTCAACCTCCTGTTCATATTTCCCTGCCTGATTTTCTCAACAAGTTCTCGGAAGCGTTCCCGGTATTCCGGAAGAGCCTCGACGACAAGCTCCCCCCGGGAATACGCCTCGGCAATGCGCCGGTCGTCCGGTATCTCCAGGAGGACCGGGATGTTTTCCTCCGCGCAGTAGGCGTGCACCCGGCCGTCGCCGATTCCGACCCGGTTGATCACGACGCCGAAGGGAATCCCGAGTTCCCGAACCGTCTCCACGGCAAGTTTCAAGTCGTGAAGTCCGAATGGAGTCGGCTCCGTGACCAGGACGACGAAGTCGACGTCCCGGAGTGTGGCGATCACGGGACAGGACGTTCCGGGCGGTGCGTCCAGGATCGCGGGCAGTCCGTCTTTGATGCGGGCCTTCACCGCCCGGATGAGAGGGGGTGCCATGGCCACGCCGATATCGAGGCGCCCCTGGATCAGGGTGATGTTGCCGGCCCGGATCGTCTCGATCACGCCGATCCGGCGGTCGACGTCCCGGATCGCCCTCGGGGGGCACACCATCATGCAGCCGCCACAGCCGTGGCACATCTCGGAAAAGACCAGGGGCAGTGTTCCGAAAGAAACGATGGCGTGGTACTCGCAGAAGGAACCGCATTCACCGCAGCCGTCGCACAGGGATTCATCCACTTCGGGAACGGGGATGCTGACGGGTTCTGCCTCCCGGACAGTACCCGGCAGAAAGAGATGGGCGTTCGGTTCCTCCACGTCGCAGTCCAGGAGAAGTACTTCCGAATCGAGAACCCTGGCCGCATTGACCGCCACCGTTGTCTTGCCGGTACCGCCCTTTCCGGATGCAATGGCCAGAATCATTCCGCACCCCCCGGCGTTTTCCCGACACGGCAATCCCGGCAGCCGCTCCGGCCGCCTGCGGCCCGGCACCCTGAACGGCCTTTCCCGGCAACGCCTCTCACGACCAGTGTCCCTCGACGTTGGCGGCATCCGCCTCGGTCAGGCCTCCGGCACGATACAGATCCAGGGCTTCCCGGACGTTCGAGGCACCGGCCGTGTAAATCCGGATTCCCGCCGCGGAAAGCACGCGAAAAGCCTTGGGACCGCAGTTCCCGGTAACGACGGCCCCTGCGCCCGAGCGGGCAACGGTCTGTGCCGACTGGATGCCCGCTCCTTGGGCAGAATCCATGGTTTTCCGATTGTCGATCACCGTAAAGGTGTCCGTATCCAGGTCATAAATGAGGAATTTCGGGGCACGGCCGAAACGGGCGTCCAGCGGTGCGCCGAGATCATCCCCCGATGTGGAAAATGCAATCTTCACGAATGGCTCCTCCTTGTATGCAGCGGCATCCGTTGCGCCGGCCGCACCGGCTCACCCGCCGGTACGGCCGATCCTTCCGTGCCGCCTGGGTCCGCTGTCAGGCCGCCGTTCCGCTATCCATCTCGGCGAGACGCTTGCGGATCCTGTTCAATTCCGACTCCATGGCATCGGCCTGATTCCGCAGGGCCTTCCTTTCCATCTCGGGGTCGGGAGCGGACGCGGACATCGGATAGCCATACGGCGCTCCATACCCGCCGAACCTCATCCAGCCCGGCAGGCCGCTGGCGAAAAACCGGTTTCTCCATCCACGGCCGGCTCCACCGAAACCCCGTCCTCGGCCGAACCCCATTCCGAATCCGCCGCCCCGCCCGGCCACCGGGTTCATGTACCCTGGGACAACGAATCCCGCACAGAATCCGGCTGAGCGTCCGGTCATGGCACCCAGGCTCCTGGGTCCCATTCCATCTCCTCTTGGCATGGTTGCGTCCTCCTTCCTATTGTTTCATGATGCTCTGGTCATCGTGGTGCCACATTCCGGGCACTGCCGTTCAAAGCAGGGCACGCCCCGCTGGTGGGGTTCCCGGTGTCCACACTGGGGACAGACACACTCGCCCGCCGGTCCGGCCATCTTCCGGCCACCCATGCGGCCCAGACCCTGTCCCGTTCCGGCCGCGCCGCCCATCCCGCGACCGCCGCCCTGACCTCTTCCTCCGCCCCTTCCATTCATGGTGCAATCCTCCCTGGATGTGCCGCTCATCTGCCCGAACCGGCCTCGTCCCCTCCCGGAGCAGCCCGGCATGGCAAAGGCGTCTCCCTTCAGTCCGCCCCGGATCCACGCCTGGACAACCTCCTGCAGGTCGCCCGCCACGAAAGGAACCACCCGGATCCCGTAGGCGTTTACCATTCCGTGGAGAGGCCTGGAGATTGCGCCACATACCAGCGTTCCGATTCCCAGCTCCGCGAGACGCAACGCTTTTTGAACCGGAAGATCCCCGGGCAGGACCTGCTGCTCCTCCCTGACGATCCTTCCCGACTCGACCTGTACGATCAGGATCTGCCCTGCATTGTCGAAGACCGGCGCGATTCGTCTGTTCCAGCAGGAAAAAGCCACGTTCATACGGAGCCTCGTTTTCCCTTTTGTCACGATGAATTGCATTCTTTGTACCAACCCCATGCATGGGGGCAGAAGACCGTTATTCAATTGACGTTATTTATATTTTTTTATCGAATGGGATGAAGCGGAAGGACTATGGAGTATCAGGCACGCTACTGTTCGTAGGGGATACAGTTGCGTCAGGGCTTCTCTTTGGCAGCCCGGGAGGAGCGGCCGTCTTGTTTTGGAAGGGATATTCCCAGTTTCTTAAGCTTTCTGAAGAGGGTGGTCTTGTGGACGCCGAGATCCCGTGCCGCCGCGAGGCGGTTGTACCCGTTCCGCTCCAGCGCCGCCCGGATCGCCTGGATATCGAGAAGTTCGTGGGCGGAGCGGACATCCGCCTCAGCGCCCGCGGAGACGCCGCGGGACGTCAGTTCGTCGGGGAGATGTCCGATTCCGATGAGCCCTTCCCGGCAGAGGATGAACGCCCGCTCGATCACATTCTCGAGTTCCCGGACATTGCCCGGCCACTCGTGGGCCATGAGCAGGGCGACGGCCTCGGCGGTGATCCCCCGGATGGACCTGCTCTGCAGCCGGTTGAACCGCTGGATGAACTGATCCGCCAGAAGCGGGATGTCCTCCTTGCGCCTGCGGAGCGGCGGGAGTTCCACCCGTACCACGTTGATCCGGTAGTAGAGGTCTTCCCGGAACCCCCCTGTGCGCATCCGTTCCGCCAGGTCCCGATTGGTGGCGACAATCACCCGCGCATCCGCCGTCTCTGTTCGCGTTCCCCCCAACGGCTCATACGTCTTCTCCTGAAGGACGCGCAGCAACCGCACCTGCAGTGCCGGGCTGATCTCCCCGATCTCGTCGAGAAAAATGCTCCCGCCCTTCGCCAGGGCGAAGCGGCCTGGCTTGTCCTTGCCCGCCCCCGTGAAGGCGCCGGCCTTGTAACCGAAGAGCTCGGATTCGAGAAGCGTATCCGGCAGGGCCCCGCAGTTCACGGCAATGAAGGGACCTTCCAGTCGCGGGCTCAGGTCGTGGATCGTCCGGGCGATCAGCTCCTTGCCCGTTCCCGTCTCGCCAAGCACGAGGACTGTGCTCGGGCTGGCCGCGATGGCCGGCATGACCTCGAAGACCCGCTGCATCAGAGGGCTCCGGCTCACGAGGTCGCCGACCCGCACCCGGCCCGCCAGCTCCTGTCGCAGGGCCTCCACCTCGGAGAGGTCCCGGAACGTCTCGGCGCCCCCGATTACCCGGCCGTCTGCTTCCTTGAGCACCGCCGTGGAGACGCTGATGGGGATGCGGTTCCCCTCCGCATCGATGATGTATCCGGATTTTCCGATGACGGGCCTGCCTGTTTTCAGGGTTTTCTGAAGCGCACAGTCGTCGCCGCACATGCTGGACCGGAACACCTCCGAGCAGGGCCGTCCGATGGCCTCCCGGCGGGAAACGCCGGTAATCTCCTCGGCGGCCCGGTTGAAGGAGGAGATGCGCCAGTCCATGTCCACGGTGAAGACACCGTCGGAGATGCTCTCCAGGATGGCCTCGTTGGGTGTTGCAATCCTTTCATCACCACCGGTTTTTCGACGTCCCATGTCCGCGGCTCCTCTGCAATTCCCTGGTGTCTCCCCTCGACCGGAAAGGCGACCGGCTCGTCCGGTCCCGGTTCAGACTACCCGGTTGGACTCCATTGTCAAGGCCGTTCCTCCGAAGTTCCATTGACATCCGGAAATCGAAATGTCATGAATTTTGCGAATAGGGAATATCCTTGCTTTGCGAGAAATGGACCGTGTTCCCCGGCAAGGACCCCGCATGGCGGCGATCCCCTCCATTTGCTGCATGCTCTGCCGCCCACGACCTACCGTTGTGAGTCCCGAAAAGGGTGAGGATGGACAAGGCAACCCGCATCAATCCGGAAAGGAGGTTCCCATGGCGAAAGAAATGAAGGTCGGCTGTGCCCGGCCCACGGGGGGCCCCGTGGGCGAAGCGGTGATCGAGGCGAGCGGAGATGCTCCCCCCCAACCCCGGCAGAAGGAGGTGAAGCAGATGGTGACGGTCGGCAAAAAGGCGCCGGATTTCACGGCACCGGCATACCAGAAGGGCAAGTTCATCGAGGTGAAACTCTCGGACTATCTCGGCAAGTGGGTCGTCCTCTGCTTCTATCCGGGCGACTTCACATTCGTCTGAGCCACGGAGATCTCGGCGGTCGCCGAGAAATACCCGGAGTTCAAAAAGCTGGGCGTGGAGATTCTCTCCATGAGCGTCGACAGCGTCTTCGTGCACAAGATGTGGAACGACCATGAACTCGGAAAGATGGTCAAGGGCGGCGTTCCCTTCCCCATGCTCTCCGACGGCGGGGGCAAGGTGGGAAGCGTATACGGCGTCTACCTGGAGGACGCGGGCGTGGAGGCCCGGGGCCGGTTCATCATCGATCCCGACGGGATCATCCAGGGCTTCGAGGTCCTGACACCGCCGGTGGGCCGGAACATCCTCGAGTCCATCCGCCAGATCCAGGCGTTCCAGGTCGTCCGGAAATCGAAGGGCACGGAAGCGACGCCGTCGGGCTGGAAACCCGGCAAAATGACCCTGAAGCCGGGTCCGGACCTGGTAGGCCGGGTCTGGGAAGTCTGGAAGACAAAGATGGCCTTCGACTGAGCTTCCGGGGACCGGAACGATTTGCAGGGGTTTTCCCCGGGCCCGCCGGCCCGGGGAAAACGCCCGCCTGATATCGCTCCTCCGGCGGCCACGGCGCCGGGGTTTTCATTCCTTGCCTCGACTCGCTCCCTTCAACCCTGGCCATCCATGGACTGGCTGATCCCCTCCCCGGTCAATTTTTCCTGCGGATCCGACAGGGAATGCTTTTCAGGTTCGGTGTGCCGTATTCCTTTCCCAGCTTCCCGACGGAGGTGAGCATGTTGAAGTTGGCCGACTGCCAGTCGTACTGGCTTGCCGGGGCCGCCTCGGGAAACCACCAGCCGTGGGCGGCGCAGACCACCCCCGGCATCAGGGCGTCCGTCAGGCGGGCCAACTGTTCCACCTGCCCGTACTTCGTCTCGATAACCACCGGGTCGCCATCGGCCAGACCATAGAGAGCCGCCGTCTCCGGGTGAATCTCGGCGAGGGGCCGGGGCTCCCGCTTCCGGATCTTCTCCACCCATCGGTAGGAGGAATGAAGGTAGTTCCCACTCTTGGCACTCGTCAGGACGAGGGGATAATCCGGATCCTCCTCTTCCGGCAGGCCCTTCCACTCCGGCAGGGCCGACAGGCGGAACTTTTCCGCCACGCTCAGCTTCAGCTCAACTTTTCCCGTGGGCGTCTTGAAGCCCTTCTCCTTCCAGGATCCAAACCGGTCCGGTCCCTTGAGGTATCCCTTCTCCACGAACTGGGCATAGGTCAGCCCCGCGGGCTTCACCACGTCCTCCAGGAACTGCTCGTAATCATCATGCCACAGCGCGGGGTCGCTCACCCGCCTGCCCAGTTCGTTCATGATCTTCATGTCGGGCCAGCACTCCTCCGGGGGCTCCACGATCTTGGGCCGCGCCAGGATATAACCGTGGCCGATGCCGTAATGGCCGATATCGTTGATCTCGAAGGTGGTGGCCGCCGGCAGGACGACGTCCGCCATGGCTGCCGTGGGGGTCATGAAGACGTCCGCCACGGCTATGAAGTCGAGCTTTCGGAAGGCCTCGCAGGTGAGGCGGCTGTCGGCATAAGACAGCATGGGGTTGGAGCACATCCCGTAGAACCCCTTCACAGGATAGGGAACCTCCTCCAGAACGGCCTTCCGGAAGTAGGCCGGGGCAATGGTCATGAGCCGCGGGATCACCCGGTGGTGGGCGCTGATCATGTCCTTGCGCTTGTCCGGGATGAGGTCCGCCCGGACGAAGGGCCCCAGGCCCATGATCCGGGGGTCGTGGGCCTCCACGTTGCCGCCGGGGACATCCAGATTTCCCGTGACCGCCATGAGGCAGATCAGAGCCCGGGTGGCGTCGAATGTGTGAACCGTGTGCTCCAGCGGGTTCCCCCATTGGATCACCGCCGGCCTGGCGGCGGCATAGGCCCGGGCGGCCAAGCGGATGAGGCCCGCCTCGACACGGGTGATGGTGGAGACGGCCTCGGGGGTGTATTGTTTCACGTGCTCCGCCAGATCGGCGAATCCCTCGGTCCACTGCGCCACGAACTCTTTGTCGTAGAGGCCCTCCCCGATGATCACATTCAGGAAAGCCAGGGCCAGAGCCGGGTCCGTTCCAGGCCGGATCGGGAGCCAGAATTTGGCCTTCTTCGCCAGGTCGATGCGGCGCGGGTCGATGACAATCAGTTCCGTGCCGTCTTTCACCTGGTCCAGGAGCAGCTTGCAGATCTCCCCCTCCTCATTGGTGGAGGTAATGTTGCTCCCCCAGAGGACCGCCAGGGCGCTTTTGTGATGGAAATCCGCCACGGGATAGAATCCGCAGGTGTGGAGCCCCGTGATCTCCCGGGGGGCGTGGCAGACGTCCTGAGAGGCGATGACGTTGGGGGACCCGAAGAGGTTGGCCAGACGGATCAGGACAAAGTGCTCCAGCCCCTTGGGCATGCCGACACCGAAGGCCACGGCCCTGGGGCCATGCTCTTCCCGGATCTTCAGGAGGCCGCCGGCAACCGTCTCCAGGGCCTCCTCCCAGGATATGCGCTCCCACTCTCCGTCGCCTCGACCTCCCTTCCGCTTGAGCGGATACCGCAGCCGGTCCGGGTGGGTCAACCGGTCCGGCGAGGCCACTCCCTTGGGGCAGATGTATCCCCGGCTCAAAAAGCCCTCCGGGTCCCCCTTGACCTGGACAATCCGATTCTCCTTCACGCCCACGAGCAGCGCGCAGCCGCCGTGGTCCATCCTCGCACAATGGGTCTTCACCCAGCGGACGCCTTCCTCCATAACTCCTCCCTCTCCTTGATTGCGGAACCATCGGCAGGCCACCTGCCTCTGTTAAATATAACATATAGTATGAGTGGGAATTTGCACAACGATTCATTTTCCCGCGCCTCTGGAGGACCAGATTCGGAAGGCGTCTTACAGGATGCAAGGGTGATGCGGGCCTCACTCCTGCAGATGGGACAGGAACATCCATCCGGGGTATAGGGTGAAAAAAAACAAGAAAAGCCCGACGAATCGCTCCGCCGGGCTCCTTGCCTCGCAGTCACAGTGATGTCTTGATGCAAACCTATGCCTTCCGGCGGATCCGGCAGGGCATGTTTTTCAGGTTCGGTGTACCGTATTCCTTCCCGAGCTTCCCGACGGAGGTGAGCATGTTGAAGTTGGCCGACTGCCAGTCGTACTGGCCTGCCGGGTCCCCTTCGGGAAACCACCACCCCAGGGAGGCGCTGACGACCCGGGGATGGATGATGTCGGTTACGAGGGCCTTCTGGGTGACCGTTCCGTATTTCGTCTCGATGACGACGTCGTCGCCGTCCCGGATGTCGAACCGGCTCGCCGTGTCGGGATGGATCTCCACCGTCGGCTCGGGGTGCTTGTCCCGGAGCCGCTTGACCCAGCGGTAGGCCGAAAGAAGATAGTATTGGCTCTTGGCGCTGATGAGGATCAGCGGATACTCGGGATCGTCCTCCTCCGGGAGTCCGGAAAACTCCGGCAGCGCCTTCAGGCCGAACTTCTCCGCAGTGCTGAGGCGCAGTTCCACCTTCCCCGTCGGCGTCGGAAAGCCTTTCGCTTCATAAGAGCGCGTAATCTCCGGCCCCTTCAGGTACCCCTTTTCGACAAATTCCCGATACGTCAGCCCCGCCGGGCGGACAAGGTCTTCCAGAAACTGCTCGTGATCCTCGGGCCAGAGGTCGGGCGGCGAGACGCGCTTGCCCAGTTCCGTCATGATCTTCATGTCGGGCCAGCACTCCTCCGGGGGCTCGACGACCTTGGGGCGGGCGAAGACCATGCCGTGGCCGATGCCGTAATGCCCGATGTCGTTCATCTCGTACTGGTGCGCCACGGGAAGGACGATGTCCGCCATGGCGGCAGTGGGCGTCATGAAGATCTCCGCGACGGCCATGAAGTCGAGACTCCGGAAGGCCTCGTGGGTCAGCCGGCTGTCCGCCCAGTTGACCAGCGGATTCGTGCACATTCCGTAGTATCCCCGGACGGGGTAGGGAACCCCCTCCAGGACCGCCCGGCGGAAAAAGGCCGGGGCGATGGTCATGAGCCGCGGGATCACCCGGTGATGGGCGTTGATCATGTCCTTGCGCTTGTCCGGAATGAGGTCCGCCCGGACGAACTGCGCCAGCCCCATGATTTTCGGATCCCGGGCATGGACGTTGCCGCCGGGGACTTCCAGGTTCCCGCAGAGAGCCATCAGGCAGGCGAGCGACCGGACGGCGTCGAAGGCGTTGACGTCGTGCTCGATGGCGTTTCCCCACTGCAGGGCCGCCGGCTTCGCCTCGGCGTACATCCGGGCGGCCTGGCGGATTTTGTCGGCGGGCACCCAGGTGACCTCCGCCATCTTCTCCGGGGCATAGGCCTTCAGGTGTTCGCGGAGATCCTCGAAGCCGTGGGTGTACTTCTCCACGAATTCCCGGTCATAGAGGGATTCTTCGCAGATCACGTTCATGATGGAAAGGGCCAGGGCCTGGGCCGTGCCCGGGCGGATCTGCAGCCAGAGGTCCGCTTTTTCGGCGAGCTCGATCCGGCGTGGATCGACTACGATCAGCCTGGCGCCGTTCTTCACCTGATTATGGAGCAGGCTGACGATCTGTCCCTCCTCATTGGTGGCCGTGGGGTTGCTTCCCCAGAGGAAAAGAAGCTTGGACGGGTGGTGCAGGTCCGCCACGGGATAGAAACCGCAGGTGTGGATCCCCGTGATCTCCCGGGGGGCGTGGCAGACGTCCTGGGAGGCGATGACATTGGGGGAGCCGAAGAGATTGGCCAGACGGATCAGGACAAAGTGCTCCAGTCCCTTGGGCATGCCGACGCCGAATCCGACGGCCCGGGCGCCGTGTTTCTCCTTGATCCGGAGAAGATTCTCCGCCGTCTCCTCCAGGGCCTGGTCCCAGGAGATGCGCTGCCATTTCCCCTCTCCCCGCTCCCCGATTCGCTTCAGGGGATGCCGGAGACGGTCCGGGTGCGTGAGGCGGTCCGCCGACACCCGGCCCTTAAAACAAGTGTAACCATGGTTCAGGTACCCCTCGGGGTCTCCCTTGATCTGGACGATCTCGTTTCCCTTTACGCCCACGAGCAGCGCGCAGCCGCCGTGGTCCATCCTCGCACAATGGGTCTTTACCCAGCGGACGCCTTCCTCCATAACTCCTCCCTCTCCTTGATTGTGGAACCGGCGGCAGAATTTGGACCGCCGTTTGAAGAACCATACAACACGGAATGGAACCGGCACAACGAATACTTACGCGCCGGATCAGGAGACCGTGAACGGAAGGAGCCGTGAAAGTCGCCGCAACTTCAGCGGTGTTCCGGCGATGCCAAAGATCGGAACGACATTTCACGCGGTCTGCCGGCAGACCGAGAGAAATGTTCGCTCCTCTCCCTTCGGGCCGTCCAACAAGGGGAAGCGCCCACCCGAAACAGTTTCCTTCAAGGCCGGACGGCATCCCTTTCCTGGGAGCCCGCATGGACACCCGCTGAAGGCTTTCGAGCGGCATGACAGAACGTTCATGAAGTTCCGCTTGAAACAGCCGGGCCTATCCGCTAACATGCGCAGCAAAATTCTATCTTTCTTGCAGGAAAACCCGAAAATCCAACCCGGGACATGATCGATTCAACCATGTGGAAGACACTTCAGCGGGGAACATCCCCGGATTATCCCTACCAGGTGACGTGGTCCACCGCCGGCTTCGATGGAGAAGGCACGGCAGCGCTGGCTGACGGTAGCACGTACACCGGCGGGTTCCGGAATGGCCGTTTCGAGGGAGCAGGCAATTACACCTGGCCGGACGGCAGCCGTTATGAGGGCTCCTGGGCGGACGGCCTTCCGGAAGGTCCGGGCCGGCTGATCCGTGCCGACGGATCGGTCCTGGAAGGAACCTGGTCGGCGGGCGTCCGGCAGGTGGAAGAACCGCCTGCCGTTCCGGAGGCTGTCGATGAACCCGAGGCGAAACCGGCCGCCCCGGAAAAGGAGCCGGAAACACTACGCGAGGAGACACCCGCTGCGGAGCAGCCTGCGGAAGAACCGGTGATCCCCTCCGAGCAGGAGGCCGCTCCGGAACCTGTGGGAGAGGCACCGGTCGAAGCGCCGGTCGCGCCGGAACCGGCCGTACCCGCCGAGATCGAAGCTGCCAGAGAAACGGAAGTGAAAGCGGTACCTGCCGCCGAAGAGGCGACGGCTCCGGCTGAAGAGCCCCCTCCACCGCCGGAAGAAGCTCCGGTCAAGGAATTCGCGGAAGTTGCCGTCCCACAGCCGCCGGAAGAGGCGGAAATGCCGCCGGAAGAGGAACCCCTTCCGAAGAAGCCGCCGAGGAAGGCGAAACGAGCCGCCGAAGAGCCGCCTGCCAAAGCGGAGACAATCGAGACAGCCGGGGAGACACCGGCTGTGCACGCCGTGGATGATGCCGTCGGAAAAGAGGCCCCTGCTGCTGCACCGCCGCTTCCCGAGGGATCGGACATTTCATCCGTGCCGGAAGCCGTTCTTGAACCGGCGGAGGCCGTAGAAAACGGAAAGCCGGAAGAGCCGGTGCCGTCCGAACCCGCCGCAGAAGAGGCCCCACCCGCCCTCGAGCCGGCCGCGGCCGTCCTTGAAGCCCTCGCTGCCGAGCCCGCCGCCTCGCCGGAGCCTCTGGAAGAATTGGAAAAGCCCACGGGAGAGTCTCCGGCCGCAGAATCCGCGGAGGAACCCGCTCCTCCGGAAGAGTCGGCTCCGCGGGTTGAAGAAACGGCTGTTCAGGAGAAAGAACCGGAGAAGGAAGTACGGATCGTCGAGGAACAGCCCGCCGTCCAGGAGGCAATCGAAGCGGAGGAGGAGGCGGTGCCCCCGGAAGAGCCGCCCGCGGCCATCGAGGAGGAGGGACCCGCCGAATCCAGGGCCACAATCGAGGCTTTGCAGCCGGAAGCCGAAGCGGAAACGATACCGGAACCCTTGGAGTTCGAGGCGGCCGAGCCCCCCAAGGAAGAAACGCCGGAAGAAGCGGAGCAAGCCATGGCAGCACAACCGAAAAAGACAGGGCGGGCAGCGAGGGAAGCAGCGAAAACCGGGGCGGAAGAGGAAGAGCGGTTGAAGGCCGCGGCTCTCCGCGCCGAAAAAATGGAAGAGGAACCGCCCGCAGAACCGGAGGAAGAGGAGCCTGTTCGCCCCCGGGCCACAAAGGGTCGCCGGAAGGCCAGGCCCACCGTCGAGATGGAGGAAGCGCCCGCACTACCCCCCGTCGAGGCACCCAGCGACCTGTTCGGGGACCTGGGCGAGGCGGCCCTGGCACCACCGCAGGCTCCGGGGACTCAGGCGCTGGAACTCCCCGATGGAAGCCTTTACACGGGAGACCTGGAAGCGGACCGTCCCCATGGACGGGGAATTGCAAACCACCCGGATGGGCAAAGCTACATGGGGGAATGGCGTGTCGGCTTCAGGGATGGCGTCGGGCTTCTCCGCTACGCCGACGGAGCCGTTTACATGGGCGGATGGCGCAACGACCGGAAAGAAGGACTGGGGATGATGACGTATCCCGCCGGGCGCACCTACATGGGAGAATGGCGCGACGACCGCTGCCACGGCCAAGGGACGGACATCTTTCCGGACGGAATGCGTTATGAAGGTCAGTTTGAAAAGGGAAAATTCAACGGCCCGGGAACCCTGATCCTGCCGGACGGCCGGAAGTACGTCGGCCGCTTCGCCGACGGCCTCTTCAACGGGAAGGGAATCCTGACGTTTCCCAATGGAGACCGCTACGAGGGCGAGTTCAAGGAAAACAAGTATCACGGGCTTGGCGTCATGACGATGGTGGACGGCAGAAAGTACGTGGGACAACTTGCAAACGGGCGCCCCCACGGCGAGGGGACCATGACCATGGCGGACGGGCGCCGGCTGCAGGGCGAGTTCAAGGACGGGAAATTCGTCACCAGGAAATGATCCTTCACGAAGCAAAATCCCTTCGAACGGCAGAATCGGCAAGGCTCATGAACCAGTATCTGAAGAAGATCGAGGATGGAGAAAGCGTTTCGCTCGCCTTGGAGGAATCCCTCCGGGAGGGTGAGGGGACGATCGCGTTCCCCGACGGTGGACGCTACGCGGGCTCGTTCCGTTCGGGCCGCTTTTCAGGCTCCGGGAAGTACACTTGGCCCGACGAGGCCGTTTACAACGGCCAGTGGGAGGACGGACTGCCCGGCGGGACCGGCTGGATGATTCTCCCGGACGGCAGGATTTATGACGGGGAATGGCTGGAAGGCATGCCCCACGGGACGGGAACCGAGACCCTGTCCGATGGCGGTCGTTATGAAGGCCGGTGGGAAAGAGGGAAACGCCACGGCGAGGGGCTGGAAACCCTGGCGGATGGCGGACGCTATGACGGGGAGTGGCTGGCAGGACAGAAATCGGGCAAGGGCAGGATGATCTTCGCTGACGGGAAAAAATACGACGGCGAATGGGACCATGACGTTTGCCATGGGCAGGGAACCCTGCACTTCGCCGATGGATCGAGGTATACGGGTATCTGGAAGGATGGGGACTTCTTCGGAAAGGGAACCCTGACCCTGGCCAGCGGTTCCTCCTTCGAGGGGGAATGGCAGGGAGAGGAATTCATCATGCACTGACGGCTTCCTGATGCCCGCCGCCGCTCCTTCGCGGCCGGCACCTGGAATCGGCCATCCGCTGTCTTTCATCCCGCATCAGGGAGACAGGCAACCCTCTTTCGCCGGATCTCCCGCCCGGTATTCTCCTTCAGGCCTCCACCGTGCACACCACGATCATGGTGTCACCCACGTCGACGGAGTCACCCGGCTCCACCAGAACATCCGACACCCGGCCGTCCAGTTCGGCAATGACGTGCGTGTGCATCTTCATCGCCTCCAGGTCGATCAGGATGTCGCCCACGCAGACCTCGTCCCCGACGTCCACGAGGACGCGGTTCACCTTCCCCTTGATGGACGACTTGATGATCCCCTCCCGCTTGAGCTCCTCGATTTCCTGGGTCGTCAGGATCCGCTTCTCCAGCAGGCGGCGCGTCCGCTCCTTCCGCTCCCGGTCGTCGGTGATCACAGCCTGGCCGTGCTCGTCGACGGGGACAATCGTCTTGTAGACCGCCTCTTCCAGGATGTAGTGGTCATGGTCGGGATAGCGGAAAATGGACGGATGGGTATCCAGGTAGGATGTGTCAAACTTCCGCGCCAGGAAATCGGGCTCGTCGCAGATGGCCAGGTACAGGGGAATCGTTGTCTTGGGCCAGACGATGGTGAAGTCCTTCAATGCCCGCTTCAGCCGCTGTACCGTCTGGTCCCACTGGTATCCCCGGACGATCAGCTTCACCAGGAGCGAGTCGTACACCGTGGGGACCCGGTATCCCTTGTAGATGGCCCCGTCCACCCGGAGCCCCGGACCACCGGGTGACTCGTAGATCTCGATCATCTTCCCGCCCTCCGGCAGGAAGCTGTTCTTGGGATCCTCCGCGTTGATGCGCACCTCGATGGCAATGCCGTTGATCTGGATGTCCTCCTGCTTCAGACCCAGGGGATGGCCCTCGGCGATCCGGATCTGGTGCCGGACAATGTCTTCCCCGGTGATCATCTCGCTGACCGTGTGCTCAACCTGGAGGCGGGTGTTGACCTCCATGAACCAGAACTCGCTGGTTTTGGAGTCCACAAGGAATTCCACTGTCCCGGCGTTGACGTAACCGGCCGTCAAAGCCGCTTTTACGGCAGCGGCATGGATCGCCGTCTTCACATCGGGAGGCAGTTCCGCCGGTGCAATCTCCAAGAGTTTCTGATGCCGGCGCTGGATGGAGCAGTCCCGGGTGCCCAGGTGAATGACGTTTCCCTGGGTGTCGGCGAGGACCTGAACCTCGATGTGGCGGGGATTGACGACGAATTTTTCCGCGTAGATGCGGTCGTCGTGAAAGGCCAGCAGTGCTTCCGCCCGTGCCAGGGGCATTTCTCTCCTGAGTTCCTCATCGCTGTCGATCCGCCGCACCCCGCGGCCTCCCCCGCCGGCCGTCGCCTTCAGGATGATGGGGAACCCGCATTTCCCGGCAAACGCCAGGGCTTCCTCAATACCCGCATCACCCGGAGGAAAGCTGTTCGTTCCCGGAATGATGGGGATCCCGGCCCTGGACATGGTCTCCCGCGCCAGGACCTTGTCACCCAGGTCCCGGATGACCGAGGGCGGCGGTCCGATGAACAGGATGCCCGCCCGCTCGCAGGCGGCGGCCAAGTTCGGGTTTTCCGCCAGGAAACCATAACCCGGGTGAATGGCGTCGGCCCCGCTTTTCAGGGCCGCGTCGATGATCCGCTCGATATTCAGGTATCCCTTGCCCGGCTCGTCGCTGATCTTGATGGCCCGGTCGGCGAACCGCAGGAAATAGGCATCGTAATCCGGCTTTTCGTAAACGGCGATGGCCTCGACGCCCATCTCCTTGAGAGTGTTCATGATTCGGAGAGCAATCTCCCCCCGGTTGGCAATCAAGACCTTCCTGATCGTCTTCATGGAGTATCCTGCTGTGTTTTTCGGAGTGCCTGGAGAATCAGGCGGTGGCGATCACGGACGGGTTCTGCGTGCAAGGCGATCCGCAATCAGCGGGTGTGGTGATAGCACATTTGCCGGTCCCTGACAATCCATGAATGTAAAGGGCGGCAAAACAGGTTCCGTTTGGGGGTTTGCGATCAGGGATTCCGCCCGCTGTCACCGGATTCCGGCTGTGAAACAGGCGGAGGCGCTGATTCCATCGTTTCTTTCGTGTCAGGCAGAACTTCCGCTTCCGGTTCATCCTCCAGTGGCTCCGCGGGGAGAGGCGCGGCCGCGGCCGCGGGCTCCACGGGCCGGGACGGCTCCAGCTCTGCGATCCAGAGGGGATGGCGGTGCCGGGCATAGTCAAGGCGGATCTTTCCCGTCAGGATGCCGCGGAACATGGGACGGTTGGGCTTGAGAAGGATGGCACCGATGTGGGCCAGAAACGCCAGGATGAATAGCATGAAAAAAACGTTGTGTGTCCATGTAGCCCACAGAAGAACTGTCAGGGACATGTCCGGGGCATAGAGGTTCTTGTAGGTTTTCACCAGCCCTGAAATGATGAGGCCTGCAATGATCACGGCCATGCCCAGGTAGGCAAGGCGCTGCTCCGGCAGGTACTTGTGAAAGGGCGGCTCCTCCCCCTTGCCGAAGAAACTCAGGATCACCTGCCAGGAAGCCGTCAGATCCCCCCTGCGGGGCAGGAGACCGAAATCCCCGCGGATTCCGTGGTAAACGACGTGAAAGACCGCCGCTGCAATGAAGACGACGGATGCCGCGTAATGGACGTTCAGGGAAGAAATGAAATCACCGGACCAGGCCATGCCGGGCAGCTTGTTGATCGAATAGCGGCCGGCGAGCGGCAGTTCGAACATTCCGGAAAGCAGAAGCAGGAGTCCCGAGAGGGCGATCGTCCAGTGCTCCAATAATTCCAAGAGGCCGTGGCGGACAACCCGGCCTTCTTCTTCAAGGATTCGTTCTGCCATCCTGATTTTCCTCCTCCTCTTTCACGCGCTCTTTCCTTCTGGACCAATAACCGAGAGCCCCGGCGACACCTACCGCCACGCCGGCCACCGGCGAGACAAGGACCGCCCGGCCCAGGCCGTCGGTCTCTTCCATCCGCCGCTTCACCGGCTTGAAGCCGGGCCTTCCCTTTCCCGTCACAACGGCCCGGTCCAGCACATCGAAAGGAACCGGCGAGACATAGAGCGTCGATGTTCCTCCATTTTCCTTCTTGCCGTAGAGAAAGCCCCCGGTACTCCGGGCACGCTCATCCGCAAGGCTGAAGATCTTCTCCCGCGGCCCGATCAGCAAGGCCTGCCGGGGACACGACTCGACGCAGGCGGGCAGGCCGCCGTCCTTCAGGCGGTCTATGCAGAGGTCGCACTTGAACATCACGCCGTTGCCGGCCAGGGTCGGCAAAACATGGAGATAGATTCCCACCCCCGACTGGCGCTGGGGGATCTCCCACGGACAGACCGTGCGGCACTTGGCGCCCCCGAAACAGAGATCCGGGTCGATGACGACGGCCCCGCTTTCGTACTTGTGATTGGCCGTGAAGGGACAGATGGTGGCGCAGGCGGGATTGTCGCAGTGCATGCAGCGGCGCGGGATGAAGAGATTCCTTTTTGCTCCGTCGACTTCCACCTCCGCTTTCTGGACGAAGATCCGGTTGTAGGGAGTGAGCCGGTCGTGGACGTCCTGCTTTTTCGACCAGTCCTCGATCCCCTTGCCCCCGACCGGGAACGGCGAGGGAATGGGCTCGACCGGCTTCGGCACCTGGCCGTTCCGGGCGGATTTGCAGGCGGTGACGCAGGCGGGCACGGCACGATCCGGACAACCGTCACAGAGGTTGAGGTCGATCAGGGTTGCCAGCCGCCCTTCCCTGCTCCGGGCCTCCGCCGCCCGGGGAACCGCTATGCCCGCCGCTGCGGCGAGTCCCGCCCCTGCCTTGAAAAGGCTCCGGCGGGATATCCCTTCCTTGCGTTTATTCATGACTTCTTTCCTTGAGCTGGCTTAAAATGCGTTTTTGTACACCTGGAGTTCACCGATTCATTGACCTGAATTGCATAAACAAGAAGTTAGTAAGTGGAAGCAGGCTTGTCAAACACCGTGCTCCCTTTGCCGCGTAACTGCACAATCTGCTTGAATATCCGTGGGGAACGGGTTATGAGAAGAAACCAATATCCGACATGGATACAGGCATGTTGCCCGGTCGGGAAGTCGGGTCTCGAAATCCGGGCCACGGTTGTGCGCCAATACGAAGAACGACCCATTCCGTAAGGCTCAAGCGGCACCCGGAAGCATATCATGGTCCCTGACAGGTACCTTTGATCGAAGGAGGAAGGATATGGCAGCGTTGAAGCTATCGTTCGGTCGTGGAGCAAAGAAAGAGAAAGCCCCCGCACAGCCCGCCGCCGGTGCAGCCCCTGTCCGGAGCAAATCCAAGGAGACGGACTCACCGGGCGAGGAGTGGAGACTCCGGGGTCTTTCCGCCCTGATGAAGGACGACTTCACCGGCGCCATCGAGGCCTTCACCCAGGCCGTCAAGATCGACCCGGGCAACGGCCGGGCCTTCCACAACCGGGGTTTTGCCGCCTACAAACTCGAGCAGTATGATGCCGCCGTCCGGGATTTCGACCAGGCCCTCGACATCGACCCCGGCTATGCCGAGGAAGCGGGAAGCTACGTCTACCGGGGCCTGTGCCATGAAAAGATCGGCCGGCACGAGCAGGCCCTCGAGGACATGAAAATGGCCGTCACATTCAAGAACAAGGACGCCGAGCACTACCTGCTGTGGCTCAGCCGCGGCGGGGATTCGCAGCGATAGGCCATACAGGCGGAAGGATCGCCATGATCCGGATCATCTTCATCATGACGGCGCTTCTGCCTTTTTTTTGCACGTCCCCCGCATCGGCCGAAGCGGCCTTCCCGTCCGGCCTCTGGGAAATGACCGCCACCATGGAAATCCAGGGGCTCGCCCCCGGCCTGTCCCGTCCCCATGTCTACCAGCGCTGCCTGACCGGAAAGGATCCCATTCCCCGTGAGCCCGAGCGGGACCGGCAGTGCCGCCTCCTCCGGTCGAGCCTGGAAGGCGACGCCCTCACGTGGAGCGTACAGTGCGAAATGGAGACGGGATCGATGACGGGAAAGGGACGGGTTCTCTTCCGTGGAGAGGCGCTGACGGGCGTCATGAAGGGAAAGATCCTCGGGAAGAAAGGGAAAACACTTTCCGTAACCCAGCGGATCGAGGGACGGAGGATCGGCGACTGCCAGAAGGCTACGGAAGATCCGCACAGATCCGGGACACCACCTCGGTAAGGCCGAACCCCGCCTCTGCGGCCGCCGCGAGGAATCCCGCGTCTGGCGACAGGCAGGGATTCGTGTTCACCTCCAGCACCCAGGGTCGGCCATCCCCGTCCACCCGGAAATCCATCCGCCCGTATCCGCGAAGCCGGAAAACCTCCCAGCACCGAAGGGCCGTTCTCTCCAGGGAGGACAGGAGGTCCGCGTCTTCGCCCGGAAAGCGGAAACGCCTCGGGGTCTTCTGATACTCGAAGGAATCGGCGTCCCACTTGGCCCGGTAATCCACCAGGCGCAGCTTGCCGGGGGGAAAGGCGTCGAAGAGGATCTCCGCCGGGGGAAGGACCCGGGGTCCCTTTCCGTCCGCCAGCAGGGAGAGATTGAATTCGCGTCCCTCGACATAAACCTCGGCAAAGCAGGCCCCGCCGGTTGCGTCCCGGCGGAGGAGGAGAGCCTCCCGAAGTCCTGCATCCCCGTCCGCGTACAGAACCGAGCCTTCATCGATTCCGATGGATGCGTGCTCCCAGACGGACTTGACGATGTATCGGCCCGGCTCGACGGGACCGGGAAGGCCGCTCTCCATCGGAAACCAGGGCGGCGTATCGATCCCCTCGAGGAGCATCAGCCGCTTCGCCAGGAGCTTGTTCGACGTCAGGTAGGTCGCATCAGCGGAAGCCCCGGTGAACGGGATGCCCAGCACGTCCAGGACCAGCGGACCGAGCGCGATGAGACTGCCCTTTCCCGCCACCGACTCGACGAGGTTGAAGGCGAAGCGGGGCCGGAGACGGCGGAGTGCATCCAGAGCCGCTTCGAGGTCCAGCGACAGGGGAACGGGGACGGGCCGATACCCGAGTGCAGCGAGCGCCCGGCATACCGTCTCCACCTCCACCAGCACATCCTGCTCGTCCGTTCGGGAACCGTCGGAAACGGCTCCATGCAGCACGGCCACGGTCATGGTCCGGGTCCGCCGTTTCCCGCCGCGGTGCGCCGCAGGGCCGAGTCCATGATCCGTCCGACGAGGTCCCGGTAGGAAATCCCGCCGAGGGTGCAGAGAATCGGGAGGTCCGAGTGCTCCGGGTGGAGGCCCGCCAGCGGATTCACCTCCATGAAGTGCGGCTCTCCCCGCTCGTCCGAACGGATGTCCACCCGTCCCCCGTCGCGGCACCCCAGTCCGCGCCATGCAGCCAGGGCCACCGCCGCAGCCCGCCTGGCTTCGCCGTCGTCGGCCAGGCGGTAGCGAACCAGCCGCTCGCAGTGTTCCTTGTTGATGTACGAGTAGACCTCCTTTTCCGCTTCCGCCAGGAGAAGAACCTCCATGACCCCGACGGTCTCCGCCTCCTCCCCGGTGCCGACAACACCAACGGTGAATTCACGCCCCGGAAGGAACCGCTCCACGAGGACGGGCTGGCCGTAGGCGCCGAGCAGGCGGCGGCAGGCCCTCTCCAGGGCTTCGGGAGAACGAATGACCGACTCTCCCGTGATGCCTTTGCCCGTCCCTTCCGCCACCGGCTTGACAAAGAGCGGAAAGGGGAGGCCGACGGCGGCGATGTCCGCCTCCTTCTCCACGACGGCGAAATCCGGCGTCGGGATGGCGAGGTCGCGGACGACCCGCTTGCACATGCCCTTGTGGAGGGTCAGGGAGAGAACGAGGGGATCGGAAAAGACATACGGGATGCCGTAAGCTTCCAGCAGGGCCGGCACAAGGCTCTCCCGTCCGTAGCCCCGAAGGCCCTCGGCGATGTTGAAAACGAGATCCCACCGCTCTCCCGCAGCGAGCCGTCCGACCAGGGAGCGCGCGTGGCCGATCCGTTCCGTCCGGTACGACAGGGAGCGGAGCGTCGCCTCGATGGCGTCGATCGTCTCCGCCCGGTCGAATTCCGCTGTTTCCTCTTCGGAATAGCCCTCCGCCAGGTAATCGTCACGGAGGTCGTAGGCAAGGCCGACGGTCAGTCCTGTTTCACGATGCGTCACGGGCGGCGGCCTTAATGGACTTCATGATGGACGGGACCGCCGTCCGGGTAGCGGAAGACCTTCCCTTCGTAGTTGCGGATGAGAAGATCCGGGCCGTCGCGCCCAACCACGTATTCGGGCAGGAGGGGGATCTTGCCGCCCCCGCCGGGGGCATCGATGACGAAGGTCGGAATGGCGTAGCCGGTCGTGTGGCCCCGCAGGCTCTCGATGATTTCGATGCCCCGGATGACCGGCGTCCGGAAGTGAGCCGATCCCGGGATGGGATCGCACTGATAAAGGTAGTAGGGCCTGACGCGGATCTTGAGCAGTCCCTGGAAAAGCCGCCGCATCACCTCCACGGAATCGTTGACTCCCGCCAGGAGCACCGTCTGGCTGCCCAGGGGAATCCCCCCGTCGGCCAGGCGCATGCAGGCCTGGCGCATCTCCGGCGTCAGCTCGTCGGGGTGGGTGACGTGAATGCTGAGCCAGAGCGGGTGATACCGTTTGAGGATCTTCACCAGTTCCGGCGTGATCCGTTGCGGAAGGGTAACGGGGACTTTCGTGCCGATGCGGAGCATTTCCACGTGCGGAATCCTGCTGAGCCTGGAAAGAAGCCACTCGATCTTCCGGTCGTGAAGCGTCAGGGGATCGCCGCCGGACAGGAGGACGTCCCGGATGGCGGGGTGGGATGCGATGTAATCGATCGCCTTCTCCCAGTGCATTCTCAGGCTGCTTTCGGTACCGGACCGCCCGATGATGCGGGAGCGCGTGCAATACCGGCAGTAGGCCGCACAGGTCCCCGTCACGAGAAAGAGGACGCGATCCGGATATCGATGAACCAGGCCGGGCACCGGGCTGTCCTTTTCCTCGTCCAGTGGGTCTTCCTTTTCCCCGTCCACCCGGAAACACTCCTGCATCACTGGAATCATCGAACGGCGCAAAGGATGCGAAACATCCATCGCGTCCAGCAGGCTGGCATAGTAGGGGGTGATGGCCACCGGACGGGGACCCGCCGCATAGGTCATGGCGCTCCGCTCTTCCTCGGAAAGCCAGATCATCAGCCCCAGGGTCTCATAATCGCTGACTCGGTTTTTCAGTTGCCAGCGCCAGTCCTGCCATTCTTCGCGGGAAACGCCGGAATAGAAGCGCTTTCGGAAGGCCTGGGAGCGGCGGCTGTCTGTAAAATAGGAAGGATGCCGGTCGGGACGGACCGGAACGGGGGAAGGCGGTGAAACGGCCGGTTCGTGGGGAACGATCAGATCATGGGCGGCTTTCTCCAAGCCTGTCAGGCCGTTGAGCAGGCCTGGGGGCTCCATTTCTTCACTGAAAAGGGACTCGATTTCCATCGTCCGACGCCTCCGGCTTGCCGAGCCTTCATTTTTTGCGTTCCTCGACCGGAAATTCCGCTCCGGCCGTCGTTCCATTCAACCCCGGAAAACCCCGTTATCATGGGCGTTTTCTATTGCGTCTCATAAAGCCAACAGCAACGTCTTGTCAATAAAAAAGGCGCCCTTTGTCTTACTTTTCTTTTCACTTGACCGGAGGTTCCTCCCGGCTTTACATGCCCTTGAATTCGCAGGGAGTATGATCATGCCCGAACTGCCGGAAGTGGAAACACTGCGCCGCCAGCTGTTTCAAGAAATCAGGGGGAAGAGGATCAGGACCCTCGCCGTTTACGATGCGAAACTTGGACCCGCCCCGAATCTGGAGGGACGGAAGATTAACAGCATCCGTCGACAGGGAAAATTCCTGGAGATTGTCCTTGATGATGGATCCGTCCTGCGGCTCCATCTCCGGATGACAGGCCGTCTTTTCCGGTGTGACGTGGCGGAAGACACGAATGTGCCCGCTCATACAAGGTTCCGGCTGTTCCTGGAAGACTGCGAAATCATCGGGGTCGATCCGCGGCGGTTCGCCACGCTGACCCTGGAGCAGCCGAATCGCCACGGCCCCAACCTGCCGGATCTCCTGAAGAACCCGGATCCATCCGCCTTTCAGCAGGCCGCCCGGAAAAGGCGCCTGGCAGCAAAGGTGTTCCTCCTCGATCAGGCGGTGTTTCCAGGCATGGGAAACATCTACGCCTGCGAGGTTCTCCATTCTGCGGGGGTGGACCCGCGGAGGCCGGCATCAGAGGTGACAAGGGAAGAATGGGAGACCATCGGCCGCGAAATGAGGCGGATTCTGAATCTGGCGGTTCGCTGCCGCGGCACATCCGTTTCGGATTGGCGCGACCTTCACGGAAACGCCGGGGAATTCCAGCATCACCTTCGCGTGTATGGCCGGGAAGGGATGCCGTGCCCCCGCTGCGGGTCCGGCGTCGAGCGAATCGTCTTGGGCGGCAGGGGAACCTGGTTCTGCGCAACATGCCAGAAATGAGGGTGTACGGACCCCTTCGTAATGCTTGTGAAAGATGGAACAGACGTGGGGCGGAAGAGGGGGCGGGCAGCCCGGCATGTCTGCAATGACAGCGGGGGTGCCCCCTTCGGGAACACCCCCGTTTACCAGTAACGCATCGATCCGTCTTCGTTCGACAACCCTTCCGCATCCGGCAACTCCGCCGGCTACAGATTGCCTAATCCGCCTGGTTGATGCCCGAAAGCTGCCAGGAACCGCCGCCCACTGGCCGCGTGTATGTCCAGAACTCCTCAAACTTGACAGGCTCCGTTTTGCTGCCGGAGATCAGCTCTCCGGATTCGCTGGTCGTATAGTCCAGCAGATTGGCCAGGAACCGCACCGTCACGAAATCCTGCCCCTGCTCCTGCCAGGCCTCGGTGATCTCCACGGAACGCACCGCGATGTTGTCGAGCCGGTTGATCTTCTTCTCCGCCAGGAGCTTCTCGGCATCCGCCTGCATCAGGCCGTACATGCCGTCCGTCAGGAGTGCACGGATACCCGTCATGTCCCGGTTCGCCCAAGCCCCCTGGACGCGGAAGAAATGGTCCGTGCAGAATTCGTTGAAACGCTTCTCGTCGAAGGAGGGATCCATGCTGCGGATATGAGCCAGGCCGGCAGCCAGGTCATCCGCGGCCACCACTCCTGTCCTGGCGACCGTCTCAAAGGAAAGGGGTGGTTCCTGCCAGGTCGAAGCACCGGTGGAAGAATAGGCGGCCGCCGTCGCTTCCCTCTGTTTCCTTCGCTTGATGAACCAATAGATCCCGTAGAGAAGTGCTCCGATCAGCAGGATATCGAACAGCCCGATGCCGCTCCCGCCTATGCCCCGGGCCACTCCGCCCGCTCCGTGGCCGAAGCTGCTGAAGAGCATGCCGCCCAGAATGCCGCCGAGGGCTCCCGCACCGAAGGTCCGCCAGAAGCTGGGGCGCGGCTGCGCGGCAGGATTCGGCATGGGGCTCGCCTGCTGCGTCGTCTGGGGGGTTGTGTACGCCCGGCCGGCAGGCTGCGTCGCCTGCGGGGACGTGGATGTGCGGCTTGGCGAACTGTAGGAGCGAGACCCGCGACTGCCCATGGACCGGCCGCCGCCGGCCCGGGCCCAGGCATCCATCTCCAGGACCCATATCATGAAAAAAAGCGTGGAAACGACCACTACACCGACCTTCATCCAAGGTTTTCGCATCCCTTTTCCTCGATCCTCTATTTATGATCTTACACCGGCTGTCCCGGCCGTTTTTCTCCAGCTTCTCCTGCCGAGCAGCCCGTTATATTTTAGTCTCTCCTCATAACCAGCATGATGATAATGGTAAATGAGGTCAATATGAGAAGAAATACGGACGTCAGGATAAACATGTTCGCGATGCCGTAATCAATGATCGTTGCGAGGAAACCTCTTACCTCGATTGGAAAATCAATATAGAAAAACCCATCGGGATGAGTAACCCTGTACCTCTTGTCATACCTTCCCTTGGGCGCCTCTTTCCATGAATCCGTCCAGGCGATGATTCTCGTCTCGGCTCCCGCCTGCATTGGACCGACAAGAATACGTCCATCGAAATCCGACATCGAAACCACTTTCTCATTCTTGACGACCTGGAATTGACCTTTAAAAGGAACTTCTATGTGAATTTTACTGATGTCCCTATCATCTCGATTTTTCAAAATAACGGTCAGAATTGAGTTTCTTTCAGAAAAACAGCGAAAATTCTCTTTGACTTCATCGTTGCTTATTCTCGCAATTTCCCTTCTGATTGAATCCGGGAAATGGTAAGTATAATAATGTCCTTGCGCCTCCAAGTTATAATCGTTTACAGGTCTAAAATGATCATAAAGCTCAAAGGCCAGCCATATGATGCCCAGAAGCACGCATATCTTGATCAATTGAACCAATATGCGACGTACGTTCGTCACGGAATGGTTTTTCCTTTACCATGCATCATTGTCAACCAATTGGTACGATCAGTCGACCTGTAAGTTCATTTCCCTTGAATCCGTCCGGTATCTTTTTTCGCAATCACATCAAGATTGGATGCAAATATGATCCGGGATTCCCGTATCTCCGTCTGATATCTTTTCAGTCATTTGAGTTTCAAGACCTTCATGCAAGAGAGTCTTGTTCTCTTTTTCCTGGCGCAGCCGCCCATTAATATCAGAAACGGCATTGTCTCGGCAATCGATAGAATCTAATATGAATCGGGAAATTCAATTCGGCAATAAATACAGGCTATCATACAGGAGGCAGGATGATCCTCGTAACAAAAAAGGGCTCAACGGTTTCTCTCAACCATTCAAGCCCTTGATTTCATTTGGTGCCGGAGGTCGGAATCGAACCGACACTTTCGCAAGGAAAGGGGGATTTTGAGTCCCTTTTTCGTCATTTCCTTTAGTTGCCCTTTACCATACAAACTACTTGACATCACAGATTTTTGTGGCATATTTAGTTTCACATGACCACCTTTAAAAAAACACCATTTCAGCCCCAAAGTGGGGAGAGAATGGGGAGAGAAAGTCGGGGGATTTCAACATCTGCGGACAAAATGGATTTTAAAAATGGGGAGAGAATGGCGGGGGATTTCAAAGGTCACCCCTGGCCATAGATTGAATTTTGTCTCCACCCCTTCCCCGATCGCTGCCCTTTTACAATAAGTCTCTGGGGGGTTCAATGACTGCGAAGTGGATTGGCTCAAAGTTCAAGGGTGTCCGCTATTACGAACACCCAACGAGGAAGCACGGTGTCAAGAAAGACCGCTATCTGGCAATCCGGTATCAGAGGGACGGAAAGCGCGTCGAAGAAGGGATCGGATGGACGAGCGAACGGGACCCCGAAGATAATCAGTACTGGACAGAGGAGAAGGCGGCGCTTGTCCTTGAACGGCTGAAAGGCGCAGCAAAGCACGGCAAGAAGGAGGCACCCACCCGCATTTCAGAAAAGCGGGAGATCGAGAAGAAGCGCCGGGAAGAAGAACAAGCAGCACAAGAGCAGACCGAAAAGGAAAACACCACCTTCGGGCAATACTTTGAGAACGTCTATTCCCCCATATCCAAGGTCGGAAAGAAGAAGGGCACGGCCCGGAAGGAAGCCGAGCATTTCAAAAACTGGATCAAGCCCGCCATAGGAAAGACCCCACTGAAGGATGTAAAGCCGTTCGCCATCGAGAAGATGAAAAAGAAGATCCTCGATGCCGGGAAATCCCCTCGCACTCTGCAATACATTTTTGCCACCATCCGCCAGACCTGGAACATGGCAAGGCGGGACGGGATCGTTTCCGGCGACTCCCCCACAAAGAGCGTCAAGATTCCCAAGATCGACAACAGGAGGATTCGCTTTCTGAACCACAACGAAGCTGAAGCCCTCCTGAATGCGTTGCAGACTAGATCACACATAGCTCATGACATGGCGTTGTTGAGCCTACACACCGGTTTGCGCGTGGGGGAAATGGCTGCTCTGAAATGGGGGCACATTGACCTTGATCGGGGTATCATCACCGTCATGGACCCCAAGGGTGTTGAAGGCCGTGCCGCTTTCATGACCGACAAGGTAAAGGCCATGTTCCAGGCCAGAGCTCGAGGAGGCCCGGCCGACTATGTGTTCTCCAAGAGGAATGGTGAGCGGCTGAATCAGATGCCGAAAGCATTTTTCGAAGTTGTGGACGAGTTGGGCTTCAATGCAGGCATCACGGATCCGAGGCAGAAGGTTGTTGCCCATACCCTGAGGCACACCTTCGCAAGCTGGCATGTTGAAGCAGGCACTGATTTATACACCGTCAAATCGCTCATGGGGCATTCGGTTATTCAGATGACGGAAAGATATGCCCACCTCTCGAAAGGCACTCTTCACAACGCGACAATCAACCTTGAGAAAGCCATTGATAGCGCGGCACAGAAGAAAGAGGATCAGGCCGGACAGATAATGGACTTCCCCACATAGCAGGGATTGCATTATACTAAATAATGGTATATTGGTGAATCATGACATGGACGGTGAAGTTGTCACGGCAGGCGAGAAAACAGATTGACCGTCTGCCCCAAAGAGTCAGGGAAATCTTGATCACCCTGATGCGTGAAATCGAAATACAAGGTCCTGTCCGGGGAAACTGGCCGAACTATGGACGTCTTGAAAGCAGCCGCCATCATTGCCACCTGAAGAAGGGGAAACCCACATATGTGGCGATATGGGAGGTCAGAGACAAAGAAGTAAGGCTTGTGGAGGTTATTTATGCTGGCACACACGAAAAAGCACCCTATTGAAAAAATCGAATTGCGGTTCATCGGTCCCGCCGGGAACCTGAAAAAAGCAATTGAAGCCATGAAGCCGCTTGGATTTGTGGATGCATCAGATTCCATTCCGTGGCGGGACGCATTCCCCAACGACTCCGAAAAGCAGTTGATCGGAAAGGCGCTGGCCGGGGCGAGGTACCGGGAAGGCATGACGCAGATCCAGCTTGCTGAACAGACCGGCATTCCTCAGCGGCATATCAGCGAGATGGAAAACGGCAAGCGTCCCATCGGGAAGGAAATGGCAAAGCGTCTCGGGAAGGCGCTGAATGTTAGCTACAAGGTATTTCTGTAAAGGAGGATAGGCCCGGGCTGATCATTCGGATTTATAGACATGATATCTTCATTTCTTCACTATAAACCGTTTAGGGGATATCGCAATGCAAGAAAGAAAGATATTTAAATCAATGGCCGAGAATAACAAATTTGAACATATTCGGGATTACATCAAATCCTTAACTGATACAAGCAGTGAAAATATCGACATGCTTTTACATGACTACCAAGAGCTTTTCTTTCCATATAAAGCTGAACTCCTTTTCACCCGTTTTTTATCACTTTATGATAGTTACCGCGCTATACATGAAAGGCAAAGAGGAGAAAAATTTGAAGACCGCTTATTAAATCATGGACCAGAACAAAGGGACGAACTATATGTGTTGTATTGTGATGAGTGGAGAGAATTTGTTAGGGAAAAAGATAATGCAAAAATAATAACAGATATTTGGACCTTATTCCAAGATCCCGAGTACACCCCACCAACATTCCCTCAAATAATCAATCATACAAGAGCCATGTGCATTTTCTACAAATTAGTACCTGAGATTGAACCAATATATCTTAAAACATATACAAGATTTGAGCTATCATTACTGAAGTTGATTGAAATGGCGAACATTAATCTAGTTTGGACTTATCATGCCATCCCTGATGCCGAGCGAGAACAAAAGCGAATTGAGGAAATTTCACAGAGAAAGCACATGAGAAAGAATCAAGTCATTGAAAAATTCATAAAATGGGTTAACGGTGATGGAAAAGTTCTATTGAGGAATGGGATCCCATTGTATACGGCAATTGGAATCTTCAAGAAAAATATGAGAATTGACCAACACCCAAAGACAATCATAAGTTATTTAGAAGAGTCCCAAGAATTGTTACAAAAAGAAGGAATCAACCTACCCCAATAGCCTCTCTAATAGAAATTATTGAACATTTTCCATAGATCGGAAATTGTCGGGTAATCCTTGCAACGCGGCAAATGTTCGATATTTTCCACTTTCCTTTGTGATTTCAATGCATTATGACTTCCCAAAATTCATTTTGGGAGGCATAAGCATCATGGAACAGAAATCCCTCTTCCGCAACATGGCCGAACATTGGCCGTCTTCAATTGTCGCCCGAACCGAAATTGAACGGTTCACCGGCGGGCTTATCTCCGAAAAGTACATGGCGAACCTAGATTCGCAAGGAAAAGGCCCCGAGGGGCGGGTGCGCTGTGGAAGGAAGATCTGTTACCCCGTCAACAATTTTATCAAGTGGCTGGAAGACAGGTCCCAGGCGGTCGGGGGGAATGCATGATGAAAGAAATGCAGATATCCACAGTAGTCCCATTCTCAGGAGTTTCAAGGCGGACCCCCAAAGCAAACCGGAGAGTCAGATATGATCCCGCTATAAACTGCATCTGCATCCAGGTGCACCCCGGCTATGAATACGAGGTGGATTTGGACAGGTGCACCACAGCAGGGGCGGCTCTGGACTGGATTCATCAGGTTTGCGTCACAAAGACATGGGGGCGGGAAGTCTGTTCCGAGTTTCTGGACGTCCTGTTTGGCATGATCCCCTGTGAGTTTTGGTCTGGAAAGATGTGATGCAGCAGAAGCCGGACATTGCAGCGATCATCGGCCAGGACGTTGAACTTCATCAGAAGGGCCGGGACCTATGGGGGCGGTGCCCTTTCCACGAAGACAATGATCCGTCCTTCAAGGTCAGTACTGAACGGCAGCGGTTCAAATGCTTCGGCTGCGGGATGTCCGGAGATGTGATCGAATATGTCATGAGGCGCCGCGGCGTGGATTTCAAGGCGGCCGTGGAGATCCTGGGCATCGGAAACGGGGAGTACCGGCCAGATCCTGAGGAGAAGGAAAAGAGAAAACTCGTGGAGGCATTCCGGGATTGGTGCCGCCGGGAAACAAACCGCCTCCTGAATGAATGGCGCGTGCTCTGGGAGATCACCCAGGGCATTGAGACCGAGGAAGACATGAGCCTAAGAGCATGGGCCTATCACGACATGGCCGACCTGGAAGGAACGCTGCACGTTTTCCAGAGAGGGACCGACGAGGAGAGATATGCACTCTACCGACGAGCAGCCCTTTGATTTAGGCGAGCAGCTTCTGAATGATGAGAAGACCAAGGGTGTACCGATCCGGCACATCTCCGGCGTCCTGGAAGACCTGGAACGAAAGATCAGCCAGGGAATGAACGGCATTCATCCCGGGTACAACCTCCTCGCCCGGACCGTCCGGAAGATCGCCCCAGGGCACATGTGGGTTGTCGGCGGCTACACGAGCGTTGGGAAGTCGTTCTTCCTGACGGACCTCATCTGCCGACTGTACCGGGCCGGAAACCCCGGCATTGCCCTGTTCTCAACCGAAATGAGCACCGGACAGTACGCCCTCCGGATGCTGGCGAACCGGACGACCTACTCCACATGGGCGATTGAGGAACGGCGTCTTATCCACTCTTCCCACCTCGCGGTGCTGAGCGAGGCATGGGAGCATTTCAATTCCCGGAATCTTTACCTGTACGACGACCTTTACGACTGGAAGCGGATAGAAAAGACCGCCGAGGCCATCAAGCACCGGAAGGGCCTCGATATCGTGGCCGTCGACTTTATCCAGAATCTAGCCGGTAAGGGCTCCGTCTACGAGCGCATGTCTACCCTTTCCCCCCGGATCCAGGCCATGGCGAAGCGCCTTGAGGTGTGCGCCATCGTACTGTCCCAGGTGAGCAACGAAGCAGCCAGGGATGACCTGTCAATCATCGGCTACAAGGGAGCCGGTGAAATCGCCGCCGCCGCTGACCTCGGGGTATGGTTACAGCGGGATGAGGAGGAAAAGGAAGCCGTCAAGTTCATCATCCGTAAGAACCGTCACGGCATGCGCGGTGAAGGGCTCCTGATCTATTCAGAGAACTACACGCGATTTGAGGAGCGAGAAAAAGAGGCTGCGTCATGAAATGGTTCAAGCATCTGACCGGCGCCTTAAATGACAACCTGATCTTTGAAGCCATTGAGAGGTTCGGGGGTGACGGCTATCTCGTCTTCTTCGGAACCCTCGAGATCATGGCTGACGAATTTGATGTCCACAAGCCCGGGGTGAGCCGCATCAGTATCAAAAAACTGACCAAAAATTTCCAGATTTCTCGGCAAAAATTGGTCAAAATTCTGTCATTTTTTGACGAAAAAGCAAAAATTAAGTCGATAAAAAACAAGTCGTTTTTTGTAAGCTTCGAAAAAGATCATGTTGTAATAAAATGCAGTCGTCTTGCAGAGTTATGTGATGAGCACACCCGAAAAACACTCCGAAAAACTCCGGAGTCAGTCAGGAGTGAGTCAGGAAAAAGTCCGTCTATAGAAGAAGAAGTAGAAGAAGAATATACCCCTATAGTCCCCTTTACAGGGGACGGTCTTTTTCCCGAAGAGAGTGAAGAGCCCCTTCCGGAGCAGAAACCCACCGCGAGCGAGACCGGGAAATCCGCACAAAAGCAGCCGGACAATCCGGAGCAACCTCCCCAAGATTTCCTCTCCCTGTATTCGGCATATCCAGGAGACAAGCCCAAAGGGCCTGCATTGAAGGCGTGGAAGAGGATCGGCAAAGGCAGGCCGCCGGTCCGTTTGCTCCTTGATGCGGTAGAACGCCAGGAGGCATGGAGGGCTCAGAAGAAGCCAGGGGAGTTTGTGCCGCGCTGGCCTTACCTGTCCACGTGGTTGAATCAGCGGCGTTGGGAAGATGAGGTTGATGTGGTTGTCCAGAAGCCGGTCAGACAGTTTGAACCGGGCCGCATCTACCGGGAAGACGAACTGACCGACGAGGAGAAGAAGGCCCGAGGGTGGAGCTATGACAAGGCCATGCGATGTTGGATTCCCAATGTCCGGGACATTCCGGATCCCGAAAAGCAATGGGAAGAACGGTGCAGGCGGGAAGGTTTGATCCCAGGCGATCCAGGAACGACGGAAGAGGCCGGGGGTGGATGACGAAAAGTGTGCCAATTGGCACGGTCCCCGCCACCGAACCCCGGAGATCCTGGGTCTGGGGCATGAGGCCGGAGGGGAGCGGGTCCTTCGGGAAGGGGTAAAGAACAGGGATGGCAAAGCCCCGTTGATCCCCTGCGTTCAAAGTTGAAAATTCATTGTAACTTAAATTTTTTCACCGGAGCAGCAAATGGACGAGAAAACAATTGATCGCCTCATGAGAGCCGGAAAGGTGGCCCGGGTGCGGGCTTATCAGAACCTGATTGAGATGATTCGTGCAGGCAAGCCTTTGCGGCCGTCAGAAATGAAGCTCATGGAGCAGTTGGAACAGGAATTAAGCCCGTCGCCGGTCGACGGTGAAGGAGAGAAACCGCCGGAGCGGATCGACGGCATGCAGGCGGCAGCCCTCTATGTCGGCAGTTCCAGGCGCATGTTGAGCTATCACATCAAAAAGGGGCACCTCAAGCAGAATCCCGATGGAACTTTCGACCGATCGGAACTTGATCGGTTCCTCGAGAAGTATGGCCGAAAGACGGAAGAGCCGGGCAGCCTGGGTGAGCAGAAGGCGGCCGCAGATCTTCGCTTTCGCCTCGCCAAGGCAGCTTCTGCAGAAATGAACCTTGCCAGGGAGCAAGGAGCTTTGATCAGCCGGGACGAGGTTCAATCTGAATGGAGTTCTCGAAATGTCGAATTGAAGACGGCCCTCCTGGCGTGGTCCAACAAGTTGCCGCCGTTGCTTTTCGGTTTGGACCGGCGGGAAATGTCGTCCGTCCTGCGGGATGAAGTTTATTACCTGTTAAGCAGATTTTCCCGGGAAGGCCGATGGACACCAAGCGTGAAGGGAACGGTGAAAGGCAGCAGGGGCAAGGCCAGGAAGGAGGGGAAGAAGCGATGAAACAGAGCCTGCGGATTCGTGAGGTAGCCGAAGTCCTGAACTGTTCGGTTCGCACGGCTTACAGGCTTGTCGAAATGGGCGATCTTCCGGCCTTCAGAGTCCGAACCTCTTTGCGTGTCCCGGCTGAAGCCTTGGAGAGTTATCGGCAGCAGCAAATCTCACGTTACGAAGACGAAGTAATGGGGCTGGAACAGTAAAAGTTGTGCCAACTGTGCCAGGGACTGTCTGACGTGTTAGACGACTCCCACCCACCCCTGTATTCTCCCCCGCAATGATGAATCTCCTTTCGAGGACCCCGCCGGTTGATTTCCCCGCCGGCGGGGTGCCCCCAAAGGAAACGAAGAATACGGAGGCTGAAAATGACAAATCCAGAAACTTTTGAATTGGCGATCCTGCTGATCTCGACCCAGGAGGGATGTGATCGCATTGCGGCTGCGGAGAAGGCCCGGCAACGGCATCCCCTTTTGTACTTGGAATTCGCTGAGCGTGTGAAAGCGGGCGGTCCAGATCGCACGGCGGATCTCTTCGAAGCCGTGGGGCTGAAGAGTGAGCGGAAATTTGAAGAGGTGGTGGCCAGTCACTACCAAGCTGGTGGATCAAAGAGCGAGGCCGTTGCCAATGCCATGCGGACCGCTCCGGAGGCTTTCCAGCGTTACTTGCTCCGCCTAAGGAACGGCGAGCATATCCGATTCGATCTTTCCCGGTAAGACAGCCATGATCGACAGCGATGTAGTTGAGCTTATCAGGGGCCCCGTCATCCGGACCCGAGAGATTTTGGAAGAGGCAAAACGGATCCGGACGAAGCCGGTTCTCTCGGAATGTGATTATCGGAGATTGGCGGAACTTCGGGTTGAAATGCTCGAGCTCTCACCCCCGGGACGCTTTAGCTGGTTGAATACACGGCCGTGCGTCGACATCTGGGCGGAGCTGATCACCCTCAGCGAAGGAATGTGACAGGAACGACATGGAAGCCACCGATTTCAGCAATGGTCAGATTTGGGGAATCCTACCGGACAGCCTGGACATGCTCGTCCGAAGTTACCTGGACATCCGGGACCGCAAGGACCTGCCCGCCGAGGCGGCCCGGTACGTCGTTTCCGGGCCGGGTGCCGACGAGAAGCCCTACACGATGTTGAACGGGGCGGCAGTAATCCCCGTCAACGGTACAATCACGAAACGGGCGTCCTTCATGTCCATGATCTACGGGGGTGCATCAGCTGCAGGAATCATCCACGCCCTTAAGGCCGCCCAGGCCGACCCGGAAGTGAAGGCCATTGTCCTGTCCATCGACTCCCCCGGGGGAACAGTGAGCAGCGTTGAATCCTTGGAAGAGGCGGTCCGGAACGCCGATGCCGTCAAGCCGGTTGTGGCCTTCGGCAACGGCATGATGGCGAGCGCGGCCTACTGGGTCGGGAGCGCAGCCCGGACGGTGATCGTGGAGAACATGGCCCAGGTCGGCAGCATCGGGGTGCTGATGGTCCATTACGACTGGTCGGAGAGTGACCGACAAATGGGCTTGAAACGGACCTTCATTTCCGCAGGCCGGTACAAGGCCCTGGGGAATGACGCAGAGCCCCTTTCTCAGGAGGCCAGGGACAAGATCGAATCTCAATTGAACCACTACTACAGCCTGTTCGTGGATGCTGTGGCCAGGAACCGCCGGACGAATGTGCAGGCGGTCCTGGAAAACATGGCGGACGGACAGGTGTTCATCGGGAAACAGGCTGTTGATGTGGGGTTGGCGGATCGGACCGGCAACATCGAAGCGGCTGTCAATACGGCCCTTGCCTTTGCCGCAGGAAGCGGCAGCAAGGGGGGAATTTCAATCAAGACGGAGCGGGCAGCGGAAGCATCGATCATCAGTACCGAAGCGGGCAAAACCGAACGGCAGCGGATCATGGGGCTGGCAATGCGCCATTTCGGCGAGGAGGACGGCAAGAGGTTCAAGGCCCTTGTGGAATCCGGCGTCAGCGTCGAACAGTACGCGATGGTTCGGGCAGCCACCCCGACACCGGCTACACCTACCCAGACCGAAGAGAACAGGATCATGGCAACGATGCTGGCCGCGCTGAAGGAGTCGGTAACGGAACGGGGTGGGAAAGACTTCCTGACCCTGGTTGCGGAAACCATTGTCGCCACAAATTGCAGCCGGACAGAGGCCATGAAGGCGGTCATCCGGAAGAACCCGGAGGCCCACAAGGCTTACATCCAGAAGATGAATTTATAATCAACAGCCATCACAGCAGGAAGAAAGGGGCATTCAATGGGTACGAAAACGACGGACATGGAAACTTTAGTGGAGCAGCGGATTGAACAGCTTGTGAAGCTGTTGAGCAAGAGCCTCGACGGCGAAGTCCAGAACGCCATCGGTGAGCTTGATTTAATCGAGGGCCGGATGGCCCGGTGCAGGGAGAAGATCTCCGCGTGTAAGGATCGTCATGCAGCAGAGAAAAAGAAGCTGGATCAGACCCGGCTTCTCAATGTGAATGAGATCATCGACAATGACAGCGAAAAGATGTTTGTGGATGCGGTTTCCAAGGAAGGCGAAATTGCTTCACGTGCCGGTGGCTACGAGCGGATCGTGGAAGACTTGGAAGATGCTCTATTGCTCCTTCAGAAAAACCAGGAAGAAGCCCGCAGGAAGATTTCTTTGCTCGTTACGCCGAAAGTCACTGCCATCAAGGCCGAAATAAAGAATAACCTGGACCGTATCTTGGAAGAGTCGGTTTGGGTGGAGCTTCGGGCGTGGGACCGCGCCTGTTGGGCCATAGACAAGGCAAGCAAAACGAGCGGCGACGTTGCCAACCACTGTTCCTTGCTATTGTTAACACCCACGAAAGTCAGGGAGCATATCCCTCCGTATTGATCCCCCTGGGGCCTGTAGAGGCGGCCCGACAAGCGAAAGCCCGGACCATGTTCCCGCATGGCCGGGCTCTCTGGATCTCGTTTCAGAAAGGGGAACCGGGACCATGAAGGAGGCATGTCCAGGCGAAACGGATCTGAGACGATTGAAACGGAAACCGGCATTTCAGTCAAGGTGCATCAACCAAGGTGCTCGTTAAAAGATTGTAATGGTTAAGGGGTAAGAAAGCCCTCCCGAAGAAATTAATCCCCGGAGATCAGGCAGAGTATGTGTGGACCGAGGTTATGGACATAGCCTACAGAAGCGAAAGCCCGGACCATGCTTTCCGCTGCATGACCGGGCTTTCTAATCGCGTCCCGGAAGAATCCGGAAGCCTAACAATGTGCAAAATAATCCGAGACTGATTTGTTACTTATATGCAGATAAGTGACACTGCTGTCAACACAGGTTTCACGGAACGGTTATCTCCTGATGCCGCAGATCCCTGGGAAGCCTCGCAGGACACCCCACAGGAGTTTGGACGGCCATTTCTGACCATAGAAACGGTTTTCTCCTCCTGGACGGGTGTAGAGTCATCCCAGGGGGAGAAAATCAAATATAGGCCCTGAAACCTTCCTCCAACACCCTACTCTTCGATCAATGAAACACCCCTCAAAGCATTTTCACCGATCCAGACGGCCGACCATCCAGAGGGCCGAGCTCATGGAGATCATCAGGACGGAACCTTCCCTGCATGGTGAGGTGGGCTTGTGGTTGGTCATCCTGTTTGATGTGATCGAGGCGCTGAGAAAGGAGCCCGAAACCCGCCAGGACCACGAAGATCAGGCTTTGGCGAGGCGGTTCGTCCGGGAGCAGGGCGGGGTGTTTGAGCATGCAGCGGAGGTTTTGGGGCTTGAGAAGGAAAGCCTGCGAGAAAAACTCGTTGTGAACAGATAGAAGTAAAAATTCTCCTCTACAACCGAGTAGATTTTATCAGAAAAAATTTAACTTCCTGAAATCGATTCTCCCTTTTACCGGAGCTTGATCATCAGAGAAAATTTCCCACAATAATTCATGTTTACCATGTTCTACTTTTGACCATATATTATGATCGAATTCATACTCAAGTTCTGTTTGCCCGCCTGGGGCAACAATGTTAATTGTATCCTCAGGGTAGAGCCTTCGCTCGCATTGATACGAAAGTTCTACGTATTTCTGCCGATCCTTTACGACTTCACGTATGCTAGAGAAATCTCTCTTATTTACAATTGTAATAAAAGAGGGCCATAAAAGTCTTACCAAATAGTTATTCTTGGCTGGCGGAATATTTAATTTAATCCTAAATATCAGAGAGTACCTGTGGATCTCGCCTGTAATTTTAATTTTCTTATATTCAACAATGGTTTCATAAGTATCGGGTACATCAACCGTATCTGTGTTTGCGGGTATGTCTGCCATTGCAGCCATCAAATCATCAACTAATTTTTTCATATTTGCCGTTGAGCCCGCTAATCTCCCCGCTAATATGGGCGAATAAGAAGCTACTTCATCCCTATTAAGATTATGCCAAATAGGAAGGATAACTTTCTTCCCGTTGATTTCCTTCTGCATCAAACCATCAAGCTCATTCTTCGTCCATTGCTTTTTCCTAAGAAAATTGGAGCTTAATACAACTATGCCATATCGTGATTTAAGTAATCCTTGATTAATCTCTTCTAGTAAACTATCTCCAATTTTCAAAACCCATTCATCATACCAGACCTTAATTCCTCGCCCTGTCAATTCTCTAGCAAGAGGATCAACTACGTCTTTCTTGTCTTCGCTGGCATGAGAAATAAAAACATCCCATTGTAAGTCTTGATTATTTTCGCGATCAATGTTTTGCTTGAAAGTGGTATCTTTATTAATTAAAGCAACGTTATGTGACTGATCTATTTTGCTGAAATCATACCCTTTATTCGTAACAACAATTTTCGTTGCGAGTACGTCTTTGCTAATTCTATCTCCATCAGAGCATTCAATCAATTTCTTATCTAATAAAACATTTACATGAAAAATCAATTCTTCCTCATTAACGGAAAATGAAAGAGGATAATCAAATCTAGGAATAAATAGAACTGACTTTCCCGGATACTCCGACTTACGTATAAATGCTTCTAAGAGCATTGTTTGCTTTTCAGATGGAGAATATTCTTTTAAATTCTCCATAATGTTATGCAAAGATCCATCACTAACAATAATTCTCGGCATCGATTTATGTAATTCGTTCTGCAATCGAATCCATGATGACAGTTTTGCAATGGTATTTCTACTCTGCCTTCTGGCTTCTGCAATGGCTGTCTTCGAGATTAAAAATTCACCACAGCGCTGACATTCACAGGTGATTCGTTCTCCGTAATCTATTGTGTCGTCAACTACTCGAAAATCAGGTGGTTCCAATTTGCATAAGGGACAAGCTGAAATGTCAGACAAGGGAATCTCCCTTCAGTAATCCGTAATTTCAATTAAATATTTGTTAAGATATTCATGATGATGGCAACTAAAGATGGTTTGGGCTTCATTCCCCGCACCGTTGACTACCCTCACCCTGGTCGGTCATCCCCCTTCAGGCCAAGGGCCTGCCGGACCTTCAGGGAGCAGCGGAAAAGCATGAAAACTCTATTTCCACCGATACGTGTTACCGGCAATCTTCCTGTAGCTTTCATCCAACGCCGGTTGAAGATCAACGATTGCCTTCAGCCGTCGCGCCATTTCAGTCACATATCGGACTTCATTCGTTGTCAATCCACGCCCGAGAAGAGATTTTTCCCGGTATGACAGCCACTTCTTGATGACCTGATAACCACCGATGGTGAAGGACCAGACTGACTTCGGGACATTCCGCCAGCAGCAACGGTCATTCAGATAGATATCCAGGGTTTCCCCGTTGTCAGCGATCTTGCCTTTCCCTGGCATGGTGATGCCACCCTTCCCGGCATGGCCCCACCCCACCGTTAAATCAAGATCACCTTCGTCTGGATTTGCCGTCCCTCCTCCGATCCGCTCAAAGACTGCCACGTGCCGGAGGTCTTCATGGACCTTTCCTTCTGTGACACCAGGGACCGGCTTTTCAGTGTCCAGTAGGGCCGCTATTTGTCGCCCAAGGGCGACAGAGGAAAGAAGCAGATCCTTGTCAGCCGGTAGGGGAATCCGAGGCCAGTCCTGGCGGATACCATCGTCATTCTCGGAAAGGTAGGCCGGTGAATAACCAACGGCCAGGGCGTGAAACCAGATCAGTTCGGCGGTTTCCTGGTCAGTGTCAGGCTCAGGAAGATCAAGGGATTTGATATATGCACGTGAAAGAGGAGAGAGATTGGCAGTGACCTTGTCCGGATCGCTTTCTGTACCGGGCAAAGCGACAAGCCCTAGCTTCTCCTTCTTAGATTTGCGGGCTGATACTAATTTGAGACGAAGGGGGAATGCAGCTGCATCAGGCGATAGCAAATGATCGTCACTCAAACCCCCGGCATAAAAAAACGGCACTCCTTCAGGATTTTTTGCACGATTGAACCGTGACAAGAGAAATGCATTACCCTCCCAACACTGAGCCCAGAGAGCGGGACGGGGTTCATTCCAAACAGGGCGGACAGGTGTAAAATAGCACCAGGTGTAATCAAAGGGGCGAAGTGCATATCGGCGTAGGCGTTCCGGTTCGAATGATTCCAGAGTAAGAATTTTCTGTCTCGAGGTTTTTGCTATATAGCGTGCTGCATCCCGTATTAGAGGATGCCCTTCACTCCTAAGATCATCGAAAGATGCTCTTTTGTCGAAATATCGCCTCATCCTCACTTCGAGGGCATGGCGGTCACTATCCATCAACGCCCCGCCACGCTTTTCCATCAGGCCGTTGCTCGGGGACTCGGCACACAGTTCCGTTAACAGTGGCCATGACAGGTAGTCATTCGCAACATTTGACGGCCGGAAGGTTAACCGGTTATCTTTCCGAGGGTCACAAACGCCATACTGATTCTCGAAATCCTCACGATTGAGACTTTCAAGAAGGTCTGTTCGTTTACTGTTCCCCCAGAGGTGACGAAACTTTGCTAATGGTTTCTTCTCCCGGCTACTTTTCCGGACAAGGACACAAACAGCCGTTCCAACACGGATGCCTTCGCGGTTGTATTGAGTTGAAAAGACACTTGGGTCCGGTTTCCCTTCGGGGGTCAACTTCCCAGTCTCGCGGCTGTCCCCGTTCATGCAATCAAACCAGAGCCTGTCAAATTCATCCAAGAATCGCTTCCGCATGACGACAAAGGATGGATCACCCAGGTAGGAGAAACTGGAAATGAAGCTGATGACCCCCTTCCCGCCCTTTTCCGCGATCCGTTTTTCGGCAAGGCGAAAGAAACGGACGTAGAGTTCATCCAGGTTGAATTTCTTGATCCCCCATTCCGAGACGAGGCCAGCTTTGTAAGGTTCGACAAGATTGTTTTCCTCTTCTGGACTGATTCCGGCAAAGGCATTGTAAGGAGGGTTCCCGAGGATGACAAGGATCGGCTTTTCCTGCTTCACTTTTTCGGCCGCATCCCGTTCTTCCGCCAGTTCGGGAAGGAGGATGATCTGTTTTGGCTTTTCCTTTGGCGGCTCCCATCCTGTCAGCGCATTGGTGAGATAAACGCCCACACGTTCTGCTTTCGATTCGCTGAGGGGTGCTCCCAATTCGTTCAGGAGCAACCCCAATTGCAGGTGAGACACGACGAAGGGAGCCGGAAGGATCTCAAAACCGAAGATCCGGTCCATGGCCGCCTTCTTCAGATCGTGGGCCATGAGGGAGTCAGAGCCCTTTTCTTCAAGGGTCCTTGCGATCCGCAGGAGGACTGAGCGGAGATAGGTTGCAGTTCCACAGCAGGGGTCCAGGACATAGACGCGGGGATCGGCTAGGCCGTCGGGGATATCCAATTCTTCCCGAAGAACCCTGTCCACTCGCTCAACCTGATATTCCACGATTTCAGAAGGGGTGTACCAAACTCCCAGGCGCCTTCTTAAAACCGGATCAAACGCCTGCAGGAAGGGTTCGTAGAAATACTGGACCGCCTGTCCTGCATCAAAAGAGGCAAAGAAAGCGGGCCGATCAACACGGTTCAATGCCGCCGCCGTCCGGTCCAGAATTTCCGTCAACCCCAGGGGCCCCAATTTCGACGGGATTGCCACCTGTTCAAAAAGTGCCCGGATCATGGGCACCCGGAGAAGCCAACCGGCAAGGTGCCAATCAAACTGCATGGAGTCCACCTTGTACGGATCGGCAGATTCCTTGATGCGCTCACCGAAGGATTTGACCTTCCCCTCCTTCATGTCACTTTTTCGCCTTGCCCAGAGGACCCAGGCGGAGAAGATCCCGTAGAACAGGGTTTGCACCAGGGTAGATCGGAAGAAGTGTTCTCCTCTGTCGTCCTCAAACCGCAACCCTAAGGCTTCCTCTAAAGCAGATCGCAGCCCACCCAAGGCCGGGAGCTCTGCTTTCTCAACCATTGCCCAGGCATCCCGGGCATAGGAAGCCAGGAGGGCCGCCACGTCCTGGGCGGAGGTAAGAGGGGCATTGTAGAGCATCGCTCGGTGGAGAAATTCGGTCAGCCTGTTGCCACACCTGTCAGCAGTTGCCTTGGGGTGACTGACGAGCTTCCAGAATTCCGCTTCAGAATTGGCCAGGGTGAACGTCTCCAGAACCGCGGGCTGTCCGTTGGGACTCTTACCGACGAGCGAGAAGGACCGTAGGTTCGTCACCAAGACAAGACCGTACTCCTTCCAGTATCGCTCTACCTGTTCACCGGCCAGAGTGTTCCCAAGATCATCGGAAGGGGGCTTTACTTCCAGGGCACCACGGGCGGGGATTGGTGCCGGGAACGGATCATCGGCGTCCTTTGATCCGCGCCCTTTCCCTTTGAACTGATCGGCCGTAAAAAGGCCCCCGTCCGGAAGACCGGCTCCCCGGTTCTTCAGGTTGATCACACAACGGACTTTGGGAGACAGGCTCTTCCCGATTTCGTTGAACAGGTTGGATAGGGTGGGATAGAAGGAGGTTTCAGGGACATTCGACCCCGTGCAGCGGATCTCATTTACTTCGATCAGGTATCGTGCAACCACATCAATCGACATTGAGATTCTACCCTTTAGTGGGGTATTGATTATGGAGAACTATGCTATATTATTCATAAGAATCTGATTTAGTGTATCTCGTTTCGATGTAGTCAATTCATTTTTTACATTTTTATATGTGTTTTCTATCCGATCGTAAAATTCTTTAAGACTCGAAATGCTATGATTCCTTTCAAACTGATCTAGTATGCAGTACAGCAAAGTTTTAATATAATATTCCAGATTTGCACATATGAGTGTAAGATTAATGTTATACTTTGCGCTATGCACTATATCATTTCTAACTCTCCACAGCCTCTTAATATGACATTTCAACCCATTATCATGCCTATCTAGAAATTCCACAATGGACTTATCATCTTTAACAGAATGCCTAAACCATTTCAAATGATAGAGAACAATTGGATATTTAAGTAAGGCAGTTTCTATATTCGCATATTCAATATCATTCATAATTAAGTCAAATACACTTTCTGTGTTGAGTTTATCTATACTATCTACCCCATACTTTTCAATTGATTGTTCACTAAGATTGATGCGACAAGTAACTAAAGTACTCCTATAACATTCTAGAAATTTTTGAAGATAATTCAATACGAGTATTGGGATTATACGCGATGATACATCAGATATTATGGAAGGTCCACCTTCGAGTCTTAAAAGATATTCCAGCCCAGTCCACCAATTTAAATATTTATTTTCAAAATTTATCGAATCTCTGCCCATTCTGTAGAACCTAAATGCTGACTTAATTCTCCTTGAAGATTCTTCTTGCATTCTTTTTATGTCATATATACTTCCGGTTGAAACTAAAAATCTGTCAAACTCATCACGATCAATCTTTCTCTGTGGATTTGGAACACCAGAAGGTAGGCGAAAAATTCTAACATACTTACTCTCCGAACTTGTCGAAAGAAATAGGGGATTAATTGAAATCGTTTCCTTTTCAAGCTCGAATCTGATTAAATCTAAATAATATAGAATGCTATCTTTTGCATTAACGCCAGCTGATCGGGCATCCTTTGCTTCGATTTTAACTTGAGCAAATAGTGAACCCTTTGGAGGAGTTATAAATGAAACAATTTTTTCTTTGTGTTCTTCTTTAATACATAATGAACCTGAAGGAATGTCTCCTATTAATTTAATATTAGAACTGATCTCCGTTGGTAGCAACTCTTGATTCTTCCAACCTTCAAGCCTTAATACAACATTATATTCCTTTGTGTCTTGTTTAAGATAATCTTTTAATCGCTGGTATCTGACCGGAAAGTCAGTTCCATTTAATGTTTTCCCAACCAAGATAATATTTACTAAAGAAAATAAATACTCAAAAGTGTGCCCTTCATGAATTAGACAACTCAAGAGATTTCTAGTAAGATAATATATCTTCTCATAGTTTTTCTCACTAAATATAGAATATTCAATGTCATCTAATAGATAGCTTAAGTATTCAGCTCTACAATCAATAAATTCCCGAATATAATATTGGCAAAGATTTAAACAAACATGGATCTCTTTCTTATTTTTCTCTTTTTTCTCTTTCTTTTCTTTTTCTTTCTTTTCTTTTTGAATTTCATCTCTTATCATTATAAGGCATGGCAGAATCCTTTTTACTTGAAAAGTGAAATATTTATTAAGTGTATAATCTTTTTCTACCAAATATATAGCTTCTGATACGCAGTATTCAATATCATCATATACAGGTAATTGGCCGATTTTCTGCGTAAGATAATATAACTCTTCTAGAATATTTAGTGAATACATAGATCGCGGCCGATGAGAATCTATGGCTTTGTTATGAACCATACTATACCAGTGCTGAATGAAGAAGGCCTGAAACTCATCGGCTGGCAAATATTCTAGTCTCCAAAAAGGAACAAGTCTCATTAGTCCCTCACCAAATGTTCTTGACAGACAGTCGTTTCCATGATTAGTTTAACCTCACTAGAAAGACTAACAGGGGCGAACGGTTCAGGTATGAGGTCTTATCCCTCTGAATCGGGAGCCCCTTAAACATTTCTGGAAACAGTGCTTAATATTGAGAGAGTACCAGCCAACTCCGATAAAATCAATTTAAAACAAAGCATTCGCCTTCCTTTTCAATCGAGAGAAGACAAATTTAGTCCGGAAAAGCCGTCAATTCTTCACCCCAACTCCCCCCTTGACTTTCCAAACCGCTTTGGTATCCTGTGATCGCTTAAATTCAGAACGGAAGGTCACCCGTTAGTGGCTATTTTTGTTGGCGCCATAACGCAAAATTGCCGTCGGATGCCGGTACCCGTAAGGGCCGGAAGGCTTTTCTGAAGCCTAAGCACATCCGACGGCTCTTTTCGTTTATGGGGGTTCAGTATGGACGAGCAGAGTCAAGAGCGGTTGGAGGTGTTGCAGGATCAGGCGTTGCAAGCGGAAGAAAAGAAGCTGGACAGCCTGGAAGACGTGCTCGGGAAATTCCCGCCGGTCACCGATGAAGAGCTTGCGGATTTGGAAGTGGAGGTTGATCCGGAGGCCCTGGAACGGCTGATCGAATCAGTCCGGGAATGGGAAAAGGAGGTTGACGAGCAGATTGAAAACCTCCTGGGCATCCTGAATGAGGGGGTGCCGGAATGATGCAGAAAAAGAATCATGAAATGCCGGTGGGGAAGCTAGCGCGGAGGGTCCGGGAACTGAAAGCGGAATTGGAGAAGGAGAAGAGTCGGACAGTCGACGACATGGTGGAGGCCCGGAACTTCGGCGGGGCATGGTACGGAAGGCCCTACGCCCTCCAAGACGTGATGCACGGCGAGAAGATGGAGGAGATGGGCCGCCTGTTCTTTGAGATGAAGAAGGCGGGCATGGTGCCCAGGGGCGAGGATCCGAAGAAGTCACCGGACTTCGCATTCTGTGAGCAGGTATTTGTCATGCTGGAATATCTGATCATGAATGCGCCCAGGATGATGGATTCCCTGTTGGCCTTGCAGATCCGCGCCATGAAGGCGGAGTTGTCGGTCTTTCAGGCACAGGGGGTTGCCAATGCTGACATAGATGAAGTATCGTTCCGCGCCGAGATCGTTTAGCCACGGCTGATTCTGAAGGCCAGGGAGTGTGTGAAAGGCCGCTCCCTGGCTTTTTTACATATCCGCCGCAACCCACGTACACAGGGCGTTTCCCGAGGTTGGGACGAGCAATGACACTTACAGCACGTGTTCCTTCACTGTCGAAAAGTGGGGAGAGAATGGGGAGAGATGTCAAGATTGAGGCAAAAGAAAAGGGGCTCGACAGCTCTTCAAAACTGTGGAACCCCTTGATTTCATTTGGTGCCGGAGGTCGGAATCGAACCGACACTTCCGCGAGGGAAGGGGGATTTTGAGTCCCCTGCGTCTACCAGTTTCACCACTCCGGCACGGCGGCGAGATTATCCGCGGGGGTATGCAAAGTCAAGAGAATTGTATTGACAATGCCGGAAACGCTATGTTAGGGTCCTCGCCTCTTGGAGACGTGGGGTTGTAGCTCAGTTGGGAGAGCGCTTGAATGGCATTCAAGAGGTCAGGGGTTCGACTCCCCTCAGCTCCACCAGAAAAATCAGGGGGTTAGGCGAAAGGCTTAACCCCCTTTTCATTTTTCATGTCAATTTGTCCCGCTATTGTCCCGCTCGGCAAGGTTTCCAGGCCACAGAAAAAGGCGGGATCGCTCCCGCCTCTCATGCCGCCCCTGGAGATCCGGACGGCCCCCCGGGGTCCGATTACTCCGCTGCCCTGTCCATCCCGCCATTGATCACCCTCATGGAATCCCGTTTCTTCTGAGCCTCCTGTTTCCGGTTCTCTTTGAAAACACGTACACACTCTGTGTATGAGTAGACATTGGATTTCAATGCCTCGATGACGCCCGCTTCCCCGGAATTCAGGATGAACCGCACGGCCTCAATGGTTTGTGCATCACTCATGAGCACGGTCATTCCCGCGCCCCCAGTTCTGCCCTTCGGGCCTTGATCAAATCCGAGAGAATGAGGAAGGGAACATCACCCTTTTCACCGCTTTCAATGCCCATATCTGCCAGGCATTCCACTTTCTCTAAAAAGGCAATTTCCTCGTCTGTCCGTGAAATCAGCAAAGCCATGAGGCTTTGTATTTTCTCCATGTCGATTGTAGAGTTTGCATCGCTCATCGTTTGCGCCTTCTCGGTAGTGTTGGCTTTCATTCCGGCTCCTCCTTTCTCTGGTCCTTCTCGACAGGCTGAATGTTATGTCACTTTGCTTGAAGTGCTAAATTTCGTCTGGAATTTGACCAAGACAGTATTCGGTTTTTTCCCGGAGAACCGCGCCAAGAGTATGTAATGGGTTAGATGTTTTGTTTTCCACCAACGCAACTTCATCAATGTGCCATGCTGCTTCCGCAAGAAAAACCGCCAGCCCATGAATCTGATACAGCGTGGCCTCGATGTTGCTCATGGCATCCTTATCCATGACTATGGTTTCCTTTTCCGTCTGAATCACCGACGCCTCACCCGTCTTTTTCATCGCTCGTCCCTCCTTGAAATAAAAAACCCCTGAAGACCTCTCACGGACCATAGGGACCCGCCCACAGCCTCACGACCGCAGGAGTCTTCAGGGGATTGTTCGGTTTCGTTTTCATGGCCCTATGGTTTTGAGAAGTAACATAACCGATATACCCGACATAAGGTATTGTCAAGATGTATTGTATTGCAGAATCATCCGGTATTGTCTATATGTCCCCCATGCCTACAGATAAACCCAAGATCATCTTCGTTATGGAAAAGGATCTTCTCGAACGTGTTGACGACTACCGTTTTGAGAATCGTATCAACTCGCGTTCAGATGCTATTCGCCGGTTGATCGAAGAAGGCCTGAAAGCAGCAAAAGCACAAAAGCCTCAACCGAAGAAGAAATAGCCTCACAAATCCCCCAGGAGCGTTTCCACCTCCGGGACGTCTCGTCAGGACCAGAACGGCCGTTCTATAAACGCACCAGGACGCCCCAGGTTGCCCCAGGTTGAACGATCACCCCCGGGGGACGGGTCTTCCTTCGTTCGGCGCGGTCTCGACGGCTCGGGTCCAGGCTTCACGCTGTTTCTCGGGGTCGTCGCGGAGGGTAACGAGGGGCCGGAGTTGACGCTCCGGGATTTGCTTTTCGCCCATGGGCGAAATCACCTTTTCGGTCTGCGCGGCTTCCAGTTGCCGATAGAGGTATGCCTGACTGTTCCCGAATTCCTTGACCACGCATTCCCGCCAGCTTTCGTAACCGAGAGCATCCCATCCCTTGCGCTCGGGGCCTAAACGCGGTCAATAATGTCGGCGACTTGCTGAATCATAAACATGACGCCGGGATTCTCGCGGAAATTGTCTGACCTCAGCTTCCCGCCGCTTTCCTCTGCCGCAAGCAACACGCCCCCGACGAGAGTTTCAGCTATCGCCTGCCCCGGCGTCCGGTCGTCCCGCTCCATGCGTTTCTCATCCTCGATTTCCGCAATGGTCTTCACCCGCCGGACGGGTCCACGCTGGTCCCTCTGCCGTCTCCAGGCCTCCACAGCCTCGCTGTTGAAGATGAACCGTCCGTCCACCTCCTCGTGCGGACATCCGCGCCGGACCCAGCTGTCAATGGTCGTTCGACTCACCCCGAAATGCTCGGCAAGGGCCGTTTTTCCTTTGATCTCCATATTTCCTCCGAGTATTGCTGCCGTTGTAAACCTTCAAAAAAAAGTCATTGCCTAGATGGATTTCGAGCCTCTACGTACCGTATTGCTTTAACCTCCGGGAAGGACCCGCCCCGCTGCTCCCTGGGGTGGATCGACGGCGGCGAGCAGCAGGCGCAGGAGGTTCTCTACCCTTTGCCGGCGGAGAATCTCCTTCGGCTTCCCATAACCTCTCATCGCCTCGCAGTCTGACAGCGCCAGGGCGACCAGGCCCCGGACATGCCGGAATAGTTCCGCGTGTGAAGATGGCCGCTTGTCGGTGATGGAACAATGATCATCCAGGGGAAGGGCACGGGGGGGCAGGGGGGTGCCCCAGGCCTCCCGGAGGACCTCCGCAGCGTGGCGACCGGATAGCGTCCGGTGTTCCATCAGCGTCGCCGCCAAGGCTTTGTGTGCCCGTCGTCCCCGGCGGGACCGCAGGAGCTTCACGACCGGGCCGCGGAAGCGTTCGTAGAACGCCTCCATACCCTCCTCCCTGGGAAAGGCGTGCATCCGGAGGGTCTCGTCGTCCAGGGACAGCAGGGCCTCCAGACGCTTGAAGTCTTGCCCATGGCCCGGCCGCCCCCGGGGGAAGAAAAGATCGTCGGAGACCCGTCCGGCCATGAGGTAATGTGCCTGGTCTGCCGTCAGGCTTTCCGGGTCTCCGATCAAGTCGACACGCCCGGCCGACAGGAAGCAAACCCCCCGGGCATCAATCCCCACTCGCTGTGGATCGATTGTGATGGACTCGATCCGGCGGCCACTGTGCCAGCCGACAAGGGCATGTGCGGCCTCATGCTCGGCGGTCTTCTGCAGTTCACGATCCGCCGACTTCATGCCCCAGGCCTCCTCTTTCGGAAGATTTCGGCCAGGGGCAGCGGGGCGCCGTGCTTGAACAAAAATCGGAGCAGCTCACGGGTGCCGACTTCCTCCGCTCCCCGCGCCACCTTCCGGACGGGATAGTCCGCGTAGTTCTTCTTTTCATGGAACCACCAGACATCCAGACCCGAAAATTTGCAGATTTCGCCCATGCCCTTCAGGGTCCTGTCTGATGCGTTCTCAATGGCCCGCTTGATGTGCCCCCGCTCCAGGGCCTCCAGCGTGAGATCCTCCGGCTTCGAAGGATTGACCTCGTGCTCCTTGCACCAGGCCTTGAATTCCTTCATGTCCAGGGACGGGACAGATGTTTCCTGCACGGGATCCCGGCGGCGAACCATCGGGAAATCAAACTTGCGCCGCAGGTCGTTCAGGAGCTGCGCGATTGTGTGCCGCGAATCCACGGACCCATTCGCCCCCATGAAATCCGAAACGTTTTCAATGCCATAAATGATCTTTGTTGCCATTTTCCAATCCTCCTCCGGGTTTTTTATTCGTCCGTCAACGGGCGCCGGCCATACAGCACCGACGCCCGGACGGAGGACTTCATCAGTAATAGCGCCGGGTCTGATGCACAGAATCGGAAGCATCTCCGGCATGGATCGCCCAGGGTCTGTCGGGATCAATGCCTCTCCCCTCTGCCCAGGCGCGAAACGCCGCAACATCAAGGTACGGCTGGCCGTCATCGTTGTATTCGATCGGCAAACCGCGCCTGCACAGAGCTTGCAAGACATGAAATTTCTTGCCGAAAAAGTTTTCGATCTCGACAACTCCAAAAATCCTCCTTCGCGCTTCTCCATCGTTTCGCATATTCAAATCCTCCTTGATCCGCCGTCTTCGCCCTCCGGGACGGCCGCCGGCGGCCATTGCGTTTCAACTCAAAGGCGGCCAGGGCTTTCTTGATCCGCCATTTCAGGGCGTCGGCCAGGTCATGCGGTCTATCTGCTTTCGGTTCCATGTTCGGCCTCGTCATCTATCCCCGCTGCGATCCACTCCCGCAAATCCAGGCCACCCCGCCATGCTTCGCAAGGGTCCTTCCCGAACACCGGCGGCCATCGCCTCGCCATGGGATAGTGCATCCTCCACCACCCCCAACTCTCCCGGGCTCCGGCTTCGTCGGCGTCCAGGGCAAGCAGGACGGAATCCGCCCGCCGGATCGCCTCGTCTGTCGTCTGGTCCGGTCTTGTGGTAACGCTACCCAAGGCAACGGCTCCGGCCAGGTCGCCCGCCTCCTGATGGAGAAGGAGCCCGTCAAGCTCAGACTCCACGACTGCCGAGGCCCGGCGCTCGGTTTCAATCAGCATCGGCCCCATTGCGGACCCACTCACAGCAACGTATCGCGCCCCGTCGCCCGGATCGGTCCGGCGGATGCGTAGGCGGTGAACGTCTGTCCCGTGGAAAAACGGAATGACAAGCCCGGCGGGAATCCACAGCGGGGAAGGCTTGCCGTCTTCTCGGACCACTCCCGGAAGGCCCCAGGCGGCCCGTGGTGCGTAGATCGTTGACAGGTTCATGCCCAGGCCCGCCTCCCGGATCGTATCGTCATGCAGACCACGTTCATCGTGAAGCCACTCGCGGACATCACGGCCCCGGCCTGACCACAGGACTTTGACGGCCAGGTCAACGAAGGCTCGCGCTTGCTGTCGCCATGACTCCGGCGGGGTCGTCGCCTCTCGGGGCGTCCATGGCGCGGGTGAAGATGCTCTACCCGATGGTCGCCCGGGCTCCCGGCCTATTGCTTGACAGGCTTCTTTGAAGGACAACCCCCGACGGTCCCGTAGGTATTGGATCGCATCCCCGGCCTTGCCACAGCTCCGGCACCAGTACCGCCCCGTCGCCCAGGCCCGGAAACGGTCCCGGCCTCCACACCAGGGGCAGGGGCCTGCATATTCGCCGCCGTGGGTTGAAGCGACCCGCCGGAGGGGGTGTCCGTCGTTCTGGAGCAGGTCAAGAAGGGCGGTCATGGAAATTGTCTCCAGAAAGGGTGTCACCACTTTTGTCACCACTCTTTTTTTCGGTGTTTTCGCATATCATATCAATAGGATAAGTCTGTTTTGGTGACAGTAAGACCCCTAAATATATCCCCCTCTCTATAGAGAAAGGGCAAAAAAACGGTCTTAAGTTCTCGTTTATACAGGTGAAATCACGCCTCACAATAGGTGGTGACACTTTTGGTGACAAACTCATCGCAGCCCCCAGGTCCTCGTCGCCTTGTCAAAGCGAATTTCTCCGCATCGCGTAAGGTTCCTCACGGCATTTGAATAGACCCACGTTCCAATGCGGTTGTAGTGAACGGCCCGTTTCAAGTCCCGGTCGGACTTCGGCCCCACGGTCAAGACCCGGCGGATTTTCTCCTCTACCTTGGCAACGGCTGAATCCGCGTCTATCGGGTCGTGAAGCCGTCGTGCCTGGAGCTGCCAATTCATAAGGTCGATGACCGCGGAAACCGTCTCCTCGTCAACCTCCGGTCTGCAAGCATTCGCGGCCAGGAGGACCATGAATCTCAGGGCGTAGGTATCCAGGCGCTTTGTGTGGATGGATTGCTCCAGATTCAGATACCAGGATTCATAAAGCGCCCGGGCGTCAGGGGTAACGTCCAACTCGGGCATCGTGGAAGACACCCGGAGGATATTCCCGACTTCCCGGCGCAAGGTGTCCCACTCAGATTGAGGGACCCGGCCAGGGATCGCAAACCGGCGTGTCCCTGCCCCCGGCACGAGAAAGAGACGGTTATTCAACCCGATGTCCGTAAACTGTGAATCCCAGGTGCGTTCGTATGTGTCCACGGTAGAGGCGGCCAGCATTGACAGGTGGACGCCGGACAGGGAGACTTCGCGGTCCTTAGTATGGGATTCGTAGCGATTCGCCTCGAATAGTGTAGTCACGCATGGCAGGAGGACCGATCCGTCAACCCGAGACTTCGAGACGAAGGCCTTGAATTCGTCGTACACCAGAAGCAGGCTTGCATTCTTGGACAGTCGCCGCTGTAGGCCTTCCGCCGATCCCACGCCCAGGCAGGCGAAGAAAGCGGTGACGACGGCCAGAAAGAAGTCGATGGTCTTCGATATGGCCGTTGATTTCCGGTCGTCCGCGCTATCCCCCAGGATGATCGTATACAGGCGGGGCTCTGGTCTCAGTTCGGAGCGTAACGTCACACGCCCGGCCAGAAGGGAGCCCAGGCACGTCAAATAGGCCATGAAGAAGAAGTGCGGCGGGGGCTCCATGTAGGAGCCCATGACCTCCGCGAAGTATCCGGCGGCCCCTGTCATCACGTGGACCGGAAAGGCCAGGGGTGAGCCGTTGGGCTCCTCCACTCCGGCGGGCTCCGGGGGGCGTTCTTCTTCGATCCGCCCGGCGACGGCGGCCTTGATGCTTCCTCCGCTCGGCATCATGGCCCGGCCCTCAGTCGGCCCGGCCCTGGAAACGGCCTTTGCCTCGAACCTCAGTTGCACGGGATCGCAACCACTCCACGAGTTTGTCCGTGGGATAGGCAATTTTCCGCCCCACGCGGAACCGCCCTTCCGGACCCTTCCCGCAACTGTCCAAATTTGCGATGTATTTTTCGGAAATGAGCCCGCCGGTGAACCGAGGAACCTCAGAACGGGCAACTAACGACGACGGCCAACGGTCGGCCAGGGACTGCAAGTGCGCTTCCATTGTGAACCCCCCAAAAGTTAGTTTTGTGCTTTTAGGAGGCAGGCTAAATTATTTTTTTGGGGGAGTATGTAACACGAAAGAAGAAATCGTTTCGAGTAACGCAGGCGGGATATTCGCGGATCTAATCAGAATCCCCATCCCTGTAATGCCCAGGGAATCGCCCCTGTTCAACGTTTTTCAATATACGTCGGGCATACATAACGAAACGTCTTATCTGAGATTGATCGATGTACGGGTCTTTGTCTTTGCTGCTAAAATCCTTGTTATGCTCGGCCCAATCTTTAGCGGGCTCCATTAGCTGATTCTCGTTTAGGCCTTGCTTTTTGCCTCGGTAAATCGTCAGGTACAGCCCAAGCTCTTTAATGACCCTGCCGTCGGGATGGTGCCCGGGAGTATAAAAATCATCAATGCCCAGGTCTCTTTTTTCTCTTATCCGCCGCCGCACCTCTTCGAGAATTTCATTGATCCCGCCCCTTGGAATGGCGGGTGGATGAATGTTCAGGAGGAGGCTGGTCTCTTCAATCAGCTTAATATCGTACAGGACCCTCTTTCGTATAACCTCAAATGGCGGGTCCTTTTTGCTGTCCTTGTCCTCTTTCGCAAGTCCGCATTCCGTCCAGGCCTCAGAGTATGCCTGATCTAAAATCCGGTCTATAATTTCAGACAGGTTGCGCACGGCGGGCCAGGGCAAAGACTGATTCGTCTTGGCAATACTGCGGAGCCGCTCAACCTCTTCACGATAGGCGTCTTCGCCGTGGACCTTCTTAAAATCAGATTCGCTGAGGTACTCTATCCACAATGTGTAAAATTCGCTCCGCCTCTTGCGCTCTTTTGCGTCCATGCCGCCCCCCTTCGCGGCCCTATGATGAAAGGGGAAACCGGGTAGGGTTCCCGGCTTTCGGCCCGTCGGCCTATCCCCTGTTGAAATTTACGATCACACCCCCGGCGCTCTTCGGATCTCGCCTTTCAAGGCTCTTCATCGCTTTCTTGATGCTGTCCCTTGCCGGGTGACTATACCTCGTCGTCATCTTGAAATCGGCGTGCCCCAAGATTTCCTTGACGAGATACAAGTTGACGCCGCTGTCCACAAGCCATGACGCATGAGTATGCCGGAGGCTGTGAAAGGTGATCTTGTCCCGGGGATCCTCCAGGCCGTTGTTGAATCCAAGTTCTGCGACGGCCCGGTCAAACGTGTTCGACACAGAGGTGAGACGGCTTCCCCTCTTGTCGGTGAAAATCAGGCTGTCCGGAAGTCCCGGGGTCATCTCCTCAAACAGGGCCTTGACGCCCTCCGTCATGAACACCGTCCGGTCCTTCCCGCTCTTCGTGTTCCGGAACGTGATGCTCCCCTCCTCCAGGTTGATCCGTCGCCATGTCAGCCCGGCCAGCTCGCTGAAACGTGCCCCTGTGTAGAGGCTCAGGTATGCCAACTCGTACATCTGCCTGCTTCTCGTTTTCAATTTTTCCAGCAGCAGACGGGCCTCCTCTGTCGTCAAGGCCCGGTTCTTCTGATTGTCGATCCTCGGCAGTTCAACGTCACGGGTAGGACAGTCCCGTTGAACGATCTTCTCCCGGCGGGCCATGGTCCAGACTTGCGAAACGATAGCGAAGGCATAGTGCAGGGTCCGGGTTGCCTTTTCCGCCTTCTGCATATTTTTCCGGACCTGCCGCAGGTGTTCGTCCTCCAGGTTGCTTATCGGTAACGATCCGATCACAGGGGAAAGCCACTTATCGAAAATGGCCTGTTCAACCGGCACGCTCTTTTTGCCCTTCGCCTCCATCGCGGGAAGGTAGGTTTCCTTGAAGTAGTCGGCAAACGTGACCTCCTCCCGCTTCCGCGCCTCCTCTTCCGCTTCCTCGGCTTCCCGGCGTGCCTCGGATATTTTCCGCTTCTCCTTCAGGCTTTGCGGACCCTCGCCGCGCCTGGTGTTCGTCTTCATTTCCTTCATCAGGTGATATGCCTTGTCGGCCAGGGACTCGATGCCCAGGCGTGCGTCATCCTCGCTTGGGGTCCACTCGGTTTCCCAACCCAGGGCGACTTCCCGGTCCTTCCCGTCCACCTTCCATCGGACGCAAAAATACCGATCCTTCCGGACGCCATGTTTCCGGGTTTCGTGTTCCCGGTAGCGGACCCCCGGGAAGCCCGTCTTGATCCACTTCATCGTCACGCCCTCCCCCTTTTTTCCGGGACCCCTTGATGTTCGCCGGACCCTTTGATAGAAAAGTTGTCCCGCTATTGTCCCGCTTTTTTGTCTGAAGTCGTCGGTTGTCGTGTGTGTTCTTGGGAAAGAATGATAAGAGGTAAAACCTTGATTGTCAAGGTTTTTATCCCCATTGAAGGGGGTTGTGGGAAATCATGGGAAAGGGCCATTTTTTAGAATGGCATTCAAGAGGTCAGGGGTTCGACTCCCCTCAGCTCCACCAGAAAATTCAGGGGGCAGGCATAAAGCCGGCCCCCTTCTTCTTTCTTACCCCAATCCCTTTCCGGCCGTTTTGCGTGTCTTCCCACTTTCCCCGGATGAACCTCGCATCTATCCCGATAATTTTCCCTGCATCTGCCGCGATATCCGGAAGCAGCACCCTTCCGGCCTTCCCGGCCCAAACGGAAACACATGAAGAAAGCGGGTCCGGCCCACCTTCCGCCTTGACTATGGGAAGTGCCTCGGGCATTTATGACCGAGTCATATCTGCTTATCGACGGACCTGCATCCCGACGAAGGCTGAGGAAAACGAACAGGCCCGGAAGACGGATATTCTCCGAGTGGCCGCCCGGCATACCGAGTTACCCGTTCCGGTAAACAATCGGACAAAGGAGATGGAATCATGAAATTCAAAAACGTCAGTGTGATCGGATTGGGAACCCTGGGTACACAGATCGCAGTCCAGGCAGCCAGCTACGGATGCAACGTCCGGGGCTACGACCAGGATCCGGCAATCTTCCAGAAGAAAGTGGAAGAGATGAAATTCATGATGGTCGCCATGGGAAAAGGTCCGACCGTTCCCAAGGAAGAGTGGGAGAAGGCGTCGGCCACGGTGAAGCTGACCGGTGATCTCGCGGAAGCCGTGGCGGACGCGGACCTGGTCATCGAGGCCGTCCCGGAGGTGCTGGAACTGAAGCGCAAGATCTTTGCCGAGTTGGATGCCCTTGCGCCCAAGGCGTCGCTTTTGGCTTCCAACAGCTCCTCCATCCCGATCTCACGAATCGAGGATGCCACCCAGCGACCGGAGAAGTGCCTGAACATGCATTTCTACCAGCCGGCCATGGGCTTCATCCTCTGCGACATCATGGGCGGCACGAAGACCACTCCGGAAGTGATCGAGGCGGCCCGGGAGTGGATCCGCTCCCTCGAGCTGATTCCGCTGAAGGTCAACAAGGAGATCCTGGGATTTTGCTTCAACAGCATCTGGCGAGCCGTCAAAAAGCAGGCACTGTACATGGCATGCAACGGTTTCGTGGACCATCGGGACATCGACCGCGCCTGGCGCGTCTTCACGGGGATGCCCTATGGCCCTTTCACCATGATGGATATGGTGGGGCTCGATGTGGTCTATGACATCGAAATGTCCTATTATAACGAGTCCAAGGATCCGAAGGACCTGCCGCCCCAGGCGTTCAAGGAAATGATCGAACGCAAGGAACTTGGCGCGAAGACGGGAAAGGGGTTCTATACGTATCCCAACCCCGACTGGGCAAGACCGGACTTTCTGAAGGGATGATCGTAAGGAGACCGGCCGGAGCCGGCTTCAGGGACACCGCCGGCGGATTCACGATCCGACGCCCGGGGAGGCCCGCATTCGCGCTGCCCTCCCCCGGTTTCTTCCCGCCCTCATCGTGGAGAGCAGCCCGTCCCGAACGTCTGGCCGGATTGCCCCCGGCGGGAGATCCGTTACAGGTGTTTCTGCGTGATCACCTCGACGGCCATGTCCCGCAGATCCTCCATCTGCATACACTGGCTTTCCGTCAGGAGGGTCCCGCTCTCGCTCTTATCCGCGTAGAACAGGCCGAGACACTTTCCCTTGATGACCAGCGGGTAGACGAGAAAGGCCGGTGCCGCAACGGAGGCTCGATACCATTCGGGAAGGTTCTGGACGATCGTCGGGGCGCCGGCGTCGGCGATGATCATGCCCCTCCCCTGCGAAATGGCGATGTTGAAGATGTCGGTGGCCTGGCCGATCTGGACCTGGAACAGCGCGACCATATCCTCCGACCGATCGCCGAGGCCGAAGCGTCCGACCATCTTTTTCCCGCTGACATCCCGCAGGCAGAAGATGACCCGGTTGAACGCAAACCCCCGGTACATCGTCTCCAGGATCATGTATATGACGTCGCTCAGGTTGTATGAACCCTTCATGACGTCCGCGATCTCGCTGATGCCGCTGGCAACGATCCGCTTCTTCTCCTGGGCGATGACGGCGGCCGATTTGTCTACGGCCTTTGCGCCTCTGGCGGCTGTATCTTTCATCGGCGGCCGGCCGTCGGGCGTCCGGGCGTCCGGCTCCCCCGTCTCGCCCTTGCGGCGCTCGGAAAGCTTGATCAAGAGAGGGCTGGAGCTCGTGTCCAGGTTGACGATGCCGGAAAAACTGTCGATTTTCCCGGCCGCCGAGTCCAGAAGCACCTCCACCTCCTGTTCCGGGAGGGGGATCACCTTCTGGTAGCGCACCGACATCTCGGCCAGAGCGGCTCCCCATTCGTCACCCTGCGATGCGGCTATGACCGAGCAGAGATCGTGTGCATAGTGGGTCAGGTACCGCATGCGCTCGAGTTCCGTCATGGCAGGTTCGATGACGCCCGGGGGCGGATTTTCCATGCTCCGGACGAGCATGTCCGGGAAATTCCAGGACCGCGAAACGGCCATGCCCAGCTCATTGAAGGAGATGCCGAGAACGGCGCGGGTAGCGCTGTCCTCCCCGAGCCCCTTGTCCCGTATCTCCTCTTTGATCGCTTCGTATTCCTCGGGGAAGTAGCAGATCACCAGCAGTTTCCCGAGGTGCCGGAGCATGGCGCAGATGAACGCTTCTTCCACCCGGCCCACTTTCATTTTTTCGGCCAGGTCCATGGCGATCACGCCGCTCAGGAAAGACTCCATGGCGACCTCTTTCAGCTCCGCCGCCTGGCTCTTGTTCTGAAGATGCTCGAAAATCATCAGGGCCGTGGCGATCATGCGAACCTTTTCAAATCCCAGGAGCATCACCGCTTTGGAAACGGTTGTCACCCTGCCCGCGAGATTTCCGTACACGGCGGAATTGACGATCTTGAGGAGTTTGTTGGTCAGGGAAAAATCCTTCAGGATGATCTTGGCCAGGTCTCCCGTGTTGGACAGGGTGATTGCTTTCAGGGACGAAAGCTTGCTGTTGATCTCGACGACATGCCTGGAAAACGCGGGCAGGTCTCCCTTGTGGCGCATTCGCCGCAGGAGAAACTCCACGGTCCCGTGCCCGCTGTGGACATTTGCTTCGTTCTCATTCGTCATGGATGATCAATCCCTTTGCGATTCATTTGAAGGATCTCCTCTTTTGTCACCGTGATGACCCGCCTTCGCGACGGCCTGCCGCCGTTCAGGGACCGTTACGGCATACGTTTCTTATACCATGAAACGGGAACAGGGGGAAACCATGCCATTCCCGACAAACTCGGGTGAATGGAGAGCCTCCAAAAGGACATTCCAAAAACCGATTCCCTGTCAATACCGTGCATGAAAACCACGGGTCCCCGGACTGCATGGAGTTTCGTCTTGACATGGAATGTATTATCCATATAGAATTTATGGATAATTTCTGTTGCATAGAGGACATCGGAATGAGAACGCCATTGGAAAAAGCCAGGAGAGATCCTGAATCAACCAAAGCACGAATACTGAAAGTGGCTAGGAAGATTTTCGGAGAATACGGCTATCATGGGGGGACGACCCGGATGATCGCCGAGGAGGTGGGAATCGATCTGTCCACCATCCATTACCACTGGGGTGAGAAGAAGGACCTTTACGAGGCGGTGGTTCTGGATATCAACAACGATCTGGGACAGATGCTCCGGAATGTTGAAAAAAAGGCCAGCGGATGTCCATTGGACGAGCGGATGAAGATCGCCTTCGACATGATGACGGACTACCTGCTCGAGCATCCGGATATATCGAACCTGATCCTCCTGAACTATTTCTCGAAAACGCGCATCGACTCCAGCCTCGACGTCGCGGTGCCGGAGTTCACCAGCGACATCGCCCGGGCCATGGGCCTCACGAAGGGGAAAAAGCATGCCTCTCCCCGGGCCATGCTGGAAGTCATGATCGTCATGAACGCCGTGCACGGATTGATATCCGGTGAAAGCTTCTTTCTGAAGATCCTGAAAATCGACAAGGATGCCTATACAAAACTCGTCAAGGAGACCCTGAGTTTTGTCCTGATCCCCGCTTTCACGACACGGAATGCAGGGGATTGAGGACAAAAGGGGACCGGCATATACCGGCCCCCTCTTCCCTGGTCATGCTGCAGGACTGCGACGCTACGGTGTGTCCTGCATGATCTTCCGGAGCTCCCGCTTGAGCACCTTTCCGACGGCGCTCACGGGCAGCGCCTCCATGAACCGGATGATCTTCGGCACCTTGTAGGGCGCCACCTTCTCCTTCATGAATTCCGCGATATTTGCCCGCATCGCTTCGTCCCCCGTCCGGCCCGGCTTGAGAACGACGGCACAGGCCACGATCTCCGAGCCGGGACGCTTCGGATCCGGCAGGCCGATCGTGGCGGCGATGTCGATGTCCGGATGGCCGATCAGGATGTCGTCCACCTCACGGGTGAATACCTTGAAGCCGGAGACGCTCACCATGTCCTTCAGCCGGTCCACAATGGTGAAGTACCCGTCCTCGTCCATGACCGCCACATCCCCCGTGTAGATCCAACCCTCCCGGAGAGTATTGGCCGTTTCCTCGGGCTTGTTGTGATACCCCAGGGTGAAGACCTGGGGTCCCCGGGCGACAAACTCCCCGGGGGCGCCGATGGGAACGATCTCGCCGGTTCCGGGATCGACGAGCTTCACCTCCGTGTCGCTGATGGGCATGCCGACAGACCCGATCTTCTTGACCCCGTCCCTGGGCAGGGCCACGATGATCGGGCTGGTCTCCGTCATTCCGCAGACCTCGATCAGCTTTCCCTTGCCGACAATCTCCTCGAACTCCCGGATGTTCTCTGCGGGAAAGGCAGAGGCACCACTGACGAAGAAATGGACTCCCGAAAAATCAAGCTTACGGAACTCGTCCAGTTTCATCAGCTCGAGGAAAATGGTGGGTACGTTGACGATCACCGTCGGCTTGTATGTATCGATGGCCTTCACGATGTACTGGAGGTCCCGGGGATTGGGAATGGCCACCAACGTGCTGCCCATCGCGAGGTTCCACATGACGATGAAGTTCCCCGCCTGGTGGAACATGGGGAAGGCCGACAGCACGACGTGCTCTCCCATCTGCAACTGCACCCAGGGGTTGAGCTGCACGATGTGGTGGACGATGTTGCTGTTCGTCAGGAGCGCCCCCTTCGGCGGTCCCGTGGTCCCGCCCGTGTACATCATGAGGCAGGGGGCGGCCGGGTCGATCTTGACGTCGACCGGGTCGTCCGGCATCGACGCGATGGCGTCCTTGAAACTGAGCACCTCGATGCCGGGAACCGGGGTCACCGGGGTGGCGGGAATGTCCTGGGGAAAGTAGTCGAAGATGGAGGCCACCACGACGATCTTCACGCCGGTTTGTTCAACGGCCTTGGCAACCGTGGGAAAAAGCAGGTCCACCGTGACCAGGACCTTCGCCCCGGAATCGTTCAGCTGGTAGGCAAGCTCCTCCGCCGTCAGAAGCGGGCTCACCCCCGTGAAGACGCAGCCGGCCTTCTGGATACCGGCGGAACCGATGTAGCTGGCGGGAATATTGGGAAGGTGCGAGCCGACCACCTCGCCCGGCCGGCACCCCGTTTCCATCAGGAACCGGGCAAACCGGTTGGAGAGTCCGTCCAGCTCCCGGTAGGTGATCTCCCTTCCCATGTAGTGGACGGCCACCCTGGAGGGGACTTCCCGGAAGGCCTTTTTCAATACGTCGGCATAGGCCAGGGACGGATAGTCGAGTTTCTCCGGAACGTTTTTGTCGTAATGCTTCAGCCAGGGCTTCGCCGCGTACACATCTTCCATGTCACCCTCCTTTATGGATGGAAACGATAGGGGTTAGCAGGAATTGCAAACGCCGTGAACTCTCACTGACGCAGCAGCCGCGCATTCAACCGAAGGAACGATACGAACGGGTGCCAAAGAACATCGAAGAGATGACAAGATAAGGGTTTTCCTGCGGCGAGGCAAGGCTTTAAGCCGGCTGGATTCGATAAAAAGATGAAAGGCGGATGAAAACCGTCCGATTGCGGAATGCCATGAGCGGGCCATCACACCGCACTCGCGTCGCGATGGCCCGTCATGGCCGCACGTTCAGTTGAGAAATGATTTCCCCGGGCCTCCCGCGCCCCGGTCTTCCCGTTCAGGACGCGGCGAAACCCGGCCGTCCGGAATGCCCATGCCGCATTCGATCACGGCTGGAGAACCGCCGATGCATCCGGCGGAGAATCAGGATTTCGCGTAGCCCATTTCTTTCGCGGAATCGGTAATGACATCCAGGACAGAGGGGTCATCGATGGTCGAAGGCACCGCGTATTCTTTGCCATCCACGATCTTGCGCATGGTGCTCCGCAGGATCTTGCCCGATCTTGTCTTCGGGAGGGCCTTCACGACGGCGGCCTGCTTGAAGCAGGCCAGTGCCCCGAGCTCCGAGCGCACCATCTTGACGAGTTCGTCTACGATCTCTTCCGGCTTGCGTTCAACGCCCGCCTTCAGCACGACAAAGCCGACGGGAACCTGGCCCTTCAGCTTGTCATCGGCTCCCAGGACCGCGCACTCCGCCACATCCTTGTGCCGGGAGACGATCTCCTCCATGGAGCCGGTGGAAAGACGGTGCCCTGCCACGTTGATCACGTCGTCGATCCGGCCCATGATGAAGATGTAGCCGTCCCGGTCGACGAATCCGCCGTCTCCGGTGACGTAATACCCGGGCCTTTCCGTGACATACTCCAGGTAGCGCCCGTCATCCTGCCAGAGCGTCGGAAGGCAGCCCGGGGGCAGGGGCAGCTTGATCACCACGGCCCCTTCTTCGCCCCTGGGGAGCTCGTTTCCCTCGGAGTCCAGGATCTGGACATTGTACCCCGGAACGGCTTTGGTCGGGGAGCCCGCCTTGACGGGAAAGGGCTCGATACCCATACAGTTCGCCGCGATCGGCCAGCCCGTCTCCGTCTGCCACCAGTGATCGATGACGGGCCGCTTCAGCATGTCGCTGGCCCAGTGGTACGTATCCGGGTCCAGACGCTCCCCCGCCAGGAAGAGATAGCGCAGGGAGGAGATGTCGTATTTCTTGAGATACGCGGCATCCGGGTCTTCCTTCTTGATGGCCCGGAACGCCGTGGGCGCCGTGAACAGCACGGACACACCGTGCTGCGAGATCACCCGCCAGAAGGCCCCGGGATCGGGCGTCCCCACAGGCTTTCCTTCATAGAGAACCGTCGTGCACCCATGGAGCAGCGGGGCATAGACAATGTAGGAATGGCCGACGACCCAGCCGACGTCGGAGGCTGCCCAGAAGACCTCGCCGGGCTTCACGTCGTAGATGTACTGCATCGACCATTTCAGGGCGACGGCGTACCCGCCGTTGTCCCGGACCACGCCTTTCGGCTTCCCCGTGGTTCCCGAGGTGTAGAGGATGTACAGGGGATCCGTCGCGGCGACGGGCGTGCAGGGAGCCGCCTTGGCTCCGTCCACCAGGGCGTTCCAGTCCAGGTCCCTGCCCGCGGCCATGGCGGCCTCCACCTGGGGCCGCTGAAAGATGATGCAGTTCTGCGGCTTGTGTCCGGCGATCCGGACCGCTTCATCGAGAAGCGGTTTGTAGGGGAGGATCTTGCTGCCTTCGATTCCGCAGGATGCCGAGACGATGACTTTCGGTTTGGCATCGTCGATGCGGATGGCCAGCTCCGTGGGTGCAAAGCCGCCGAAAACGACGGAGTGCACCGCACCGATGCGTGCGCAGGCCAGCATGGCCACGACGGCCTCGGGAATCATGGGCATGTAGACGATGACCGTCTCTCCCTTTGCCACGCCCAGGCCGGAGAGAGCGCCGGCAAACTTCGACACCTTTTCCAGGAGCTCCCTGTACGTGATTTTCCGGACCGTGTCCGTGACCGGGCTGTCGTAGATGATCGCCGCCTGCTCCCCCCGTCCGGACTCGACATGATGGTCCAGCGCGTTGTAGCAGGTATTCAGTTCTCCGCCCGGGAACCAACGGTAAAAGGGAGCCCGGGTATCGTCGAGAACACTGTCCCATTTCTTGAACCACCGAATCTCCTGTGCCGCTTTGCCCCAGAACGCATCGGGCCGCTCAATGGATTCCCCGTAAACCGCTTCATACTTTCTGTCTGACATTCCATCTTTCTCCTTCTTTTTTTATATATTTCCAGCGGCGCACGGGAAAAAACCGTCATCTGTGCAACTCTGCATCTCGGGACGCTTCCGTTCCATGCGGCGCCGGAACACTCGCAAGTCTCCGTCGGGGCGGTTTCTTTGCATGGACCGCCCCGACGCCGGCATATCAACGGCCGTTCCAACAACATGGCGGCCGTCGCCGCGCCAATACGGAAAAGCGGCCCCTTCCTCCGCGAACGGAGAAGGGGCTTGCATTCAACAATACAGGGGGGTGAGTCGGGTCAACGTGAGGGAGGGACATTCGGAAGCGCTTTGCAGAAACTCATGAGAAAGGTCGGAATGCCATCGTGGACCCCACCGGAGATCGGTGGAGCCCACACCTGTTCGTGCCGTCTTCACCCGGTATTTCGAACGCGGGATTGTGAAACAGAGTCGGACCCGGTGGATGTCGGATCCAACGATGGCGTGGATACTACATCATGGCGTATCGATCCGCAAGGACGGACTTCGCTTCCTGAACGATCCGCTCCATGAGTTCGGCTACCGTCGGCTCGTCCTGGATCAGGCCCGTCACCTGCCCCATGGGCAGGAGCCCCCCTTCCGTGTCCCCCTGCTCCGTCGCCGCCAGGATCCGCTTGTAGGCATTGGCGAAGTAGGCGAGCTGGCGGGCGCTTTTCCATCCTGAGAGCAGGACGCCGAAGAACAGTTTCCAATAGGGGAGGCGCAACTGTTTGGCAATGATCTGTGAGTTGAAAAAGGCGGCCGGCAGGTTCAGCCTCTGCTTCAGCATCGCCCGGGAGATCCTGTTTTCCATGACCCGGCAGGGGATGCCGTCGAAACGGGTGGAATACAGCGTGCTGTAGATGTCCTTTTCAATGGATATCTTCTTGTAGTTGGCATGCAGGGTACTTTCCCGGGTTGTCATGAAGCGGGTCCCCATGGCAACGGCGGATGCACCGAGGGACAGGGCGGCCGCCAGTCCGCGTCCGTCTGCGAAACCGCCGGCGGCGACGACGGGAATCTTCAGCATGTCCACCAGGTGGGGGATCAGGACGAGCGAGGTCGCATCCCCGCCGTGCCCGGCCGCTTCGTGACCCGTGGCGATGACCCCATCGGCCCCCTGCTCCTGGGCACGAATGGCATGAAGATCGTTCACCACCGTGGAGAGGACCTTGCCCCCATAGGCATGGACCTCACGAATCAGCCAGTCTCCCTTCCCGAGGGCGTAGTTGATTACCGGAACGTGCTCCTCGATCAGGACACGGGCGTTGTCCCGCGCACCGGGAAGCACCAGCGGTGCGTTGGCGCCGAATGGCCTGTCCGTCAGGCTCCGGATCTCCCGGATCGCCTCCCGTGTCTGGTCCGGATTGTAAGGACCGGTGGCGAGGATTCCCAGGCCGCCGGCATTGGATACGGCGGCGACCATCTTCGGAACGCTGATCCAGCTCATGCCGGACAGGATGAGGGGATATTCGATCCCCAGCATCTCCGTGATTTTCGTCTTCATGCTTGGACTTCTCCTGAATATGGAATAGCCCCGGCATCACGCCGGGGCTTTGTCCTGAAACGGATCCCGGCCGTTTACTTCCCCTTGAAGACGGGGAACCTCTTCTCGACAAACGCACCGGCCCCCTCCCGGAGGTCTTCCGTCAGGAACAGGTCCCCGACCAGGCTGGCCTCGAAAACCAGGCCATCCTCCAGGGACATCTCCACGCCCTGGTTGATGGCCTTCTTGCCGGCCTCCACGGCGAGAGGGGCATTGGAGAGAATCGAGCCGGCCAGTTTCTTCGCCTCGGCCATCAAGTCTTTCGCTGGGACGACCTTTTCCAGAAGCCCCAGCTGGAAGGCGTCCTGGGCCGTGAAGAAATCTCCCGACAGCACCATGAGCTTGGCGCGTCCCTTCCCCAGCAGCCGTCCCAGGCGCTGCGTGCCGCCGGCGCCGGGAATCAGCCCCAGCTTGACCTCGGGAACCCCGATGATGACGGTGTCCGCGGCGATCCGGATATCGCAGGCCGACGCCAGCTCACAGCCGCCTCCCAGGGCCAGGCCGTTGATGGCGGCGATGACGACCAGCCGCGACTTCTCGATTTTCGTGAAACAGGCCTGCATTTTTCTCGCGCTGTCAAAAGCAATGTCCTTCCGGCCGAAGACGTCCTTGAATCCCTTGATGTCCGCCCCGGCGACGAAGGCCCGCTCCCCGGCGCCCGTGATGATGGCCACTCCGATGTCCTTCCGGCCTTCCAGCTCGTCGAATACCGCCTCCAGGTCCGCGATCACGGGCATCCCCAGGGCGTTCATCTTCGGATTGTCGATGGTCACGACCGCCAGGCGGCCTTCCACTTCATACCGTACATACTTTCTGTCCACGTTCATCCTCCTGTCGAATATTTCGCGATCGTGCGGCTGACGTCACGCTCCGCCCTTCCGGATCAGCTCCTGGGCGATGATGAGCTTCTGGATCTGGGTCGTTCCGGCACCGAATTCGATGCCTTTCATGTCGCGGTACATCCTCTCCACGGGAAACTCGCTGATGAAGCCGTATCCGCCGAGAATCTGCACGGCCTTGTCCACGGTGCGCATCCCCACCTGGGAGCAGAACAGCTTGGCGTAGGAGGCCTCCAGACGGACCCGTCCGCCCTGGTCGGCCGTCGTGGCCGCCCAGTAGGCCATGAGCCGGGCCGCGTGGATCTCCGTCGCCATCTCCGCCAGCATCTCCTGGATCATCTGGAAGCTGATGATGGGCAGTCCGAACTGGATCCGCTCCTGGGCGTAACGGAAGGCGACGTCGAAAGCCCCCTGGGCGACGCCGATGGGGCAGATGGAGTAGACGATCCGCTCCCTGTCCAGGCCGTTCATGAGGACCCGGATGCCTCCGTTTTCCTCCCCGACGAGGTTCTCCGCGGGAACCTCGCAGTCCTCGAACACCAGCTCTCCCGTGGGCGATCCCTTCACGCCCATCTTTTTCAGCGTCTTGCCGCTGGAGAATCCCTTGAACCCGCGCTCGACGACAAAGGCCGAGATTCCCTTCGGGCCCGCATCGGGGTTGGTCTTCGCGTACACGAGAACGACGTCGCAGACGGGACCGTTGGTGATGAACATCTTCGTTCCGTTCAGGACGTAGCGGTCGCCCTTCCGGACGGCCCTCGTCTTCATGGACAGGGCGTCCGAACCGGCCTCCGGCTCGGTGATGGCGATGGCGCCGATCTTTTTGCCCTCGATCAGGCCGGGAAGGTATTTTTTCTTCTGCTCCTCGTTCCCGTTGCGGCAGATGTTCTCGGTGCAGAGAATCGCGTGGGAGCCGAAGGTGTTCGCCGTGGAGGCGCATCCCCGCCCGAGCTCTTCCATGGCCAGCACGCAGGACATGATGCCCTCGCCGCTGCCGCCGTGCTCCTGGGGGATGGAGATGCCGAACAGGCCGAGATCCGCCATGGCCTTGAAGTTCTCCGTCGGGAAAATCCCGTCCTGGTCCACTTCCGGAGCCCGCGGGATGATCACTTCATCGACGAACTTGTGCAGGGTCGCCTTGAAGATCTTCTGGTCTTCGTTCAACTGGAAATCCATTTTCTCCCATCCTTTCTTCGCCCTGGTCCGGACCGGCACCGGGCATCTATTTTCCCTTGTAGACGGGCGCCCGCTTTTCCATGAACGCCATGGCGGCCTCGACCATGTCTTCGGAGGGAACGACGGCGGCGTTCTTCTGGGCGGTGTATTCAAGGCCGGCTTGAATCCCCTTGTCCCGGCTGTACAACAGGACGTCCTTCGTGCCCTGCACGGCCAGGGGCGAATAGGACGCGATCTGCTCCGCCAGTTTCCCCGCCCCCGCGACCACGGCCTCCCGGTCGTCGAAAATCCCGGTGATGAACCCCATCTTCAGGGCCTCCTCGGCCCCGAAATCCCGGCCCGTCAGGGCGAGGTCGCGGAACCAGCCGTGCCCGATAATGTACGGAAGCCGCTGCAGGGTCCCCACGTCGGCAATGAAGGCCACCCGCACTTCCCGGACGCTGAAAACGGCGTCCCGGGAGGCGATGCGGATGTCGCAGGCCGACAGAAGATCGACGCCGCCGCCGAGACAGTGGCCGTGCACCGCGGCAATGACGGGTTTCCGGCAGCGCTCGACCCAGTCCATGCCCTGCTGGGCGTTCCGGATCGTGATGCGGAGGTCTTCCCGCTGCCCTGCGTTCTTCTGGCCATAGAACGTCGCCAGCTCACCCAGGTCGGTCCCCGAGGTGAAGCACTTCCCCTCCGCCCGGATCACCACGACGCGCACGTCGGGATCTTCATCGAAAGCCTGGAAGTGCCTCCCCAGCTCGTCATAGAAATTCAATCCCATGGAATTTCGCTTCTCGGGACGGTCCAGAACCAGCCAGGCAATGTGTCCCTCGCGCTCTACCCGGAAAGGATCCTTCTTCTCCATAGCTACCCTCCTTGAATTGAGGTACGAAATCACGGAACGCCGCCAATGCAGCAAAAGACATGCCCACCGACCCCCACGGACGGCGGCAGGTCCGCTGCAGGGCGCGAAAGCCCCCGCAGGAACGGGGCTGCGTTGCACGGGGGAAACGGGAGGAAAAGGGCGACTCCCGGAGAAAACGGTGTCCGGCACGGGCTGCTGGATGAGGACCATCCACTTCCGGCCGTCGGCGGAAACCCGCCCTTACCCAACATCAATGGATTCAAAAGGATACCTGCGGATGAAATTGAATCGGCCTGCGGTTCGATTTAATCCGGCTGGGACTTGAGAATCCTTCGCAGCCTCTGCCTCGTGATGCCCAGGACCTCCGAGGCCTTCGTCCGGTTGCTTCTGTAGCGGGCCAGGATGCTCTCGGTGTAGTTCTTGATGAGCAGGTCCAGGGGCATGTCTTCAATGTATTTCACACCCGACCCCTCCGGGCCGTTGTGTCTCCCCGAGATCTCCAGGGGAACGTCCTGCACGCCGATCTCCGGGCCGTCGCTCAGGAGCACGGCCCGCTCGATCACGTTCCTCAGTTCCCGGACGTTCCCGGGCCAGGGATAGCGGGAGAGGGCGTCCATCGCTTCCCGGCTCAGGCGACGGCCGCTTTTCCCCAGCAGGCGGCCGTACAGATCCAGGAAGTGGTCGGTCAGGAGGGGGACGTCCTCACGCCGCTCCCGGAGCGGAGGAATGTGGAAGGCGATCACGTTCAGGCGGTAGTAGAGATCCTCCCGGAACCGGCCCTCTTCAACCCTCTTCATCAGGTTTCGGTTCGTAGCGGCAATGATCCGCACATCCACGTTGATCTTCTTGGTCCCGCCCACCCGCTGCAGCTCTCTTTCCTCGAGGAATCGCAGGAGCTTGATCTGGGTCGCCGGACTGATTTCGCCGATCTCGTCCAGAAAGAGCGTACCCTGATCGGCCAGCTCGAAGACGCCCTTCTTCTGCTTGACGGCGCCCGTGAAAGACCCCTTCTCATGCCCGAACAGCTCGCTCTCCAGCACTCCCTCCGAGAGCATGGCGCAGTTCACGGCCACCAGCGGGTGGTTCGCCCTCTGGCTGCTGTAATGGATGGCGTTGGCGAACAATTCTTTTCCCGTCCCGCTTTCACCCTGGATGAGGACCGTGGAGCGGCTGCCGAGGGCCACACGCTGGCTCATGTCGATGATCGTCTTCATCTTGGGGCTGCAGGTGATGATCCTGCTGAAGCTGTAAAGCTCCTTCTTCGTCGACCGCATGTGGTCGACCTCGGCCTCGACCTTTCGGGACGCCAGGCAGCGCGCGACAATGATCTTCAGCTCGTCGATGTCGAAGGGCTTGGCGACGTAATCATACGCCCCGGACTTCATGGCCTCCACGGCTCCCTTGATCCCGCTGTAGGCCGTCATCACGATGATGGGGGTCTTCACGTCCACCTGCCGGATCTTCTGCAGGACCTGGATGCCGTCGATGTCCGGCAGCTTGACGTCCAGCAGGATCAGGTCCGGACCGTTTTCCTCGTAGGACAGGAGAGCGTCCTTCCCCGTCGCCGCGGTGAGGATGTCGTACCCTTCCCGGGAAAGGGCCTTCCGGAGAGATTCGGCGATCAGCTGCGTATCATCGACAATGAGAATGGTTGACTTCATGGCGACTCCTGGTCATCGGCCGCCCGTCCCCCCGGACCGGGCGGTGCCGTTCATGGAAATAGCGACGGTGCCGGAATTTCTTCCCCGGCGCTGGACAGCCGCCCGGGCTTCACGACCACGACACCGATGTCGTCAAGCCCCCGCTCGATCCGGCGGGCGGATTCGCAGATGCTCTCGATCATCTCCGGGATGGACGCACATGTCCTCATCAGGCTTTCGACGAACACCACCGTTCCCTGACCGCAGCTGCGCGCCAGAGACGCCAGTCCGTCGGACGCAATGAGAAACAGGTCCTGATCCAGAAAGGACGCCTCCTCGGCCTGAAAGAGGCCCGCCGACCGTCCGACCAGGCAGTGGTTGGTTCGGCTGAGTTGAACGACTTCGCCCGTTGACGGCCTGAGCCGGAAGATCAGGCTGTCCCCCGCATGCAGAACGGCATACCGGTTGTCCTGCCCGAGAACGACAGAGGAAAACGTCGTCCCGTCATGGTAGGACGTCTCGCGGACCAGCAGGTTGGTGGCGGAAACCAGTTGGGTGAAGCCGCCGTTCGTGAGTGACCAGGCCTTCCCCGGCTCCATCAGGTCGGACATCCCCGCCAGAAAACGCCTCAAAAAAGCGGAGGAGGCATCGGGATTCCGCTCCGGACCGTCGGCCACGGCCACGATGCGCCGCTGCCCGTCCACGAGGACCGCGTCCCCGATCCCTGCCCAGTCCGCCTTGTCTGATCCGGGAATCAGCAGAACCGACAGGATGCCGGGAACGTCGTATTTTACCGCTCCATTGCTGCTGCGACCCGCCATTACAGGTTCCGGGCCTCTGCATACCCTTCGGCGATGGCGTCGCTGAACTTCCTGGGTGTTTTCGCATCGCCGATCACAATCACCTCGACGCCCAGGGGGCGAAGCTCCTCCACCAGGCCGTTCACGGACCTGGACCCGACGGCCATGACCACCGTATCCGCCCCGATGCGCTCCCGTCCCGCGCCCGTCTCGACGACAACGGCGTCATCGAGGATCTCGACCAGCCTCGTCCCGGTGCGAAGCTCCACCCGGTGCCGCTTCAGGCTCTGCATGAGCACCCAGCGGGTGGACGGCCCCACATTGGCCCCGATGCGGTCCACCATGTCGATCACGGTGATGCCGCGGCCGTTGCAGACACCCAGGGACTGAAGCGTTTCCGTGGTTTCCGCACCGTGGCAGGCAAGAAACATGAACGTCTCCGGGTCCGGCAGCCCGTCCGTGGCGATCCACTCCGCCGTCTCGCAGCCGACGGCGTTTCCGCCGACGACGACGACCCTTTTCCCGATGCGGGCGACATTCCCCCGGAGCACGTCCCAGGCGTCCACAACGTGGGGTTTATCGATGCCCGGAACGCGGATGGCGATCGGCTCCGCCCCCGTGGCCACGACCACGGCGTCGGGCCGCTCCCGTTTTACGTCGTCGGCCGTCAGGGGACAGCCGAGCCGGATCTCCACGCTCGTCCGCCCAAGGCGTCTCGTCATGCCATCCCGGATATGGAGAAGCTCCTCCTTGGCCGGGGGACCCGCCGCAACAGGGATCTGGCCTCCCAGGCCCTGTTCCTTTTCAAAAATCGTGACGGCATGGCCGCGCCCGGAGGCGGTCAATGCAAACTGCATCCCCGCCGGGCCACCCCCGGCGACAAACACATTCTTCCGCTTCAAGGATTTCTCTGCCGGCGGTTCCCCCTCGTGCCCGACGGTCGGATTCACGGCACAGAAAATCCCCCTCGCCAGGAACACACTGTCGAAGCAGCCCTGGTTGCAGGAGACGCAGCGGATGATCTCGTCGAACCGGCCCTCTCTTACCTTGCGGGGCAGATCTGGATCGGCGATCAGCGGCCGTCCCCAGCAGATCATGTCGGCGGCACCGGACCGGAGGACTCGCTCCGCGACATCGGGATCGCCCAGGCGGTTGGAGGCGAACACGGGTACGGAGACCTTTTCCCGGATGCCCCGGGCCAGGTAGGCGTAAGCGCCGGGGGGAACTCCCTGCGTCAGCTGGGGGACCAGCGTCTCATGCCAGCCGCCCGTCACGTTGATCGCATCGACGCCGGCCTTCTCGGCCTCCGCGCAAAAGAGGGCCGATTCGACATTCGTGTTGCTTCCCTCCATGAAGTCGTTCCCGGCCACCCGGATGCCCAGGGCGATATCGGGACCAACGGCAGCCCGCACCCGGCGGATCAGCTCCAGGCCGAAGCGCATCCGGTTCTCCCAGGACCCGCCGTAGCCGTCGGTGCGGAGGTTCGTCAACGGGGACAGGAACTGGCTGACCAGGTATCCCGTGCAGGCGATGATTTCGATGAAGTCGTAGCCTGCGGCGACGGCCCTCCCGGCCGCCCGGGCAAAGGAGTCCTGGACGCGCTCGATGTCCTCCTCCGTCATGGCCTTCGGAACGTCTCCCGTGAGCCGGCTCCGCACGGCGGAAGGCGCCAGGGCGGGCTCGCCCGTAAAGAGCCGCGTCGGGGCGTTTCTTCCCATGTGGAAGAGCTGAACGCCGAGCTTCGTCTTCGTATCCCTGTGCAGCTCGGCATTGAGCGCCTCAATGGCCTTCATGTTCCGGTCGTCGAACAGGCCTGGCATGACCGGGGCCCCGCCATAGAGATCGACCGCCAGGGGACCGACGATCATCAGTCCCACGCCCCCGTGGGCGCGGGCTCTGTAAAACGCGCAGTAGCGGTCGTTGAACGTGTAGTCGTCCGTGTAATGAAGGCCCATCGCGGGCATCACCGTACGATTTTCGACGGCCAGCCCGTTGATCCGGATGGGCTCGAACAGCCGGATGTGTTTCATGATAACGGTCACTCCTGTTGCAGATTTACGCTTTCCCCCACGGGACCTCAAAGCCGTCGGGAATCTTTCTCCCCTGCCAGACCCCATGGACGATGGCAACCACTTCCCCCTGAGCGTCCTTCAGCTCCAGATCGAGGGGAATGTCCGCCTTTCCCTTCTCCTCAAGCTCCGCCGTGATCCGGGCGACCTCTTCCTCCGAGATCTCCGCGACCAGGGTGACGTCGGTCATGGCGGGACGGCGATAGCGGATGGAGACTTCCTTGGCAACGGGCAAGTATTTCATGTAGTCGAAGGCGGCCCCGAACAGCGCCCCGCCCATCATCTCTCCCAGGGCAAAGAGGGCGCCCGCATACATGATCCCGACGTGGTTCACGTTTCCCTGGATGGGCATGAGCGTCTTGACGTATCGGTCCCGCATCTCCACCACCCGGATTCCCGTCCGCTTGATGGCCTCGATGCCGTTGCAGGAAAAATCCGCCACCAGCCTGTACTTCTCTTCGATCATGGTCATCTCCTTTTCCAATCCGGTTTCCGCCCTTCCATCAGGGCCTTCACCCCTTCCTGAAAATCTTCACCGCGGAGGAGGGCGCTCTGGAGCGTGACTTCCATGCCCAGGTGGGTCATGAGATCGATCCCTTCGCCTCCCCTGACGATCCGCTTGACTGCGCCCACGGCGACGGGACCCATGGCGATGATGTCTTCGGCCATCCGCTCCGCCTCCTCCAGCAGGGAGGCACCCGGACATACACCATTGATCAGTCCGAATTCAAGCGCCTGGGCGGCCGTGTACGTTCTTCCCGTCATCAGGATCTCCATGGCCTTGGAGGCCCCGACAATCCGGCTCAGGCGGGCCGTCCCTCCGAGGTCCGGAACGACGCCGAACTTGAGCTCCGGCATGCTCCAGAGGCAGTCCTCGCTCATCAGGCGGATGTCGCAGGCCAGGGTCAGCTCCAGCCCCAGCCCCAGCACGCGGTGCTGCATGGCGCAGATGATCGGGATCTCGATGGCCTCCAGGCGGTTGATGTAATGCTGGTACCGGGAAATGTCGGCCCGGATGGACGCCCCGCCGGCGGCCGAATCGGCCATGAACCGCCCGACGAGGGCGGCCAGGGAGGCAAAATCGACGCCCGCCGAGAAGACTTTTCCCTCTCCCTTCATGATGACGACTCGGACCTCGGGATCGACGATCAGCTCCTCGATCATCCGCGAGATCGTCTCGACCATCTCGAAGGTGATGGCGTTCCGCTGTTCCGGCCGATTCAGGGTCAGGTAGAAAATGGCGCCTTTTTTTTCACCGCGTACGTAGTCGTTCACAGTCATCCTCCTGCTTGTCGTTCCCCGGTTTCCCTTCCCGGTTCGCCTCGTCCTCAACCGTCATGCGTGTGCGGCACCGGAGCGGGTTCGCGCTCCCGGCTCTTCCATGTTCCTGAGCCGGGAGAGAATCGCGTGGGCCCCTTCCACGATGTCGGCCACCACGTCGGCGATCGGCTTCACGTCGCGAATGAGCGCGGCTCCCAGGCTGCAGGCGACGGGTACGCCGTCGGGATCGCCCTTGGCATAAGTATCCCGGCTTACCTGTCCGCCGACAACCGTCAGGAGTTCGAGGAGCGACGCCCCTCTCGCCTCCATCTCCAGGACCCGCTTCGTCGCCGCGTTCTTATAGCACCGAAAAGGGTTTTTGAGGGAACGCATAATGAGGGTCGTGTCGTTTTCCGTGATCTCGAGGTACCGCTTCTTGATGCTCTCGCACATGGTGCTCTCTTCCGTGACGACAAAGCGGGTCCCCATGAGGACCCCGTCCGCCCCCAGGCAGAGGGCCGAGGCAAACCCCCGGGCATCGGCGATGCCGCCGGCGGCCACGACCGGGACGTCGAGCTCGTCAACAGCCCGGGGCAGGATAATCGACAGCGGGACGTCGTCCATCCCGGGATGCCCGCCGCATTCGAAACCGACGATGATGATCCCGTCCACACCGCCGGCGACGGCCTTCTTCGCGAAGCGGACCGACGGCACCTTGTGGAACACCCGGACGCCCGCCTCCTTGAGGATCGGGACCAGGAATGCCGGATCGCTCCCCGCCGTTTCGGCGGCGGCCACCTTCTCTTCCGCGGCGATTGCGGCGAAGGCCAGCGAGCGCTCACCACGCCCCGTGTCCGGCAGCATGCTGATGTTCACGCCGAAGGGCCGGTCCGTCAGGCGGCGCGTCTTCCGGATCTCCTCGCGCAGCGCCTCCGGCGAGGGGAACGTCTCCGCCGTGAGAAAGGCCATCACTCCGGCGTTTGCCGCAGCGGCCGTGAACTCCGCGTTGGACAGGAGCTGCATCCCCCCCATCATGATGGGGTGGGGGATGCCGAGCATTTCCGTCAGTCTGGTCTTGAACATGCGCATCTCCTCCGGCGGCAACGATGGTCCGCCTCTCAAATCACCCGGCAGCCGCCCGGTCCCGTTCCTTCACGCCGATGATGCCGGCCGGGAAACGTTTCGCAGGCGGAGGTCACTGCATCTGTTTGATGGCCATCTCCCTGAGTTCCCGGCGGAGGATCTTGCCAACCGCCGACTTGGGCAGGCTCTCCACGATTTCATAGATCTTCGGCACCTTGTAGGCGGCCAGCTTCTGCCGGCAGAACGGATCCAGCTCCGCCGCGGTCACGGTTTCGCCGGGACGGGGAACCACATAGGCCTTCACGGTCTCGCCCCGGTAGTCGTGGGGAATCCCGATCGTGCAGGCCTCCAGAACCTTCGGATGCTGGTAGAGGACCTCATCGATGTCCCGGGGATAGATGTTATATCCCCCCGCGATGATCATGTCCTTCTTGCGGTCCACAATGTAGAGAAAGCCATCTTCGTCCATCCGGCCGATGTCGCCCGTATAGAACCATCCGTCCCGCATCGACTGCGCCGTCTCTTCGGGCATGCCGTAATAGCCCTGGCACCGCTGCGGCCCCTTGAAGACGATCTCCCCGGACTCGCCAACGGGCATGTCCACGGAGCCCGTTTCCAGGTCCACGATCCGGATGTCCGTGTTGGGCAGGGGAACCCCGACGCTCCCCGGCTTCAGTTTGCCGCGCCAGGGAGTCATGTGGGTGATGGAGGTCGATTCCGTCATCCCGTACCCTTCCACGATGGATGCCCCCGTGGCGTCCCGGAGAGCCTGAATGGTCTCCACGGAGAGCGGCGCCGCCCCGGAGAAGAATCCCTTGATGAACGACAGGTCGGCCTTCTTGAACTCCGGCAGGGCCATGACGCCCACGTAGATCGTCGGAACCGCCAGGAAGATCGACGGCCTGTACTTCAGCGTCATCTCCATGACGGCCTTCGGCTCCGGCCGCGGGACCAAAATGGCCGTCCATCCCTTGTAGATGCTCAGGTTCATCACGAGGTTGAAGCCGGCCATGTGGAAAAATGGGAAAATGGCCAGCTCGCTGTCCTGCCCGTCCGGGAGATCGAAAAACCAGGCCCCGAGGATCTGGTTGATGCAGGATATGTTGCGATGGGTGATGATCGCGCCCTTGGAGACGCCCGTGGTCCCGCCGGTATAGGGGATCAGGGCCAGATCGTCCAATTTCGGACTCTCCAGGGTCACGCCCGGTGCGGAATCCTTCATCAGTTCCAGGAAGGGGATGGAACCGTCCGTCCTGTCGTCGGGACGGTACATCTCCTTCTTGACGAACGGGAACAACTGCTTTGCCGGAAAGGGCAGGTAATCGCTGATATGGGCGTTGATGATCGTCTTGAGTGGCGTCTTCGGCTTCAACGCCATGACACGCGGAACGATCAGGTCGAGCACGACGGCGGCCGTCGCACCGGAGAGGTTGATCTGATGGACGATCTCCTCTTCGGTGTAGAGGGGATTGCAGGGAACGGCCGCCGCACCGGCTCTCCAGATTCCATAATAGGCAATCACGATCTGGGGGACATTGGGCAGGAGCAGGGCCACCCGGTCTCCCGGCCGGACACCGATTCTTTTCAATGATTTTGCAAACGTCGTCGCCAACGCATCGAGTTCGGAAAAGGAAATCCGCTTCCCCATGAAAATGAGGGCGTCCCTCCGGGGAAAACGCCGGGCCGTGCGCGAGAGATATTCCGGCATCGTCAGATCCTCGAAGATCACTTCCCGTGGGACGCCCTGCATATACTCCCTGTGCCAGAGACGCTCTTCCATCCTTTCAGACCCCCCGTGTTTTCAGGCAGCTGCCGTTTCGGATGATTTCGCAGCGTTGTTCTTCCGCTTCATCTCCATGTCCCGGAGCTCCCGCCGCAGGATCTTGCCGACGGCGCTCTTCGGCATCTCGCTGATGAACGCTACCTGCCTCGGAACCTTATAGGGGCTGAGCTTCTCCCGGCAGAAGGCGATGACCTCCTCCGCCGTCACGGTTTCCCCCGGCTTGAGCACAACGTAGGCCTTGACGGTCTCCCCCCGGTAGTCATCCGGGACGCCGATGGTGCAGGCCTCCAGGATCTTCGGGTGCTCGTAGAGAACCTCGTCGACCTCCTTGGGATAGACGTTGAAGCCGCCGGTGATGATGACGTCCTTCTTCCGGTCCACAATGCTGAGGAAGCCGTCCTCGTCCACGATGCCGATATCGCCCGTATACATCCAGCCGTCCCGGAGGACATTGGCCGTCTCATCGGGGTTGTTGAGATATTCCTTCATCACCTGGGGGCCTTTCAGGCAGATCTCTCCGGACTCGCCGATCGCCATCTCCCGTGTCCCCGTATCCACGTCGACGATCTTCATGTCCGTACTCGGGAAGGGAATGCCGACGGTGCCCACCCGGATCGGCTTGCGCCAGGGCGTACCGGTCACGATCCCGGCCTCGGTCATCCCGTACAGCTCCAGCATGGTGGACCCGGTCAACTCCTTGAGCTGGTTGATGATCTCGATGGGAAGCGGCGCGGCTCCGGAGAAGAACCCCTTGATGAAGGAAACATCCGAATTCCGGAACTTTTTCTCCCGCAGAAGGGCCGTATAGATGGTCGGGACGGCGCCGATGAAATTCGGCTTCCCGCTCCGGATGGCATCCGCCAGCAGGGGCGGCTCCGGCCTGGGAATGAGGACGTTCGTCAGCTTCATGCAGAGGCACAGGTGAGAGCAGAAATGGCCGGCGATGTGAAAGGTCGGAAAGATGAACAGAAGGCGATCCCCGGGCTCGATGTCGTACATGTGGGCCGCAAGCTGCTGCACGTTCGTGGAGAGGCCGGCATGGGTGTGAACCACCCCCTTGCTGACACCCGTGGTCCCGCCGGAATACATCACGACGGCCGTATCTTCCCAGCGGGCCGCGTTCTTCACGGGCGTCGCCGGCGCTTTTTCGAGGATGCTCTGGAATTCATGCATCCCGGGCTCCGACGGCACCTTCCGGAACATGTCCTTCTTCAGGAGCGGGAAGAGCTGCTTTTTCGGGAAGGGCAGATAGTCGTTGATGTGGCAGGCAATGACGTCTTTCAGCCGGGTGGCGGCCCGGATCCTCTCGATCTTAGGCAGCACGAGGTCCAGGGTGAGGGCCATCTTCGACTCGGAATTGGAGATCTGGTACTCCAGCTCCCGGTCCGTGTAGAGTGGGTTCAGCATGACGGGAATCGCCCCCAGCCTCATGACGGCCAGGTTGGCGATGAGGACCTGGGGGATGTTGGGGAGCAGGATGGCCATCCTGTCCCCGCGCCGGAGGCCGAGGCCGGTCAGGGCGTTGGCGAAACGGTTCACCAGGCCGTCGAACTCCTCGAAGGACAGGCTCCTCCCCATGTAGTAAATGGCCGGCAGTTTCGGATATTGTTTGGCTGCGTCGGCCAGTATCTCCGGCATGGTCGTCTTCTGGACCTTGATCTCGGGAGGTACGCTGGGATGGTTCTGCTTGTGCCAGACTCTTTGAAACGACATGATATCTCCTTTCATGGCGAAGATTGAGATATCGAATCATGCGTGGCGACAGGTTTCACGATGCGCAGGACAGGGTGATTACCTCGGGGATGAGGGAGCGCCCGTGGCGAGATCCGGGTCTTCGCCGAGGCAACGGCCAGGCATCGGGACTTGTTCGCTCGAACCAATCGTCAGAACCTGTTCATGCTTGTTCGCTGAATCTCAAGGGTTGAATGACGAAGGTGGAAACCCCGCCTCCACAGGGTTTCAATGCGGCATTGTGCTCCTGCCCGGGGGCGGCCCCTTTTGGAGGCTTCCCCCGGACAGGGTGCGGTACATCCTTGGGGCAGGACCGGATCAGAGCACCTTGAAATGCTTGATGTCCATCAGGTTGCCCGTTCTCTTTTCCTCAAAGACGGCCTTGACCCGGGCCCCCACCTTCACCTTCTCCGGATCGGTGCTGTCCAGGAAATGGGTCAGGCAGGTATCGGCACCATCCAGCTTCACGAAGGCCCAGGTATAGGGAACGGGACGCTGGACCCCCGTGCTGGGATCCACGAATCCGAACTGGACGATGGTACAGACATAGACCGTCCCCTCGTCGGATACCGGGATGATGTCGTCCAGCGTCAGCCCCTTGAAGCAATGGCCGCAGACGGGCCGCGGGGGGACATATACCCGCTGGCACCCGGGGCACTTGATGCCGACGATTTTCTTGCTGTCCCTTAGCTGCTGCAGAAATAAGGAACCGTGCTTTCCGACGCTCCAGTTGAATGGCTGGCTGGCCTCGCCCGAAGAGATGGAAAGAAGTTCCACGTCTTCCCGTTTTTTATCGTTCATGACTTCCTCCCGATTGGTGCGTTTTCCACGTGATTACGCTGGCTTCTTCTTTCCCAGCAGCATGATGTCGCCCCAGTAGCAGCCGCCGAAGCCCGTGGCGAAGGCGAAGTTGACGTCTCCGCCCTTGACCTGCCGGGCGCCCGCCTTGCCCATGACCTGCAGCGCCGCCTCCCCGACCCGGATCAGGGCCGTCGCCCCGATGGCGTTGGAAGACATGACACCGCCGGACGGATTGATCGGAAGCTCGCCGTCCATGTCCGTAACCCCGTCCCAAAGGAGCCTGGGGCCTTCGCCATAGGCGCAGAATCCGATATCCTCAATCCATTTCAGGCCTGCATAGGAGTACGGGAGGTACAGCTCGCAGACATCGATTTCCTTGAGAGGCTCCTTGATCTTGGCCTTCTTGAAGACCGCTTTCGCGGCTTCGGCGATGGTGGTGTTGCGATCCATGTCCACGTCCCCGGCGTACACGAAATTGTGCCGGTTCGCCGTGGCGTGAACCCAGGCCGGGACAGGGGCGATCTTCTCCGCCTTCCCTTCCGCGGCAAAGATGACCGCCGCGGCCCCGTCGGTCCGGGGACACATGTCGCTCATCCGGAGCGGATAGGCGAGCATGGCGTTCTGCTCCGACCCTACGATCAGGTCGACCAGCTTCTCCGGCGGAATCCCCTTCATCCATTCCTGGTGTAGATGCGCGTACGGATTGTTCAGGGCGTGAAGCCGTTCCCTGACGGCGACCCGCGCCCCATCGCGCTCCGTGGCGCCGTAGTTGTGCATGTACTTGCTGGCCTCGATGGCCAGGCCGGCGACGGCGCCGCCGAGGGTCGGCCGCTCCCAGACCGGATGAAAGGCGGTGATGATCGCACCGGTCGTATCCGATTCGGAATTCTTCTCCCAGCCGATTGCCAGGACCCTGTCGAACATGCCCGATGCAACGTGATAATAGGCGCACATGGCGACGGTCGTCCCCGTCGTGCCACCCGTGCATACCTTGATGACCGGCTTCATCACGGCGCCGGATCCTTCCGCGGACCACATGTCGACGTAATTGATCCCCTCGAAGTGGTCCATGTTGCCGATGACGATGGCGTCGATATCCCGAATGGTCAGTTCCGCTTCCGCGAGCGCGGTGACGACGGCCTCGTTGATCAGCTCCACGCCGTTGACGTCTTTCCGGGAACTTCGCTGATAGGTCTGACCAAAACCGACAATGGCTACCCGTTTGCCCATAAAATATCCTCCTTACGCTCCCACGACATACACGCAGTGAGCCTGGCCACAGGGACCGTTGATCCCGTGGGCAAGTGCCGTCTTTGCTCCCTTCACCTGCCGCTTTCCCGCTTCTCCCCGGACCTGAAGGGTCGCTTCAATCAGCCTCACCATCCCGGCCACGAACACCGGATGGCTGGAGATGACGCCGCCGGACGGATTCACCGGCAGATCTCCCTTCATTCCCGTGACGTTCTCCCGGATGAGCTCGTACCCCTTTCCCTCGGGTGCGAACCCCAGTCCCTCGTACCACATGAGTTCCATATAGGAGTAAGCGTCATAGAGCTCCGCCACGTCCAGGTCCTTGAGCGGCTTCTTGATGCCGGCCATCTTGTAGGCCTTCCTCGCCGCCTCTTTCAGGGCCCTGGACTTCGCCAGATCGCGGTAGCCCAGGGTGAAGGAATCCGAGCAGTGCGCCACACCCTGGATCCAGACGGGATCTTTCTTGAACCGCTTCAGCCCCTTCTTGTTGGACAGGACCACGGCCGCAGCCCCGTCGCCGATGGGCGAGCAGTCGAAGAGCTTCAGCGGCTCGGCGATCTTCCGGGAGGCCATGACGTCCCCCACGGAGATCTTCATCGGCAGCTGGGCGTAGGGATTGTTCTTCGCGTTGCCGTGATTCTTGACGGAGACGCGGGCGAAGTCCTCCTCGGTCGCACCGCTCATGTCCATGTAGCAGCGCGCCTGCAGGGCGGCGGCCGACGTCGCGTCGATCCCCAGGCCACGCTGGTAGATGGGATCGAACATGGCGTTCGTGATCAGGTTCATGATGCTCTCGGATCCCTTCATGTGGGAGACGACCAGCGTCGTGTCGAACGAACCGGAAAGCGCGCGCATCATGCCGTAGAGAACGCCGAATGTCCCGTCGCCCTCCACCGTGGAGACGTCCTTTCCCCAGGAACCGGCCGCCTCCTGGACGGCCATGGACGAGATGGTCCGGCCGTCCCAGAAGTCGTTGGACACGGTGACCACGTTATCGATGTCGCCGACCTCCGCGCCGGCATCGGCCAGCGCCTTGGAGGCCGCTTCAAACACCATTTCCTCGAACGTATCGATCTTGCTGCGGGTGCAGGTGGTCTGACCTACACCGACAATTGCGATTTTGCTCATATCTCCTCCATGACTCCCTATGCCGGCGTAAAGTGTTTGATATCGGCGATTGTGCCTTCACGCTTCTCGGCAAAGACCGCCTTCACCTTCATGCCCGTTTTCAGCTTCGCAAAGTCCGTGTCGCCGATCAGGTGAAGAATGGCGCCGTCGGCCCCGTCGAGCTTGATGAGCCCATAGGCCAGCGGGGCTTTCCGGGGCTGCATTTCATGCTCGTAATGGACCACCGTGAAGGACTCCAGGACTCCCGTGTCGCCGACCTTGACCCACTCTTCCGTCGGGACGAAGCAATCTCCGCACGATTTCACCGGGGGAACGTAAACACGGCCGCAACCGGGGCACTTGGTGCCCCAGATTTCCTTGTTATCCCGGATGGCGACCAGGAAACGGCTGCCCGTTTTCCCGACGTTCCAGAGATAGGGAACCTTGATGCGGCCCGAATAGACCATGTTTTGAATGTTGTCTTTCCTGTCGGTCATACAAAACCTCCATCCTGCGGCGCCGCCGGGGTTCCGGGGAACCCGGGCGGCCGCATCAACTGAGTATGAATACGGCGCTCCCAGACCCGTGCAACACTTCGGGCCCGCGAAGGCGCGCCTTCACCGCATCGCTGTCACTTCTTGGGCAGACCGAGCATCTCCCGGGCCTGGGCGACCGTCGCCACCTCGCGGTTCATGATCTCGGCCATCTGCTTGACCCGCGCGACGAGCTGGGCGTTGCTCTTCACCTTCTCGCCCTTTTTGAAATACAGATTGTCCTCCATGCCGACGCGGACATGGCCGCCCAGCATGATGCCCATGGCGTTCATGGGGATCTGGAAGCTCCCCACGCCGATCACGGCAAACATCGAATTGGGGGGCATCTCGTTGATGAAGGACAGGACATTGGCGGGAGTCGGATAGGACGACGTCTGGAACCCCATGACGAACTGGATCATGAAGGGGGGATCGATGTTGCCCTCGCGGATCAGGTCCTGCAGGACCCAGTACTGTCCCGGATGGTAGATCTCCACCTCCGGCTTGATCCCCTTCTCCTTCATCGTCTTGGCGTAAAGATTGACGTCGGTGTAGGAGCAGGGGATGCAGGCGTCGAACACGAAACCGTCGCGGGGGTTGGCGATGGGGGGCTTCCGGTCCTTCAGGGGCATCTTCAGCATGAACGGCCCCAGGTTCAGGCTCGCCATGTCCGGGGGAGTGGAGGCGAAGAGGCAGCACATCCGCTGCTCCGTCGTCAGCCAGGGCCCGCCGCCCGTCGTGTTGTTGATGATGATGTCGGGGCAGCGCTCCCGGATCAGCTTGTTGATCCGCGCATAGTCCTCGGCGTTGGACGACGTCATCGACAGGTTGTCCGGCACCCGGGCGTGAATGTGGACGGAGACGGCGCCGGCCTTGTAGGCCTCGTAGACCTGGTCCGCCTGCTCCTCCGCCGTTTCGGGCAGGTTCATGTTGAATTCCTTGCCCTGGACCCCGCCGGTGATGGCGCAGGTGATCATCATGGGCGGGAAATTGCCCGTCATGTTCCTGGTCATCCACTCATACGGATTCCGATAATCCCAGATGTAATCCTCTTTCTTCATGCGGCACCTCCGGTCGTTTGATTTTGTCGAGCACGCTCCGTCGGCTGGCGCCCGGAGCCTTGCGGGATACACCTTGACGGCCCCTTGAAGAGCAAGGGGCATGCCGTTGACAAGATGATGCCCGCGATGCGTTTTCTTTCCCGGATCTTCGACTGGATGCGGGTTTGCAGGGCTGGTCCTTCCGGGAACCGGAAAGGCGGTGCTGTATGAAATTAACCCAGCCGCACCGGTTTCAGGCGGACCGGAGCCGGCCGGACAACTGCAACGAATCGATTATACTGGAATTTGGTTTGCTCGGATGAATACGGCCCAGAAAGTGGATGAAAACGGATCGCTATGCCACGGGAAGGGTGATCCGGAAATTTGTCCCCCTCTTCTCGTGGCTTTCAACCTCGATCATGCCGTTGTGGTCCTGGATGATCCGGTGGGAGACGGCAAGGCCGAGACCGGTGCCGATTTTCTTGGTGGTGAAGAACGGATCGAAGATCTTGTTGAGGTGGCTGACGGGGATGCCGACACCGGTGTCCTTGAAATTGATCACGATCCGCCTGTTTCGCTCGGGATGGGTCTGCACGGCCGTCGTGCTGACGACGATCTCGCCCTGCCCGCCGATCGCCTCGATGGCGTTGAGCGTCAGATTCAGGAACACCTGCCGGAGCCGCTGCGGATCCGCATTGATCGTCACGGAGCGGCAATCGAAGTCCTTCCGGATCGTGATCTTTCTCTTCACCGCCTCCTTGTTCAGGAGCGCGATCGTGGACGCCAGGAGGTCCACGACTTCCACTTCCTCCATCTGCAGCGGCAGGGGTCTCGCGAGATCGAGGACCTCCCGGAGCATCTTTTCCAGCCGGTCGACCTCCCCGATGATGCTCTGCAGGTCCTTCTTCTGGGGGCTGTCCTCTTCGTATTCCATCTCCAGGTTCTGAACCGTCGTGGCAATCCCCGACAGGGGGTTGCGGATCTCGTGGGCGATTACGGAGGCCACATGGCCGAGGGCGGCGAACTTCTCCACCCGCACCAGGTAGTCGTCCATCCGCTTCTTTTCCGTGACGTCGGTGACTTCCGTGACGACGCCGAGCGTTCCGCGGTTCTCGTCCACGATGGCGAAGCAGCTCAGGTTCAGGACCAGCCGTTTGCCGTCTTTGCGCTGGTAGGTCCGTTCGTAATGGCTGATGTGCTCCTGTCGCTTGAAGACATTGTAGAGACGGGTTCGTTCGTCATCGTCGAGATCCGACAGCTCCTGCGCGAGAATCTTGCGGGCATCGTCCTCCGAGATCCCCAGGATCTCCTCCGCCCGGGGATTGAAGTGGAGAATGTTGCCCCTGATATCGCTGATGACGATGCCGTCGACGGAGCACTTGATCACACCTTCGAGAAGAACCTGCTTCTCGTGCAGCTTGTTGTAGAGGCGGGCGTTCTCGATGACAATGGAGGCCTGGTTGGCGAAGATGACGAGGGCCTCGATTTCGTCCTGGGTGATCTCGATGCGCGTCCGGTAGCGGTCCGCACCGATGAAGCCCAGGATTTTCCCCTTGTGCTTCAGGGGAACATAGATGAGGCTCTGCCGCTCCTGACCCTGGCGGATATGAATCTGGTTTATGGCCTGGTCCAGGGCCGTGGCGTCGGGATCGTCCGCGGCGTTCTGGATGAACAGGGGAACACCCGACCGGATGACCCTTGTTTCATAACAGTCGTGGCGGTCCATGCTCAGGGGGGTTCTCCGGGCGTGCCGCTCCCCGTCTTCCGTAAAGCCCTTCACGCACTGGCACCGGAGCTTTGCCCCGTCCTCGCTCAGGAGCATGATGACCGCCCGGTCGAAATGGAGGGCCGCCATCGCGCGATCGAGGATCTCGTGAAACACCTGGTCGAGATCGGGGGCTTCGGTCAACAGGGAGGTGAGGTCGTGGATGTGGCTGAGGAGGGTGTTTTTCAGGTTCAGCTGGTCGGATAATCCATGGTTTTGAGCCGCGCGTTCCGTCTTCAATCCCCTCATGGAACACCTCGACAGGGAAGATGCTGAAAACGAAGGCAGAGCGGGAAGCCTTCACCTGGAAGACTTCCCGCCCCTCTCTGAAACCTGGAACTGCCGTAAAACCGATACCTCACTGTGAACCGGATGGCAACCCCTGAGAACAGATGAACACTGTATGCAGGTTAGACCGCAAAGCTTTCCTCCGGAATGTCGAGCATGGAGAGATCTTCACTCTTGATCGCCTTCACGGTCGCATCCACTTCCGGCAGGACGTGGTTGATGAAGTACTTTGCCTCCTCGACCTTGCCGATGTAAAAAGCCGCCTCCGTGTCGCTCCCGGCCAGGGCCGCGAGTTTCGCTTTATCTTTAACGTCGATCTTCTGCGCGGCACAGATGGACTCCAGCTTTTCCTGGGCGATGCCGGCCTCCCACAGGAGGAGCCAGGCCATGACGATCTTGCCCATCATCATCATGAACGGATAGGCATTGCTGATGGGGATCATGAATTTCCCGGATTTGACGCTGCCCGCGAAATACATGGCCATCTCCGCCAGGGTGCTCACCGCCTGCTGTACATCGGCGGCCAGGGGCTTCAGGGCCTCGTTCGCCTGGCACTTCGCCACGGTCGCGTTCATCTCGCCGAGGAGGCTCATGAAGTAGAGGCCCTTCTTCTGGCCGAGCTTGCGCCCGACCAGGTCCAGCGACTGAATGCCGTTCGTCCCCTCATAGATCGAGGCGATCTTGATATCCCGCATGAGCTGCTCCACGGGATATTCGGCGCAGTACCCGTAGCCGCCGTAGGTCTGGATGGCGATTTCGGTGACCCGGAAGGCGATGTCCGAGCAGTAGGCCTTGCAGAGAGGCGTCAGGACCTCCATGATGCCCTTGTACTTCTCGCGGTCCGCCTCCGATTCCATGCCCTCCTCGCGGTCCAGGCAGTAGGCCGTGTAGTACAGCATGGCGCGCATCCCGTCGACGTGTGCCTTCATCCACAGGAGCATCCGCCGGACGTCGGCGTGCTGGATGATCGGGACCCGGGGGGCCTCCGGATTCTTCATGTTGAGAAGCGAAGAACCCTGCAGCCGCTCTTTCGAATACTGGAGGGCGTGCAGGTAGGCCATGGATGCGGCGGCCAGTGACTGGAGCCCCACGCCGATGCGGGCCTCGTTCATCATCTGGAACATGACCTTGATTCCTTCGCGCTCCTTGCCCAGGAGCTCCGCGTAGCAGTCTCCGTTGTCGCCGAAATTCATGACGCAGGTGGAGCTGCCGTGCAGTCCCATCTTGTGCTCGATGCCGCCGATCGAAAAGTCGTTGCGGCGTCCCATCGTCCCGTCGTCGTTGACGATGTACTTGGGAACCAGGAAAATGGAGATGCCGCCCGTCCCCGGGGGATCTCCTTCGATCCGGGCCAGGACGGGATGGATGATGTTTTCCGTCAGGTCATGATCGCCCCCGGTGATGAACTGTTTCGTTCCCTGGAGACGGAACGTGCCATCGGGCTTCCGGATGGCCTTGCATTTCAGGGCACCCACGTCGGAGCCGGCGGAGGGCTCCGTCAGGGCCATCGTGCCGCCCCAGATCCCGGCGTACATTTTTTCCATATATTTTTTCTTCTGGGCGTCCGTGCCGAAGACTTCAATCAGGTGGGCGGCCGCTTGTGCCGGCTCCGGATAGATGAAGAAGGAGAAGTTGTGGATGAACCACTCCTTGGCCGCCAGCGTGATCGAATAGGGAAATCCCTGGCCGCCGGCCCCCTGTGACACGCCCATGTTGATCCAGCCGCCGTCCCGGTAGACATCGTAGCAGCGCTGGAAGGACGGCGGCACATGGACCTGGCCGTCTTCCAGCCGGCAGCCTTCCCGGTCTCCCGGTACCAGGGTCGGGAAAATCACGTCCACCGCCAGGCGCTCCGCTTCCTTCAGCACCATCTCGAACGTTTCCTGCGAAAAGTCCGCCCATTTCGACATCCCGCAGAGATCTTCCGTCTTGAGCATCTCTTGCAGGACGAATATCTGATCCCGTCGATCCAAAATCAAACTCGCCATATATCCTCCAAAATACAACAGTTTCCCGGCCGTCGGCAATTTGCTCCCGTTCCGGTCCGCAGCCTCGGACGGCCGCCGGACGGATCCGTATTCCGGATGCGGCGACGGCGGCTGAAAATCAAATTGCTCCCGGGAGCGTCGTGTCTGAATAAAAGGAGTCACCGCTCCCGGATGCGGCACGGGAGCAGTGACAAGGGGGTTCTCAGGAAACGGCTGCCACGAACGATCCCACAATCTTGACGCTGCCGGTGGCATCCGCCGACTGGATCTCGCAGCGGATTCTCTTCTCGCCGGCCTCCTCGAATTTTTCGACGACCGTCCCGGTCACGATGATCGTCGCCCTGTCCTTGGAGCCCGGGTCGTCCAGATCCATGGGTTCCGTCATGGCGGAGAACCGGACGCCGAACTTGCGCAGGTTCTTGTCGTCGATCCACTCCGTGATGGCGCGCCCCGTGATGCCCATCACGAGCATCCCGTGGGAGATGATCCGCGGCATGCCGAACATCTTGGCGAACGTCTCGTCGTGGTGCAGAGGGTTGAAGTCTCCCGATGCGCCGGCATAGCGGACGATATGCGTGCGCGTAATAGGGTCCGATGTGAAGGTCGGCATCGCGTCGCCGACATTGATGCTATCGTACGTCAATGCTTTCGTCATGGCCTCCTCCTATCTCTCAACCAGGGTCGTGCGATTCCGGATCACGACCTCGCCCCGCTGATTCTTGATTTCCGTCTCCAGAACCGTGAATTCCATGAATTTCCCGGGCTTGCCCTTCTTTTCCTTATCGTACATGTCCACCACCTTGGTGACCCCCGTCATGACATCGCCCGGATAGATCGGCGCCAGGTATTCATACTCCTCTTCGCCGTGAAGCAGCCGGCCCAGGTTGATGTTGATCGCCTGGATCATGGGCATCAGTCCCTCCCCTCCCCACAGGGCGAAGCACGTCTGGAAGGTAGGTGAGGGAATCACATCCTTGTAACCCGCCGCCTTTGCCGCTGCGCTGTCAGCATAGATCTGCTTGATCTGGCTCTTGCTTTCCTTCTGCGAGATGGCGATGGCGAACTCGGCGATCTTCCCCTTTTCCACTTCGTAGACGTAGGGGGGAAACTCCAGTCCCAACTTCGATTTGTCTGCCATGTGAACCTCCCATTCTGTTTGATCTTCTTGGGTGTTTTGTTACCGACGGGAATGGGAGGGCGAAGACGCCCTCCTTCCCCTCGCTATGAGAAGAGTCCCGTCTTTTCGAATCCGTCGATCTCCTCCTCGTCGTACCCCAGGCCGAGAAGGACTTCCCTGTTGTTTGTTCCCGCCTTCACCCCGGAACGGCGGTAATGGGGCGGCGTTTCAGAAAACTTGATGGGACAGGCGGGCTGCCTCACGGCGCGGCCGTCGGGCAGGGCGACCTCGGCCACCCAGCCCCGATCCCTTGCCAGGTCGCTGTCGAATGCCTCCGACAGGGACCGGACGGGCTCCATGCAGGCGTCCGTCTCCGCGAAAATTGCTTCCCATTCCGACAGCGTCTTTTCCGCAAAGATCGCCCGGACCTCTTGCTTTACCTTTGCACAGTCCGGCGGCACGACACCGCCGTTAGCCAGGTCCGGACGGCCGATGGCCCGGCAGAAAGCGCTGAAGAACTGGGGCTCGATGCCCCCGAAGCCAAGATAACCGCCGTCCGCCGTCCGGTAGAAATCGTAGAGGGACCCGCCGTTCAGGATGAAGCCCTCCCTCTCGACCTCCTCCCCCACCGCCAGGCAGGCCGCGGCGGCCATGGCATTGAAGGCGGCCGCCCCGTCCGTCATGGAGATGTCCAGATACTGGCCCTTCCCGGTCTTCAACCGGTGGATGACCGCGGCCAGGATCGCAATGATGGAGTGATTGGAGCCCGACGCCACATCGGCGATCTGCATGGGCATCGGAACGGGTCCTTCTTCCTTTCGCCCCGCGTAGCCCATGAGTCCCGAGAGGGCCAGGTAGTTGATGTCGTGGCCGGCCCTGTCCCTGAACGGGCCCGTCTGTCCGTATCCAGTCAGGGAGCAGTAGATCAGGGCGGGGAACTTCTCCGCCAGCTGACCGTAAGCCAGTCCGAATTTCGCCATGACCCCCGGACGGAACTGCTCGATCACGATGTCATGGCTTTCCAGCAGGCGATGGACAACCTCGATTGCCCGGGGATCCTTGAGGTTCAGCGTCAGGGACCGCTTGCCCCGTCCCAGGTAGGCCGAGGCGACGGACAGGTCCGTACCCGGCAGGAACGGCGGCAGGAAGGCCGTCAGGTCCGGCCGGCTCCCGGAGACGACGGACAGGACGTCCGCCCCCAGGTCGGCGAGGGTCATCGTGGCGTACGGCCCCGGCAACAGTGTCGTAAAATCCAGAATTTTAAGGCCTTCCAGGGGTCCCGACATGGAATCGCCCCTCCTACAGGCCCATGAACCGGGCGATGATGGTCTTCATGATCTCGTTGGTGCCGGCAAAGATCCGGGTCACCCGGAGATCCCGCCAGGAGCGGGAGATGGGGTATTCGTCGCAGTAGCCATATCCTCCGTGAAGCTGGAGGCATCGATCCGCGACGCGGTTGGCCATGTCGCTGATCCAGTACTTGGCCATGGACGTCTCGATGATGATCTGCTTCCCTTCCATGTGGTCGGCCACGAGTTTGTCAACGAAGGTGCGGCCGATTTTGATTTCCGTGGCCATCTCCACGAGCTCGAACTGGTTGTGCTGGAACTTGGAGATCGGCTTTCCGAATACCGGCCGCTCCTGGCAGTACTTGATGGTGTATTCCAGCATGAACTCGGCGGCGGCGACGGCGCCGATCGACAGGACCAGACGCTCCTGCTGGAGCTTCTGCATCAGCTTTAAAAATCCCGTGCCCTTCTCCCCGAGCCGGTTGCTCTTCGGGATCCGGCAGTCCGTGAAATACAGCTCCGACGTATCCTGGCTGTGCCAGCCCGCCTTCTTGATCTGCCGGCCCTTTTCGAAGCCGGGCGTTCCAGCCTCGACGAGGAACAGGTCCACCGCCTTGTGGGGGTTGCTCTCCGCCGGGTCCTTGGCGGCCACAACGCACAGGTCACAGTTGATCCCGTTGCTGATAAACGTCTTCTGCCCGTTCAGGATGAAGGAGTCCCCGCTCTCCGCTGCGGTCATCTTCATGGCCGCCAGGTCGCTTCCCGCATTGGGCTCCGTCATGGCCACGGCGGTGATGCAGTCGCCGGTAACGCAGCCGGGGAGATATTTGTGCTTGTGATCCTCGGATCCAAAGGAAAGGATGTAGGGAACAATGATGTCGCTGTGCAGCGAGGCGGTGAGCCCCCAGAAATTCGCCCGGGCCATTTCCTCGTTGACGATCACCGAGTACAGGAAATCCGCGCCCGGTCCGCCGTACTCCATGGGAACCGACGTCCCCAGGAACCCCTGCTGCCCCATCTTCTGCCACGCACTCCGGGGAACAATGCCGGCCTCTTCCCACTCCTCGACATGGGGAATCAGCTCGTTCGCGACGAACTTCCGCATGGTGTCGCGGAACATCTTGTGTTCATCCGTGTAATTGAGAATGTCCATACGTTGTCTCCTTGACGAAATGCCGATGATTCAGAAAGCAATGTTGATTGCTGCGGATACCATGTCTTTCGTGTCCGGGTTGCCTGCCCGGGGCTTGGGGACGGACCCCTTCACCCCGGGCAGGGTGTAACGGATGGGAACTATTTACCGAGCTTGCCGATGATGGAAATGGCGCACACGTTCTGGTGCGGGAATCCACCCAGATTGTGCGTCAGGCCGTAACGGGGATCCTTCAGCTGGCGCTCCCCTGCCTTTCCCTGCAGCTGCAGGTACATCTCGTAGATCATCCGGAGTCCCGAGGCACCGATCGGATGGCCGAAACACTTGAGGCCGCCGTCGATCTGCGCCGGAACCTTGCCGTCCCGGTCGTACATGCCGTCCAGGGCATCCTTCCAGGCCTGGCCCGGCTCGGAGATGTGGAGATCTTCGTAGCTGACCAGTTCCGTGATGGAAAAACAGTCGTGGAGCTCGATCATGCTGATCTCTTCCTTCGGATTGGTAATGCCGGCCTCTTTGTATGCCGCGGTGCTGCACTTGCTTGCCGTGACGAAATGGTCACCGGCCCACTCGTTGAAGCCGCCTTCATAACCGTTGCTGACGGATAATTGGACCGCCTTGACGGTGATGATGTCCTTCTTCCCGAGTTTCTTGGCGATTTCCGGGGTCGTCACGATCGCGCAGGCCGATCCGTCGGAGACGCCGCAGCAGTCAAACAGGCCCAGGGGCCAGGCAATGATCGGGGCGCCCAGGACCTGGTCCATCGTAACCGCCTTCCGCAGGTGGGCCTTGGGATTCAGGGCACCGTTGGCATGGCTTTTCACCGACACGTGGGCAATGGCCCGCTTGATGTCGTCGTTCTTGATCCGGTTCTTGGCCACATAAGCCGATGCGAGCTGGGCGAACAGGCCCGGCGCCGTCGCATTGGGAAACCACTGCCAGACCAGGCTCCCCGCCGTCGCACCCCACGCGGGAAGTCCACCGTACCCCGTGTCCTTGAGCTTTTCGACGCCCAGCGCCAGGCAGATGTCATAGGCACCCGAGGCGACACCGTACACCGCCCCCCGGAAAGCCTCCGTTCCCGTAGCGCAATAGTTCTCCATCCTGGAAACGGGGATGTTGGGCAGGCGAAGGGCAACGCTCATGGACGGCGAGCCCTTGCCGACATTGACCTCGTCCATACAGACCCCGAACCAGGCAGACTGGATTTCCTTCTTCTCGATCCCGGCATCGGCGATCGCTTCCTGAAAGGCCTCGACCATCAGGCCCTCCGCTCCCATATCCCATCGCTCTCCGAACCGGCTGCAACCCATACCGATGATCGCGACTTTGTCTCTAATTCCCGTAGCCATGGTAGTACCTCCCCAATCGTTAGAATTTGAACAGTTTGCCGATGAGCTGGGATTTCATCATGTCGCCGCTCACCTTCAGTTTGCCGGCGGAGAAGGCCTTCATGCCGTCCAGCTTGCCGGTGATGAGGTCGACGAAGTCCGCGTCGGCCATGCCGATGGTAGTGGTAGCGCCGTCGACCTTTCCCGCCGATACCGTGCAGGCACCGTCCTTCACGGTGACGAACCAATCACCGCCCGTCGGGCCGGAGATGTTGAACTGGAAGACCACATCCTTACCGGCAGCCGCGGCTGCGTTGAATGCGGACGGCATCTTGTCGAAGATCCCCTTGACGTCCATCGCACCACCAGCCTTGGGCGCCTCGCTGCCCGCCGGTGCCGGCGGCATGAGGAACGTCATGATGGCCGCGTTCAGCTCTCCGTAGTACTTCGCGCCGGCCATGTTGTTGATCTTCTCCCAGTTGTCGCGGATGTCCTCCGGCGTCGGCACTTTCCCGGCTTCGCCCAGTGTGACCCCGGGGCCGGTCATGATGGCCGCGCGGCTGTAGTATCCGGCGCCCACGTTGAAAATGCTCCCGTTCTCCTTGCAGTCCTCGGAGCAGAGATAAATCGTGAGACCGGCGACATAATCGGGGCTCATCTTCTGGAACATCTCCGGCGGCATGACGTCTTCCGTCAGCCGGGATGCCGCGATCGGCGCAACCGTGTTGACAAAGATGTTGTACTTCCCGCCCTCTGCCTTGAGGGTGTTCATGAAGCCGACCAGCCCCAGCTTGGCCGAGGAGTAGTTCGTCTGGCCGAAATTGCCGTACAGGCCCGCCGCAGACGTCGTCATGACGATCCGGCCGTACCCGTTCTCCCGCATGGCCTTGAAGGCGGGACGCGTCACGTTGTAGGCGCCGTTCAGGTGGACCGCCAGGACGGCCGCCCAGTTTTCCGGCTCCATCTTGAGAAGACCCTTGTCTCGCAGGATCCCCGCATTGTTGATCAGGATGTCGACTTTGCCGAAAGCATCGAGGGCCGTCTTCACGATTCCCTCGCCGCCCTGAGGCGTGGCCACATTGTCGTAATTGGCGACGGCTTCGCCGCCCAATGCTTTGATCTCATTGACGACCAGGTCTGCCGGACCGGCTGCACCCGCTCCCGATCCGTCCCGGGCTCCGCCAAAGTCGTTCACCACGACCTTCGCCCCGCGGCGACCCAGCTCCAGTGCATAGGCCCGTCCCAAACCGGCGCCGGCGCCCGTCACGATGGCTACCCGGCCCTGGAAGTCGACCTCGGGAATCCAGTCGGTCTGGGGCACAGGCTTCCAGAAATACTGGGAGAAGCCGCGCGCCTTGTCGGCAACCCTTCTGCGGAAGGACAGCGTCACGGGCATGCCGACCTTGAGGTCGTTCAGCTCGCAGTCGGTGAAGTCGGCCACAAAGCGTCCGCCGCCCTCAAACTGCACCAGGCCGTAGATCGCCGGCGGATCGACCGACACCGCCAGCAGGTCGCCGGTGAAGCTCTTGATTCGCGCCGGAACGCCTGCGAACTCGTAATCGTCCATGGGCCCCACGTGGCCGCAGGCGGGGTTTACGCAGATATCCGCCGGCGGGAACTGGGGCGTCCCACAAGCCGTACACTTGCCGCCGACCATGCCGAGGATCATCTTGCGGTTCCGCCACAGGGCCGTCATGGCCGTCTGGACCGGCGCCTCCGCCCGAATGCCCGTCTCCGGATCGATCAGCTCGCGGAACTTGAGGAACTTCATGTAGTTATCCGTCGTCTTCTTCTTGGCCAGCGAACCCTTCACGCCCGCCCTCGCGGCGAGCTTCGTGATGTTCTCCGTCACCTTGAAGTACATGGCGTCGCATCCCTGACCAAAGCCGGCCACCAGGATTCCGTCGCCCGGCTTTGCCGTCTCGAGGGCCGATACGAACATCAGCAGGGCATGGGCCGTGCCGGTTTCCCCGCAGACTTCGTGCATCGTGTCGACGAGCTTGTCTGCCGAGGCGCCGAGCTTCTTCGCGATGGACCGGTGCTCGGCCTTGAAGATGCACGGGAAGACGAGTTTCTGGACATCGTCCATGGTGATCTTCAGCTTCTTCATGAGGCCGCCGACCGCCTCGGGGATGAACTTGGAGTAGCCTTCCTCACGGAGCCAGCGCTCTTCCCAGGTGTAATCGAACTCGGACCAGGAACCGCGGAAATGGTCCACGAAGTCGTACGTGACGCTGTAGGAACCCTTGAATTCTGCCACGACGTCGTCGCTGCCGACCATCAGGGCCGCCGCGCCGTCGCCGAACCACATTTCATAGAAGCCGGCCGTCCTGGTGTGGCGCTTGTCCGAAGCGGCGACCAGGATGGTCTTGCGGTTGCCCGCTTTCGCGACGTCAAGGGCCGTCAGGAGGCCCGTGGTCCCTGCCCGCTGGGAGGACGTGAAGTCCGCCGTATTGATGTCGCTCCGCAGATTCAGCGCCGTCGCCAGGATTCCCGCATTCTGCCGGTCGCTGAAGGGGAGGGTCGTCGAGCAGAGATAACCCGCGTCGATCTTCTTCTTGTCCTTGCCGATCAGGCAGTCCTGCGCCGCCGCGACCGCCATGGTGAGGCTGTCTTCGTCATAGTTGCACATGGAGCGCTCGCCCTGGGCGACGCTGATGAGCGCCGGTGCGAACCAGCCCATGGCCTGGTAGATTGCCATCCGGTCCAATCTCAGGCGGGGGATATAGGCTCCAAATGATGTAATACCGACCATTGTCTTACCTCCTTCATTCACGTGTATTGCGTTCGCATTTTCGAATCGTTCGTCCCGAAGGATCCCGCCTCAGAATTTGAACAGCTTCTCCAGGAGCTGCGACTTCATCAGGTCGCCTTCTATCTTCAGCTTGCCGGAGGTGTAGGCCTTCATGGCGTTCATCTTCCCGTTCATGAGATCGAGATAGTCGCCGGCGGCCATCTTCAGCGTGCAGCCGGGGCTCGCGTGGGTTCCGGCCGCCACCGTCAGGGCTCCGCCTTTGATATCCGCGTACCAGTCGCCGCCGCCGTCGCCGGAGATACAGTACTGGAAAACCACGTCCGTTGTGGCCGCACCCGCCTGGAAGGCACCGGGCATGGCAGCGAAGACATCTTTCACCGCGGCAAATCCACTGCTGCTCTTCGGGGCTTCCTTCTTCCCCTCCAGGGCCGCGAGGACGTCACCGAGAACCAGCTCGTTCAGGTTGCTGTATTCCCTGGCACCCTTCAGATCGGCGATCTTCGCCCAGTTGACGGAGATGTCTTCGACGGAAGGGATCTTCGTTCCGCCGCCGAGAACGACACCCGGGGCCGTCATGATGGCGGCGCGATTGTAGAAGCCGGCGCCGCAGTTGTAGACGTGGCCTGTGTCCCCACACTCTTCCGAGCAGAGGTACAGGACGATGGGAGACACGTACTCCGGTTTCAGCTTGTCCAGCATGTCCGGCGGCAGGATGTCTTCCGTCAGCCGCGAGGCGGCGATCGGGGCAATGGTGTTGACCTTGAAGTTGAACTTCCCGCCTTCCAGCTTCAGGGTGTTCATGAAGCCCACAAGACCCAGCTTGGCCGAGCTGTAGTTCGTCTGGCCGAAATTGCCGTACAGGCCCGCCGCGGAGGTCGTCATGACGATCCGCCCGAATCCGTTTTCTTTCATCGCGCCGAAGGCCGGGCGGGTCACGTTGTAGGCGCCGGTCAGATGAACGTCGAGCACGATCTGCCAGTTCTCCGGTTCCAGCTTCAGGAGACCCTTGTCCCGGAGAATGCCTGCATTGTTGATGAGGATGTCCAACTTCCCGAAGGCGTCGACGGCCGTCTTGACAATGTTCGCACCGCCCTCTGCGGTGGCGACGCTGTCGTAATTGGCCACGGCTTCTCCGCCCAGTGCCTTGATCTCATCGACGACCTTGTCCGCCGGACCTGCGGCCCCGGCGCCGGAGCCGTCCCGGGCCCCGCCGAAGTCGTTGACGACCACCTTGGCCCCGCGCTTGGCGAGCTCCAGGGCGTACACGCGGCCCAGGCCGCCGCCCGCGCCGGTTACGATGGCCACGCGGCCATCAAAACGAATTGCGCTCTTTTCTCCCATAATCAGTCTCCCTTCTGTGGAATACGTGCTGCAAGAGTTCTGTTATATCTTCCGAGCGGCCCGTCCGGAGGGCGGGTCCGCCCTTGTCATTCCACTGCGTAGTCCACCTCATGGGCGAACGCCGGCAGATGGATAAACTTCAGGGTCTGCTTGACCAGCCGGATGTAGTCCTCCCGGTCCGTGTCCACCATGGGACGGAACAGGTTCTCTCCAGAGACGAAATTGTGGATGGAATTCATCAGGGCCAGAATCTCCATCCTCACGTGGGGGGAGAGATTCCTCTTGTCCTTTGCCAGCCCCATGGATCGGGCGACATCCGCCGTGAATTCGGGGATCTTGAAGTCGAGTCCATCACCTTCCCGGGTCTTGCCGAAATAGCGGAAGAGGATCAGGTTGGAGCATTCGGGGTGATCGAAGAGATAGTCCGTCATCATCTCGATGGAGATGGCGAGGCGGTCATTGCGGGGCAGGCCGTGGATGATCTTTTCGACCTCGATCAGCTTCCGGCTGAGGTCGCTGCAGATGTCGAGGACGACGGCCTCGTAAAGATCGCCCTTCTCCCCCCAGTGATAGTGCAGGGTGGACATGTCGATGGCGACTTCCTGGGCGATCATGCGGGTCGTCGTGCCATGGAAGCCATACTGCCCGAAAAGCCGGCGGGCCACCGCCAGAATCCTCCCCTTCATCGACTGGGGGTCTTTCCGGGCCTTCTCCAGGATTGTGGCCATTTCAGGCTCCCATCAACAATTTCCAGCGGACCGTTCCATTGGCGTGTTCCATCTGGCTATTCCATATGCTTGTTCCATCAAATGATGGGCAGACTATGCTGAAAGAAATTTCTTGTCAAGGGATTTGTGGGGGAATGTGTGGCGGAATTTCACCGGCGATTGATCTTGCTGTATTCATTACTGTATTACGAAAAGAGTCGGATGGAGCACCCATGGGGCTCGTCCCGGCCGAGGTGCCTCTCAGGGAGGCGATGGATTTCTTTTTTTGCGGGATCCGGCGCGAACGAGGCTCGAAACGCCGCCTTATGCGGTTGACAATCCCCGCAGCCTTTCATATTGTGCAGCAAATTCCACCCGACAGGAGCGGACCCCATGAAAAACCGTTTGAAAGGCTGCCGTCGTATCCTTCTTATTATCGTTTTGCTGGCCCTCGTTTTCCCGACCCTCCCTGCGCTTTCTTATGAGCGGGAGATCGCCAACCTCTCGTCGATCCTGTCGGCTGAAATCGCGAAGTCCGGGAAGAAGAGCATCGCGGTGGTCGACTTCACCGACCTCCAGGGGCGCGTGAACGAATTGGGGAGATTCATCGCGGAAGAGATGTCGGGAAACCTGACATCCCATTCCCAGGGCTTCGACGTCCTGGACCGGAATCACATGAAACGGATCCTCGAAGAGCAGAAGCTCTCCCTGACCGGCCTGATGGATCCCGAGGCGATCAAGAAAATCGGTAAACTGGCGGGGGCGGAAATCATTGTCACCGGGACGATCACCCCGTTCGGCGACAGCATTCGCGTATCCTGCAAGGCCATCGACACGGAAACGGCAAGGGTGACCGGGTCCGCCCGCGGGGACATCGCGAAGACAGTGACCATCGCCGACCTCCTGAAACTCGGAGTCACCGACGGCTCGCAGCCTTCCGGACGTTCCGACCGACCGGCCGGAAGGACGGACAGAGTCGTCCGTCCCGCCGAAGAAAGGAAGAAGGTACCGGCGGGAAAAATTACATGGGATTTTGAAACGGGCGACCTGCGGGGATGGCAGAGCACGGGAACCGCCTTCAGCACCCAGCCGACGTACGGCGACAACCCGACGGCCCGCCATCGGGGCCAGCCCTCCCACCACCAGGGAGACTACTGGATCGGCGGCTATGAAAACCGGCGTTTCCCCTCCGATCCGCCCGGTCGCACTCAGGGAGACGGACCCCAGGGAACCCTGACCTCCGATCCATTCACGATTGACACGCCCACCATCAACTTTCTCATCGGCGGCGGGTGCGACATCAACACGGTGAGGGTCGAGCTCGTGGTGAACGACCAGGTTGTCCAGAGAGCAACGGGACGATGCACGGAGACCTTGGAGCGCATGACCTGGGACGTCCGGGCATACCAGGGCCAGGCCGCGCAGTTCCGGCTGATCGACCACTCCAGCGGCGGCTGGGGGCACATCAACTTCGACGATGTGAGATTTTGACGGTCTGACCGGCCCGTTCCCGATTGCGAAGGCGTCTTCGGGGACGGCCATCCTGCACGGATCGGCATGGGGGGAGACGCTTTTCCTCTTTTCATGGCCGGTGATGGGGATCCGGGTGGGGGAAGGTGCGATCTAGCAAAAAAGGGGTTGCGGAGATGATCCGCAACCCCTTGATTTTATATTTGGCGTCCCCACAGGGAGTCGAACCCTGGTTACCGGCGTGAAAGGCCGGTGTCCTAGGCCACTAGACGATGGGGACATCCTTTCCGGTAAGAGGCGCCATATATCCGGATGGACTGAGGTTGTCAAGGAACAATTGACCAGCCTTCCGAGAGTGTGCAGAGGCAGTGGATCGATTAGAAATCATTGCTTAATCCGCCTTGAAGGTGCGGGTTATGATATTTGTGACCGAAGGAGCATTTGCATTGTATAAATGGAAACTAAAATCTGTGGTGGCTTTTTTTTATGGAAGATCAACACAACGATCTTATCGAAGAAATTCAAAATCTTCCCCGTATTTCCGCCTCTGAAGATTTCTCAGAAAGAGTAATGAAGAAGGTTCTTTCCGTCCGGCCGACGGTGATGGACCGGATCCGGGCGATCCTGCTCCGGCCCCACCACAACGCCCTGATGGATCCGCGGGGCATCCTCTCTTCACCGAAAACAAAGGCCGAGTGCTCTTTCACGTTTATTCTCACGGCGGCCTTCTACCTTGTCATCGGCGTCATCCTGATGTCGGGCCTCAAGGCATCGGTAAGCGATCTGACCCTGAACGAATGGATCCGCACCCAGCCGCAGTTCATCATCCTTTCCGCCTTCTGGCTGTTCAGCCTCGGGATGATCATCCTTTTCGACGGCCGCCTGGCGCTGATCGGGGCCAAGGGAGGAACGCTACTGTTCGTCCTGGCAACCCTTGTGCACAGCCTTTTATACACCGTATCATCATCGCTGCCGGCCAAATACATGTCCATCCTGCTTTCCACAACGGCAACGCTGATCGGGATTCTTCTTTATTACAACCTGTCGGGATTCTCGAAGTCCCGGACCAAGGCCGTCGGAAATCACCGGCGTCCGCTGAAAAACGCCTGAAGCGGAGAGGAGACGAAATGACGAGGCATTTTTCGAGTACTTCCCGCGGCTTCACGCTGATCGAGGTGATCGTCACCCTGATCCTGATCAGCATCCTGGCCGCAGTGGTCGTCGGCGGCATGGCAACCGACGTATCCAGCACAAGACTCGCCGCGCAGCGGGAAGTGCTCAAGGCCGATATCCGCTATGCCCAGTCCCGGTCCATGAACTCGAACCTGATCTGGGGCATCCATTTCAACAGTGGCAGTTACTCGCTTTTTAATTACGACAGCTCCACAGGCAACTACAATACAAACCAGATTTTCCCTTATTATGAATCCGGCGATCCCAATCCGTCCAAGAGCATGCCGTCCGGGATGACCGCTTCGGGGGCCGTGGCCTTCGATTTCTTCGGCCGTCCGTATTACCTGGCAAGCCCGTCGGGCACTCCGACAACGACCCCCTATACCGGCCAGATCTCCCTGTCCGGAATCACCATCACCGCCGACACAGGATTCGTGCCATGAAAACAATCCACAGACGAAAGAAAAGCAACGCCGGGTTCACCTTGCTGGAGGTCATCGTCAGCCTGACCATCGCCGCCATCCTGGGGGCGCTGCTGGTATCCGTCGTGGGAACCGCCGTGACGGGAAGCGCCCAGCTGCCCTACCGGCTGGTCAAGGTGTACGACATGAACCAGGTCATGGACAACATCACCGCCGACTACATCAGCATGCTTCCCCAGACCAACGACGTGCTGACGGTGCTGAAAACCCGAATTGACAGCAAAACCGGCAATTACGGCAACTACACGTCCACCACTTCCTGGATCGCATATACCGGCTCCGGAGCCACCCTCACGGAAGGAAGCGGCACATCGACCGGGGGAATTCTGAAAGTCGTCATCGCCCCGCCCAGCGGCGGCTCCGGCGTGACCCACTCAGCCCTGTTCACGAGATAAACAGGCCCTCTCAGAGAGAACACAAGGAGACACCTCAAATGAGACTCCATGGAAACAACGAAAAAGGGTTCACGCTGATCGAAGTGGTCGTATCCCTCGTCCTGGTCGGGATCATGGCGGCGATCGCCGGCCTGGGAATCGTCCAGGCCACCAAGGCCTTCATCTTCACCAAGGAGGCGTCCGTCCTCGGCCAGAAGGGCGACCTGGCCATGTCGAGGATCCGGCGCTCCGTTCAGAACCTGACGAATATCACCGCCGCAACAGCCACATCCCTGACCGTCCAGAGGTTGGACAAGGGTGTCACGGTGACGGAGAGCTACAACTACTCGGGCGGCGTCCTGACGCTGTCCTACAACGGCGGCACGGCCCGCACGCTCACCGATTCCCTGCAGGCTTTTTCCCTTGCTTTTGCGAAATCGGACGGCTCCACCTGGACGACCTCCAGCAAGGCGGCCGACCTGGCGACGGTTGCGGTGAGCTCCACCATTGCAGGCTCCCAGGGAGCATCGGTTACCTATGCCGACAAGGTGGTTCCCCGCAACACCTTCATGCCGGGGGGAAAGGCCTTTACCCCCGCGGGCATGACCTCCGGCGGCTTCAGCTGCTTCGTGGCCACCGTCGCCTATGGAAACGGCGACTATCCCTCCGTCAAGGTGCTCCGCCAGTTCCGCGACCTCGTCCTCATGAAGTTCTCCGCCGGACGGGCCTTCGTCGCCTGGTACTATCGGGTCGGCCCTGGACTCGCCGACTCGTTCAAATCCAGCGACATCTCGAAAATGTTCGTACGGATCGCCCTCCTGCCCTTTGTCGGCACAGCGTTCCTGATCCTCTATTTTCCCGCCGGGATTCCGCTTTTCCTGCTCATGGCCCTGATCCTGGCGCGGCTGGCCGTAAAGACGAATATCTTTCAGCGGGTTCTGCAGAAAAGACCCTATCTGCGCGGCGTCCGGGGCCAGGAGGGGAGCGTCCTGGTGGGCCTCATCGTCACCATGGTTGTCATGGCCATCATGGCAGGGGCCATGGTCTCCATGTACAGTGCCGCCAACGCCGCCTCGATTCCGGCCTATTTCTCCCAGCACGCATACTACCTGGCGGAATCGGGTAGGAACTACGCGGTGAAGACGTACCTGGCCAACAAGGATTCGGACACGAACTTCATCGGCGCCTTCTACAGCGGGAGCACTGTGCGGACCTACCCGGTGGGAAATGACAATTTCAATGTGCGGGTGAAGTCCTACTATTACAATACAGGGGCCGGGAGTACCGGCACGACCCTGACCGTATCCGCATGGGGCGAGCTCCCCGACATCTGGAAGGGAACGATCCCCGGATCGGGAAGCCTGCAGGTTCCCACGGGAGCCTCCTCAACGGCGATCGTCAACTATACGGCCGCCTCCTATAACAGTGCCAACAAGACGATCACCTTCACCATCCCCTCGACCACAGTCGTCGCCAATGGAAGGGTGCAGCCGGTCGTGCGCACCGGTGCTGCCCTGACCGTCTATGCCAAGAACATCGGAGACCCGCTGGGCGACAACCTCAGCATCAACGTCAACTACCTTGGCGTCGACGACACCTTCATGCTTCCGCCCGTGAACGGGACAATCTCCTTCGTTTCCGGGACCGAAGAATACTACATCATGTACGACAAGATAGAAAAGGTGGGCTCTGTTGAGTATCTCAAGGGAATCCGCCATTTCCCGGGAAAGGCACCCATTCCTTCGGCCGGGGTCAGCCTCGCCGCGGGCACCCCCCTCGTGGTGGGGCGCTACGCCCAGTTCGTTTCCACGGGCACTGTCGGCTCCGGCAGCGGCGCCGTTTCCCAGACGATCTACCACAACCAGCCCCTCGACGTGGTCAAGCTGTACAGCCTGCTGAGCGGGGCCTTCACGCCCGTGACCTCGGTTCTGGGAGGCTATGCCAGCCAGTCGGACGGCTCCATCAAGATCACCCGAACCGAACAGACCTACTCTTACGTTGGCTCCGAGCCAACCTATATGCAGGAGAGCTTTCAGGCGGTGTCCTGGGACACGCCCAGCCCCTTGAAAACGCTCTGGGAGCAGTCGAACTACGTCCTGAGCTACGACCTCCAGGCGAAGATCAAGTTCACCGAAACGGAGGACGACACCTCCACTACCAACGCCGTCAATCATCCGGGCAACTACATGCCGGGAATCGCCTTCCGCGTGAAGTGCGAGGCCGACAACTCGGACTGCACATACTACGGCGTTTCCTTGATGAGGGGTGTCCAAGGTCGCCTGGAGCATTCGAGCGGCAGCGGCTGTAGCGAGGAAACGTATTACACTGAGGAAGACGACATCTCGGACAACATGTTCGCCCAGTTCGGCTCAAATTCTGGGGCTCGCCCCAGGGCAACGGACATCAGTTGTACGGGGGCCGACCGGTTTGTTCCCAACACCTGGACCAGCACGAATGCAAGCCAGTCCTCGAGCTGGAATGCCGGTGTGACCCTCTCGGGTGGAGCTCCCCTGGACGGCATCCCTTATGTCGTTTTCTGGCAGAAAGACTGGAGCACATCATCGGGTGGAATCTGCGGAGGAGAGACTTCTCCCTGGAACTGGCTGGCCTTCATGCCCCTGGTCGAGGCAAAGGTTACACAGGTTTACTATTATCCTGCAAACACAAGCACGGGACGACCGGCGGGATGGTATGAAGCCAATATCACAAACGGTAACTCTCCCTTCGGATCAGCTTCCGGCAGGCGCGGACCTTTCACCGCCTGGAAGCTGAGAGACAAGTACGGCGTCCTGAAGACGTCCACCCAGGAAACCCGCACGGTTCTCGGCATACCCGGTTACGATCCCAGTACAAGCACCAATTTGCTCGTCCGCGACACATCGTTCCTGCCGGTGAACAAATGGGACAGTGCCACAGATGCCGTTGTGGGCTTCATCCTGCCAAATGTGAAAGACAGCACATACAGTAGTTATTCGGCCAACGATTACCAGTACCTCAAAGCTTCTCGAAATTACAGGATCTATCCAAAACCGTGGGTAACCCTTGCGGCAAGGATCGTGGAGATGGTGGGAGACTTCGATTGCAATTCGTCGAACGGCGACGAACGAGTCAACGCCATCATGGCCTATGTCTCCGACCCGGACGGCGTTGCCGGGACGTTTGGAGGAACAAAGGACACGTATCGAAAACCGTACACCCAGAATCCCAACTATCCGACCACCACGAGCTACACGGTTCGATGGCCCGACGTGGACGACTATTTCACCATGATGGTCTGGGACCGGGGCAACTACACCAGCCAGGCGATAGAACAGGCATCGACAAGCTGCGGCTGGATCAACGTGGATGTGAAACTGGTTGAAAAGGGCAAGGACAGCGACAACGACAATGTCGTCGCCTACACGGCGTTCCTGACCACGGAGCCGCCTTATTTCACGAGCGCATACAACCACCCCGAGTTCGGGTACCACACAGCAGGTATCAGCGCAGCCTCGGGCTGTGTCTCGCCCCATTGCGAGTCGGCTTATTTCACGGACGGCTACTGGCAGGCCTACAGGGGAGGGGTGAGCGGGATGCTGCCGGGGATTCAGTCACAGTAAACAGGTTCGTCAGAAGGCTTTCACAGCCCCCTTCCCGTCCGGAGGGGGGCTTTTTTGTATCCCGTCCCGATCCACTCAGAGACCTTCAGCGAAAAGACATACACGAGAATACCCGCCAGGATGTCGATGACATAGTGCTGCTTGCAGGTCAGGGTTCCGGCAATGATCAGCAGTCCCCAAGTCGTGAACAGCCAGCGGTGTTTCTTGTCCTGGCTGTAATGGATCGCCAGGCAGCAGTTCGCCGTGTGGAGGCTGGGGAAGCAGTTGTTCGGCGCATCGAACCAGATCCAGAACCGGTTGAACAGGCTCGTCACGGGGTCGCTGAAATAATAGAGGTCCCGCGGAAACGTGACCGGGAAGGACAGGAAAAAGACCAGGCAGGTCAGAAGCTGAACATGGGTGATATGGAAGATTTCGTTGACTTCATGATCTTCCCGGGACCGGGCGATGACAATGAAGGCATAGACCAGGTAGCTTACATAGACGGGAATCATGAAGGGGAGAAACGGAATCGCCTGGTCCAGCCAGGTCACCGGAAGCTGGATCGGCTCACGGACCGGGAAACGGTTGGTCAGGACGTAGGTGAGGATATACGGCGTCCAGATCAGGTAATAGCTCAGGAAGTGCTTCTGCTTGCGGACGAGAAGACGCGGCATGGGTTCGAATCCCGGCCCGGCAGCTATGCGCCTGCTCCGCGGGCCTTCCTGCCGCGGAGCCGATACGCCGCATAGGCGATAAAGATCACGATAGACAGCCACTGGGAGGCGGAAAAAAACCACCAGTACGCCCGGTCGAGATCGTCCCGGATGAACTCGATGAGAAACCGGAACACGGCGTAACAGAGCACATAATGGATGAAGACCTCCTTTCTGCCGCGCCGGAAGGCCCGCCAGGAAAGGACCGACAGGACAAACAGGAAGACGGCCTCGATGAACTGCGTCGGGATGACCGGCAGCGATTCGGAGGGTATGAAATGGCTCTGTGTCAGCCCCCGCCGCCAGTGCTCCCGGGCGACCGCCGAGCTGGAGGGAAAGCGGATTCCCAGTAGATCCGACTGCACGCCGTAGCAGCAGCCGTTGAGGAAGCACCCCACCCTGTTGAATCCGACCACCAGGAAAAGAACGAACGTCTTGCCGTCCAGGTAGCGGATGAACTTCCCTTTCAGATCGTTGATCGACATCAGGAAAACGCCGAGGGGATAGAAGAAGATCGCCCCGTAGAGCACCTTCGTCGAGCCGATCGGGTTTGTGAGGAGAATTTTCGACAGGTTCAGGCGGCTGGCGATGTGCGGGGGGATATTATCGAAGAAATAGTGAAAGTAAGTCGCCCCCTGGATGCAGCAGGCCATGATGATGAAATAATAGAATGAGGATTGCGTGAAGGTGCGGAACTTGGGCGGGATGCCCTTTTCCTTCCACAGGGGCTCCTCCGAAAGGACGAAGGCGATCCACCCGACCAGGATGCCCGCCAGCAGTGCGACATAATAGGAGGAATAGGAGTGACCGGCGATGTAAGTCCTGGGGAACATGCTTACCTCTTCTGAGTCAAGGGCTCTTTTCCTCGCGAAAACTACTTGAGTGCATAGCCCCTGTCAAGGACTTCCACCGGAAATGTGATAAAAAATCAATGAAATGCATGAAGATGATGTTCGAAATCCTGGGAAGAGCAGACGCCGGGGAACGCTTTTAATCACCTGAAAACGGCAAGAGGGACCACGGCGGCCCGGGTCCCTCTTGATGTACGAAGCCTGACAAACAGCGGTTCCGTCAGGGGATGGATGAAGCCGGCCCCGGCATGAGCCGGAGCCGGCTTTCCGTGGTTTCCTCGCTCGACGCTACTGCTCCACGACGCCGGGATAGAAGCCTGTCTGCCCTCCTCCGCTCAGGGATCCGAAGAGATAAAAGGCGATGTCGTCGAAGTAGGTGTTGATCGCCAGCGTCCCCAGGGCATGGAGACCGAACTCCGGCGGGAAGGTCTCAGCCGTGTAGGGGCCTGCATTCGTCCACTTGTTCGTCCGGATGATGCCGTAGGCCTCGTTGCCGGTCGTGCCCCCCATGAGGCGGATGTTCGGATCCCCGTTCTGCGACGTATTCAGCGTCGCGTTCCACTGGACGATCGTGAAGTAGTCCGTCGTTGCCGACCAGTCGGCGCTGACGTTTGTCACGGGCCAGTAAAGGGCGTAGCTGGGATCGCTCAGCAGCACGGTATTTCTCGGGTTGCCGAGCCTCGCATCGTCCGTCGCGTTGGTGCTCGCGGTGCCATAGGCCGATTCGTCCGCAAAGAAGACCCAGACGTAATTGTCCCGGGTCCGGAAGCCCCATGACGCATCCGTCGAGGCTCCCTTGACGGCCGCCGGCAGAGAGAACCCGGCTTCGATGTTGTTCAGGAGAAGAACGATATTGTTGTCGCTGTCCTTGATCTGGCGGATCACGACGGCCGTCCCGCTTCCCCCGGTGATGGTCTCACCGATGCTGATTGCCGTGGTCGGCGTGCCGGTCAGCTTGATGGACCCCGCCTCCAGGATCCGGACCAGGATGGTGGACCAGGGTTTCAGGAGCGACGTGCTGTCCACGATGCGGTCGCTGCCCGTCTCGCTCAGGGTCTTGTAGGCAAGCCAGTAATCCGCCGCATTCGCCTGGTTGCCGTTGCGGGTCCAGAGAACGATCATTGGCTTGTCCGAAAGCGTGTTGTCGGGAAGCATATCGTCGGATATCCCGTCGGTACTGGTTCCGCTCCCCTTGTTCGTCCGTACGAACGAGACGCCGTAATAGGTTTCCTGCTGGCCCGGATTCTTGGCGCGCAGGATGACACCCGTCGCATAGGTTGCCGGCCGGTTGGTGAACGTGCTCCCGGTTGCGGTGCCTGTCGCGATCTTGACCTGGGCGTCGTAGCTCAGGTAGCCGCCCGCCAGGCTCCAGGCCGTGTAGAAGGGGCTCGGATTGCTCGGGGCGGACACGTATGCCTCCACCGTGGGCTGGTTTCCCTTGCTGGATCCCCCTGTGGTCTGGGTCACGTTCAGGGCGTCGCTTCCGTTCACGTCAACGACATCGAACTGGCCCGACGCCGTGGCGCCCGTCTTGATAAAGTCGTCCGGAGGAATCTTGTTCAGCGGGTTGATCCCCGTGTAGCCGCCGCCCGGCAGGGCCTCGACGGGCAGGGTGTAGGTCAGCAGCCGGCGTGCAGAGATATTCGACGAGGTGTCCCCGGCGGTCCCGGTGGATTTCAGCCGGATCACCCTCTGGAGAACGACTCTCTCGTTGGCGCCCAGATTCACATAGGTGGTCCCCGTATTGTTCAATTTGATGATACCCGACAGGGTCCTCGTATTCCGGTCAAGGGTCCTGTAGTAATAGAGGTCCGAATACGTGATCGTTCCCTGCGTCCCGGACACGGTCATGATCCGGAAAGCGCCCCCTCTGGCCGGGAAGAGGGAAAGGTCGTCCGCTGCCCCCAGCACCAGGGTCGCGGGCATGGGCTGGCTTGTCACCGTCGTGGTCACGGATGCCATCGGGAAAATCCGGCCGCTCAACGGCGTCAGCGCTGCGCCCGTGAAGCTGATGCTCGAGCGGTCCGTTGCGACCGTGTAGCCCGAGCAGGTCGTAATGTTGTAGTTCAGCGCGGCGCTGTTGTAGACGGCCAGCTTGCCGGTGGTTCCGGAGGCTGTCGCCGCCGTCACAATCTCTGTCGGCACAGTTCCGAAGGGCGTTCCCGAGGAGCCGCTGTCGGTCTTGTAGTAGAAGGATTCGATCGCGAAGGCGAAGCCCCCGGACGGTCCGCTCAGGCTGAACGACTTGCCGTTCAGGGCCGTCAGTGTGTCGTCCCTCGCCTCGCCGGTCGCATCATGAAGATACCGGCTGGCCACGTAGCGGAGCCCGGATTCAGCCATGTAGTAGGCCTTGTGGTCCAGGTTGGCCGAGACCTCGTTGAGGGTCGCCGAAGAGAACATCGGCAGGATGGCAGCGGCCAGTACGGCCATGACAATCATGGTCAGCACGAGCCCCACCAGGATGAAGCCGGACCGGTTGCCGACCGGGCGCCGTTTCGAGGCCCCTCTTTTCTTTATACGATTCAGGAAGCTCATGGTCTGCTCCTTTGCCTTTCCATTAACCAACCGGGGCATTGATATTCCCCGTGTTCCTGGGATTGACCGTCGTCGTGAATTCCAGGTAACCGCCCCCGACATCCTGCCGGGTCAATCGGAGAACGATGTTGATGCGGGCCAGCAGGTTGATCGCATCCGTTCCCAATACCCAGGCCGATCCGTCGGATTTCGAATAGGTCATCGCAAAGCCGGCAACGTTGTCCACCAGGGTATCCCCCGATGCCAGGGCCGTTGCCCCCTCAGCAAACTTCAGAGTCGTCCCGACCAGGCCGATGGTCCGGTTGTCCGAAACGGCTCCCATCGGGGCCGTGAACATGATGCTCGATCCACCCGCCGTCGTCACGCCCTGGATCTCGACCATCTCCCGGGTCATCCGCGACAGGGCCAGTTGGGCTTTCTGGGTCATCGAGCTGTTGTCGCGGGCGAACATGTATCCATCCACGGCCCGGACGATACCCATCCCGGCGACGGCGGACGCGATCCCCACCAGGATCAGGACCAGGATCACCTCCAGAAGAGTGAAGCCGTTTTCCTTTTTCAACTCTGTCTTCAAGGCCTCATCTCCTTATCACTGGGTGAAAAGGGCCGTAACCGACTGATCTCCCTTGCGAAGGGTCACTTTGATGATATTCGGGTCGGTCCCGGTCTCTGTTCCGCCGGCTGCCGGAAATGCCGTATTGACCACGGTCGAGCTATCGATATCGGATCCATACCTGGTATTGACTTTTGTGGCGGAATCGATCTGGGCTGCGAAGGTGGTCAGGTTGAACGGTGTCGTTTTCAGGGCCGCCTGGTAGTCGGCCGTGATTCGCTCCATCACCTGGAAGACGGTAAATTCCTGCTTCACCCACAGGATCGGGATGCCGCTCTTGGTGATCCCCGTCCCCATATAGACAACCAGAAGAGTGCCAAGGATCGCCGCCACGACGAGGGTGACGATCAGCTCGACCAGCGAAAACCCGTCCTCTCCATGGAATCGTTTGAAGCTGCTCATGGTATGAACCCTGTATTCTTCGTGATGGTGATGTTTTCCGATCCTCCGTAAGAAACCGTGATTGTTCGGTCCGCACCCTGCATGGCGGTTGCTCCGGCGTCCGTATAGGGCCTTCCGAAGTGATCGAAGCTGACGATGACACCGCTGGTCACGGAAGGACCATTGGCCGCGAACGTGACGCTGTCCGCATCCTGGCCGGGAAGAACAACCCGGTTTGCAACTGCGCCATTCTTGAACATATAGTAGCTTTTTGCGCTGTCAAAATGAATACCCCAGACCGCGTTGGTGCTCATGGCGCGGGTCTGGGCGAGCCGTATGTGGGTCTTGATGCTCTCGGCGGTGCCCTTGAGACTGTAGGGGTCCGTCGAGAAGCCTCTGGCAGCGACAACCGCTGCTACAATACCGAGGACCAGGAGGACTGCGATGATTTCTATCATCGTGAATCCCTTGGATTTTATAATCTTCGGGCGACCCATCTCATGCCTCATGATGACTATACCTTTAGTTATAGATACAACATGCAAGAGCAAAAAGTAACAGTATTTTTATTAGATGGCATTTTTGTTGTTACGATGTATCTACTTGTTATCTATAAAGATAATCTTGTACATACGTCCGGCCGGATCATCCCATGGCTTTTTTTCAGCAGCATAGTACATTTTTTGGAAGGAGCGGTGCTGCGAACAAAGCGAGAAAAGAAGGGCGACCGATTCTGCATCGACCCCTTGCTGATTTGGGGATGGTGAAGCCTTGATTGGAAACCGGATCGGAGATGCCCGGCCCTTTCAGCTCACGGACGCAACGTGCCCCAGTGTATTGAGCACCCCTTTTTTCTTTTCCCAATGGACCATAAGACGGAGTCGGCGGGAATCCGGCCGAACCGATGCCACTCTACCGTGTCAGGTGATTTGCCACGGTGTTCCTGTCGATGGTCAGGACGGGCTTGCCTTCCCCGTTTTTCGTGATTCCCTCCGCCCGGTAGGGATCGAACTCATAGCCGGCGATGATCCGCCCGAAGACTTCCCGCAGGGCCCGCGCGCCGATGCGCAGGTCGTCCAGGGCGTGGGTGGCGATCAGGTCGAGGGCGTCGTCTGTGATCATGAGGTCGATGCCCATGGAACCGAAGTATTCCCGGGCATACTGAAACGGGGAATCGTCGGCCTGCAGCATGATCTGCTTCAGGTCGCGCTTGCCGAGGTTGTCCAGGACGGCGATGGTGCTGAAGCGGGAGATGAACTGCGGATACATCCCGTACGTGAACAGGTCGGAAAGCTTCAGGGAGTCCTTCAGTGTAAAGCTGACCTTGTAGCGAATGCCCTGGGCGCCGAGCTGCGCGGTCTCCTTGAACACCCTGTCGTCGCCGTGCCTGGCGATCAGGTCATACACCTGGTCGTAGAGCTCTTCGAACGCACCGCCGCAAATGAAGAGCATCCGGGAGGTATCGATGGGCAGCTTGATCTTGCGCTTGCCGTCTTCATCATACAATCCCGTCTCCAGAAGAATGGTCTCCCCCTCGAGGAGGGTCAGCAGGGACTGCTGGATGCTGATTCCCGTCGGATTGACCTTTCCCGATATCTTTGAGGAGATCTTGTCGATCTCGTCGATGCAGACCGTGGCATTCTCGATGTATTCCTTCATTTCCTCCGCCGTGGCCTTGAACCCCGTCGCGGCCATCACCTCGTTCTCGAGGTTCTTGAACAGGCGGATGGTGTTGATCGCCCCTTCCTGGTCAAGCAGCATGTTGGCGTTGGTGATGGTCATGATCTTGAACGGGTCCAGTCCTTCATGGTCGTTGTAGAACTGCTGAATCGACTTCATGATGGTCGTCTTCCCGGTGCCGCTGTTGCCGATCATCAGCACGCTTCCCGACCGGAGCCCTTCGATGTGCTTGTAGACCGCCACGGAGATCTTCCGGAGCACGTCTTCCTGACCCAGCACCTTGCCGGACAGATATTGAAAAATGTCGACGGGGAGATATGTTTTTGCCATAAATGCTCATCCTTGAGGATCTTGAAGGAACGGAACCTGTTTATCAGTGAAAACCATAAGCGAATCCTTCCGATATGTCAATTCGACCAACCCGGATTATATGTTGAGATCAAACCAGTTAAGATCAAACCAGTTGACGGACCAATTTAGAGGTGCTATTAATTGGGATAACAACAGACCACTCAGGAGGTTTCCATGAGTCCCAATGTGAAGTATTCGGAAGACATCGTTCCGATCAGCGATCTGAAGGTGAATCCAGGCCGGATCGTCAGCCAGGTGGACAAAACAAGCCGACCTGTCCTTCTGACCAGTCGTGGCAGGGGCGTTGCCGTCGTCCAATCGCTCAAAGATTATGAAGCTCAATCCGAGGAACAGGCGTTTCTGCGAGGGGTTGTACAGGGCTTGATGGACCTGGAAGAAGGTCGGGAAATGAGCCTGGAAGATGTTCAGAAGCGCCTTGATCTGGGCAAATAACCATGCCGCAAAAGAGACGAATCACCTTCGCTGCATCTGCGGTCAGGGATTTGGAATCCATTTCATCCTGGTACACCAATCAGCAAGTCCCCGCCGTGGGCGCAACGCTCCTTAAGGAAATCATCTCAAAAATTGAGAGGCTTGCCGACTTCCCGGAGAGTGGTCGCATCGTACCGGAGTTTGGCATTGCCAACCTGAGGGAAATCGTCTTTCCACCTTTTCGAATTGTTTATCGCATCGATGAAAACAGGGTAAGGATTGTTCGCGTCTGGCGGAGCGAAAGGCTTCTCAAAATGCCTTAACATGGATGACTCAAAGGTGTTGGCCAAAGCGTTGACCAAACACCCTCAGAAGCAAAAGAGGGTTAACCGATGACTCAGCTAACCCTCCGTTTTGATTGATGGTGCCGAAGGCGGGATTTGAACCCGCACGGGTTGTGCCCACTACCCCCTCAAGATAGCGTGTCTACCAGGTTCCACCACTTCGGCATGATTCGCATTTTCTCTTCTTCTCCGGGCTGTTATCCCGCCCGGTGCCTTCGCTTGACAGGCTCGCAACACTACAGGCTCCGCCGGTTTTTGTCAACCCGAAAACCGGTTCGCGGACATACAGACCGGCTACTTCGCGGCCGGTGCCTGGGCGGGCGGAGCCGCCGGGGCCGCGGGTGCCTGGGCTCCCTGTGTCGCAGGCGGCGCCGGAAGTGCCGGGACCGGCTGTGCCTTCTCCGCGGCCGGCCGGGCGCCCTTCACGACGGAGGTGGCTCCCTGAAAAGCCGGATGGGAAAGCACGAGGGACGTCAGCATGAAGACGACGGCCACGGCGGTGGTCATCTTGCTCAGGAACGTCCCCGGCCCGCTGCTGCCGAAAACGGTCTGGCTGGACCCCCCGAAGGCGGCTCCCATGTTGGCCCCCTTCCCCGCCTGGAGAAGCACGACGGCGATGAGAACGAAGCACATCACGATGTGAATGATACTGATCAAGGTCTGCACGGAAGAAAACTCCTTTTATCCTTTTTGATAACGCACGATCCGCGAGAAGGAATCGATATTCAGGCTCGCCCCCCCGACGAGGGCTCCGTTGATCTGCCTGCTTTCCATCAGCCGGTCGATGTTCTCCGGCGTGACGCTCCCGCCATAGAGAATCCGGAGACCGGAGGATTTCTCCTCGCCAAAGAGCGCCGCAACACGGCAACGGATGAAGGCGTGAACCTCCTCCGCCTGCTCCGGTGTCGCCGTCCGCCCGGTTCCGATGGCCCATACGGGCTCATAGGCGACAACGCAACGGCCTATATCACCGGCATCCAAATTCTTCAACCCCGCATTTATCTGCCCTACAATGACGGGGAATGCGTTCCCCGCCTCCCGCTGGGCCAGGGTCTCGCCGACGCACAGGATGGGTGTCAGTCCCGCCTTCAGGACCGCGATCAGTTTCCGGTTGATCCAGGCATCTTCTTCGCCGAAAAGCTTCCTCCGCTCCGAGTGGCCCACGATGACCCAGCGGCAGCCCGCGTCGGCCAGCATCGCGGCGGATACCTCCCCTGTGAAGGCGCCGTTCGGCTCATCGCTGACGTTCTGGGCACCCAGGCCGACGGGTGAGCCCTCCAGTTCCCGGGAAACGGGCCAGAGGGACGTGAACGGAGGCGCAATGACGATATCCCGGTCCATCGGCTCCGGGAACCGCTCCCGGAGCCGCCGGGCATACTCCACCGCCTCGCCCACGGTCATGTGCATCTTCCAGTTCCCGGCGATCAGCGGTCTCGGCATCACGTTCCCTTACATTTTCCTTCCGATGTAGATGGCCAGGTCCCTCATGCGGCAGGAATAGCCGCTTTCATTGTCATACCAGGAGAAGACCTTTACGAAGTTCCCGTCGATGACGTTCGTCAGCGGGGCGTCCACGATGGACGAATAGGGGCTGCTGGTGAAATCCACCGAGACGAGCTCTTCTTCGCAATAGAGCAGGATCCCCTTCAGCGGGCCCTCGGCGGCTTCCTTCAGGGCTCCGTTCACCTCGTTGACCGTGACGTTCCGTCCCACCTCCGCCACGAAGTCCACCACCGAGACGTTCGGGGTAGGCACGCGCATGGCCAGGCCGTCCATCTTGCCTTTCAGGTCCGGGATCACCTCGGTGACCGCCTTGGCGGCACCGGTTGTCGTGGGCACGATGGACATGGCGGCCGCCCTGCCCCGCCGCAGGTCCTTGTGGGAGCCGTCCAGCAGGCGCTGGTCCATGGTGTAGGCATGGACCGTCGTCATGAATCCACGTTTGATGCTGAATCGGTCGTGGAGGACCTTCACCACGGGGGCCAGGCAGTTGGTCGTACAGGAGGCATTGGATATGATGTGGTGCTTCGCCGGGTCGTAGGAGGCCTCGTTGACGCCCATGACGAAGGTCCCGTCGATCCCTTTGCCCGGAACGGCCAGGATGACCTTTTTCGCACCCGCGTCGAGATGCCCGGAGACCTCGTCCTTCTTGCGGAACTTGCCCGTCGACTCGAGAACAATGTCCACGCCGAGCTCTTTCCAGGGAAGATCCGACAGAGGGGACGTTACGTTGGTGACGACGATCTTCCGGCCATTGATTACCAGGTCTTTTCCATCCACGACAACATCGGCCCCGAACCTGCCGTGGACCGAATCGTACTTCAGGAGATGCGCCAGGTTTTCCGGCTTGGCCCGGGAGTTGATTGCTACGATTTCAATGTCGTTTTCATAGCCGAGACAGGCCCGGACGAGGTAACGCCCGACCCTGCCGAATCCGTTGATCGCTGCCTTTACCGCCATGATCGCTCCTCTCCAATCGTTCGTATTGCCCGGCGATCCGGATCGGGGCCGGAAATGCATGCGTCCGGGTTTCCCAACGGCCCCTTCTCGCCCGGCGGGCGGATGATACCCGCCGGAGCGGGCCAAGTCAACCCGTTTCTTCCGGATTGGCAATCGATTGAAATCAGGACAAATCTCCAAAAATTTCCGCAGAAAACACAAAAATGCGGGTCGATTCGTCCCGCCAGGCGTCAGCCGGAAGACCGGCTTTATGGCAGGTTTCCCTGAGGAATGTTTCCGTATCCCAACAATACTCTACGGCCACCTGGGGCAAGAGCAGTCCGGACCTGGGTCCCCGGACGATATAGAGCCCGTGGACACCCACGCGGATCTCGCCGGCATCGCGGATCTCCCGGAGCGGTGTCAGGACGGAGATCTCCACGGACAGGTCCTTCAACTCCTCCTTTTTGAGCGCCGGGAAGCGCGGGTCTTCAAAGGCCGCCGCCAGGGCCATCCGCTCGATCGTCTCGTGCAGGGGCTTGACCGGCTGGATGTAGCCGATGCACCCCCGGAGCCGGCCCTGTTTCTTCAGAGTCACGAAGGCCCCCCGCTTCTCCCTGAGGATCGGGGTCGGCTGCTTCATCCCGGGCAGCTCTTTTCCCTCCAGCTCAGCCTGGATGGTCGATAGGGCCAGATGGAGGAGATCCTTCTTTTCCTGCTCTGTCAGTTCCATGGTCTTCCCGCTTTCCGGGGATTCTCCGGCGGCCCCTTCCACGATGGATCAGGAAGCGGCATAGAAGACCGCCGAGGCGTACCCAACCACCTCCCGCCGGTCTCCCGTCACATCCCCCGAATTGGCATATTTCAAAAGCTCCGCCCGTTCGGCCCCCAGGGCCCGGGCGGCCATCATCGTCGCCGCTGCCGGCCCGCCGCCGCAGGCCTCGCAGCTCCGGCGGGCCAGGTCCCTGAGGAGCCCGTCCGGGTTGAAGTTCTTCAGGTGATCGAGAACGACGGAATCGAGACGGACGGCCTCGCTATGCGAGTGAAAATGCGAGAGGTCTGAGCTGCCGACGACCAGGGTCCGCAGTCCCGCAACGGCTCCGGTGATAACCTCCGCCAGCCGCCGGCACGTCCGCTCATCCTGGGTGCCCATGACCAGAGGAACGAACGAGAACTCCCCGAGGGCCACCTGCAGGAAGGGGAGCTGGATTTCCAGGGAGTGCTCCCCGGCATGGGCAGCGGGGATCTCGGCGACCGGCCCGTCCGCCTGCAGGAGCGACTCCGCCAGATCCTGGTCCACCGGTACCACCCCCAGGGGGGTCTCGTAGCCGGCTCCCCGCCAGAGGGCGACCCCGTCGAAATGCATGCGATGGGAAGGGGAGATGACGATCACCTTTTCATAGGGCGTATTCCGGATCAGCTTGTAGGCGTGGGCCGCCACCTGGCCGGAATAGGCATATCCCGCGTGCGGGGCTACGAGGCCGACGATGCGGCCCGGAATCTCCCGTTCGGGTACGTTCCGGAAGTACGTCTCGATGTCTCCCCTGAGGGTCTCGGGCCGGCCGGGATACCAGGAACCGGCCAGGATCGACCGCCGGACTTCCTTTTTCATGGCACTATCCTCCCGAAGGGACGGCTCCGGGCGCCGCCCCTATCACTTGAGCCGCCAGACCACGCCGTCGGGCGTGTCGGACACCTCCACCCCCATCTCCAGGAGAAGCCCGCGGATCCGGTCCGCCTCCGCCCACTGCGAGGCCCTGCGCAGGGTCTCGCGCTCCTGGATCATCCGGTAGGCCTCCTCGGGTAGCAGCTCTTCCTCGAATTTCATGACCCCCAGGACGCCGTCCACCTTCCGGAGGACCTCCAGCACCCGGTCCCTCTCCTTTTCGGTCAGCAGCCCCTGGGAGAGGGGAATGTTCATCCGGCGGACAAACTCGAAGAGGACCGCCGTCGCGACGGAGATATTCAGGTCGTCGTCCATGGCGGCGGCAAAGCCTTCCTTGATGTCGTAGATGTTCTGGTCCGTGTCCGGGAAACCCGCCCCCGGCGAGAACCGGAGCAGCCGCTGGATGAAGCCGTCGAGGCGGCGGACCGTGTTCCGCGCCGTGTCGAGGGCTCCGTAGGAAAAATTCAGGGGCTTTCGGTAGTGGGAGCCGAGGAGGAAAAGCCGGATCTCCCGGCCGCCGTATCCCCGCGCCTCCAGCTCGTCGAGCGTCACGATGTTTCCCTGGGACCGGGACATCTTCTTCGCCTCCACCATCACCAGCTCCGTGTTCAGCCAGTAATTCGCCGGCGCCTTGCCCGTGAAGGCGCGGCCGATGGCGTAGACGTTCTCGCAGTGGGGAAAGACGATGTCGGAGCCGCTGGCATGGATATCGAAGGTCTCCGCCAGGTACTTCAGCGAGATCGCCGCACACTCCAGGTGCCAGCTGGGCCGGACGTTCCCCCAGCGGGTCTTGTAGTAGATCCCGCGTTTCAGCTCGCCCAGGGTGGACCGCTTCAGGAGGGTGAAGTCCACCGGGCTGTCCTTCTCGTACTCGTCCAGGTCCACGGTCTTCCCCTGCTTGACCTTGCCCAGGTCGATGTTGGACAGGCGGCCGTAGGCGTCGAGCTTGGAGATGTCGAAATAGACGGAGCGCAGCTTCTCGTAGGCGTATCCGCGCTCCACCAGCTTCTCGACGAGCTGGATCATGGCGTCCACGTTTTCGCTGGCCCTGGGGAAGGCCTCGTCGCGGGTGATGCCGAGCCGGTCGAGCCCCTGGAGAAACGCCTGCATGCACCGCTCCGTGTAGGTCGCCAGCTCCATGCCCGCCCGCTCGGCCCCCCGGATGGACCGGTCCGCCAGGTCCACGATGTTCATGATGTGCTTGACCTGATACCCCTTGTACGCCAGGTAGCGGCGGATCAGGTCGGAGACGACGAAGCGGCGGTAGCTCCCGATATGGGGCACGTCGTGCACGGTGGGACCGCAGGAGTGCATCAGGACGAGGTCCGGCCGGATCGGCCGGAAGAATTCCTTCTCCCGCGTCAGGGTGTTGTAGAATTTCAGCGTCGTCTCTTCCCGGTCCACAAACAGGCTGGTGCTCAGGTACCGCTCCCCCCCGTCGGGGAGGATGACAACGACAACCCCTTCCTCCATCTCCCGGGCCTTTTCCAGGGCCACGTAAACGGCGGCGCCGGAGCTCATGCCGCAGAAGATCCCTTCTTCCCGGGCCAGCCGGCGGGCCGTCTCGAAGGCGTCCTCGTCGAGGATGTTCACCTTTTCGTCCAGCATCTTCCGGTCGTAGATGCCCGGCGTGTAGGACTCCTTCATGTTTTTGAGCCCCTGGATCTTGTGCTGGAGATAGGGTTCGACGCCGACAATGCGGACGGCGGGATTCAGCTCCTTGAGGCGCCGGGACAGACCCATGGCCGTGCCGCTCGTCCCCAGGGTGCACACCACCGTCGTCACGGCACCCTCCGTCTGGTTCCAGATCTCTTCGGCGGTGCCCTGGCAGTGCGCCAGGATGTTGTCGGGGTTGTTGAACTGGTCGGGGGCGTAATATTTCCCCGGGTTGTCGCGGACCATCTGGTAGCCCCGCTCGATCGCCCCGTCCGTCCCCAGATTGGCCGGGGTGAACATCAGTTCGGCCCCCATGGCCTTGAGGATCCGCTTTCGCTCCTCGCTCACCGCCTCGGACATGACCAGGCAGATCCGGTAGCCCTTGACGGCGGCGATCAGGGCCAAGCCGATCCCGGTGTTGCCGCTGGTGGCCTCGAGGATGATCTTGTCGCGGGTCAGCTCGCCGCGCCTCTCCGCCCCCTCGATCATGGCCAGGGCGGTGCGGTCCTTGATGGAGCCGCCGGGATTGAAACTCTCCAGTTTCGCCAGGATGCGGACCCTGGGGTTGGGATTCAGGCGCCGGATTTCGACGAGCGGGGTATTGCCGATGAGATTGAGAATGTCTGGATAGGATCGGTCCATGGGGATTTCCGGTGATGGCGGCAGCACCCGGACCGGCCGACGGTCCGGTGCGGGCGGGATTCTCAACTGTCGAGCTTCGGCACCGGGATCTTCAGGAATTCGATGCCCTCTTCCCGGAGGGAGTCCTCTTCCTGGGGGGTCGTGGTGCCCTTGATATTCCGCTTCTCCTCGTCGCCGCGATGGATCTTCAGGGCCACTTCCGCGAACCGGTTCCCCACGTCGTCGAAGTTCTTGTTGAGAAATTCATGGAACATGCGGAAGGCTTGCGCCGGCGTGATCTCCCGCGGGTCCCTCGATTCCTGCCGGGATTCCTTCCCGACAAAGGCACGGCTGGACGGAACAATGGAGACCTCCACATCCCCGCAAACCGGGCAGGTGATGAAGTTCCCGCCTTTCTGCTTTTCGAAGGCCGTCCGGTCCTGGAACCAGCCTTCGAAGGTGTGGTTGTTTTTGCAGCGAAGGTCGTAAATGATCACGGTTGATTCCTAACTTGCCGGGATTACCGGAATCCGGGCGGAAAAAAGGGGTGGACATTTATACCCGGATTGTATATGGTGCCGCCCGTGTCGGGATGTGGCCCAGCCTGGTAGGGCACTGCATTCGGGATGCAGGAGTCGCGCGTTCAAATCGCGCCATCCCGACCATTTTTTCCTTCCTTCTCCTACCCCCCCACCACCGAGGCCATCTTGAAGATCGGCAGGTACATGGCGATGATCATGCCGCCGCACACCCCGCCGAGGAAGACCATCATGAAGGGCTCCAGGAGGGCGGTCAGGGCCTCCACCGCCGCATCCACCTCGTCGTCGTAGAAATCCGCGATCTTCGCGAGCATCGTGTCGAGGGCGCCCGTCGCCTCTCCGACGGCGATCATCTGGACCACCATGGGCGGGAAGATGTTCGCCTCCTCCAGGGGCTCGGCGATGGTCTTGCCCTCGCTGATGCTGTGCCGGACCTTGACCAGGGCGTTTTCGATGATCTTGTTGCCCGCCGTCTTGCTCACGATGCTCAGGCCTTCCAGGATGGGCACACCGCTGGACATCATGGTGGAGAGCGTGCGGGTGAACTTGGCCACGGCCACCTTCTTGATCAGCGGTCCGAAAACAGGAGCCTTGAGAAGCATGGCGTCGATGGTGAGGGTCCCCTTCTCGGTGGCGTAGAACCGCTTGAAGGCGTATCCGATCGCCATGATGATCGCCACCCCGACCCACCAATAGTTCTGGGTGAACTGGCTGGCGTTGACGAGAAACTGGGTCGGTCCGGGGAGTTCCCCCCCCATGCCCTCGAACATCTTCTGGAAGACCGGGATGACCTTGATGAGGAGCAGCGCCACGACGCCGACGGCGATGACGAGAACGGAGGCGGGGTACGTCATGGCCCCCTTCACCTTCGCCTTCAGCTTCATCGACTTTTCCATGTAACTCGAAAGCCGCTGGAGAATCACATCAAGGATACCGCCGCTCTCCCCGGCCGCGACGAGGTTGACGAAGAGCTGGTCGAAAATTTCCGGGTATTTCTTCAGGGCGTCCGTCAGGGTCATGCCGCCCTCGATGTCTTCCTTGATGGCCCGGATGATCGTCTGGAAGGTCTTGTTCGCCTCCTGCTGCGCCAGCAGGTCGAGACACTGCATCAGCGGAAGGCCGGCATTGATCATGGTGGCGAAGATCCGGCAGAAGACCACGACCTCCTTTTCCTTCACCTTCTGCTTCAGGAAAGGCAGGTACTCCAGCAGGTCCTTGGGCTTCGCCTTGACGGTAATGGACTTGAAGCCCTGGCGCCGCAGCAGGGTTCGGACAGCCGCCGGATCGACCGCTTCCAGTTCCCCCTTCTTGACGGCACCCGCCCTGGTCGTCCCCTCCCAAACATACGCAGGCATAGTCCCTTCCTTTCTTCAGATGGTTGGTGTTCCGACCTGCCCCCGGCAGGGATTCCGCCGGCGCGAGACCTCGTACAGGACGATCCCCGCCGCCACGGAAACATTCAACGAATCGAAGTCCCCCGTCATGGGTATCGACAGCAGGAAGTCGCATTTCCTGCGAATCAGGGGCCGCAGTCCCGATCCCTCATTTCCCATGACTACTGCCGTATCCCCTTCAAAGGACGTGGCATCCACCTCTCTGCCGCCCGTCGCATCCGTCCCGTAGATCCAGAATCCCATCTCCTTGAGGGCATCCAGGACCTGGGCCAGGTTCCCGATGCGGGCCACGGGGATTCTCCCCGCCGCCCCGGCCGATGCCTTCATCACCGCCGGCGTGACCGGCGCCGCCCGATGCTCCGGGATCACGATGCCGGAAGCCCCGAAACAGCAGGCCGTCCGGATGATGGCGCCCAGGTTCTGGGGGTCGGTGATGCCGTCCAGAACCACCACAAGCCGGTGTCCCCGTTTGCCATCCCCTCCGGCCGCTTCCTCCAGGGAGGCGTAACGAAAAGGGCGACAGAGGGCCGCCACTCCCTGATGGCCCGTCCGCCCCGCGAGCCGGTCAAGCTCCTGCCGATCCGCAAAACCCGTTGCGATGCCGCGCTCTCTTGCCAGCTTCAGCACCGGCTCCACAGCCTTTGCACCGCGGCCTTTCGCGATCAGGACCCGCTCGATGGCCGGCTCCCCGGAGCGAAGCGCTTCAAGCACGGGATTCACCCCGTAAATCACCTCGATGTCCCGCGGCAGCGCCATCCCCGCTCCAAATCCGACAGGCTCTAAGCCGGCCTTTTCGACAACCCCTCCCCGATCTGCTCGACGATTCGATCCGCCTCGGCGGCCGGGTCCCAGGCCAGCCGGATGGGTCTCCCGACAACGACAAAGTCGGCTCCCGCCCGGACGGCCTCCTCCGCGGACCAGGCCCGTTTCTGGTCGTCCCCGGAAACCGCGTCGGCCCCCCGGATTCCCGGGGTGACAATGACAAAATCCTTTCCACAGGCCTTCCGGATTGCCGCCGCGTCGTGGGGCGACGCCACCACGCCGCCCGCCCCGGCGTCCCGGGCCATCCCGGCCAGGCGGAGAACCATTCCCTCCACGCCCTGGGAGAAGCCGATCTCCTCGAGGTCCTTCCCGTCCAGGCTCGTCAATACCGTCACCGCGAGAACGACCGGGGGATCCTCTCCCCGCTCGCCGGACCAGCGGCGGACGGTCTCCGCGGCATCGGCGATCATCCGCCTGCCCCCGGAGGCGTGGACGTTGAACATGGACACCCCCAGGCCGCAAGCCGCTTCGGCCGCCCGGGCCACCGTGTTGGGGATGTCGTGGAACTTCAGATCCAGAAAGACCTCCGCGCCCTCCTGCCGGATCCTGTGAACGATCTCCGGCCCCAGGGACGTGAAGGCCTCCTTGCCGACCTTGAACAGGCCCACGTGGTCCCGGAGACGGCGGACCCACGACAGGGCCTCGTCGATCCCGCTTCCGACGTCGAGGGCAAAGATCAGCCGGCGTCGCGCCGGGTCACTCGGAGTAGTCTTCATCTCCGATAAATTCCGTCTGGTGATCCATCGGGATCTTGAAAGATTCCTTCAGGGCCTGCATCAATTCCGGGTGGGCGAACATGACCTTGCCCGCCGCGATCTCCCGCAGGGCCGCCACGATCTCCCGGTTGTTGCGGATGTCCGCCAGCGGCGCGGAGCCCTTCAGGAGCTGCCGGGAGCGCTTCGCCGCCAGGATCACCAGAGCGAACCGGTTGCCGGCGTTCTGAAGCGCGTCTTCAACGGTTATTCTTGCCATGAATCTTCATTTCCTCCGTTATTCTGGGATGAGTTTTTCAATTCGGCCGGTCCAGCGGGCCGTCCGGCACCGCTCGGCCCTGTAGATGGACCGGATGCTCTCCACTGCGTTTTTCACCAGGTCGTTGCAGACGACGTAATCGTAGCCGTATGCCTCCCGGATCTCTTCGACGGCACGGCTGAACCGCCGCTCCATCGTTTCCCTTACCTCGCTTCCCCTCCGGGAGAGACGCGACCGCAATGCGTCCAAATCCGGCGGCAGAATGAAGACATAGATACCACCGGGGAAGTTTTTTTTCAATGCCCGAGCCCCGCGGGTGTCGACGTCCAGCAGGAGGTCTTCCCCCTTCTCCAGAAACTCCCGCATCGTCTTCGCCGATGTGCCGTAAAGGTTGCCGTAGTTCTCCTCCCACTCGGCGAACTCGCCCTCGGCGATGCGGCGCCGGAATTCCTCCTGCGGGATGAAATGGTAGTCCCTGCCATCCACCTCGCCCCGGCGGGGCGGACGGGTCGTATAGGACACGGAAAAGCGCACCCCCGGGGTCTGCTTCAGGAATTCCCGGCAGACCGTCGTCTTCCCCGCTCCCGACGGGGCGGAGACCACCAGGAAGATTCCCGATGTTCCGGTCCCGTCACTCAATGTTCTGCACCTGCTCCCGGATCTTCGCCAGCTCCGTCTTGATCTCGATGACCTGCCGGGCGATCTCCGAATCGCCGCTTTTGGAGCCGATGGTGTTGGCCTCCCGGTTCATCTCCTGGATCAGGAAGTCGATCTTGCGGCCCACGGCCTCGCCCGCGGCCAGCATCTCCCGGAACTGGTCCATGTGGCCGCGGAACCGGACGATCTCCTCGGTGATGTCGGTCTTCTCCGCCAGGATGGCCACCTCCTGGACCAGGCGGGCCTCGTCGGTGATGACCCCTCCCGCCAGCTCGCGAACCCTCTCGGACAGCCGCTTCTGATACTCCGCGACCAGGACGGGCCCCTTGGCGGCTATGGTGTCCAGCCAGCCGGTCAGCAGTTCGAGCCGGTTTCTCAGGTCGCTGCAGAGGATCTCTCCTTCCCGGTCGCGCATCTCCAGCGTCGAGGCGACCGCCTTTTCCACCACCTCCGACACGGCTTCCCCCGCCTCGGTCCAGGCATCCGTGTCGTCCTCCCGCGTGAAAGCGTCCCGGAACGAGGCGATCATCTCCAGCGTCACCGGCCCCTCCAGGCCCATCTTCTCCCGGATCTCCTCCAGCATGCGCCGGTAGCCCTGAACGGCGGGCCAATTGACCCGCAGGTTTCCGTTTTCGGGATCCGTCTCCCCGTTCACCCGGATCGTAACCTCGACCCGTCCCCGGACGAAGCGCTCGCCGACCTTGCGCCGGATCTCCAGCTCCAGGGCCGACAGGGCCGAGGGGAAACGGACCGTCACTTCCAGGTAGCGGTGATTCAGGGACTTGATCTCCGCCGTGATCTTTCGGCCGCCGCGGACGATTTCCGCCCGGCCGTACCCAGTCATGCTTCGGATCATGAGGATGCTCCCATTTGCTTGAGTTGCAGGACATACCGCTCGCGGAGGGTCCGGAACATCTCCCGGGTCTCCTCGGATGCGTAGTCCGGATACGTCCAGGGCAGGGTCTGGAACCGGCGGTCCCGGTACAGCAGGGTCAGGTCGGCGTAAACGCCGTCCCGCAGGTAAGGCCGGTGCGTGTAGCCCTTGCCGGTTGCCAGGATCAGGTGCGCCAGCGAGACGTATCCCGGATCGATGTTGACGGTTCGCCGGCCTCCCTCGGCCAGCCGCTCTTCCAGGGAGTTGGACCGGAGTTTGACATCCGGAAGGCTCTCCGGGGCAGCCAGGCGCTCGAAAGAAACGAAGCGCCTCTTGAGGGGCGACCCGAATTCCTCCTGGTAATATTCGGTGAACGAAAAGGAATGGCAGGGCCCAACGTAATCGGGAGTGCCGCAAACCTCGGCGAGGCCCCGGATCGCCTCTGCGATCCGCTCGTCCTGCGTGGAGAAAAAGCTCGCCACCAGCTTCACCGGTTCCGCGCTCCTGGGCCGGCTCATAGGACCCTTTTCAGCTCCTGCTGCGAGACCGTGGCGGTTCCGACCTTGCCGACCACGATTCCCGCCGCATGGTTCGCCAGGAAGGCCGCTTCCCTGAAAGTGGCCCCGGAGGCCACGGCCAGGGCGAACACGCCGATGACCGTATCTCCCGCGCCCGTCACGTCAAAGACTTCCTTGGCCTGGGTCGGGAAAAACGTGTGGCGGATCCGGCCGTCCCGCTCAAAGAGGCTCATCCCCGCTTCGCCCCGGGTTACGAGAAGCGCCTGGAACCCGTAGCGCAAGAGCAGGGCGTTGCCCACGTTCACGAGATCGGAGCCGGGGATATGTTCGGTACCGAAGGCCCGGGCGGCCTCATGATGATTCGGCGTGATCACGTCAAAGCCCCGGTAGAGGCTGAAGTCGTTCTGCTTCGGATCCACGCAGACCACCGTCCGCCCGCCCGCGAGAGCCTCCCGGATGCCGTCCAGAAGCTCCCGGGTCACGACTCCCTTGTTGTAATCGGAAATGACGACCGCCCCCAGCTCCCCGCGGAGGCTCCGGACATAATCAAGAATCCGCTCGATGCTGGCCGCCGCCACGGACCGTCGGCTCTCCCGGTCGAAACGCACCACCTGCTGGGAATGGGCCACGATCCGCGTCTTCAGCGTCGTCGGCCGCTCGTCTTCCTGAATGACGCCGCCGGTATCGATCCCGCGTTTCCGGAACTCGTCCACCACCCGGTCGCCCATGGAGTCCCTGCCGACCACGCCGGCGCCGAATACCTGCCCCCCCATGGCATAAACGTTGTTCAGGACGTTGGCGCACCCCCCCAGGAGAAGATTGTCCGACTGGACCTCCACCACCGGCACGGGGGCCTCCGGGGAAATGCGGGACACGCGCCCCCAGATGAAATGGTCCACCATGATGTCGCCCACCACCAGGACTTTCGCCCTGGGGAAGCCCTCGATGATCGATACCGCCCTTTTTTTCGTCAGGATGCCCTTCACATTGAACCTCGGGGACCGCCGGGAACTGCGCCGGCCCGGCTTGAACCGACGGATGCTATGTTTCCGGAGCCGGTTTGTCAATTCTTTTGTTCTGTTCCATGGTTTCCGCCGACGGTTCCCGGCCGTAAAACCAATTCCGTATTGACTTCACAATGGGAGTAGGTCATAATGCTAAAGTATTCGAGTAATAAAATCAAGCAAATACGCAGCTTCTTCAAACGGGATCCTTGCAGACCATGACCTCCAACATCTTGCGTTCCGCAATCCTTGTAGCACTCGGCGTTGCCGTAACCGGGTTTTTCTCAACCTGTGCCGTCGTCTTCTCCCTGCTGTCGCCGGGTGAGAACAAAGTCCACCGCCTGGCCCGGATGTGGTCCCGAACGATGCTCGCCATGTCCAGCGTCAAGGTCCGGATCATCGGCGCGGAGAACGTTCTCGAGGACAGGCCGCAAATTTTCATGGCCAACCACCAGAGCGACTACGACATCTTCGTCGTCCTCGGCCACATCCCCAGCCAGTTCCGCTGGATCGCCAAGAAAGAGCTCTTCAAGATCCCCGTCTTCGGCAAGGCCATGCGCAACGCCGGTTACATCGAGATCGACCGCCAGCACCACGAAGCGGCCCTGCGCAGCATCGACGAAGCGGCGGAAAAGATCCGGGAGGGGAAATCGGTCATGTCGTTCCCGGAGGGGACCCGCAGCCGGGACATGACGCTCAAGCCCTTCAAGCAGGGGGCGTTCCACCTGGCCATCCGGTCCGGCGTCCCGATCATCCCCGTCTCCCTGGTCGGCACGGGCCGCGTCATGCAGAAGAGGTCCCTGCAGATCAACCCGGGAAACGTCATCATGGTGATCGACAAGCCCATTGAAACAAAGGACTACACCATCGAGACCCGGCACGAGCTCATCGAGCGGGTCCGGAACACGATCCTGCACAATTACGAAACCTACAACGCCTCCGAGGACACGACGAGGGGGGCGGCCTGAATCCATGACGGGCAAGGCTCGGGATAACAACCGCAGAAAGAGGGAAATCTTAGGCGTTGTCGGCCTCGCCCTTTCGTTCTTTCTCTTTCTTTCGCTCATCTCCTATTCCCCGGCAGACCCATCCCTGACCCAGTACGTATCGGACGATCCGGCGGTGCGGAACATCTTCGGGGCCGCCGGCTCCTATACCGCCGACGCCCTCATCCGCCTGCTGGGATTCGGGGCCTTCCTGATCCCCATCCTGGCGCTCGTCGCCTCGTTCCGGTTCTTCCTGGATGAAGCCTTCCGGATCCGGGCCGTTCCGGCCTTGGGGGCGGTGGCCCTGCTCCTTGTCTGCTCCGGCCTCTCGAGCCTGCTCCTGTCGAAGATCAGCGTCTTCGGAATAAGGCTGCAGGCCGGCGGCCTCCTGGGAGGAGTTCTCACGGATGTCCTGATTTCGGTGCTCAACCGGGCGGGAACGTTTCTTCTCTATCTGCTGGTTCTTCTCATTTCCCTGATGGTCGTCGCGGACGTCTCCGTGGCGACCCTCTGGCGGGGCCTGAAATCCGCATCCCTGGCCGTGTGGAGCATCCTGCGCCGCACCGGCCCGGATAAGTCCGCTTCCCCCGTATTGAAAGAGATGGAGCCCGCAGAAGAAAAGAAGAGGGACGAACTGCCGGAGCCGCTTATCGAAGCGCCGCTGCCGGCGGAAAAACCGAAGCAGAAAAAGACCGAGCAGACCCATTTCGATTTTCTCGAACGGGTGGGAGACTACCAGCTTCCCCCGCTCTCCCTCCTCGACCAGGCGGACAAGCGGGACTCCCGGGTCAAGCGGGACAGCCTGATCGCCAACGCCCGGATCCTCGAAAAGAAGCTGGCCGATTTCGGCGTCGAGGGCCGCGTCGTGGAGGTAAAGCCGGGACCGGTCGTCACGATGTACGAGCTGGAGCCCGCACCCGGGGTGAAGATCAACCGGATCACCAACCTGACCGACGACTTGGCGCTGGCCCTCCGGGCCCCCAGCATCCGCATCATCGCGCCCATTCCCGGCAAGGGGGCCATCGGCATCGAGATCCCGAACCACGAGCGGGAGCCGGTCCGCCTCCGGAACGTACTGGACACGGAGGCGTTCCGGGAGGCGAAGCTCCGCCTGCCCATCGCCCTTGGGGATGACATCGTCGGCGCCCCCGTCATGGCCGACCTGGCCCGGATGCCCCACCTCCTCATCGCCGGCACGACGGGCTCCGGGAAGAGCGTCTCGCTGAACGCCATGATCTGCAGCATCCTCTTCCGGGCGACCCCCGACGAGGTCAAGTTCCTCCTTATCGACCCGAAGCGCCTGGAGCTGTCGGCCTACGAGGGGATTCCCCACCTGCTCCATCCCGTCGTGGTGGACCCGAAGAAGGCGTCCATGGTCCTGAAGTGGGCCGTCGAGGAGATGGAGCGGCGCTACCGGGTCATGGGCGAAGTGGGCGCCAAGGGCGTGGACGGGTACAACCGGATGATCGAAAAGGCCAGGAATGACAAGGCGAAACGGCAGGCCTTCGGGCTGGAATCCGCCAAGGCAAAGCCGGAGGCCGCTCCCGAGATGGAGGAAGTCCTGCCCCCGGAGGCGGAGGGCCAGGCCCTGGCCGCCATCGCGAAGGCCCCGGAAGAGCACGTCCGCCTCCCCTACATCGTCATCGTCATCGACGAACTGGCGGACCTGATGATGGTGGCCCAGCGATATGTCGAGGAATCGCTGGCCCGGCTGGCCCAGATGGCCCGCGCCGCGGGCATCCACCTGATCCTGGCCACCCAGCGGCCCTCGGTGGACGTCATCACCGGCGTCATCAAGGCCAACTTCCCCACGCGCATCTCCTTCCAGGTCTCCTCGAAGGTGGACTCCCGGACGATCCTCGACCAGCTCGGGGCGGAGAGCCTGCTCGGGGCCGGCGACATGCTCTTCATGCCGCCGGGGACCTCCAAGCTGGCCCGCATCCACGGACCTTTCGTCTCGGAGAAGGAGATCGACCGCATCGTCATGTTCATCAAGAAGCAGGGCCAGCCCAGCTTCGACCCCTCCATCACGGAATACCGGCCCGAGACGTCCTCCGCTGAGGGCGACGAGGACGTGGACGAGAAGTACGACGAGGCGGTGGCCCTCGTGGCGGACCTCGGGCAGGCCTCGATCTCCCTCGTCCAGCGCTACCTGAAGGTGGGCTACAACCGGGCCGCCCGGATGATCGAGCGCATGGAGGCCGACGGCATCGTGGGTCCCGCCGACGGCGCCAAGCCCCGCAAGGTCCTCGTCAAGAAGCTTTGAAAATCAAGCAAGTGGTCGCCAAGTATCAACTACATCAAGGGCATTCCCGCGAAGGAACATTCGTCATTTGTCATGACATATGACGACATTGTCGTCAGTGAAAAATCTCTTTCTAATTCAGGCATCTTTCATGTCCGATCGGCACAATAGACATCAGGGAAAGGGTGGTCTCCAAAAGGGGTCAGATCCATTTGGGTCGTGCAAAGATAAACTCGACTCCTTTTTCCTTTTGAGCCTCGGCTGCCCGAAGAACGAGATCGACGCCGAGGTCATGGCGGGGCTGCTCCGGGAAGCGGGATACTGTCCGGTGGATCGGCCGGAGGACGCCCGCCTGATCCTGGTCAACACCTGCGCCTTCATCCTCCCGGCAAAGGAGGAGTCCATCGAGGCGATCCTGACCCTGGCGCAGTACAAGGAGAAAGGAACCTGTCGCTACCTGGTCGTCACGGGCTGCCTTCCCCAGCGCCACGGCCCGGAGCTGGCGCGGGACCTGCCGGAGGTAGACCTTTTCCTGGGAATCGACGAGATCCCCCGGATCGCCGGGCACATCGAAAACCTCATTGCCCGGACCACTCCGGACCGCCTCGCGGCCTCCCGGCGCCCGTCATTCCTGATGGATGCGGCTCTCCCCCGCCTGGTTTCGGGACCGAGACACACCGCCTATCTGAAGATCGCCGACGGCTGCTCCAACCGCTGCGCCTACTGCGCCATCCCGGATATCCGCGGGCCTTACCGCAGCCGCCCCCTGGACGACGTCCTCCGTGAAGCGGAGCGCCTGGTTCGCAGCGGCGTCCGGGAGATCATCCTCACCGCCCAGGACACAACGGCCTGGGGCAAGGACCGAAAAAGCGGGGATCGCCTGCCCCGCCTGCTCCGGGAGCTAGCCCGCATCCAGGACCTGCACTGGATCCGCCTCCTTTATACCTACCCGGCGGGCCTCACGGACGCCATCCTGGAGGCGGTGGCGGAGGAAGAGAAAATCTGTGAATACCTGGATATTCCGATCCAGCACATCGACGACGGGATCCTGGCCGCCATGAACCGCCGGGGCGGGAGCGCGGTCATCCGGAAGGCGATCCGGCGGGCCCGGGAGATCATCCCGGGGGTCGCCCTCAGGACTTCTCTCATCGTCGGCTTCCCCGGCGAGACGATCCGCAGATTCAACGCCCTTGTGGACTTCGTCCGGGAGACCCGGTTCGACCACCTGGGCGTCTTCGTCTATTCAAAGGAGGAGGGAACCCCGGCGGCGGAGATGCCCCAGCGGATATCGAAGAGGGAAAAGGAGCGCAGACGGCAGGTCCTCATGGAGGAGCAGGCGGAAATCTCCGCGGAGATCAACGCCTCAGTCGTCGGGACCACGCAGGAAGTGCTGGTCGAGGGGCCGGGCGAGAATCCCGATTTTCCACTAGTCGGCCGCTGCCGCCGGCAGGCGCCGGAGATCGACGGGGTAACCTATCTGAAGAAGAAGGGCCTGAAGCCCGGGCAGTTCAAGACGATCCGGATCACCGGCTCGGATGTGTATGATCTCATCGCGTGATCAATTCAAAAGGGGAGCAGATTCGAAATCCGCCCCCCTTCCCTTTGTCCCTCCACAAGAAAGTATCAACGCCTTCTTTATAATTCGAACGTCTTCACCTGCTTGATGAAATCGCGAAGCCTCGCCTGGTCGAAGGCTCCCACCCATTTGAACTTGACCCCCCGGCGACGCATCTGCCCCCCGGTATGCTCCAGCGGGAGATCCGACACCGTATCGAAATTGACCTTCTCCATGTGGACTTCATTCTCTTCCAGCAATTTCAGGATTCCGGATTCAATCAGCTCTTCCTTCGACCCCTCGTAGACGAATGCCAGGCCGCCCTCGCTGATGTCCAGGATCTGCACCTTTCTCTCGTTTTCCTTCGTTGGCGTGATGAGAACGAAGGCTTTCCCGCTCACGGAAAAGCGGCTTTTCTGCCGTCCCTTGAAAATCCTCCGGATGCCCCCTAAAATGCCAGCCATTGCAGTTCCCTCCTGAATCCCTGGTTATGAAAAAGAGTTATGTGCCCCCAAATATTCTTATTTTCTGATCCTCCCGCGATGCCGATTTCTCTGCCGAAATGTATTCACTCTGTACGAAGCCGATTCTCTTGAACAATCCGATGAATTAGTAGCACAATTGACAGGTGGGGATCAATGAACTTCTTGCATAAAGATACCTCTTAATAATTTTGCATAAACGATTGAAAATAACGCGTTTCCAAGCATGGTTTCGTTGACAATGAATAGCGTTCCAGATAAAAGGGATCAAACCATAAATTGTTTTTTTAAGCTACAATTGAGATTGATTTCAAATATCTTTCTTTTGCCGGGTTCTATTACAACACATATTCACTATGAAACTGTCCGTCATCATTCCATGCTACAATGAAGCCAAAACCATCGAGGCCATTCTCGATGCCGTTCGTCGATCGCCCCACCCGGACAAGGAAATCATTGTTGTGGACGACGGATCGACGGATGGGACAAGAGACAAGCTGAAACTGCTGGAGGACCGGATCGACAGGATCATCCTCCAACCCCAAAACCGCGGCAAGGGGGCCGCCATCCGCGAGGGAATCAAGACCGCAACTGGCGACATCGTCCTGATCCAGGATGCCGACCTGGAATACGATCCCCAGGAATACCCGAAGCTCCTCAAGCCCATTATCGAGGGCAAGGCGGACGTGGTTTACGGATCCCGCTTCCTCGGCGGCGAGGCCCATCGCGTCCTCTACTTCTGGCACCGGGTAGGCAACGGCTTCCTGACCCTGCTTTCCAACATGCTGACAGATCTGAACCTGACGGACATGGAAACCTGCTACAAGGCATTCCGTCGTGAGATCATCCAATCGATCATCATCGAGGAGAATCGCTTTGGATTCGAACCGGAAATCACGGCGAAGGTCGCCAAGCTAAACTGCCGCATCTACGAGGTTGGCATCTCGTATTATGGAAGGACGTATAATGAAGGGAAGAAAACCAATTGGAAAGACGGTATTCGGGCCTTCTTTTGTGTTGTCAGGTATAATATCTTCTAAATTCATTTATTAAGGTCGAGATATTCCAATGCCATTAATCAGTATCATCATCCCTGCATATCGCGAAGAAAAGGTGATCGCCAGTGTTGTGGCGGATGTCAACCGAGTCATGGAGACAACCGGCCAACCTTACGAGATAATCGTTGTTGATGATGGCTCAGATGATAAGACGGCATCCGTTGCTCGAGAAGCTGGTGCCCTGGTGGTTTCGCACCCGTACAACATTGGAAACGGGGCTGCCGTAAAAACCGGCATCCGAAACGCAAAGGGTGAAATCATCGTTATGCTCGATGGAGACGGCCAGCATTCACCAGCTGACATCCCCCGTCTGCTCGAAAATATACCAGCTTACGATATGGCGGTGGGCGCCAGAACAAGCGAGTCCAATGCATCCTTCCATCGAACCTTGGCAAATCGGATTTACAACTCATTTGCAAGCTACATGTGCAGACACAGGATTGAAGATCTGACATCGGGATTTCGTGCTATTAAGGCAAATATTGCCCGTCAGTTCATTACATTACTGCCAAACACCTTTTCTTACCCTACAACCATCACCATGGCAGTTATCCGGTCAGGCTACAGCATCACTTATACGCCAATCAAGGCAAAGAACCGTGTCGGCAAGAGCAAGATAAAACTGTTGCAGGACGGGACTCGTTTTTTCTTTATAATCGTCAAGATCGCGACCCTTTTTTCCCCCTTTCGTGTCTTTCTGCCGGTAAGCCTCGCGATGTTCCTCACCGGCGTGGGATACGGGCTGTTCCGAATATTTGTTTTGGGAGGTAGTTACGGACCAACATCCGCAATGCTGATAACCATGTCTGTCGTGGTCTTCATGGTAGGGCTCGTCTCCGAGCAGATTGCCCAACTCCATTATAACAGGAGCAGAGATAGGGATTGATACACTCTATCGCTAATCCATAGGGAAAAGGGGACGGATCATGCCTGTCCCTTTTTTTAATGAAAAAAGCTCCTTGACATTATCTTGCTCTGTGTTATGAGTAGCCATGCTACTCATTAAGGAGCAATGATGACCGACCTATTCGCAGGACTCATCTCCTCAAAAACCAGAATCAATCTAATCGTTCGCTTTTTCTTCAACCCCGGAACAAAGGCCTACCTAAGGGAGCTCTCATCAGATTTTGGGGTTTCCTCCAACGCTGTCCGCGAAGAACTCAACCAACTCACGAAAACCGGACTTCTCACATCCGAAAAGAATGGACGCAGTGTCTATTACATGGCAAACAGCAATCACCCTCTTTTCCCGGAATTGAGATCGATGGTCAGCAAGGTCATGGGCTTAGATCAAGTCATCGATAGCATTCTCACAAGATTGGGAGACCTTGAGAAAGCTTATCTCATTGATGATTACGCGGAAGGAAAAGACACGGGCATCATTGACCTTGTTCTTGTGGGAAACATTGACCAGTATCACCTGAATGATCTGAGCAGGAAAACTGAACGCTACATAAAGAGGAAGATCCGCACACTTGTGTTAACCAAAGAGGAATATGAAGTATTTGAACCTTCGCTGCAAAATAGGTCGCATTTTCTTATTTGGGAACATCAATGAAAGAATGTCAGTAAATAAACTCTGAAGAGAATATTTATATTCCTCAAGGATATTCATATTATGTTTACAGATATGATTAAACGCTTTCCATACGTAAGTAAAATCGTAAAAAAGCTATCTGAAACTGATAATGCAATAGACAATCTCAGATCACGTTTCGATGTTCCTGATGATATTTTTGCACTATATCAACAGGATAGGAATTCTGAAGCGTACCAGAGCATATTCAATAAAAATGATCCCTTGGTAAGCGTATGTGTGGCAACGTATAATCGTTCGAGAACGCTTACAGATCGATGTCTAAAATCATTGCTCTGCCAGAATTATCAGAATATCGAAATCATTGTGGTGGGTGATGGTTGCACGGACGACACAGAGCGCCGCGTACTTTCCTTAAATGATCAACGTATTCGATTTGTTAATTTGCCTAAACGTGGAGAGTACCCTACTAATCCCAATTGGCGTTGGATGGTTGCCGGCACTGAACCAGTAAATTACGCACTTGATATGGCAAATGGTGATTTCATTTCCCATTTAGACGATGACGATGAGCATTCTCCAGACAGGATAAGTAAATTGGTGAGATTTATATGTGAAACTCGAGCCGATATATTATGGCATCCCTTCTGGCAAGAAACGGTAACGGGGAAATGGCGATTAAAAAAATCTCAATGTTTCGAAAAGAATCAGGTGACTACTTCTTCAGTATTTTATCACCGTTGGCTAAAAAGGATACCATGGGACATCGCCGCGTATAAGTACCGCGAGCCTGGTGACTGGAATCGTTTTAGAAAGTTCATTTATCTTGGATGCATGTGCAAGCGTTTTCCGGAACCATTATTGAAGCACTACAAAGAAAGGGGGCAACAGGTATAATCACATGACTATAACGGCGTTTGAAAGTCCAATATATGTCACCCGCCCTTTTCTTCCACCCCTATCCCGCTTTGTTGAAGGACTCGAAGGAATATGGCAGAATAGATGGCTGACTAATCGCGGTCCAATGGTTCAGAAATTAGAAGAACTGCTAAACGACTATCATGAGACCGATAACGTCTGCATATTCAATAATGGAACGCTCGCGTTGCAAATCGGATTACAGGCATTGGATGTTAGCGGAGATGTCATCACTACGCCGTTCACTTTTGTGGCAACAACGCACTCCTTGTACTGGAACAAGATTCATCCAGTATTCAGCGATATTGAGCCTGAGCATTACAATCTGGACCCATTGAAAGTTGAAGAAAAAATAACACCTTGGACGAAGGCAATCTTGGCTGTTCACGTCTTTGGGAATCCGTGCAACCTTGAGCAGTTGCAGGAGATTGCAAGCAAGCATGGGTTAATGCTGATCTATGATGCAGCGCATGCTTTCGGCGTACGGGTGAATAATCACCCGATCGGCCATTTTGGTGATTTAACCATGTTCAGCTTTCATGCAACCAAATTGTACCATAGCTTTGAAGGTGGAATGCTCACCTTTCGGAATAGTTCTTTCAAAAAGATACTCAATTATCTCAAAAACTTCGGCTTTGAAAATGAATTGGAAGTAGTTATGCCGGGAACGAATGCAAAAATGAATGAAATCCAGGCGCTGATGGGGATTCTTATGTTGGAATATGTAGATAATATCATTGAGAAGAGAAAGAAACTGACAGAGATTTATCGGGAGAGACTCAAGGAAATTCCGGGCATTATCTTTCAGACGGATATTCTAGGTGTCAGGCATAACTATGCCCATATGCCTGTGAGAATCAACGAAAATGAATTCGAAATGAGCCGTGATACGCTATATAATAAATTTAAATCATACAATATTTTTACTCGCCGCTATTTTTACCCATTGGTTTGTGATTATTCATGTTACAAGTCCGTGCCGGTCAATGACCCGCTGACTGTTTCCCGAAAAGTAGCATTGGAGATTTTGACATTGCCTATGTATTCGGATCTCCATGAGGATGATGTTCATAAAATATGTGACATTATTCTTAGGATACGCAAAAATGGAATGTAGGGAGGTGTGGCATGATTATTCCCGGAGTAACAACATATAAATATACTAAAATCATTGGCATGGAAAACATCAGCTTTGGGAAGAATATCATCATTGACGATTTTGTTTTCATTTATGCCAAAGCGAAAATGCATATCGGTAATTATGTACATATTGCCAGTCACTCTTCAATTACCGGTGGCGCGGAATATCGAATGGAAGATTTTTCCGGATTATCTCAAGGTGTTAGAATTATTACAGGAACGGAGGATTTCTTAGAATGGGGATTTGGTAATCCAACCATACCAGAAAAGTTTCGGAATGTCAGACGAGAACCCATATATATCGGACGTTTTGTCATTGTTGGCGCAAACAGCGTTGTTCTTCCTGGTGTGATCATCGGGGAAGGTGCAATGGTGGGGGCTAATTCCGTTGTAACGAAAAGTCTGGAGCCGTGGGGTATTTATGTGGGCAACAAGAAAGTAAAAGAGCGAAATAAAGAAGACGTACTAAAAACACATAGCTTATTTTTAAAAGAAGTTGAATGATGAACATCTCTTCGACCGTTAAAATAATTGTTTCAACTGCCATTATCTGGATGTCTCGTTTGCTTTATTATCCATATCTTGCTCGCTTTTTTCTATTATCAAAGAATAAATCAAGACGTTTGCATGTAGGATGTGGCAAGAATTATTTCAACGGTTGGCTCAATGCTGATATTAATCCTCGTGCAGATCTCATATTAGTCATTGAGAAAAAGCTGCCATTTTCTATTGGCTCACTGGACAGGATATATTCCGAGCATGTGCTTGAACACGTTTCTTACGAAACCGGGGTGTTTTTTCTTAAGGAGGCATTCCGCACGCTTAGAACCGGTGGTATCATTCGTATTGCCATGCCTGATTTGGATGCCCTAATTGATGGCTATCAAAAAGACTGGCATCTTCTTGACTGGGTGAATTGGCCTGAATATAAATTCATAAAGACCAAAGGATAAATGATCACCATCGCATTTCGTTGGTGGGGGCATCAGTATCTGTACAATCGTGAGGAACTTGAACGGGCTTTATCCGACGCTGGGTTCTCGACACTTGAGTTTGTTGAACATTCTCAAAGTAAATATGATGATCTGAAAGGCCTTGAAACACGTTTGGACAGTAAACTAATTGTTGAAGCGATTAAATCTTAAAAAATGATTAGTCTCTGGATAGCTCTGATAGAAACAAGCTTTGCTAAAATTTATACACTTCTAATTGGAGCAGCAATTCTCGTTCTGACAGCTCGTTACCTAGGCCCTGAAAATCAAGGAATTGTGACTGCTGCGACCTCTTGGGCAATGTTATGCTCAGCATTCGGAGGATTAAGTTTAGGCCAAGTAGCGCATTATCGACGACAAGTAAAGAATAGCGACCTATGGCTAATTGACTTATTTGGGCCTCTACTTTTATTAACAGGCATCCTGACTTTATTGACATTTATCATCATTATTATTACGTATTCAGCGTTCGATAGTAAAGTATTTGGAGATATATCACTTCACGTTCTTTTAATCGCATTTGCGATAATACCTTTTTCTATTTGGGAAGACTACTCAAAGAACTTGCTCGCCGCAAACGATAAATTGCGAGTCTATAATATGGCTCAATTGTGTGGCCGTACGTTCTGGCTCGCCGGCATTTTGGGTTTAATCTATTTTAGTAACATAGGAATATGTGAAGTCTTGATCACTCAATTGCTAGGGCAGGCAATTGTTGCTCTGATTGGATTTTCAGAGTTAAAAAAACATGTAAATAGTGTTATTCGCATCCGGCTTCATGAAATCAAGGAATTATTGAAAGGTGCAGTCAAACTTCATTTTAATACGATTGGAGCATTCTTGCTAGCACAAAACACAATTCTAATGCTGAATTTCTATTCCACCAAAGTTGATGTAGGGTATTATCAGATTGCTTTCCAACTGGTTATGTTACCGGTAGTAATTTCACAATCTGCGTCTATGGTTATATATACAAAAATGTCTGATTTGGGACCTGATGGCATATGGCCCCTTCAAAAAAGACTAGGTTTGCAGATTCTTGTTGTGGTGTCATTAATTGCTATATTAGCCTATCTTGCTGCACCACTTCTCATCAACTTATTAGTAGGAAAAGACTATGATCCTTCAATAAGGATATTTCGTATGCTACTGCCATGTGTATTTGGAATGACACTGGCACAAATCATGACTCCACAGTGGATAGGACGCGGTGTCTTCATTACCAATACTGTGTTAACTTTCTCTGTTGCCGTCATGAATGTCGCAATCAATACGTTGATGATTCCTCACTATGGGTTAATCGGGGCAGTCTGGTCAAGCCTAGTTTGTTATGCCGGCATTACATCAATCTCACAGTTATTATTTGCATGGTGGTGTAATAAGCAGTATATAAAATCGCTCAGTATTTAATTTTATACTAACTGATCTTTCAAAGTTCAACAACCAGATGATATGATAATAGACAACATGTTATGTTATGTGAGTGGTTGTGTTACACTTGCCGGAATTTCGGATACAACTTCTTTAATCAAATCATTTCTCATACATTGATAATAAAACAATGCGGTCAGAACAATATTTTGTCGTATAACATGACCTCTCATCAGTTGAACAGGGCGAATATACCATGGCAATTCTAGGATAGACAGATAATAACTAATAATATCGATACATCGTACGATCCTACACTTCTCATAAAAAAACATATCAACAAAAGACTTGATTCTCTCTTTTAAAACTCGCGCTTGCCGAAAAGAAGCAACGAATATCTTGTTCATCTTATAAAGTCGATCTGACAAAGGTCCGTTCAAAGGATTGACGGCCCGTCGAAAGCCAACAGGAAAGGTTACGTTTAGCGAGTGAATTCTATATGATACGAGTTGGTCAGGGCTGTAAATTATGAGTCCAAACACCGCAGCACATAAGACAAGCCACCAGTCATGCATATGTGCAGACGGCGGAACAGGAACTGTGGTTTTCAGCAATGGCCTGTTAATCATGATTGTTGTTCCCACGGCAACATTCTGGACTAAAAGGGTGCGGAGATCATCTGTATCGGGATGCGACATTCTCTGATAACGAGCGTAAGAATTATTTATCAGTTTTAACTTCTCATCAACGACCTGAAGGTCTGAATGGATAAGAATGGGAATATCACACCCGCATCGTTTCTCCGTTTCATCCATCAATCTCAACTGAATGCGTAATTTTTCCTCATTCCATACATCATCCTGATCTGCAAATGCAAAGTACGGGGTCTCGGTGTCAACTGCAACTTCCATAAGCCGATTGAAATTACCGGCAGGTCCCAACCTACCGAGATCGTCCTCCATCAGTTTTATCCTGCTATCGATTTCCGAATATTCCTTAATTATCTGTTTCGTATTATCGGAAGATCCATCATCCCTGACGATTAGGTTCCATTTTGTCATCGTCTGGGAACGGATGCTCTCGAGTTGTTCGGCAATATATGGACTACCATTAAAGGTTGCCATCAATATTAAAACGGATTTTTCAGCCATGATGAATAGCTTTCTATAGTGAATTACAAATTAGCGCCCCCCGCCCCTTGGGGCGGTTGATCAGAGAGTAACTTGCTCTTTGTCATGTCATTGTCTACGGTGTCGGCGGCAGCCGGGAAGCGGAGGCCACATGTTCACTGGTGCATTGTGCCCGGCAATTAGCGTGGTCCGGGGACTGGCGAATGGATCACTGGTGAAGCCCTTGCTATCCCGTTCAGAAGAGAGCCGTATTCAACAGTCCTCCTTTCCGGCCCTGCCAAAATCAGCGTTCGGGGGTGGGGTTCATGAAGCGGAAGAAGTCGTTCAAGAAGGGGAGCAAGAAGCTTCCCCGGCATCTGCAGCACATCAAAGTTCGCGCGGCGGGCATCGACATCGGATCCCGGAGCCACTTTGTGACGGTTCCGGAGGGGGCCGACGAACAGGCGGTGCGAGAGTTTTCGGCGTTTACCGACGACCTGGAGCGGATGGCCGAGTGGCTGCTGGCCTGCGGGGTTACGACGGTGGCGATGGAATCGACGGGGATCTACTGGATTCCGGTCTTTGAGATCCTGGAGAGCCACGGGCTGGACGTGAAGCTGGTCAATGCCCGTCACGTCAAGAACGTTCCCGGGCGGAAGAGCGACGTGCTGGACTGCCAGTGGCTGCAACAGTTGCACACGTATGGACTGCTGCAGGGGGCGTTTCGACCGACGGACCAGGTTTGCACGCTTCGGGCCTATGTCCGGCAGAGGGCCACGCTGGTGCGGAGCGCATCTTCGTACATCCAGCGGATGCAGAAGGCCCTGGCCCAGATGAACCTGCAGCTCCATCATGTGGTTGCAGACATCACCGGCACGACGGGGATGCGGATCATCAAGGCGATTCTCGACGGGGAGCGGCGCCCCGAGACCTTGGCGGCTCTGCGGAACCGGCGGTGCAGGAACGACGAGGCCACGATCGCTTGTGCCCTGCATGGCAACTATCGTCCGGAGCATCTGTTCAGTCTGCGGCAGGCGGTGGAGCTCTACGAGTTTCACCAAGAGAAGATCGCCGATTGCGACCGGCAGATTCTGGAGCAGTTGCACCAGTTTGATGGCGGGGACAGCCCGGGTGAACCACCGGCCGACGACTTGGGGAAAGCACTTCAGCGCATGTCTGGGGTGGATCTGACAAGCATTGACGGAGTGGACACGAACACGGCCCTCAAGGTCCTGTCCGAGATCGGCACCGATATGAGCCGCTGGAAGACGGCCAAGCACTTTGCCTCGTGGCTGGGCTTGGCTCCCGGCACCAAGGTCAGCGGCGGCAAGGTGTTGAGCGGCGCCACCAAGCCGGTAGCGAACAAGGCTGCCACCGCCCTGCGTATGGCCGCCTTCACGCTCTTCAACTCCAAGAGCGCCTTGGGGGCTTATCTCCGCAGACAGAGGGCCAGGTTGGGAGCACCCAAGGCAATCACGGCGACCGCTCATAAAATGGCACGGTTGGTTTATCTGATGCTCAAGCATGGGACCTCGTACGTCGATGTCGGCCAGGACTATTACGAGCAACGCCACCGGACACGGGTGATCCAGAACCCGAAACGAAAAGCACAGTCGCTGGGCTTCGAACTGATCGGCACGCAGGCTGGATCCACACAAACATAAATATCAGAGAATAAAGGTACTTGGCGTTAAGTTACTCAGAAGGTGCAACTCCAGTTGTGACAACACTCCTACCCGGGTTGGGCATTGACGTGCTACTTCAAAAAAGCGAAAGATTTTTTTACGTTATCCAATGAAAGGCGGTGCTGTGCAATTTTCTTCTCGGCAGTCATGTCTTCCTACTTGGTCATTTTTTTTCGGCGAAAACATTTTAACCGAAGAAAGGGCTGACTACCATTTCTGTCTTTCAACAACTCCTCGGGAAGATCCTAACTTTTACATTTTATGATCGTTGTATTATTGGTTCGTTACAAGATGAAAGTATATCATGTCAACATGTTACGTAAAGCCAGTTACCTAATATATTGAGGTATTCAACATATTTGATTCATTATTATGTCTCTCAGATCATTCACAACCTTTTCTGTAGAATATTTCTGTTTATACAACATTTGCCCCTTCTTCCCAATATCTTTCAGTATTTTCTGGTTTTCAAATGCCCATAATATTGCATTCGCAAGATCCTCAGAATTCTGTTGATTTACAACGAACGAATTAATCTTATCTATGAAACCATTGTGCTCAGCATTCATCCCAACTACTATTGGCTTTCCCATCGCAAGAATTTGAAACGTTTTTCCCGTAATTATTCTTTTTGCTTGGCCGGTGTTTCCGAATGGGCCTCCAAGACATAAATCAGCATTCTCAATTAAGCGCGGTAGTTCATTGAATTTGACCCATGGAATATGCCTTACGTTCTTAAGATTCATTTTTTTTAAAATTTTTTCTACTTTTATTCCTCCACCAACAAGCATAAATTCTATCGGTTTGTCAGATACTCTTCTTGCGGCATTTATTATTACATGCATACCGTGCAATGGAAGAAATGATCCATAGAACAAAACAGAAAATATTTTTTCACAATATTTAGAACATTCTTCTCTTTCAAAATTCTTGAGAAATAGTCTCTCGTCTGTGCTTACTGGAATTGCGATAACACAATCTTCTGGAAGTTTATGTAGTCCAATAAAATATAAGCGATGACTTTCTGTATCTGTTATAATAACATCTGAATTGTGCAATACTAAATTTTCGTATTTATATAGAATACTATCCAAGACACTGCCTTTCGTGATATACATGCGTTCATTAACGATACTATCATACGGTGACATCATAAGATCATAAATTATTTTTTTCCCATGTGCTAATAAACGCACTGGCCAAAATATTTCATGTCCACGAAACCCAATTATATAACAATCTGGCCTCTTTTTAATTATTATCAAAATCAATTTAACTATTGTTTCAATGTAACGAATAATATTAATTCTAGATTTGTTAATTGCTTTATGTATCTCCACTTCATTAATCATTGAAAGAGCATTCACAATAGTTCTCGTTCGTATATAATGCGGATCTCTATATGACAACACATAACATACCTTCTTCTTTTTTTTCATTCGCTATCCATTAAATTAGTATAATAGAAAATGACAAATATATAGTTTTATCGGCATTCCTTATATTTCCAATTTAAAAAGCCAGTCGGAATAAGATTATTGAATGATTCTTTTTAAATATTTTGCTACACACTACTTTGTTTTCACGTACTTTTGTAGGGCTATACTCTTTTTATTTCCCATCATCATATTTCAACCACTGTATTCGTGTGCATCCTGTCATACACTTCACTTGCTTTTTTTGTCATTATCGGATAAATCGCTCAGTGATAACATTATCATTATGTCACCTAATGAGTTATTTTTCAGGATATTCGTCATTATATTAGCCACCTGAGGTGCTTAAATCGTGACTAACCATCATCATTCTCGATACCACTGCTTTTCCTTTTTCGTAATTGCTGCCGCAATATTTCTTATATACAGTAATTCTTTATACGGAGACTGGCATTTCGATGATTACAATAATATTATTGATAACAAAACCATACGCCTCCAAAATTTTAGTTTAGATAACATCCTGACGATTTTTTCAAGCAGTCCACTTAAAAGGCCAGTCGCCTATTTATCATTCGCTATCAATTATTACTTGAGTGGCTATAGCGTTTTAAGTTATCATTTATTTAATATTTTCATTCATTGTTTATCTTCCATATTTTTATATTTATTTATATTCAACACACTTAGTCTTCCTACCGTTGAACTAAAATACCGAAATGATGCATATCACATAGCCTTGCTTTCTTCATTTATCTGTGGAGTTGCCCCTAATTGACCGGACACTGCTCTAACTTAAGTTGTTTCCGCCGGTATTCCCGCGGCGACTTCATTTTCAACCCCTTGTGGGGGTGGTTTTCATTGTAATCCTCGAACCATGTCGG